>Ga0208315_1000048_pt1 | contig 195795 bp, 160 predicted proteins | sample MalvireepMed_215_FD_184239 | JGI IMG/M metagenome (GOLD analysis project Ga0208315, IMG submission 184239) | Marine viral communities from the Global Malaspina Expedition - Malaspina viral metaG DeepMed_215 (SPAdes) (version 2) | ecosystem: Environmental > Aquatic > Marine > Oceanic | place...
CAACCAGAAAAGTGAGTGTGCCACGGAAACAGAAGCGTGCGCATGGCAGCACTGATTATTTGGAAAAGGTGTTAGCGGCGGGTTTGGTAGCGTTGAACGATATTTGAACGTTCATGCTCTCACCCTGGATATCTGGGTTACCAATGACGAAGGTAAAACTGTCTTGATTCGATAGCTCATCGTAATCCTGCGATAGTTGATTCTCTCGATATTGCACCCCTAATGCCAGGGCTGCATAACCACCACCAACTTCAAATACATCAAATGACGTGAAGGCCTCTATGACCTCAAGATCAGCCTTAGAGTCGATGACTTGCTTGCCGGTGAATGAATCAACCACATAGTCGGAGTTAGGCGAAGACGTATAAGAAGTAGCAAACGGATTAAAAAACTCACAATTTCCTTCCCCTGGCGTTCCTGCCACTGGATCACAGTTCGAACCGCCTAAACCGTATAGTGCCAATTGGAATTCAGTATTCAGCACATCCGGCACACTGAAGACAAAGTCATTGACCGCTCGGGTATAGCTTATTTCCCAAAACCCACTGTCAGTTACACCTTGGAGGTTGGTACTAAATCTGAATGTATCTGACTCTGTGTTGGCTGGGTCACCTTCAAAACCATTTCCTTCTGCTCGCCCAAAAAAGGCAACAGACTGTCCAAAGGGATTTTGCGGGTGATAATCGGGCACAATTGGCGAGGTTAAAATAGGGAAACTTGGCGCACCGCCCCGCTCGGCCCGATTTCTCGCCATGCCGAATTCTGCTGTCCACGTAATGTCATTTTCAAATTCATAATTGGCACTAACATACGTATTTACGCGACTTTCATCGGCCACATAGGAATAGAACTTACCGAAGTCAAAACCACAGAATCCAATATCAAGACCCGGTATTGTGCCGCTAGGTGCCAACAAACTGGGGGAACCGCCAAAATCTTCACAACCATAAGGGTCAATGATGGGTAGCGCACCCATGCCAGGAATATTAAGAAAATAAGATGCGGGATTACCTAGTGAACTCGTATCATCTTCTGGGCGGCTCAAGCGTCTATCGCTAAGAAATAGCGGTGAACGATTAGTGTAACTAATGGCGGCCATCACATTACCATTGTCGCCAGATGCCCCCCACAGCCCTTGAAGTATATATTCTTTATTGTTGCCATGCGCACCATCTTGGTAGTCCGCACTCACCATAACGCCGTCATAATTTCGCTTGGCTATGAAGTTAACAACGCCGGCGACCGCATCGGAACCGTATAGCGCAGAAGCACCGTCTTTTACGACTTCCATTCTATCAATAGCAATCATGGGGACCAGCGAGCTGGTATCAACAAAGTTTAACCCTTCGTTCGTTGGTTGAGCATTAACAACCTGACGCTTGTTATTAAGTAATATGAGGGTAGACGCTACGCCTAAGCCCCGTAGGTTAATATTTGAGGTGCCCGCCGTTGCATTTTGCGTAAACGCATCAGGGTTATTCTCTGCTCCGGTATTAATGGTTAAGGTTTGAGTAATATCGGCAATGTTTTTTGCACCAATTGCATCAATCGCTACACTGTCGACAACGGCCAATGGAGAGGGTGATTCAAAGTTCTCACTGCGACGAACAAAACTCCCTGTCACTAAAATAAGTTCAACGTCTTTTGCTTCTTTTTTTTCGCTGTCCTGTGACTCTTGCGCTAAAGCGCTTAAAGGTGAGCACAGCAATGCAGCGCTAACAAGTGCAGCTACCGCAGTTTTACGCGTTTTTAAGTTCATAGTGTGATTCCAAATCTGAGCGCATTACTAGCGGCTTAACCCACACATTCCGTTAGCAACAAGCTGATCGATTTCTCATTGTTATGGTGTAAGGCCATGAATAAAATTTGACCTACCTGATGAATGGTATGCCTGCCAACTCATTTTGTAAATTTATTGTGAATAATATGTTTACATTAATTTTACACATGGTCTGACCACATAGACTAAAGTTTAATCAACATCTTGGACGGTTCTCAACGGAATGCGCCAAAGCATAGACGCGTCGGTGTGAATAAATCCTACCCAGTAAATTTTTCGATACTCAGGTAGATATTTCTTACTCTTGATTTGAGAGTAAAACCGAAACCCAAATAAAATCAATTAATTCAGATATTTACAGATTACGCAATCGCGGAATACTTTTTGATGGTCAATACAATATTGTGAATCAACAAAGTGAAAGTATGGAATTTCCAAACATTGATGACGTGTACACCTTACTTAGCGACAAACTAGAAAGCTGGTTAGAACAAGCAATCACGCTGTTACCTAACATTGTTGTAGCCTTTTTAATTGCAATCGGCTTTGGGCTTTTAGCTAAAATTGTGGGCAAGTGGGTGGGCAAACTCATGCGCCGTACCTTCGAGTCGCGCCAAATTGCAGGGCTACTCACATCAATCATTAAAGCCGTTATTGTAGTAGCGGGTATTTTCATTGCTTTAGATTTTGTCGGTTTATCAGGCACAGTGACTTCGTTGCTTGCCGGAGCGGGTATTGTCGGACTGGCTATCGGCTTCGCTTTCCAAGATATGACAGAAAACTTTATTGCTGGGGTGGCAATGGGTATTCGCAAACCCTTCGATATTGGCGACGTTATAGAAGCGGATGGTGTTTTCGGTAACGTGAAGGAAATAAACCTGCGAAATACCTTGGTCGAAACCTTCTACGGTCAATTGGAAGTCATTCCCAATAAAATTTTATTTCGCAACATACTCACGAATTACTCTTACCTTGGTTATCGACGCATCGAGGTACCGGTTGGTATTTCCTATGCCGATGACGTGGAAAAAGCCGCTGAGGTAATTACTGAGGCCATGAGAGAAAAGGATTATGTGATTAAAAAAGATGAAACTGCAGTTTACGCAGAAGGGTTCGGTGACTCTAGCATTAATCTTTTACTTTGGTTTTGGATACGTTACCCCGGCGATCCGGGCTTTATGGTGGTGCGTCACGACGCTGTTGTCACGGTGAAACGTGTCTTGGAAGAAAACGATATTCTTATCCCCTTCCCCATACGGACATTGGATTTTAATTCTAAGGGAAGCGACAACTTAGACAACATGTTAACCAGCGCAAGCAAGTCTAAACACAGTAAGGCGCAAGAAAACCCAGATTCCCCCTCGCTAGATAAATCTGAAGAGGGAGACGGCGTCGACGAATAAATCGTGGGCACTGGTCGTCATTATCATTTTACGTAACTCAAAGGAGAAAAAAGATGGAAAATTTAACCAAAGCAAAGCAGTTAAGACACCTATTTACGGCCCTGCTGTTCGCCTCTACCCTTGGCGGTATTAACGGTTGTGCCACAATAGAAGGCGCTGGCGAAGATATTCAAAGTGCCGGTGAAGCCGTTGAAGAAGGTGCGCAAGAGGCATCTAACTAATAAGCATGACCTACTGTGTGCCTAGACGATAATAGGCACTCGTTTCCAATGTGGAAAAAAGCACGTTATTTCATGCGAATGAAGTCACGTGCTTTCTATCTTTATTTTAGTACTGCCAGCATTAAAAACGTACCTATTAGCGCAGGTTTTTCACATGACTTCAGTTGTGCAGTAGCCTCAACCTTATAAAGTGCCCCCATAGGTTTGTCATCAATCCCCACCACGGTAAATTGAAACTTTACCCCGTCGTTGCATCGTACGGGCTCTAAAAACCTGAGTTTGTCTATGCCATAGTTGATGGTTGACGCTATACGTGGTGAATCTTCAATAACCTCAGCGAACGCTTTTGGCATAAGTGAGGCCGTGAGAAACCCATGAGCAATCGTGGTTTTAAAAGGGCTTTCGTTCTTACACCGCACACTGTCTAAGTGAATCCATTGATGGTCTCCCGTGGCATCAGCAAACTGATTAATCATAGGCTGCGTGACGGTTATCCATTGCGCCTGCGATAACGTGTCGCCGATCTTTAAGTCAATGAGACATTTCATGTTTTTATCCCTATAGGTACATTATGCCGTTTAGACTACTATTACTTAGTTGAATATTTCAATTAACTTCTAATAATAGGTATTTATAAATATTCTTGTTACAATAACGTAAATATTGTGACCCCTGTGTTTCCGCAATACTTTTTCTTCAGGGGCAGATGTAACTGGTTGGCATTGCCAAAAAAAGGAATACTCAATGAATCTGAATAGAATTGATTTAAATCTGTTTGCTGTATTCGATGCGATATATACTGCAGGAAGCCTAACAAAAGCAGCAGATGTTCTTTGTATTACTCAGCCTGCGGTAAGTAATTCTCTGGCACGTTTGAGAGAGATGTTAAACGACCCCTTATTTGTTCGTACCGGTCATAGCATGACACCCACACCCGTAGCGCAAAATATCATCGTGCCCGCCCGACAAGCCCTCGCACTGCTGCGAAAAAGTGTGCAAGAAAGCCACACCTTCGACCCGCTTACCGCAGAAAAATCATTTAATTTTGCCAGTCGCGATTTGTTGGAAGCTAGCATTATGCCTAGGCTTGTCGCTCGCCTACAAAATCTTGCACCTAATATAGGTATTACTAACTACGAAATTCCTCGCAGTCAGGTGGTTTCTGCTATGGCAAGCGGTACTCTGGACTTTTTTGCTGACGCGTCTACCTTTACCGACCCGCATTTATGTAAAGAAAAAATTGCCCAAGACCGCTTTGTCGTTCTGGCAAGAAAGAACCACCCTGCCCTTAAAAACGGATTAGATTTAGACACCTTTTTGCGACTAGGCCATATCAATGTTTCCCAACGTAAGTCGGGGGCCGGGCCTATAGATATCGCGTTAGATAAAATGGGCAAGCGCCGTAAAGAAGTGATGCGGGGTCAACACTTTTTAACCGTACCCAGCACCATAGTAAAAACGGATCTCATTGCTTGCTTACCGTTTCACTTAGCCAAGCACTATGATTTAGCCATTTACGAACTGCCCTTCGACCTGGCGCCAGTAGAATACTATCTTTATTGGCACGTAAGCGCCGATCACGACTATGCACATATGTGGATGCGGGAACAGATTATGGAAGTGGCGAGCAATTTCAAAAGTCACTCATAATACCGATAGCCACCCTAAACCTAGAGTGAGGCAATACGCTATAAGTAGTAACGCCTTTTAGGTATCAGCAAATAAACGCCCTTGTCGATGGCCGCTGTCACTGAATTTGTATGCTAACAACGCCGTTTATTGAGACGTTTTTCATTTAACGTCTAGATAAACGGCGTTATTTTAGCACTTAGAGTGGATATGCTTAAACGCCCGCGATGAGTGTCCTCGCCTACCTTCTTCTTTCTTTCAACGTGCGCTACTCACAAGCCCAACACTATGTTGGAGTGACATCGTCAGGTGTTTAACTTTAACGGTCTTCTCTCATTTCACTATGGTGTTGATATTGTGATTAACGCCCTGCTTAATTATTAAAATACATACCTAAGTATCATCAAACCCGTATTCACAGCCCCGGTTTTTACGTTTAATGATTAGCGAACCAACAACAATAAAATGAAAACCGAGGAATTAACCATGTTGAAAATTGTTAAAACTTCTCTAGTTATTGCGGCCACATTCGGCGTGTCTGGACTAGCACAAGCGAACGTAAACGAAGCATTAGCTAATATTTGTACCATTGTTCAAGCGGACGACAAAGGCGAACTACGTAAAAAGATGCGTACCGTCGCCTCAGATTATCGCTTGAAGTTAAAAGATTATTACTCTGGCGTAAGCTGCAGTGGTAACAGCCTTATCCGCACAGCAATGTTAAGTAACGCGATAGAAGCGGGTTCATTACTGGTTAAGAAGATGCCAAAGAGCGATTTATCTTCTCCAGAAGCAGATGGAAAGACCTTACAAGCGTGGGTATCTGAGCAAGGTTTAGAAAGCAGCCCTATTGCCGCGGTACTAAACGACCGCCTATAAAGCATTCACAACACCATGTGAGCCATTTCAACATGGTTGCAGAGAAATCTGCACTTAAAAGGCGACCGAGAGGTCGCCTTTTTTCTTTGCTTTAATTCGCTAAAGCGAGCGGTTAACTCGCTTTTGACACTTGAGGTGCCAGGGTTTCAACAATATCTAACACGGGTACGCCTTCGTGAAGCTTGGATAGATACCCTTGATATACTTCGGTGAAACGAGGATTTTCTACCAAGTCACCAAAGATGCTGCGTACTTTTAGAAACGCAAGCTTATCTTCGCTGTAACCTTTTGCCGCAGATTGTAATTCATCCGCCATTTGATCTTGAACCTCCAGCGCCTTGCCCTGTTGCGAGGTATGGAACTGGCTGTAGTAGGCCCAAGATGCAAGCACAAGTGCAGAAATATCAATATTTCCATCGTTCGCCAAATTATCATTAAGCGTTGGCAGTAAGAAAACGGGGATCTTCGCCGAGCTTTCTAGACATATCCGTGATAATGCATCTTTAATATTTGGGTTAGCAAAGCGTGCCAATAAGATTTGGCCATACTCATTCACATCCATATCGCCCACAGGGTCTAAATTAGGCTTCACCTCCGCTCGCATAAACTCGCCTAACATATCTCGTAGCGCTGTATTTTCCATACTACCGTGAATAGTATCGAAACCCGCAAGCGAACCCACCAGCCCTAGAACTGAATGCCCTGCATTAAGCATACGCAACTTCAGTTTTTCGTAAGGCGCGACGTGTTTAACAAACTGTGCCCCAACCTGTTCAAACGCGGGACGCTCGTGGCAAAAATCATCTTCAATAACCCATTGATGAAATGGCTCACAAACCACCGGCCAGGTATCTTCAATGCCAAGGCTCGCAAGTTCAGCAATATCATCTTGTGTGGTTGCCGGCGTAATCCTATCTACCATAGAATTGGGAAATGCTACATTTTCCTCTACCCACTGAGCAAAGGCGGCATCAACGAGGTTGATATAAGCCAGTACCATCGCTTTAAGCACATCACCATTATGCTGGATGTTGTCACATGACATAATAGTAAACGGCTTAATGCCGGCGTCTTTACGTGCTTTCAATGCTGCCAGTAAATAACCAAAAACAAGCTTTGGCGCGGTGGGGTTAGCAATGTCGTGCAATACATCTGGATTATCTGCAATAAACTCACCCGTGACAGGGTCAAAATTGTATCCCCCTTCTGTAATGGTAAGAGAGACAATTTTTACGTCTTCCGATGACATTTTGTCGATAACCGCTTCGGGGTTTTCAGTCGCCATCATAAAGTCACAAATAGCGCCAATCACACTGACTTTACGTTCACCGCTAGGGTGCTTTTCTACCAGTGAGTAAAGATAATCTTGACTCACTAGCGTGTCCTGCATTTTTTTGTCGGCGTCACGCAAGCCTATACCACAGATTCCCCACGAAAGGTCACCTGTTTGATTCATGTAATTGTTGACGTACATAGCCTCGTGTGAGCGGTGAAAACCACCCACGCCGATGTGAACAATGCCGGTTGTAACCTTACTTGCGTCATACTGTGGAATTTCTATGTGGCTAGGCAACGTAGAAAGGCTAGATTGACGTAAGCGAAAACTTGATTGCGACTGCATAATAACCCCTTATTTTGCAAGTGCCTTCTGGCGACGCATTGCCCAGTAAGCAGTGATGAAATAAATAACCGTGCATGCAAAAGCGATATTGAAGAAAAGTTCACGGTTACTTTCGTAGCCAGTGACATCTGCACTGAATGAAAATGTATTAAGCGCCAAGGCTATAGTGATAAATAAACTTGAAACAGAAACCACTTTTAGTACACGAGACACCAATGATGTATCTTCAACGTGATCAGGTAGCGCGTCGGCCTGCATCTGATGATGAGCCTCTACCTTTTGATCAAACGATGCCATTTGCGCTTCTTCTTGAGGGTACTCACGTTTAGCGCCATATTTGGCTGCCAATACTGTGTACACAAAGATGGTAAAGAACCAGGTTGGAATAAATAGGTAATAGAACGAAATAACATCCAACGCATTTAGACCAAAACCGAAAACCAAACCTAGTCCCCAGCTAGCTACAGCTGGAGTACTATGGGTCAGGCTTTGGAAATGTGCCCAATAGCGGGTGTAACCAATGAGTGGGAAAATAACGTGTTCGGCAAAAACAATGGCGCCCACTGGAACAACTAACAAGCCAGCATAGGTTAAAAGTGGAAGAAGCTTTGTAAAGACAAACGGGAAGCACGCGATAGCAACAGTCACTAAGCCCACAATTGCGGTAGTCTTATTACGAGACTTGTCTTTAAATATGGCTTGTGCTGCTAAGCCTGCGCGATACAAGTTAGCATTTGCTGTTGTCCATCCCGCTACAATAACAATGACTAACCCTGATAAACCCAACGCGTGGAATGCAACGTCGCCTGGATCGAGTTCTACAATAGATTTTTGTACAATTACAGCTGTACCAGCACCCATGATGCCTGCAGAAATCCACGCAATATAGTGCCCAAACAACATACCCGCAGAGGTGCATAGACCATAACGTTTTTTCTTGGCGTAACGAAGTAGCGCCATGTCGATAAGACCGAAGTGGGTAATAGTATTGGCTGCCCAAGAGAAACCAATGACTTCGAGCAAACCAATGCCAGGCTCACCACTTTGGGTTAATCCCGTCCACACAGACGTACTGCCTATGTGCATAAAGTCGGCCCAGCTGGTAAGGAATGTTTGGCCAATAACAGCGTCTGCTAATGCGGGCATAAGCACCAAGGGGCCTGCGATGAACATGGTAAATAGCCAAGGCGCACAAATACGTGAAAAGTCAGACACCGCATTAAAGCCATACATAGCCACAAAAACCACGATAACACCCACTGCACACACCACGGCAACAAATGCCATGTTTGTGGGGTACCAATTGAGCTGGGCTGGGATGCCTAGGGCAAATCGAACGGCGGTAGCCGACACCGTAATCATAGCAGCTGAGATTACCGTAAAGATGATGACATTTGCCCAGTTATAAAGCTTTGTCATCGAATCACCTGCAATTTTCTGCAAGTAAGTATATAAACTTAATCGAGTTTCGACTGCAATAGGCGTGGTAATGAGTGTCCAACTTAGCACGGCCAGTAAATTACCAATGAGTAAGCCCAATAGAATGTCTGTCATGGTAGCACCGAGTGCCACGAACGTTGCGCCAAAGACAAATTCTGTGGCCGCTACGTGCTCACCGGCATACAGGCCCATGAAGTGTTTCCACCCCTTAAGCTCATGTTTTGCAACCGGCAGCTGCTCATCGCTAATTTGCGAAAAATCTACTTTTTCTGAAGTCGAATTCATTTTTCTCTCGCTTCGATTCCTACTAACTTCACGACTATCTTTGATGTTGTTGTTCAGATAGATAGCCGGCGTTAGTTCAATTAGGGTCTTGTTGTTACTTTTATATACATCAATGTTAATAACAAAGAACAGCGTACTGTTCAGCCTTATTAATTTTGAGCATATGCCAATACTATAATTATTTGCTCAGCTCGGATACTCGCATATCAATAAACAGTTGTAAACGGATTTAACAAAATATTCGTTACTATTTCGTTAATCGAAATTGACGATTAACGGGGGCATTGGCGCTAATTTTTACAAGGCGTTTCATTTAGTGAGATTTTTATTCTCCACAAACCCCTGTTTTCGCGCTTATTTATGCAAATAGGAGAAAAGTGTTAGAATTACGTAAATCCCTACTTGCTAGTGCAGTGTGAAAGTGAAATTATATTCACCGCATGCGGCCATTGCTCACAGTTTTAGCAAGCGCAAAGGCACTTGTTATAAAAACTAGGTTCAGGAACCTCGGTTTCCCCCTCCACGTGAAGAGGGCGGAGTAAACAAAGGAGACGGCGTTGGTGTCGGACATCAAACTTGTTATTTTCGATTGCGATGGCGTGTTAATCGACAGTGAATGTTTATCAATGCAAACCTGGCAATCGTTACTGAATGACTATGGCATCACCATTACCGACACGTATTTTGTTTCCAGATTTCTCGGTAAAAGCATGCAACACGTTGAGAGTCAGGTTAAGCAAGATTTCAATTTCGAGCTTACCGAACAGGTAGTCAATCAATTCCAACAGCAACTACAAGCTCGATTCGAGTCTCATCTACACGCTTCCCCCGGTGTACTTTCAGTACTGGACAACTTAAATGTGCCCTATTGCCTGGCCACAAGTAGTTCTCAATCACGTACCCAACATGCCTTAGCCTGTTCAGGGCTAACACCCTATTTTGAGAACAAACAATTTACACGCTCTATGGTGGCTAACGGGAAACCGGCCCCAGACTTGTTTTTACTGGCGGCCGATTCCATGGGGGTGAAACCAGAGGATTGTTTGGTTATTGAAGACTCTTTAGCAGGTATTCAAGCGGCACGAGCGGCGAATATGCATGTACTGCATTATATAGGTGGTAGCCACATAACCACGCCAGCGTGTAACGATGTTGACATACTAGACAGTTGGGGCGTGTTTTTTTCGCAGTACGCAAACCTAAGACATAATGAGATGAATAAATGAGTAAGAAGCAACAACACGATAGCCAAAAACTAGACGACGCTGCGCGCGCCGGATGGCTTTACTACGTAGGCGGTAAAACCCAAGACGAAATTGCGAAAATGCTGAATATCTCACGGCAGAGCGCTCAACGTTTAGTGGCGCTGTCTATGTCTGAAGGGCTGGTTAAAGTGCGCCTCGAACACCCAATAGCAAGATGTATGGAATTGGCGAAGGCCATTAAAGAGCGATTCGGCCTTCAGTTTTGCGATGTGGTGCCTGCTATAACCGAAGATCCCAACTCGACCCTTGGCCTTGGACAAGCTGGCGCCGCAGTGATAGAACGCACGCTTCGAAGCGAGACACCGAAGACCATTGCATTTGGTACAGGTCGGGTGCTTCGTGCCTGTGCAGATGAGTTATCCTTATTACATTGTCCTCAGCATAAGATAGTGTCGTTAGTGGGTAATATTGCCAATAATGGAGAAGCAACACGCTACGACGTAGCGGTGCATATTGCCGATAGAGTTAAAGCACAACACTACCCTATGCCACTGCCTGTTATTGCAAACTCTGAAGCAGAGAAACACGTGCTACACCAACAAAGCCACGTGGCCCGTATTCATGCACTGGCCAAAGAAGCAGATATCACCTTTGTCGGCATTGGGAACTTAGGAAGCACATCTCCACTACATGTTGATGGTTTTATTGACGATGAAGAAATGGCGTATTTGTCTGAAGTGGGTGCTGCGGGAGAAATCATTAGCTGGATATACAATCGCGAAGGTGCCATCGTGGATTGTAAAATCAATAAGCGGGTGACCAGCAGTGAACTGTCGTTATCGAACAGTAGGCCAGTGGTGGGTATTGCATCAGGCATGAATAAGAGAGACGCTATCTTAGGCGCACTTCGCTCCAAGTTAATCAATGCACTTATTACCAACGAAACCACAGCGGCTGCCTTATTAGAAAACTAGGCTCTTTCTCTTTTCGTTAAACGCCTAAGTGCAAACGGTAATGTGGTTGCACTTAGGCCCCCCTCATTTCAACGTCATTTCATTCGCCCACCTTCCATACCTCGCCCACTTTCTTTAATGAGCGTTGTTTTATTATTTTTCTTCTTTTTAAAGCACTTTTTCGCTGTTTTTTCTTAAAAAAGCCTTTTTATTAAACTTTATGCTAAGTATATTTCAACGTCCCCAAAAGTCACTAACAACCAATAACCCATTGTATTAATGGGGTTTTACAGTACTTTTCCCATAGTAGACTTTAGATTAAGGTATTATTTTAAATACCTTGTTATTGGTCTGCATGTTTTCTGACCACCACAGATCCGCTTTAATTATTCCCGAACCAAACAACAACAACCGAAGGAAATTAACCATGTTGAAAATTGTTAAAACTTCACTAATCATTGCAGCTACATCTCTAACTATTTCTAACGCGGCGCACGCTGATGTAAACGAAGCACTCGCTAACATTTGTACAATTGTACAAGCGGATGACAAAGGCGAACTTCGTAAAAAAATGCGTCGTGTACAGTCTGACTACAAAATGAAACTTCGCGATTACTACTCAGGTGTTTCGTGTAACGGCAACAGCCTTATTCGCACTGCACTAGTAAACAACGCGGTTGAAGTAGGCACACTACTTGTTAAGAAAATGCCAAGCAAAGACCTTCAGGCGCCTGAAGCAGACGGCAAAACGTTACAAGCGTGGATTGCAGAGCAAGGTTTACAATCAAACCCTATCTCTACAGAGCTTAACGAGCGTATCTAAAACAACAATTTCACAAACCATGTGATAGTCGTTTCAACATGGTCACGGCAAGATGCCGTACTGGTGGCTCCGAAAGGAGCCACACTCTTTTGTGGGCTGGGTTTGTGAAGGGTTAATATGCAGCGTTGAAAAACAAAAAAGCCGAGTATTCACTCGGCTTTTTTGTATCGCACCTACATGCTATTGCTATTCAATGGCAAACATACTCTCAGGCATAGCCATTAAGTTATCTGCGCCTGACTGCATGGCTGAAACCAAAGAACGGGTACGAGTTAGTAGCCGGTCAAAGTAAAAGCCCGTGGTTAAAATTTTACTTTGATAATATTCACTTTCCGTGCTGCCAGCATCAAGTTGCTCTTGAGCTTTCACTGCCATTCTTAGCCAAAAGTAAGCCACGGTGACATAACCTGAATACATTAAGTAATCAACCGATGCAGCCCCAATTTCATCAGGGTTTGACGCGGCCGCTTTGCTAATGTCTAAGGTAATTTGCTGCCACTCGTCTAAGTGTGAACTGAGTGCATTGGTCCACGCACTAAATTGTGCGTTATCACGAAGAGAGTTACAGTAGTCACGCACTTCTTGAACGAACACATTGAGCAATTCACCATTCGAGCCCATGACCTTACGACCCAATAGGTCTACAGCTTGAATACCCGTAGTACCTTCGTACATAGTACAAATACGCGTGTCTCGCGCTAATTGTTCCATGCCCCACTCTTTAATAAAGCCATGCCCGCCATACACCTGCATACCATAGCTTGTTGTTTCTTGCGCTGTTTCGGTGAGGAACGCCTTAACTATTGGCGTTAAGAAAGCCAGCTTTGCTTCAGCCACTTGTTTTGCCGCAGCGTCGTCACTGTACATTGTCACATCAACCATTTGCATGCAGTAGGCCGCTAAAGCTCGGTTCCCTTCTGCAAACGCTTTTTGCGTAAGTAACATACGACGAACATCAGGATGCACAATGATAGCGTCGGCTGGACCGTCTGGGTTCTTGCGACCCGTTAACGAACGAAATTGAATACGATCTTTCGCATAGCGTAAGGCGCCTTGAAACGCGGCTTCAGAGGCAGCCAGCCCTTCAAGCCCTGTTCCAATACGTGCTGTATTCATGAAGGTAAACATGCAATTGAGACCGCGATTAGGAGGGCCAATCAAATAGCCTTTTGCACCGTCGAAATTAATCACACAAGTGGCACTGGCTTTAATTCCCATTTTATGTTCGATACTGCCACAGGTTACCGCATTTCTATCCTGCTTTTCGCCATCATCAGAAACGTTAAACTTAGGCACCACGAATAAAGAGATACCTTTGGTTCCTTCAGGGGCACCCGGCAAGCGAGCTAACACGATATGAACAATATTTTCCGACATATCGTGTTCACCGGCTGAGATGAATATTTTGGTACCGGTTAAGCTATAAGTACCATCATCCTGAGGTTCAGCTCGGCACTTAAGCATACCAAGATCTGACCCACAATGCGCTTCAGTTAAACACATTGTGCCTGTCCATTCGCCGCAAATAAGCTTTGGCAAAAACATGGTTTGTTGTTGCTCAGTTCCATGCGCCTTTAAGGTTTCCATACAGCCTTGGCTTAAGCCTGGATACATGGCCCACGAGTGATTAGCACCGGAAAACCATTCGGCAATAATAGAGGCTAAAGAATAGGGCAATTGCTGCCCACCGAACTCTTCAGGGTGTGCCATACTTGGCCAGCCTCCCTCTACATAGGTGCGGTACGCTTCTTTAAATCCCTTTGGCGTTGTCACATTGCCGTCATTCCATGTACACCCTTCTTCATCGCCCGATTGGTTGATTGGCGCAAGTGTGTTTTCAGAAAATTTTGCTGCCTCTGCAAATATCGCAGAAACCAAATCTTCAGACGCTTCGTCAAAACCTAACGCCTGATAATGACGTTGATAATCTAATAGCTCATGTGTGACAAACATGGCATCTCGTTGTGGAGCTTTATAACCTTCCATATCAATTACCTATAGAACTTCAAATAAACCAGCAGCGCCCATTCCGCCACCAATACACATAGTGCAAACGACATACTTCGCACCGCGACGCTTACCTTCAATGAGGGCATGGCCCACCATACGCGCGCCACTCATGCCATAAGGGTGACCCACTGAAATAGCACCGCCGTTTACATTTAATAATTCATCTGGAATACCCAATTTATCGCGGCAATACAGAACCTGTACCGCAAACGCCTCGTTAAGCTCCCATAAACCAATGTCGTCCATGGTCAAGCCGTGCTGTTTTAACAACTTAGGAATAGCAAACACTGGCCCTATGCCCATTTCGTCCGGTTCACAGCCCGCCACGGCAATCCCCCGGTAAATACCCAGGGGTTGAACACTCCCCTGAGCGGCTGAATGTTCGTCCATCATAACGGTAGCACTTGCGCCATCGGATAACTGACTGGCATTACCCGCCGTAATGCACCCGCCTTCAATAACAGGGTTTAAGCTATTTAGGCCTTCAAGGGTGGTTTGAGGACGATTTCCTTCATCTTTCGAAAGTGTGACCTCTTTGAATGAAGTTTCACCTGTCTCTTTATTGAATAGCGCCTGTTGTGCAGTAATGGGGACAATTTCATCGTCAAATTTTCCAGCATCTTGTGCTGCGGCCGTGCGCATTTGACTTTGGTAACCATATTCATCCTGCACATCACGGCTGATGTTGTAGCGGTTGGCCACCACCTCGGCCGTTTGCAGCATCGGCATGTAAATATCTTTGTGCTTAGCGACAAGTGCAGGGTCTACCGCACGAAACATATTCATGTTTTTGTTTTGCACTAACGAGATAGAATCTAACCCCCCAGCGACCATGACATTAGCATCGCCCGTTCGGATAGCGTTTGCTGCGGTGGCAATAGCATACATGCCAGAGCTACACTGGCGATCTAGGGTCATGCCAGCCACCGTCACGGGCAAGCCTCCTGCTAGCCCGGCCAGTCGGCCAATGTTCATGCCACCACTACCCTGCGTTAAGGCCGCGCCCATAATAACGTCGTCAACACTTGCTGACTCAATACCCGCTTTCGCCACAGCGTTAGCAATAGCATGGCCACCCAGTGACGGGGCGGGTAAGTTGTTTAATGCCCCTTTATAGGCACGCCCAATAGGCGTTCTTGCGGTACTGACAATAACTGCGTCGCGCATAATAGTAATTCCTTATCTTTACCTGTTATTTGACTTATTTTTGGTAGTGCTTAAAAGTGCCACCGTCTTTGGCCAATGAGATGAGTAAATCGCTAGGCTGTAGCCACATGTCGCCGTAGTCGCCCAGTTGATCTCGATAGGTTACAAGCTTATCTAAAATAGTGCCTAAGCCGACTTCATCGGCATACTGCATGGGGCCTCCTCGGTAAACAGGGAAGCCATAGCCGTATACGTAAATCACATCGATATCACTGGATTTTGCAGCTATACCTTCTTCTAAAATGCAAGCGCCTTCATTAATGAGGGTAAACATTACCCGGACTAATATTTCTTCGTCGCTGATGTCTGAGCGTTGTTTCACGCCAAGCCGATGAGCTTCTTTCTTAGCGATGTCAAGCACTTCAGGATCTGGAATCGGCACTCGACTGCCTGGTTCGTATTGATACGCGCCCCGCCCGCTTTTTAATCCATTGCGCCCCATTTCCACTAATCGGTCGGCTACCGCGCCGTAGGCTGGATCATGAGATATATGTTCTTGACGAGATTGTCGAACGTAATAGCCAATATCTAATCCGGCCATATCCCCCATGGTGAATGGCCCCATTGGCATACCAAACTCGGTAAGTACACGGTCAACTTGCTCTGGGCTGGCACCTTCAAGCAAAAGCCTATTTGCTTCACGGCCGTAAGGTTCAATCATACGATTACCTACAAAGCCAAAGCAGACGCCCACAAGCACGGCCACCTTCCTAATTTTCTTTGCCATTTTCATGCAGGTTTTAATCACGTCAGGCGCTGTTTTCTCGGCTTTCACGACTTCTAACAATTTCATGACATTTGCTGGAGAGAAAAAGTGCAAACCTATGACGTCTTCTGGGCGTGAAGTGGCCGTCGCAATTTCGTCAATATCGAGTGTAGAGGTGTTTGAGGCGAGAATGGCACCTGGTTTACACACGCTATCAAGGGTAGAAAATACGGCTTTCTTCACTTCCATTTTTTCGAACACGGCTTCTATAACAAGATCAACATCCGCTAAATCTTCATAAGCCGTGGTACCGGAAAGCAGAGACATTCGGGCTTCTACTTGTGCTTGGGTTAACTTGCCTTTTTTGGCTGAGTTTTCGTAATTTTTACGAATTAACGCAAGGCCCTTTTCAAGGGCCTCTTCTTTCAGCTCTAATAACGTGACCGGAATACCTGCATTCGCGAAATTCATTGCAATTCCGCCACCCATGGTGCCTGCTCCGATAATAGCTACGCGATTAATGGCGCGTTCAGGGGTGCTTTTATCGAAGTCATTCACGTGACCTGCTGCACGTTCCGCAAAGAAAAAATGTTGCTGGGCACGCGCCTGTGGGGTGTCCATACATGCCAAAAACAACTTACTTTCATTCTTAAGGCCATCTTCGAATGCTAACGTATAAGCGCCTCGCACGGCTTCAATGCATTTTAACGGCGCATAGAAGCCCTTTGTTGTCTTTTGAGTTTGCTGTGTAACCGCATCAAAAACCGCTTGGGTCTTCTCGTCCATCGATAAAGTAATGTCACAGGTACGCTTAATGGCATTACTGCCATTAAGAGAAGAAAGGTAGTCACGTGTATCTGCGAGTAACGACTCTGGCGTTTCAGAAATTTTATCAAATACCCCTGGAAGTTTGGTGACTGGCGTAGGTTTGCCCGTAACAATCATAGTAAGGGCTGTTTGTGCATCAACTAAACGGGGAAGTCGTTGGGTTCCGCCGGCTCCGGGTAAAATACCTAAATTGACTTCCGGTAGACCTACCTTGTTTGATGCGAAAGTGATTCGGTGATGACAGGCCAGCGCCAACTCTAATCCCCCACCGAATGCGGGCCCTGGTAACACTGCCACTACAGGCTTGCTAGCATGTTCAATTTTGTCTAGCACTTCAGGTAGCATAGGCGACAAATCGCCACCTGAAAATTCGCTAATATCCGCGCCACCAGAAAATATAGGTAGCGAAGACGTTATGACAATCGTAGAAACGCTGTCATCCTGCAATGCATTGGTGACGCCATCAATCAACCCCATTCGAAGTGCACGAGACAACGCGTTTACAGGCGCGCTTTGCATTACTAGCTTAGCAACCCCATCCTTAACCTCGTACATAACTGCATTATTTTCTGCTTGCGTCATAACCATTTCCTATTTTTCACGTTAATGGAATGTTATTGCAGTGATGTCAATCATCCAAGTTTATTGGTGTTATAGACATTCATCATAATTTTTAATACCTCAACTCAAGCCTCTTTCGCTCTGTGGTAGCGCTATAAAGCCCGATATAAGGTAGATACAGAAAATTTGACAGCAGTGAAAGGGAGTGTTTTTGTTAAAAAATAAAGCAAGAAAACAACATAAATGTTACACAAAGACATGACATGCCATCACCTGGAAGGAGATAAAGATGCAAGTACTCAAAACCCCCGAAGAGGCTTTTTCGTTTATCACTGATTTCCCTTACCCGCCGCGATACATCAACGTCACCGATACCATGGGGGGAGAAATCGTGATGGCCTATTATCAAGCAGGGCCAGATGACGGACTCCCCGTTGTGCTATTACACGGTGAACCTACCTGGGCGTATCTGTACCGTAAAATGATGCCGCGACTGGTTGATGCAGGTTTTAACGTATTCGTTCCCGATCTTATTGGCTTTGGTCGCTCCGATAAGCCCGTGCATCAAAAAGACTATACTTATGCGCGGCATCTAATTTGGCTAAAAGAATGGTTTCAACAAGTTGTTAATCAGCCAGCGGCCCTTTTTTGTCAAGATTGGGGTGGGCTTTTAGGCCTGCGCTTAGTCGCCGACATGCCAGAGAAATTTGTTGCCGTCATGGCGTCAAATACTGGGCTGCCAACCGGGGATAAGCCTCCCTCGGACGCATTTATAAAGTGGCGTCGCTTTTCACAAGATGTGCCTGAATTTCCCACCTCAGAAATTATTCAACAAGGCACGGTATCTCTACTGAATAAACCAACATTGAAGGCTTATGATGCCCCCTTTCCTTCTGAACGCTACAAAGCAGGCGCACGGGCATTTCCACTCCTTGTACCCACATCTCCGGATAACCCAGAGTCCAACGCAAACCGTGAAGCCTGGGAAAACCTACAGCAGTTTTGCCGCCCATTTATGACGGCATTCAGCGACCAAGACCCTGTCACCGCTGGCGGTGATACCATCATGCAGAAACGAATAGCTGGATGCTCAGGCGTAACACACACCACGATAGAAGGTGGCGGACACTTTGTACAAGAGGATAAAGGTGAGGAACTTGCCCACCACCTCATCGCATTTATACAACAATGATAAAAGGATTAACTAATGGATTCATTACTCGATTTTAGCGACCACGTCGTGTTGATTACTGGTGCAGGCAGTGGTTTTGGGCGGCTTTTAGCTCAAGGTCTAGCTCTACGAGGCGCAAAACTTGTACTCAGTGACATCAATGAACATGCGTTAACGGAAGTACGGCATTCGCTAGCCTCATCATGTGACGCTATTACCCTTGCCGGCGATATAGCCCTTGAAAGCGTAAATCAGTCATTGGTAGACGCAGCGGTAAACCAATTTGGTCGCCTAGATATTGCGGTTAACAATGCCGGCATTGCCCATCAACCTGCGCCTGTTCATCAAATGACAGAAGACATAATAGATCGTCAATTTGCGGTTAATGTAAAAGGTGTAATGTTTGGTATGAAATACCAGATACCCGTTATGCTAGCCCAAAAGCAAGGCCATATCATGAATGTTAGCTCGCTAGCAGGTTTAGGTGGTGCCCCTAAAGGCGCTGCTTATGCCGCAGCCAAACACGCGGTAGCCGGTGTCACCCGCACCGCCGCCGTAGAGTATGGAAGAAAAAATGTAAGGGTGAACGCCATTTGCCCATTTTACAGCCCAACCAATATTCTTAATGTAGATGGCTATAATACGCCTGAAGCCCAAGCGCAATTGGGCATGGGAAGCCCGATGAAACGCTTGGCTGACCCACAAGAAATTGTTAATACTATGCTGTTACTGTTGTCACCAGGAAACAGTTACATGAACGGTCAAACCATTGCTGTAGATGGCGGAGTTACTGCGTGGTAACTTAGTCTTTAGCCATAAAAGGTATTGTTTCCCATACCTAGGTATGAGCGAAAACCTTTCCCTGTAACGAGACTTTAGTTGTAATACTTAAGAACAAACAAAGCCGACAAAAGAGGCGAGTGCAATCGCCTCTGATGTCTTTAACGAATCTGTCATAGATAATTGTGAGTAAGTGATGAAAACGAAGAGTACCACTACATTAGTAAGCTGCAGTATTTTCGTTAGTGCATTATTTTCTACTGCCAGTTTCGCTGACACCTCGGCTGCACATTATAACAACCAAGTTCAAACCCACGCTATCGAGCAACCGTTAAAGAAAGCACGTAGCGACAGAAAAACCTCTTCAACGGTGCTTAAACGCTTTTTAGACGCGTCCGCAAAGTCATCTAACAAAACGAAAACTATACACCTTATTCATGCCGTGCTTCCCGTACAGACAAGTGCATCCGAGTAACGTGTTAGTCCGTTACCCGGCATATTGAGCCTTTCTATTTGAAGGAACAACGTGGGCCGCTGTTTATGGCACCACCACCATTTTACCTTTTACTTCTCGATTCATCACTTTTTTCATTGCTTGCGTAGCTTGGTGAAGAGGTACCGCCTCGTCCACCACCACTTTCACTTTTCCTTGTACATACCAGGTTAATAGCTCTTGCATGTTTTGAGCGAAACCTTTGGGGTCGTGCTGAGTAAATGCCCCCCAAAATACGCCCATGACACTATAGCCTTTCACCAAGGCAAGGTTGACGGGAAGCTTTGGAATTTCTCCACCTGCAAACCCTACGACAAGCAAGCGTCCTTCCCACGCCATACTTCTGCTGCATGCATGGAAGGTATCGCCACCCACACATTCATATACCACGTCAGCGCCCTTACCTTCAGTGACTTCTTTTAACGTCTCTTTCAAGTCGTTTTCTTTGTAATTAATTAAGACATCAGCTCCGTATTCTTTTGCTAACGCTAATTTTTCTTCAGTAGAACACACGGCTATAACCTTAGCACCCATGGTTTTACCAATTTGTACGGCCGCTAATCCCGTGCCTCCCGCTGCCCCCGTCACAACAAGCGTCTCGCCAGGCTGCAGTTTGGCGCGTTGTTTGAGCGCGTGATGGGCGGTAGCATGCGCTGTCACCAAAGCAGCACCTTCGTTAACGTGAATGGCATCAGGAAGAGGCAGCACATGGGTGGCTGCAATGCGTGCTTTTTCCGCATAGCCCCCCATATTTGACAGTGCAATGACCCTTTGCCCAATGTGTAAATGGCTTACCCCTTCTCCTAATTCTACTATAGTACCGGCCACTTCGTTACCAGGCACAAAGGGGAAATCAGGCTGCATTTGATATAGCCCTTGCACAAGGAGGCCATCGGGAAAATTGACGCCGGCCGCTTCAACATTAACAACAACGTGCCCAGGCTCTGCCACGGGATCTGCCACGTCTTTATACTGTAAATCGTCAATGGGACCAAAGGCGTCACATACTATTGCTTTCATACATACTCCACAGTCTTTCTGAGACAGTTTCTGGTAGGGCTGCTACCGTGTTTTAACCTTATCAAGCAATGTATTATTTCATTTCTTGATGTATTGTTTGGTTTGCAATTTGTGCCAGAGGACGCACCATGGCACCTAGTTGCATAGCTTTTTCACTAGAGGCATTCCCATCATGGGCTCGCTTTACTACCCCTTGCAAAATAGCAGCAAGGCGGAAAAAGCTAAACGCAAGATAGAAGGTCCAGTTTTCGATAACACCAATGTTTCGGCGCTGACAGTAAGCTTGTATATAAGCCGTTTCAGATGGAATGCCCAGCTGCTCCCTATCAAGGCCCCCCAGACCCGCTGCGAGGGCAATATTGGCGGGTAATCGTAACTGCATGCATTGATACGCTAAGTCTGCATAGGGGTGACCTAGAGTAGACAACTCCCAATCTAAAACTGCGACCACTTTCGGCTTATCTGGATGGGACATATCAAACATCATGTTATCCAGCCTGAAATCACCATGGACTAATGCAACTTGGCCGTCGTCATCAGGCAGGTTCGCTTCTAAGTAAGCAATAAGCTGTTCAATTTCGGCGATATGCTCTAATTCAGACGCGCGATATTGCTTAGTCCAACGACTTAGCTGACGGTGAAAATAACTACCAGGTTTGCCATAGTCATTTAAACCGGCCTGTTCAATGTTGACACTGTGTAGGGCAGCTAAAACACGATTCATTTCATCGTACATCGCCCCTCGGGTATCGGGGGAAGTAATTTCAGGCAGTGCACTATTCCAGTAAATATCTCCTTCTACATACGCCATGATATAAAACATGCTGCCAATGACGTGGGTGTCTTCACATAAATGGAAAACCTTTGGGACGGGCACATCACTGCCCGCTAACGCTTGAATGACACGAAATTCTCTGTCTACCGCATGAGCAGACTTTAATAACTTCCCCGGAGGCTGACGGCGTAAAACAAACACCCCCTTGTCGGTTTCAAGCTTGAACGTGGGGTTTGATTGGCCACCGGAAAACTTTTGTGCATGTTTGATAAGCCCAACTTCTGGGCACGCTTCAGTGAGATAGACATTCAGGCTATCTACATCAATATAGTGAGATTTTGCTTGGTTATCGCTTGCCACGTTTACTCCTTACGCATTCTTGTCTGCAATGAGATTTCTGCCAAGTTGCATCATATGAACCTGATCTGGCCCATCAGCCAGCTTTATGGTTCTTGCATAGGCATACATAGCAGATAGCACAAAATCTTGGCTAGTTCCTGCGGCACCATGCATTTGAATGGCTTCGTCAATGACTCGGCATGCCATTGATGGCGCAACAATTTTTATGGCTGCAATAAGATCCCGTGAAACTTTGTTGCCATACTTATCCATTTTGTCTGCTGCTTTTAGGGTAAGTAATCGTGCTTGCTCTATTTCACAGTGCATCTTCGCGATACTCTCGCGCACAGACTGCTGTTTTGAAAGTGGTTTTCCAAATGCGACTCGCTGTTCAACCCGTTCACAGGCAAGGTCTAACGCCCGTTGAGCACAGCCGATAAGGCGCATACAGTGATGAATACGGCCAGGTCCCAAACGGCCTTGAGCAATTTCAAATCCTCTACCCTCGCCTAACAGTAAGTTGTCTGCCGGCACACGCACATTATTAAATTCAACTTCGGCGTGACCCACAGGCTCATCATAATATCCCATTGCGGACATTGGCCGAACCACTGTCACCCCAGGGGTGTCCATGGGCACTAATATCTGAGATTGCTGTTCATGGCGAGGGGCGTCAAAGTCGGTTTTCCCCATCACCACCATAATTTTGCAATTCTCATTCATTGCTCCACTGGTGTACCATTTGCGCCCGTTAATTACATATTCGTCGCCATCTCGCGTAATCGACGTTTCAATATTTGTTGCATCACTCGACGCTACAGCCGGTTCGGTCATGGCAAATGCTGAACGAATTTCGCCATTGAGCAAAGGAACAAGCCATTGTTGCTTTTGTGCTTCGTTACCATATTTTGCCAACACTTCCATGTTGCCTGTGTCCGGCGCGCTGCAGTTAAAAATTTCTGAGCTAAACAACACGCGCCCCATTTCCTCGCAAAGAGGCGCATATTCGGCGTTGGTCAGTCCTGCACCGTAAGGCTTATACTCTTCAGGTAAAAACAAATTCCACAAACCTGCATCACGGGCTCGCTGCTTTAATGTGTGCATCAACGCCGGGGTTTTCCAACGATCTTCGCCATTTTCAACCCCATGAATGTACTCTTGCTCGATGGGATAGACTTCTTTTTGCATGAATGCTCTCAACTGAGTTAAAAGCGATTGCGTTTTTTCATTGTACTCAAAATTCATATCTGCACCGTTTAGCTGTAGGTAATTGCGTGTAACTTTTCAATCACATCTAAGTGAGGCACGCTGTTAAAATTGTTAAGGTGAATGCTGCGTGAATTGGCGTAACATTGTGTAAAGCTGGCATTGCGAATTTGAAGGTTCATGTTAATAACCATAGGTGCACTGTAACCTAGGATATGTTTAAGCATCATGGCGATAGCCCCCCCCGAACTCACCACTAAAATGCGCTGTGCACTGCTATTTTGTAGGCTGGTTAAAACGTTCGCTGCCCGCGCCTCAAACTGCTGCCACGTTTCTTCAACTAGCGCTTCAGGTAATGTGTTTTCAGACCACGCAAGCATGGCCTTTTTCAAAAGCCGGTAATATTCAGCAGGTGATGCGCCTTCTGGCACCCTATCCTGCGGGTTAGCCGACAGATAGGCCTGTGCGACGGCTTGAAAGTTGAACTCGTTAAGATCTGAAGTCACGGTGGGGTCTGGCAGATACTGTAAACCGTTGGCAATGCCCTGGGTGGTTTCATGATGGCGCACCATATCGCCTGACAAGACTTCGTCAAAGACAATATCGCGCTGCTTAAAATACTCGCCTAGCCAATGGGCTTGCTGCCCGCCAAGGGGGCTTAACTTGTCATAATTCGCTTTTCCAAACGAAGCTTGCCCGTGGCGAACTAAATAGATATCTGTCATTACACGCTCTAATGTTATCAATATGTTAAGCATGGTAAGAAATATAAACCCATAAGTTTAATTGATATTTTGAATGAGCATTCATCAAGTGAAACTATAACGCACAGGTAGAATATTAGACCTTAGTTTAAGATTGGCATTTTAAATTGCGCTTAAATTGCACATTCTGACACAATAAGCTGGTCATTTAGCCACGCGCTAATTGTGAATAAAGCTAGGAAAGCTGTTATATATCAAGGTTGGGAACGCCTTCATCCCCTCATAGAGGCACCTAGGAAGCTTTTATTATCAAAATGATTACGCTAAATTTGAACAGCGACGCCCCCCTTCTGCCACGTGCATTGGCTGTATTGTGTGCATTCGCAACTTTATCCCCATCAGTTCACGCCACACAAGGTGATAAGAACCAGCTTGAGCATATTGTGGTGAATGCGCAGAAATCGCCGCAAAACTTACAGGAAGTCCCTGTGGCGGTGACGGCAATGTCTGGTGACAGCTTAGTAGAAGCAGTAATAAAAGACGTATTCGACTTACAAAATTATGTTCCGTCGTTTGCCGCCTTTCAAAACCAAAGCGTAACCAATTCTGGATTTTCAATCAGGGGCATCGGGACTTCCTCGCAAAATTTTGGCTTTGAGTCTTCAGTAGGATTATATGTAGATGGCGTGTACCGCTCTCGTCAAAACGCGCTCATTAACGACCTGGTAGATATTGCTTCTGTAGAAATTTTGCGCGGGCCTCAGGGTACCTTGTTTGGTAAAAATACCGCTGCAGGCGCCATGACAGTTTCCTCCGTCGCGCCCTCATTTGAAGAGACTGATGGCTTTGTTGAAGTCCTTGCCGGCAATGACGAACTTTTGCGTTTAAGTGGTGCGGCGTCTTTTGTAGTACTTGATGACATTTTAGCGATGCGCATTTCAGGTTTCAGTAGCCGCGCAGAAGGTTTCATTGAAGACACCCATTCAGGAAAAACGCTAAACAATAAAAACCGCTCTGCGGTGAAAGTACAGTGGCTGTATACGCCCTCAGATACGCTTAGCCTTCGTGTTGTTGCTGACTATGGAGAACTAGATGAAAGGTGTTGTGGTGCATTAACATGGCAAAGTAACCTGCAAGCGAATGGCGTTCCCGTCAAGTTTGGTACTGATGCCCTGTTGCAGGCCCCTCCCTTCAATGCCACTCTTTACAGCCGCGATAATTTTTTCGATTACACCACGTCACTTTCTCAGGTTCCCACCTCAAAGATGACAGACAAAGGCATTTCTGCTCAATTGGACATTAAGTTCAATGATGTGTGGTCGTTGGTGAGTATCAGTGCGTTTAGGGCTTTCGATAGCTTTGATATTATTGATAGCGACTTCTCCGATGCCAATTTGCTCACAGCTGAAAACGATGCCCGACAACAGTCTTTTTCACAAGAGATACGCGCTCACTACAAAAGTAAAAGCATGCGCGCCATTTTTGGCGCCTACTATTTCACGCAAAATCTCAACGTAGATTTTAATACGACGACCCAAGAAGACTTTTCATCATTTTTTACTATTGCCGCTGCCGATTTATTGCCTCTTGCTGATGCGATTGACGGGTTAAGTCAAGCCACTGCAGGGGCTATTGCACCCGCGGGCGTGTTAGCACCTAGCAATACCGCCTTCTATCATTCGGCCTATCAAGAGCAAGACAGTTTTGCCCTTTTTACCCAAGCTGACTGGCGGCTAAACGGGAAAACAACCCTAACCACAGGATTACGTTATACCATTGAAGATAAGAACATTTTTGGCCAATACGGTGAACAAGGGCCAGGCATTGATGGGTTAGCCAAAAATCCACAGGAGTGGCCGAATGTGTCCAAAGCACTGGCCGGATTGCAACAAATTGGCACGGCCCTAGCTGCTGGAGATGCACCGAGTGATTCTGCACTCGCTGCTATTTCTCCCTTTCAATCGGATGGTTGGGGATATTATTTTCTTGGTGCAGCGACGGTATTGCCTAGGGACGATCTCATGGCGACATTCAGCGACAACCAACTAACCGGCACAGTGAAATTGACGTATCGTCCCAGCGAAACCACTATGCTTTATTCTAGCTTAGCCACAGGTTATAAAGCTGGCGGCACCAATACAGACCGAATTTCACCCCAGTTTGATGCGGTATTTGATGCAGAAAAGGCACGCAGTGCAGAAATTGGCGTTAAACAAGAATGGCGAGAGCTAGGTCTTAGAATGAACCTTGCTGCACACTACACCCAAATTAGCGATTTTCAAGCCACCACATTCGATGGCACTGGATTTAACCTGCAAAACGCAGGTGACATTGATGTAAAAGGTATTGAACTGGACGCTAACTGGTATATGACTGACACCACGGAGTTAGCCTTCAGTGCAGCCCGTACACTCGCTAATTTTAAGACATTCAAAAAAGGGACCTGTTGGGTTGCCTATACGTGGCATACGGGAGATGACGACCCAGGTAGGGCGACGCCAGAAGATCCCTTTTGTGCCAGAGACGGTGACAGGGTGGGTTTCGAACCTCAAAATAGTGCGGCCCTCACCGTCACTCAATATTTCACCTTATCTGACATCGATGGGTGGGTGAGTGTAGACTACCAATACACGGGAAATGTGTATTTGGACGATACCAACGACCCCTATAAACGTTCCCCTGCTTACCAGATAGTTAACGCAAGACTAAACCTGTATTTCGCTGACCTAGACAGCCACCTGACCTTTTGGGCGAGAAACCTTTTCGATGAAGAATATGTAGCAAGAAGTGGTTTTGATGTGCCCGTTCAACAAGGAAAAATTATGGCTTACCCGGGCGCACCTCGCAGCTACGGCGTGACGGTGAGAAAGCGCTTTTAGCGCTTCCCACTGCTTTCCTTTCCCGCCAAAACGCTATGACACTGTGCAATAACGGACAGCGCGATACTCTCCGGTAATTCACCGCCAATATCAAATCCTGCCGGGCTTACAAAAACGCCGCTAAATGCACTTTCCTCAACCTGTGCAAGCGACAGAATTTCCTCTTTTCTGTGCTTGGGGCCTAACATCGCGATGTATTGCAGGTGATGAGCACTCAGTGCTTTCAACGCTTCAGCGTCTATATTTCTATGGTGGGACATTAATACCGCCGCATCAACATTATGGACACTCATGTGTTCTGATACAGCCGAAACCTCGCTGGATGACACGATGTAATTCGCCAAAGAGAAATGCTCAACTCTGGCCTGCGCCGGCCTTGGATCCCAAACACTGACTGTCCAACCTTGTAAATGGGCCATTTTAACCACAAAGGTTGCGTCAACCCCCCCGCCCACGACCAGCAAATGTGGCGGACAGGTGAATGGAATATCGATATAAGGAGGGGCGTAATTCACATGGTCATCGAGTTTAGCCAGCTTATTTAACTGTTGTACTTCACTAGGAGAGCTCACTTGGCTATTTGATATATCCTCCAAATTAAGCTTCCAACGACAGTGCTGCCCATTCAGTAGGGTTTGATATGCCTTTTCCAGAGATAAATAACAGTTTTCAGCCTCTACGGGCAATAGTGCTAGATGAACCACGCCACCACAACCCACCCCCAACTTAAACGCAATATCTTCTTCGTCGTTGTCGTCATAAATAGTATGGCGTACCTTTTTGTCCTGCATGACACGACGCGCTTTACGATGTATGTCACTTTCCAGACAGCCGCCACTTAAAATACCTAATTGATGACCGTCATCGCTAAATAGCATGAGTGCGCCAGCTTTTCGGTAGCAGGACCCCTCGGTCTTGTAAATTAACCCCAGCACCCACTGGTGCTTATCTTTAAGTGGCGCCCACTGAGACAACAAATGCAGCGTTTGATTACTCATCAATTACCGTTTGCTTCTTGTAAGATGGCTTCTTGAATAAAGGCAGCAAGGGTTTCTGGAGGCTGCGCCCCGGCCACACCTTGATTCCCGATCACAAAGGTGGGCACACTCTGAATCCCGCGTTGCATCCACAGTTGTTCTTCCATTCTAACCTCATCAGCATAGGTTTGTTGCGCTAATGCTTGTTGAATATCTTCTTTTTCCAAACCTACTGCTACTGCTTCATCGATAAGCACACTAATATCGCTGACGTCTTTGCGCTCACTAAAAAATGCCGCGAACAAGCGAAGCTTAAGCGCCTCTTTCTTGCCTTTTAAACTGGCTAAATGCAGTGCCTGATGAGCGTTGAACGTATTTAACATTTTCATTTCATCGAAATAGTCGAACTTAAAGCCAACGGCATCACCAATGTCGGTGAGCTGCTCTCTCGTTTGCTGGCTCTGCGCTTCGGTTACGCCGTACTTTTGCATAACGTGCTCACGCAGATTTTGCCCTTCTTCAGGCATGGAAGGGTTTAGTTCAAATGGATGAAAATTAACCGAAACTTCAACATCATCCAGCATAGCCACCGCGTGTTGCAGATGCTGATAACCAACAATACACCATGGACACACTACGTCGGATACTATGTCTATTGATACTTTTTTCACTATCACTCCTGTAGGCATTTACAAATGTGAACACCTGTTCAAATAATTCTATTGTAGGCGGTATGAATGCGGCTTCAAGTCAGTGACTATCGAATACCGATAAAAAGCGCACCATTGTCGGCCACTGACATAAACGCTAGGCACATTGACGCTGAACACTGCCCCAAGACCGTCTGGCATTCCACACCCGTTAACAAATTCTTTGTAAATTCATACGCTCAATAACGACAAGAGTTCACACTGACTGCGGGTGAATGTAAAGCAGAAATAGGTGACACTAAAGGTGAAGAAAATTTAATAGACATAACAGGACAAAGCTTGCACCAGATCAACATTTGTAAAATTTAACTGTACTACACTTCGGGCATAAGAATTATTGGATATGCGCAAAGTATTCGCTACTGATGCAAGGCATATCAGCATCATTAACAACACCGAAATGTGCGACGACGTAAAAAGAGTTAAATTATGACTACGCCCCCGTTAGTGCCAAATAGCACCGTTATTAAATACGCTCAACAAGCGCCCAGGTATACCTCGTACCCTACCGCATTAAAGTTTAGCCAGGTTCCTGCTAATGCACTTAACGAAGCGTCGTGGAAATATGGCACAGACGATCTGGCCTTATACATCCACATTCCTTTTTGCGATACGCTATGTTATTACTGCGGCTGCAATAAAACGGTCACCCGACACAACGATAAGGCAGACGATTACCTCAGTTATCTTGAGCAAGAAATGCTACTTAAAAAGCCGCTGTATGATGGTAAGAAGGTGGTATCTTTGCACCTTGGGGGCGGTTCTCCCAGCTTTCTATCCAGTGTGCAACAAACCTACTTAATGTACTTGCTACGCCGACACTTTACGTTTTCCACGCAGACCGAAATGTCGATTGAGCTTGACCCTAGACATACCACAGAAGCCTACTTGTCTTTATTGGCTGAACTTGGATACAACCGCGTCAGTTTTGGTGTGCAAGACACAGACATCGAAGTACAGAAAGCCATTAATAGGGTTCAAAGCACGTCGCATATCGCGAATATGGTACTTGAGGCAAAAAACAAAGGGTTCTCATCGGTTAATATTGATTTAATTTACGGCCTTCCAAAGCAAACCCTTGAAACGTTTAGCAAGACGCTGATGGCAGCAAAAGCCATGCGCCCAGACCGAGTCGCCTTGTTTAGCTACGCTCATCTCCCTAAACGATTCGCGGCACAGCGAAAAATTCCCTACTCCACCCTTCCGTCTGCAGAAATGAAGGCACAGCTCTATCAATTGGCGGTAGATAGTTTTACAGAAGCGGGGTACGACATGATTGGGTTAGATCACTTTGCTAGTCAAAGTGACGAATTAAGCCGCGCCAAAAATAACGGCACATTACATCGTAACTTCCAAGGTTATACCACCCTTGGGCAAGCGGACTCTCTGGGCTTGGGGGTATCAGCAATCAGTACAATTGGTGACGCTTACGTTCAAAATCCCAAAAAAATAAAAGACTATTACCACAAAATAGATAATCAATTGCCGCTGGCGGAAAAAGGTGTGTTGCTGACGAAGGACGATCTCGTTCGAAGAAGCGTCATCATGTCATTAATGTGCAACTTAAGCGTGAATATTAAAGATATAGAAAGCCGATATGCTCTGTGTTTCAACGACTATTTCGAATCAGAGTTAGAGGCGCTCACACCGTTAGCAAAAGATAATCTGGTACACGTTGGGGAGAATGAAATACGTGTACCAGAAGCAGCGCGCATTTATATTCGAGCGGTTTGTGCTCGCTTTGATGCCTATTTAAACAAGCAATATACACTCACTGGTTATTCAAGCGCCATTTAACCCAATTAATGGCGCAACAGTTTAAACCTTGCCGTGACTTTCATTCCTGGTGCAAGCTTTAGCTTTTCAAAAGAGAGCACGCTGATATGGGTTATCAGTGTTTGCGTGCCTTGGCTGCCAGCCTCATCAATGATCGCCAGTGTAACCGTCACGCTGCTTGCCGATGCATTTTTGGGATGCGCGACATCCACGATTTCACAAGGTAACGCATTTATAATACTGGTTTGCCACTGGTGAGAGTCGGTAAGGGTGTCTATGCTAACTTCGTTGGCAGGTACCGTTAAGCGAACGGTATTACCTGGCGTGGTACTGATAAACAGTGCATCAGGTATCTCAGCGTAAATCCAATGGTTACCTAACTGAACGCGCTTAAATGGGTAGGGAAAGCCCTGATCGTTAGGTATTAGCTGCCCCTCCAATACCGAAAACGTCACGAATTCTTCGCCCTCATCGTTGCTTTCATTTGACGCTGCGTTTCTGTTGATGTGATTAATCACGTCTTTCGTGTTTCCAGAAAAAGCCAACGCGCCCCTATCAATCAATAGAATTTCATCAGTGAAAACGGCCAAGTCATTTAAATCGTGAGACACTAAAATACAGCGCATTTGATTGGCATGACAAAATTGACGAATAAACGCCAACACAGACCGACGTAACCTCCCGTCTAACGCACTGATAGACTCATCGAGTAACAATACATGTGGCGCGTTAAGTAGAGCCCTAGCGAGCGCTACACGCTGAGCTTCACCACCAGAAAGCGCCTGAATAGGTTTATCGAGCAAATGCGCACACTCACAGCCTTTCACAACATCTTCGAAGTTGACTGTATTATTACCTGCATATTCCTGTGCTAACGCTAAATTACCCCTAACATTGAGATGAGGAAACAACATAGGCTGTTGAAACACAATACCGACTTTTGTTTCTTTTTCAGTTGGTAACGCTAGCTGCCAATTGACAGTAACGTGGGCGTTTTTTTCAAAGCCCGCCAACGCCCGCAATAGCGAACTTTTGCCAGCCCCAGATGGCCCAGTCACACCGACTATAGTGGCGTGTAAAGACAGTTCGGCACGAAGCGAGATGCGCGTACTTAACGAGACGACAAATTCCAACCTAGCCCCCCTTTGGCGCTAAAACGATAGAGTAAAACTAAAAGCGAAAACGAAAAAAGGAGTAGCGCCATGGAAAGTAGATGGGCTTGCTCGTATTCAAGCGCCTCAACCTGTTCGTAAAGTGAAATAGACAATACTTGCGTTTCGCCGGGGATATTCCCGCCAATCATTAATACCACCCCAAATTCACCTATGGTATGGGCGAAACTAAGCCCAAATGCCACCAAAGCTGGCGCTCTACAAAGGGGAAGCACCACCTTCATAAAAGTATGAAAACGATTCAAACCCAAGGATTGTGAAACCTCTAAATAACGGCTATCCAACTGCACAAACCCTCCATAAAGTGGCTGCAAAGCAAAAGGAAAAGAGTAAATAATCGAGCCCAACACCAACCCCTCAAAGCTAAATGCCAGCGCTTCTCCAGTCATGGACACCCACACTTCCCCTACTGGGCTTTGAGGAGAGAAAGCCACCAAAAGATAAAATCCCAAAACCGTAGGCGGCAAAACGAGAGGCAATGAAAATATCGCTAGCACAAACGGTTTAAAGGCACTCTGCCACCGAGATAAACGCCATGCCATTGGCGTCACAATAAGCATAAGCAAAACACTAGTAACAAGTGCCAGCTTTAAAGTAAGTGCCACGGCGGCAATGGTAGACTCATCAATGCCTATCATTCGCTTATCGCTCTCTGCACAGGAAGCACTGGTTTATAGCCAAGCTCCACCAGCTTATCTTGGACACCCACAGATAAAACGTAATCCACAAAAGCCTTTACCCTTTCATGCTTGCTTCTGTGGGTGTCCAGCTTTGTGTGGGTGTCCAGCTTTTCCTGCGAGTGAGGTGTTAAAATTGCCAAGCTTTGAACAATTGGGGAATATACGTTGTCTGGCACCAGCACTGAGGGTGCGCTGTTTTTAACTAGGGAATACGCGACCAATGCAGCCCCTACATTTTTGGTAGTAAAAAATTGATAAGTTTGCTGAACGTTCTTACCCATGACTAAGCTAGGTTTAATATCTTCCCACAACCCTAGGTTAACTAAAGCCTGCTGCGCCGCTACGCCATAGGGGGCGAGCTTTGGGTTAGCAATAGCTAGACGGTGCTGTTCAAGTAACGTATTTACATTTTCGTCAGTAAGCCCGTTTTCAATGATTGCATGGTCATGCGTTACAAAAGCGAGCCTTCCTTGAGCGTATGGAACGACGTCACTTTCTGAAATTCGACCGGCATCGATTAAAGCTCGAGGCCTTTGCGTGTCCGCAGAGAAAAAAACATCAAAGTTAGCACCATGAATAATTTGCGCGTACAAGGTGCCGCTCGATGAAATGGTAATAGATAACTTTTCACCCGTCTGATGAGAATACTCATCAACAATATGTTTTAATGGTGCAGCAAAATTCGCTGCGACGGCTAAGCGAATGGTGTCTTCTGCCCACGCGTAGGGACTTCCAATCAAGAGAAACAAAACTGCACTTAATAGACGAAGAGACATCTTAATTTTATACATCAGTGCTGCCAGAAAGCGTCCAAGGCGCCTCACTATTTTAACCACTTAAGTGCGGCATCATCATCAGAGGCTTTTGGTTTAACCCAAATGGACTCTCCCTGTTTAAGCTCTTTTTTCCATAAAGGAACAGATTGCTTAAGCATATCCATTAAAAAGGTTGCGCCATCGAAGGCGGCTTGCCGATGCGCAGCTGCACATCCAACCCAAACAATTTGTTCGTCGTTAAGCAAGCGCCCCACTCTGTGCACAACCCCTGCACTACGCAAAGAAAATCGGTGACTCGCCTCTTGTACTAACTTTTCCAGCGCCGCCTGAGTCATTTCTGGATAATGTTCTAACTCAATACCCTCAATACGGCCAGATTGATTGTCATCTCTCACCAAGCCAGTAAAGGTCACTATGGCACCCACATTGCCTTTATGATTGGTATCAGCGTCTTTTCTCAATCGTTCAAACAAGGTTTCTTGACTGAAGTCATGAACTTGGATTTCTGCAAACATACTTTTAATTACCCCCCCGTCACCGGAGGGAAAAAAGCAACTTCATCCCCATCACAAAGCACCATATCCTTTTCACACAGTTGGTGGTTACAAGCGGTCAGTACACTGGTATCTAGCGCTAATGACCAATTTTCATCCCGCTCTTGGAGTTTCGCCATAACACTCGCCACCGTGGCTTTTTCTTCAACGTCTAGTTCTAAGCTCGGCGTTTTAGTAATTTCTCGTGTTTGAGCGAATGTCTTTATCGTAATTTTCATGCATTATTCACTCGTATTTTGCCAATGACCTGTTTTCCCACCGACTTTTTCAAGTACTTTCACACCTTCAATATGCATGGCAGGGTCAATTGCTTTACACATGTCGAATAAGGTTAATAACGCAATGTTTACTCCTGTCAACGCTTCCATCTCCACCCCAGTTTTTCCGCTCAGTTTACAAAAGCACGTGGCTTTTATGCGCCCATTTTCGGGTTCAACCTGAAACCCAATATCCACTTTTGATAATGCGAGCGGATGGCATAGCGGGATCAAGTCAGCGCATCGTTTTGCGCCTTGGATACCAGCAACTCTAGCGACAGCGAAGACATCACCTTTCGCGATTTTAGCGTCGCTAATTTGAGTCAACACAGAAGCATTTGTATAAAGATACCCTTCTGCGGTGGCTTGTCGCACGATGGTCGCTTTTTCACTCACGTCCACCATATTGGCCTCACCACCCGTATTTAAATGGCTAAAGGTACTCATGACTGTACCAAGTGTTTAACGAAGTTACATGGTTTGAAATCTGCATTTAACTGACTTGAGATTATCTTCTCCCATGCGGTTTTACAGGCCCCCGTAGAGCCGGGTAGGCAAAAAATAACCGTGTCGTTTGCAAACCCCGCGATAGCCCTAGACTGAATCGTCGAGGTGCCTATTTCCTGATAACTGATATGGCGAAATAATTCACCGAACCCTGGTACTTCTTTATCAAAAAGTACACTGATGGCCTCGGGCGTGGAATCTCTCTGTGTAAAGCCTGTGCCACCCGTAATAAGAATGACTTGAATGTTTTTATTTGCTATCCATTGAGACACTATGGCACGTTGCTGATAGATATCGTCTTTCACTAACGCTCTATCTTCTAATACATGCCCTTCTTGTGAAAGCGCGTTATGCAGATAGTCACCTGACTTATCGGTTTCCAATGTTCGGGTGTCTGAAATAGTAAGGACGGCGATGTTTAGCGGCTGGCTAACGGAAGACATATAAAATCCTAAATTGCTGTGCGACTATGGCGCTACTTTGGTAAAGTACGCGCATAATTTTGTTATTTGTTAACACTTTATAAGGGTGCACACCATGAATTCAACAATAATCTTGTCATAACCTATGCCTAAGATGCTTTCAACCACACAAGCCTTGCGCTACAACCGTCATATTGTGCTTCCACAAGTTGACCTTGATGGACAAGAAAAGCTGGTGAACGCCCACATTGTGATAATAGGCTTAGGCGGCCTAGGCAACGCTGCCGCAAGCAGTTTGTGCGCTAGTGGAGTGGGTAAACTAACGTTGCTAGACTTTGACGACATAGAGCATCATAACCTTCCAAGGCAAACTTTATTCAATGATAAAGACGTAGGCAAGCCAAAAGTGCTAGCGGCAAAAGACAAGCTGGCGCAAATGAACAGTGATTGCCAGATAATGACGGTTGATGCCCCCATTAGCGAGCAGCATCTAGACTTGATAAAGCATGCAGATGTTGTGCTAGATTGCACTGACAACAGCGATGCTCGCAAACTCATCAACAAGCTTTGTTATACCGCCCACACGCCTTTAATTAGTGGCGCCGCCATAAGGTTTGAAGGGCAATTATTTGTTGCATTACCTGGTACGAGTTGCTGCTACAATTGTTTTCAGCGGTTGTTCTCGTCCCCACAACTAAGTTGTGTTGAAGCGGGCATTTTTTCCCCTGTGGTTAATATCATCGGAACATACCAATCCTTGTACGCTATGCAAGTCATCATGGGCGTGGGCGATTTACCGTTAAACACCTTAATGACCTTCGATGGGTTGTCTCATGAATGGCAGAAATGGGCGTTACCAGAAGACACTCACTGTCATTTATGCAAGTAAACTCCCTGTTATAAAGCAAAAATGATCACGAAGAATTAGAACTAAGAAATTGCAAAAATAAGAGGATTAATCATGACTACAGAGGTTGTGAAATCACATCTCGTCGTTGCGCAAAATGCGTCGGGGCGAAACATGAATGTGCCCATTTACCGAATGAAAGGCGCTCGCCCTGGCCCTACCGTTTATATTCAAAGCTCTATCCATGGCGCAGAAGTACAAGGAAATGTGGTTATATATCACCTGATACAGCGTTTAAAAAATATGGATATATGTGGCGAGATTATATTGGTTCCCAACTGCAACCCAATTGGCACCAATATCAAGGCCGGAGAATATACGCTCGGTAGATTCGACCCGGTAAATGGCACAAATTGGAACAGAGGCTATTTTTATGACAAGGGAAGTGTTGAAACCTTTGCTAATACAGTAACCCCTGAAGAGTCCATAGCTGGTATTAAGCAACGCTTTCGTCAACATCTTACAAACGCCATAAACGAGAAATTGGCCGAGCCTTGGGGACTGGGTTTAGCCCAGCAATTAAATCTGAAACTGCAGCAGTTGGCAGTGAATGCAGATTATGTATTAGATTTGCATAATGGCCCAGTATCCACCCGTCATATTTATATTCCAGAATACGCAAAGGATAGTGCAGCATTATTTAATATTCCCCATTGCATATTCATTCCTAACATATTTGCCGGCGCACTAGATGAGGCCACGTTTTGCCCTTGGTGGACGCTTCAAGAGCACGTAAAAACTCGATTAGACAGAGATGTTTCATTTGACGTTGAAGCTTTCACCTTAGAAATGGGTAGTCAGGAAGTCATTAACTTTAGTGAAGGAGCGATTGATGCGGCTAGCATAATCAGCTACCTCAATGCAAAAGGCGCTTTTTATCAATGCGACGTTAAACCCGAAAGCATGCAAAGAATTGGCGTCAACTTACGGGACTATAAAACTTTGTTCACCGATTGGGGGGGAATGGTTGAGTATTTAGCGAAACCAGGCCATGCAATTACAAAAGGTCAACCTTTGGCGCAAATTCTCAATATTGATGATTTAGACAACAATAATGGCAGTAAACTGTTAAATGCTCCTTGCGACCTTATCCCCATCCTGCATTTCCCATCCGCATCCGTGTTAAGTGGAACCCAATTGTACAAGGTATTTACCAATTACTACTCAATTACCTAGCAAATAGCAGAACCTTGGACACCCACACATTTTAGTGGGTGTCCAACCTTTGAAATTCACACCTCGAATTTCTTGTATTATTTCAAAATCCATTCCTTTGGACAGTTTCACCGAGCGTTAATATGTCTCACTATCATAAGCCTTATAATTTTGAGCCAGTGCCTACTATGCCTCTTCCACGCAAGCAGCTAATTAATCTCGATAATACAACGTACTACCACTGTATATCACGATGCGTGCGGCGTGCTTATTTATGTGGAAAAGACAGTAAGTCAGGGAAAAGTTATGAACATAGGAAACAGTGGGTAGAGAACCGGAGCCTTACCCTATCCTCTATTTACGCTATCGACATCTGCGCTTATGCGGTGATGTCTAACCATACCCATTTAGTATTGAACGCGAATAAAGCGCAAGCCCAGTCATGGAGTATAGAAGAAGTACTACATCGCTGGCACCGGTTACATAAAGGCACGTTTCTTACGAGGCAATTTGTGAACAAGTCAAAGAGGAAGCTACTGACTCAGCATCAACTTGCCACCATTATGGAAACAGTCGAAATTTACCGTAAACGTCTATACGATATAAGTTGGTATATGAGACACCTAAATGAATATATTGCTCGACGTGCAAATAAAGAAGATGATTGCACTGGTCGCTTTTGGGAAGGACGATTTAAATCGCAAGCACTGTTGGACGAGGCGTCACTCTTAGCGTGTATGGCTTATGTTGATTTAAACCCTATGCGAGCTGGCCTAGCTGACAAGCCAGAAGATTCTTTGCATACCAGTATAAGACGCAGGATCCTGGCGGCAAAGGTAGATAAACAGGCAAAACGACTTGCACCATTCGTAGGTAGCCACTCAAAAAACATCAACCAGGGCATTCCCTTTTCATTAAGAGAATATCTATTACTGGTTGATTATATAGGCAGAAAAAATAGAGATAGTTCACCAATGAACACGCCAGAATATTGTGAGTCCATATTAGAAAGAACGGGGCTTTTGCAAGTCAATTGGTCAGAACTTGTATACGGTATCGAAAATAAATTTGCGTCTAACATAAGTTTACCTATTGCCATACGCAGGCTGGCGTCATAAAAACTCAAGTCCTAATCGGCGAGTATCTACTCTCAAATTAACTATCTCATACTCACTTCTAATGTCACCGTCAGGTAATTGTCCTCTATTTTTCGTAAAACCTCGGAATATCATGTTTACAATACTGTTTTGTACATATGATGATCTGCAGGGTAATGATACCTTCTCGGTTTTCAAAACTTCCCGGTATTGGACAGCCACCTTTTAGATCGGGTGTCTAGATTCAAAGTTTGTGATTTCTAAAGAATTGGACATCCACCAATTTTGGTGGATGTCCAAGTTTGGAATGGAAGGCTATATTGGTGAGCCCGGCGGTAGCGGTTTCACGTTGAATGAGCCAGGCCACTGTTTTGTTTTCCAATAGGTTTCAAAATAGGTATGGAGAATGTCATATTCATCATTGTCCGCTTCATCGTCCAACCATTCATCAAACTCCAGTAGCGCGGTTTCTGCGGCAAGTTTCACTTCAGGCGCCAGAGCGTCACTTGTTACAGTATCCATAATTGCGTTTAGTGCAACCAGTCGAAGTCGTTTTGCCAATGGACTTTGCTCACCTTTATACCAATGCACCGTCAATATTTGCTTAACCAGTAATTCGACACCTACTTTCTTGCGGCGGTCGGTGCTACTCGATACTTGCCACTCCAGTCTATTCAACCGCTCAGGGTGCAAAAGTAACCGTAATGAAAAATCACTAGCCGATGCAGCCGCCGACACAGGGTCTAACATTAATCCCATTTTGCTTTTAAAGTGTTCGCGAGTGATATCACTGCCGTAAGCGGTTGGGGGGAGCAGCGCCAACACTGACTCTGGTATTGTAAGGTATTCAGGGGTGGAGGCTTTTATAAGTTGTTGCATTGCACGCTGCTGCACCTGTGGTGCAACAAAAGTTTGACCTTGGGGAGTGGAGTAATCTCCCTTCCTCTCATATTCATACACCAGCCCACCCACTTGTTTAGCAACAGCTTCAAGTTGATATCGATGAAGAAGATAAATGGGAACAAGCGCATTTTCTAATGATGACAAAGGGGCGTTTGCCGGCAACGTGTTTAACCCTAAATTATCTAATGCTAAACGCCTTACCTCCGATATGTGATCGAATGCATCTAAAGGGTCGTCACCATTTTCCCACATATGACCATTGGATGAACCATGGCGAGAACTGCGCGTATCTGTATCAGACTTAAACGCCAGCCCTGCATTTCTTCCTTTCACCACAATTTTAGCGAGCCCTTCTTGTTCATCACTGATACTCGCAAAATCTTGATAGCCATAGGCCACAGCATGCTTATCCCAGCTACCAATACCTTTGTCGTACGCTCCTTCTAAACTTATCTCCCCATTGACTATGGTCAATTTAGGGTGTGGATAATCCATCACAGACGCGCGCTCGTTTTCACTCGCAGCAAAATTGTGGGCAATGCCCAAAGTATGGCCGACTTCATGAGCCGACAGTTGCTTAATTCTATCTAGCGCCATTTCCTGTGCCGCTTGAGTGTCATTGCCATTGCCCTCAAACGGGCTCGTTAAGCCTAGTGCAATTAAATAATCCTGTCGCACGCGCAACGAACCAAGTGTCACGTGCCCCTTAACAATCTCTCCAGTTCGTGGGTCTACTACTGAAGAACCATAAGACCACCCTCGTGTTGCACGATGAACCCAATTAATGACGTTATAGCGAACATCCATTGGATCGGCACCGTCAGGTAAGACTTTCACTTGAAACGCATCTTTATAACCTGCTGCTTCAAATGCTTGATTCCACCAACTAGCGCCTTCTTTCAAAGCACTCTTCACCGGCTCGGGGATACCTGGATCAAGATAATAGACAATAGGCTCAACCGCCTCACTAACCCCCGCATGGGGGTCTTTTTTATGCAGTCGATGTCTGGTAATAAAGCGCTGTTCTGTGGGCTCATTAATGGGGGTGGAGTAGTCGAAAAAACGAAACTTCCAATAGCCAGAATAAGGGTGGTAGTCTCTAGGTTGATAGCCTTCATCAGGTAGCGCAATAAAGGAATGATGTAAGTGTACCGTCATACTTTCTGCATCTGGCGTTACCTGTCGAACATATTCTCCAGGTTTTTTTCCTTTAAACGTAACGAGGGCTTCAAGCTCAGTGTTCAACGCAAATCCTTTCGTCCTCGCCATGTAAACACCACTTCGATTACCATCCACACTATATGTGCCCTGCTTACGGCCGGAGAGTCTATTCCCAATCCCATGAATATCGCTTAATAAGAACGGCGTATAATCAATAAGATTAGCCTGCTCGCTTTTGGCTTTTATAACAAAACCTGCAAGCACCGAATCGGCAAATGCTTCATCAATACTTTGCTTCTCGGCCACACTCCCGTGTTCGGCACGATATTGGGTATTCAACTGCTTAAGCAATAGCTTGTTTCCAAAACGTTCAAACCGTATCAAACGTGTCTTACCGAGTTGGCCGCGATCCAGCCCAATATCATTAGAGCCTACACCTTGTGGCAAACTACTTTGAAACAAGTACTCGCTGGCACTGACGTCAACCGCCAAATACACGTTGTCGTTATCTTGGTCATAATAGAGTGGAATAAGCCCCTCTTTTTTCACCATACCATCGGTAAATTCTTCGATACTTGGCAGCGCCGCGCTCGCTGAACAGGTAAAAACAATGAGCAATAAAAATAGGGCCGCCCAAGGGTAACGCAATGTTGCGCCATCATTTTTTGGCCACTGGGATAAGTGCAACTGCCGCATTAAAGATTTCCTTCTATGTACTTGTATTAATAGTCATAAAGCGAACACGCATTGTTTTCTACGTAACGGGACGAAGGCTAATCTCCAAGCCTTGGAGAGGCCATGCGCTTGATTTATTTGACAATATAAAACAACGAGTTATGTTTTTTATTCTAATTTAACTACCCTACAGCAAGTTGAAACTTTTGCCTATTGTTGTTCACCTTAAAATTGGGGGTTCTAAAGAAAATACTTGAATATCGAACCTGGGTGCTCCCTAATAACGCAAAATGTTTTACACCTTTCAGCATCACAGGTTTTAATCTTGAAATTTGCCACACGAGCTACAGAAATATCGCCATTTTTAGCAATGGCTTACGGAGAAAAAGCAGCCCAATTAGCAGCAACCGGGGCGGATGTGATTCGCCTCAATCTAGGCGAACCTGATTTTGGCGCCCCCACGCCCGTGCTAGACGCCATGAAGGCCTCGCTGGATACGCCAGATTATCCCTACACGTCAGCCCTTGGACTACCCGAACTACGTGAAGCCATTGCCAACTTTTACCACAAAAAGCACGGTTTACATGTTCCATCATCTCGTATTGTGGTAACTGCAGGCGCTTCAGCCGCACTTCTTCTTGCTAGCGCTGCCCTTGTGGAGCCTGGTGATAATGTCATTTTGGGGGACCCTTCTTACCCTTGTAATCGACGTTTTCTCAACGCATTCGGAGCAGACGTTACCTTGGTGCCAACACGAAGTCAGAATAACTTTCAACTCTCCTGTGAAGATGTTAAGAAACATTGGAAAAGCAATACTAAGGGAGTCTTGATTGCCACGCCAGCGAATCCAACTGGCACCGCTATTTGCCCCGAAGAACTAGCCGCCATAGGCCAGATATGTAAGGAAAACAACGGCTTTTTGATTGTAGATGAAATATATCTCGATTTGGCTCTAACGCCGTCCCATCAACAAGAAAGCGCACAACTTCACTCTGTATTAGCAAACCGCAACCTGCAAGACACCCTTATTGTCATCAATAGCTTTTCTAAGTATTTTGGTATGACAGGCTGGCGCCTTGGATGGAGTGTGGTGCCAAATGCAATGACGCCTATCGTTGAAAAACTCGCACAAAATTTATTTATTTGCCCGTCAACTCTGTCTCAAAAAGCCGCCCTTGCGTGCTTTACACCAGGTGCGTTAGCACAATCAGAAGAAAACAAGAACACACTCAGTGTGCGCGCAAATATAGTATTCAACGCAATTTCAACAATGGGGCTAAGTATTGATGCATACCCAGATGGCGCATTTTATGCCTACATCAATATCAGTAATACAAAACTGTCAGCCATTGAGTTTTGCGATAAATTATTGGACACCCACCACGTAGCCCTTACCCCTGGCAACGACTTTGGTGAACACAACGCCAGTCAGTACGTACGTCTCTCCTTCGCCACTGAGGAATCAAGGTTAATTGAAGGTTTAAACCGGCTTGCTCAATTCGTCGCTTCGTGCCGTAAATAGCAGCTCATGGCGTACTACATTGACAAGCTAACAAAGAGACAATACCTGGTTTAAGTCCAACGGTTTCATGAATAGACACCCATTATGGAAAAAAATAATCGCGTCGCTTTCTTGTGCGTATATTGAAAGCACAAATATATTTTCATAAGAAGTCAGGAACGAATCATGAATAATGAACGGGAATTTGATGTTGTCATATACGGCGCAACAGGCTTTACCGGCAAACTGGTTGCAGAATACTTTCACGCCCAATACAAAGACAATAAACAAGTAAAATGGGCGATTGCTGGGCGTAATGCTGAGAAGCTAGATGACATAAAAGCATCACTAGGCATAAGTGAAAACGTTTCAACCATTGTCGCCGATGGTGGCGACGCTGATGCTCTCGATGCCTTAACAAAACGCACCCAAGTGGTATTAACAACGGTGGGGCCATATCAACTATATGGAGAACCATTGCTAAAAGCCTGTATAGACAACGGGACGGGTTACACGGATTTGTGTGGGGAGCCCGCATGGATGCATCAAATGATTGGCAAATACCAAACTAAGGCAAAAGAAACTGGCGCGAACATCGTATTCTCATGCGGCTTTGATTCAGTACCTTTCGATTTGGGCGTGTTTTATTTACAACAGCATGCACATGCAAAAACCGGCCAGCCCATTGATTATGTAAAAGGCAGAGTACGTAAGATGCAAGGCACATTTTCTGGCGGCACTGCGGCGAGCCTTAAAGCCACTATGGCGGCAGCGCATAAAGACAAGTCCATCATGTCTGCCCTTATCAACCCTTACTCTCTTGCAGACATGAACAATAAAGCGCCACAACCTGACGGCACCAAACCTTACTATGATGAGGAACTTGGCACCTGGGTAGCCCCTTTTATCATGGCAGCAATTAATACCAAAAATGTTCATCGCACTAACTTCTTAAATGATTATGCGTATGGAGATGCGTTTCAATACGACGAAATGATGATGACAGGCCCCGGCGAAAAGGGAGAAGCTATGGCGAAACACGTCGCCAATGATAAATCTTTAGCCAGCGACAAGGGCCCAAAACCCGGTGAAGGACCAAGTAAAGAGGAACGAGAAAATGGGTTTTATGATGTTCTATTTGTAGGCCAAGCCACCAATGGTGACACCCTAGCGGTTTCGGTAAAGGGCGATAAAGATCCCGGATACGGCTCTACATGTAAAATGATATCAGAATCTGCGCTGTGTCTTTGTCAGGATGTCACTTTACCTGGCGGCTTTTATACGCCAGCAGCAGCCCTTGGGCAAAATCTCATTCAGCGGTTAGAAGAAAAAGCCGGCTTAACATTTGCCATAGAGTCTGAATAAACTGCAAAAAAGCCACATTCACGCTTTTCGATACAAAAAAGGCCCAATGTTTTCTGCATAACGCACAGTACACTGGGCCTACTTTGGCGCACTATCAGTATTGATTCATGCTAGCCGGTTTCAATTTAAGCTAAAACCACCTTTAGCGCCTTCACACACGCATCTGTTTCAGCAGGTGTTCCTACACTAATTCGCGACCAAGTGTCGTAACCAGGCCATGTTCTGCCTACCACTTTAATGCCTTGCGCTTTCATCTTTTCTGCAAATTTATCATGTGGCATTCCTGTATCTAGGTAAACAAAATTGCCTTGCGGGTGCTTAGCATAAGGTTGACCTAGGGCTTCGGCTGCACCAATTAATTTATCTCTCTCAATTTTAATGCGCTTACGCATAACATTAAGGTTTTCATGGTCGTCCATACTCGCCATGCCTGCAACAAGCGCTAAATAATTCACGCCCCCCATTCTTAACAGTCTACCCATTGAAGTAGCCTGTTCTGCAGGCATGATTGCGTAACCTAAACGCTGCCCAGCCATGGCATGAATTTTCGAAAAGGTGCGACAAATCACAACGTTATGCCCCTCAGCAACAAGTTTAGATTGCACATTTGCGGGGTATGCGTCTGACATTTCAATATAAGCCTCATCAATAAACACTTGCGCTTTTTTCGACACGCGCTTAGCAAATGCCGTCAGTTTAGCCGCATCTACCATGCTCCCCGTAGGGTTATTTGGGTTACACACGTACACCGCCGTTGTATCTTCTGTTACCGCAGCCTCTATCGCGTCTAAATCAAATGTCATATCGGCAGCTAAAGGAACGTAAGTCACATCTGCGCCCATGAATTCTGCCCCCCGAGGGATCCCTTCATAGGTAGCCATTGACGTAACCAATTTATTACCGTTTTTGGTTATCCAATCTGCATAGCCAAATAAGATGGGTGATGAGCCGTTAGTAATTACGACTTGCTCAGGGAGTACGCCTTCCTGCTTTGCAATCTTTTTCGCTAGCACGTCTACAGTGGCGTCGGTATAGCGCGCTAAGTTAAGCAATTCGCTTTGCATTGCCTTAGCGGCTTTTTTCGATGGACCAAACGCATTTTCGTTTGACGAAAGCCTAACAAGACCGTCATTCACGTTTGGTGTAGCCGAAGGAAAATGTTCCGTAGGCATACCGGCTGCGTGTAAATCTTTAACGAAAGAATCAACGCTTGATGTTAACGCAACAGCGCCTGCGCCTAAACCGACCGACTTAAGCCATTGCCTGCGTGAATTGTTCTCGGGTTGGAGGTTTTGATTGTTATGTTGACGCATATTTTTCCCTGCCTTAGAAGTGAACTCAACCTAGACTAGTCGGGAAAAACGAGGCTTGCAAGCGCCAATTTTCGGTAAATCATTGATATAAATGCACTTTAATTGTGCAACGTTGCACCACGCCTTGTAAGCTTATTAAACTATTAGGCATTTTTGCTTCTATTAAGTGCAAGGTAAATCAAACGCTGTGTACCAATGCGGTAAACGCCATTATTTTTCCGATAGTTTTCTCTTCTTTTTTAGAGTAATCCAAGTCTTTCCTATACGAGTAACTACACATAGGCGCCGAAATGACCAAAAAGTGAGAAGAGAGGAGACTTATCATGGCGAAGGATCACGGGAATCAAATTAAGAACGAAGAGACCTATGAAGCATTAAGGGATGAGGGCTATAGCAAGGAGAAGTCTGCTCGCATTGCAAACGCTCAAGCCAACAACAGCCAATCGCCTTCCCAAAAGGGAGGAAAGACAGAAAAATATGAAAAGCGCACGAAAAAGGAACTGTATGAGAGGGCAAAAGAAGTGGGTATCGACGGCCGTTCATCCATGTCGAAAAGTGAGCTTATAGACGCTCTTCGACATCACTAAGCCTGTAGGTACACGGTGTTCTAACGCGCTGCCAAAGCATTATTGCCTAACCGCATAGGTTAGCGGGCAATCTAGGTATTTTAATACCCGGTTCACTTCCCGCGGTACGTTTACCTGTGCGGTTTTCTCACTTCCTTGCGTAGTGGCTTCCACGTAGATATCACACTCATCGTAGGCTAACTGTTGTCGAATGAAATAGTCATTCAATTCGTCGAAATGGACTTCTATCAAGGGCACTACGCCGACAAACACCTCTTTTGCTTCATCTTTGTAAAACCAAGCACCACTCACTTCCTTTTTCAGCGTATAGGCTTGCATCATGTCTAAAGATAAAAATCGAAAACTGGCGGTTACGGGCTGATCAATGCTTTTCATTTATCACTTAAAGCTAATAGGGAACAAGGGTTTAGTATCCCACATCCTAGAGGCAAGAAAAACCTCGCCCGCCATCAATCCCTTGCTTTCCAAGCATAGCCCCTTGATACAAAACTATTGCCCAAACACATAGCCGAATTGTTCAATATCTTTAGCGTACATAGTGTTCACTACCTTGAGCAGTTCGTCGTCATAATACTCAGTATAATGTTTTTTCACGCGAGACTTTTGCCCGCTAAACATGTGCCTACATTTACGTAGCAAGGCACGTCGAGGGCTATAAGAGGAATTTTTGTGAGGTAACTGAGCCGCGCCCAATTCTAATTTATTGCAGATAACCGCAAAGGATTCGTGTAAATTTTCAAAGCGTCCAATGTAATCTACGTTCTGGTTCCCATTTGCATCAAAGAGAAAATCGTACTGTGGAATAACATGTCGATAGGCATCACAGAGGGGATCAGGGTCTGGTAAACCTTCAAGGACAAACTCTTTTAATGACATTTTGCGATCTATTTTCTTATGCAGATATTCGGAAACGAGTCTTTGCCAGGGGTTACGTACAAAACCAAAGGTAAAATAGTGCTGATAGGCGTCTTCATCTAGGTGCCCACATGCAACATATTCTTCACTACGCAAGTGCGCTAATCGAGCCGGCCCTTTTGCGGGGTCGTCATTTTTTGTAATCAGTAATTCCTCGCAGTACTTTTCGTTCACTTCAAGTTTTTCTTTAAAAAACTGTTCTACGCTTTGTCCAGCTGTTTTAGGGACATGTACAAATACACATTTGAATTTATGAGAAATCATAAAAAAGAGTTCACCTTTGCTTTTCTTATTATGGCGAGGTCATCCCCTCCCCTCTAAACCTATTGTCATTCATTCCATGCTGCTGGCTTCTCATGCCATGCATATGATATGAACAACCACGTCGCAATTACCGCCTTTGAAATATAAGGCAAATTGCAGGCCACTTTGTTAGAAATACTTAGGAGTTAATGAAGCAACACTGAAACAACAAAGATGGCAAAGTGTATGACCGTTTAGAAGTATTAAGTGCAAGGCTTTACAAAATCTTTGCACTTGTACAAAGGTGACCTTGTTGCTCAAAAGGAGATAAATGACTAATTAGGCGTAGTGAATGTGTATCTTGATCTGCATCAACCCGTCATGGAGGGCTATCCCTTACACTTTTTCACAGTCTCAAGTTTATAAATGATAGCGTATGGTTAATTTAGATTCTGATCGCGTTACAGGGGTGGAGAACATTATTCAAACTGACAGCCCAGCTTTGTTCAAGCTTTCTTTTCGCCAGGATATTCCTCTGGCATTAACAGTACAAAGCAAACCTGTTTTCGGCGCAAATATTACCCTTCATAAAAACCTATTAGCGCACGCCAGTTATATTCTTTCGCCTGCCGATATTGTGGGCTGGGTGGATAGCAACAGTTTGTCTTATTTTGAAATCAACAATGCGTCTGATATAAATCACAATAAGTATGATGTTCCGTGCCTACCCTCTCAATTTTTCACCTGCGAGCGCGGCGTTATCAAGGTGACAAAGCCCACTCGCATCAATCTTATTGCGAAAAATAGTGACGATATTCTCCGTTATGGGCTGTGTTTTTTTGCCCATATCAAAACACGGTGAGTTATTGTGAAACCTCGGATAAGCCCACGGTCTTCTCACTGATAGCATTTGCAAGGCCTGAATAACGGGTATCTAGGTTTATCACCATGTCTTTAAATGTGGGGCTATCAGCAATGATTAAACACCCTTTTTTGGCACGGGTGAGCCCGGTGTAAACTAATCCCCGGTGAAACAAACTCGCAGATTTGGCACTTTCAGGCTTAGGCAAAAGCAATACAACATTGTCAAACTCAGAACCCTGTGACTTATGAATTGTCATGGCATATACGGTTTCATATTGAGGTACCCGTGAAAGGGCAATATGCCGCAAATCACCCTCTTGCGTTTCAAACCAAGCGTAAAGTTTGCCGCTAGAATCTGGCCAGATAATGCCCACTTCGCCATTAGATAACCGTTGCGGGTGATTATTTTTAGTGATCATAATAGGTTGCCCTTGATAAAAGCTTCCTTCCCGACGGACAATGTTATGTTTAATGGCGTCGTATATCAGCGTATTTAACCCCTCTACGCCCATGCTGCCATTGCGTATAGGCGTTAACCAGCGCACCTTGTTTAACCGCTTGAGTGCATCGTCAACGGTAGTGGCGGCAAACACGGTGGCATAACTTTCTTTCGCCATGCGCTGCAACTGCACCTTACTGATATCTTGCTCTGATCGCATTGTCACGCCCGACTGCAATACTGATACATAGGTTGTCGAATCAGCCAACTCATCGACTCCAGGGGTTATATTTGCTAACGCCGCGTCAGCCTCACCTTTTTGAATGGCTGTTGCAACCTTTGCGATTTGCCCTTTAAACCGTTGTGGCGCTTGTAAGGTGTGTACCCATGTTTTTGCGTCTTCATCCACCGGGAGTAAAGGCAGATGTGGACATAAGGACGCAATATGCTGCCTTAGCGGCGTAGGCACCGCACCAAGTTTAGCCTCATCTAGATTCGCGTGCGGTGCATCGTGTGCTGAATGCCCCACTAATTGCTCTAAAACGTTTCCTAGTTCAACCGCAGGCAATTGGTCAGCATCGCCAATAAAGTAGAGTCGCGCGTGATCAGGAAGGGCCCGCATTATTCTTGTCATCAAGGCTAAATCAACCATACTGGCTTCATCAACAATCAATACATCAAGGTTTAAAGGGTTGTATTGATCGTATTTCGTCGCCACCGTATATTCTCGAATGCCCAACAATCGGTGTAAGGTGGTCGCTGTGGTGGGTACACGATTTAAGTAAGTATCGTCTACCTTGCCACGTAGACCAGCAATATTGCTTAGAATGGACTCTGTCATCCGCTGTTGTGCTTTACCTGTAGGCGCTGCGAGCACAATATTTAGCCCTGCATCCATGGCTTGCAATGCTAATATTAAGCGAAGCACCGTATAGGTTTTACCCGTACCAGGCCCTCCATTTATCACACTAAAATGCTGAACTAAGCTTTTAGCTACTGCAATCTGTTGCCAGTCTTGGTGCGCCTGCATACTCGTAGGGAACATTGCTGGCCACAATGCTTTAACTTGGCTAAGTGCTTGCTCTTCCAGATTAACGAAGCGCGTTCTATTCGCTAATTGCCCTGCCACTTCCTGTTCAAATTCAAAATACCGACGGCTATAAAATACGCCTTGAGAATAAACAAACAGCGAGGAAATATTGGGCGCTAACAACGCCTTTTTCACCACACCAATTAAGGGCGTGAGGGCGCAAAAACGATAACCCACTTTTACCTCGTCTACGGTTTTTGTGTCGGTGTCTTCAACAACATCAGAAAGACCGGGATCACTAAACCATGTACAACCTGCCAATACGTTTAACGGTAAACAGCTGTGTCCATTGCGCTGCATATAAGAAAGCGCAACTAACAGATGCAGCCAAATTTCATTTTCTTTTTCATCTAAGCTTTCAGTTAAGGCAAATTCTATTGCAATAAATTTGTCTATGGCCTCAATACCATATAGCCCATTGAAAATGTCCGTGGCAATCCGTCTATTCTTTGTCATTCATAAGCCCTAATTATCATCAGCGTCTGCATTTAGGCAGATATCTTGGGTGGCTTTACCGTGGAAAATGGCATCTAATGCACACAATGTTGCTTCGTCAATCTTCGTGTAAAATACCCCTTCCCCGTCTAGGTTTTCTGGATGCATCCCTCTCAGATACAAATAATAAACGCCCCCAAAATGCGATGAGGGTTGATAATCGGGGAGCGCATTTTGCAAATATCGATGCAGCGCCAAGCAGTAAATCAGGTACTGTAGGTCATAAAGATGCTGCTGATTGTTTTCAAACAGGGCGTTTGGTGTGTAGTCTGACAAGGAATTTCCAAGCCATGTCGATTTATAATCTGCCACAAAATATTGACCATTGTGCTCGAAAATTAAATCTATAAATCCGTGCATCATACCGGCTAATTCCTCGGTCATGAGTTGCGGAGCAGTTAAAGCTTCAGTGCCTAACGTGGCGGCAACATACTGTCGGTGTTGAGTTAACAGTGTACGTAGATTAGACCATTTGCTTTCACTCATCGGGAAATAAAACTCAGCCTCTCTCAGCGTTTGTGAAAGAGCCAGTTGACCTAGGGTTAGGGTGTCGTCCGGAAAAAGTGGTGTATCTACCACTTCTTCCAACCACTCGTACAGCCGTGGAATTGCCTTTTCCTCCAGCCCAAAGCGCCTCGCCAATTCGGGGCCATGCTCGTGCCAAGTGGGCACTTGAAAATCATTTAACTCAAGTAAATCATGCAACAAATTACCCGCACTGGCTCCTTTTTCTAAGGTGAAGCGTAGTTTATCCGTAGGCTCACTATGAGTAAGTAAAAGCGGTGCTATGCCATCCAATTCGGTAGCGTCCAATGTTACAACTTCTTCATCACGCTGAGTTTGAATAACCATAATCGTATTAACCAACTCACGTGACACTTGGCTACTGCGATGAACGGCGAGTCGACTGAGGGCGGAAAAAGAAAAAAGACGCCAATTTTCACTGTCACTACCGGAAAATTCGTTAGTGCTAAGCTGAACATCCTGATGCGCCTCTTCAAAACCGCAGTACACTTCGTCAAATTCATCTCCAACGATATGACACGTGTATGCGTCTGGCTCTTGGCTGATGGCAGCTAATACATCATGCCACCCCCTTTCATCGTCTCCCTTTTCTTTGGCTGAGCTTACCCCTAGTGCACGGGCCAGCGCACTCTTTTGATTTCCCTCTAGGGGTATCACCCCCATGTAACAGCGATGTGCTGCGCGGGTGACTGCAACGTAAGCCAAACGCATGTCTTCAGCTTCGCCCTCTGCGCGAACCCTCGCTATGGCTTGCTTTGTCTGCCCCAGCTGTAACTGTAAATCTTGTTTTTCTTCATCAAAGTAGGTGAAAATTTGCGATAACGACTTTCCGTTTCTCGCTGGGTCCTTATAGCCGCTGGCGAAAGGTACAAAAACAATGGGGTATTCCAACCCTTTTGACCCATGCTGAGTAATAAGCCGAATTAGCTGACTATCACTTTCAAGACGAAGGGTCATTTCTTCATCTGATTCCGGTTGATAGATTTGCTTGTGTAACCAATCAAGGAGTTGTTCAGGCCTAGGCTGCGTGGTACTGGCTTTTTCTAACACCTCGGCAAGGTGTTGATAGTTGGTTAACGCTCGTTCTACATCCACGCCAACAGGTTGATAGCGGGTTTGCAGTAAATGGAGCAGTACGCTCATACAGCCTTTTTGCAGCCAAACATCTCGTAACCGTAACACCCGTTCGTAGGCCTCATCCCATTGCCCATCATCTTCATGGTAAAGCAAACTAATTAACGTGTCGGGGCTATACCCCCAAAGCGGTGACGCTAAGCTTGAGGCAACTTTACTGTTGTCACTTGCATGCCAAATACCGTTGAGCAAGCGAAAAACATCCTTCGCTTGAGGCGTTAGAAACAAATTGCTTCTGTCACTTAAATATACGCTCGCTAATCCTTTTTGTTGTAGCACCTGTTTAATGACATTCGCTTCTGTTCTGTCTTTTACCAATATGGCGATGTCAGCGGGTCTCACCGGTTCACGTTCAGGGCTAACCTCGCCCCCATCATGGCTGCGCTTAACAAAACTTGCTTCATTTAAAAGACGGTAAATTTCCTGGGCTATCCATTGCGCCATATTACGCCGCATTGTATTCGCATCCTGCTTTTCTTCTAAGCCCATGCTCACATAATTCATGGCACTACGTTCGTTATTTGGATCTTCTAGCGGCTGTTTAGCTGCACTGGCATGTTTAGTATGCAGCACAGGGGTATAACGGATATCAAAACCAAATACATCAGCAGGTGCGTTACTTGCCACAGGTGCGCCATAAAACAGCCTATTATAGGCTTTCACCATGCCAGAGACTGAGCGCCAATTGGTATTCATCACCCACCGGTAATCCGCTTGACGGCCTGCTTTTAAATACGTAAAGATATCGCCACCACGAAAACGGTAAATCGCCTGTTTAGGGTCACCTATCATCAACAGTGCTGTTTTATTATCTTCCCCATCCTGCGCGTCGTCTTTTGCTACGTTGGCGCTGGGGTACACCGCGTCCAATATTGCATATTGCTTAGCATCGGTATCTTGGAATTCATCGATGAGTGCCACGGGAAAGTTCTTACGTAGTTGAGCAACTAGTGTATTGTGCGGCTTACTCACTTCATCGGCTAGCATAGCAATGAGATCATCAAAATCTATGACGCCAAGTTGTTTTTTCTGTTTCGCCACCCGTTGTTTAATAAACGCAATTGCGTCATTAATGAGTGTGAAAACGGGCGCTTGCTCTAACGCGGCCTCCTTCTCTTGTACCGCCGTCTCTATTTCTTTGGTGAAGATTTTTATCGGGCTCAGTATTTCTTTAACGCCGGACGTGTTGCGGGCGTATCGTCGACCATCTAAAAACGCCAGTGCCTCTGCAGGCGCTAATGCATAATCCCCTTGTTTTAGCCAAGTCTTTAATGCCTCTAACTCTGCTGGCCGGGTCTTTTTGTGTGCGGGCGTTTTTATAAGTTGCGCGTAGAGCAAGTCTTCATTACTTTCAATAAGGTTCAGGTATGAAGAAAAGTGCCCAGCTTCAGTGTTGGGGTTATTTTCAAGATCAGAGATAAACGCTGACTCAATGCTTTCTTCGTTCAGAAGAATGGGCGTTAAACTACTTCTGATACTCCCATTAAAGGTACTTAACAAGCGCTCTGGTACGTGCCACCCGTATTTAGCTAACAATAAGAAATCTTCATTGTTACCCTCAACTAATGCACGACGGCTAATTTTACGGATCCAATCTTCTGTGGCTTGCAGGTATAGATCGCTGGTGTCTTTACTGAGATTTAACGACATCGCAAAGCCGCTGTTAAAAGCCAGCTGCCCTATAACATGCTGACAGAAACCATGAATGGTAAACACAGACGCATCATCTAATTCAAGTTGAGCCGCCTTTATACGCGCTAAACTATCATCCACATCGCAAGTACGTAACAAATGCGAAAACACGGGGTCTAGGGTCTCTAAATCTGCTTCAGAAAGTGCATGTTCACTGTCTTTAACGTTTTGCCATAGCCCAGCAGCCTCGCGCAAGGTGGCGGATATACGCCCCTTAATTTCTTCGGTAGCGGCTTTGGTAAACGTCATGACCAAAATTTCTTTAACAGTAAGGTGTTTTTCCAGCAATAAGCGAAGATACAAGCGCGTGATATTGTAGGTTTTACCTGTGCCCGCACTGGCTTCAATTAGGTGCCTACCATGCAGTGGCATAGCGGGAACATTTAGCTGTAAGGCGGGTTTACTATCACTCATAGCGCCTCCTCCATCGCTGCATTGTGCACCATGGCAAACAGGATAAAGCCTTCTTTGTACGGTAAGTCACGCCAACTTACCCCCTCTGGATAAAGCCACTTTAAGTAAGGGTTATTTGCCATATCTGGGGTATATTGACCATGGGTTTGTAACCAATTTTTCAATAGCCTATCAGCCAGCTCGGTCTCAAATAATGCTGTTGCCTTTCGTAAAACATCCTGCTCTCCCTCTGATTCTACCGACATACCAGATACGTCTGAGAGCCCGTCTAGCAACTGGTGATAAACGTCAGGCTTAATCATTGCAACGACAGAGGCGCTGTCGGATTTTCGCTTGCCTGGAATGAAATCGGCGAACAAACTACGATAAAGTGGGGTTGGTGTGGTGTAGAGGCGAATAAAAAGCGCCTCTATAAACAATAAAATCTGAGCAGCGATGTCTTTATCCATAGGCATGCACCTGCGCTTCATCAATTTCGTCTCACCTTTTTCCCAATCGCAGAAATAGATATCTAATGGATAGTGGCTGTAACGTTGTCTTTCCTCTTCGCTGCAAAATACTAACTGAGATATAAAGTATTCGAGTGCTTTAATGTCGTTCACTTTACCCGCGCTTAGGGCGATTAAACTGTCTGCGCCCTCATAAGCGCTGGCGGTAAACGTAATATGTTTACCGGTAAAACTGGCACGCTTAACATCACTGTCTACTGGGCCCATAGCTTGAGTGAGCGCATGTGCCCCCTCTTTCCACATATTCAGCTCGTCTTGCGCAACAGGGTTATCAGGAATGTCGCCTCGCAAGCGCGCGAATTCTGCCACCTGTTCACTATATAACGTGTTTTCATCGTTACCACGAGTATCCATTGGCGAGGTAAAAATAGCGTCCAATACCTGATAGCGAATTAAAGCGTTAGTTTCGAAGGGCTCACTGTTATCCAACAATTCCGCTGAGTGAGACAAATTAACCCCCAACCGCTGCTGAGCAAAAAAGGCCAATGGATCTTTAAACCCGCGAGCTATTTGCGCACTAGACAGACGCAAGTCCTTCGCCTCTTGACCATCAGACAGGGCAATAGTGGGGGCGGAATTCGTCGTAGGTTCTACTGATGCATGCTTTTCCCCGGTAGACACTCCATCATCAGGGCTTCGCTTCTGGCTGTGTAACGCCTTGGCCAACCGCAACCAGCCCTTTTCAAAACTGGCCATTCGCCCCATAAAATTGGCTTCACTAAAAGGGTGCAAAGGCGCGTGAGTAACATAACGAGACAGGGGCACTTGATAGCCAAGTGCCAGCATATCGAGGAATTCTGCCAACACCAAGCTGGGTTGTCGTTCACTGTTATTCTTTACATCATTGCCTTGGTAGCTTAAGTAAAGACTCTCTCGTGTTGAGATGATTGCTTCCAAAAACAAATATCTATCTTCTAAACGCCTGGACCGGTCGCCAAGACGCCGTGCTGGCCCAGCCATCAGGTCTAACCCTAATGGGGTCGATTTTCGAGGAAACTCACTGTCATTCAACCCCAGGATACACACCTTTTTAAAGGGAATACTACGCATGGGCAGCATTGAACACACCGTAACCTGACCTGTCATAAAGTGGTTACCCGCGTCGGGTGAGGAGAATCGATTAAGTAACAGTTCTCTGACTTGACGTAAGCTTAAAGTGTAATCATATTCAGCTTCCTCACAACGTGCGGCTAAGTCAGCCGCCACCTTCGCGATAAGATCCCAACTACGCTCTTGTTCTTTGGTTGGTTTAAAACAGGCATCCCGCAGTTCAAGAAGTACATCAGCCCAAATAGCCGGCGTTCGTGGCGTATTAAGTTGGTCAGCAAAGGTGCCAAGTAAGTCGACAATTTCGATAAGCTTACCTAATACAAGGGCGGATTGCCCCTCTACATCCGGAATAGTCAGCAGGTTATCCACCACCCATTCTTTATCTGGCGCTAACATACCCATTAGCAATCGGCGAAGTCCCCACCACCAGCTGTAGGCGTCTTGTTCTGTTACGCCCTCTGAAACAAAGGATTTGTGTTGGCTGTCTAATCCCCAATGAATGTGGGCTTGTTTTAGCCATACCAATATTTGATCGATATCACCCTGGGTAATATTAAACCTTTTTTGGACAGCATCCAGTTGCACGTAATCCATAATATCAGACACACCAAAACGGCTGTCTGGTAGTTGCAACAATGCCATGAAGGCGGCAATTAATGGCTCCGCGTCCATAGGACTTCTGTCTGCGATAGAGCAAGGGAGGCGAACCGCCTCACTTTCTCTCAGTGGTTTCGTTCCCACACGATGAAACACAGCATCAACAAAGGGGGCATAATTTTCTATCGCGGGACACATAACGAGAATATCTGACGGCGTACGAGTTTTATCTTGCGACAACCAATACAATAAATGGTCGTGCAACACTTGAACTTCTCGAAGTGCAGAATGCGCGCACATAATGGTGACGCTATCATCCTCTTTCTTTAATTCCTCTTCGCACTTAGGCTGGGCTGGGGCCGCGTGCAAAATATCGTGATGTATATACTCTAACAGCCCAGAAGCAGGCTCGGAAGATGACGATAACGTGAGCGTGTTTTCCTCCATCGAGGGCGCATCAAATGCACTAATCTCAAACGTGTCTAGTTCAGTGAGTAAATTAAATAATTCCCGACCCTGCTTGCCTAAATTTCCTAGCAAAGGGTTGCTTTGCTCGTTGCTCATCCATTTCTCAAGACCTTCCATACGTAGCTGTTGAGCCAGTTCACTGTCACTTTTAGCATCTCCCCAATAATTAACGCTAGGGTTCAAATGAAAAATATGAATGTCAGTATGTTGTGCGAGCGCATCGAAGAAAGCGATAAGTTGGGGCGCCATGGTATTAATCGCAAATACCACTACCCGCTGGGGTAATTGGCTTGGCGCTGTGCCATGACTCAGCGCATCCAAGGTAAGTTGGTGTAATCGAGCAGGGTGTAAGGGTTCAGATTGGGTCAGTTGACGCCATATCTCACTCTGCCAAATTTCCATGTCGTTGAAAACAATACGCTCATTGTTTTCCCATGCAAAAAGCCAGTCTGGGCGATACAACAAATACTGTTCATACACATCGGCGAGGGCTGTGGCTAATTGCAATCGTTGAACACCCTGCTCTTGCTCACTACCGGCTCGTTGCCAGTAGCGCAGCACATCTTCGAATGCTGGCAGCGCCATTAATGACGAGTCTTGCAGTAGTTTGTCTATACGCCACACTAAGACTTCTCGACGATAAGGCGACTGCTTTGGTACCGTATCGCTGCCTAATACTGCTCTAGCGGTATTCCACATAAACCTGACAGGTAGAGGAAAGTCGATATTCATCGCTACCCCCTGCTCACGGGCTAATTGCATACTGATCCAGTGCTGCATGCCAGGACTTTCAACTAAAATAGTCTCAGGACAAAATAGGGGTGTGGGCTGTTGCTTCAGCAAGGTAGTAAGAAGAAAGCTTAGGTGTTCAAGCTTGTTAGAGGGGTAAAGCGCAAGCAAAAGAAAATCCTTTATAAACCAGTGGCTAGCCTTTGTACATTAAGCAAGCAGCCATAATGTTGCGATGATTTAGTGTATCGCAAACCATTAACGAGTTAAGGTTTTTCTAGCAAAAAAAAACCCATACAGACCTCAGGACACGAAAAATCTGTATGGGTAAGGTTTACGGGCCACGTAGTAACAACATGAATAGGCGTTGCCTGGCACCCATTCATGTTAGCGCTACTACCCAGCGCAGTTAACATATTAGGTTTAGCAGATAAAATGCCAACTTTTTTAAGTTTATTTTTCAAAAACTTACAGGCGTGAAAACGGACGCAAAAATGTAGACAAGTTTAACCATGGTGCAGGTGCACCATCAATAAGCACTTTGTCAACGCCCCCCTTTTGTCATTCTGGTGAGGTTAAATTTCCCATTTAACAGTTTCGACTTAAACCGCAATCCAGTACAATTTAGCCCTTAAAAACCTATAAAAACCTCTTTCAGGAGCACGAATGTTATCTGCACAGCAACTCGCCACCATGCTTACTCTCCAAGATAAAATGAACGCCAAGGTTAACCCCGATTGGTTGAATGCGGGCTACGGATACTTACGTGCCGCCATGGTGGAGTCGGTTGAAGCAATTGAACATCACGGCTGGAAATGGTGGAAAGCACAACATAAAGATTTACCGCAATTACAAATGGAGTTAGTCGACATTTGGCACTTTGCGCTAAGTGCTTGTATTATCGATTTTAAAGGCGATATTGCGGCCTCCGCAAAAAGCATTGCTGCCGAATTAGCCAGTGGCAATACGCAAGTCACCTTTGACCAAAAGAACTACGATTCCTCTCAACTCTCATTGCTCGATAACCTTGAGTTGATGACAGGGCTATGCGCAGCTAAACGCTTCAGCGTGCCGCTATTCATGCAAATTGTTGTGCAGTGTGAGATGAGTGCTGATGAGCTTTATCGCCAATATGTAGGCAAAAATGTGCTTAATTTCTTCCGCCAAGATAACGGCTACAAAGACGGAACCTATATCAAAGTTTGGCAAGGAAGAGAAGATAACGAGCACTTAGTGGACGTAATGAATGCATTAGACTTATCTAAACCTGAATTTAGCGATTTGGTTTACGAGGGATTAAAAGCGCGCTACCCGCAAAATTAAGCATAAAAAAGGTGCGTTTAACGCACCTTTTTTGTTTCAATAAATAATAATTGCCAATTTTACTTAGGCGTCTACCCAAACGAGGGGTTCATTGTAGTTGCCCTGAATAACATCGTTAAAACGGCTTTCCAGAACATGGCGCTTCACCTTTAAGGTGGGCGTTAACAAATCGTTTTCTATACTCCACTCGTTTTTCATTATTACCACTCTATCCATGACTTGGTGGCTTTCTAACTTCGCATTAATGGCATCAAAGGTTTTCTTAAGGCTTGCTTCAATGCCTTGCTTATCTTTCTTTTGGGCCTCTTCGCTCAGTACGAGCAGTGCGACAGGTTGTGGTAGATTATTTCCGGTAACACAGACCTGCTCGACAATGGGATTTTCCATAAACTTCGATTCAATTGGCGCTGGTGCAACATATTTGCCTTTTGCCGTTTTAAATATATCTTTTAACCGGCCAGTTATTTTCACATAGCCATCAGCGTCTATCACACCCTTGTCGCCGGTTTTGAGGTAACCATCTTCTGTAAACACTTCTTGCGTTTTATCAGGCTCTAAATAGTATTCAAGCATATTACATGGTGCTTTAACTTGAATTTCACCTTCTTCAGAAATACGAATATCGACTCCGTCATATGGCTTACCGATACAACCTATTTTATCGTGTCTGAAAGGCACACTGCCCGTGCCATAGGCACTGTTTTCAGTCATCCCCCAGCCTTCTGAGATCTTTACTCCAATTTTGGCAAACCACTCAATAACCGCAGGCGCTAATGGCGCAGAACCACTGGCCCATAAACGCGCATTGTCTATACCCAAGCCATTGCGTATTTTCTTCGCGACAATTTTGTTGAGAATGGGGATTTTAAGCAGTGTATCTAGCTTTTTCTGCGGCATTTTTGCTAATACGCCCATTTGGAATTTGGTCCACAAACGGGGAACGGAAATAAATAGCGTGGGTTGGCAATGCACCACATCTCGTTGGAACGTTGTTAACGCCTCTACGAAATGTATTTTACCGCCACTGTAAAAACTGGCTAGTTCCACCAATACCCGCTCAGTAATATGTGCTAATGGCAAATAGCTTAGAATGCTGTCGTTTTGATCAACACCAAGTTGGTCTAGCGACTTCTGGGCAGCCCAGCAAATGGAGAAATAACTATGCACCACCCCTTTAGGTTGCCCCGTGCTACCTGAGGTATAAATGATAGTCATGGTGCTATCCATATCGTGCACAGGTGACCCCTCAATTGGATCGCAAGCTATAAAGCTGTCCCACTGTTGTTTTGTATTGATACCTGGGTACGGAAACGCCACCGTGTGGTAAGCATCAGGAATAGACGCTACTTGCTCTTCAGTGTTATCCAACTTTCCGACAAATAGCAATTTCACATCGGCATGTTGGAGCACGTACTGTACGGTATCTGGGCCTGCGGTAGAGAAAATAGGCACAGACACATGCCCAGCCATCATAATACCCAAATCGGTGATAAACCATTCTGCACAATTTTTTGAAAATATTCCGATGCGACTGCCTTGCGGCAATGCTAAGTCTTTAAGACGTCTTGCTACACGTCGCGCCAGGTCTCCCACTTGCGTCCACGTATAGTCAATGTATTCGCCATTGATAGGCTGAGTCAGAAAAATATCGTTACCACGAGACTGCTCCCAGTGGTACAACATACTCAGTGGCGATTTGATACCTTCTTTCGTGTTTGCATTTGCTGTCATATCTAGCGGCATAGGTCACTCATTTGTTGTTATAATGTAGCTTACTTTTCACAATCATTTCACATACCTCTAATAAGCCTTATTTTTTTGAGAATGACAAGCTTTTTAAACGCACGTTTACATTCCATGCGACGAATGACGTGGCGTGGCAGGTAAAATTTACTTTTATTATAGTTGACGCTTTCGTATTGTGATAATTACCACTGCCTGAAAAGATAAGGCGTGAGATCTTTAGCCCGCATAGGTTTCGCGTAGTGGTAACCTTGGTGATATATGCAGCCCTTTGACAACAAGCACTCTGCCTGAGATTCTGTTTCAACGCCTTCTGCAATGCTTTGCATATTGAGGCTAGACGCTAACGTAATGGTCGTACTCACAAGAGCATCATTCGCGTTTCCAGGTGCCATCTCATTCACAAAACTCTTATCGATTTTAAGGACAGAAAGAGGATAACGTTTTAAATAGCTTAACGATGAATAACCCGTGCCAAAGTCATCCAGAGCCAATACAAATCCCTTTTCAACAAATCGAGAAATCTGTCGATATGCATTGTCGCTGTCATCCATCAACACACCTTCGGTAATTTCAAACCGAAAAGCGGTTTTGGGGAGGTGAAACTCATCAAGTAAGGCTAACACTCCCGCCAGATCAAATTCGGTCTTAAAATGCAACGCCGATAAATTAATTGACACATAACCGGTAAACCCCTCTTTATACCAATTTGATAAATCTTGCGCTGCCCGACGCATCGCCTGGCGACTCACATCAATGATGTAACGCAGCTGCTCAAGTATCGGAATAAAAGTATCAGGGTAAATAGGCGCATTATCCAACTCCCCTCTTAGCAATAATTCTACTCCTACGGTACGTTTATTTCTGGCATCGATAATAGGCTGGTAATGATTAAAGAAACATTTTTCAGAATAAGCACGCTTAACCAAATTTTCTACATGTAACCGTTGTCGAGCGCGATCATTCATGTCTTCAGTAAAATACGTGAAACCATTAAGGGTGTCTTTTTTTGCTGTATACATGGCAACATCAGACTGTTTAATCAGTTCCGCTGGTTCACTGGCATCATCAGGATAAAACGCAACGCCTACACTGCACGACACTCGCAACACTTCGCTTGCCAGGGAAATAGGGGTTTCTACCGACTCTATAAGTTGCCCTACAAACGAACTTAGGTCCTCGCTAAGGCTTACCTCTTCTACCACAATAACAAACTCGTCTCCGCCTAAGCGCGCAACTGTGCCTAAATCTGACACCAGATTACGCATCCTATTGGCCACTACACGCAATAGTTTATCGCCATAGTCGTGACCTAGGGAATCGTTGATACCTTTGAAGCGGTCTAAATCGACAAACATGACTGCCACTCTGTGGTTGTGCACCCGTGCATGTCCAATGGCGTGCTCCAACCTATCGAGCAATAAACTTCGGTTTACCAAGCCAGTTAAGCTGTCGTAGTTAGCTATTTTTAGTAATTTACGTTCAGCGTTTTTTTGCTCTGTAATGTCCGAAATAACTAACAAGTAGTGATCAGGGTTCCCCTCATCATCACTGATAGCGGTAATGTCGATAAGAACGTCGTAGTGTTTCCCGTCTGCGCCAACTATTTCCCCTTCATCTTTCCAAAACTCGCCGCCTTTAAGCTGCGTTAAACTCCCTAGCAATTGCTTTTGTAATAATGGATAACGCCCCACCAAACGCTGTAATTGCTTTGCTAACGACTCTCGAGCATTAAACCCAAACACAGTTTCAAAGGCGGGGTTGGCCGCCACGGGGACTTTATTTTTATCGAAGATAATCACCCAATCGCGGGTTTGCCTAAAAGCGTCGCTAAACAGGGCGACTTGCTTTTGCGCATTCTGCAATCGAAATAGCTGGCGTTGACGCGACATGAGATAACTAAAGAAAAGTAAGCCAATCAGCGTGATATATGCCGCATAGGCGTAAGGAGAAAGCCAAGGCGCATACGGCATCTTGATTGAGATTTCAGCGGGTAGCACAGTATATTCAAAGCTTCCCGGAGTGGGGCCTACTGAAAATTGATACTCCCCAGCATCAAGATTGGCTAACGTAATTTTCTCATCTTCGGTAATACCTTCGCTTACCACTTGCCCGTTTTTAAGCAATTTATAATGGTATTTGAGCTTTCCTATTTTACTCATCGTCATGGCTGAAAAGTGAATAGAAAGACCATAATCTGTATGCTCTAGTGCGATACTTTTGCCATTGAGATTAGTTAACGGTAAAGCTAAATTACGACTATCAATAGAGACGTGAGTAATTACCATCTGTTTTGATAATAAGCCTGCCCGTGTAATGCTTTCACTGATTTTTTCTGGAGAAAATACGATAACCCCAGTGGTAGAACCAAACGCAAGGCGCCCGTCTTGCAGGGTGTGCGCCGCCCCTTCATTGAATTCAGAGACTGACAACTCCCGACCATACACAAAGTTTTGCACCGACGACGTAGACGGGCTGTACTTATGCAGGCCACTATGGGAACTAAACCATAAATTGCCTTTATCGTCCTTTCTTAAACCATAAACAATATTAGATAGCAGTAAGTTGTCTTCGTTGAGCTTGTAAATAGGCTCGAAGGTGTCAGCATCTAATCCAAACAGGCCGTAGCCATTAAACCCCAGCCAGAGCACGCCAAAGTCGTCAATTACCCAAGAGGAAATGGACCGCCCTACTGCCCGCTGCTTTTCGGTAAACCTGAACACCATTTCATGTTCAAAGGTAGCTAAATCCACTAGCCAAAGCCCTCCCTCCATTGCCATGAACATACGCCCACCATGGTAATCAGATTGCCCTAAGAAGCTCACAAAATAATGGGTATCAAAAACAGCGGGGTCTAGCGGTAAAACGCTGACAGTTTGGGCGGTTAAATCATAACGGTAGAATTCATGGCCATCGGCAAAATACAATAAGCCTGCGTCATCCGATGCTATGCCTGGCAACCAATTGTTGAAAATATCAGGGTTTTCACTGCCGGATATCGGCGGCATTGACGCCACCCCGCTTTTAGGGTCAAAAATACGAATGCCTTCATATGTTTGAATAAATAATCGATTATCATTGGTAGGTACAATGCGCTCGATCATCGCTTCCCCTTCTATGCCATCCTCTTCGGTAACCAGATACGATTGCACCTCACCGCGACTAAAATCATAAAGGTTCAGGCCGTTTTCAGTTCCAATCCAAAGCCCATCGTTATCGGTTTGAGATAGTGACCACACCATATTGTCACTTAGCAGCGGCTCACCTCTTTTATCATTCCCCTGAATGGCGAAAATATCAGCGCTTCGAACACTAAAATACAACGCACCTCCATACACAGAGCTTAGCCATAAATTGCCGATATTATCGGTGACAATGGCAGAGATTTTCTTGTTTGAAAGCTCGGTGCGTCCGTTGTGGGGAACAAAAATATGCTCCGCTTTCCAGCCGTCTCTACCAAGGCTCAGTTCATATAACCCTTTATTTGAACCTAGCCAGAATGCATCCTCCTGAGATGGCTCCATGGTCCACACATTCGTGGAGGAAAGAATTTGCGCGAACGCACTTGCCGCGCCTTGCCTAACCTGGCGCAAAAGGGCAGATTTCGGGCTCATATAAAGCCCTTTCACCGTACCTATCCAAAAACGGTTAGCGTCATCTAACATGAGCCACTTCGTATTGGTATTGTCTTCGTTCTCGACAATCTCTTTCAGGTAATTAATTTTGACAACTGCCCCATCAGGATTCGACAAGTCGAGGGCTCTTACCCCGTTGGTCGTTGCCACGACAAGCACATTGTCCACCACAGTCGCATGTCGAATAATATGGCCTTGCTCGACAAGTTGTGGTTCCAGTGAATATAAAACGTCAATGTGGTTTGATGAAACCGTATAGCGAATTACTTCTTCAGGTAAGGCTACAACCACTTCATCTTCATTGAGCGTAAAGAAGCTTTCCGCATTTTGCTTCCATTCAGTAATATTATGATATGGTCGCGAGATAGTTTGTGTGACGTGTTGTGTTTCGAGGTCAAGTCGATAAACCCCAGAGGAATAGGTGCTTATCCATAAGGCACGGCCTTCTTCTAACGCCAGTTTATTTATAGTGGCATTAACGAAGATGTCGTCGGGCCCTTTTATCTCCAACGTTCTTACGCCATCCCATCGGACCACCCCGCCATCTGTCGCAATCCAAACAAAACCATGGGGATCGATCAGGATATCGTTAACCACATCCTGTGGCAGCCCATTTTTGGTAGAAAGCGACTGAAATACAGGGTTGGGCAATCGGGGCGATTCAGCAGCCGAGGGGAATACCGTTAGCGCGGTGAGTACAAACAGGAAAAACAGTAAGCTCGCTTGCATGAGAGTTCGATATTTATACATTATTGTTATAAATATAAGTGTATCAGAATGTTTCAGCCATTTGGAGCACCAAACCCACTTAGCTAAAACTTCTTTATTCGCCCTGTTGAAGGGGGATGCGCCCCGTTTTTACCACCTGACGCCGAATACTTGCTTGCGGGGCTAAACGGTAGAGGTCGCCATTTTCGCCAACATAATGCTTAGTCACACCACTTTGCTTTGCAATATTGGCATGGGCCAATAGGTGTTCACGTTCACCATGCACGGGGATAGCGATACTCGGTTTCACCCAGTGGTACATCAACTTGAGTTCTTCGGCGCAAGGATGGCCGCTGGCATGCACGGGTAACTGGCTTTCCTCACTTAATATCACACCAATGCCTCGCGCTTTAAGGGCGTTATTGAGTCTCCCAACGCTTTCTTCATTGCCTGGAATGACAATGGAAGAATAAATCACCGTATCCCCTTTATCTAATGCGATTTGCGGATGGACATCTTTTGCCATGCGAGCTAGCGCGGTGTTTTTCTCACCTTGACTGCCCGTAGCCACCGCTAACACTTCCTGAGGGGGAAGGTAGCCAAGATGATGGGCATCGGCGAGGGGCAAATCGTCTGGCCATATCCCCTGTTGGCGCGCAATACCGTACATATTAACCAGAGAGCGCCCATACAGGGCCATGTACCTCCCGGTTTTCTTCGCCACCTTAGCTAACGAAATTAAGCGCGCCACATTGCTACCAAAACAGGTTACTACCACACGGCCAGTTTGTGATTTCACTGTACTTAACAACCCGTCATAACAATTTCGTTCAGAAATCGAAAACCCAGGTTTTACGGCATTGGTGGAATCACCCACTAAGGCGAGAATATTTTCGTTACCTAAGTTTCTATACACCTGGCTATCGAATGGCTGCCCTGTCACAGGTTGAGGGTCAATTTTCCAATCAGCTGTGTGCAGCACTGTGCCAGCACAGGTGCTAATTTTTAGAGCATAAGGTTCAGGCAATGAATGAGTGACTGCCAGCCACTCTACACTAAACGGCCCCAGGTGCATTGCACCGCGATGAGAAACCTCTACGATGGGCACCTTATTGGCGAGTTTGGTTTGTGCGAGCTTTCGTCTTAGCACTTCTGCGGTAAACGAGGTGGTGTAAATGGGGCATTTGAATCTGTCCCACAAATACGGAATTGCACCCACGTGATCTTCGTGAGCATGGGTAATAACGATACCCGCTAATTTGTCTTTCTGTTCCACAATGAAGGTAGGATCAGCCGCCACAATACGATGATGATTTTGAACACTATCGCCATTGTGTTTGTACGGAGGGATCAAAGGTTCATCGAACGACACCCCGCAATCTACCATTAGCCAACTGTCATCGTGGCCATAGAGGTTAAGGTTCATTCCAATTTCCCCAGTGCCCCCTAATGGTAAAAACCAAAAGTCCTCTTTTTTCGGTGATAACAAACCCAAACTACTCCTTTAATCCCATCATCTTAGGATGAAAAATACCATAACAGAATAGGCAACCACCGCATTCCAGATTGCATTTGTATTACGCTGACTAAAATGCATTATGAATGCCTCACCGATAAGCTAGCATGTGATAAAATTTTTGCTACACTGCACTATAAATAAATTGGCGTGGATTATCCTATGACGATAACACTGACTGAAAATGAAGCACGTGTTATTGGCGTGCTGTTAGAGAAATCTGTTACAACTCCCGAGCAATACCCTTTGTCACTCAATGCCTTGACCAACGGCTGCAATCAGAAAAGTAATCGCCTTCCTGTGACCCAGTATTCTGAAGACGATATCATTCAAACCTTAGACAGTTTAAAAGCAAAGCGATTAATTCAATTAGAATCTGGGTTTGGCAGCCGCGTGACCAAATATGCCCATCGGTTTTATAACACCGAATTTGGCGATCTTAAATTGAGCGAATTCCAGCAGGCCATTATCACCGAGTTATTACTTCGCGGCCCTCAAACGCCAGGGGAGTTAAGGGGAAGATGTCAACGACTCGCAAAATTTAGTGATGTTGGTGATGTGGAATCCACCATCAACAGCCTTATCGCCTACCAACCTAACCCGCTTATTTGCGCATTACCGAAAGAAGCAGGAAAACGGGAGGTGCGCTACCGACATCTGTTTTCCCATCCGCTCACCGCAGACGAAACCCCATCACGAGCCCGTGATGCAGCTGAAACCATCGCGGAGCTTCGAGAGTCACTTTCCCACGTGAAATCACTGGTGACAGACTTGGAAGCCAAAATAAACGCCCTTGAAAACGCGCAAAATCAGGCGTAATCAAACAGACTAGTGCAAAGCGACATTAAGTTGGTCTATCACTTCGGCCCAATCGGCATCGTCTTCAATCGCATTTTTTAAAAACGCAGCCTGACTCGGCGTCCAAAACGGCGCCTCGTTCAGGTGCTGACTCTTGTTAAGCCCTTTATGTTGCTCGATAAAGCGGTCAATAGCTTGGTCGCTGCTATCTAGCCCAAGCTGCCCAAATAAACTCGCCATTGTGGGTTGTTCAACAAACATACTCCCTCCGTGTCGTCCATTTTGCCGTTGGGGTTTAAACGGATCAGGGAGATCAGCAGATCATTAAATTTTTTCAGCAAAGTGTGCTGGAGTAATCACTTCGCCCTCTTCGCCGGGCACAGGACATACCATCACCATGAGGTCATCTTGTGTCATGCCTGGCACCCACTTCGTTAGGAAATCTTGGGTAGATATAGCCATGGTTTCACAATCCGACCAGTCTTCCGTTGCCCACAGCGCCGCTAAGCTGGCATCAGGCCATACTGGTACGCCGTCTTCTTCATCTGTGGTTAGCATAACGCAGCCATGCTCATCTTTTAGGATAAACAACTCTTTAGCGTTTTTAATTTGCTGTAAACTGGCTTCTAAGCGTTCAAACGCATTTTTTTCAAGCAAAGGATGAGTCATAAGGATCTCTTAATAGTTAGGCTGGATTAATAGACGAGATACCGTCGATAAGGCCTTGCAAGCCTACTCGTCGAACCTGTTTCATTGTATGAAGGTAAACTTTCAATGATATATTTTCCAGTGACTGAATTTTCGTTATAGGCGTTTGCGCGGGTAGATGCACAAAGGCATCTTCAGGTAACACGGCAATGCCTCCTTCAGCGTATAAATTATTTAACGCCAAGGTGAGTGAATTAGTTCTTAATTTTGCATCTCGCAATTGTGGGTAAAGTGTTAGCAGGATATCTCTCGCTTTACTGCCAAAGTCGATGGCCACAAAGTCACTCGCGCTGACCCCGGCCTGAGCATCACCCACGCGATACAGTGCTAAAGGTTTCTCTAACAGTATTTGACTGTTCACTTCTTCTGACTTTAGCGGTTCTGTGGAAAAAGCTAAATCGGTCACCCGCTCATGCAGCTGCCGAGACAAACTGTCTAACGTCAGCACTTCCGCCTTCACCGACCAATCAGGAAAATCAGCGTGTAACGCTTTAAGTGTTGATGGCAAAATTAATTCGCTAGCCAATTGGGTAGCGCCACAAACGACGTACTCAGAAGATTGAATTTGCAGTTCTTGCTTAGCTTCATTCAAGGTACTGCAAAGCTGCTGGGCATAGGGCAATAACTTTTCACCTGACTGAGTCAACTGAATACTGTTTCTTTGCCGGATAAATAACGTGGAATGAAAATACTCTTCGAGCAATTTAATACGCGCACTTACTGCAGATTGAGTAAGATAAAGGTTCTCCGCTGCTTTGCCAAAATGACGTGTATTAGCAACTTCGATAAATGTGGTGAGAAAGCGAATGTCCATGCTTCTTACATAACCGTAGAACTGATGAAAGTAAACTGTCACAGATAATACGTGATGTAAACCAAAAAGCACAGAAACACACTGCGATCCGCAGTGTGTTTAGTCAAATTTCAATCAAGTAGGCTAAAAGCTCTCCGATTGTAATCTACGTAGCTTTTCTCGACGCTGTTCGTCTCGCTTTTGCTTCGCTTTAACGTGGTCATGACGTTTTGCGCTGCGCTTAGATGGGAAGCTTTCGTCTTCTACCGAGTCCCATTCTTCACGTTGGTAACGATAGTCTTTACTCATTGTCATCTCTTGGTAATTAACACCCCTTCATTATTCGCTTTGCTCTTCAAATGAAAAACGAATATTTATCATCGTTTCGACAATAAATTTTAATAAAATGAAATTTCAAAACAGACCACGTCTGGCGAAGGCAAAATGCCACTTCCCACGCTATCTAGCGTATAGCCACGATACCGAAACAGCGGCAGAGGAAAACAAATTACTTCATTTATTTCATAAACTTAAACCAAGGAAAATCTCACTCCATACTAATACCGTAGGTGTATCATGGTAAATAACTGCCGTGGCAATCCTTGCAACAAAATTTTTTATTGATAAGAAAAAAAAGTTTTGTTTCAACTTAAATGAGTTTTGGCTTAAAAGTGCGCTTGTACATCAACTTACGCTGGAACTGTTATGAACAACATAGCTATTCGAACCTCTGCAAAACCTTTTATTGACCGTGTGAAGTTTCCTTACGGCTTTAAAAAGTCGGGTGATTTCAGTATTAGTGAAGCGAACTTACTCTCGCTTTATGGTAGAACCCTCAATGCTTTAGAAACCGGTGAGCTACAAGCCGAATCAGAAGATGAGAAACACTTCGTGGATTTTATCTCTGGGCGTGCAGAAGCCATTAACCCTGTCGAAAAAGCATGGGCAAAGTATGTAAGGCTCTCTCGTGGCAAAAAACATTTTTATACCTTGCATAGCAGCGCCAGTAATCAATCTGATTACGATGACGATTATACCGATGAAGAGTTTGACGTAGCCTAAACCGGCCTCTTCACGGCGCGTTGTGCTTTATCGCTTAGTAATAAACGGTAAAGCACGTCTCCTTTCTCCCGTAGTTTTCGATAAATTCTGATCTGTCTCAATCATCTTGCCGAACAAACCAATATAGCTTTTTATATCTACTTTGAAGGACTACACTTTAGTTAGGCGATAACGTGACAGTTTCCCCTAATGAAAAGTAGGTCGACATCGAATTACCCCAGCCGCAGGCAAAGGAGACGCAACGATGATGGTAACTTACAAACAGTTAAAACATTTTTCGATTCATGCAACAGACAAGGATATTGGCGGCATACGCGATATTTTGTTTGATGATGATAGCTTTGTAATACGCTATTTGGTTGCTGATACCAATACTTGGCTACCACTGAGTCGCAAAGTGGTCATATCCCCTATATCGGTATCCATCATTAATCGCGATCATGACACGATTGATGTGGCCATGGACGCCGAAACACTTAAAAACAGCCCAACCATTGATGAACACAAGCCGGTGTCCAGAGAATATGAAGAAACGTTATTCCGCTATTTCGGCTATGGTTATTACTGGATAGGGCCCGGCGCCTGGGGCGACTTTTCTCACCCGACTGAACTCGCCGACCCCAAATTAATGGACGAAGCCCGAGAAGATTTGTCAGCAAATAAAGAAAACCATCTTCGCGCCTGTGGCGAAGTCTCAGGTTACGAGGTAGCCACCACAGATGACAATGTAGGGCACATTTGTGATTTTGTCGTCGACACCCGAAATTGGGCAATACGGTTGTTGGTGGTAGACACCAACAATTGGTTACCGGGTGGAAAAAAACTAGCCCTCTTGCCCACGGATATTCTTCAAATTGATTGGTCGTCTCACAGAGTCAGTGTGAAATTAGACCACGATGGACTGATGGCTCGCCCCGACATTGACATTGATAAACTTGGTAATGGTGAATACATTGCCGATATCGTCCATCAAATTGCTAAATAAAGCCTTGAGAGGCGGCTAGCGATTCGTGGCCGCCTTTATTCACTGCCAATTTACTCATGAAAAACGAATTTGGCGAGAACAGCAATCTCGTCTATTCAGCCAGCGCCTCTTCTGACGCACAGAAAAACTGATAGAGTAACGCCATCGTTTGGGTAACACGTTCGTCAGCAAGACGATAATAAATCGTTTGCCCTTCCCTTCTTGTGGCCACCAATGCGGCTTCCCGTAAGAGGGCCAGATGCTGAGAAATCACAGGCTGTGAAACATCTACCACGTCCAATAACTCGCTTACAGATCGTTCTTTTTCCAGCAAATTGCACAAAATCATCAAACGGGTTTTGTTAGCAATTTGCTTTAAATACTGCTCAGCATCTGCTGCATGTTGATGCATTGCTGAAGGGTCGAGCTTTAGAGTCGCTAGCATAAAATGTTCTCATTTTTTATTGGGGAAACCCCTTAATGCATTATACTAAAGTATATAAGGTTTATCGAAAAGCCCAAATTGACTGTCTAACCTTGACAGTGCTGTTCTTCTTTTCCATCAAATGTTATATATAAAGTTATTATTATATACTAAATAGGAGATTTTACGTGCTAATAGATATCCCTACTCGATTAAAAAATATTGAGAAACCTATTCGTCGAATTACTGCCAAAGAAGCGGCGCTTGAGATTGAGAAAAATCAAGGGTTACTTTTAGATGTGAGGGAAGCCAGTGAAGTGGCCGAAAAACCGGTAAATAAAGCAACGGCCATTCCAAGAGGCATTTTAGAGATGAAGATGCTGGCACTTGTAAAAGAAGCAGATCGGCCTATATATATCCACTGCGCGTCTGGGGTGCGTGCCTCTTTGGCGGCAGAGCAACTCATGCTTATGGGCTACGAGCAAGTTTCAGTAGTCACTTGTGCGGTGGACGACATTATTGCAGCAGTAACCGATTAACGCTTACTAAGGCCAGTTTCAATATGGTATAACCCCCTAATCCCCGCAGTGAATTGAGAAAGTTAAACCATGCTAAAATCAACGTTGGAACAATGGCGCATGTTTAAGGCGGTTGTGGACGCAGGAGGCTTTAATCAAGCGGCCGCTGTGGTGCATAAAAGCCAATCCAGTGTGCATCATGCTGTGCAAAAATTAGAACATGCCATTGGCGTTGAGCTATTTGAAAATACGGGTAGAAAAGTGCAGCTTTCAGCTCAAGGTGAACTTATGTACCGTCGAGCCACTTTTTTACTCAATGAAGCACAAAAACTCGAGGCCGTAGCAACCAGTTTACAAGCGGGTACAGAAACGCTGCTGAGAATTGCCGTAGACATTATTTTTCCCTCAGACTTACTTTATAACGTCTTAAATAAAGTGTCTGAGGAGTTCCCCTTGCTACGCATAGAAATTGAAGAAACGGTATTATCGGGTGCAAATTCAATGCTCAATAGTGGCAATGTAGATATCGCCATTTCACCTTTTACCTATCCCACGGGGTTTAGTGAAGATCTCTGCGAAATCGAATTTGCAGCGGTAGCACATCCCGACCATCCATTACATGCGCTGGACAGGCCGCTAACATTAGAAGATCTCAAGTCTCATCGACAAATCGTTGTACGAGATTCCTCTGCTGAACGCAAAGTGGATGTTGGCTGGCTTGGTGCAGATCAACGTTGGACCGTCAGCCATATTCGTACGTCGGTGGATATCATTTCCCAAGGACTTGGTTTTGCTTGGCTGCCCATTGCGATTATCAAAAAAGAGTTAGAAGAAGGATCATTACTTCCTTTGCCCCTTGGTAATAATGGGGGGTTACGTAAATCGCTGCTGTATTTATCATTTGAAGATGGTGACGGACTGGGGCCGGCGGCGCGCTCTTTCATTGGAGAACTGCGATACCAAACCATGAATCTCCCCTCAGCTCACGGCATGTTGCAACCTTGCGGTGAGCCTTTATGTTAATCCTTGCATTATTTGCTGGCCGCTCAATAAGAAACCACAGGTAGCAATAGATAAACCCAACAACGCCACCGCGCCGTCGTCGGTAGCCATGCCTATGGCCATAATGAGGACTGCCACCGCCGGTATTAGCCCCATAAAAGGCACTAGTTCTAAAGGCACCATGATAAGTCCGCACAATGCACAACTCAGGGCGATTAACGAGCGAAAAATAGGTTGGCGCATGAAAAACCAACGAGGAATCAGAAACCTATCAACCCTTAATGCATAAGGCTTCATTTTCGTAACCGCCGTATGGAGGTGATCGCCCTCAATTTCGAGCTTCATAATGGCGTTAGGTAACCAAGGGTGGCGACGACCGAGTAATATTTGCAGAGCAATGAGTAATATTGTCACGCCAGTCAGTGATGGTACGCCCGGTATTGCCCCTATGGGCGTAGACGCGATAAACGCAGGCATGGCCAACATGGGGCCAAATCCTCGCTTTTCTAATGCCTGCCAAAAGTCTGCGAAACACATGCTGTTGGTATCAGGTTTCGGCTGCATTTTGCCTAGCAGCTCATATAAGGTCATTGACCGTTCAGCCTTACCGTGCAACATTTTCATTCCCTGTCGGTTATTTTTACCCTAAATGTCCGGCCTGCGTTGTTGCCATGCTTGTTGCTATAAACCCACCTTCAAAATTATAAAAACAGATATAAAACAATTAACTACATCAACATAAAGCCATTTTTACCGCCAACTTCCATTCTTTATATTGCTGCGAAATGACCTACACATGACGTTAAAGCAGACCAGAGTCCATAGAGATAATGCTAATTATATGCCACACACCGAAAGCGCATTCTGGCGGTTATCTGAACGATATACCCTATAAAAACTCAACAAAATGACGTCATGCTGGCCATATTGTCACGCGGTACGCGAAAAAACGGCCTCCGCCCCGCTTAGAGATTTGACGTGCTGTTCTTTAACATTTTGGGTGTTTAAAACGCAGACACTAAGCGCCACTTAAGTGCACTTATAGCTTGTTGGCATACTACCTGCAAAACTGTGAACCATAGTCGGCGTGTGTTTGCATAATTGAACAGGGTTTTCACTTCAAAACGCGATTCTATTTAAAAATAACCCCCATGCGCCTTGACATGTGCAATTGCAAATTTAGCCACGACAGGTACTATTCACTGTCGCCGCCAGAATATATTTAGTCAAAAAATAACGATTTATAATATTGATCTTACAGCCTTTTACTCCGTAGTAGTGAGGTTATTGGAAGTTTAGAAAAGGAAATTTACGTGCTTACTGTTTTGCTTGTAGACGACGATGCGGAATTTACAGAAGTTGCCTGTACGATTATTGAGTTTCTCGGTCATGAGGTTCTAACTGCTGCTAATTTAGAAGAAGCAAGAGACTGGTTAACGAAAGAAACCTTCGACCACGTATTACTCGATTTTATGCTACCTGACGGGAGCGGAGCCCATTTATTCGATGAGCTCGATACCCTTCCCAAGCGCCCCCGCGTTACACTAATCACAGGTCACCCATCAGTGAAGGGCATTATTAAAGGCCTGTGCGGACCGAATATTGATTATCTTGTTAAACCCATTCAACGTGAAGACATAGAAGCGGTTTTATCCGGTAAACCACAAAAAGCCCCTGTGGAAGACGATATTATAGTTAAACACTTTGATTTGTTGATTGGGGAATCTGCGCCAATGCAAGAGCTGTATAAGCTTATTCAACGGGTGAGCAGAACCAGCGCTAATGTCATGCTACTAGGCGAAAGCGGTGTCGGTAAAGAAGTGGTTGCCGCCGCTATCCACCGAGCGTCAGACAGCGAAGGCCCCTATATTGCCACCAACTGTGGCGCATTTTCTAAAGAACTTATTGGCAGTGAACTCTTCGGTCACGAAAAGGGCGCGTTCACTGGCGCTGTGGGGCGCAAAGAAGGCGTGTTCGAACAAGCCGAAGGCGGCACCTTGTTTCTAGATGAAATCACTGAAATGCCTATCGACATGCAACCTAATTTGTTGCGTGTACTTGAAAACAAAGTGGTTATCCGAGTGGGTGGCACTAAAACTATTCCTGTTAATTGCCGCGTGGTTTCGGCAACCAACCGTACCATGGAAGAAATTGCACAAAGCAAAGTGCTTAGGGAAGATATTTATTTTCGATTAGCGGTATTCCCTATCACTATTCCTCCCTTGCGGGAAAGAAAGGAAGACATTCCCCTACTGGCAAAAAGTTTCATTGAAGAATTCAACAAAGACAATGGCTCAAATTTCATTTGGCAATCTAGTCAACTAGACACGCTTCAAGCTTACGATTGGCCAGGTAATGTGCGTGAATTACGCCACTTCGTTCATCGCGCCGCCATAATGAGTGATCCTGAGAAGTCAGCCATTGAGCTTCCAAAAACCATAGAGTCTCCCTTTGCGAAAAAACAAAGTACGGCCCCTGCACTGCAAGCGGGTCGCACAATTGAAGATGTAGAGAAAGAGCTTATCTACGCCACCTTAGAAAAGGTAAATGGCAATAAAACCATGGCAGCTGAGATGTTAGGTATCAGTACAAAAACCTTGTACAACCGTCTCCATGCGTATGGTGACTTGAGTAAAGAGGAATAACGGTGGGCGCCAGTATGAAAGAAGAAGAATTTGCACGTTTAAGTGTTTATGTTCACGATGCTCGAAAACCACTAAACCGGATTTCGATGCAAGCAGAGTTGGTTAAAATGGCACTAAATGGTGATGTGCCCGCCGACAAGGCTATGGCGGCGTTGGATAAAATTATATCCAGCGCTAAGGATTGTAGTCACACCCTATCTGAAATGACTTCAGAACTCGGTGATTCAGTTTCGGAATAACCTCATGGTGAATAAACTCTTATCTTCGCTGTATAGCTGGATAATTATGGTGATCGTCGTCATCGTGGTGATTACCGCAAATTCGTTTTACGTCGTAAAAACCTTAGACGATTTGTCGTCGCTGGAAGCAAGGCTGTTCACCACCAACCGTGTAATAAATGCAGTGAATAAACTGCATGTTGCGGTACTACGAGCCGAATCTGGCCAGCGAGGGTATTTGCTAACGCAAGATGAAGCGTATCTTGAAGAATATAAAGAAACATTAAACTCATTTTCTAGCTTAGCTGACGAAGTTGAGGTTAGTGCGTACTCGTCAGATTTACCCCAGCAGGTGTCACGAATCGATGAATTGCTGCTGCTTACACGTACTAAAATTAACGGTATGGTTGAAGTGGTAGAGTTAGTACGTGATGATCAAACGCCAAAAGCCTTTGCGCTGCTTGAAAGCGATAGGGGTCTCAATTTATATAATGAATTTGAAGAAATTTTTCAAAGTATAGACTCCTCTGAGCGGGCTATGCAAAGTACGCATCTCGCCAATTTAATGAAATTGCGAAGAGATTCCGTCAATACCCTCATCATCTCATCTGGCACTACCCTTTTACTGATTATTTCTATTTTCGCATTATTAAAAATGAATGTGCGAGAAAATGAAAAGCACCAACACGATTTAGAAGATATCAATGAAGATCTTGAAACTAAAATTAATGAACGCACCCAAGAACTCAGGGTGTATTCTGACGAATTAGCGCGTAGTAACAGAGAGCTAGAAGATTTTGCCTTCGTGGCATCTCACGATTTGCAAGAACCCCTCCGTAAAATCAGGGCATTTGGTAACCGTTTAGATTCAGGTTACAAAGATGTCATGGATGAAAGGGGGCAAGATTTCTTGGCGCGTATGCTAAACGCTGCCGAGCGTATGTCTATGCTGATTTCAGACTTACTGGCGTTCTCACGGGTGTCCACGCGCGGACGAGATTTTGAAGATGTGAACCTCAATGATGTTATTCATGCCGTGGTTGATGATTTGGAAATCGCCATTGAAGAAAAAGGCGCACAAATTAACATTGCCACCCTACCCACTATTCGCGCCGATAAGTCTCAAATTGACCAATTGTTTTTAAATATTTTATCTAATGCATTGAAATTTCAAGCAGAAGATACCATTCCTGTGGTGAACGTCGAGACTAGCTCTCCTGACCCAGCCGACATGGAAGGTTTATTGTTGGCCGATGAGTACAATTGGCTAAAAATCACCATTGCAGACAATGGTATCGGGTTCGACCAATCTTTTGCCGAAAAAATATTCGCGCCATTTCAACGATTACATGGACGAAGTGAGTACAAAGGAACCGGCATAGGGTTAGCAGTTTGCCGACGTATTGTTGAGCGTCATAATGGCAAGATATCGGCGCAAAGCACCCCGGGAGAAGGCACCCTCTTTACTATAGTGCTACCCATAGACAGCGAGCCTTTTGGCTCTATCAATAATAGTGGAGACTCACAAGATGACGCGTAAGCAAAGCCAACCTATAAACATCCTTATGGCGGATGATGACGAAGACGATCGTTTGTTAACTGTTGATGCGCTAAAAGAAAGTCGCGTCCTTAATAATCTTTTTTGTGTAGAGGACGGAGTAGAACTCTTAGAGTTTTTACGTCACGAAGGCCGCTATACCGATACCGACAAGTACCCTCGCCCTAGTCTCATCTTGCTTGACCTGAACATGCCAAGAAAAGATGGCAGGGAGGCACTTCAAGAGCTTAAAAATGATCCTAAATTACGGGGCATTCCTGTGGTTATTCTAACCACCTCAAAAGAAGAAGAAGACATGCTAAGAGGATACGACTTAGGTTGCGCCTCGTACATTACCAAACCGGTAAATTTTGAGGGCTTGGTAGAGTTAATGCGTGCGCTAGGCCGGTACTGGATTGAGTTTGTGGAATTGCCCCACGACTAACGGAGTGTGATGTGAGTGACGTTATACGGGTTCTTCTTATTGAAGATGATGAAGATGATTACTTTTTAACTTCGGATTACTTACAAGGATGTGAAGAACCCAAGTTTCAGCTAACCTGGGTCACCAATAGTGCCGATGCGATTGATGCGCTTCAACGGCGTAATTTTGATCTTTGCCTATTAGACTATCTGTTGGGTGCTGAAAATGCGGTAGACGTGCTAGACGTACTTAAATCCAACCAATTTAGCTTACCGGTGATTATTCTCACCGGTCAGTCTGACGCCCAAGTGGACGAGCTAGTGATGCGTGCAGGTGCGGCTGACTATCTACAAAAAAGTGAAATCGAAACGCCTCGTTTCATGCGCACTATTCGCTATGCGATGGTGCGCCGTGAAATTGAAAACGAACGATTAGAGCGCCATAAAGTAGAACAAAAAAACAAAGCAAAAGATAAGTTTCTTGCCCACTTAGGCCATGAATTACGTACACCACTAACCTCGATATTAGGGTATGCGGAATTATTGTTAGATGACAAAAATAACCATGGGTTAGAGCAAGAACTTTCTATTATTCATTCTAACGGTAAACACCTACTCAGCTTGCTTAATGATTTACTCGACATGTCTCGCATCATGGCAGACAAGTTGGAATTGAATATAAAAGCAGTGAATTTAGGCGGTTTTCTAACCGACCTCCACGCCCTTATGCGCCTTACCGCGAAAGACAAGGGGTTGAGTCTGCACCTGATTTCTGAATCGAGAATTCCCGAATTCATTCACACCGACCCTACCCGGCTTAGGCAGGTATTAATTAACTTAATCAATAATGCAGTTAAGTTTACCGATTCAGGATCGGTGAATATTTCCGTAGAAGTGATTCCTCCTGCACCGGGTAAGGAAAATGAACGTATTCGATTTCGAGTAGCAGATACCGGCATTGGTATGCCACCGGACAAATTGGAAAGTATTTTCCAGCCCTTCGAACAAATTGAAGATGTGATGCGGGCGAACCACGGTGGCGCTGGCCTGGGCTTAGCAATATCGAAAGAACTGGTATCAAAACTTGGTGGCAAAATTAGCGTGGAGTCTGTCTTTGGTAAAGGCAGTTGCTTTTCTTTCACGATTGACCCCGGCGACATTACTCACCAAGAGCGAGTTAACCTAAGCTTGGAACCGGCGCCCCGAGTGGAAGACAATCCATTGCAATTGCAAGTTACAGGGAAAGTACTCATTGTCGATGATCTTCGTGAAATACGTCGACTCACTGGCCATTTGGTTAGCCAGTGCCATGCCACCGTAGCGTACGCTGAAAATGGTGTTAAAGCATTAGAAGCCGTGCTGCAAGCGCAACAGGACAACGACCCTTTCCATTTAGTGTTAATGGACATTCATATGCCCGTAATGAACGGTATTGAAGCCTTGCATGCGTTGCGTAGACACGAGTGTTCAGTGCCCGTTGTGGCCGTAACAGCTGCGAGTCGCAAAGGATTAAAAGCCTCACTTCTAGAGGAAGGCTTTATAGATGTGATTGGCAAGCCCATTGAACGAAGCGCACTCACCCACGTACTAGAACGCTTTTTGGTTAAAGCAGAAGGCCCTTCTGTTTCAAACGCGGTTATCGCCAAGCAAACCACTGAAGACACCCAACCTATTCAAAACGCGCTTAAAGTTTTGGTGGTGGAAGATGATGAAGATGCAGCAGAGCTGCTACAATTATTTTTAGTTCACCAAGGCCATGATGTCATCATTGCGCATACCGGTGAAGACGCCATATCACGGGTTAATGAGGTAATCTTCGATCATATATTGATGGATTTAACCTTACCTGACTTCCATGGGTATGATTTAGCGGAAGAACTTATGCAAATTCAGCCTAGCACCCTGTTGACCATTGTCAGTGGCCATGAACCTGACAAGCAATTAATGAAACACCTGGGGGTTAACCAATCGCTTTTAAAGCCCGTCAGCAAGGACGATTTATACCAGGCTATCCACGTGCCTAAACAAAAGTCCGCCTCTTAGCACTGAAAAAGTAGGGGCGAGTGTTAGCCCCTAAGCAAGAAACTTTTACACAAGGTGCCATGAAAGTCTTACCGCAAACCTAGACACCCACGCTAACCCCCCTCCCTCAAAAATAATAATCCATTTAAAATCAACATATTAGAAAACAATTTCGGTTGGTATAGCCATTGCAACTCTTTATAGTGCATTCATAGCAAAATTTAAGGAGAGTACTATGGCAACACAAACAACAGCTACACAGAGAACCGCGAAAGCAAACGGTGTTACAGAGCCTAGTCACCCAGTCACGGATCAACTTAAAGAAACACTGCATTCATCTGTAGATAAGTTGGCAGACAGCGCAGGTGTTGCGGAAGAGAACATTCGTCAGACCGCGTCAAAATCGGCTGAAAATATGTCGGCCCGTAAACGCCTTGCAGAGCAAAAATGGCAGGCTTCTAAAGTACGTCAGTACGCTATCGAAAACCCTGTAGCTACTGCCGGTATCGCGTTTGCAGCGGGTATGCTGGTGACGTCACTACTGCGTAAGAAGTAAACCATGCTAATCGCACCCGATTTTCGCAAGGCACGCTTTATGCCGCGTGACGAAAATCCGTTTCGCCTGACGCCCCCTCGGCGCCAGGCGATTTTCGTGCACGAAGAAAAAGCGGCGCAGCGTCATGAGCAGGACTCGCAGGATAACGAACCGTACGAGAAAGTGTCGTTTTCAGAATTTACTGACGCATTGAAAAACTACGCGAAACAGAAGCAGCACCAAGGTTTTGCACTGCTAGATTTAATCAACAGTGAACTCATGCTGATTAAGAAATCTGTTTTCGTCACGGTATTTGCGGGAATGACCGCATTTGCTATTGGCGGATTTTGTTGGATATTATTAAATATTGCCTTGGGTTATTTCGCTCACCTCGCTGGCGCGCCTGTATCCATCATATTAGTTGTTATGCTTGTTATCAATGCCACTATTGGGGTGGTGATATTTAAGCAAGCAAAAAGCGCATTTAACTACATAAGTGCGACACGCATTATCCAGCTCATGAAACGCCTGAATGAATAACATAGGCGGTCAAACGCTTAAAGGAACACTTTATGTCATTCTTACTTAACAAAGAACTGAAAACCATTAAGCAAAGAGAGCATGATTACCTAGCTCAAAAGCACCAAGTTGATGTGTCTTTAGATGAGGCAAAAACTAAAGCAAGGCATATCATGGGGAACCCAGAAACCCTCGCGGCTATTTTTACCGCAGGCGCGTTTAAAGGCGCGAAAACTGATTCACCCAAGAGTAAACGAAATCAGGCGGTCACCTCGTTAATTCGAACAGCGGTCATTTCATTTATACAATGATAAGGAAGTTCCATGTTTAATCTTTTCTCAAACGCCACTCAAGCCACAAAGGCGTGTGACAGGTTCAAGGCCATTGCCAGGCCAGCCTCAATGGCCGCTGTATTAGCGTTAACTGCCTGCAGCACGACGCCGGTAGCGGTGCCTACACCTTACAAGGCTGCGGTAACCAAAGAAGGATACGGTTACTCAAGTGTTCAGTTAAGTGACAACGAATATCGTGTGCTATTTAAGGCCACTGACGAAACCCCAGCTGACAAGGTACAAGAGTACGCGCTGCAACGGGCTGGGCAAATTGCCATGAAACAAGGTTATCAATACTTAGCCATTGTGAAGACCAATGTGGACAAACGTCCAATTGAAGCCCGTAGAGTCATAACAGAGCCATCTTCCCCTGCAACCTTTACCCAAGATCAGCAGTGTACGATGTCTGGTTGTTCACAAGTTGCGCAACCCACTGCGGCTGAAGGGCAAAATAGTGTACAAAGCACTATGATCAATGACATTTACTATTCCATTGTAGTACGCATGGCTAACGCAAAAGAAGGCTTAGGCAAAAACGTGATGGCAGTGAGTGATATTCCGCCCATTGAGAAAAAATAACTTCTATCCCCTCTTATCGCGTCAATCTTCTATTGGCGCTGTTCTCCCTTTCCGTTAATTTTACGTAACACGCTTTCATTGCGTTAAACACCCATTCTACCTTGTCGTTTGCCCCGTTGACTTAGGGTAGTGCCCCCCTTCATGAATATGTTGAAATACATACACATTGGACATGCCTCCTAGCCTGTAAATTCTGCAAATTACCTGTAACCTTTGTCGATAATCACTGTTCACAGTTGCCATGCCATTCGCCCTAAAATAGGTATTAACCATAATAATCAACAACTTAACAATTAGGCACAACTATCGCATTAACTTATGTGAACATTATGGAGCAATAAGAGGATTTAGTTATGTTAGGTTGGGCAATTACATTTTTTATTATCGCCATTATTGCAGCAGTTTTTGGCTTCGGCGGTATCGCTGGCGCGGCAACAGGTATAGCACAGTTTCTGTTTTTTGTGTTTGTTGCACTACTTGTTATCTCTTTAGTCGCTAACGCACTACGCGGTAAGTCACCAAAGGTATAGCAATATTTTAACTTATAGGAGAAAGGATATGATCTCTATGAAAGCATTATCAAAAGTACTATTAGCATCAGCATTTGCACTATCACTAGCCGCGTGCGGCGATGGCGAAGCAGAAGATGCAGGCGAAGAAATTGATGAAGTCGTTACCGATGCCGGTAATGCAATGGAAGACGCATGCGAAGATGTGAAAGAAGGCGTCGACGCTGAAGACAAAGACTGTTAAGCGTTAAGCAAAAAAGAAAAGGGGCTGATGAAAACATCAGCCCCTTTTTTTATGCTTCTTGTCCGTTTAGCTCTCTTGCTAAATCGTCTAATTTAGACAAGGTTGAATCGAACTCCCCCATCGCCACGCGATAGCCTACAAATACGTGATGATCACTGCGCCCAAATTTTACTCGTAACGCGTCAACATCCATATGTTTCACCGTATTTAAAAAACGATAGGCGGTCATCTCACTTTCGAAAACGTATTCTATGCTGTTTTCCATATCAACCTAACCATTCAGGCCTAGCATTAACGACCGCAATAACGCGTTCAACTAAAGCACCTTCATCCGCGGTAATATCACCTATTGCCACCCAATCTTCTAATAATTGAACAGGGTCTACCTGCTCACCATGTTCTAACTTGGCAGTCATCATGGTTAACTGAACATCGGTTCTTAGGTTAGCATCTGCTTCAGGCGTGGGCATTTCAGCCACCGCTTCAAGTGCCACGGTTAACCAGTGTCGACTGTGGCTGGCTCCGCTAGCGTGTAAAAATAAATTTGTCCAGCGTTTACCCAACAAGGCCGCATGGCTTTCGCTATTTTTAAGTGCCTCGTCGGCTCCCTCAAGCTTACACCTCAATTGCTCGGCAAAAGCCGTAGCACGCGCGTCCTGCTGGGCTTTTTTGTGAGCAATTTTTGCTTTATCACGGCTGGCGGTAAGCGTGGCGATCCGCTTTTGTAGTTTGGCTTTAAGGCCATGGGGCAAGCCTGCCGCAGCTTCTTCAACACGCGCGATAATGTCGTTGACTTCGCTTTCATTAGCCGCCTCATCAGCGGTAGACAGCGAATCCATCAATTGGGAAAATTGTGCATCAAATTCGTTAGATTGTGCCTTCCTTTGCGCTTTTAAGCGTTCAAACAAGGTATCGTTGGCTTGTTTAAAGCTTTTCCATAACCGGCTCTCGTCTCGCTTTCCTGCATGACCAATGGTTTTCCATTGAGCTTGTAACTGCTGGGCTTTTTCAGATGCACCCGCAAGTGCTTCAGCCCCGGCCAGTTGTTCAGCTTCTGCCACTAACGCCTGTTTCTGTTCTTTATTGGCCATGTTCCAAGCATGAATTTTATCTTGTGCTGGAGCAATTGCCGTTTTCCACGCGCGTTTAAGTGACTCGTAGTCTTTCTTATCTACTTGACCCGCTTGGTGCCATGCCTTACTCAGTCTATCTACCACTTTCACCACAGTAGCTTCAGGCTGGCTGAGATCAATTGACTGCGCATCGGCAATAATTGCTTCACGAACCAGTTTGGCTTCTTCCCGCTTAGCATCCATGTCGGCGTAGTAATCTCGGCAAGGTTGAAATGCCTGCTCCAGGGCGTCATCAAATGCCACCTGCAACGTATCTTTATCTTCTGCACTACTTCCAAGAGAAAGCCATTGTTGTCGCAAATACCGAATAGACTCGGTTCTTGATTTCACGTCTTCCATGGGTGTCAATGCTAGTCGCTTCGCCTCTTCAAGTAACGCTGGCTTGCGAGGGCCAGCAATATAAGACTGCCAGCCTTCTAAACGAGAAATTTCCTCAGCAACGCCTTCAAAACGCTTTGCTACTGCTTTTTGTGTACCTTCATCACTGCTACTGACAAGTTCACGAACTTTCTCAAATTTTGCCATGGCCGCACGATATCGACCTTGCTCAATCAGGCTTTCAATCACACTCAGTTGCTTTCTGCATTGACGAAGTTTAGCGTCAATGTTGGCTTTTTCCTGCACGTGTTGCTTATTAATACGGGCACTGGCTTTTTTCCAACGTGACATCAAACCTTTAGGTATTGAAGAAAGTTGCGCCTTGAGCCCATCAAACTTTTCGTTAAGTGCGTTGAATTCTGCTTTGACGTCGACCACGTTATTCGATTGACTATCGGCTTTTTCCTCAACGCTTTCTACCTGAGATTCCGCTGAGTCAGACTTCAAGGTATCAGTGGCGGCGGTTACAGTGTCAGCCAGGGATTCCGCGTCGGCAATAACAACCAATAGTTTTTGGGCGTACTGCTGTTGCATAGAAAACGCTGTTATTTTTTCATTCAACTGCGATAGTGTCTGTGTTGTTTTATCAACCAGGTTTGAATTTGCCGACGTATTTTCAAGATGCTCGAATGTCGCCTCTAACGCACGTACCGACTCATTAACCACGGCGACATCAGCAATGGTTGCATCGCATAATCGCTCGTAATAAAGCCAATCGACTTGCTGAGTAGCATGCTTGCGCTGTTCGTTGCACAAGGCCTCCAACTTTTCGATATGCGCTTTAGCCTGCTTGGCTTCCCATTCTGGACGAAGGCGGGCAAGGTAGCGTTCTAATGATTGCGAAATACGCAGGTATTTTTGCTCAACCTCGTCCTTATCTTGTTCAGATAAAATGGAAGCATCACGTAAAAGCGCTTTATAATCACCTTCAAGCGTTGCTTGCTTATCCTCTATATCTTCCACATCACTCTTGTCTAACAAGGCATTGTATTTTGACAGGCATAAAGTGATTTCTCGCAATAAGCGTTTGGGTTTCTCGCTGGCTTCTTTATGGGCGTTAACCCGCGCTTGTACCTCAGAATGAATGGCCTGCCCTTTGGTTTTCTTTTCCAGCTTTTGTAGCAAAGACAAATCATCTATCATCGATAGCATAACCGCCTGAAGTTCACCGCTAGCGTAGTGTAAAAACACGTTTTGGAAGAAGGCTGGCTTGGCGACTTTTTCAATTAACACTTTAGCCAAAGAAATATCGTGCAATAATTCAGGGTCAGCAAGGACAACCTGCTGTACTAAATCGCCACTGGCCGATTCTTTTAGAAATGCGGCTTTTTCGGCTCGGGAAATCGTAATTTCTCCTTCGCCCATTAGACACGCTAACACCACTTTGTTTGCTGTACGTTGTACACGTTCATGCTTAGCAATCTGGGACATTTTTTGCCATAACACGAAAGACCCCAGCTTATTTAAGGCGTCTAAGCTGACATCGGCATTTTCATCATTAAACGCCAACTCGTGTAATAGTGTTTTATCTGTGGGTTTTTCCGGTGATAGATTTTTTATGGCTTCCCGTCTTTTTTCGGGATTCTGACTGGTGTGAGAAGGAGCAAATAACCGACTAAATATCATCCTGTTTAAACCGCGCTATGGTGTTGTTATCATCACTGTCGCCTTGGAGGGCGCGTTTGAATTCTTGCTTGCTTTTATGCACTATTTCACCGTTTTCATTCACGGTCATGTGTTCCGAAGACTTCGCAATTTTTGCCTGATACAGCAAAACGGCTTGCATACTGCTCGCTTTTTGATCGTCACTTAACGGCGTACCATCCGGCCACTTACCTGTTTCCACTGCACTACGCAGGCGTTCGTATACGTCTGCGGTCATGCTGTTTACTAATACATCTATATTCATCAAGAAAATCGTTTAATTAATACTGTTCTTACGCGGTTCACAAGATACCACACAAAGCCCGTGATACTGCAAACAATCGCCAGGTTATGCTGTAAATCTCCTGGACGAGTACCGCCCCAATACATAAAAGCAAACCCTGCTACAAATATTAGCATGGCTAGCAATGACTGATTTTGAATACTTTGTAATTTCTTAAATTTTTGTAGCTGCTGCTTACGCTCAATATCTTCAGCCGAAGCGTTGCCAATGCGAAAGTCACAGTGGGGGCAAACTTTTGCTTTGTCTGAGGTCTTTTTGTTACATGAAGGACAATTGACGAGTGCCATTTTTTGCTCCTGTTTGTGTTGATAAAAATAACCAGGCAGCATTGGTTGCGCGAATGATGAAAAGAAACCTGATAAGAAAATGGCGAGCAGAAGCGCTTATTAAAAAATCAGAATAAAAAATGCGCGAGAGTGTAAACTTCTTGCTACCACGTTTACATCCTCACGCATTCACCATTAGCGATTACTTTTTAGTTCTAGACCAATAATCGTTCATGGTTTCTTTCATTTCTTTACTTAGCAGAACAATACCAAATAGGTTCGGTAAAGTCATTATTACGATTGCTACTGCCGATAATGCCCACACCAAGGTAGTATCAGATACGGCGGCCCAAACAAAGCCCGCAACGTAAATGACTCGATAAGGCATGACAGAACGTGGACCAAGCAGATATGTCATTGCCCTATCGCCGTAATAAGACCATGCAATTGCTGTAGAAAAAGCAAATAGCATAAGCCCGATAGAAACAATGTACTGACCAAAATTACCGAAGAAACCACGAGTAAACGCGATCGTCGTTAATGCTGCCGAGTGAACCAATGACTTACCGCTTACTTCTAAATTTTGCTTTAACGGTTTACCGTCTTCTATTGTTAATGTACCAGTAAATAAATCTTCACTTCCCACTGAATAGGTTACGTCTTCTGCAATTGAACGAGAGTTAAGTAACGTATAGCCATCACTTACTGCCGTTCCGTTAACAACCGTAATTGTGCCGTTGTAGGGCTCTATCGCCGTAAGATCGATTTCATTAAGGTAGATAAATAGCTTTTCAACATCAGCTTGTTTATTCTCTTCGTACTTCCCTTCAACAAAAAGCATGTCAGAACGATCGAACACATTTTGGTGTTTCTCATTCCATACCCCTGAAGACAAAATAACTAAACCCGTGATGGTACAAATAATAATGGTGTCGATAAAAGGTTCAAGTAATGAAACCATCCCTTCTGACGCTGGCTCTTTTGTTTTCGCCGCGGCATGGGCAATAGGCGCGGAACCTTGACCCGCTTCGTTAGAAAACAGACCTCGGTTTACACCACGGTTAAAAGCATAGGTTAATGACGCTCCAAGGAAGCCACCCGCTGCCGCCGACCCAGTAAATGCATCGCTAATAACGGCGGCAAAAGAAGGGCCAATGTTCTCGATATTGGCAAAAATAACGGCTAGCGCACCAATAAGGTAAATAACCGCCATGACAGGCACAACACGCGCAGTGAACGCTGCAATGCGTTGAATACCACCAAGAATAACCAGCGCGAGTAAGATACCCAGTACGCTACCCACCATCCAAGGCTCAAAGCCAAACGTCGCTTCAATACTTTGTGCAATACCGTTACTTTGGGGAAGGTTTCCTGTACCAAACGAGCTAACCACAGTGGCAATAGCAAAAGCCACCGCCAACCATTTCATATTCAAGCGGCGGTCCATATAGTACATAGGGCCACCCGCCATGGTGCCATCTTCTGTTTTCACTCGATACTTGTGGGAAAGGGTTACTTCGACAAACTTTGTTGTCATACCTAAAAAGGCCGTCACCCACATCCAAAATAATGCCGCTGGACCACCTAAAAAGATAGCAAACGCCACACCACTGATATTACCTGTACCCACAGTGCCAGAAAGTGCTGTGGTTAAAGCGCGAAAATGCGTGGTATCCCCTGGATCGCTTTCTTTGTCGAATTTACCTGTAACGACTTGCCAGGCGTGTTTGAAAAACCGTATTTGTGGGAATTTAAGATAAATGGTGAAAAATAGACCCACACCAAGTAACACATAGGGAAACCAACCTGCACTCCCCAAAAACCCGTCGATCAGGATAAGAAAACTATATAACCCTTCCAAGGTAACACCCCTTCTTTATATTGTTGTTATGATTTCTATTATTGTATTTTTTTGCATGCCCTGGAACCCAAGGCATGCATAGTGATTTCACTATTTATTATTTAAGTGCATTCACAACCGCGTTAACGGCGATAAGTAAATCTTCACCTAGTTGTTCGCTACGCTGAACCGACCAACCATACAGTTTGTCAGGTAAATCAGCATTATCTTTAAACGGCATTTCAACGGTATAAGCCATGCAGTTAAACTTTTCACCCACTGCATTCGATGCCACCGCCAAATTAGCTTCGCCTGGCGCGTCTTTATCGTAACCGAACTCATCCTGAAATTCTGGTGTTGCATTCAATAAAGCCTGTTTAAAGGTATTTTCTAATGCTTCAATTTCAGAGTTATAACTTGGATTTCCTTCCGTGCCTGCCACAAAGTTGTACGGCAATGCCTCATCGCCGTGCAAATCAAGGTACATATCTACGCCAATTTGCGACATAGCGTTAAGTACATAAAGTACCTCGGGGCTCTTCTCTTTCGTAGGTTCAGCCCACTCGCGGTTAAGGTTTGTGCCTACGGCGTTAGTTCTTAAATGTCCGCGTGCACTGCCATCTGGATTCATGTTTGGCACAATATAGAACACCGCTTTATCCAGCAATTGTCGAGCCAGTCCGTCTTGTTCATCCAGTAAGCGATAAATGATACCTTGTGCGCACCATTGTGCCATTGTTTCACCAGGATGCTGGCGCGCTGTAATCCATACTTTTTTCTTCTCAGGCGTTTCCTCACCAATAACCAGCATAGACATATCTCTGCCATCAAGGGTTAAGCCGAGGAATCGATGTTCACACAGTAAAGCATTTTGCGCTTCGTGAATAAGGTCGAGGTGACGTTCGTAGCTATAAGGAATAAAGTAAGCAAAATAGACGCTGGGCTGTTCTAGCGTTAATGAGAACGTCAGATTGTCGCCATCAAAGTCGCTCGGCACTCTGAACCAGTTTTGACGGTCGTAGGAAGCAAGTACGTTGTAGTCCTTCCAACCCTCTGGATATGCCGACGTTGCTAACTCAGCAATGGTCATAGTATGGGTAACAAAGGCTTCCCCCACTAAGCGAAAATGAAACCATTGTGCAAAATCAGACTGGTTGTCTTTGGGGATAGTTAAAAGAATATCTTCAGGGCTTGTTGCCCGCACAACATGAATGTTGCCGCTGTCAAATTGACTGGAAATATGCATAGACTGTCGTTTTCCTAATTATTTGTGCGCTAATTTAGCATAGACAACAACAAAAATACCACGCGCAGCGCGATGAATTAAAGTGAAGCCATCTTCAATTTGTTTACACATATAAAAAAACCGACCGCAAGGGTCGGTTTCTTGTTCATTTTTTTATTAAAGAGGCAGGGTCGGAAAGCTTAAGCCGGCCATATCTCGTACCACTCTCATCACTTGGCAGCTATAACCAAATTCGTTGTCATACCACACATAAAGAGTAAGGCGATTATCTTGCGCGATGGTAGCTTGAGAATCTACCACAGACGCGGCCCGAGAACCCACTAAGTCAGTGGACACAATTTCTTTACTGGCGGTATAGTCTATTTGATGTTGCAGTGGCGAGAACAATGCGGTGTCACGCAAAAACTCATTCACGGCTAATTTGTCTGTGGTGGTTTTTAGGTTGAGGTTTAAAATAGCCAAAGACACATTCGGGGTAGGCACGCGGATGGCGTTGCCCGTTAGTTTACCCGCCAATTTCGGGTAGGCTTTAGACACCGCTTTGGCAGCGCCTGTTTCCGTAATAACCATGTTCAGCGGCGCGCTTCGGCCCCGTCTGTCACCTTTATGGTAGTTATCAATGAGATTTTGATCGTTAGTGTACGAATGAACGGTTTCTACATGTCCATTTTCAATGCCATACTCTTCATCTAATGCTTTTAGTACCGGCGTGATGGCATTTGTCGTACAACTCGCTGCAGATACAATAGTATCTTGCGGCGTCACTTCCTCGTGGTTTACACCATGAACTATATTTTTAATGTCGCCTTTGCCTGGCGCTGTAAGGATAGCTTTCGCAGCCCCTTTTGCCTTGAGGTGCAGCCCTAACCCATCTTTATCACGCCAAATACCGGTATTGTCAATAATAATGGCGTTATCAATACCGTACTGGGTGTAATCCACTTCATCTGGACTGTTCGCGTAAATAACCTGAATAAATGAACCGTTTGCTTTTAACGCATTGCGCTCTTCATCTACTGTGATACTGCCATTAAATGGCCCATGTACTGAGTCTCTACGCAATAAGCTTGCACGTTTTTCGAGATCGCCGTCTCGGCCACCACGAACCACAATAGCGCGCAGCCTTAGCTTGTTGTTTTTGCCTTGTCTTTCGATAAGTAAACGGGCTAACAAACGACCGATTCGGCCAAAACCATACAACACAACATCTTGTGGCTGTTGGCTATCGTCTTTATCAACAACTTCGCTTAACTTGTCTCGCAAATAGGCGTTAAGGTCGTCTTTGTCTACCGCCGACCCGTAGTTAAAGTCAAACGCCAACTTACCCACATCAATTTGTGCAGGGGCCAGTTTCATCTCACTAAGGGCGGCCACGATGGGGTAGCTTTCACGAAGGCGTAATTTAATCCCCTCATGCAACCGTACTTTTCGATGGGCTTTAATGACATCGATAGCACTGGCGTTTAAGAGTGAGCGACCGTATACGGAGATTTCTACGGCATTGTTACGGTAAAGTTTACCAATGAGAGGCAGCATCATTTCTGCGTATTCTTGGCGTTCTTGCCAGCTACTTTGTAGTTCCTGTTCAAACTGTTGGTTCATTCTTTTACCTTGATTGACGTAAATTAACTGTAAGAGGCACGTCAGTTTTTTAAAGTTTTAGGGTACACTAGGTGAGTTATTCGTCTGACGGTGACGAGCAGTATCTTAATCAAACAGACAGGGATGACCAAATTGTTGATAAATTTCAATAAAAATAAGAAAACACAGTTTTTAGCTCGATTATTTAGTAATTTTTCCACATTTTCAGCAAAACCATTAGCGATTGTGCTTCTCGCGTTTCTGCTATCGAGTTGCAGCGAGTGGTTTGAGCCCACCATTTCAGAGATATGTGACACCCAGCCAAACCTGTGTCTGGACTTAAGCTTAGATGCCCGTTGCCGTTTTGAACGGGCTGAAATAATACGCCTAAGATACAACCACAAAGATGATACTTCAGAGGCGTATAAATACCCTCTTCTCCTAGCGTTTGAGAAGTATTTAGTGTGCGTAGAAGAAGTGCAGCACATTGAACATATAAGGCGTAAAGGCAAAGAAGCGACACGCCTAAAAGGCGTTATTACTGCGCAACGGGAATTGAAACGGTTAGCGCGAGAAACCAAAGCGTCGCTGGATCCGTACTTGTCTTATTATCATTGGACGCGCTTTGGTGATGAACAAGCATTTAATCGCTTCGAGCGTTATGCAGCTAGCCAGCGCATTAGCGACCCAAGCTTATTAGTAGCCCTTGCTTCGGTGCAAGTAAAAACCGACGCTAAAAAGACAGTAGACACCTTGTATCGTGCGTTAAGTTTATACGATGATAGCGATGATGTTGACCTAGCCATTTATCATTCTTTATACACATTAGCCCTTGATAGTGAAAAGTATCGTATGGCTTATGTGTGGATGGCAGTAGCAGCAGAGTACGATGAACGTATGAATTTAGACCAGGCTAGCTATCTAAAAGAAAACCATAACTTGCCAGTCTCTATATTAGATAAAATTGTCGACGATATTGTGACGGCGTTAGATGAAGGCAGCTTTAACGCAAACAAGCTGCTTTTAGATAAACTCTAGATTATGAAAATGAATTACACCTAGATTACCTCTAAAAAAATAAAAAAACGCGCTTTAAGCGCGTTTTTTATCTCTTGGCAACGGGCAAGACACCCCAAGCAGTACGTTTTTTAATCAATTGTTTACCTTTTTAACCGCGCCGCTGTATTGTTGCGGTAAACTCACTTCTGCCTTATCCCTTTACCACACTACTGTCTTTGCCTTTAAAGGTAAGCGATAAAGAATTCACACAGTAACGTTGCCCTGTCGGTTCTGGTCCATCAGGAAATACATGCCCTAAATGGGCCTCACACTGCTTACACAATATTTCTACTCTGTGCATTCCATGAGTGTGATCTTCTCGGTAATCGACGTTTGCATCATCTAGCTGTTGGTAAAATGAAGGCCAGCCGCACCCTGCGTCAAATTTTGTATCAGACGAGAACAAGGGTGCGCCACAGCATTTACAGACATAAAGTCCCTCACGGGTTTCATCAAGCAACACGCCAGTAAAGGGTCGTTCCGTGGCGGCTTGTCTGCACACGCGGTACTCATCTTCAGATAATCTATCTTTCCATTCCTGCTGCGACATATTTCCCCCAAAAAACAAAAAAGGTGTATCTAATCATAGATACACCTTACAACTATTACCTTTTCGGTACTAACGTTTTATAGACGTTTGCGGCCGGTTTGGATCGCTCCATTCAAGGTGATATTTCTTACCAGCTGGTTTGTCTACACGTTGGTAGGTATGCGCACCAAAATAGTCTCTTTGACCCTGCAACAAGTTTGCAGGTAATACAGCCGTGCGATAAGAGTCGTAATAACTCAATGCAGACATCATTGAGGGGCAAGGTACGCCGGCAAGCGTAGCCTGCGCAATTGATTCACGCCAATCTGACTGATACTGAGTAATTTGCTCGGCAAAGAAAGGGTCTAACAACAAATTGTCCAGTTCTTCTTTGTTCTCATACGCCTTTGAAATAGACTGCAAGAAAACGGCACGGATGATACAACCTGCCCGCCAAATTTTTGCAATTTCGCCAAACTCAAGATTCCAACCATGTTCTTTGCCCGCCATCGCCATTAATTGGAAGCCTTGGGCATAGGCGCAAATTTTTGAACAATAAAGTGCGTGCTCTAGCTTATCAATAATGGCCTGCTTTTGATCATCATCGAAGCTTACGCTTGCTGGCCCTGCTAACAATTTACTTGCAGCAACACGTTCGTCTTTTAGTGAAGAGATACTGCGAGCAAATACCGCCGAAGTAATCGTTTGCGCGGGGCTACCTACTTCTAGCGCACTGACAGCGGTCCACAACCCTGTTCCCTTTTGGCCTGCCCGGTCTAGAATAACATCAACGAGGGGTTGCTGGGTTTCGGGGTCTCGCTGCTCTAGCACGTCGGCACTGATTTCAATCAGGTAGCTATTTAACTTGCCTTCATTCCATCTACGGAAAACGGCTGCAATATCAGCTGGCGACATATCAAGAGCATCACGCATGATGTGGTAGGTTTCACATATTAGCTGCATGTCGGCATATTCAATGCCATTGTGCACCATTTTCACATAGTGACCAGCACCAATGGGACCGATATAGGTCGCACATGGCTCCCCTTCTAACACGGGTTTGCCAGGGGTAAAGCTTTCTATCGGTTTTCCCGTGATAGCATCCGCTTTTGCAGAAATAGCCTTTAATACTGGCTCGATACGTGTCCACGCGTAAGGGTTACCTGAAGGCATAAGAGATGGGCCAAATCTCGCGCCCACTTCACCGCCAGAGACAGCCGTTGAGAAAAAGATGAACTTGCCCTTGTATTGGGCTTCACGGGCCACTGAGTCGGTCCAAAGGCTGTTACCGGTATCCACGACAATATCATCGGCATGAATACCCGCATCAATAAGATGGTGACAAACGTGATCGACAGGGTCGCCTGCTGGTACGGAAATGATAATAAGATGAGGGGCTTTTAATTTGCTTAAAAGCTCTGTGTAAGAACTGCAGCCTTCAACTCGAGGGGCAACACCTTCGCCACGCTCACTTGCGTCTTTGGCCAATATAGATTCAACTTTGGGTTGATCTAAGTCGAAACATGCCACGCGAAAACCGTGGTCTACTAGGTTCATGGTAAGGTTACTTCCCATTACCCCTAAACCGATAAAGCCAATGTCGCACGCGTTTTGATCGTGCTGTTTTCCACCTTCATTTTGCATAGGATAACCCTCACTTTTCAGATGGGAGCGCATGATACCACCAACATAAATAAAGAACAGTATACCTGTGTGAAATAAATCCCATCTGTTCTATTTGTCGCCAAAGGTAAAGCTTATCTGGGGGATTATGCCCCCCTTATCTTTGGATTTCGCTAAAGCTAAATAATGAAATGGACCGGGCGGCTTGCATAAACACCTGCTGAATACAAATATTAGGCTGCTCTTTCAAAGATGCGTAACGGGTGTCTAGGCGCAACGTCCATCCCCCGTTTGGCGACAAAGTAGGCAAATGAAAGCGTACGTCGTTATCACCTGCATTAAAGCACAAAAACCAGTGTTCAGGGGTGTGCTCATCTAGCGCGCAGCCTCTTATTTCTACCCCAAAGGCTTTATTGTGCTTTTCGTTCCAATCCTCCGAAGCCTTATCGCTACCGTCGGGTTTAAACCAATTGACGTGGCTAACGTTGCGTGTGACGGTGAATGCATCATCGTCTAACCTGACTTCACTTAGCAAAGAAGACGACCGCTTTATGGCAATGACATACTTACAAAAGTCGAGAAAGTCCTGCTTTCGTTTATTCATTTCCCAGCTTAGCCAACTGATGGGATTGTCTTGGCAGTAAGCGTTATTGTTGCCTTGTTGGCTTCGGCTTAACTCATCGCCGCCTAACACATGAGGCGTGCCCTGAGAGAAAATAAGGGTGGCGAATAAGTTGCGCTTCTGTCGCTCTCTAAGCGCAAGAATATCGGGGTCTTTTGTATCACCTTCAACACCGTAATTGGCTGACAAGTTGTGGCCGTGACCATCTCTGTTATCTTCTAAGTTCGCTAAGTTATGTCGTTCGGCATAACTCACTAAGTCATGTAGGGTGAAGCCATCGTGGTAAGTGACATTGTTAACCGAGGTAGAGATATGTCGGTAGCCCTTATGAAAGACATCTCTTGAGCCCATTAACCGGGTAGCAAAATCCGGCGTCACGCCCTCATCGCCACGCCAAAATGCGCGAACAGTATCACGGTATTTATCGTTGACTTCTAACCACGGCGTAGGAAAATTCCCCAACTGATAGCCACCAAGGCCTATATCCCAAGGTTCTGCAATCAATACCTTGTTGCGCAAAACAGGGTCTTGACCAAGGGCCCGAATTAATCCCGAATAGCGATTAAAAGCTTGTGGCTCTCGACCTAAACTCACTGCCAAATCGAAACGGAAACCGTCTACCCCTATCGTTGTTACCCAAAAACGCATGGCATCCAGAATCAACGTCATCATGTAGGGGTGAGAAGTATTGACAGTATTTCCGCAGCCAGAATGATTGGAGTAAACCAAATCTCCACGCTTAGTTTGTTCAAGTAGGTAGGCCTGATAAGGACAGAAACCCTTAAAAGATAAAACAGGGCCGCCCTTTCCACTTTCAGCAGTATGGTTAAACACCACATCGACAATGACTTCAATACCAGCATGATGGTACGTGTCTACCATGGTTTTTATTTCAGCGAGTGCATCTTCGTTTGCGTAGCGCGGCTCTGGTGCGAAAAAGTTAATGGGGTTGTAACCCCAATAGTTTGTTAACCCCTTTTCGGTAATAAAAGGCTCAGGCATAAAGGCGCACATGGGCATAAACTGCACGGTGGTGACGCCTAGTTGCTTTATATGTTCAACCACCGAAGGATGACACGCACCGAGGTATTTTCCTTGATGTGCTTTGGGCACATCGGGGTGTAATTTAGTTAACCCCTTAACATGTGCTTCATAAACGATGCGTTTGTGCTTGGCCACTTGTACTGGCGAGCTCGACTGTGTGGAATAGGCTTGCTCATTCACCACCACACACTTAGGGATCATAAATTGTGAATCGTGTTTGTATTGACGTGCGTCCCAGTTTATGGGACGACTGAGCTTTTTGGCATAAGGGTCAATAAGCAATTTATCGGTTGGCGATGCATGAAGATCTAGATCGCCACGCAGTACGCGGTATCCATAGAGTGCACCGGCTTCTATATCAGCAACAAAACCATGCCATACGTCACCTGTTTTTTCAGGCAAAACGATTTCAGCCCAAGGTTCTTCCGTGTCTCTATGGAAAATGCACAGAATAACCGCTTTAGCATCTGGCGCATAAATGGCGAAATTACACCCGTGGTCAACCAGAGTGGCTCCCAAGGGGTAGGCTTCTCCTACTGAAACCTGAAAATCTTTGACAGCAGCAAGTACGGCGTCCACCCTTCTTCCTATTCAGTAACGTAAAACAATGTCGCTAATGGCGGCAGTGTGATTTCGACAGATTCTTTACAATCATTCCACGCAACCGGCTCACTTGATACGTGCTCAATAGTGGCATAGTCACTTCCCCAAAATAGCTGACTATCGGTATTTAGCGCAAGGCGTAATCGGCTATTTTGTTTAACGCCCAACCTGAAATGCGTTCTTGGCACCGGCGTAAAGTTACTAACCACATAAACCTGTTGTTGCTTATCTTTAGAGTATCTTACGAAGGAAACAATACTTTGTTCAGCATTTCCGTGGTCAATCCATTGGAAACCCTGATGTTCATGATCCAATTCATGCAGTGCGGGCGTGCTCGCATAGAGGCGATTTAGCGCCTTATAAAGCGCTTGTATACCTTTATGCTTTTCGTACTGTAACAAGTGCCAATCGAGGCCGCTATCATGATTCCACTCTCGCGACTGGCCAATTTCATTACCCATAAAGCTAAGCTTTTTACCTGGGTGTCCATACATAAAGCCAGCATAACATCTCAGATTTGCCGCTTGTTGCCATTCATCACCAGGCATCTTCCCTATTAAGCTGCCCTTTCCGTGTACCACTTCATCGTGGGAAATTGGCAATACGAAATTCTCATCGAAGGCATAGACCATGCTAAATGTAATGTCACCGTGATGGTAATGCCTGTAGGCGGGATCTTTAGAAATGTAATGCAATGAATCGTGCATCCACCCCATGTTCCATTTAAACCCGAAGCCTAGCCCACCATCAAACACGGGGCGAGACACTTTGGGAAATGAGGTTGATTCCTCTGCGATGGTCATTGCATCAGGATAATGCTTGTAAACCTCTTCATTCATCCAGCGCAGTAGACTAATTGCCTCGTAGTTTTCGTTTCCGCCGTCAACATTGGGGATCCACTCCCCCTCATTTCGGGAGTAATCCAAATAAAGCATAGAAGCAACCGCATCAACACGCAGCCCATCAATGTGAAATTTATCTAGCCAAAATAACGCGTTGGCCACTAAAAACTGTCGTACGGTTTGCTTCCCGAAATCGTAAATACACGAGTTCCAATCTGGATGCCACCCCTTACGCGGATCTTCATATTCATAAACATGAGAACCGTCAAAGCGCGCTAAACCGTGCCCATCTTCAGGAAAATGTGCAGGTACCCAATCTATGATGACACCCACACCAGCCTGGTGGCATCGGTCCACAAATTGTTTGAAGTCGTCAGGGTCGCCAAAACGGCTGGTGGGTGAAAACATACCCACAGGTTGATAGCCCCAAGACCCATCAAAGGGGAATTCTGATACGGGAAGTAATTCTATATGGGTATATCCCATCTCTTTCACATAGGGAATTAATTGCTCACCCAGCTCTTTGTAGGTCAAATAGCGTTGTTCGCTATTATTTTCAGGCTTTTTCCATGACCCAAGGTGTACCTCATAAATACTCATAGGTTGATGGTATTTATCCGCTTTTCGCGCCGCCATCCATTCGCTGTCTTGCCATGTATAGCGAGAATGGTCGAAGATTTTAGACGCGTGCGACGGGTACTGCTCTGCACTAAACCCTACAGGGTCTGCTTTGTGAGGTAACTCGAACCCCTGAGCATCTTTAATTTGATACTTATAACGTTCGCCTTCGCCGACAGCGGGAATAATAAGCACCCAAAAGCCGAGAGAGGTTTTCTGCATGGGGTGAAGCCGTCCATCCCATTGATTAAAATCGCCAATAACCGACACAGCAGTGGCATTGGGTGCGTACACGCAAAATCGCGTAGCACTCATGTTTTCTTTGTCTGTACAAACCAGTTGGGCGCCCGCCTGGTGATAGAGGTTTTCTGGAGCAGCATCGATATAATGAACCGCATGATAAGCTTGCTCTTGAAATTGATAAGGATCAATGTAGCGGTATGTGTTTACCCCAAGGTTTGCCTCCCCTTGATCGTTTCCACGTTGGCCCACAGCACTGACAGAAACCACCACTGTATATACATATTTTTCTGCGATGGTTGGCGCTTCACCTTCAAACACGCCAGTTTTAGTATTTAATGTTAGTACAACATCGTTAATGGATGCCGCCGAGGGCCAGGTAAGCGTGATAGATTTCGCATCGGGTCGCCATACGCGAATAATCAATGAGTCTTTATTATGAATGGGGCCTAAATGGCTGAAGGGCTGAGAACAGGCGGCGTAACTTAACTGTTGCGATATTTGCATTAAATACTCCTTTTAAAAGCCCGCTAACTAGCGGGCTCTGTGCCTAAATGTAGGCAAAGGTGTGCGCTATTGCACACCAAGCTCATTATGTTGGTTAATGAGATAGTTATTTGCTCGCTTTCAATCGAGCGTCCGTTAACCTAGCGGCTAATGCTGTTATATCATGGTTATCAAAGATGTCTTCAATATTTCGTATTAGCTTTCGACGCCAATTCGGGTATTCATTGAAGGTCCCCGGAATATTGACGGGCTTATCCATTTCTAACCAATCTTCCAGCTGCAAACTCAATAATGCACTTGAGCCTCCGGCCATGTGAACCTGCATTCCGAAGTTTAACGCTTTCGTCATGCCTGTCATATTAACGTCGTGGCCAACCTCTTCAGACACTGAACCATGACCATGCAAGGTATTTAAAATCGCTTGCTTTTGTTGATGCCTATCAGCGTACAACACGTCTAAAATTTCGTCAGTGGGATATAGCCCAATGTCTTTACCTAACTCTAAGTCTAAACAGTGCCAATATCCAATGAGTGTGGGCATATCATGGGTGGTTAAGGTAGACATAGACTGAATAGGATAATGGCTCGGTGAAAAGAACCCACCATCCTCAGCTTGTTCAAAGAAAAACACACGATAAGAATACACACCGTTGTCTGCAAGTTTTGCGCGAATTTCTTCAGGTACTGTGCCTAAATCTTCACCAATCACTAAGCTTTCATTGCGATGGCTTTCTAACGCTAAAATTCCCAGTAGATCATCAACAGGGTAATAGACATACCCGCCCTCTTTTGCATCATCACCTTTAACTACCCACCACAAACGCAATAAAGCCATCACATGGTCGATGCGAAGTGAGCCAGACGATGCCATATTGGCCGCGAACAAATCGATAATGGGCTGATATGCTTGCTCGTACAATTTACGCGGGTCCATAGGTGGCAACCCCCAATTTTGACCTAATGGCCCCAGTACATCCGGCGGAGCCCCTACGCTGGCATTCGTGCAGTAGAGATCTTTATTTCCCCAAATTTCAGCGCTGCCTTCACTCACCCCGACCGCTAAATCACGGTACAAACCTATCGTCATGCCACAGTCTTTCGCTTTTTGGCTGGATGCCTCGAGTTGCTGAGCCGCAATCCACTGTAAGAATAAATAAAACTTCACTTCTTTCCCGTGGGCTTTTTTAAATTTTGCCACCGCAGGGTTATGATAATCTTTGTATTGCTCAGGGAATACCGGCCAGCCCCAACTCTCCTTACCGTCCTCTTTAAGGTGAGACTGCAATGCATCATAAACGGCTAGCATATCTAAGCTTTCTCCACCTTCACTAACAAAGGCTTTAAAGGCTTTATTTTGCTTGGTGTTTTTACGCAGATATCGCGCGTCGAATACATCAAATATTGCTTTCAACGCGGTAATCTTCAGATGAGCCACCGCGTCATAATCTACATGCTCAACTTGGCGGGCATGCGCTAATGTAGCTTGGAATGCCGGGTCGTTAACAATTGCTTGTACACCCTCATCTTCAAACCCCTCAACGGCAGTGGCATCTATATAGAGGTAATTTAGCCACCGGCGTGAACTAGGACCATAAGGAGAACACGCATTGGGGTTGGCCGGATATAGGGCATGTATGGGGTTTAGCCCAATAAAATCAGCGCCGACATTAGCCGCATTCTCGATTAACAAAGACAAATCACTAAAGTCGCCTATGCCCCAGTTTTTCTCACTTCGCACACAATATAATTGAACGCTAAGCCCCCAGATTTTTTTGCCCTCTTTGACACTTTGGGGCGTATAACAAGCGTGGGGCGCTATAATCAGTCTAGAGGTTGCAAACCCGTCGCCATCTGCACTCAAGGTTAGCGAGTGATAACCAAGAGGGAGTGTGAAAGGCAATGCAATAATGTATTCGTGAAATTCCACTTCATCGATGTGCGCCATGGTGGACATAGGGGCATCGATGGGAACGAAACGATGTTCGTGGGTGTCTCCATTTTCACAGGTGATTGTCATCACATGTTCATCATTTACCAGTTCAATGGGTAAGCGAACCGCGCAATGCAATGGCTCATTGCTACGTATCACGTGTACAGGGTTAAGCGGAGATAACCAAACCGATTGAATATCATATGCAATTTGAGACTGAATTTTTTCGTCGCTCTCGGTGTCATAACCTAGCGTGTTGAGCAACTTGGCTTTACTCGACTCTGCGATGGTTGCTGGTTTTCCCCATGCATCAACGTATTGGGTTTCAATTCCGCGCATTTCAACCAGTTGTTGCAGAAGCTGTTGTGTCATTGTGAGTGATTCCTGTGTTCAGTGAAAGCCACTTTAAAGTCAGTGTGATACATGCGCAGCAAAGACAGTTGCGCGCAAATACAAATTTTTAACATTATTCTAGAAAGATGCGCTTAGGAAAACTGAATACGATTGCATAAGTACAAATTCGTAATTTTGCAACATTTTAGCTTTTTCTTTTGCCAATTATGGCATTTTGATCCATACTTTACGTAATTTATTTTCATATTTTAAACAATTATCGAGGTACGTCATGACAATTCGCATCGGTATCAATGGTTTCGGTCGTATAGGTCGTTTAGTAATGCGCGCAGCTGCTGCTCGCGAAGACATTGAAGTAGTCGCCATTAACGACTTATTAGATACAGACTACATTGCCTACCTTTTGAAGTACGACTCGACTCACGGTTTATTCGACGGTGAGATCAAAGTAGACAACAATAACCTTGTTGTAAACGGTAAAAACATTCGCATTACATCAGAAAGAGATCCTGCTTCATTGAAGTGGAACGACGTTGATGTAGACGTGGTTGTAGAGTCTACGGGTTTATTCCTAACGAAAGATACCGCTGCTAAGCATATTGAAGCTGGCGCGAAGAAAGTGGTTATGTCTGCCCCATCTAAAGATGACACGCCAATGTTTGTTATGGGTGTTAACCACGACAGCTACGAAGGTCAAGAAATTGTGTCTAACGCTTCTTGTACCACAAACTGTCTTGCACCACTGGCCAAAGTACTAAACGACAAATTTGGCATTGTTGATGGTCTTATGACGACAGTTCACGCCACAACGGCAACTCAGAAGACCGTTGATGGACCTTCGATGAAAGATTGGCGTGGTGGCCGCGGTGCCGGTCAAAACATCATTCCATCATCGACAGGCGCTGCAAAGGCGGTAGGTAAAGTTATTCCTGAGCTTAACGGCAAGCTAACAGGTATGGCATTCCGTGTACCTACGCCAAACGTGTCGGTTGTTGACCTAACTGTTAACTTAGCAACACCTACAAGCTACGAAAATATCTGTGCTGCCATGAAGGAAGCCTCTGAAGGCGAGCTTAAAGGCATTATGAGCTATACCGAAGATGCGGTTGTATCTAACGATTTCATTGGTAATGCAAACACCTCTATTTTCGATGCTACTGCCGGTATTGCGTTAACTGACACCTTTGTAAAAGTGGTATCTTGGTACGATAACGAATGGGGTTATTCAAACAAGGTATTAGACTTGGTAGCACACATTTCTAAGTAATAGGTGGCTATTACTTATGTGTTAATAGACATAAGTATAGTATGGCATGCTTAAATGCCGAAAAAAGGTGCGATTAATGTCGCACCTTTTTTGTTTTCATCACATAATAAACATTCAATAAAGACAGGCATGACATGACCGCGCCAACCCTATTCAGCGCAGATTCACGGAGAAAATATGACACTTGTAGATTCAATAACCGTAAGTGAGGCGGGAGGTTTGACGTTTCTTGATATAGAGAACGACTTAGCTTCAGCTAAAATTAGCTTATTCGGTGGTCATGTGCTTTCTTACATCCCTAAAAGCGATAACCAAGAAAGGCTTTGGTTAAGCCCTCATGCTTATTTAAACGGCGAGCGTCCAATTCGCGGCGGCATTCCCGTTTGCTGGCCATGGTTTAGTGACGATCACGGTAAAGAGAAGGGTGAACTTCCCTCTCACGGCTTTTTACGAACGCAAACGTGGAAGATTGTATCGACTGAAGAAACCGGTGAAGCTACTCACATTGTATTGGCCCCTTCTTTTACCCGTGCAGAGGGCTTTGAATACGATTGCGAAGTGACGCTTTCAGTCACTGTAGGCGCCTCGCTGACGGTCACCTTGACCACTAAAAACACCGGCGTTGTTCCCTTTGAATATAATTGTGCACTGCACACTTACTTTCAAGTAGACCATATTCAAAAAACAGCACTAACCGGCATTGCTGGTCAGTATAAAGATAAAACGCAAAACTGGGCGGTGAAAGAGACCCCCTCCCCCTATACCTTCCATCAAGAAACCGACCGTATTCACCTTGCAGCCATTGCTGAAACCTATATTGAAGTTGAAGGCAATGACTTTACCCAAGTGAGCTCACAAGGCAATGACTCTTTGGTTGTGTGGAATCCTTGGCAGGGTGCCGCCTCAATCTCTGACATGGATGCGTTTGGGTATAAACACATGGTTTGTGTGGAAAGTGCTATTACGGGGGGGAAAACATTAGCGCCTCAAGCTGAACACACATTGATACAACGCGTATCTCCTAAATAGTGTTTAGCTGCGCATCACTGATGGATGTTTGCTGTTCCTTTAAACTTCTATCGTGGCGCTTGCCAACCGTCATAAGAAAACGGTTAACGTACAAACAAAAACGCCTTAGTGTTTAAAACTAAGGCGTTTATAATATTATCGCGTAAAAACAGGTTTAGCTGTTTTTCACACCCGCTACCGCTTCTTTCGCCAATTGGGTAATACGTGCCCAATCACCCGATTCAATGGCATCATCTGGGGCTAACCAAGAACCACCCACACACTTCACGTTTTTCAGTGCGAGGTAATCATTATAGTTACCCGGTCCAATGCCACCTGTTGGGCAGAAAGTGAAGTCTGGGAATGGACCACTAATTGCTTTGATAGCCTTAACACCACCCGAAGCCTCTGCTGGGAAGAATTTAAGGTGGGTGTAACCCGCATCTTTACCTTTCATCAGGTCAGAGGTAGAAGAAATTCCTGGAATCAATGGAATTTCAGCTTCCATTCCAGCTTTTAACAAATCAGCGGTCATACCTGGGCTTATGGCGAACTTAGCGCCAGCTTCCGTCACTGCTTTCAATTGTTGTGCATTAGTTACTGTCCCTGCACCAATTAAAGAATCTGGCACCTCTTGTGCGATACGTTTGATCACATCAATCGCAGCCGGGGTTCTTAAGGTAACTTCTAATACTTTAATTCCGCCTTCCATAAGCGCTTTAGCCAGTGGTACCGCCTTTTCCACATCGTTAATGACCAATACTGGTACAACGGGGCCGGCCGCAAATATTTCCTCTGGTGAATATTTCCATTTTGTTGTCATAAATCAGCTCGCAGTATGTTGTTGAAGATAAGCAGCCGCCCCCAATAAACCGTGGTCTGGCTCTGCTATCAAGTAGGTAGGAATGTCTTTCACGTAGTGCTTCATCTGCCCTTTCGCTTCAAATCGCGCTCTAAAATCGCTTGATTTAATAAACTCAGGGAAACGGTTAGCAATACCACCGCCAATGAATACACCACCCGTAGTGGCCATGTTTAACGCCAAATTACCGGCAAAGCTACCCATGATTCGACAAAATTGGGTGAGTGTTGCTACCGCAATGTCACAGGTATTTTCCAATGCCGCTAAGGTAATTTGCGCAGGCTCTGTAAACACTGGCGTATTGCCGCCGTGTAGTGCCAATGCAGTATAAATATTGAGTAAACCTCTACCCGACATCACCTCTTCTGCTGATGCACGGCCAAACTGCTTTTGCAAATGACGCCATACAACCACATCAGTTTCATCTACAGGGGCAAAATCTGTGTGACCGCCTTCGCCGTCGAGGGTCTGCCAACCTGAGGATGTCATGGTGATATGCTCAACACCCAAACCGGTGCCTGGGCCGAAAACGGCAATATTGCCCTCAGCCACCGGCGTACCTTCACCAATTTGAACCACTTGATCTTGCGCTAGCACAGGAAGCGAATGCGCCACCGCAGTAAAATCGTTGATCACATAAAGGCTATCTAGGTGTAACTGAGCTCTCAGCGCTTGTTGAGAAAAAGACCAACTGTGGTTCGTCATTTCCACTAAGTCACCGAGTACAGGGCACGCAATAGCAATACAGCCTTGCGTAAAGGTGTGTTCTGGCATATCAGCAAAATACTGCGCAATCGCTAAATCAATGCTGGCAAAGTCATTGCACATGTATTTCTTAATGTCGGCGACGCCTGACTCGGTAACCCGAGCCACGCGAATATTGGTGCCGCCTACATCAGCCACAAACTTCTGGCTCATTACGCTTGCTCCTGAGTGTAAAACAGCGAACACGCACCTTCTTCTGCACCAGTCAGAACAGCGCGCATACCGCCGAATAGCTCACGCCCCATACCAATATGGTGATGATCGATATTGGCAGGTTTTGCTTCACGGGCAGCTAACACTTCATCATCAACCAGTAGTGACAATGCGCCCGTTTCCGTGTTGAGTTCGATAATATCGCCCTCTTCCACTTTCGCTAACAAACCGCCTTTGAACGCTTCTGGGGTAACATGGATGGCGGCTGGTACTTTACCTGACGCGCCTGACATACGGCCATCAGTGACCAAAGCTACTTTGTAGCCTTTATCCTGAAGCACACCTAGAGGAGGAGTTAAGCGGTGGAGCTCTGGCATACCAATAGCAGATGGGCCTTGGAAGCGCACCACAACAATACAATCTTTATCCAACTTCCCTTCTTTGAAAGCCGCATCAAGATCGAATTGATCTTCAAATACAACCGCTGGCGCTTTAATTACGCATTGAGGCTCTGGCAATGCAGACGTTTTAAATACCGCGCGGCCAAGATTACCTTCTAATACACTAACACCACCGTCTGGTTTAAACGGCGTTTCTACTGTGGCTAAAACTTCTTTATCGAGAGACTCAGTTGGGCCATCACGCCACTCTACTTCGCCGTCTTTGAGCATAGGCTCTTTGGTATAGAAATCTAAGCCTTCGCCACAGATGGTTTTCACATCGTTATGCAATAAACCAGCATCTAGAAGCTGTTTAATAAGCAATGACATGCCGCCTGCTGCCACGAAATGGTTAATATCAGCAGAACCATTTGGATAGATACGTGTGAGTAGAGGAACAGCATTTGAAATGTCTGAGAAGTCATCCCAGTTAATAATGTAGCCCGCTGCACGCGCAACTGCGATGAGGTGCATCGTATGATTCGTAGACCCACCTGTTGCCAACAAGCCCACTAGGCCGTTTACAATGGCCTTCGCGTCAACGATATGACCAATTGGCGTATATTCGTCGCCAAGGTCGGTAATGCGTGTAGAACGCACAGCCGCAGCGCGGGTAAGTGCATCACGTAGCTCTGTACCTGGATTAACGAATGATGAGCCAGGAAGGTGTAACCCCATCATTTCCACGACTAACTGATTAGAGTTAGCGGTACCATAGAAGGTACACGTTCCAGCAGAATGATACGATTGCGATTCGGCTTCAAGCAGTGCATCACGACCCACTTTACCTTCTGCAAACTCTTGTCTTACACGGGCTTTTTCTTTATTCGGCAACCCAGAAGGCATAGGGCCGGCTGGCACAAATACCGTGGGTAAGTGACCAAAACTCAAGGCGCCCATAAGCAGCCCTGGTACAATTTTGTCACAAATGCCTAGCATTAGCGCAGAATCAAACATGTTGTGCGATAGCGCAATGGCTGCACCTTGTGCTATGTTGTCACGACTCATTAGGCTCAAATCCATACCGGTTTGGCCTTGGGTAACACCATCACACATCGCAGGTACGCCACCTGCAAATTGTGCAACACTGCCTACGTTTTTTACCGCCTCGCGGATAATCGCTGGGTAGGTTTCGTAGGGTTGGTGAGCAGACAGCATATCGTTGTACGCAGACACAATGGCCACATTCGCTTTCGTCATAGAACGCAGATCGGCTTTGTCTGCTGTACCACATGCTGCGAAGCCATGAGCCAAGTTACCACATGACAATACGCCACGATGAGGACCTTGTCGGCGCGCGGCTTCTATTTTGTCTAAATAGGCTTTACGTGTTTCTTTACTGCGCTCGATAATGCGCTGTGTAACCTCGGCAATACGTGAATTCATTTCAATCTCCTATGGCGCCCACATCAAGGTCACCGGGGCTCTATTAACCACGGCTGTGATGGGCTTTTGCGCTTCGGTTGCATTGTCCAGTGCATCAAGCAATACATGCTTTTTCTTTTCACCGGTTAAATGCAAGAAAATGTTACGACTGTTCAGCAAAGCTGGCAGTGTGAGAGAGATGCGCTGGTGAGGGGCCGTGGTAGGCTGAACTGCAATGCACGTTCTGCCGCTGCTCATATCAAGGCCGTCATTTATCTGCTCAGAACAGGGGAACAAAGACGCGGTGTGTCCGTCTTCTCCCATACCGAGAATTAACGCATCAAAAGGTTGAGACATGCTCGCGAGGGCGGCCTCAGCAGCATTAACGCCTTCATTGGCGTCGCTTGGTTCACTTTTAAGTTCAACGAAGCGTGCTGCACTGGCTTTATTTTTTATCAGGTTATTTTTTACTAGGCTGGTGTTACTGTCTGCGTGGTCTTCATCCACCCAACGCTCATCAGCCAAAGTGATGTCCACTTTATCCCATTCAAGGTTGGTTTCGCTAAGCTGCTTGAAAAGCGCAAGTGGCGTTCTGCCGCCACTTACCACTAGCGAAGCACGACCACGGGTACGAATACCCGTTTTCAAAATGCTGACCAAATCTTCGGCAAACGCTGATGTTAGCGCTTCAGGATTATCAAATGATAGTGTGGTTAATGCCATATTATTTCTTCTTTACCGTTTTGCTTTCGTACCAACTGCGGTTAGCGCGTGCTAACAACCCAATTGAGTCCACAGGACCCCACGTACCTGCTTGGTACGGCTCAGGTGGCTCGCTAGATGACTTCCATGCTTCTAAAATTGAATCAACCCATGTCCAGGCTTGTTCTATTTCATCGCGACGTACAAATAGCGCTTGGTTACCTAACATAACTTCTAGAAGTAGCTTCTCGTAGGCATCTGGAATGCGTTCATCGGCAAAGGCTTCAGAGAAACTTAAATTCAGTTTAGACTTCTGTAAATCCATCGACCCTGAATTAGTTAATCCAGGCACCTTATTCATGACCGTGATTTCCACGCCTTCATCAGGTTGAAGACGAATAACCAATTTATTGGGTGGTAGGTTTTTAAAGCTATCGCCAAACAAATTGTGAGGCTGACGCTTAAAGTAAATAACCACTTCACTGACTTTATTTGGCATGCGTTTGCCCGTTCTTAGATAGAAAGGCACGCCAGCCCAACGCCAGTTGTCAATTTCGGCTTTAATGGCCACAAAAGTTTCAGTTTTGCTTTGTGTGTTAGCACCTTCTTCTTCGAGGTACCCAGGCACTTCTTCGCCTTTTACAAAGCCTGCGGTGTATTGACCACGCACGATGCTTTCACTGATGTTAGACGCATTGATTGGACGCAGTGCTTTCAGCACTTTAAGTTTTTCGTCTCGAATGCTATCGGCATCTAACGTTGTTGGTGGCTCCATGGCAACCAAACTTAAGATTTGAAGTAAGTGGTTTTGAACCATATCGCGCATTTGGCCTGCATCATCAAAGTAGCCCCAACGCCCTTCTATACCCACTGATTCAGCAACCGATATCTGTACGTGGTCGATACAGTTGTGATCCCAGTTTGTGGCAAAAATTGAATTGGCAAAACGCAGTGATACAAGGTTAAGAACCGTTTCTTTACCTAGATAGTGGTCGATACGGTAAATTTGTTTTTCGTCAAAGTATTCAGCAACTTGCTCATTGATGACTTTAGACGATTCTAAATCGTGACCAATGGGCTTTTCGAGAACCACACGTACGCTGGAATCGATAATCTTACAGCTATGTAAACCACGGCAAATATCACCATAAATGGCAGGCGGCGTAGCAAGATAACATACCATGGTGCGTGAAGGGTCTACATGGTCATCAAGCACGCAGTAGCTGTCGACATCTTTCATATCAACACAGGCGTAATGCAAACGCGCTTTCATGCGTTCCCACGTGGCTTGGCACAAATCTTTTTCACCAAACTTAACTAAGTTGGTATGAACTTCTTCTATATAGTCGTCTAGAGACATGTCTTGACGCGCAACCCCCACTATTGTGGTATCTGGGTGCATGAGATCTGCTTTCTCTAATTGATAAAGCGATGGCAAAAGTTTGCGTCGTGAAAGATCCCCTAATGTGCCGAATAGCACGAAGTCACAGGGTTCATAGGAATTTTCCAATACCATATTCGTCGACCTTAAATTGTGTGTGCGGTTACGCTGCTATAAAAAAGGGTTCTAGCAGCAATAACAAACTTGTTATTAGCATATAGTTAACACCAAATGTAGTAAAATTACAACTTTGGTGAACCATGGAAAAGAATTTCTTATTATTTAGGTGAAACCTAACGCTTTACACCCTTAATTTCATCTAAAAATGTCAAAAAATTACATTTTTCTTGTCACTGCTGTCACATTGGGTACTATTAAGGTAGAAACGTTCACTTATTCTCTCTATTAAATGCTATACCTGTATGAACATATTAGAAAAAATAACCCAAAATAAAGCAGCATTCAGTAAATCGGAACGCAAGGTTGCAGAAGTGATTCTTGCAAACCCGCAGACAGCCATTCATTCGAGTATAGCAACCCTGGCCAAAATGTCGGATGTCAGTGAGCCTACGGTCAATCGTTTTTGTCGACGTTTGGACACCAAAGGTTTTCCGGACTTCAAGTTACATCTGGCACAAAGTTTAGCTAATGGTACACCCTATGTTAACCGACATGTAGATGAAAATGACGGTCCAGATGAGTATACCAATAAAATATTCGAATCAACCATGGCTTCTTTGGAAGTAGCCCGTCAATCTCTTGATGTGCACATCGTAAACCGCGTTGTTGATTTACTCACTCAAGCCCAGAAAATTTCATTCTTTGGACTTGGCGCATCAGCGTCTGTGGCGCATGATGCACTGAACAAGTTTTTCCGATTTAATGTGCCTGTGGTTTACTTCGAAGACATACTCATGCAACGTATGAGCTGTATGAACAGTACCACCGGTGATGTGGTTGTGCTCATTTCCCACACTGGCCGAACAAAAAGCTTGGTGGAAGTAGCGCAAATCGCGCGAATGAATGATGCGACTGTGGTTGGCATTACCTCTGGAGATAGTCCACTGGCACAAGAGTGCACCTATGTGCTTTCACTAGAAGTACCTGAAGACACCGACATGTATATGCCGATGGCCTCGCGTATTGCCCAGTTAACATTGATAGATGTGCTAGCCACCGGTTTCACGTTGCGTCGTGGCAACAAGTTTAGAGAAAACTTGAAGCGGGTAAAAGACACCCTGCGGGGATCTCGTTACGAGAAACGCCCTGATTAACCATTATCGCGTTTTACGCCTTTAGTAACGCCACAGTAACGCCACGTGTGTCGCCCTAAGTTTAATGTAATGTTAATGGGCGACAGGCGTTAAAATCTTTATATCATCGGCACTTGGCTAATGCCCTTGATGGGCGTTAAAATTCTACTAACATCATGGGTAAAAATCGGCTCTGCCCGCCCAACTGGTCGAGCCAGTTGCCAGATTTTCTTTCTTTCATTCACATTTCTGTCAGATTCAACTACTATTCTGTAATAAAATTACGTAAAGCGATTACAGGCGAATTTATAATCTAATTCACCTTGTATGTCATATGATACTTCATCCAGAAATAGCGACGGAAAAACATGACCAGAAGAACGAAAATTCTTGCCACTTTAGGCCCTGCAACCGATTCAATTGAAAAGATTCAGGCCATCATAGCTGCTGGCGCAAATACAGTACGCATGAATTTTTCTCACGGCCAAGCAGAAGACCACATCGAACGTGCGAAGCGCGTTAGAGAAGCTGCTAAGAATTTAGGAAAGTACGTTGCTATATTGGGTGATTTGCAAGGGCCTAAAATCCGCGTAGCGCGATTTGTAGACGGTGCTGTTCACCTCGATGTTGGCGCGACCTTTACCCTAGATGCCGAACTCGACCGTGACGCAGGCGACACTACCCAAGTGGGTATTGATTACAAAGCGCTACCTGACGACGTATCAGCAGGCGACATCTTGCTTTTAGATGATGGCCGTATACAACTTCGCGTAACATCCGTTGAAGGTCGCAAGGTGATTACTGAAGTGACTGTTGGCGGCAAACTTTCTAACAATAAAGGTATTAACCGCCAAGGCGGTGGTTTGTCAGCAGAAGCGCTCACCGAGAAAGATAAAGAAGATATTAAGACGGCGGCAAAAATTGGCGTAGACTATTTAGCGGTTTCATTCCCTCGAAGCGGAGCTGACTTAGATTACGCACGTGAACTCGCTGAGGCCGCTGGCTGCTACGCAAAAATTTGTGCCAAAGTTGAGCGTGCTGAAGCCGTCGCCACTGACGAAGCCATTACTGACATCATTAGTGCTTCAGATGCGGTGATGGTTGCCCGTGGTGATTTAGGTGTGGAAATTGGCGATGCTGAGCTTGTTGGGGTGCAAAAGAAACTCATTTCTCGCTCTCGCCAGCTAAACAAAGTGGTGATAACGGCGACACAGATGATGGAGTCGATGATTGATAGCCCTATGCCAACACGTGCCGAGGTAATGGACGTTGCAAACGCCGTTCTAGACGGCACAGACGCCGTTATGTTGTCAGCAGAAACCGCTGCAGGTAACTTCCCGGTAGAAACTGTGACAGCCATGGCGAGAGTGTGTGAAGGTGCAGAAACCCATCCTAGCATCAAAATCTCGAAGCATAGAATGGATGAATTATTCTCTTCTACCAGCGAATCTATCGCTTTATCAGCCGTTTATGCCGCCAACCACCTTCCTAGCGTTAAGGCCATTGTCGGTCTAACAGAAAGCGGCAACACGCCTAAATTGATGTCACGCATCACTACCTCGCTACCTATTATTGCTATGTCTCGCCATGAAGACACCCTTAATAGCATGGCGCTTTACCGAGGTGTTAAGCCCGTCTATTTCGATTCTTCAGACAGCGAACCTGGAAAATTGAAGTACGACGTGATTTCCGCTCTTAAAGAAAAAGGGTTAGTGAAAAGTGGTGATAGCATTATCCTTACTTATGGCGATGAAATGGAAAAAGTTGGTGCGACCAACACGCTTAAGATTGTTGATGTAGAATAAACCTCAATGTGATTGCAGTGGTGCGAGCGTGCTACTGCAATCACACTACCCAACCTGTTTACGTATAATCTCTCTATTTACCTCACATTTTTATTCTCTCAAGCAAAAAAATCTGGTGGTCATATCCGATGATTACCTGCATGATAAACACATCAAGACACCCATGTTAGGTCATTACATCAGGACAGCCATATTAACCTTACCGAGGCTATCATTAGAAAATTTATGAAAAAAATCACACTATCTGTCATTTTATGGACACTCATGTCTTCCTTGGCGCTCTTTGCAAAAGCAGAATTTAACCACGTTGTTGTTGAAAGTGCTGCCACGCCATTACAACCTATAATGATTCAAGGCCCAATGCCCATTGAAGCTGAATATTTCGCAGGCTTGTTAGACAATGTGCAAACAGAAAAATCTGGAAACGCTACCTTTTATAAGGGCACACTAAACGGCTATCCTGTAGTGGTAGTTAAAACCGGTAAAGGATTAGAGAATACAGCTGCAGCAACGGCTGTAGGGATTATTAAGTATCGCCCCCTTATCATTATCAACCAGGGAACCTCTGGCGGTCACGACCCCAAACTACAGGTGGGTGATATTATACTTGGCGCAAGAAGTGTCAACATCGGCAATTTCAAGACACCCAAGTTAGCAAAAGCGCAAGGCTCCAACCCCCTAACCTGGACACCCATGGATTTGATGGCATCTGAAGGCAGTGCTGGCGAAGGTGACAGCGCCTCAGACGCTAACAAAATTAGGTATTATGCGGGTGACGAGACACTCATATCTGTAGCGGTCAGCATAAGGGATACCTACACCCGTGGAAAAATTGTGAAAGGCACCATCGGCAGCGCCAATTTCTGGAATAATGAACTAGACCGTATCGCGTGGCTTCACGAAGAGATGGGCACAAGTGTAGAAGAAATGGAAACAGCCGCAGCCGCACAAGTTGCTTATGCGTACAAGACACCCATGTTAGGTATCCGTGTGTTATCAAACAATATAACAAACCATGGTGAATATGACCCTTCCACAGCGAAAGCCTGCCAGTCATTCGTTAAAGGCGTAGTAGAAGCTTACATAAATCAACTAAACGCTACATTGAAGCCGCTTTAGTTTTTAAGAACTGTCCTAAGCGACAGGTTGTTTTTCGAGTACGCCTGATAATATATAAACTAAATACCTATGAGTTTAGATTTATGGCAACACGTCGAAGCGACCTCGTCAATTTATCCGAAACACCGTTTTACCATTGCGTAACGCGGTGTGTTCGGCAATGCTATTTGTGCGGATATGATAAAAATACAGGGCAAAGTTTTGAACACCGCCGAGGTTGGGTTGAAAAAAGAACGCTATTTTTGTCATTCGTTTACGCCATAGATTTATGCGCCTACGCCGCGATGAGCAACCATGTTCATGTTGTTTTAAGAGTAGATGAGAAATCAGCTAACTCACTTTCAATGCGGGAAGTGTTAATACGATGGCACAAACTCCATAAAGGCACATTACTCACTAAATCCTACCTGGCTGGCGTAGCCCTCTCTGAAGCAGAATTGTTGAGTGTAAAGCGTACCGCTGCCGTATATCGAAAACGATTATTTAGTATCAGTTGGTTTATGCGAGATCTTAATGAGTACATAGCTCGCGCAGCAAATGCTGAGGACGAATGTAAAGGGCGCTTCTGGGAAGGTCGTTTTAAGTCTCAAGCGCTTTTAGATGAGAAAGCATTACTTAGTTGTATGGTCTACGTTGACTTGAATCCAATACGTGCATCATTAGCCAGCACCCCTGAAGACTCCGATTACACCAGTATTAAACGGCGTATTGAATGTAAGTTAACACGTAAAACGTCAACGGGAATTCTACCTTTTAAATCCGATACTGCTTGTTCAAATCAATATTGCCTCAACCTAACTTTTACAGAGTATGTGACGTTACTAACTCAGACGAGTAAAGCTGTGAGAGATGATAAAGCGGGATTTATTGACGGTGAGTACCAAGCTTCATTGAACCAAATAGCCTTATCTAGTTCCCAGTGGCTGAAAGCCAGTCTCGAATTTGAACAACACTTCTCTATCGCAGTGGGTAGTGTAAGTAGGATAAAAAAATTCCAGCACACTACCGGGCGGCGAAGGTTAAAAGGGGTTTCGACCGCCCGGAAACTCTTTGGTTAACGTCTACAAACTCGCAAACTCTGACGAGGTATGAACGTAATTTTGCTGATGATGAATCAGAATGCTTTTTGCTCTATTGACCATATCATCTCGCTGAAACTCCCAATTTCTTAAATCAGCTTGCTTTGCCTGCTTCAAGTAGTAGGAGATTCGCGCATTTCGAAGAAGATGACTCTTTCGATTAAAGTCAAACTCAGCACTGTTGTAAATCGTTTCAATCTTGATGATAGAGGGATGATACGGCTTATCTGTATTGCCAGCATTTGCCTGGCTGATAAGATTCGTACCACTCATTAAAAGCCCAGCTATCATGATTCCAGCGGAGATTAGTGAAGCTGAGAAAATCCAGCGTAAAATATTCATCGCGTTAGTCCCTTGCAATAATATAAATTAAAAAGTCACTGGGAATAAAGCACTTCTCATGCCATCACAAAAAGGATACATAATCAACAACTTAAACTCTCACATCAAGTGAGCTCACGCAGGCAAAAGGTAAGTTCTACACTACATAAGGAACATTCTTCTATTGGCCTGCTATAAAGACACCCATTATTTTCACTTTGGATATTTTAATATGACCTACACAATTAAAATGCAGAAAGACATCCTTTAAAACAACGCTGTTCTAATGGTCTTTGAGTGGATGTCCATTAAATGCCACTAGTAAACATATCTCGTAAAATTAAGTATCCGAAGAAACCTAGAGTGGATTAGTTGGGAGTAAGCACCGTGAATTGGGTGTCTAATTATTTTTAAGTTGGGTGTCTGAGTAGATTGTTTATCTTCTAAACTGAATTAGCGTAAGCAGCCACTTCACCGTAAGCAAAAAGGCGGGTATCGGCATTAACATATTGCGATACCCAGCCGCCCTTACTATCCTTTACCACGTTAAATCATCAGGAATTTCATACTCAGCGTACCAATCTTCTTCTTGCTCGTCTTTGCCATCATTACCACGGGTATCTAAGTCGGCACGATAGACGATATAGCTCTCATCACGCTGGGCGATTTTATCAGCTACCGGGGTGGGTACTAGCTCGTAAGCGTCATCAAGGAGCACCACGGTTAAGCGACCTTTAGTGACTTGCTTGTGAATGTCATTACTGACATACATACGCTTGACCACATTTTCATGGGTGAAATTAAGGACAATATCCCCTTTACGTTCTTGTTTATTTGTGGTGATAAGCTGTTTAACTTGCGCGGCAATTGAACGTTTCTCTCGTTCTTGCTGTTGCTGTTGGTTCAAGGCGCGATCTCGCGCTTTCTTTTCCTCTGCCGCTTTTTGCGCCGCCAGTGCTGTTTCATCAACTGTCGGTTGTTTCTGCTTGTTTTGCTGCTTTTGCTTTTTTCGTTTATCTGCTCGAGCTTGTTTGGCGGAGGCTTTATCCGCTAGCCCAGCTTTTAATAACTGATCTTGTAGTGAAGCCATGATTTCTTCTCTATCTCTTGTCGATATATTCAATCGCAAACAGGCTTAGTTTGAGCCAATTTAGCGTGTAATCGAGTAATGTACATCACATAAATAAGCCCGACAAAATGCGGGCTTATTTGACCTAAACGTTGCGCGCATTAAGCACTATTTTTTCTTAGCTTTCGCTTTAGCAGCTGGCTTTTTCGCAGCCTGCTCTTGCCATTTTCCGTCGTCATACCACGCCGACCAGCCTGTGGCCTTTCCAGCTTCATTTTCCGACATCACATACTGCTGCTTTGTCTTACGGCTGTAACGAACAATGGCCGGATTACCTTCAGGATCCTTTTGTGGCGCATCTGCAAGATAATAGAATTTCGGCGAAATTCTATCCCTAAAGCGAGCCAACTCTTCCACTTTCGGCGCACGTGTCTCTCGCGACTTAGGGAAGTTATGCGCCGCTAAAAAGATACCTGACGCCCCGTCCCGTAACATAAAGTGGGCATCTGATTTCTCGCAAGGAAGCTCAGGTAAATCCACTGGATCTTCCTTCGGTGGCGCAGCTTCACCATTTCGCAACAGCTTGCGAGTATTTTTACACTCTTCGTTGGTACAGCCAAAATACTTGCCAAACCGGCCGTTTTTAAGCTCCATGTCGCTACCACATTTATCGCACTCGATAATAGGGCCGTCATAGCCTTTAATCTTGAAGGTGCCACTCTCTACCAAGGTGCCATCACAGGTCGGGGTATTGCCGCACACGTGAAGTTTACGAGATTCATCAACGAGGTAGCTGTCCATGGCGGTGCCACATTTTGGACAACGCTTTTTCGAGCGTAGCGCTTCTGTCTCAAGTTCTTCTTCGTCATCAACCTTCACCACTTCATCACCAGCGGTAAGGTTCATGGTGTTTGTACAGCGCTCTTTCGGCGGTAAGTTGTAACCAGAGCATCCAAGGAAAACCCCGGTAGAGGCGGTACGTACGTTCATTTCGCGGCCACATTTATCACATTCAATGCCCGCAGGAACCGCTTGATTAAGACGCATACCGCCTTCTTCAGGGTCCTTCTCAGCGTTCAGTAACTTGCCGTAAAAACCACTGTAGAAGTCGTTGAGCACGTCTTTCCAGTTTTTATTACCCTCAGCAATATCATCTAATTGCTGCTCCATGTTTGCGGTAAAGTCGTAACTCATTAAATCGTCAAAGTTTTCCATGAGACGATCATTAACAATTTCACCCATTTTCTCGGCATAAAAACGTTTATTTTCTAAACGCACATAGCCGCGATCTTGAATGGTTGAAATAATACTCGCATAGGTAGATGGGCGACCAATACCACGTTTTTCGAGCTCTTTAACCAGTGATGCTTCATTAAAACGCGCAACAGGCTTGGTAAAGTGCTGCTTAGGATCTAACGCTTTTAACTCGAGTACGTCACCTTTTTGAACGTCTGGCAACATGAGCTCTTCGTCGCCTTTCTTACGCAATTGAGGCTGAACACGGGTCCAACCATCAAACTTAAGTACGCGGCCCTTCGCTGTTAGTTCATAGTCGCCAGCAGACACTCGAATGGTGGTCGCATCGTATTTCGCTGGGGTCATTTGGCAGGCCACAAATTGACGCCAAATTAATTCGTAAAGACGCTGAGCATCACGCTCCATATCGCCTAGGCTGGCAGCTCCTATGCTAACGTTAGAAGGACGGATAGCTTCGTGCGCTTCTTGCGCACCTTCTTTACTGCCATAGCGAATAGGCGAGTCAGGTAAATACTTGTTACCAAAATTATCGGAAATATACGCCCGTGCACTATCAAGGGCTTCTTGGCTCAAATTGGTTGAGTCGGTACGCATATAGGTGATGTAACCCGCTTCATATAAACGCTGGGCCATCATCATGGTTTTCTTCACGCCAAAGCCTAAGCGTGTGCTTGCCGCTTGCTGTAATGTAGAAGTTATAAAGGGCGCAGAAGGTCGGCTTTGTGTCGGTTTCGACTCACGGCTTTCAACTTGGTAATTTGCGCCATCTAACTCGGCCAACGCTTTGTCTGTTTCGGCTTTATTTTTGGGCTTAAACGCATTGCCCTGATGTTTTGCCACCAACATGCGCAATGCGGCTTGTTGTTGGCTGGTTAAGTCGGCGTGCACATCCCAAAACTCTTCGGGCACAAAGGCTTTAATTTCACGTTCACGCTCAACAACTAAGCGTACAGCTACCGATTGAACTCGTCCTGCGGACAGGCCACGAGCAATTTTTTTCCATAACAGTGGCGACACCATAAAACCAACAACACGGTCGAGGAATCGACGTGCTTGCTGTGCATTCACCCGGGAAATATTAAGTTCGCCCGGATCAGAAAACGCATCTTGAATCGCGTTTTTAGTAATTTCGTTGAACACGACGCGCTGGTAAGTTTTACCTTTGCTTCCTAGCAACTCTTGCAAGTGCCACGCGATGGCCTCCCCTTCACGGTCCAAATCCGTTGCGAGATAAATAGTATCAGCGTCTTTGGCTAACTTTTTGAGTTCGTTAACCACTTTTTCTTTGCCTTGCAACACTTGATAGTGCGCTTGCCAATCTTTTTCTGGGTCAACACCCATGCGATCGACAAGTTTCAAATATTCGTGACGACGAAGATATTCTAGTCGCTCTTCATCGCTTAAAGTTTTGAGTTCTTTTGCCGGTTTTTTAGGCTCAACTTTGCCTAATGCCTTCGTTGGAAGATCTCGCACGTGGCCAACCGAACTTTTTACGATAAAATCTTTACCGAGATATTTATTTATCGTTTTTGCTTTGGCTGGTGACTCGACTATGACCAGTGATTTTGCCATATAATTGAACTAAACCTATTGATTTTTAATGACTATTTACGTCAAATTCCGAAAATTGGAGTACCTTTGCCTGCTTGATGAGATACCCGCTCTTTTTTAACATATATCTACAAAGTGAATGGAAAACAAGATCTTCTTCATACTTATTCTTTCCACTGCTTTAAACTCACACAAAAACTGTTTAAATAGTAAACAACACGATTGGCAATGCCCTTAAAAACCGTATAATGCCAGCCATTCGGCATACCCAAGGCGCATTCTTCTTCTAAACGCGCATACCTTGGCGTGCCTATTTGCTGTATTTGAATACCGGCGACTATATAGCCTAGTGTGCAAATGCCTAAACACCAAATAGAGGGAAAGTATGAAGCAGTTTGAAGTTAACTTTGATGGCCTTGTTGGCCCAACCCATAACTATGCCGGTTTGTCTTTCGGAAATGTTGCTTCTCTTAATAACGCTAACGCAATCAGTAGCCCTAAACAAGCAGCCAAACAAGGGTTGGCAAAAGCCAAAGCCCTCTCTGACATGGGCATGGCACAGGGTGTACTCGCCCCACAGGAGCGCCCCGATATTGCAGCCCTGCGTCGTTTAGGCTTTAGCGGTTCAGATGCTCGTGTTCTAGAAAGCGCTGCAAAGCAATCTCGCGAGATTTTCTTAGCATGTTGCTCTGCCAGTAGCATGTGGACGGCAAATGCCGCCACTGTGTCTCCTAGCGCCGATACTGCGGACGGACGGGTACACTTTACCCCAGCAAACCTCACCAACAAGTTCCATCGCTCTCTGGAGCCTCAGGTCACCGGCAATATCCTAAAAGGCACCTTTGCCAACGACAAATACTTCGCCCATCATCAACACCTTCCTGATAACGAACATTTTGGTGACGAGGGTGCTGCCAATCATACTCGGCTTTGCAGCCAGTACGGTGAGTCTGGCGTTGAGCTTTTTGTCTACGGTCGTCATGCATTTGACCCAAGCAAACCAGCACCCACCAAATTCCCTGCACGTCAAACGCTAGAAGCGTGCCAAGCGGTTGCGCGTTTGCATGGCCTCGACGACGACTCGGTGGTGTACATGCAACAAAACCCTGACGTTATTGACCAAGGCGTATTCCACAACGACGTGATTGCCGTAGGTAACCAAAATGTGTTGTTTTTCCACGAGCAAGCGTTTTATAAAAAGGACGCTGGCCTTGCGGAAATTCAAACTAAATTTGGTGAAAAGCCCCTGCACTTTATTGAAGTACCTACCGATGAAGTATCTGTACAGGATGCCATTAGAACGTACTTATTTAACACGCAAATCATTACCTTACCCAACGGCGAAATGACCATAATTGCGCCTACTGAGTGTCAGGAAAATGAAGCCGTTAGTCGTTATCTAGACAAGCTTGTCACCCTAGGTACACCGATTAAATCTGTCAATTATTTTGATGTTAAACAAAGCATGCGTAATGGCGGCGGCCCAGCATGCTTACGTTTACGGGTGGCCATGAACGACCAAGAGCTAGATGCAGTAAATCAGGCTACCTTGATTAACGATACGCAGTTTACCCGTTTAAACGCGTGGATAGAAAAGCATTACCGTGATGAATTGCGCGAAGATGACCTACGGGATCCGCAACTATTAATAGAATCTCGTACTGCCCTCGATGAACTCACGCAAATCCTGAAAATTGGCTCAGTTTATCCGTTCCAGCAAGTTTAGAGATGGTTTAGGCTCGCCGTAGTGCGCTGCGAGCCTAAGATGACTGTGGGTTAATTGGCAATAGGACAGGCATCAGAACCAAAAGGATTGGGCGGCGGCATCGACTCTTCTGAAGACAGATCGTCTGCCGCAGCTTCTAAGCCAAAACGCATACTGGCTATCGCTTCACTGCCGGAAGATTTACCGTAAACCGTCACGACCATCTCAACCCAACCACCGTAATTTTGTGGATAGCGGTATGCTAAGGTTGCCTGACCATTTTCATCGGTGATGGCATCAGAAGCAAAATTCACAGTACCGATAATACCTGGTGTTAGCATGCCATCGTCATTGGTATCTTCATCATAGGTACTTGGCTCTGGCGCAATATCTAATATGCCGTTGTCGTTTTGATCTTCGTTTTCACAAAAATAAACCGGTGTATCAATTGCCCACACAGTGCCAGTCCAATACCAAGAGCCTTTGTAATAGCCACCACCATCTACCCATTTTACTGGGCTGATTGACGCGGTTAACTCCACGTCGCTTACTGGCTGCCCTGCACTATCTGAAACAAACACTGCAAACTCTTTTGTGTAACTGGTGTCATCTGACACCAAAATGGTGTTGCCGGTACCAATAGAAATGTCAAAAGCGCGGTTGCCTACTGTTAGCAACACTTCATCTTGAACTTCAGGCGCTTCTACCGCTTGTGCTGTAATCACTACAGATTCATGACTCGACACGGCACCTGAGGTGTAAACCGTAGTAGCAATACCATTACTGTCAGTGGTAGCCTGAGACGGAGATATTGTCCCCGTGGAAGGGTCATCTACATTAAACGACACCAATGCCCCTTTCACTAAGTTATCGTTCTCATCTCTAATAATGGCGGTAATAGAGCTGGTTTGACCGTCGGGCCCTAAAATTTCTGTGGAGGCATCTACTTGTATGTAATAGGGGGTTGTAGCGATAAACTCCACCTCTAGCGTAGCGACCACCTCTTCGCTTCCATCTGTACCTAACCCTGACGCCGTAATCGTGGAAAAACCCGCATTGTCTGACGCAATATCAAAGGAAAACTCACCGTTGTTGTCTGTCACAAGAGGTTGTTCTGTGGTGACCGTGCCCCTAGAGGCCGTTATTCTTACCTCTCTTCCCTCCAAAGCACTATTATCGCGCTGCCAACGCCCCACAATAGTGGCACTGGTTGATAGTGCGACTTCCTCGGTCGGCGCCTGCACAAATTCAAATTCGTCTTGTTGAACTTGAATCTTTTGTACAAACAGAGCCGATAACGCAGCGGCGCTAAAACTGTCTTCTCCTGAGGTGGTGGCCGTATAGAAAACACTCGCCTGGCCATCGGCACCTGACACCACTGAAGTGGTAGACAGTGTTCCTGTACCGGGCGTTAGGGTAATCGTTTGATTAGGCAAGGCTTCTCCATCCGAGTCTTGCACTCTTAACGTATATTCCACAGTGTCATTTAAGATAACCGAAGTGGCTCCGTTAATGGTCACTTCTGTGCCTGATACCTCAATATCTACGTACTCCACCAAGGTGCCAGTTTGTGCAGTAATTCTAACGTCTCTGTTAGAAGCATCGTTTTGAGAGGTAATAATAGCGCGAGCGGTGCCGTCTGCCGCTGTAACCGACTGCGTCAGTTGGAGCTCGACACCTGCATCACTAGGGGCTGAGAAGCTCACTTCCACGCCCTCTACTAGCACGCTTTGCTCATTTTTTACCAACGCAATAAGTTCTATTTCATCATTGCCACTGGACGCTAACTGCACCGCACTGGCATACAATAACAAAGACGCAGGTTGTATATTTGCCCCCCCACTACCTTCAGAAGAAAAGGTTGTGGTTCCGCTTTCTCCAGACGATAAGCTTGCGGTAATTTCACCATCACCAGAGGCAGTACCTACCGTTAAGCCTATGCTAGCAATACCGTCTTCGTTAGTGCGCGCAGTCGCAATATCATTACTAAAATTGGCTAACGTAGGTTCGCTTATCGCGAAGGTAAGTAATCTATCTGACTGAGGATTGCCGTTGGTGTCTTTCACCTCTGCAACTAAAGTAAGGGGGTTATTAATGGTGAGAGATTTGTCACTTACCCCTGCGTCGTTTTCAAGACTCAAGGTTACCACTATGGTGGCCGACGACCCGTCAGAACTTCCCGAATCGGTGCTGTCGTCCCGTGACACAGAGCCTCCTCCGCCACAAGCAAACAGAGTAAAAATTGTACTAATAATAAAGAGTGCCTGAGTCAATGATCGCGTATTTAGTGGCATAATTCGTTCCTGAACCTCTATAAATGACAATTGCGTCGTTTTTTATGTTTAAAAATCAAAAGAATCTGGCACACTAACTGTGACTAAAAATATAAAAATGCTCAGGGAATCTAAATGTCTCAATCCGCACATAAATATAGTTTAACCGCCAGGATCTTTTTCGGCATGGCTGCCGGTTTTGTTGTTGGTTTATTGCTCCAGCTCTTGTTCGATGATAGCGGAGATTTTCAGTTTTCGATATTCGGTATGACGCTTTCCACGTATGACATTTTCGTCGAAGGTATATTTTCTACCTTAGGCCAAATATTCATCGACAGCTTAAAAATGCTGGTTGTCCCGTTGGTTTTCGTTTCCTTAGTCTGTGGCACCAGCGCCTTGTCTGACCCCAGTAAATTGGGTCGCTTAGGCATTAAATCGGTTGGTTTGTATATTGTCACAACCGCCATTGCTATCACACTGGCTATGAGTATGGCTTTACTGGTTTCGCCAGGCGAAGGCCTAAGTCTTAGCACCGAAACCACCTATCAAGCGAAAGAAGCACCGAGCTTGGGCGACGTCATTATTAACATGGTGCCTAGCAACCCAGTCAATTCGTTGGCACAAGGCAACATGCTACAAATTATTGTGTTTGCCGTATTATTTGGTGTGGCTATGGCCATGACCGGCGAAGCCGGTAAGCGATTAAGTGCAGTATTTGAAGATTTGAATACCGTGGTTATGCGTTTGGTTACCATTATTATGAACCTCGCGCCTTACGGTGTATTCGTGTTAATGGCCAAACTTTTCGCTACCATAGGGGCGGAAACCATATTGGGCCTAGCCAAATACTTCTTCCTGGTATTTGGGGTGCTTATATTGCACGGCCTAGTGACTTACTCGGTATTGCTTAAAACCCTCAGTGGATTAAGCCCGCTGATGCTGCTTCGCAAAATGCGCGACGCGGCTATCTTCGCGTTTAGTACTTCTAGTAGCAGTGCGACTTTGCCAGTCACCATGGAGACCGCACGCAATAAGTTGGGAATAGGTAACTCTGTTTCGTCATTTACTCTCCCTCTTGGCGCTACCATTAATATGGATGGTACAGCCATTATGCAGGGGGTTGCCACGGTATTTATTGCTCAGGTTTACGGTGTAGACTTATCGATGAGCGATTACCTCATGGTTATTCTTACCGCAACTTTAGCCTCTATTGGCACCGCGGGTGTACCCGGCGTGGGTTTAGTCATGTTGGCGATGGTGTTACAGCAGGTGAACCTGCCAGTGGAAGGTATTGCACTTATTATTGGTGTAGACCGCCTCCTTGATATGACCCGCACGGCGGTGAATATTACCGGCGACTGTATGGTGTCATGCGTAGTGGCGAAGAGTGAAGGTGCGTTAGATGAAGATGTCTTCAACAACCCGAAAGCGGGGCAAAAAGAAGAAGATGTCGACTTTAAACATTTCGATAAAAATGATGCATAAATCTATGCATACTCACATTTAATTAAAAAAGGGGCTGAATCGCCCCTTTTTATTTACCTGCTATTTAATCACTAATGCAAAGACTCAGCAGGCGATATTTTGGCGGCTTTATGCGCTGGGTATAATGTGGCTAGCACTGACAAAGTCAGTGCCACCACTATGGTTACCCCAACGTCTGCCCAATGCAATTGCGAGGGCAAAAAGTCGATAAAATAAATGTCGCCAGACAGCAGGCTAATGCCTAATGCCGTTTCCACACTTTTCACTATTGCCGACAAATTAGGCGCGATGATAACCGCTAAGCCCACCCCGACTGACATACCCACGAGGCCATTCAACGCCCCTTGCAGCATAAATGTTTGTCGAATTAAGCTGTCTGAGGCCCCCATGGTTTTCAAAATTGCAATAGACGCTTGCTTTTCTTTTACCGCCATCACCAACGAAGACACAATATTAAAACAGGCCACCGCTATCACTAAAACCAACGCGATGTACACCACGGTTCTCACTAACTGTATATCTTTGTAAAGGTGCCCTTGAGTGCGGGTCCAGTCAGACATATACACCGCTTGCGGATAACTATAGCCAATATCACGCATGGTGCTGTAAGCAGAGAAAGGATCGTACAAGCGAAATCTAAGCCCCATGGCTTTCCCTGTCAAACCGGCAGCGGAAGAGGCTTTTGCTAAATGCATAACACCAATGTGATTATCAAGCTCTCCGCCAACACTGATCACACCCGCCACGATTAAGGTTACTGTGGTAGGCGCTGAAAAACGCAAGTCAGCATGGGTAACCGGAATCAATGCTTGCACAGCATCGCCTTTTGAAATGCCTAACTTATTGGCAATGCCCTTGCCCACCAATACCCCGTCTTTATTGCCTTGAAACGCGCGCCAGCTATCTTCGCTGACTTGTTGTTTAAATGCACTAGGGTCATTATTAACGTCTATTCCAGTAAGAGAAACTGCCTTTAGCTCACCTTTAAACTGCAACATACCGGTAAGTTCGGTGTAAGGCACAACACTTTCTACCCGAGGGTCGTCATTGAGCCGATACAATTGAGCGTCTAAATTTTCAATCCCCGTGCTATCCACACTGTAAAGCTCACCGTGAGCCACAACCGAAAGAATTCGATGGGTCAATTCACGCTCGAAGCCGTTCATCATGCTCAATAAAATGATAAGAACGAAGCAGCCTAGTCCAATGCCAAAGGTAGAAGAGAGGGAAATAAAGGAAATAAACCTGTTTTGCGTTTTTGCATGCCGAAAACGGCGCGCCAACTGCCATGCTAGTTTCACGTTAACCTGCCCTAGTTTTGCGTACTTAGAATGCCATCTTTTATGCGAAGGATACGATCCATACGAGAGGCAAGCGCGGTGTCATGAGTCACCACCACAAACGCGGTTTGTTTATCGCGGCTGAGTTTTTCAATTAACTGATAGACCTGTTCGCCGGTAGAGTCATCCAAATTACCTGTTGGCTCGTCTGCTAACACAACCGCAGGGTCGTTCACGAGCGCTCTAGCAATAGCGACACGTTGACGCTCCCCTCCCGACAAGGCATGAGGTAAATGCGCCATACGATGCGCCAGCCCCACTTCTTCTAGTAACACTTGGGCTTTCTGACTCGCCCTTGCGGCACTTTCGCCACCGATACGTAACGGCATAGCCACATTTTCTAAGGCGGTGAACTCACCAAGGAGATGGTGAAACTGATAAATAAAGCCCATTTCCTGATTGCGTAAGGCAGCCAGCTGGGCACTATTTAATGCGGTGATTTTTTTATCTTGGAAAAAGACGTCACCTTCACTGGGTTTGTCTAGACCGGCAAGGATATGCAGCAAGGTACTCTTCCCCGAACCAGAGCTACCGAGAATTGCCACTTGCTCCCCCGGTTTTACCGACAACGAGACGTGGTGTAATACAGGGGTAGTGGTTTCACCATCCGCATAAGTTTTACTGACTTTATGGCAATGTAATACGTCTTGCATGCAACTTTCTATGTCCTTTTACTTTATGCATGCATGGTAGCGCGGAAGCCCTTCCGCGCCAATAGCTTAAAGCCGCTATGTCGACGCTTTAATCGCAGCAGCTAAACTTTTCGCTGCTTGTGGTTTACCAAATAACCAGCCTTGGCCATATTTTACCGCCATATCATTCAATTCTTTGCACTGGTCTATGTTTTCTACACCTTCAGCAATAAGCGTTACATTAAGCCCTTCAGCAATATTGACGATATGCGGAATAAGCGAAGAACGAATACTGTTATCTTCCATGTCCATTACAAAGCTGCGATCTATCTTTAAGAAGTCACAATTAAGAGATTTAAGTTGGCTTAAATTAGAATACCCCACGCCGAAATCATCAATGGCTACCATGAAACCTTTGCTTTTCAGGGCTTTAATATGCTTCACCGCACTGTGAGTTGCCAGTTGCTCGTCTTCTGTGATCTCAAGCACAATCTTAAAGTTCTTCTCGTTTATCTCTAAGATCCAATCAAGATCTAACGCACTTTCGCGAGTAAAGTCGGAAGGGAATAAATTAAAGGAAACCTTAAATCCTTCGGGAATATCAGGGTTTGCGTTAAGTTCTTCCATCGCCGATTTAATCATCACCATGGTAAATTCCCAGGTTTTTTCCTGCTCTCTTACCTGTGGAATAAACTCATCTGGGTAGATAGGGCCAAATTCGTCTTCAAAACGACTTAATACTTCACAGCCAATGACCTGTCTAGAGGCTAAATCCACAAAGGGTTGATAGAGACAAAAAAACTTATTGTGTGCAAGGCCATTTGTAATTCTGTATTCAATCGACCGACGTCGGCGCAGATAATTAAAGGTTACCATGTGCGATAGCGCCGCCGTGGTAAGCATAATAAAAATGAATAAAACTAACTTACTGTTGTGTAAACTAAACAAACGACCTTCGTCTGATTGCACTTTCAGACACGTATTTGAATACCGCTCATCACACATGAAGAAGGTCAGTGAGAAATAGCGGTTTATATACTGTTGTTCATCTTTATTGACAGTGCTTTCGATTAAACGCGGGTTACCGGCAATATGATAAAACTGTTCGCCGTTATATATAAGTTGCCAGTCTTGAGAACTACTAAAGCCTACCACCCCATCCATATTCAGCACGGCGTTGTATTTTCCCCGTTTGACGATGGTACCTGTGGCTTGCGCTTCAAATAATTTAAGGGGCGTATTAATCCAAAAAGCATCATTTAACCCTGTGTAGAAATCCGGTGGTGCTTCTTTGAAGGGTTCGTCTAAAACCCCCAAATACGTACTACACACCAAAAGTCCATCTTCATAGAAGCCAATTTCTTTTACAAAGCGAGAGCGAAATAGGGTTTTGCGCATTTCCGACAAGTTTTCCATAGTACAGGTGTCGTAGGGCAACATATTGAGGTAATCAATCGTGCGTTCTGCGTCTTGGAAAATAGCCCTTACACTGTCTAAAATGTCGCGGGCGCGCTCTTCTTCTTGTCCTCGGATCACTGCAAACATCAATATGCCCAACAAAAGGGTAATCAGCGAAACACTCAATAAAGATACCGCAACGGCTTTTAAATTATCCGCCACAAAAAATTGTTTTTGTTCATTACGAGTCATAAGCAAGACTCACATATAAAAATAGGGGAAGGAAAAAATACAACGGCATTTAAGGAAATTACATCAAAACTTAAGCATAGCAATAAGCATTGCATGCAATTATGATAAGTCAATGAACATACGAAAAAAAATTGGCAAAAAGCCAACACAAAAACGTGTTTTGGAAAGGGAAAATACGCAGAACTGCGCATCTTTAAACGTGCTTGAAATGGCGGAGCGGACGGGACTCGAACCCGCGACCCCCGGCGTGACAGGCCGGTATTCTAACCAACTGAACTACCGCTCCGCAATATGGGAAGCGCGCTTATACTCGATTAATGGCGGAGCGGACGGGACTCGAACCCGCGACCCCCGGCGTGACAGGCCGGTATTCTAACCAACTGAACTACCGCTCCACATAATCGAGATTGCGCTGTATAACTAAATGGCGGAGCGGACGGGACTCGAACCCGCGACCCCCGGCGTGACAGGCCGGTATTCTAACCAACTGAACTACCGCTCCGAAGACCTTTTAGTTATACCATTGAAAGTGGCGGAGCGGACGGGACTCGAACCCGCGACCCCCGGCGTGACAGGCCGGTATTCTAACCAACTGAACTACCGCTCCACATTTTCAATGTTATCAGTGAGTTGATTGGGTTGCTTTAACCCCGTGCCCTCACTGCGGCGCAGATAATACGTATTCCCCTAAGTGGAGTCAACGCTTTTTAGCAATAAAATTGTCATCTGAGCACTGTTTGGCTGTAAATTAGTCACAATGTCGAAATATAATTCAATGAAGGGCAATTAATCGACAATGCCACGTGAAGGGGTTACGATTTTTTCTTGCTAAAAATGCCCAACCACTTTTTCAAACCTTTCGGTTCCGCCTCAAGAGACAATCCTTCTTCAGTCACCGGCTTTTTGTCGGATGCCGCTTGTTTAGCCGATAAAGTAGGTCTTTGTTTGGCTTTACGACGCCTAAATACAATAAACACGGCGGCAAGCACGCCTATAAACAAAATAGAGCCATTCACGGCAGCTAATAAAATGATGAGTGTTGACGAGTCCATGTTGTCTTCAACTGGCGCGGTGGGCACCTCTTCGTCCGATTCAAAAGACGTCCCTATTAAAGGTATTTCTTCACTTCCGTCAACAATTGGGTCTTCGCCATCAATCAAAGGGTCGATAATTTCAGGCTCAGGGGCGTCCGCCAAAAAACTGTACTCCGGCACATCGAGAATAAAATCGCGCCCGTCGGTGGTGGTTCCATAGGCAGTAAGTTTAATGCGAAAGATACCTTCTTCATAAGCCACAATAAGGTGTTCTCGCGCCTCATCGCCACCTTCTGTTAATGAAAAATTCTGTACATCGGTATTGGGGTAGCGCACCTTGCCATCAATCAATAGTGATTGAATGTCCACCAACGCTCTATTCACATCAATAATAAGTTTATGGTAACCCTCACCGCCTCCATCAGTTTCCACGGTAATAGATACAGGGTTTGGATGCAGCACTATCGGAGGGTCAATGTGTTCACGGGTAAACATTGGCGTTTTAACGGTAAACTTTGGCTTCCATTCACCTGGCGCGATGTTTAAGTTGAATTGCCCTGTAAATACCCCATCGGCCGGCCTTTCATCCATGCCTCTTCCGTTATCTTCGAAACGGGCTATTTCTTGGTCGTTGGTGGCAAAGTTGTCAAAGTTAGGGTTGTTAGTGCTCAGAAAATCGATACTGAGTTCTACCACATCTCTGAACAAACTATTTTCTATGGGTTTTCCCCCATTGGTGAGGTAGGCCGTAGATTTTAAAATTTCACCTGAAAACAATATTGGGGGTAAAGGCTGCGCATTAAGCTCAATATCCGAAATAACCATTACGCGGCTATTCGGCAACACCTGCCCGACGGCTTGCCACGGACCAGGTACAGGGTCTTTAATGGTAATCATGTCGAAAGTATCAGCGTCATACCACGCCACTTTTTCTTCATCAAAACGCCCCTGAAATATCTTTGAGCCATCAGGGCGCACGAGTACAACCGGCGCTGAGCCGTACTCGCGAAAGAAAATCATCGTCACTTCTTTGACGTTGTGATCCACGCGGAAGCGATTTTGCAGTAATTTAATTGAGTTTTCGTACTCATCACCTAGCGAAGACAATGGCGATGATGCATCAGCAGCGTTACCTGTCTCATCAGATTGCTGAGCCAAGGACGGAAGGGATATCAGTAATGTCAGATATACTATTCGCCATAATTTACCCATCCCCTTCACTCGCTGCTCTCCTATTACCTAATTGCTGTGGCCGATATTTTTAGCTGTACTAAGTACGTTCGATTATGAAGGCTCCACGCTGTCTGGACGCCATAAGCATTTGCCACCGGCATCTTTTACGATATCTAGGCGCGCTTCATGCTGTAGTAACTCATCGGCGCTGGCTTTAATAACCTTTAATTTATTTGCAGTACGTTGGATAGGACGTACTTCATTACTATCACCTTCACTACTGCCACTTGACGCTAATTTAAGCTTAGTTTGCCCACCGGTCATAAGCAGGTAAACGTCAGCCAATATTTCAGCATCCAATAACGCGCCGTGCAGTGTTCGGTGGCTGTTGTCTATACCGTACCGGCGACACAATGCATCAAGGTTGTTTTTTTGCCCTGGGTGCATCTTGCGCGCTAACATCAGAGTATCTAAAACGTCGCATATATCTCGAGTCACGACACCTTTCGTGGACGGCTCCATGGCAAATTCGTGATCCATAAAGCCCACGTCAAAGGGCGCATTATGAATAACCAGTTGCGCGCCTCGGATAAAATTCACGAAATCTTGAGCGACATCTGCAAAGACAGGCTTGTCTTGCAAAAACTCATTAGTGATCCCGTGCACCTCTATGGCTTCTTGTTCTATTTGACGCCCAGGGTTGATGTAAACATGAAAGTGATTCCCCGTTAGCTTACGGTTCACCACTTCTACACACCCGATTTCAATGATGCGGTGACCTTCTTTAGGCTCAATACCGGTGGTTTCTGTATCTAAAACAATCTGACGCATGATACCTCTGCTGCAACGAATATTTTTTGTTAGTATATCAACCCCTTTGCGCTAGGCTAAGGGAAAAGCGCAATTCCGATAAAAAATTTAAGAGGTGGCTGTGTCAAACAAAACAATTCACATATTTACTGATGGCTCATGTCTTGGCAACCCTGGGCCGGGCGGTTATGGCGCAGTATTGATTTACAAAGGGCATCGAAAGGAATTGAGCCATGGCTTTGCGCACACCACCAATAACCGGATGGAGCTACTCGCGCCCATTGAAGCACTTAATAGCTTAACCGAAGCCTGCAACGTAGAACTCACTACAGATAGCCAGTATGTGAAAAATGGCATTAACCAATGGATCCACAACTGGCGAAAAAATGGCTGGCGAACCGCAGATAAAAAAGCCGTAAAGAATGCTGATTTGTGGAAACGCTTAGATGAAGCAGTCAAAGCTCATAACGTTAACTGGCATTGGGTTAAAGGCCATTCTGGCCACCCTGAAAACGAGCGATGCGATACCTTAGCCCGCACCGCCGCAGAATCGAAACCCACCACACCTGATGAAGACTTCGTGGGCGCTTAAGACCAACACACCACAAGTTTACCTTGGGTGTTATTGTGCTCTAAACGTTGGTGCGTCTTTGCAATATCGTCAATACGGTATTGGGTGTCTATGTTGACCTTCAGTGCACCGCTGTTGAACGCCGGTAAACAAGTGGCGCTAAAATCCGCCACCAACTGACTTTTGTACTCATCGCTTCTGTTTCTCAATGTTGTGCCCTGTATTCGGGCACGTTTACCCAGCAATAACGCCATATCAAGATTATCGGCATAGCGCCCGGCAAGCATAGCAAGGTACACCACTATACCGTCTTGACGTAACACTGACAGGTTGCGATTAAGATAGTCGCCCGCCACCATATCTAATACCATGCTGACACCTTCCGGCCAGGCTTGGTTAATCACTTTCGCAAAATCATCTTGAGTGTAGTTTATGCAAAGTGCGGCACCATTTTGTTCACAGTACGCTAGTTTTTCAGGCGATGACGCGGTAACGGCAGCCTCAATTCCCCAAAGCCGACATAACTGAGTGGCCGCCAAACCTACCCCGCTCGCACCACCATGTATTAACACCTTGTCTGCGGGTTTGACATGGGCAATCGTCCGTAAACATTGAAAGGCGGTTAAAAACACTTCGGCTAAACCAGCAGCCTCGGCAAAACTAAGCGCTTCAGGCATTGGCATTAAATGAGAACTTAGCACCACCACTTCTTCCGCATAGCCACCACCGGCCACTAAACCAAATACATTGTCGCCCACTTTCCAATGATTGACATCATCAGCCACCTCTATCACTGTGCCAGCAACCTCAAGGCCCAAAATTTCACTTTCCCCCGGCGGTGGAGGATAGCGACCTTGCCGCTGTAACGTATCTGCACGGTTAATCCCAAACCCACGCACCCTTACCCTTACCTTACCCGCTGTGAGTGCAGGCGCTTCGGCTTGGGCAATAAAAAGTAAATCAGGCTCTCCGCCTTTTTGGTAGTCGACAAATCGCATGTTTTTCCTTTTTACCTAATGAATAACGCTAATACGTAAGCATGGCGAAAATCGCACACAGATTTTTACACACTAGGCCATCCCGCGTCTAACTCAGGCGTAAATGGTCGCACAGGATTGCAATAATCGCTATACTTCGCCGCTAAACACAGGCGGGTGCGAGACTTTGCACTTCAGAGGGTGTCGCAACGTTTGCCCCCTTGCCTTAGCGATATACGAAAACAGAGAGTCACATGTCAGCACACATCGTTTTGAACACGAATAGAGATAAATCCCTTAGACGCCGTCACCCTTGGGTATTTGAAAGCGCCATTGCCGAAGTCAAAGGGCGCGCCAAAAGTGGCGATACCGTAGAGGTGTTTGATGCTAATGGTGATTGGTTGGGCCGCGGTGCTTTTTCGCCTGATTCGCAAATTCGTGTTCGCATGTGGACGTTTAAAAAAGAGGAAAGTATCGATAACGGCTTTTTCTTAAGAAAAATGGACGCTGCTCTGTCACTAAGACGGCGGCTTTTTGACCCCACTCAAACCAACGCTTTTCGCTGGATTGCGTCGGAAAGCGATGCCTTACCCGGTGTCACTATTGATGTGTACGACAATGTTGCTGTGGTTCAACTGTTAAGCGCGGGCGCAGAAAAGCACCGAAGTAAAATTGTGTGGGCCATCACCAAGCTTTTACCTGACACCCATGTGTATGAGCGAAGTGATGTAGACGTAAGGAAAAAGGAAGGTCTCGCCCCTGTCACTGGTGTATTGGCTGGTAATCCGCCCGAGCAAGTTACCGTAAAAGAAAATGGCTTATCCATCGTGGTGGATATTGTTAATGGTCATAAAACAGGGTTTTATTTAGACCAAAGAGACAGCCGCGCCGCGGCCGGTCATTTTGCGAAAGATGCTCACGTTTTAAACTGCTTCAGCTACACAGGCACATTTTCATGCTATGCATTGGCCGGTGGTGCAGCCTCGGTGACTAATGTGGATGTGTCGCAACCCGCGCTAGATTTGGCCAAACATCATGTGGACATCAATCATCTCGATGCCAGTAAAAGTCACTATGTGAACAAAGACGTATTTAAAGCACTGCGAGCCTATCACGAAGAGGGGACACAATTTGACATGGTCATTCTTGACCCACCAAAATTTGTCGACAGTAAAGCTACGTTAAATAGAGCCTCGCGAGGGTACAAAGATATCAATATGTATGGCATTCATGCCGTTAAAGCTGGAGGCTTGTTACTTACGTTTAGTTGTTCAGGGTTAATGCCTGCCGATTTATTTCAGAAAATTGTGGCAGATGCTGCCCTTGACGCGGGGCGAACCATTAAAATTGTGGGGCGTTTAAGCCAAGCCTCCGACCACCCTATTATTGGCAGCTACCCTGAAGGATATTATCTCAAAGGCTTGGTGTGCGAAGTCACTGATTAACGCAATTGGGCTCTCTTATCACCACAGTAATGAAAGGCATAGCAAAGTCATCTACGGCATAGCTTGCCACTAAACGGTGAAATTAAGACGCCAATGTCATCGCTTGGCCGAACCCTTCTTCTTGCTGGTTATCGGCCTTAGTGCTTTCAATTTTTTTCCATACCAGTTCGTGGAAATAAAATGCCACCGTGTTAATCGCCGGTTCAACAAGCGCCACTGCGCCACCGACGACAAGGCTGCCTGTTAATAAATACGCCACGGTAAATGCCACGGAAAAGTGCATAACGGCAAAAGTGATTGTCTTTTTCATAATGATGGTTCCTGAATAAGCTCTCAAAAGATGTTAATGAGAATTATTATCGAATAAGAAAGAAAAAGACAAACGATTTAATTGAATGCGTTAATTGTATTTTTAGAATCAACAAAAAGGCGAGACAGGTAAGCCCTATTCTCGCCCTTTTAGCACAGCCTCATCAATACTGTGCGCCTGCCCTGAAACAACCCAACAGGGTGTTATTTCATCTCAGAAATTTCAACGCCAACAATACAACTAGAGTCGCCTTCTGGCACACAGCGCACCACAGTGGCAATGGCAGCAAGAGAAGGAACTTGAGAGCTGGGTGAGTCAATAGCAACACTCACTTGGGTGCCAATTTCGATGGATGGCTCATCAACTTCTAGTGACATACCCGTCGCACTAATGTCCTTACACATGGCTTGCATTGTACGACTTGATTCATCGTCGGTAACCTGCAACTGACAAGGCGAATTTACCATCATCCTGAAAAAATTGCGCTTATCGTCATATCCCAACATCTCTACTTCTCCTGATACCTTATCCGTAAACCTCAAACGCTCTTCTTGTTATAGGGCGATGCGCTGCCGTTGTCAATCTGGCCAAGCAAATATCCCTTCGCGCGGCATTGGCTAGCATCACAAAGTGTTGAAAAAAACACTTAGTATTCATGTTGCTAGCGCGATTAAAAGTCAGCCAAAAAAAGTGAAATTCGTTTTGCCGAAATGGGGTATGCCGTTCCTAATTGCTGCGCAAATAAAGACACACGCAATTCCTCTATCATCCAGCGCACGTCCAGAAGCCCTTGCGGAACCTTCCCTTTTGGATATTTAGCGCACGCTTTTTCCCATTCAGCCGTGGCTTTTTCAATGGTCATTTGGTGCATGCGATCTTTATTCGGATCGATAGGCAGCTTTTCCAAACGACGGGAAAGCCCTGTTATGTATCGATTCCAATCATCAAGCCTTGCTTCACCAATGGATGAGACGAAACCAGGGAAAACCAAAGACGCGAGGTGCGCTTTACAATCACCCAATGCATTAATCATAGTAAGCGGCACATTCCCTTTCATTTGCTTTTGGCATTGATGAGCAAGGGTTAACCCTTTTTCAACCTGAGTGGCAATATGCAGTACCCTGTCGTTTATGTTTGCTCTGACTTCATCCACACATGCGTCAAAGTCGGTTTTGCTTCGCACGTCAGTTTGATGCTGCTGCGTATAGTCGCCTACCAACGCATCAATACCGGCAAAGATGCAGTCATCAACTAACGCTTTTACTTGCCCAAAAGGATTGAAATACAAACCCAGCTTCGCTTTATTTGGCAGTTTGCTTTGCAAATAATTTAACGGCGAAGGCATGGCGTTTTTAATCAGAACATTGACCCCCTTTCGATGCAATGCCTGCGCTTTTTCTTGTTCATCAATCAGCGCAATATCAACTTTGTCCCCGCGCTCAACTAATGCAGGGAATGCCTGAACCTCAAAGCCGCCTACCTTTTGCACAAAAGTGGTGGGTAAGCGATCAAAATCCCATTCCACCAAGTCATTTCGCTCTAACTCTGGGGTGGCTGCTTTTTCAAAGGTTTGCTTAACTTGCCCCGCACAAGCTTGTTTCAACTCATGCAAACTGTCGTTTTTAGCAATCACATTGCCATCATCATCCACCACCGCAAAATGCATGATTAAATGCTTATCTAGCGCAGCAAAATTCCACTCTTCTTCATCAATGGTTATACCGGTCATTTTACGAAGCTTATGCGTTACTGCTTCCACTAGCGATATAGGACGCCCGTTTTTATCGGTTTCACTCATATCGGCCATGCAAGCATCGGCAAAATTCGGGGCAGGCACAAAATTACGACGTAAACGCTTTGGCAGTGAACGAATCATGGCCACAATGCGGTCATGGCGCAACCCAGGAACCTGCCAATCGAAGCCTACCTCTTCTACTTGATTCAACACGGGCAAAGGTATAAGCACCGTCACCCCATCATCCTCAGCGTTCGGTTCGAAGTGATAGCGCAAAGGTAAGGTAATATTGCCCTGACGCCAAACATCAGGAAACGCGTTTTCAATCGCCTGGCCTGGCTGCTGCTTGTAAACGTCGTCTTCACTAAAGGTCAGCGCATCATTGCTTCCTTTCAGCTTAAACCACTTTTTGAACCCGGCCTCGTTATTGGCATCAGTAGGAATTCGTGAGGCGTAGAAGCTAACTAGGTCCTCATCATCAACGATTAAATCCCTGCGACGGGTCTTTTGCTCAAATTCATCCGCTTGTGCTAGAAGCGCTTGGTTGTCCTTAAGAAAGGCAAAATTTAATTTGGTATTACCTTCTACCAAGGCTTCGCGAATAAATAAGTCGTGACACACTGGTGGGTCAATTTGGCTATACACTTTGGCCCGTTTCATGACAATGGGTAAACCAAACAGGGTAACCTTCTCAAACGCGATTACCGCCCCGCGTTTTTTCGACCAATGGGGCTCAGAGAAGCTAGATTGCGTCACATGTTCCGCCAAGGGCTCTATCCACGTAGGATCAATTTTCGCCACCATACGGGCGAACAATTTTGACGTTTCGACTAACTCCGCAGCCATGACCCACTTGGGTTGTGACTTTGCTAACCCTGAACCGGGGAAAATCATAAAGCGGGTATTGCGAGAACCTAAGTACTCTCTGTCTTTATCTTTAAAGCCTAAGTGAGACAATAAACCGCTGGCAATGGCCTGATGAATAGACTGGTAGTCGGCCTCTTGTTTAACAATGCCAAAGCCTAACTCAGCAATGGATTTCTTTAATTGGCTTACAATGTCTTGCCATTCGCGCATACGCAAATAATTGATAAACTGCTGTTTACACCATTTTCGTAATTGATTTTGGCTAAGGGCATTTTGTTGTTCTCTAAAGCCGTTCCATACGTTAAGGAGACTGATAAAGTCTGAGTCTTTGTCGGCGTATTCGGCATGCTTTTCGTCGGCTTGCTGGCGTTTATCTTGTGGACGCTCTCGTGGGTCTTGAATGGACAAGCCTGCCGCAATAACCATAACCTCTTGTAGTGCATTGGTACGCTCTGCTTCTACCACCATACGCGCATAACGGGGGTCAATGGGAATGCGGGCAATCTGACGCCCCAACTTAGTAAGCTGCATGCGGCCTTTGCTTTTTCCAATGGCTTGAATTTCTTCAAGCAACCTAAAGCCATCGTTAATGTTTCTATTGTCAGGTGGCTGTACAAAAGGAAACGCGGCAATATCACCTAACCCCAACGCCAACATTTGCAGAATAACCGACGCCAAATTAGTACGCAGAATTTCTGGGTCAGTAAAAGCTGGACGCCCTAAATAATCCTGTTCACTGTATAAACGAATACAAATACCATCAGACACACGACCGCATCGCCCTGCCCTTTGGTTGGCTGAAGCTTGTGAAATGGGTTCAATTGGCAAGCGCTGTACTTTACTTCTCGCGCTATAACGAGAAATACGAGCGGTCCCTGGGTCGATGACATATTTAATACCCGGTACTGTCAGCGAGGTTTCAGCAACGTTGGTTGCTAGAACAATGCGCCTGCCCGTATGGGATTGAAAAATTCGGTTTTGTTCCGCCGCTGACAATCTTGCGTACAGGGGCACTATTTCGGTATTTCGATATTGTTGGCGGCTTAAGGCATCTTGGGTATCGCGAATGTCGCGCTCTCCACTCAGAAACACCAGAATATCCCCAGGCGCTTCGCCCATAAGCTCATCAACCGCTTTAACGATGGCATCACTTTGATCGCCATCATTATTCGCTTCGTCGGGGTCATGATAGCGAATTTCAACGGGGTAAGTTCGGCCACTAACTTCAATTACAGGGGCATGATTAAAGTGCCGAGAAAAGCGCTGCGGATCGATAGTCGCTGAGGTAATAATAAGCTTTAAATCGGGGCGCTTCGCCAATAGTTGTTTCAAGTAACCAAGCAAGAAATCAATGTTTAGGCTGCGCTCGTGGGCTTCATCAATAATAATGGTGTCATATTGATTTAAAAACCTGTCTTGTTGCATTTCAGCGAGCAACATTCCATCCGTCATGAGTTTCACGTAGCTACGTTCACTCACCTGATCGCTAAATCGGATTTTAAACCCTACTTTTTCACCTAACGGTGTGTTCAACTCTTCAGCAATACGTGTGGCTACGCTGCGCGCAGCCAGTCGCCGTGGTTGTGTATGGGCAATCATGCCCTTCACGCCCCGCCCTAACTCAAGGCATATTTTAGGCAACTGGGTGGTTTTACCCGAGCCGGTTTCACCCGCCACAATCACCACCTGGTGCGCGGCAATGGCGGCCTTAATATCGTCTTTTTTGTCACTCACCGGCAGCGGCGGATAGCTTACTTCTGGTAAATTTTGTTGGCGAAGTTCACACGCTGACACCGACTTTTGAAGGTCTGCGAGCAATTTTTCATGCTCTGCGGCAAGCCGCTCATCCCCCGCGCTATTTGCCGATTTATCACCCTTGTCTTTTATCTGCTTTGCTAATTGCTGAATTCGACGCTTAAGCCTGAATTTATCGTTAATTAAGCAGTTATCCAGTTGTTCGTGGAGCGGTTTAATCGCAATGGGTGCAGACAAAATAACATCCTAATGACTAATGTAAGGCTTGCCCTGAAAGGCAGTGATAAAAAGGATGACGATCCTAGAAGAAGCCGACCGAAATTTCCAGCGTAATTCTGATAACGGCCTAAGCTTGGCTTAGCCCGTCATCATTTTTTTGGCTGAATTGGGGAAAGTTAAACCAAATAGCCAGTAAGCCGAACACGAAAATAAGCATGGGATACCAACAATAAGGTGTTATCGCTAGTGGCGAAATACCGACAACGGCAGCAGCGCTCAATAATTGTGCACCATAGGGGACTAAGCCTTGAAAGCTGCATGAGAAAATATCAAGCAGTGAGGCGGTGCGTCTAGGATCAACGCCATACTTTTCATTAAGATCACGGGCAATGGGGCCGGCGGTCACAATGGCAATCGTATTGTTTGCCGTTGTCACATCTAAGAAACTGACCAAACCAGCAATACTGAACTCTGCCCCTTTTTTACTGCTTACTCGACGGGTAAGCCTGTCTATAAGCCAAGCTATCCCACCATTAGCATGCATAAGTGCCACTATGCCTCCAATGGTAATAGCAATCATGGCCAAATCTTGCATCCAGCCCATGCCTTTTTGAATACTGTGCATCATAGTAAGTACGGTGAAACTGTCTTGAACTAAGCCCACCACACAAGCGGTAATAATGCCTACCGCCAATACAGTGATCACATTAAAGCCGGTAAGTGCAAATACAATGATAAGTACGTAAGGTAAAATGCGCCATAGGTCATATGCACCGGCCTCAACCAACTCAGACGTATCAACATCAATGAATAACAATAAGGCCAGCGTCACTAAACACGCCGGTAACGCCACCATTAAATTTGCCCTGAATTTGTCTTTAAGCATCACCCCTTGTGTTCGGGTTGCAGCAATGGTGGTATCTGATACAAAAGACAGGTTGTCACCAAACATTGCGCCACCCACCACAATGCCAAGGGCTAGCTCAATGGGTAATCCCAAACTGGTAGCCAAGCCAGCGCCGATGGGTGAAAGGGCAGTAATGGTGCCCATGGAGGTGCCCATCGCAAAAGAAATAAAACAGCAAATGAGGAAAAGCCCCGGTAATATCATGGCGCTAGGCACAAATTGAAGTGCCATATTAACCGTGGCATCACGGGCACCAATGTCGATAGTGACCGCGTAAAATGCGCCAGCAAGTAAGAATATCAGCACTAACAAAATAATATTTTTATCACCGCCGCCTTTGCAAAACGTTTGAACTTTATCAGCAAATGTCTCTTTTTTTCCCTTCGGATTTAAACACAATCCATACCCCGCACTAATAAAAAACGCCACCAAGATGGGCATAGCCGTTATATCGTTGGTAAGTAGGCCTGTTGCTACCACCAGCACTACAAACAACAAAATGGGGGTTAAGCCCAGTAAGTTAGGGGCTAAAGGAGTAGTCTTTGGGGAGGACAAATCGTTAGGTGACGTAGAAGATTGCACAGCGCTCACTTAGGTAATTTATGGTTTGCAAAATAAGCCTAAGAGGATAAAAGGTTTTTTGGCTAAAGCAAAGTAATTATAGCGCCCTTAGTTCACTTGGCGTATGGCCCGTCAGTCGCTTAACCGCCCGCCTAAAATTAGGCAAATCGGAAAATGCCATTTCAGAGGCACTTTGTTCATTGTTAAGCTTTTTCATTGCCAACAATACGATTGCCTGCTCTCGCCTTACCTCTTCTGTAAGCGCACGATAACTGTATTCGTGCTCTTTTAGTTTGCGCTTAAAGGTGGCAGCACTCATTGAAAACTCGGCGGCCGCATCGGGCAAGCTGGCGTGCAAATTATGCTCAGTAAGTAATCTCACCTTATCGAGTATACTCAGTGTAGCGTCACTGCTGGTATGGGTGCCAATTTCAGGCTCAACGAGAGAGCAATGATGCGCTTCCCCACTCACATTCCCGCATTCAAAGGGGGCCAGCACACTTCCTTTAGGCAGCATCAACGACATAAAAGGAGCATTAAAATTTAATCGCAAACCTAAATAGGTTTCAAAATCTTCAATATTACGTGGCCGAGACGCCGTCATGCCAAAATGAAACGGCAGGCGGGTTTTACTGCTCGCTTTCGCAAATGCCACTAACATGGATAGGCTAATTTGCATTACAAATGGCCAAATTTTGCTGCACCCCATGGCATCCCTTGCTACCCACAGACTATTCTCATTCACTTCATAGCGTGCGAAAGACACTAACGGTAAACACAGCCAACGCTGTGTGGTGACCAGTCGTATCACCTGAGTTAGGCTGCCCGCGTCTTTGATGGACGAAAATTCATGGTTTAACAAGGCATTGGCCAAATGCTTGCCAATAAGAAAACTGGCGTCTTTCGCTTTACAATAGCTTTGTACATTGCCTATTAAGGCGATAAGTTGTTTACCACTTACCCGCAAATTAGGGGTTATCGCATCGTCAAATATCCCTGTGCCTCTCAATAACTTATGCACAGACACGCCCCGAGGTTCAGCAATAGCTAGCACGGCGCACACAAAGTGATAACCGGGGATCACCTTATCGTGTTTGCTAACTGGCAACGGTGGCGACGTCAGTGCCATTAGGCAGCAGTCCTCTGGCCTTTCTCTAACTTACCCAACATACCTCTAAGAATGTTGGGTAAATGGGATACTGGCGTAAGCTGAGCCACTTCGGCGCGGGCACTGGTATAAATCGCCTCTGCACTTGCTTGATGTCTAAAGGCGACATGCTCAATGCTAATGCAAATTTGTTTCACAATATTATAGGCTTGGGTTTCACATACGTCGGGCAATAAAAGCGCGAATCTGTCCCCTGCATACCGACAGGCCAAATCTTGCTGCCGTAAATTCATAATAAGTAATTGCGCCACTTCATGCAGATATCGGTCACCTTCAGCTTGCCCGTAGCGCTCGTTAAAGTAGGAAAAGTCATTGATATCTATAATGGCAACATAACCGTTCCCCCCACTTTCCTGAAACGCTGCCGCGCGGGCTTGCCAATACTCCCCGCGATAAAGCTGCGTAATGGGGTCTATTTCACCATGATCGCGATAATCCCACTCTCTTCGTCGCAACTGAATATTAATCGCCCGCTGTTCGTGGTGCCATAAATACAAGGCCCCGGTCATCACTAACATTCCAACTACAGCAGGAAAAGATTCAATCATACTGAGCCAATGGGACGCAGGGGGATAACGCAGAAATTCATCGAGTAAATCGAGGCTGGCCGAAAATAAAATACACCCCAGGCCAATCACAATATATCGCGTCACTTTGCCTGGTGGCCGGCTCGCCAATGCAGATAAGATCCACGCCAAGGTCAGTAAAACAATGCTGCCTTCCCCGAGTATGTCTAGCCATGAAATTTCAGCAAATAGCTTCGGGCTACCCGCATTAAGACTTAACACCAGTGCCAGAGATAACACGGCGACGGTGAATACTAACCACCCTTTATGGTGGCCAAACTGGGTGTGATTACGTAATTTGAACATGCAAAACTCAAGGTTAAATTTTCTGTGAAATATCCCACTTTCACAGGTATTGTCGAGGGTCACTTTGGCTCACGAATATGACAAGCGGATGTCAGCGAAAGGAAAAGCCACGATAAAATCCAATTATTTCATTTAAATTCATAAACTTAATAACGGGTCATTTTAGCTCACTGTTTTTTTATCTAAGGCTAAAATCCATCATTCCTTGGTTTTTTATCTCCCCTACGTCACAGAAATGTCACATGCGCTTTCTACTTTAGCCATGCATCGCACTCTTCATACTTAGAAAATGGATAAATAATGAAAATGAATAATCGTCTTAAACCGTTAACGATTGCTTGTATCGCTGCGTTAGGCATGTCTATTTCTCAGCAAGCCCTTGCTGGGGATGGCGCTATTGCCGGCCAAATTAATGACAGCGCCGAAGCGCGGGTTTACGTTGGCGCAAAAATTAAAATCAAAGAATTAAATTTGGTGACAGAGTCTCGTCGCGACGGTTCATTCCGTTTTCCTTCTGTCCCTGCGGGCAACTATACCCTTGAAGTGAGTTACCTTGGTGAGCAAACCAAGCGTATTCCTATTACGGTTTCTGATGACCAAACCATTACGCCGGTTGTCGTATTAGGTGAAGACGATACGTTAGAAGAGCTACTGGTGCTGGGCCAACGTAGTAGTCAAGCTAGCGCAATCAACCAGCAACGTGTGTCGAATAGAATTTCAAATGTGGTTTCTGCTGACGCCATTGGTCAATTCCCCGATCAAAATGCTGCAGAGTCCCTCCAACGTTTGCCTGGCCTCACCATAGAACGGGATCAAGGTGAAGGACGCTTTGTTGGCATTCGCGGTATCGACCCTAACCTGAATAATGTGGTAATTAACGGGTTAAACATTCCATCACCAGAATCTGGCGTGCGTTCTGTGGCGTTAGACGTTATTCCTTCAGAACTCATTCAAACGCTAGAAGTGTCTAAATCTGTCACGCCAGATATGGACGGTGATGCCATTGGTGGCTCTGTGTCTGTAAAGAGCGTTAGCGCATTTGATAAGCAGCAAGACACCGCCAGCGTGACCGTGCAAGCCAGTCAAAATGACCTGCGCGACGAAACTAGCCCTAAGATCTCTGGCACGTTTACGCAAAAAATCACCCCCGACTTTGGCGTGGCCGCGGCCCTGTCCTACTTCGACCGTGAGTTTGGGTCTGACAACATAGAAAGCAATGGCGATGATGAAGTTGAACAACGTCATTACTCTATTACCCGCGAACGTTTGGGTGCAGCGGTAAACTTTGATTACCGTCCCGATTTTAATAACCAATACTTCTTGCGCACTTTGTACAGTGAGTTTTCAGACGATGAGTACCGTATGGCGAATGCCTTTACCTTCGACGGTGAAGACTCAGAAATTGTTCGTTCAAGCAAAGACAGATACGAAAGCCAAAGTATATTTACTGTAGCCTTAGGCGGTGAGCATCAACTCGACACGTGGCAGGCAGATTGGCAAGTTGGCTATGCAATGTCGGATGAAGATGAACCTAATGCGCTCTATTACGATTTCGTCACCGAAAACGACAGCATTGAAAGTAACTTGGAAACCATGATCCCACAGGTCACCCAAGATGCTGACGCCATGGATTTGTCTACCTATGAACTGGATGAAATCGCGTTTGAAGATAACTACACAAAAGATACGGAAACCAGCTTCAAACTTGATTTAACTCGCCCTATTACCTTAGGTGACTATAAAGGTGAGTTAAAAATGGGGACTAAGTATCGCACCAGAGAAAAAGACAGAGATAGCCAAATCTTCATTTATGATGGTGATTTTGACGATATTGCCCCCGCTGATTTTGCGGGTGCGTCGCCAGACTACAGCCTAGGTGACTTTGGCCCAAGTTTAGATCGTACTGGACTGCGAGATTTCTTTAACACTAACCGCAGTAACCTAGAGTTGGCTGAACTCGATTCAGAAATTGAATCTAATGGCGCAACCTATGTTAACCAAGAAGATATTTTTGCCGCCTACGTCATGGGCAGTGTGGATATTAACAACTGGCACATTGTGGCAGGTGTACGCTATGAAAGCACAGATTTCTCCACCGAGGGAATGCGTGTAGAGCTAATCGAAAATGAAGAAACTGATGTTGAAGAAGTGGTTAACACCCCTTGGGCTTCTGACAAAGATTACGATCATTGGCTGCCAAGCATCAACGTGCGTTACAGCTTTTCTGAAAAGCTTCAACTTAGAGGCGCCTATACACAAACCATTTCTCGCCCTAAATTCGAAGATGTGGCGGCCTTTCAAATCATTGAAAGTAAAACCGAAGAAGATGATGGCGAATTTGTTACTGAGCGCGAAGCTGAAGTGGGTAATCCTGAGCTAAATCCGTATGAAGCACAGAACATCGACATTGCATTGGAATACTACCCAGGCGACATTGGCGTATTATCAGCAGGTTACTTCTACAAAGATATCGACAACTTTGTTGTATTTGCCGATGTAGCGGGCACAGAAGGCTGGGAAGGTTACGACGAGGTAATACAAGCTATTAATGGTGACACCGCCACCTTACACGGCTTAGAGCTATCGTGGGTGAAGGCATTTAATAACGGTTTCTTAGTGGCCGCCAATGCCACCTTTACCGACTCAGAAGCCACCACTTATCTGGAAGGTGAAACCTACGAAACGCAATTGCCGAACCAGTCAGATCGGGTGGGTAACCTCACGTTCGGCTACGAAGCTAACGCCTTTAGTTTACGCTTAGCCATGACCTATAAGAGCGAAAACTTTGAAGAAATTGACGGCGATATGCTGCGCTTTGAAGATGATCACACCCAGGTGGACTTCATGGCTAAGTACTTTATCAATGACGACATGCAATTGTACTTCAATGCCGTTAACCTCACCGATGAACCTTTCTACAACTACTTCGATACGCGCAACAAAAATGCGCAATATGAAGAATATGGCCGCACTTACCAAGTTGGCTTTACGTGGCAGCTACGCTAATTATTTGCCCTATACCAAGCTAAGCGGGTGCGCGTGAGCGCACCCTATCGATACAACAGAGACAACTTCATGCGACTATTTTTACTAGGTTGGTTATTGGCCTGTTCACTATGTTCAGCGCAAACCACTTCATTAGACTATTACAAACAACATGCTATTAAAGGCGTACCCACAGAAGCCCAAGGGGTTTCCTTTCTGGTACTGGGCGATTGGGGCAGAAATGGCCATTTTTATCAAAAAGAGGTGGCGAAATGGTTAGATATCGCCAGTTATCAGTTGGATGCCGAGTTTATTGTGACCACGGGCGACAATTTCTACGACAATGGTGTTGCATCAATACACGACCCCTATTGGATAACCTCCTTTGAAAACATCTATCACTATCCACATTTGTTTATTGACTGGTACCCAGTGCTAGGCAACCATGATTATCGAGGAAATTGGCAAGCGCAAATCGATTACAGCCAGGTTAGCCGTCGCTGGCAAATGCCTTCGCAGTATTATGAAAAGTACATCACATTGGACAACCAGCAACAGGTTCAGTTGCTGTTTATCGACACCAGCCCGCTAAACCCTGACTATGCGTTTGAAGAAAAATATCGCAACGCCTATTCACAGGGGCATGAAGAACAATTGGCGTGGATTAACGACAAATTGGCTAACAGCCAGGCCACATGGAAAATTGTTATAGGGCACCATCCTCTTTATTCCAGCGGTAAGCGCTACGGAAAAACGGATGCCATTAAAGACGTGCTTGAACCTATTTTTGAAAAATATCAGGTGAATGCCTATATCGCAGGGCATGAGCACGATTTACAACATAATCAAATTGCGGGCAGCGAACTGGTGCATATTGTCTCTGGCGGCGGCTCTGAAGTGCGCCCTGTGGGGCAATACGACTTTACCCAATTTGCAAAATCTACCGGTGGCTTCGTTGCCGTAAGCCTTAATAATGCGTTATTAACCTTTCGCTTTATTGACCACAACGGCCAACTTATCTATTCCCACCACATCAAGAAATTAGAGAAATAATAATGACAGCGCTATCCATACCCACGCTTCTTCCTACGCCCCTTCGTTGGGCTTTATCCCTTTTCGTTGCACTCGGTTGCAGCGCCTGCGCCACCAACACAGAAAACGCAACGCCTCCACTTGCGCTGCAAGCCGTTGAACATGAGCTGGCGGAATACCCGCTGCCTAGCGACATACGTTTAGCGTCACCTTCACATGTAGACACACTGTTTAGCAAGGGCGTTGAAGCGCTTTGTGCAGGAAAAATCGGCGCCTATTATCACATGATTAATGTTGATGCCGAAAACATGCTGCACCACTACGAATGGCGGGGCAATACCCCCACTCTATTGCGTTCTTTCGCCATCGGCCCTGGCATAAAAAGCTGTGCGATAACGGAAGCAGAAAACACGCAGCTAAAAAGCGCCACCTTATACCTTGCCGATGAATTTTCGGGTCTTTGGGCCATGCCATTGCACCCAGAACATGAAGTATCGAAATCATTGCAATTCTATCAGCCTGACACCCCAGTAGAAGGGGTGGCAACAGGCTATTCGCACGCTACTGGCCCGTTAGTGGCGTGGGTAAGCCCAGCGCACAGCGGTGTGTGGCTGCAAACCCAATGTGCCCGTCATTACTTTTCTTTTGATAAGGACATTGCTCCTGAATTAGTCCGTTTTTCATCACCAGATTCGCCCGATACCCCAGTGCCCATGCTGTATGTTAACGATGACGAAACGGGCGCGGTTTATGCGGCAAGCCTTACCGATAAACTTAGCGCCTGTGATGCCCCAGCAGCGTCTTCGCAATCTACAGCGATACCATTACTCGCCGTGTACGAAACCACGCCCGTGGATAACTATGGCGACGCGGCTGACGACCCCGCTATTTGGTATAACAGTCAGTCCCCAGCGCAAAGCCTGATTATTGGCACCGACAAAAAAGGCGCACTAAACACGTATAGCCTGCAAGGAAAGCGCATGTCTAGCCACCCCATTGGTAAGGTGAATAATGTGGAAGTCGTCGCCATATCGTCAGCGGGCGTAACGCCTACTGGTTCGCCCATTAACGCGCTCGCCATTGCGAGTAATAGAACCCACAATAGCCTGTCTGTTTTATCTGTGGCACAAGGCAGCGGCGAATTGGCTTTATTGTCAGATATACCCACACCACTTTCAGACATATACGGCCTCTGTGCGTTTAACCACAACGGCAATATTGATGTGTTGGTGAACAGTACCAGTGGCGAATATTTACGTTATCAGCTTAGTTTGAACCCTGATAGCGGTAACATTGATGCAAGCATGGTGCACGCCTTCACCTTACCTTCGCAACCAGAAGGCTGTGTGGTTGATACACAAAAGGGGGTGGCATACCTTGGGGAAGAAAGCACAGGTGTATGGACACTAGATGTAAATCAAACACAGGCCAGCCCACAGCTTGCCATCACCATTACTGCGCCCGTAGAAAGTGATGTTGAAGGGTTAAGTTTGTTTGATGTGGATGGTGTGCGCTATTTGATTGCATCCAGCCAAGGAAACAATCAATACGCTGTCTATTCAACCGATCACACCTTTTCGTTGATTGGCATGGTTGAAGTTACCGCGAATAGAGAAAAAAGCATTGATGGCGCATCGGAAACCGATGGCTTAGCGACCTCTAATTATAACTTTGGTGGCGAATTTAGTGAGGGAATATTCGTGGTTCAGGATGGCAGAAACATTATGCCCAGTGAAAAACAAAACTTTAAAATAGTAACCGGCACATCACTGGCTAACGCCATACGTAGCCTAAATGCCGCTAACTAAGGGTTTCAAGCGATGTAGACGTACAGGCTATGGGCGAAATAATGACAAAAATAAAAACCAATAAATAAAAAAAGTAAGTTAAATTCGGCCGCTGAAAAGCGGCCTTTTTATTTGAATATTTATTAGTTTTGCTAACTGGCCTGCTGATAACCTGACCGTAATTGAATATCAATGGCTTTAAGTACCGACGAACGGTTAATCGTCCCCAGTAAAACGCCGTCATCATCAACCACGGGATACACCCTGGGTTTATCGCGAATAAGTAACTGCGCTAACTCAATCACAGATAAGTAAGGCTTAATGGAGATCACTGGCGTTCGCATCATCTCTGATACCCGACAAATTTGTTCTCGATAATAACTTGAAGCAATCATCTGCGCGATGCAATCTTGCTCAGACAAAAAGCCAACCACCTTCCCTTTTTTATCAATAACTGGCCCGCCACTTTGCCTACTGATTAATAGCGCTTCTACAGCTTCAGCAACCGTCATCTCTGGATTCAATTTTACCGGATGCACATTCATATAGTCACTGACTTGCAACGATTCCATACATTTCTCCCTGCCGAAGCGCACATGGTTGTCGGTTACTGCTGGCAATGGCGTTACGGCACTGCATATTGTTAATATTATTTAGATATGAAGTTAAATTAACCTCACCTTTCAAGATTAGTCACAAATCTAATTTTCGGCTACTTTTTCCAGCATAAGGTTGGTGTAAATATGGTGTCTAGTGGATAAGTTTGGTAAACCACTACAGCCAGTGTACACTTCGCCTCAATATCTTTATTCAATTAAGCAATAGTAACGCAATGCACGAACCCTCTTTTCTCTGGTACGATTTTGAAACGTTTGGTACCAGCCCACAAAAAGACATGCCTTGCCAGTTTGCGGCAATTCGCACCGATAGCGATCTCAACATTATTGGTAAACCTATCAATATCATGAGTGCCATCGCGAATGATTACCTTCCCCATCCAGACGCCTGTTTGGTCACGGGCATTACTCCGCAGCAAACCCTTCGGGATGGCAGTAATGAAGCCGATTTCGCTAAGCGCATTTACGAGGAAATGGCGACGCCCAACACGTGTAGTGTGGGGTTTAACAGCATTAGGTTTGATGATGAAGTTGCTCGTTTTCTGTTTTACCGAAACTTTTATGACCCCTATGCCAGAGAGTGGCGAAATGGCAATAGCCGCTGGGACATCATCGATGTCGCGAGAGCTTGCTATGCCTTGCGACCTGAGGGTATAAATTGGCCAACCAAAGAAGATGGCTCACCCAGTTTTAAACTTGAAGCGTTAACCCAAGCCAATAACATCAGCCACGAGAATGCCCACGACGCACTTAGTGACGTGTACGCCACCATTGCGCTGGCAAAGCTGATGAAAAACGCCCAGCCCAGGCTGTTTGAATATGCTTTCTCATTGCGTATTAAGCATAATGTATGGCAGCAAATTGACCTTACCAAGCCGTCTGTTTTGCTTCATATTTCGTCCAAACTCCCCGCACGTCAGGGATGCTGCACCTGGATAATGCCAATTGCAAAGCACCCGACTAACGGCAATGCGGTGATTGCTATTGATTTATCAAAACCTGTGGATGGCCTACTGAATAACACCGCAGAAGAAATAAAAGCAAACCTTTACCGTTCACAAGAGGCGTTAGGACAATCGTCGCGGCCAGGATTAAAGCTTATTCATGTAAACCGTTCTCCTTTTGTCACCACGGCGAAAGCCATGACACAAGAGAATGCCGATAGACTCGGCTTAGACAGAGACACCTGTTTAGAAAACTACCGCCGCCTGTCTCAGCACACCGACCTCGCCCTAAAACTCTCAAAGGTGTTTGAAGACGGTGAGTTTGATGACGATCAAGATGTTGATCATGCTTTGTACAGTGGAGGCTTTTTAAACGACGAAGACAGACGTTGGTGTGAGCAGGTACTAGAGGCGACACCTGATGCCTTAGCTGCACTGAGTGATCAAACTCAGCACCCAAGATTGAAAAGCCAGCTATTTAGGTATCGGGCGAGAAATTTCCCTAACACCCTAACATTTGATGAAATGACCAAGTGGCAGCGCCACCGGCAAGCGCGCTTAACCGATGCCCAGTCACCGGCTTCAATCACGCTAGAGCCTTATATGCTGCGTTTAGAGCAGCTGGCTCAAGTCCACAGTGATAACCCAGAAAAACAAGCCATACTGCGTGCACTTTATCAATATGCTGAAAACCTTTGACCTATTATCTTAAGGGCATTAAATTAGTCTTTCGTCTACCAAGGAAAGTAGCGAAGCCCGCCTACATAAATGGCATAAATTTGCTTAACGCGAACAAATGACATTCATGTGTGGCAAAGCCTAGCCGATAAACAAAGATAACAATGACGTTTGCTGTCCAAAGGAATTTAAGTAGTGATGAACGGCGTAACTATTAGCTTCGACAAAACAAGAACATATATCAATCTTTCGCTGTCCCCCTCAGAGTTTAATAAAGAGGTGGATGAACGGGCGATAAAGCTTGAATTAGAAAAAGGTGAAACTAAACGCTTATTTGTTTCAGACACGGCACTAAAGTCAGCCTGCGATACCGCAAACCACTACTTTAAAACTGGCGATGGCACTGTGGTTCAGGAACGTATTGGTGAACGGAAAAACGCGGAAGTCGTCTATCGCATTCCCGAAGACGGCATGTCTGCCAACTTAGTGCTTACCACGCCCTATGGCGGAAAGCTTCCCAGCTTAGGCACACTCAAATCCCTCGCATTAAAAAATAACATTCGCCGCGGTTTAGGCACAAAAATCATCCAATCTATGCTGAAAGAGGCGAAAACGGCCCCACCCGGCACCATAATAGAAAAAACAGTCGCGAAAGGCTTACCCGCAAGAAACGGGCGTTCATCTCGTTTCATTCCTTTGGTTCCCAACGCATTAGAGCGCGTACTTCGCCCTCAAACAGGTGCAGGCGAACGCGTCGATATGCGCAATCTTGGGGAAGTCATTTGCGTAAAGGCAAATGTGCCCGTATTAAGACGGACTGAGCCTACGCCAGGTCGCACCGGGTTTGATGTAAAAGGTAATTTGCTTGACCCTAAACCCGGTGAATGGGTGGAATTTCGCCACGGGAAAGGTACCGCCCAGTCAGACAGCGATCAGAATATTCTCGTTTCCACCATTGCCGGTATGCCTAAATACCAAGACCAAACCATGAACATTGACGACACCTTCATATGTAGCGGCGTGAATGTAGGTACGGGGCATGTGACTTATGAAGGCGCAGTCTTGGTGAACGGTGACGTTACCGAAAAGATGGAAATTAAAGCGAAAGGCGATGTCACCATAAATGGTTTTGTAGAATCAGCACGCATTGAATCTGACGGCGACATTATTATCACCGAAGGTGCCATGGGCAAAGTGAATGACAACCCCGGTGAATTTAACTGTCAGCTGATAGCCGCGGGTAGCGTTCATGTTCAACATGGACAAGGCATAGATATCCAGTGTGCAGGCAATATCACCATTGGCAGACAACTCGCTTACAGCAGGTTACGCTGCGCCGGATCGGTTACCGTGGGGAACATCGATAATCCGATGGGCAACCTATTTGCCTGCGACATTATCAGTCAAGATAAGGTCGAGGCAGGGACATTAGGGGCAATCTCTGGCAGCACACTACAAGTTGATTTTAGTCCTGGCTTTAATTTACTCATTGAGCGCAAAGAAGCATTAGACGAACTGCTTCGTCAAATCAGAGAAAATAATTCAAAGCACAAAGAAAAAATAAACATTCTTAAAAGCAAAAAGGTACCGAAAGAACTTAAAGCCAAAGTGGCTGATGCTTTGGAAATGTTTAACAATGAATCTGCCCTTTTAGAATGGATTGAAAGCAAAGTCCTCGAAGTCAAAGAAACCAAAGATAGATATCACTCTGATATAAAACTCATTGCCAACAAACGGCTATACCCTGGGGTTTCCGCTAAGTTAAACAATCGCGCGTGGCGGTCAGATAGAGAATACGACAGAAGCCGCGTTAAATTTGAAGGGCACCAATGGTCCTGCGAACCTATGATCTCTTAAGCGGTGTTGTTCAACTGGGGTTAGGTTTTAAAGCTAAAGGCGTGATATAAACTAACGCCCTATTCAGCAATGGCTAATTTACCGAACCCCAGTCGCTTCGATTGATAAAGCGCTTTGTGCGTGCGTTCAAACCAGTCAGGAAAGCCTTCGCCTTCTTTTAAGTCAGACAACCCCACCGCCACTGTCATATCTGCCTCGGTAATATCCCTATTGGCCGTAACGGCGGTAATTAGACGCTCGGCGAGGACTTCACCTTCTGCCAAATTGGTTTGTGGGCACAATACGGCAAATTGCTCACCTGAAAAGCGTGACACCACGTCAACCTCCCTCACCGTAGCCAAACAAACCGAAGCCAGTATTTTTAGCACTTGCTCACAATGTTGAGGGTCAGTCTCATGCCTTCTGTCTTTTGTGGGGATTAACTCAAGCACAATTAACGACGCCCGAGTATGAAATCGTAAAAAGCGTGAAATTTCTTCTTCCGCTTTTTGAATCATGTGATTACGATTATACAACCCGGTCAGCGAGTCATGGGCTGACAGAAACTCCAAGGTACGGTTTCTGTCTAATAGCGTGGTTTGCAAAGACTCAATTTCTGCATTTTTCTGTTTCATTAAGCGCTTGTATAGTGCCACCGTTCTATTGCGCCAAACTAGCCCTATCACCACAAGCAGCACAAACATAAGGGTCATGACCAGCTTCACATAATCCCGTTGATAGCGCACTTGTACATCGTTCCACTGACGGTATATCTCCACACGCTTAGTTTCTGGAATAATAGCAATAGCTTGATTAATAATGGGCAGAATATCGCTGATTGACTTGTTCACCCCAAAGCCAAGGGAGTCAAAAGGTTCGGCGTAGCCCACTATGGCAACATCCTGAATATTCTGATTATTAATGTGCGTATTCACGCTCATTAATGAGCCCACCATGACATCAAATTCGCCCTGCATTAATTGCAGCAACCCTTCACGCTCAGACTTAATCAATTTTAAGCGTAATTCCGGATAATAACGGGTAATGTACTCAACTTGTCGATAACCTTTTACAATACCCACAGAACGATTACCAATACCCGCATACCCTTGCAAAATAGGCGTTCCCTTTCTGGCGACCAAAATATTAGGGGCTTCAAAATAAGGGATAGAAAAATCTAAAAACTGCTTCCTAAAATCTGACACGTTAAGCATAGAAATCATCTGACACTTGCCCGCTTGCACAAACTCTAAACTTTCCTGCCAGCTCTCTGTAGGAACCAATTTAAAAGCGATGCCTGTATAATCAGAAATTATCCGCATATAGTCGGCGGATATCCCTATATGCTGGCCGTTGCGAATAGCCTCGTAGGGTGCCCAGTCAGGATCCACGCAATAAGAAATGGTATTATCGGGGAGAATAGATGAGGTTGTATCAGAGGTTGGTGCTTGTGCAAGCTGTGCCGTGGCAAACGGCGACCACAGCAAACTGATAAACAAAACGCTAACGCTTAACCGCGCAATAAGATTCAAACAACACCACCCAAGGAATACTTACTTTTAAATTTTTATTGAGGCATCAGTATCTTTTGTTAAGCATTAAAATGCAACACGACCCTCTCTCGCATGCTCACGTTGCATGCAATTTCCAGCAAATTTCCCTATTTTAGTGTGAATATCCCTTCATGATAGCAGCACGTTTGCAAACATCAGTTTGCAGTTCTGTAAAACTTTGGTAAATGCTTTTCTCTTTTTCCCATCACGCTCGCCAACAGCGCGTGGAAAAGATGCGCATTTTTTCCCATCATTTTCATCAATACCGAAAATCTGGCAAATAGCATAGGCCTAATCTAAGACAAACGCCACCAAGGATGTACATAAAGTGCCAGTCTTTTTTACCTTGACCTCAACGCAACAAAAAACATCATTGATTCGTCAAGCAAACCAATGATGTTTATGATGAATTTCGTTATACGCTAACGTTAAAGCATTTCCACAGCCAAGGCGACACCTTCGCCACCACCAATGCATAAAGAGGCAATCCCTTTTCGTGCATTTTTTTGCTTTAATGCATGAAGTAACGTCACTAAGATTCTTGCCCCAGATGCGCCAATAGGATGACCAAGAGCACAGGCGCCTCCTTTAACATTCACTTTCTTTTCATCTAATTGTAACTGACGAATAGCCATCATAGTGACCATTGCGAACGCTTCGTTGATTTCGAACAAATCCACTTCTTCTTTAACCCAATTCGCTTTTTCTAAAACCTTCTTCATCGCCCCCACTGGCGCAAGTGTGAAATTTTCAGGTTCAATAGAATGGGTGGCATGAGCGACCACTTTCGCCAGTGGGGTTAACCCTAACTCAGCGGCTTTCGACTCACTCATCACCACCAATGCCGCCGCACCATCAGAGATAGAACTTGAATTGGCTGCGGTGACCGTTCCGTCTTTGGTGAATGCCGGGCGCAATGTGGGTATTTTCTCAGGTCTGGCATTACCCGGGCCTTCATCGGTGTCTACCACCACGTCGCCTTTTCGAGTCTTAATAGTAACCTCGACTATTTCATCACTAAAGCCACCACTATTAATGGCTTCGTGAGCTTTAGACAACGAACTTAAAGCGAATTCATCCATATCTCCACGGCTAATATTTTGTTCATCCGCCGTAGATTGAGCAAAGCAGCCCATTGCCTTTCCGTCGTAAGCGTTTTCCAGACCATCAAGCATCATATGATCGAGTACTTGGCCGTGGCCCATACGATAACCGCTTCGGGCTTTGGGCAATAAATACGGTGCATTACTCATACTTTCCATGCCGCCAGCGACAATACTTGTAGCACTGCCCGCTTTAATAAGGTCGTGAGCAAGCATGACTGCTTTAAGGCCTGAACCGCATACTTTATTGATAGTGGTTACACCAGCGCCAAGCGGCAGACCTGCGGCTAATGACGCTTGACGAGCAGGAGACTGTCCGAGACCAGCAGGCAACACACAACCCATGATAACTTCGTCGATATTGTCGCCGCCTACCGATTCACACGCCGCTTTTATCGCCGTTGCACCAAGGTCGGTAGCGGTAACACCAGATAACGAGCCATTAAAGCCCCCCATTGGCGTACGTTTAGCCGCCACTATCACTACAGATTCTTCGCTCATTTTTAGCCCCTATTTTATTCAAATTCAGCTACTTAACTAAGTAGCTCTACACATGCGTATACAAATGTAGACACTCATTAATGTGGGAACTGCTCACCGCCCACATGAAAAATTGACGTTAGCAAAATGTTACTTTACCTTAACGTAAAATGTAATTAACGTTAACGTAAACCTCTCACAAACGTGTGTCAACAATCACTAACAGTGCAATTTAAAAACAGCGCTTGTTATTTGTACGAAAAAAGGTAGGTGCAATGATCACCCAAAATAATGAAGCCACCTATGCGATTGGTGAGCTAGCAAAAGAGTTTGATATTACGCCTCGTTCAATTCGCTTTTACGAAGAGCAAGGCCTGCTAAGCCCCAAAAGAACCGGACAAAACCGCATTTACGACAATAAAGATCGTGTGCGCTTAAAACTGATCCTGCGGGGCAAACGTCTTGGCTTTTCCCTGGCAGAAGTAAAAACACTGTTTGAAATGTACGACGCGAACCCAAATTCCGCGGTTCAACTTGAGGCCATGTTAGCCATGACAGAAAAAAAGCGGGCGGTACTACATCAGCAGCTTGAAGACATACAAATGCTAATGACGGAATTAGATGATGTAGAAGCACGTTGTCGCGAAGAACTCGAAGAACTAAAAAGAGGAAAAATTGCATGAACACTGCCTACCCTACCCTTAATTTTGGTTTAGGCGAAGAAATAGACATGCTGCGCCAGCACGTTTACCACTTTGCCAAAAGTGAAATTGCCCCCCTCGCTGAACACGCCGATACAAGCAATCAGTTTCCCAACGCCTTGTGGCCCAAATTAGGTGAAATGGGGCTATTAGGTGTCACAGTAAGTGAGCAATACGGTGGGGCAGACATGGGGTACTTAGCGCACACGGTGGCCATGGAAGAAGTCAGTCGAGCCTCTGCTGGTATAGGCTTAAGTTACGGTGCCCATTCAAATTTGTGCGTAAACCAGATTTTTAAAAACGGGAATGAACAACAAAAAGAAAAATACCTACCAAAGCTTGTCTCGGGGGAACACATAGGTGCCCTGGCCATGAGCGAACCTAACGCGGGCTCAGACGTGGTAAGTATGAAACTTCGTGCCGAAAAAAGGGGCGATAAATACATTTTAAACGGCAACAAAATGTGGATAACCAACGGCCCTGATGCTCATACCTTTGTCATTTATGCAAAAACCGATGTTAGCGCAGGTGCAAAAGGCATAACGGCCTTCATTGTAGAGCGCGACTTTGCAGGCTTTAGCCGTGCACAAAAGCTAGACAAATTAGGCATGCGCTCGTCAAACACGTGTGAACTTGTATTTGAAGACTGCGAAGTACCGGCCCAGAACATCTTGGGGCAAGAAGGAGAAGGCGTAAGAGTACTCATGAGCGGCTTAGATTACGAGCGGCTGGTACTGTCTGGCGGCCCTCTTGGCATCATGCAAGCGTGCATGGATATTGTGGTGCCCTATATTCACGATAGAGAGCAATTTGGACAGTCTATTGGCCAGTTTCAGTTGGTACAAGGCAAGGTTGCCGACATGTACACGCAAATGAACGCGGCGCGAGCCTACGTATACACGGTGGCGAAATCTTGTGACAGAGGGGAAACCACACGAAAAGATGCCGCCGGCGCCATTCTTTACGCCGCGGAACTCGCCACCAAAATAGCGCTAGATGCTATCCAGTTGCTCGGTGGCAATGGCTACATTAATGAATACCCCACAGGCCGGTTATTGCGAGACGCAAAGTTATATGAAATTGGCGCTGGCACGTCTGAAATTCGACGCATGCTCATAGGCCGAGAACTATTCAATGAATCGGCTTAATCCGGTTAATGCGCATGAAAACAAAAATAAAAACACACCGACACGACAGAAGCGATGTGAATTAAGGAGGGGGCATGCCCGTTCTACAATCCAAAATTAATGTGAAATCCGATGGGTTTGCAAACAACGCACAGCATATGCAAACCTTAGTAGACGATTTAACAAACAAAGTAAGTACCATTAAAAAAGGCGGAGGCGAAAGTGCCGCCGAGCGCCATCTAGCAAGGGGGAAATTGCTTCCCCGAGACAGAATAAACGCATTGTTAGATGCCGACACACCCTTTTTAGAAATTGGCCAACTTGCCGCATGGGAAGTTTATGACGACTACGTCCCTTGCGCAGGCGTTGTGGCCGGTATTGGGCAAATTCACGGTACTTTGTGTATGATTGTGGCTAACGATGCCACGGTCAAAGGGGGCACCTACTATCCCCTAACAGTGAAAAAGCATTTACGCGCACAAACGATTGCCGAACAAAATCACCTACCCTGCATCTATTTGGTGGATTCAGGTGGTGCAAACCTGCCCCGACAAGACGACGTATTTCCAGATAAAGAACATTTTGGTCGCATTTTCTTTAATCAAGCCAACATGTCTGCCAATAACATTCCACAAATAGCAGTGGTAATGGGGTCTTGTACCGCTGGGGGGGCTTATGTGCCGGCCATGGCTGATGAGAGTATTATTGTAAAAGAACAAGCCACTATCTTCCTGGGCGGCCCGCCACTGGTAAAAGCGGCCACAGGCGAAGTAGTCACCGCAGAAGAGCTTGGTGGCGGCGACGTCCATACCCGTATTTCAGGGGTAGCCGATCACCTAGCCAACAATGATCACCACGCCTTACAGTTGGCCAGAGACGCAGTGGCAAGACTCAATAGAGATACCCAGCATAGCCTGCCCCCAAAGCCTGCTGTTTGCCCGCGTTATCAGGCCTCAGAAATTTACGGCATTGTGCCATCAGATAGCAGGCAAACCTATGATGTACGAGAAGTAATCGCCCGCATTGTGGATGATTCTCAATTTGATGAGTTTAAACCCCTCTACGGCACCACCCTAGTGTGTGGTTTTGCCGATATTTTTGGCTACCCTGTCGGCATTGTTGCGAACAACGGCATATTGTTTGGTGAAAGCGCGCTAAAAGGTGCTCACTTTGTCGAACTATGTGCAATGCGAAAAATTCCTTTGGTTTTTTTACAAAATATCACCGGCTTCATGGTAGGCAAGCAATATGAGCACGGCGGTATAGCCAAACACGGAGCAAAAATGGTCACCGCGGTTGCTTGCGCCAATGTCCCCAAACTGACTGTCATAATTGGCGGCAGTTTTGGAGCCGGGAACTATGGTATGTGTGGCCGCGCCTACGACCCTCGCTTTCTATTTATGTGGCCAAATGCCCGCATTTCGGTCATGGGAGGCGAGCAAGCTGCTGGCGTACTTGCGCAGGTAAAAGCCGATCAAAAAGCCCGTGAAGGCACACCTTGGAGTCAAGACGAGCAAAACCGCTTTAAGCAGCCTATTCTTGATAACTACGAAAAACAGGGGCACCCCTACTATGCCTCAGCACGCTTATGGGACGACGGCGTCATTGACCCCGCTGACACCCGAACGGTATTAGGCCTCTCTTTAGCCTCTGCGCTTAACCGCCCCATTGAAGACACCAAGTTTGGTGTTTTTCGAATGTAGTGTTTTTCGAATAAAGTGTAAGGAGAACCAGAATGCACCAAGACGTTACCTATGAAGTTGATCAAAGGCAGGTTGCACTTATCACGCTTAACCGTGCAGAGAAACACAATGCCTTTAACGACGCTATGATAAGCACCCTAACCCACTATTTCGAGAAAGCCGCACAAGATAGCCAAGTTAGAGCGGTCGTGCTTAAGGCGGAAGGCAAAAGTTTTAGCGCCGGGGCCGATGCGCAATGGATGAAGAAAATGGCCAGCTACAGCGAGCAAGAAAACCATGCTGATGCCATGAAGTTAGCCACTATGCTGCATACCCTTTACAGCTTGCCTAAAACCACCATAGCACGGGTACAAGGGGCGGCATTTGGCGGTGCCGTAGGCCTGATTGCCTGTTGTGACATTGCCATAGGCAGCAAGTTAAGTAAGTTTTGTTTAAGTGAAGTGAAAATTGGGCTTATTCCCGCCACCATTAGCCCCTATGTCATCGAAGCAATGGGCACTCGGGTTTGTCGACGTTACTTTCAAACCGCAGAAGTATTTTCGGCTAGACGCGCCCGCCGCCTGGGTTTATTAAGCGAATCCGTAACCGAAGACGAGCTAGACAGCACCATAGATCACATTATCCACGTGCTATTAAAAAATGGCCCGCAAGCCGTTAGCCAAGCAAAATCCTTGGTGGAGTTTGTGGCGAATAAGCCTATTAATGAAACCTTAATGAATGAAACAAGCCAGCGCATTGCAAAAGTGCGGGTGTCAGAAGAAGGGCAAGAAGGCCTGTCAGCCTTTTTAGAGAAGCGCGTTGCCCGTTGGCAGGAGCAATAACCATGATAAAAAAACTACTCATTGCAAACCGTGGTGAAATTGCCTGCCGTGTAATCAAAACGGCAAAACAACTGGGTATACAGACCGTGGCGGTTTATTCACAGGCAGACTGCAACGCCATGCACGTTAACATGGCAGACGAAGCGGTGTTATTGGGCCCTGCCCCCTCAAAAGACAGTTACCTGAAATATGAAGCCATTATTTCCCATGCCAAAAACTTAAGGGTAGACGCCATTCACCCTGGGTACGGTTTTTTATCTGAAAATGCTGATTTTGCACAACAATGTGAAGCCAACAATCTTGTGTTTGTTGGCCCGCCCGCCAGTGCTATACAAGCCATGGGCTCGAAGTCAGCAGCAAAGCGTATTATGGAAGACGCAGGCGTACCTTTGGTGCCTGGTTACCATGGCGATGATCAAACCCCCGCAACGCTTAAGAAAGCAGCCGATGACATGGGCTACCCTGTGTTACTGAAAGCGGCAGCAGGAGGCGGCGGCAAAGGCATGCGTCAAGTTTGGCATGAAGACGAGTTTTACCCAGCGCTGCAAGCCGCTAAACGGGAATCTATGGCCAGCTTTGGCGACGATCACATGTTGGTAGAAAAATACCTTACTCGCCCCCGACACGTTGAAATACAAGTTTTTTGCGATACCTTTGGTCAGGGTGTCTACCTCTTTGAGCGGGATTGCTCGGTACAACGCAGACATCAGAAAATTATTGAAGAAGCACCGGCGCCCAATATGCCCGAAGGTGTGCGTGAACAAATGGGCGAAGCCGCGCTAAAAGCCGCTAGTGCAATTCACTATGTAGGCGCAGGTACCGTGGAGTTTCTACTGGATGACGACGGTGCCTTTTATTTCATGGAGATGAACACCCGTTTGCAAGTTGAGCACCCCGTTACCGAAATGATCACCGGTGAAGATTTGGTCGCCTGGCAATTACAGGTTGCCGACAAAAAGCCACTGCCCAAAACGCAAGCAGAATTGAAATGCCAAGGGCATGCATTTGAAGCGCGTATTTACGCAGAAGATGCGGACAACGACTTTCTGCCTTCCACAGGTCATTTAGCCCTGTTAAAGCCCCCCGCCACCAATGCCTTTATTCGGGTGGATACTGGGGTGACACAGGGCGACGATGTTTCTGTGTATTACGACCCCATGATCGCCAAATTGGTGGTGTGGGGAGAAAACCGAGAATTAGCGTTAAGCCGTTTGTATCAAGCCCTAGGGGATTACCATATTAGCGGCGTGACCACTAACATTCCCTTTTTACGCAAGGTCGCCAATAGTCAGGCGTTTAAACAAGCCGAGCTTACGACCACCTTTATAGAGAAATTCGCGGATCAATTAACTTTTGACGAAAGCGAATCACGAGGGCTTCCATTACCCGCCATGGCACTTTACGTTTTGTTAGACAGAGCCTCCAACGAAAAAATGGGGCGACACGTTAGCGAACGCGATCACACCTCCCCTTGGCAACAACTGGGCACATGGCGGGCGAATTCCACCTATGAAGAAACCCTGTCTCTTGAAGTAAATAACCACACTATTCGTGTTGAAGTGCAACATATCAAGCGCTTAAGCGTGACTGAGCCGCGCCAGTGGCGTATCAAGTTACCTGAACAAGAGGTTGTCGTATCAGGCTCGCTCAATGGCAACACCTTGCAGGCCACCATTGGTGAAGTGAAATCGGCGTTTACGGTGGTCAAGCATAATTCACAATTTAGCCTGTTAAATGCAGGGATATGTACTAACTTTCAACTTATGCCACCTGATTTAGGGCTGGATGGTAACGACAGTACAGATACGAATACAACAGCACCAATGAACGGGACGATTGTGGCGCATCTGGTTCCCCCCGAAGAGCATGTAAAGCGGGGCGACCCCTTGTTAATAATGGAAGCGATGAAAATGGAACACACTATCACCGCCCCTAGTGATGGAAAAGTAGACGAGTATTATTATGCGGTAGGCGAGTTAGTTGATGGCGGTGCAGCCCTGTTTGCATTTACGCCACATACAACCGATTAGGAGCTAAACTATGTTGCCTAAGCAAGTGAGGATTGTGGAAGTGGGGCCAAGAGATGGCCTGCAAAATGAGAAAAGCCCATTTTCTGTTGAGCACAAAATTAACCTGATTAATCTACTCTCTCAAAGTGGGTTGAGTTACATTGAGGGGGGCAGTTTTGTCTCTCCTAAATGGGTGCCACAAATGGCTAACTCAGCACAAGTGTTTACCCATATAGACAGAGTTGAAGGTGTCACCTATTCAGCGCTTACACCGAATACCCAAGGCTTTGAAGACGCGTTAGACAGTGGTGTAGATGAAGTCGCCATATTCGGTTCGGCATCAGAGCGCTTTTCGCAAAAAAACATCAACTGTTCCGTAGACGAAAGCCTTGACCGGTTTGCGCCTGTCATCGAGCTAGCCAAGCGGTATGAATTACCCGTAAGGGGCTATGTTTCATGTGTGATGGGCTGCCCTTATGAAGGGGATATTCCCCCAGAAAATGTGGCGCATATTGCACGGCGCTTACACGACATGGGGTGTTACGAAATTTCCTTGGGCGACACCATTGGCGTTGGCACACCCACGCAAACCAAGCATATGCTCGACGCCGTGGGCAAGCAGGTTCCTATGGCCAATATTGGTATACACTTTCACGATACCTATGGGCAGGCTCTAGCTAACATTTATGCCGCCCTTGATTACGACATTGCCAGTATTGACAGCGCCATAGCAGGGTTAGGCGGGTGCCCATATGCCAATGGCGCCAGCGGAAATGTGGCTACGGAAGATTTACTTTATATGCTTAACGGCATGGCAATAGACACTGGCGTCAACATGGATTTGCTCTTAAAAGCCTCAGCGTTTGTGTCTGAAATAACCCAACGCCCGGTAGAATCAAAAGTCGCAAACGCTTTGCTAAACGGATAATTCCCGTCAACGCGCTTCTGGGCAACGTAAAAGTGATGCTGTACCACAGCATCACTTTTCTTTAGGCAATAAAATTGTACTGATGATGGCCACCACCAGCATAGCGGCCATAATATACACAACAGAGAAGGTCAAAACCGACGAAAGAAACGCGTACAACCCGCCAAATGCCAGCAGTATCAGCCCTATGGCGGTATTGGAAAACCCGACTAATTCTGTGCGACCTTGCCCCTCTTTCACGTCTAAACTGTAGGTTTTTCTGCCGGTTCTCACCCCAGCGTGAGCAACAGACAAAACAAAAAAGAGTAATGCTGAAAACCACAAACCATTAGGGTTAAATACAAGCAGTGCCACGCACGCGCTTAACGCCAATATACCGGCTATCTGCAAGGTGCTTCTCGCGCTTTTATCAGCGACCTTTCCCCACAAAAAAGACGACAATAACGCGGCCAATGCTTGTGCGGCCAGATACACGGGCAACAAGGAAGTGGCCTTTTGATCGCTCTCAAGCATAAAATAAGGTGCCACTAATGCCGAATGAACAAACAACCCTCTTACTGCAATAAAGGTGTAAACCGTTCTATCAAAATTAACACTTAATAGCCGGCGATTTTCATCATCGCTCCCTTCTTGGCCCTTGTTGTTGTCCTCGGCTTTCACATAGGTTTTAACAGGCAGTAAACAAAGAAGCGTGATGATAAACGACACGCTAGACCCTGCAACCAATCCAATCACCGCATAGTTTTGCAACGCTTGTTGGTAATAAACTAATGGCACCGCCACACACAATGTCATTAAACCTGACGCCGTTGAAGCAATGCCCACCAGCCTGCCCCGTTCCCCTTTTTCTGCGACATCGGCTTCCATATCTTTAATGGTAAGAGAACACGCCGAACGGCCTATGCTTAAGGCAACAAGTGCCGTTAGCACAACGGCGCCCGCAGCCACACCACTTAGCACTAAGGCGGCAAGCAAGGTGGTAGTAATGGCGCAAATTTGTAAGGCCATTCCAAGGCGCCATACATGATGACGAGCTTCGTGTTTACGTAAATAAACGCCAATAAAAGCTTGTGGTAACAGTGCGCCAGACTCGCGAATAGGCACCAACCAGGCCACCATCCATACGGGTGCAGAAAGGGAAAGCAACAATGCGGGCAAGGTGGTTTTTGCGGATGCCAATAAATCCGCGAGTTTGTTAAAAGCCAGCGCTAGAATTAAACGACGCTTATTATTTGCCATTGGGTGTAGGCTCTCCGACTGGGCAATAAAATATACTCAACCACAAAAAAGGGCCGTTTTCACGACCCTTTTTGCATTTACATCCACATTGCTAAAGTCACCAGCAAAATTTAGATCACTTTTTAATCTAACCACTTTACCCCTCTTATTTAATGCTATCGGTTGCTAACCCTGGGGGGGTTCACAACGTAGCAGCACATGAAGGCTAACTTTGGTTTTCAATCACCGTTTTCAAATTCTCTAACCCCATTTCAAAATCGGGACCAATTAAACCATCAATCATGAGTACAAAATAACGATCAACCGGGTTCATGCCTACCTCGCCTTCATCGGTCCAGGTCACCAAGGTGCCTTCTTCCGTGGGGGTAAGCGATACAGAACCTGTGGACCCCATATCAAAATCGGGAAAATACAGTCTATACTCCACATTTTTGTTATGTACTAGCTGGGTAATTTCCATTTCACCATTGCCTTCTGTGGCACTTTGCCACACAGAACGCATACCAATTGCTCTGTCTGGGCCACTGTAGTCAATGACCATGTTTGGATCCCGTTTAAACCAAACACCCCATTTTTGCCACGCTTTTAAATCCACCACTTCAGGATAAACTTCACTGGGGTTGGCTTTAATAAGAATGCGACGTTCCACACTGTATTCACTGGGCAAGAAGAAACCAATAACACAGACAATCACGATTAACGCACCTATGCCTATTAAGAGCTTTTTTAAAAACGCCATCTAGTTCTCCACTGGTAGTTAAAGAGTTGCTATCGCATCAAACATAACATTTAATTAACAAACTTAGTAGCCCTGGGTAAAGTTGAGAATGATTATTCTTAACTACAGCCTTGTGTTTCACATTAAATGGGAACGTTTCCCACATTTCGACGACGATCACGATTATTTTACATACGTATGCAAAACCCCATGGCATTCTAATTATTCTTGTGTAATATGAAGTTAGGTTATCTACAAGCCAAGTGTCAGGGTTTACATACCATCCCCTGTCATGCTTTCTTGGCACCTATTCAAACAGAGCTTAAGCTCGCCGACACTGCAGTTTTGTGTCTCAATGATGGAGAAATAAGATATGGCAGATAACAGTTCACGCTATATCAGTAACTTGACTCGCGATACCTACGCGCTCATCTTAGCTGGCGGTAAGGGGTCTAGACTGCATGAACTGACCACATGGCGCGCAAAACCGGCGCTTTATTTTGGCGGTAAATTTAGAATTATCGACTTCCCACTCTCTAATTGCATTAATTCAGGTATTCGACGGGTTGGTGTAGTCACCCAATATAAATCACACTCGCTTATTCGACACCTTGTACGCGGCTGGGGGCACTTCAAAAAAGAACTCGGTGAATCAGTAGAAATACTCCCCGCGTCTCAACGATTTTCCGATAGCTGGTATGAAGGCACCGCAGACGCAGTTTTTCAAAACATTGATATTATCCGCGACGAGTTACCTAAATACGTTATGATTTTGTCTGGCGACCATATTTACCGAATGGACTATGGCACGATGCTGGCGCACCACAAAGAATCTGGTGCGAAAATGACCGTCTCCTGTATGTCGGTTCCCATTGAAGAAGCCGCAGGCGCATTCGGGGTAATGTCAGTAGATGAAAACCTTCGTATTAATGGCTTTCAAGAAAAACCTGAACACCCTGCGCCTTTGCCCAACGACGACACCCGATGCCTAGCCTCAATGGGCAATTACGTATTCGACACCGAATTTTTATTCGAGCAGCTACGCAGAGACGCGGAAACCTCAGGCTCACAGCGTGACTTTGGTAAGGATATTATTCCTTCCATTATTAAAGACCATCCTGTTTATGCCTTCCCGTTTGAAAGCAGTGGCGGTGATAATGCCTATTGGCGCGACGTAGGCACCATCGACTCCTTCTGGGAAGCCAATATGGAAATGGTTGCGCCCGTGCCGCAGCTCAATCTCTACGATCAAAAATGGCCGATTTGGACTTACCAAGAGCAACTTCCCCCGGCGAAGTTTGTGTGGGAAGACCACGACAGGCGCGGTGAAGCTATTAACTCAGTGGTGTCTGGAGGCTGTATTATTTCAGGCTCAACATTGCGTGCGTCCATCTGTTTTTCAAATGTACGTGTCCACTCCTATGGCCTAATTGAAGATGCGGTTATTCTTCCTGATGTTGAGATTATGCGCCACTGCAAGCTTAAAAAGGTGATTATCGACCGAGGCTGCACCGTACCCGAGGGCACTGTCATTGGCTACGATCATGACGCAGACAGGGCAAGAGGATTCAGAGTATCTGAAAAAGGCGTGGTATTGGTTACCCGTGAAATGCTTGGCCAACCTGTGGGTGGCTTAGCCGCCGTGTAATGAGCAATAACACTACCATACTAGGTACACCTGGTGTACCTAGCGCGCATTCCACTTAGACAACGTGGTTGATATCAAATTAGCCACGTTTTCTGGGTGTTCTAACGGAAACATATGCCCCCCTTCTAAACTCGTATGAGTGATTGCATTTTGCTTCATTAACCTGGTGTACATTGTGGGCTTGCACACCTGGCTTTGCTTACCCGTAACAAGTAGCGCGGGGCACGATAATTTACCTTTATATCGTCCCAAATTGTGTGGCACATTTCTAAACAATGCCGCTTCCACATCAGCTTTAAAACCTAATCTGGCCTCATCACCTTGATGATGAATAACGCTTTTCACGTAATCCCGTACGCATCGTTTATCCATATTGCGAAACAAGGCTTTGCCATGAAAGTACGCGTCTAAATCTGTGTTAGCTGGCCAGCGCGTGTTACGAGTTTCAGCAAGTTTTGCTGGTGTAAGCTTGTTAATTAACGGTGTTTTCTTGGCAAAACGGAAGAAGTGGCTCATGGGCCCTACCACAAGCGGCGGGTCTAGCATGATGACACCGCGAAACAAATGAGGTGCCTCACACGCCGCCATATAGGAGATAACCGCCCCAAAGGAATGACCCACGGCAAACACACCGCGCTCATCCCGGTTTTCCCGTTCAACGTGGTTAATTAGCTCTTTCACTTGATTTCGCCAATTACCGTTTACTGGCAAGGCATCATCGTGACCGAACATACTCACATGTAGGCGTTGAAAATGATCAGGAAGATAAGAAAATAATGTGTTGTAACTTGCCGCAGGGAAACCATTTGCGTGGGCAAAATGAAACGTTAATGATGATTGCGACAATGATATGCTCCTTTCACTGACGTACTGCTAATAGCATTAAAAACCGATGGCGTTAACCTAAAAAAACCTTATTAGGTACTTAGCGATTAAGCACCTAATAAGGGTACAGAGTCTACTACAGGCCCCGACGCTCTGCCATCTCCCAATCTTTGACTATCTTGGTGCTTGTCCATAAGAACACCATAATAGACAGCCCATAAGGAATTAACAGATACAAGAGCGCTGTGCGCAATGCTTCCGTTTCACCTAATGAAGGAACCAAGGCCTGACTAATAACACCGGTTAACGTAGGGCCACCACCTAATGCAATAATATTAAGTACAAAGAAAAATAATGCGGTAGACATAGCGCGCACATTAAGCGGTGCTAGAGTTTGTGCCATTGCGAAGCTTGGTCCTAAGTACGAACCGCTGGTAAACAATAAAAAGCCCATTAACCCCACAGACAACCACAAATCTTGTACTTGCAACGAAAAGTAAAAGGCTGGCACGCCAATAATTAATGCGATAGCCGGCAATAACGCATACGCTTTTTTGTTTTTCTTGCCCCATTTGTCGGCCACATAACCCCCTAACCAAACGCCAGCGGCGTATGCGGTGCCGTTTATAATGCCAAACACAATGAGTAATTGCGTAATATCCAGCCCAGCAAACGCCCTGACGTAATAGTCTATTACCCAAGTGGAAATAGCATAGTTACCGAAGGAGCCAAAGGAAATCCCCAGTGCCATGCCCCACCATGTAGGCACTTTCAACAAGGTTTTTAGCGACGCGGTCACACTGGCTTTTTGCGCTGTTGGCGCGTGAGAAGCCTGAGATTCAGACTGAAGCTGAGATTGGGTTCTCACCGGTTCTTTAACGGTAAATTTTAAAAGCAAGGCCAATAGCACACCGGGAATGCCCACACTGTACATCACCGTTCGCCAATCGGCGGTTCCTCCCTGCAAAAAGAATGCAGAGGCAAAAAACGCTAACATCACACCGAAAGGAATACCAAGCGAATAAATAGCTAACGCACCCGCCCGCTTCTCTTTTGGAAACAGGTCAGAAATAATGCTGTGTGAAGGAGGGCTTCCACCCGCTTCGCCTATGCCCACACCAATTCGCGCCACGGCGAGTTGTACGTAGTTAGCTGCTAACCCAGATGCCGCGGTGAAACCACTCCATAAGGTTAACGAAATAGCAATAATATTCACGCGACTGTATCGGTCTGCCAGCCATGCGATTGGGATACCCATCACAGTATAAAGCAGCGCAAAATAAATCCCTTTTAGCCAGCCTAACTGCGCATCGTCAAGGCCCAGGTCGGCCTTGATGAACGGGGATAAAATGCCGATAATTTGCCTATCAATAAAGTTAAAGGCATACACTAAGGTAAGTACAAAGAGGACATAATTGCGATACCGCCGCGAAGGTGCTGCATTCTCGTTAGCTGGAAGCCCGTGAGCATGAGTTAAAGCCATACCATTCCCTTTTAAATAGGTTGAACGGCTAGTCTACGCACCTAGTTAATTAAGTGGCAACTAATTGTTATTTATTTGTTAACATAAGAAGAAATGTTGAGTCAGACTTTCTGTTCACTGCCGCTTGATGTAGGATGTTTGCACCCTAACTGATCAGACCAGATGGATTACAATGACGGTAGATTCACTTTTAACGTTACCTGCATTAGATGCGGTTTCAGACAATAGCTGGAAAGTAGATAATCTTATTATTCCCAAAAATTGGGGGCAAGGACGCACTGCGTTTGGTGGCATAACCGCAGGTATGCTGTACAGTGCAATAAGGCAACAGGTTGAAGAAAGTCGCGTTTTGCGTTCTTTCACCACTAACTTCGTTGGGCCGTTATCGTTAGATGAACCTTTTTCCATTGAAGTTACAAAATTAAGAGAAGGCAAAAATGTCTCTCAGTTTATTGCTCACGCCACGCAACAGGGAAAAAGTTGTATTTTCGTGCAAGCCTGTTTTGGTATTGGTAGAAAATCGGGCATACGGGTAGAAAATACCGAAATTCACGGCATGCCTGAACCCACCAAAGCCAAGTTTATTCCCCAGATACCCAAGGTAACCCCTAAATTTCTGCGTCATTTTGACTTAGCCATCGACGCTGGCGGTATTCCTTTCACACGTAAAAAAGACAGCATATACCATGGCTTTATGCGCTTTAAGCAGCCACCTGCTAGCATTAACGATGCTCACATCATCACCCTTATTGATGCTTGGCCGCCTACTCTGCTACAGATGATGAAATTCCCTGCTCCGGCAAGTACCGTCAGCTGGAATATTGAGTTTATTCACCCGCATAAGCCAGTGTCACCCACCGACTGGTTTGCGTATAAAGCGCATACGCGACAAGCCGCAGATGGATACGGTCACACCGAAGCTACCATTTGGGATAAACATAACGAAGTCATTGCTATTAGCAGACAAACCGTGGCGGTTTTCGACTAGGTAACGCCAGCAACGTTGCTTGTTCAATAAGGCTACAACCGTTTTTGAGCGTAGCCTTAATACAACATAAACGCACTGGGGTTAAACAGCGAAATAACCGACACGCATTGTAAGTTCGTAATATCTAGCGCATCTTCCAGATCATTGTCGTCTAAGGCTAGCTGTTGCGGTAGGTGTGGTTCTAAATTGTTATAACTGGGGTAAATTTCCGGGTTAACGTTATCAAGCGCTAAAACGTACGATAGCTGCAAAATACAGGTTTCCACATCGCTAGAGGGGGTCTCTGTTTTGTTCATCATGGAAATGGGTTGATAAATAGTCTCAGGCAGCGACCAAGCCTTAATAAGCGACGCACTTAACTCGGTGTAAGTAAACCCAAACACCGCTCGTTGTAACTCTACTGGAGACACTTGAGCAGTGAATCGTTGGCATTTTTTCGCGCCATCGGGGTTGAAGGTAACTGCCACAAGCTCACCAATATTGTGCAAAAGGCCAGCAACGAACAGTCGCTCAGGCTCTCGAATATTTCTGACGTCAGTGAAATACTTAGCCAACAAGCCACACGACACACTTTGCTCCCAAAACTTATCTAAATCAATTATTTGACTATCAATATCTTTGAATGCGTGACTCACACCGTAAGCTAACGCAAGGTCGTAGGTAGACCGCGTGCCCACCACCTGAATGGCTTTAGTGACGGTATCAATTCGATTGGGAAAACGATAAAGCGCGGAGTTCGACACCCGAAGCAATTGCGTGGTAAGCGCAGGGTCATAGGCAATAATTTCTGAAATATCATCAATGCTGGAAGCCTGATCGTCCATACACGCTTTTAGACGTGTTACCGATTCCGGCAGCACAAACAAATCGTTCGCTTTTTCCGTCATTTCTGAAATGTTCATGTCGGTGTTAGCTCCAAGTAAGGACGGTTATTTATAGTTAGATTAGACGCCATTATTAAAAGGCTCAATCAATCTTTAGTACATTGCGCTGGGTTTTTCGAGTTTAGACTAGGAAGAATATGTTACAGCCTTTCGGCTTCACCATGCTAAAATTTGCGCTTTTATTACGTAAAACTAAATGCTTGTGTTAGATAAACTGCTTAATATTCTTGTAATAGGCTATGTATGGCCCGAACCTAATTCTTCGGCGGCGGGGAAAAACATGCTTTCCCTTATTCGTAGCTTCGTGGCCAAGGGGCATACGGTAACTTTTGTGACAGCCGCCACAGACAGTGTACATAAAGCAGATTTAACCGCGTTGGGGGTTAACTGTGAAACGGTAGCACTGAACTGCAGTAGCTTTAACCAGCAACTTTTGCAATTTGCACCCCAGGTAGTGGTGTTCGATAGATACATGACACAAGAGCAATTTGCATGGCGGGTTAAAGAAACCTGCCCAGACGCCTTGCACATTCTTAATACTGAAGACTTGCATAGTTTACGGCATGCACGCTTTGAAGCGGTGAAGCGGGAAAACGACGCGACTAAGGCGCACTTAAATACTGCACTCGCTCAGCGCGAGATAGGCGCCATATTACGTAGTGATATCACACTGGTCATCTCAAGCGCCGAATACCAACTGCTTACACATGTTTACCGTGTGCCCGAATCTCAACTGTATTATTTTCCGCTAGATGCAGGCAAACCGCTAGAACGCCCTCCCTCGTTTGAGGAAAGGCAAGATCTCGTGACCATCGGTAACTTTCGCCACGCCCCTAATTGGGATGCTGTTTTACAACTTAAAGCCATGTGGCCGGCTATACGAAAAGCATTTCCTTCGGTAAACATGAAAGTGTATGGCGCATACCCACCGAAAAAGGCCACCCAACTGCATAATCCCAAGCAAGGGTTTTATGTGGAAGGATGGGCCGAAGATGCCGATAACGTTATTGCCCAGGCGCGCTTGCTGCTTGCCCCCATACGCTTTGGTGCGGGCATTAAAGGAAAGTTATTAGATGCCATGCGCTGCAATACCCCTACCCTTACCACCGACATGGGGGCTGAGGGGCTGTTGCCGCCTTTTGACCCCAACGAGTCTGACGAGCATAACCCTCTGTGGGGTGGCGCGCTATTACCCACTCCCTGTGAAAAGGACAGTCAAATACAGCCGTGGATCAACGCTATAGCAGCCCTGTATCATCATCAAGACCAATGGCAGGCCGCAGTGGAAAAAGGCCAAGCGCTACTTTCTAGCTACCAGAAAGACGTGCAGCCATCAGCATTTATAAACCACGTGGAAAACTTGCATCAGCGCCTTGCTGCCCACCGTGACTCCTTATTTTTCCATGGCTTGCTATGGCAGCAATCGCTGAATGCCAGCAAATACATGTCGCAGTGGATAGAAGCGAAAAACCGCGTGTAGCGGTTTGCCTCTTGCTTTTTGCCTTTTACTAAAGCGCAGATAATCTTGCCAGCACCGCATTGATCCCGTTCGCTCGCGACTGACTTAAGTGGCGTTCTAGATTGTTTTCACGTAAATACTGATGAAAATCAAACGCCCGTCTTTGTTCAGCAGTTAGCTGATTCGCTTTTTCCAGCAATACTGCCAGCACGCCACGAATAATTTTACTGGGTGAATAAGCGGCCAGCGTAGTAGGGATATTGGTGTGTGTTTCTTCCTGCATTGACGCCGACGCATCTGATGCCACTTCACCTAACCATACGTCGCTGTCGCACCCTGGCACATAATGCTGTGCGGTGCGCAAAGCTTCGGGCAAAATAGGCAACTGCTTCGCTGCCAGCATCATTGCCCGCGTAGCCCCATCCCAACCTTTCGCACTGGCGACCGATTGCGCAATAGGTAATGGGTCCGATGGGAATTGACTGCTACACATAACGTATAAATTTACCTTTTTGCCTACACTAAACCATCAACAACCGAGCTAGCTTGCCAATTCTGCGGCAAGATCGTCGGCGCTCATCACCAAATTCTGCTCATCACTTTTCGTGGGAAACATCACCAATTCCACACCATTTTTTGCCAGTCCCGGCAACCACGTTTGGGTAAACTCATCAAGGGCCACGGCAACACACTCGCTATCAAGGCCGTTTTCATTGACCCAATCTTGTGCTAAATCCACATGAGGAAACAAAGGCAAGCGTACTTCATTGTCATCCTCAAGCATCACAAAACCGTCTTGCCCCTTAACCAGCCACACTTCTTTTGCTTTTGGTACGTAGGTAACCACCAGCATTTGACGGTCTTCTGCAGATAGGGATTTTGCTTGAGCAAGCGTAGCGTCGTTCAGGGTTTTGGTTAAAGTATCGGGGAACACGTTGGCGACCTTCGTGGCAATTAAAAGCGGCAAGTATACCCTGTAACTATGGCTACGCAATCTCTAAGCCATAAAGAATAAACTAGGTTCAATGGAACCTTCTTGTTACTATGCTAAATGCTTCAACAGGACACATTTATTCGCGAAGCATGGAAACCATCCATGCCGTTATTAACGCCATCAGCATGCCTTCACATAACTAATCTTTTATATGCACACATTATTTACTGAATTAAAAACAAAAACGGCTGAACGCCATCGTGAATTGGAAAACACCGCGCCTTTTTCTTCGTTTCACCGGTCTAACTCCATTGACGTCATTCAATACAGTGCCATATTGCAAACCATGTGTCAGTTTCATCAAGATGTCACGGCTTATTTAACCTCTCAACCAAACAGCGCCGGCTTACGCGCCCTAAATATAGACAGCATGCTGCCTTTTTTAGGCGCCTCTCAGGTGTTAGCGTCGCTTAAAACAGATCGACAAGCCTTAGCGCAATATGCCCCGCAACGGGAAAAAAACCGTGGGAACGCTGCCATTACCGACGCCCCATTTACCCACAGTATTTCTTCTGTTATTGCTGCCATGTATGTTTGGTTAGGCTCTTCAATGGGCGCAAATATGCTTGTTCGCCGAATACAAAAACAAAACGAGCGAATAAGCCCTGCGTTACCTGTCCATTACTATGGCGAAATGGCCAGTAAGGCCAAGCATTGGGTGGCCTTTAAAGCTCATATCGACAACCGTCTTGCGCCGCTTTGCCAAACATTAGGCGTTACCGAAGCGCAATTTTCTTCATGGGTAGTGGATGATGCAAACCAATGGTTTGCGCATTTAATAGCATTAGGGAATCAAGCTTCTTTGCAACCGCTCCCCCACGAGTATTGCGGTTAATTCAGCGCAATAATTTGATAGAATACAAAAAATTTCCATGGGAATAGAAGTAAAATGAAGGTTATCTCTTTTAATATCAATGGCATTAGAGCCCGCTTACATCAGTTGCAAGCATTAATAGACACCCACCAGCCAGACGTAATAGGTTTACAGGAAATTAAGGTTCACGACGAACAATTTCCCGTAGAAGCGGTGGAAGCCATGGGATATCAGGTGTTTTTCCACGGTCAAAAAAGCCATTACGGCGTGGCCTTCTTAGCGAAAAAAGCGCCCTTGTCTGTTCAGAAAGGCTTTCCTACTGACGAAGAAGATGCCCAAAGACGGATGATCATATTAAAAACCACCGACGATAAAGGTGATCCGGTTACCATACTAAACGGGTATTTCCCTCAGGGTGAAAATGAAAAGCATGAAACCAAATACCCAGCCAAGCGCAAGTTTTATCAAGATTTAATGCATTACTTGAATACTTACCACACCCCTGATGAAAAAGTGATTGTGATGGGAGATGTGAATATTTCACACACAGACCTTGATATTGGCATTGGGGAAGAAAACAAAAAGCGTTGGCTACGTACCGGTAAATGCAGCTTCTTACCTGAAGAAAGACAATGGTTAAACACGCTAATAGACTGGGGCTTTGAAGACAGCTTCAGAACCCTAAACCCAGATACAGACGATAAGTTCTCATGGTTTGATTATCGCTCAAAAGGCTTTAACGATAACCGTGGTTTACGTATTGATTTAATATTGGCCACACAAAGCTTGCACGCTGACTTGTCTGAAGCGGGCATTGATTATGAACTGAGAGGAATTGAAAAGCCCTCAGATCATGCGCCAATTTGGGCAACCTACACTAGCGAGTAAATTCAATAGGTTAAACAAAGAACCAGAATATGACGTTAATTCAATGGGTATGTTTAGGCGTTTACGCCCTTGCTCTTGCCATAAGTATTAAGAACATCTCGCTTATAGGTTTATCAAAAGACAAACACCAACAACATTTGGTGTTTGGCACCGCTGCCACCCTTTTCGTGTTGTGGATGTTTAGGGCAGGTATTTTTGATGGGCTAAACGTGCATATTCTGGGGTTAAGTGCGGTGACCCTTATGCTGGGCTTTCGCTACGCGGTGATAACCGCCACACTAACCCTAGTTGGCGCAACGGCCGCAGGCTATGGGTCATGGCAAAGTATCGGTGTAAACGGCGTTTTTGGCGTGCTATTGCCCATAGGTATCACTTACTTGGTACTTATGCTGACGTTTCACCGCATTGCTAGACATTTGTTTGTTTACATTTTTTTGTGCGCGTTTTTTCCAGGGGCATTATCCACCGCACTTAAAATTCTCACCCTAAGCGGCTATTACTATGCCGACAATCTGTATAGCTGGGACACCATTTACAATAATTATTTATTGCTCACCCCCTTACTCGTATTTCCTGAAGCGTTAATTAATTGCATGGCTATCACTATTTTGGTGATTTACCAGCCCAAATGGGTATACACTTTTCAAGATAAATTTTATTTAGACAAATAAAAAAACCGCTTATAAAAGCGGTTTTTTACTGATTCGGCTTTACCAGCAAACTTCATGTTTATGGCTGGTTTTGTACGGACTACTTTTTAAATAAAATATCCATAACATCAGCCAGCTCGCCTTTACCTTCACGAATTTCTTCTTCAGATAAACCAGCAATCTCGTGAGGAAACACCAACCACTCATCGCTTTCGTTTACATAGTAATCTGGCACTATATCAGTGGTGTTATTTTGAGGCTTGTACCACGGGCATGCAATACGAATGTCTTTGGGCATATTCAAGCGCATTAATTTGTTAATTTGCTTTATAAGCGCATCTACGCTGCGGCCAGAATCAAACACATCGTCAACAATTAATAGCTTATCGTTGGCGTTAGCGTTTTCAACCAAATAATGTAACCCGTGAACACGGATTTCTTTCGATTGCTTATTAATGCCATAGTAAGAAGAGGTACGAACGGCAATATGATCAGTAGGGGTATCTTTAAATTCAAAGAACTCTTGAACCGCGATACCAATAGGCGCCCCACCACGCCAAATACCAATAATGAAGTCGGGACGAAACCCGTCCTCATAAACCTTTGCCGCTAAGCGAAAGGAATCCTGTAATAGCGATTGCGAGGTAATAAAATTCTTATTCATGACGTCCCACTGGCCAAACTTTAAAAGACCGCGAGTATAGTGAATTTCACAACTATTTGCACGGCATATTCGTATTCTTATTCATTTTGAAGTGCCAAAGATGGCTGGGTTTTCATCGCTTTACGGGCTGGATAAATACTTGCACATAAGCAAAGTAGTAAAGAAAGTAAAACAACGGTTATAATTTGCGATAGGCGCATATCAATAGGCAATCCTTGCCCATCGGCAGACAGCGCGATAGGCGAGCCTATCCAAGCTAAGAAAGTATTTAGCTGCAAGGTAACAACCACCCCCAACACTAGCCCTATACTTGCGCCTTTTACCCCATTAAATAAGCCATTGAAAATGAATATCCACATTATGGTACTTGGGGTCATGCCTTGGGTTTGCAGCACCGCAATGTCCCCTTGCTTCTCAGAAACCACCATCACTAAGGCAGAAACAATATTAAAAGCGGCCACAGCGATAATTAACACCAACATGAGAAACATCATGTTTTTTTCCATTTTTACCGCATCAAATAACGGCCCTTGGCGTTCTCGCCAGGTTTTTAATTGCAGCCCTGGCTGCTGTGCATTTAATTGCGCAACAGGCACCGCGTATTCAAAAGCATCATCTAAAAATAGGCGGGTAGATTCCCCAGCGCCTTTTGGGTCACGCAATAGTCGATTAACGTCATCTTTATGCATGTAAATGGCTTTGTCATCCATTTGCGAACCCATATCAAAAATACCACTTATGGTAACCAGCCTTTGACTGGGCATGCGGCCAAATGGCGTGTACACACTCGCACCGGCGACCATAATGCGCAGTTGGTCGCCTATTCTAGCGTCTAACTTTATGGCCAGCGCGCGGCCTAAAATCACATGATATTGCCCCGCTTCAAGACTATTAAAACGCCCTTGTTCCATTTGTTGCGCCACCATGGCATTGGCTATCATAGTGTCGGGCACCACACCATGCACCTGCACGCCCCTTAACTCTGAGCGAGACTGCACCACGGCTTCGGTTTCTCTATAGGGCATCGTTGTTATAACGTGAGGCAAGGCGCGCAGCGTGCTTTCATCTACATCGCCCAGTACTTCAATGTGTGGCACTATGCCGAGAATTCGGGTTTTAAGCTGCCCTTCAAACCCGTTCATTACCGAAATAACAATAATAAGCGCGGTAAGTCCCAGCGCGATGCCTGCCACTGAAAAGCGATTAATAAAAGAAATAAAACTGTTTGCACCTGCAGATTGGCTAGGTCCAGACTTCGCATAGCGATATGCAATAAAGGCAGAGAGAGGATAAAACAATGCTACGCCCTAACGGTTGTGCCCTTTTCTCGTATAATCCGTATTGAAAAGCAACCAGCTTATTCAAAAGGCGAGATGACGGGCTAATCTCAAAATAGTAAAGTGCGTATACTACGTGTAAGCTACTGGCCGTACAAGATAAGTGGCGGGAGAATGAAGTGGAAAACCTGAGCCTAGAACAAAAAAAAGCACAGTTTGAAGAATACTTTTCAATTGGGCACAGCATAAACGCCAATGTTATTGCTGTACCCAATGATGCGGTTCCTCAGGATGAAGACGAACTTGCCGCCGCTATGCCCTATGCATTTCGCATTGCCAGTGAAATGGCGAGTATAGAAGCCCAAGCCTTAAGGCCACTGCGCCACTTAAGTGATCATGCTGAAGCCTTAACCGAATACCTTAACCATCAGGCGAAAAAAATTGACCTAATGATGTCGTTTATTTTGCACCAGCAAGATCAAGCTGACCATCGTTTTGAAACGGTAAAGTTTGGGGGTGGCGGCGTGGTTATTAAAAGCGCCACGCCCTTCGAACTAGGCAGCTTTGCCGAAATAAAGCTATTTTTAGATTCTGAGGCCGCGGCCATATTTTGCTTTGGTGAAGTAATTACTTGCGAGAATGTAGAGGATGATTACCATATAGCCTTTATCTTCACTACCATACGCGAGCAAGATCAGGAACTGCTTGTTCGAGCCAGTTTACATTTGCAAACGCAACAGCTTCGTAAACGCGCACAACAGAAAAAGTCAGGCGAATAAACACGCCTTTCGTAAACGTATTAAAAGTTTTAGGAACACATGACTGCGACCCTATTATCACTGCCAATACCCGCGCAGAAAAAAGCCACATCTTCTCAAGATCATAAACACTGGGGGCAACTGCAAGGCAGCAGCCCGGCGCTTTGCATTGCACAAGCCCAAGCACAATATAACGGCCCCATTGTTTTAATTACCGCCGACACACCATCGGCGTTAAAACTTGAAAAAGAATTGGCCTTTTTTATGGCCGACGATAATGTACCTATTACCCTGTTTCCAGATTGGGAAACCTTACCTTACGACACTTTCTCTCCCCATCAAGACATTGTTTCTCAGCGCTTAGAGACCCTATTTAGGTTTACCCAACAGGTAGATGGCATTTTCATTGTGCCCATCAACACCCTGATGCAGCGCCTTGCCCCCACCGACTATTTAGCCAAATACTTGTTAATGCTAAATAAAGGGGACACCTTAGACAGAGATCAATTTAGACGCAACTTAGAGCAAGCGGGCTATTTGCATGTAAGCCAAGTAATGAGCCATAGCGAGTTTTCGGTACGTGGCAGTATTATCGACTTGTTCCCTATGGGCAGCGATAAACCCTTCCGCATTGATTTATTCGACGATGAAGTAGACTCCATTCGATTTTTCGATACCGAAACCCAGCGTTCTGGTGATGCCGTAGACAAAATACGTTTATTACCCGCCAGGGAGTTCCCTATCGATAAAGCGGCACTGAATTTATTTAGGCAACAGTTTTTAGAAAAATTCGACGCCAACAATGCGCAAGAGTCGGTATTTTCGCAGGTTACCAAAGGCACAATGCCAAGTGGCGTAGAGTATTACTTACCGCTATTTTTTGAAGCCACCGCCACTTTATTTGATTATTTACACCCGAAAAGCCTGTTGTTATTGCACGGAGATGTACAAGACGCCAGTGAGTTTTTCTGGGCCGATGTTCAAGAGCGCTACGAACAATACCGCTATAACCCGGCACGCCCTTTCTTGCCTCCAGAAGATTTGTTTTTGCCTATAAACGAGTTGTTTGGTGCCATAAAGCAATGGCCGAGAGCCTCGCTAAGCGCCTACGTATTGGACGACAAACCTGGGGCATTTAACCTTGGCTGCGACAAGCTTGACGACATTGCCATTAACTCGCAGAAAAAAGCCCCAGCGCAACAGCTAATTAACACGGTGAATGACGCTACCCAGCGTGGTGCCAAAGTGCTCTTTTGTGCAGAAACCCAAGGCCGTAAAGAAGGGCTATTAACGGTATTACGAAAAGCCGGTATAAAACCGAGTTTTACGCCATCACTCAATGCATTTTTAAGTGAAGGCGAGCAAGTAGGCATTACCGTGGGCATGGTGGAACACAGTTTCAGATGGGTGAATAACCAACAAGAACTGCTGTTCATTACCGAAACCGAACTGCTTGGGCACAAAGTAAGCCAACGCAGGCGCAGAGACAAACGCACTGCCACTGACGAAAGCGCCATTATTCGAAATTTGGCCGAACTGTCTATTGGCCAGCCCGTGGTGCATCTCGATCATGGTGTGGGAAGATACTTGGGCTTACAAACCTTGGATGCCGGTGGCGTGGCTACCGAGTATCTGTGTATTGAATATGCCAAGCAATCGAAGCTGTACGTGCCGGTGGCTTCCCTGCATTTAATTTCACGCTACACAGGCGGCGATGCAGACACCGCCCCCATTAATGCGTTAGGGTCGGATGCCTGGTCGAAAGCCAAGCAAAAAGCCGCTGAAAAAGTACGTGATGTGGCCGCCGAACTGTTAGACGTTTACGCCCGCCGTGCTGCCAAGCCCGGTTTCGCTTACCCGATTAATTGGGAAGATTACCAAGCCTTTGCAGACAGTTTCCCCTTTGAAGAAACCCCCGATCAGGCGCAAGCCATTGCGGCGGTTATTCACGATATGGGGCAACCGCAAGCCATGGACAGGTTGGTGTGTGGTGACGTGGGCTTTGGAAAAACAGAGGTAGCCATGCGCGCGGCTTTCCTTGCCGCAAACCAAGGTAAGCAGGTGGCTATTTTGGTGCCCACCACCCTACTTGCCCAGCAACATCATGAAAACTTCAAAGACCGATTTGCCGCGTGGCCGTTTGAAATTGAAGTCATGAGCCGTTTTGTTAGCGGTAAAGCACAAAAAAGTATTATAGAGCGCATAGCCGAAGGAAAAGTAGACATAGTGGTAGGTACCCACAAACTGCTTTCCAGTGAGTTGAAGTTTAACGACCTAGGCCTTGTAATTATTGACGAAGAACACAGATTTGGTGTTCGCCAGAAAGAAAAACTGAAGTCGCTTCGCGCCGATGTAGACATATTAACGCTAACGGCCACGCCTATTCCAAGAACCTTGAATATGGCGCTATCGGGTATGCGCGACTTATCTATTATTGCCACCGCGCCAGCAAGACGTCTGTCGATAAAAACCTTCGTTCAGCAACGCAATAAAGCCGTAATCCGCGAAGCAATCATGCGTGAAATTTTGCGCGGGGGTCAGGTTTACTTCCTTCACAACGAAGTAGACACCATTGCCCGAACCGTAGAAGAAATTGCCGAAATTGTGCCCGAAGCCCGCATTGCCATGGGTCATGGGCAAATGCGTGAGCGCGAACTAGAAAGCGTGATGAGCGACTTCTATCACCAGAGATACAATGTATTGGTGTGTACAACCATTATTGAAACCGGTATTGATGTGCCTACCGCGAACACCATTATTATGGATAGAGCCGATCATTTAGGGTTAGCACAGTTACACCAGTTGCGTGGCCGGGTGGGTCGCTCCCATCACCAAGCCTACGCCTATTTACTGACTCCGCATCCTAAGCGAATGACGAAAGACGCGGTTAAACGTCTGGACGCCATCTCCCAATTGGAAGACTTAGGTGCAGGGTTTGCGCTTGCCACACACGACTTGGAAATTCGTGGAGCCGGTGAACTCTTAGGTGATGACCAATCAGGTCAAATCGCCAGCATTGGCTTTAGTTTATATATGGACATGCTAGATAAAGCCGTTACTGCCCTTAAAAACGGGAAAGAGCCTTCGCTTGATGACGCTTTAGCAGGCCATACGGAAATTGAACTTCGCATTCCAGCCTTGTTACCCGAAGACTACATTGCCGATGTTAATACTCGCTTGTCGTTGTACAAACGCCTTGCCGGTTGCGCCACGCAAGATGATATTGATGAATTTCAGGTAGAGTGCATCGACAGGTTTGGCTTACTGCCAGATGCTGCGAAAAACCTCGTGCAAGTGGCTGAACTAAAAATAAAAGCAGAGGCCTTAGGTATACTTAAAGTAGACTTGTCTGCCCAAGGCGGTACTATTGAATTTAAAGAGACCACCAAAGTAGACCCCGGCTTTATTATTCAGTTAGTGCAAACTAAACCGAATACCTTCAAATTTGAAGGCAGCCAAAAATTAAGAGTGGTTAAACATACAGAAACCGCAGAGCAACGTATTGCACTGATAAGCGGTATCATTGCCGATTTTGCCAAGGAGTCGCGATAGCATGATGTTTTCTCGCAAGCACGCTATTAAACGCGCTAAGTCACATTCGTTAGGTTCGTGTTCAGTTCGAAAGGTGCCCATGTTCGTGTCAAGTGCACTGCTAAGCGCCTTAACAGTGATGTCATCGGCACAGGCCAACGACGACTGGTGGTTTGACGTAGAAGTGATTGTTTTTGAGAGAAAGCTGTCGCTTAGCGAGTTAGACGAGCAATTTGAATTTGTGTCGTCATTGGCAACACCGGATATTGAAGCCGATGTGATTGGCGATGTTATTCGACCAGACATTCGTTGGATAAAACAGAATTTACCCAGTTGCACGGCAGACACGCCGCCCCCCTACCCTGAAGAATCGCTGATTACCCTTACGTTTGACGACGCTATACCTTCTGATGAAATAGCAGAACAAGATTCGCCTCAAACACCGGAAGTTGAAAGCCCCGAGGTAATACAACCCTTCGCAACTCAAAGAGAAGAAGCCAGCCCGTGGTCGGCTGAAGAGCTCAGCGTTTATGCAAAAGATTATGGGCCAAGCGCAGACACCATAGCCGGCTATTGGTTGTCTTTTTATACCGAAGAAAACGCCTTATTTAACCCGGTGACCGTGCCCGAAACCCAGTTTTGCGAGCCCGCGTTTACCACCGACACATGGTTAAGCTTTGAACAAGGTGAATGGCAAACTCATTACCCTGATAATCGCTTGCCTGCACCTGCGGCCTTGCCCATTACCCCAGAAGGCAACGATTGGCCTTACGCCAGCCATGCGCACCTATTACCTGCATCCGCGCAAGAGCTTACCAGCTTGTCACGACAAATTCGCCAGAATAGAGAACTCACCCGATTACTCCATGTAGTGTGGCGACAGCCTGTTATGTTTGGCAAAGACAACGCCTTTAATGTGCGGTTATTCGCCGGTAAAAACTATGCAGACAGTTACGATATTGTGGGTAACCCCATTCAAACTGCTGTTGAACCAGGCAGTACACTGGCAGATGAAAGTGGTGAAAATGATGACAGCGTCGAAAACCACGAAAATAAAATTCAGCTCAACGAAGACGCTAGCCCAACTAGTGACAGCCTAGTAAGTTCAGGAACACAAAACGACATTTTCAGTAACCTAGAGAAGCGGTTAGCCCAACCTACCCCAGTGGAATTTGACCACTTCACTGACGACGATGCTCACACTCAAAGCAACGATGAATTATTGAAGGTAGATGCTGCATTTCGCCCCCCAATTTGGCAACTAGACGGCAATGTTAAGGTGTTTTTGAAATACATTAACCGCGTACCCTATTTACACATTGACAGTAACTTGTTTTATCGACAACCCATTCCCCTTAGCGATTTGATAGACAGTGATGAAAGTGGCTCAGCAACCAATACCTTTGCGAATCAACCTGAAGATGGGCGACTTAATTCTGAAACATTACCTGAGTATAAATTAGCATCGGTGCCATTTAGCGAACAGCGTCGCGTCATTAGTAAGCAGCTGCACTACTTTGATCATCCCTTGTTTGGCATGATCATAGAACTAAGACGCTACCAACCACCTACGGCAGAAAAGGATTAATTGCGCTCATGAAAATTTATACGAGAACGGGTGACAAAGGCAGCACGCAAGTTTACGCCGACAAAGCATTACGGGTAGAAAAAGACGACACGGTAGTGCAAAGCTATGGCGATATTGACGAACTAAACAGTCAGCTTGGCTTACTTGCCGCCGTAGCAGCCCCAGAACACAGAGAAAGTATTTACACCATTCAGCGCAATTTGTTTCAGGCCGGTTTTGCCATTTCTGCAAGCTCTACCCTTACCCAAGATGACGTAGTTACACTGGAAACAGACATTGATGCGCTAAGCAAAAAAATGCCTCCGCAAACCGATTTTGTATTACCCGGGGGAAGCAAAGCAGGCGCCCAATGCCATGTGTGCCGTGCGGTATGTCGCCGAGCAGAGCGCGCGGTAATCTCGTTAAGCAAACACTACAACGTACCACCCGTAGTGCCCGCTTATTTAAACAGGCTTTCCGATTACTTATTTACCCTAGCAAGGTACATGAATGTGCAAGCTGGGGTAGAAGAAATAAAAGTATAAGCGCTTTAGCACTTAGTTTATTGGGTAGTGATTTAATAACGCTTTTGCGTGTTGGTATGCTTGAGCAGCGCGGGCTGGCAAAGGCAGGTCACACATCGCTTTTAATGAGTCGCGTCCTACGCTGTTTGTATAGGTTGCATCGTCGCACACTGTTTCAAGTGCATCCAAAATGGCTTCTGCCCCTTTCACGTTGTTACAGGCCAATACCATGTTACAGCCCGCGTTTAACGCCGCCCTAGCCCGTTCGGGATAATCGCCAGCCACACTGGCACCGTGCATCGATAAATCATCAGAAAATATGGCACCTTTAAACCCTAAAGCTTGGCGTAACTGGGTTTGAAGCCACCAGGATGAAAACCCTGCAGGTGCACTGTCTAGCGTTTTATAGATGACATGGGCAGGCATGATACCTTGCAATAAATTCGCTTGAATCAGCGCCTCGAATACTACCATGTCGGTTTGTGCAATGGCGTGGAACTCCCGTTCATCAACGGGTAACGCCACATGAGAGTCTGGCGCTACGCTGCCATGCCCAGGAAAATGTTTTCCAATGGCTGGCATATCACAGGCTTGCAGCCCCGAAATCAAGCCTGTGGCAAGCGCAATCACTTCGCTAGCATTATCGGCGAATGCCCTATCGCCAATCACCTGAGACACCCCATTAATGTCTAACACGGGCGCAAAACTAACATCGATAGAATGTTGTTTTAATTCATAGGCAAAGGCAGTACCACATGCCTTTGCTAAGGCTATCCCGTCGGCTGTGTTGCCGGTAAGTTGAGAAATAGCCCCCATGGCAGGAATTGCCGTGAAGCCGTCTCGAAAGCGTTGCACTCGCCCGCCTTCGTGATCCACAGCAATAAGAATGGGCTTGTTTGCCGCCGCGCGAATTTCTCGGGTGAGTTCGCTTAGCTGTGCTTTGTTGTAATAATTTCGACTAAAAAGAATGACCCCGCCGGTGACCGGGTGTGCTAATTTCTCTTTCTCTTCAGGCAGTAAGCGCTCTGCCTCGCAATCTAACATCAACGGGCCCATGCTTGCCTCTTTTCACCTGTCATAAAACATCACTTTAATTTTACAGTTTCGGTGGTTAGGATAGATAAAAAAAAGGAGTAATACACGTGTTAACTTGGATTAAGTGGTTGGTTTTAAGCGTTATTGCAATAATCGCATTAGGAATAGGCGCAATTTACCTTTCCTTATACCTAAGTTTGCCCACGTTAGACGGTAATGCCAGTACTGAGCATATCCACACCAATACCCTGTTGTCTCGCGACGAGATGGGCCATGCCATTATTACTGCCCAAAATAAGCGCGACGCTGCCTACGCGTTGGGCTTTGCCCATGGGCAAGACAGGTTTTTTCAAATGGATTTACAACGCAGAACTGCATCGGGTGAATTGTCTGAATGGGTAGGAAGCGCCGCCCTTAATTTAGATAAAAAACACCGTTTCCATCAATTTTCTCAGCGCGCACAAACAGTTTTCGACACCTTACCCGCCAGCCAGCAACAAGTGCTTATTCACTATGCCCATGGTGTTAACGCCGCCCTTGAAGAAATGACCGTAGCGCCCTTTGAATATTTGGCTGCTGGCGTAACGGTTCGCCACTGGCGACCTACCGACAGTATTTTAGTGGCCTATAGCATGTACTTAGACTTGCAAGGCGGACAAGTTGCTATAGACCTTGCCCGTACAGCGCTAAAAGACACCTTTGGTGAGCCCTTATATCGCTTTGTTACCCAACCGAGTAACTATCAAGCGGCCTTAGATGGCAGTGAAATACCATTAAGTGACGACCCCATACCCGATTACCCGCGCTTACCAGAAGTCAAACAAGAAGATATGGCCAACGCCAACATAGCGGGTGAAACCCATTACGATGCTACCCCACCCCCAGATATTGGCAGTAACAACTGGGCGGTTAGCGGTAAACTTACTGCCACAGGAAGCGGCATGCTGGCCAATGACATGCACCTTGGTTTACGGGTGCCCATTATTTGGTATAGAACCCAATTAAACTATACCGACAAAGGCAAAGACGTACAGGTAACCGGCGTGTCCTTACCTGGCCTTCCTGGCGTTATCGTGGGCACTAACAATTATATCGCGTGGGGTTTTACCAACGCCAACTTAGATAACGTGGATTGGATAGCCCTTGATGACGACACCCCAACCACACAAGTAGAAGAAACAATTAACCTCGGGGATGGCACCACCACATTTACGTTACACACCAGTGAATTTGGCCCAGTAAAAACCATCAACAATCAGCGCTACGCCTTAAACTGGGTAGCACACCACCCCTTTGCCGTAAACTTGTCGGTCACCGACCTTGCCCTTGCTCGCAGCGTGGACGAAGCCATTAACATTGGAAAGCAAATTGCCATTCCAACACAAAATTTAGTCATGGTAGATGTTCAAGGCAATACAGCTTGGATGCCTGGCGGTGCGGTGATGGAAAGACGTAAAGCAAGTTTTACTGCCATTCCCCAATCAGCCGCCGAAAATCTCCAGCCCCGCAAAGCCACTACACTGCCGGTAGTTAAAAACCTCTCCAGTGACAGAATATGGACAGCAAACGCAAGGGTGATTAGCGCCAACGACCTTTCACGCTTAGGTGACGGAGGGTATGCACTAGGCGCAAGGGGAAGGCAAATTCGCGACCGCTTATTCGAAAAAGACACTTTTTCGGAAGAAGATTTTTACGCCATTCAATTAGATAACCACGCCCAGTTTTTAATTCCGTGGCACGACTTGCTTTCTGGCTTGCTTATTCAGCATGACATCGAGTTTAAAATGGACATTGCCTATTTGGGCAAATGGAAAGAATGTGCGTGCGAAGACTCAGTAGGCTATACCCTTGTTAAACACTTTAGACGCCAGGTAATACAAAAACTATTTGGCCGGCTTTTCTCTACACTCGACAGCCAAGGTGTGAATAGCCGTACCTTACTAAGAGGCATAGAACCCGCCGTATGGCAGCTTATTCACACGCAACCCAATGATTGGCTTCCTGACAACACCGACACCTTCGATGAACTGTTAGTAGATGCCTACAGAGAAGCAAAACACGCCCTGCTAGATACCTATTCCCCCAAAGAAGCCGACATGGAAACCCTAAGATGGGGCGCCGTCAACGCCTTAAAGGTAGAGCATCCCTTTGCCTCACAAATCCCCTTAGTAGGCAGCTTATTGAACATGGATGACGTCGAAGGGTTTGGTGATACTTATATGCCATCAGTACAAGCACCGGGGTTTGGTGCCTCTGAACGCTTCTTTGTTAGCCCTGGTCATTTAGACCGCGCCATTCTCACCTTACCCGGCGGGCAGTCTGGTAACCCGCTTTCGCCATTTTTCTCCCGTGGGTTTAACGATTACGCCACCCACGCCGCAACGCCGCTGCTACCCGGCGAGGTACTACATACCCGTCGCTGGTACAAAAAAGAAGAGTAACAGAGCAGTGAAAGAAAAAGAGGACAGTAAAAAATAATGACACCTGCCATCACACTGTTAAAAAAGAAAAAAGTACCCTTTGAAGTATTGCAATATAGCCACGACAGCAACGCCAGCAGTTATGGATTAGAAGCGGCTGACAAGCTTAATCTTGACGCCAACAGTGTGTTTAAAACACTCGTGGTGGCAGATGACAACAACAAGCTAGCGGTGGCACTAGTGCCGGTAAATACCAAACTAAGTGAAAAGAAACTAGCTAAAGCATTAAAGGTAAAAAAAACCGCCATGGCTAGCGCCGATGCGGTTATTGCGGCCACAGGGTATATTCTAGGTGGGGTTAGCCCCATAGGGCAGAAAAAACGTTTGCCCATGGTGATAGATGACAGTGCCAAGGCGTTAAATACCCTTTATGTTAGTGCAGGCAAACGGGGGCTAGAAGTAGCGCTATCACCGATAGATTTAGCCCAGATCACCGCAGCCAAGTTTGCCGCAATCGCCACCACCCAATCATAAACGGTTAATTCGACGTAGCCTGTGCTTGCCACTGAGTTTCCGCTTCTTTTAACGCAGCCTCACTGGGTGGTGTTTCACCAGAAAGTGTCTCTGCAATTTGACGTATTATGGCGTCACGCTTGGAAAGTAATGCTTCAGCGCGAGGGAACAAATCTTTCGCTTCCGGATACTTAGTTTTAAGCGATGCGATATCTTCCAAGGCATAATACCGTTGTTCAAACTCTTGGTTAAACAGCTGACGTTTCGCATTAAAAATAACATAGTCGCGGGCGTGATTAGAGTGAAGGTAATCAATGTCTTGCTGCGACAGCGAGGCCGCCTTCCCTACTTCTACTGCTTGCGCTATCCAGCCATCAATAGCGGCGTAATCGTTATTTTCTACCGCTTGCTTTACACCGGCTTGTAAGTCAGAGGCGTGTAAAAGTTCCATCACCGTAATAAGCGGAACCTGCGCCGATTCATCTGCTTTGTTGTAAGCATGATTAGACAAAAAAACAAGCCAAGCCGCGGCGGCCAAAACTACAATAGAAAGCGCTACCAGTGCTTTTTTCACACTTCCCTCCATTTACTTATTAGGCGAAATAAAAATACAGATTCAAGGCGTCATCACTGAACGTGAAAAACCTAAATTGAGGAAACACAAAAAAGAGCGAGATCAGTCCCGCTCTTTTTTAGTCTTGTAACAACCAGCAGATTACTGGTCGACAGGCGAAGAGTTTTCTACACGACTCTTCAATTTTTGACCCGGGCGGAAAGTAACCACGCGGCGCGCTTTAATAGGAATGTCTTCACCGGTTTTAGGGTTCCGGCCCGGACGTTCGTTCTTATCGCGCAAGTCAAAATTGCCAAAACCTGACAGTTTTACTTGCTCACCAGCTTCTAGCGCGCCTTTAATCTCTTCGAAAAAAAGCTCGACGAGATCCTTTGCATCACGCTTGTTTATACCCAGTTTTTCGAATAGGTGTTCAGCCATCTCGGCTTTGGTCAATGCCATAGTTTACTCTCTTAACGCGGCCCCAAACTCAGATTCCAGACCTTTAACCACAATATCCACAGCCTGCTGAATTTCAGCATCTTCCAAGGTTTTTTCCGGATCTTGTAAATGAAGTGACAAAGCAAGACTCTTGTAACCAGGTTCAATTCCCTTGCCTTTGTACTCATCAAACAAGTTTAGGCCAACTAGTTGATTTACGCCAATTTTTTGTATGTAAGAAAGAACATTTCCTACACGCACTTCATCTTTGACCGTAATAGCAATATCACGGCGGTTAGATGGGAAGCGCGATACAGGTACCGCAGACGGCAACACTCGTGTTGTTATTGCATCTACTACTAGCTCAAACACAAACACTCGCCCGTTAACACCCAACATTTTTGAAAATTGTGGATGCACAGCACCAATATAGCCAACTTCTTCATCATTAAGCAAAACTTTTGCAGTCATTCCCGGATGCAACGCACTATGTGAAGCTGTTTCAAAGGTAAATTCACCGCTTTTACCCGTTAAAGACAGCAATGCTTCTACATCGGCTTTAACATCAAAAAAGTCGACTGGGCTATCTTCCATATCCCAGTGCTCTTCGTTACGACGCCCTGCTACTACACCACCAATTACCTGCTGTTGCAATACTCCATTAGGTGTATCTGCTTGAGGTATAAAGCGTAATCCAGTTTCGAACAAACGTATACGGCTTTGCTGACGTTTTTGATTATACGCAGTAGCACCTAAAAGACCGGGCCACAAACTCACTCGCATTATCGCCATATCGCTAGAAATTGGATGCGGTAACACTAACCCTTTCGATTCTGGGAAAAGCGCGTTTTGCACCTTGGGGTCGACAAACGAATAGGTAATGGCTTCATTGTAGCCGCGGCTTAGCAATAAAGACTTCAAATTATTGATATCAAGCTTAGCTTCTTGCGACGGCAACATGGCCAAGGTAGCTTTTGGCGCAACATTTGGAATGTTGTTGTATCCGTACACCCGCGCAATTTCTTCAATAAGATCTTCTTCAATGGCAATGTCAAAACGGTAACTCGGCGCAGTGGCTTCCCAACCTTCATTGGTTTCGGTTACCTGCAAACCTAAGCGAGTTAAGATTTCTGACACCTTCCCATCGTCAATGCTAATGCCCAAAACACGGCTTAAACGTTCACGGCGTAATACCACTTTAGCCTGTTGGGGAAGCTTGTCTTCTGCAACAGCTTCAACCACAGGGCCAGCGTTGCCACCACAAATGTCAAGGATAAGTGCCGTAGCACGCTCCATGGCTTTAGCTTGTAGTAGCGGGTCTACACCACGCTCATAGCGGTGAGAAGCATCAGTATGCAAACCGTACTGGCGAGCACGACCCATAATGGCATCGCGACTAAAGAACGCGCTTTCAAGTAAAATGTCTTGAGTTTCGGTAGTCACACCTGAGTGAAGCCCACCAAAAATACCCGCCATGGCTAATGCTTTATTATCGTCGGCAATCACCAAAGTGTTGCTTTCCAGCTTAGCTTCAGTTTCGTCGAGTAACGTAAGGGTTTCACCTTCGTTAGCCAAACGCACATTAATGTTGCCTTCAATGCTAGCCAAGTTAAACGCATGCATTGGCTGACCAAGTTCAAGAAGAACAAAGTTAGTAACATCCACAATAGGGTCGATACTGCGAATACCACAACGACGTAGCTTTTCAACAAGCCACAATGGCGACGCGGCGTTTACATTAACGCCTTTTACCACACGGCCTAAATAACGTGGGCAGGCATCATCAGCGCTTAGCGTAATATTCAGCGTGTCATCAATCGTTGCGCTGACTGCTTCTACGGTAGGCTCGCACACGTCTAGGTTGTTCAATACACCCACTTCACGGGCAAGACCACGAATACCTAAACAATCGGCACGGTTAGGAGTAAGGTCTACTTCAATGGTGTTGTCGTTCAGGCCAAGATATTCACGAATGTCCTCGCCTATTGGCGCATCAGCCGGTAATTCAATAATACCGTCGTGATCATCGCTGATACCTAGCTCAGAAAAACTACACAGCATGCCAAACGAAGGCTCCCCACGTAATTTCGCTTTTTTAATTTTAAAGTTGCCCGGTAACACGGCACCTACACAGGCGACCGCCACTTTAATACCCAAACGGCAATTAGGCGCGCCACAAACAATATCTAATAGCTCGTCGCCACCCACATTAATTTTTGTTACGCGAAGTTTGTCGGCGTTAGGGTGCTGGCCACATTCAACCACTTCACCCACCAACACACCTGAGAACTCACCCGCTACAGGCTCTACCCCATCCACTTCAAGGCCAGCCATGCTCAACTGTTCAGACAGCGCATGCGCCGACAGCGACGGGTTAACCCACTCACGTAACCAATTTTCACTGAATTTCATGTGTATTCTCTGCCTTAGTTAAACTGCTTAAGGAAACGTAGGTCGTTCTCGAAGAACGCGCGCAAATCGTTAACGCCGTAGCGCAACATGGTTAAACGCTCTACGCCCATACCAAAGGCAAAGCCAGTGTATTCTTCGGGGTCTATACCCACCGACTTCAATACATTAGGGTGAACCATGCCACAACCCAATACTTCAAGCCATTGTCCGTTCTTGCCCATCACATCCACTTCTGCTGAAGGTTCTGTAAATGGAAAATAAGACGGACGAAAACGCACTTCTAACGACTCTTCAAAGAAGTGATGTAAGAAGTCGTGCAGAATACCTTTAAGATCAGTAAAGCTTACGTTTTTATCTACCATTAACCCTTCCACTTGGTGGAACATTGGCGTGTGGGTTTGATCGTAATCGTTACGATAAACACGCCCAGGCGAGATAATACGTAAAGGCGGTTTTTCCGCTTCCATAGTACGAATTTGAACACCAGAGGTTTGCGTACGAAGCATCATGTCTGGGTTAAAATAAAAAGTGTCGTGATCGGCACGGGCTGGGTGATTGGCTGGAATATTCAGCGCATCAAAGTTATGAAAGCCATCCTCAATTTCAGGCCCTGTTTTCACGGCAAAGCCTAGCTCACCAAAGAACGACTCAATACGCGCAATGGTTCTGCTTACAGGGTGTAAATTACCTGGGTTTTCAACACGGCCAGGTAAAGTGACATCCACCGCTTCTTCAGACAACTTACGGTTTAACTCTTCGTTACGTAAAAAGTCACCTTTTGCCGAAATAGCCTGCTGAATAACCTGTTTAGCTTGGTTAATTTTTTGACCAGCAGCAGGACGTTCTTCGTTAGATAACTTTCCTAACCCTTTAAGTAAGTCGGTAAGTTTACCTTTCTTACCCATGAATTCGACCCTAACCTGGTCTAGAGTGGCTGCATCTTGTGCAGCGTCAATCTGGCTTTGTGCCTGATTGATAATAGCGTCAAGCTCCATGTTTTCCTCAATTGACATGATGACTGGATAACCACGGCGAAACGGCACACGGCCTTAAAAGCGCCTAAATATGTGGTTTGCCTGATATAAAGGCAGTAGTTTACACGAGAGTGCGGCGAAACCGCTACCCTATATGGCTGATATTGGCAGATTTTGTTGAGAACCTGGAAACTTCACTGTGTGCTTCAACCACCTAAAGAAAGTAAATAGCTTTAAATAGTACAGTGATACTGTTCATGACACAGGTTTATGTGTATAAAATTAATAGTATCAGCCCACATAGGTACTATAACGAAATGAAGTTCAGGGAAGACATACAAGGTCTACGTGCGCTCGCCGTATTGAGTGTAGTTATTTACCACATAAGCCCCCACCATTTGCCCGGAGGCTTCATTGGCGTAGATATATTCTTTGTTATATCTGGCTACCTAATAATGGGGCAAATATATAATAAAGTTCAAAATAGTACATTTTCGTTTTCAGATTTCTATTTTACAAAATATCTGCGTCGCTGCAGCTGATTACAAAACTGATGTAGAGAGCAAACCCATGCAGATCGACTACGGACATTTGACTCTGGAAGAGTTCGCTAATGTCATCTAAGTGATAACAAACGTTTACATTAACTCATAAAATTCAATAATTGATCTGTAAGTTAAAATAGGGTCGATTTTGCTATAAATTTTAAAATAGGAGTACTCATGAATCATGCAGAACGGCTTAGTGGCATCGACTCGTTTAGACTACTCGCTGCATTAGGCGTAGTTTGTTTACATGTTGGCCCCTTGGAGGGGTTATATGGTTCAGTCGGTGACTTTATAAGACTATTCGGTAAATGGGCTGTGCCTTTCTTTTTCATGTTATCAGGCTATTTCTTGGCAAAAAATCTAACCGAAGAGCGCCTCGTAAATAGCATATCTAAAATCGTATTGATTTTCGCTAGCAGCTCTTTATTAATGCTACCCCTGTTAATTTTAAACCGGGGGCTAGGGGGCGCTTATTTTCACTTAACAACATTTAACTTTCTGAGAGATGGTACGTATTTTCATTTGTGGTATCTCTCCTCCTCTGTACTAGGCATGTTTCTGATACTTGTTTTGGTTCGATTAAAGTTAACAAAACTTCTACCCTTTATAGCCTTTACAACTATAATCATGTACTTGATATTCGGCGCTTATTTTTACAAATCACAAGAGACACTTGAATTTTTTCGTCATTTATCTAGTTTAGGGTTTATATTTTTGGGTTTTCGCTTATCAAGCGTCTCTCCTTCATTTTATAGAGGACTTGTATTTGTAATATTCGGTTACATCTTACAGGCTATTGAAGCAAGCTTTCTAGCCGATTTCTTGAATGATAGAAGCATCTCATCATTCCAGTTTCTAATAGGAAGCGCCATCATGGCGATTGGGTTCCTCGATATATCTAGAACAGTTAATCCACCCAAAACCCTCGGTGAACATGGAGCAAAGTATTCTTTAGTTATATACTTGATACATCCCTACTTTGTATCGCTATTTCATTTTTTCGATATTCAAGAAAGTATTGAATCAACTTTGATTATTCCTTTCGCATTTTTATCGTCGCTTCTATTAGCGGTACTCATATCACGCATAAGTCCACAAGTTTACAATGCTTTAAACGGCAGGATTACCTATTTAAGGGCAAGCAAATAAAAATAGATATGAGTCAAAGGAAACGCACTTGAACTAGTCGACATATAGACTACTTAGACCTTATAGTAATACGAGGCTCTAATTTTTAGAGCATTAATAAGAACCGATTTCTCCGCTATATTACGCGCTTTAATGCGTAGTCGGTTAGAATTGTCAAAAGTTTTAAAAAGGGGTGGTATGTCATGTCCGTTTTTTTTACATGACTATAAGTTAGAGCTTCCATGAAACGCATAAACCACTGAACTGAAAAAGAAATAATTTATTGGCATACTAAATGCTTTAAGTAATATAGAATCTATTACCAACTCTTTGGAGCTGTTATGTTTAAAAAGTTTTTTCAGGCAACGCTAGCGGTAGTAACGCTATCGTCGGCCTTACCAGCAAGTGCTGCTGTTATCTTATCTTCAGATTTTACAGGTACATCAGGTGACGCATCAAACGTTACTTGGACTGAAAATGATGTTAGCGTGACAAACACGCTTGATCCTCAGGATTCTAGCCTCAATTCGTTGGATTTGTTCAGTAATTCTACAAACATGTTTGCAGTTGATCACAATATACATAATAGTGGCGACTGGTTTGTAGATATTGTGATTTCCGCTAGCGCGTTAATTGAAGACATTATCCTAGACACCTTATCTCTAGATGCTTCAATCTTTAATAACAGTGGTAGCTTACAGACTACTCAACGAGACCTAAGCTTCTCACTTGAAGTGTTCGACGGCTTAAGTTCTGTTTTTTCTGATACAATAAGTGTCTTTAGCGGTGATAATAACGATTCAGGTTTTGTTGCAACAGAATCTATCGAATTTGATTTGCTGGGTTTAATCTTAGACGGTGGTGAAGACTACACGTTTCGCTTGACGGCATCTGGAACAGGTGGTGGTAATAACGCCGGCTTCGATAACTTTTTGCTGGCAGGAACTTCTAATGCGTTACCTTCTGTAAGCGTATCGGCTCCAGGCAGCCTTATTATTCTACTTATGTCAATTTCATTATTGGCATTTAGGACACGAAAGTAATATCTCATCAAGATTCATAAAGGCTCTTTTTTAAGAGCCTTTTTTATTTATATTTGATTTATTCATCACCCGTAGGATTTCACTTAATTTTAGGTTAATAACATTTTGACATGACCATTACTCCATTGGTAATGTAGAGAACTCCTCACCCACGCAACATCATCGACGACTCAATCAATCGTAGTTATTTAAAAATATGAAACATAAATCTCTTCAAGATAAAACGTTTTCTTCAGTTGCGTGGTCGGGTTCTATTCAGATTCTTTCCCAGATGCTTAATTTCGGTCTAAGTATTGTATTAGCGCGGCTTCTTGCTCCAGAAGATTTCGGGCTAATGGCTACAATGCTGGTCTTTATTGGGATTTCACAACTGTTAAGTGATTTTGGTTTAAGCTCTAGCCTTATACAAAAAAAATACGTAGCTAAAACTGAAGCGTTTTCTTGTGCAATTTTGAATACCCTATTTGGTAGCACATTTACTGTAGCTTTGATCATATTCCACACAGAAATAGCCGAGTTTTATAACGAGCCCCAACTAAAAAATATTGTTCTAGTAGTTGCTCCAATCTTTATTTTACATAGCATCTGCAGCGTTCCCCAAGCATTGCTGAGTAGGGAGCTAGAACATAAGAAAATATCCTTAATAGGGCTAGTAGCAATGATAACTGGCTCAATATCAGCCGTATGTCTAGCATCAGCGGGCTTTGGGGTATGGGCGCTTGTGTTACAACAGTACATAAGCGTTTCACTGAAAGCATTCATGTTAGTTTATTCGTCACAACTGCGAATATCACGTTTTAGCCTATCATCTATAAAGGGCTTATTTAGTTTTAGTGCGAATGTATTTTTAACCAGATTGATTCAGCAAGTCGCTCAACAGGCAGACAAGGTTTTAGTCGGCAAATATCTGGGGGCTCAAGAGCTCGGCTTATACTCAAGGGCTTTTCATTTTACAGCGTTTCCAATAAACAATGTCACCAGAGTAGTCAGTAATGTAATGTTTCCGGCCCTCAGCAAAATTACGGGAGAAAATGAAAAAGTAGCATCGGTGTATTTAACAGTAATTGGTTATATTGCAATTATAACATTTCCTACATTGGCTGGTTTTGCCTATCTATCATCAGAAATCATCCTAACATTATTGGGTAGTCAATGGCTGCCAATGCAACCATATTTAGTCTTTTTTAGCATGATAGGAATCGTATCATCAATCGGCCAAGTTTCTACCCCTTTCTTTCTTTCACAAGGCAAAGCCAATCTGCACTTAAAACTAAATTTATTTACGCAACCATGTAAAACAGTTTTTCTATTAGTCGGGATAAATTGGGGGATTGAAGGTGTTCTTGTTGCTAACGCCGCAGCTTCTTTTGTGAGCTTTACATCTTCGATTTTTGTACTGATGCTTTTCGTGGATGTGAATATTGTTAAAATTTTTAAAGCACTCTACAAAACAATTATATCGACTTGTTCAATGATATTGATGTTAGAAGTAGTAAACTCTAACATTGTATTTTCTTCTTCACTACATAAGCTTTTTTGGAATGTTTTAGCTGGAGCATCATTTTATTTTTTATGTAACATTTTAATTAAAAATGAATTATTCCTCAATCTTTACAAACTCGTTTCAAGCAAAATAGTCAATAAATAATTTCCATTACATTTATCTTAAAAGGAACTTCTATGCCCCTTTACCTCAACAATAAAAGAAATGTGCTTTTCATACACATTCCCAAAACGGGTGGAACTACAATAGAGAATTGGTTATATAAAACGGGAGACTTTAAGCAATTACTATTTAGTGAGCATATTTTAAAGGACACACGTGTTACAGGACAACACTTTGGCTTTGAAACACTAGAAAATTTAATAGGAGATTTAAACACAAAAGATTTATACAAATTCGCTATTGTTAGAAATCCATATGACAGGTTAATAAGTGAATTTTTCTATCGAGTCAAAATTAAAGACCTAACGTTAGGAGAAAAACCCGAAAAGTACTTTTCCTCGTGGGTAGATTGCACTTTCAAAATGTATAAAAATGATAACTCTATATTGGATAACCACCTACGCCCACAGTCTTATTTTGTTAGTGACGATGTTGTATGCTTCAAATTAGAAAACGGAATTGAAAATGCTATTTCTCAAGTAGCTCAAGAATTACAACTAGAGAAAGCCAAGAGTATTGAGAGTAAGAAGGTTGGTGAAAAAAAAGAAGTTGTGTGGAGCAAATCTGCATTAGACAAGGTACATGAGCTTTATGAATGTGACTTTAAAAATTTCGAATATCAGAAAAGAGTCGAAAACGAAGACATTCAAGCCTCTAGTATCAAAGAAATAAAGTATAGCTTTGAGTATTATCTTAAAGGAAAAAAGAGGCTTACAAAGTGGTTAAACCTCTAATATCTCTAATTATCAATTAAGGTTTAATTTTATAGTAAATCCTTCTTGTTAGTTTTCTTAAATTAAACTTTTTATTTCTTTTAAGCTCTTCTTTTTCGAGCTTTTCGTATATTCCAGTAATATTATATTTTTTTAACGCTGATAGGTAATGTTCAACATGTGGCATGAGTAACTTATCGTCGCCAAAAAATACACCTCTGAATAAACTCTTTGTAAAATGAATAAAAATAATTTTATATTTATCATTTATTAAAACTTCACCACTTTCAGTTTTACTTCTACGACAGTCAATTTGATTCCAATTACCTACATTACAGCCCCTGTGACTAATTGACTCAATCCCTTCAAATCTACTAGGTAAAATGTCTAGATATTTCTGATCATCATGTAACCCCTTATATCTGCCCGATTTCAGATAATAAGTGCGACATTCATGGAAAGGTGTAGAAGAGGAGGCCAACTGCTAAAAGTGGTACGCTCTTCTCGTCAAAGAAACAAGCAGTACTACCATGAATTATCAGCAGTTGACCG
>Ga0208315_1000049_pt1 | contig 194464 bp, 151 predicted proteins | sample MalvireepMed_215_FD_184239 | JGI IMG/M metagenome (GOLD analysis project Ga0208315, IMG submission 184239) | Marine viral communities from the Global Malaspina Expedition - Malaspina viral metaG DeepMed_215 (SPAdes) (version 2) | ecosystem: Environmental > Aquatic > Marine > Oceanic | place...
TTCATATCCTCCGCTGGTATTCGCTGCCGAAGCCCGTGAGCTTAGACGTCAGCTTGGTGAAGTCAGCTTAGGTAAAGGGTTTCTTTTGCAAGGCGGTGATTGCGCCGAGTCGTTTGACGAGTTTAATGCACCAAAAATTCGCGATACCTTCAAAGTAATTCTGCAAATGGCGATTGTGCTTACGTTTGCAGGCCGCTGTCCGGTTACTAAAGTTGCGCGTATGGCGGGTCAATATGCCAAGCCTCGCTCATCGGATTTTGAAACCCGCGACGACGTGAAGTTGCCAAGCTACCGGGGCGATATCATTAATAACTTTGAGTTCACCGAAGCGGCTCGCCGTCCAGACCCTGATCGTTTGTTAGAAGCATACCACCGCAGCGCATCTACCTTGAACTTGCTACGTGCGTTTGCGCAGGGCGGTTTGGCAGATCTTCACGAAGTGAACCGCTGGAACATGGCGTTTGTAGAAAACAATCCGCTTAAAGATCGCTATTCAGACATGGCCAATCGCATTCAAGATACCCTTGAGTTTATGGATGTGATTGGCATTAATGCGCAGACAAGCTCGACGTTACATGAAACATCGCTATTTACATCGCATGAAGCTTTGCTGCTTAACTACGAGCAAGCGTTAACGCGTGTAGACACGCTAACGGGTAAGCCTTACGACTGCTCGGCTCACATGGTGTGGATTGGTGAACGTACCCGTCAACTAGACCATGCACACGTTGAATTTTTCCGTGGGATCCATAACCCTATTGGCGTGAAAGTGGGTCCTAGCATGCAAGAAGACGAACTGATTCGTTTGATTGATGCGCTAAACCCATTAAACGACCCAGGTCGCTTAACGCTTATCACGCGTATGGGTGCTGATAACTTGGCAGACAACCTGCCGCGCTTATTGCGCAAAGTGAAAGCGGAAGGACGCCATGTGGTATGGAGCTCTGATCCAATGCACGGTAATACCTTCTCGGCTTCTAGCGGCTATAAAACGCGTAACTTCGATTCGATTCTGCGCGAAATAAAACAGTTCTTCCAAGCTCATGAAGCGGAAGGCACGCATGCCGGTGGTATTCACCTTGAAATGACCGGTCAACACGTTACAGAATGTACCGGTGGCGCATATCAAATCAGTGACGACGATTTAGCGCAAGCGTACAAAACACAATGTGACCCGCGCTTAAATGCCGATCAGGTGCTTGAAATGGCATTCTTGGTTGCTGATCATTTGCGCAACGCATAGCACGAATATCAGTAAATAAGACATGGTAAAAAGCGGCATCAATGCGGTGCCGCTTAGTTAAAGAATAGCAAAGCTGTGTGGCGTTTAAGCGTACATATAGCGGAGCACCAGTAATATACTGAACTATTTCTTCATTACGTGACTTCTTTCTTCTTCACTTAAAATACCGGTGAAAATAGTTTCCCTTCTTAAATTGGCGGTTCGTTCGTCGTCAGCCAATAATAGCGTTTTAAATACCCTAGGCTCATCGCGAGCTTCAAGAATCCCTTTCCACAATAGGTAGCTGCCGTAACGCATCATTTTACTTTGATAGCGCTGCTCCAAGGTTTGTTCAGCCAGGTCAAAAAGCTCAGGGTGTGACAATAGCTTGTCAGCAATGGCGCTGTGAATGTTCTTGATACGTTCGTTTACTTCACTTCGACGCTGTTTTCTTGGTCTTGCAAACATGACTCTTCTTTAAGTTAACGGTGTTTGTACATAGAGTGTTTATTGCTTTTCGTTTTCAGGATGGTTTTTAATCATCATCTAACAGTGGCGCTACAACCGACTCTAATCCGTTCAGCTTTATTTCGTACATTAAAGCGAGCTGCTCGCCAAGTTTATTGTTTGGAAAACCTTGTTTGTGAAACCACACCAAGTATGGCTCAGGTAAGTGAAATAAACGTCTGCCTGCATATTTTCCGAAAGGCATAACTTGGTTAACGGCTGCTTTTATAAGCGCTGGGTCCATCTACTGTTGGCCTCTACTACGTTGTTCTTTCATTGACTTTGTCTTCACTATCGCGCTGTTGAGTTTGCCATAGCGTCGCGTATTCACCTTGTCGTTCGAGTAAGGAAGTGTGTGTCCCTTCCTCTACTATTGTACCGTTTTTTAGTACTAATATTTTATCGGCATCCACAATGGTTGATAGTCTATGAGCTATGACTAAGCTTGTGTGGCCCTTCGCAGCGTCACGCAGCGCAGAAAGGATGGCTTGTTCTGAGGTACTATCGAGTGAGCTTGTGGCTTCATCAAAAATCATAATAGGTGCGCCTTTAAGCAATGCGCGAGCAATCGCTACCCGCTGTTTTTCACCTCCCGATAATTTTAGCCCGCGCTCACCAACGGTTGTGTCTAATTTTTCAGGTAAACTTTCCACGAAGGCCTGCAGGTGGGCGAGTTTTAGCACACTGTTTATATCGTCATCGGTAGCGTCTGGGTTCCCATAACGAATATTTTCAAGCAAGGTGGTGTTAAACAGCACCGTGTCTTGGGGCACTATACCTATGTGGCCGCGCAGGCTTTGCTGGGTTAGCGATGTGATATCTTTGCCGTCGATAGTTATCTTACCTTTATTAATCTCATAAAATCGGAACAGAAGTTTCATCAACGTTGATTTGCCTGCGCCGCTTTCTCCTACCACGGCTACTTTGGCACCTGGCGGCACATCAAAACTCAATCCTTTCAGTATTGGGCGGTTTTCGGTGTAAGCAAAATGTACATCGTTAAAACGCAGTGCGGGGTTGGCGCACTTTAACTCGATAGCATTTTCATCGTCGTGAATTGCAGGTGTTTGAGCGAGTAGGTCAAATAACTTATCGATATTAGCAAGGCTTCCGCGAATTTCTCGATACACAAACCCTAAGAAATTCAGCGGCATAAATATTTGCATAGTAAATGCGTTTATTAGCACGAAATCGCCTATCGTCATTTCGCCGTCCATTACGCCAAAGGCGGCGTTTGCCATCATAGACGTCATGGCTATTGCTATGATCGCCGCTTGGCCGCCATTAAGCGCAAACAACGATAAACGATTTTTTCTTCGCGCCTTTTCCCATTTAGCGAGGTCGGTGTCGTAGCGGTTAGCTTCAAAACGCTCGTTGTTAAAATACTTAACGGTTTCAAAGTTAAGCAGGCTGTCGACTGCCCGTGAGTTGGTGGTTGAGTCGGCTTCATTCATTTGAGTAACAAACCGGGTTCGCCAGTCGGTGGCTTTCATGGAAAAGCCAATGTAAGCAATGACACTGCATACGATAATGAGCGCAAATGACACACCGAATTGGAATAGAAGCAGCCCTACAACCAGTGCAATTTCTAGAAGGGTAGGCACGATATTGAACACCATAAACCGCATAAGGAAGCTAACCCCATTAGTTCCTCTTTCTATATCACGAGAAAGACCTCCAGTTCGCCGGTTTAAGTGAAAGCCCAAATCTAGGTTATGCAAGTGCTTGAATACTTTCAAGCCAAGCCGGCGCATGGCACGCTCCGTAACCCGGCCAAATAGGGTGTCGCGTACTTCGCCTAATAAAACGTTGAGTAACCGTAAGGTGCCGTAGGCAACGATAAGGCTAACGGGGACGGCAAGGGCCAATGTGGTAACGTCGCCATTTAAACTATCCACCGTGTATTTAAGTACATAGGGCAGGCCGATACTGGCTAGCTTAGCTGCAACCAAGCACAAGAGCGCTAGAAAAACCCGTTGTTTAAATTCAAGTAAGTAGGGCCAAAGTTGTGAGAGGACGTGCCATTTAACAGGTTCGTCGAGATTAGTGGGAAAACGGTTTTTTCTCATTTTAAAGTGTGCTTTATTGTTAGATTCATAGTAATTCAATGAGTAGTCGTTACATAGATAGCGTATTGGATTAGAACGCTGTGTAGAATGTTTGACCCTACGGCAATAATTTAGGGTACTTAATTATCGAGCCTTTAAATATAGTGCAGTTAGTTATAGTAGCTTGATTTCTCGTCTTTAGTGTACGTTTTGAAATAGGCTAGAGATTAAAATGGTCTTATTTATAGCGATGAATGTGTTTAATTTTCGTTTTACGGCGCGTACACTAACAGGTAGTTTAATTTAGTTACCTTGTTAGAACCGTATAATTTATCGGCCTTCAAGCGATGGCAACGACGTGCACAAGGTAAAAGCTGCGCGCATAAAAGTTAAGGAGTTAGTTTGTTAGAAGATAGTTTCGGTAGACAGTTTCACTATTTGCGTTTGTCAGTGACCGAAGCGTGCAACTTTCGGTGCCAGTATTGTTTGCCTGATGGGTATGAAGGCCCATCAAGCGACCAGTTTATGTCGCTCAATGAAATAGATACTCTGCTTAACGCTTTTGCCAAATTAGGCACGTCTAAAGTGCGTTTAACCGGCGGTGAGCCTACGCTGCGAAGAGACTTCCTCGATATTCTGCACTTAACAAGTAACACCCCTGGCATAAAACGTGTTGCTATGACCACTCATGGCGCACGAATGGAAAAGTTTGCTCATCAATGGAAAGACGCAGGACTCCACCAGGTGAATGTCAGTATTGATAGTTTAGATCCACGCCAGTTCGCTGCAATAACTGGGCAAGATAAACTTAAAGCTGTACTTCGCGGTTTAGATTCAGCCATTGATGCAGGTCTTGATGTAAAGGTGAATTCTGTATTGCTAAACGACTTTTCTGACAGTCGTCTACATCGGTTTCTCGCTTGGCTTAAAGATATGCCTGTGACCCTTCGCTTTATCGAGTTAATGGAAACCGGTGATTTAAACCAATTTTTCAATCAACAGCACCAAAGTGGATCTCCACTAAAAAGTACCTTGCTAGAAATGGGGTGGCAGCCGTTGTTGCGTAGAAAAGATGCAGGCCCGGCGCAGGAGTTTTATCACCCTGACTACGCCGGTAAAATTGGTTTGATCATGCCTTACAGCAAGGATTTCTGTAAAACGTGTAATCGCCTTCGCGTTTCAGCGCCGGGCAAATTACACCTGTGCCTGTTTAGCGAAAACGGCATAGATATGAGACAGTTGCTGGCAAAGGGCAATGTAGATGACGTTGTTACTTTTCTGCAGAATGTACTGGGGCAAAAACACGAAACACATTACTTGCACGAAGGGAAAACCGGTGCCACTAAGCACCTTGCAATGCTAGGTGGTTAGGCCAAGTGCGCTGTTCGATAGTGGGCAATGAAGACGAACAAAAAAATGGGGAATTTGTTTGGTTTGTTGTAAAAATAAGCTATATTCAGCGGTGTTAGTATAATTAAAATAATAACTATAAAGGAAGTTTATGCATATCATGGACAGTGCGCGTCTTTCCTATCACTACGTCACCGAAAAAGACGCTGATTTTTTATGGGAGCTGGATCAAGACGAGCTCGTCATGAAATATATCAACGGTGGCAAAAAGTCTTCAAAAGAAGAAATACGAGATATTTTCGTTCCCCGTTTTCAAGCCTATTCTAATCCTGCCTTAGGGTGGGGGCTATGGCGTGTTGAAACGTTAGCCGAAAAAGAAAGTATTGGGTGGATTCTAGTTCGTCCTTTTGGTTTTTTTACTCAACACCCCGAAAGTGACAACATGGAGTTAGGGTGGCGTTTTAAGCGTCATACATGGGGAAAAGGTTACGCCACTGAAGCGGCTAAAGCAGTAAAAGAAGCGCTTTACGATATTGGGATAGAGAAGTTTTCTGCCATTGCCAACCCCCAAAACAACGCGTCTATCAATATAATGAAAAAGCTCGGTATGACCTTTAGTCATGAACAAGAGTACAAAGATAAACTATTTCACGAAACGGTAGTTGTGTATTCAAGCTAGTTTATACCTAACAAGAGGCGAAGTGGCGTAATCTTGATGAAGCCTTTACTCGCCTTTTAAAATACTTTTTACATTGTCATAGCGAGATTGTTTTTCGTCTGACAGGGTTGCACTTTCTAATGTTTCTCGACATTTCTTTATTTCAGATAGGGTGTCAGCGGGCATAGGCGTATTCGATTTCCTTGCTCTTACAATGGCTTGAAGGTAGTTAAGGGCAATCGATGGGTTTTTCGGCATTACCCGAAATGCTTGCGCAAAAGTGCTATAGGATTGCTCTAAATTGCCGCGCTTGTATTGTGCAACCGCAGTATTGTTCAATGTTTTTGGGCTTAGTGAGATGGCTTCTTTTTCTGCCTTTTCCTGCTTTAAATACGCGGCCATTAAATTCACTTCACCTGGGGATTCTTCTTCTCTCGACGAAATCGCATCTAAAATAGCAATAGACTCTTTTTTCATTCCCACTTCATGCAGAGCTTTTGCCCTATCTAGCAATGCTTCAGTTGAATGGAGCTGAGCGTGGTCGGTGTGAAACTCTGACAGTAACGTCTGGGCTCTTGCTGTGTCATCTTTTAAGTAGTGTAGTCTCGCATCGATGACGGCTAGCTCATCGTTTAACGCAGCTCTTGGATGCGCTTTTTTCATTTGGCGCAGATATTCATTGGTTTGTTTCACAATGTTATTTACGTGTTCTGGTTCAGATGTCATGGCAAAATCAACGCCGGCTCGGGCAGCGGTTAAGTAAATATCGGGCTTGTCATGAATTGATCCTTGGGCGTAACGTACCGCTTTCTTTGCGCTGTTAAACTGGGTCTCATAATCATGGGTTATTCTCGCCAAGCTTACCGCTTGTTGATAGCGAGGAATATTGCGCGGAGACATAGTGCAAGCCAGCGATGTGCATTCTAAAGCATCGTCAAAAGCAGCTTGTTTAATTTGGAGAGTAGCGAGAAGGTCGAAGGCCTCTAGTGCAGAATCAGGTCGGGTGGCAAGTTGAATAATTTCTCTTTCTGCGTCATCAAGTTCGTTGAGCGCAAGAAGGCTTTTTGCAATTCCCATTTTCGCCCAGTTGAAATCTTGTACGTTAATGATGGATTCAAAAAAAGCGACCGCTTCTTGGTATCTCTGCGTTAACAAAAATAAATCACCCTTTATTTTCATCGCTAGAGGAAAGTGTTCAGCATGTTCAGGCTGTAACAAAAAGAACTCAACTTCAGTCAGGGCTTTTTCGTAGTCCTTTTTGTCCATAAATGCATACACGTTTTTCAGTGCTTTCTTTCTGGATAAAACCCGCGAAAGCCTTCTATCTAACTCGTTGACTGAAAAAGGTTTGGCGATAAATTCGTCTGGCTGTAATTCAATAATGGCGTGTACGACTTCTGCCGACGTATCTGCGCTGGTGAAAATAAATGCGCTGGTAAGTGGTAACGAGTGGGCATCGTTTAATTGCTCTAATAAATAATATCCACCTTGCTCTGAGCGAAGGTTATACGAGCAAATGATGGCGTCGTAATCGTACTCTTTTAGAGCTGATAACGCTTGCGAAGGCCTGTCCACATAGTCCATGTTCTTAAAACCCAACTGCTCAAGCGCATAGTGCATATGACTTTTTGCCAGCACTTGGTCTTCAGCAATTAACAGCTTAGTATTTTTCGCTAAGTGTAGTTTCATTGAGTTATAGCCTTTAGAAGAGCAGTTTAATTACCTTATCACGGCGTGTGCTTTCTAAGTATAGTTCTTTATGAAGACTATCGCATAATTAGGTGGCTGGTGGATCTGGCCCAGTATTAGGTCGGTATATTGCGGGCTTCGCAGGGGCTACAACCGCGCGGTGAATACATCAGCTAAGCAGTTAGCATACGGTAGCCAGAAGTAAAAGAATAACTGTTCGATTGATTGTATAGCAGAGGTGCCGATATTTCTAAAGAGATGGTGGACGCTACTGGGCTTGAACCAGTGACCCTCGCCTTGTAAGGGCGATGCTCTCCCAACTGAGCTAAGCGTCCGTATTTTGATATCACTGTTTAACCACTGTGAGGAAGTGGTGGACGCTACTGGGCTTGAACCAGTGACCCCCGCCTTGTAAGGGCGATGCTCTCCCAACTGAGCTAAGCGTCCATATTTTGATATCACTGTTTAACCACTGTGAGGAAGTGGTGGACGCTACTGGGCTTGAACCAGTGACCCTCGCCTTGTAAGGGCGATGCTCTCCCAACTGAGCTAAGCGTCCGCATTTTGATATCACTGTTTAACCACTGTGAAGAAGTGGTGGACGCTACTGGGCTTGAACCAGTGACCCTCGCCTTGTAAGGGCGATGCTCTCCCAACTGAGCTAAGCGTCCATATTTTTAAAACCTTGCCTAAGCAAGTGGGGCGGTATTATAGAGTCGGTTCCGTTAGTGTCAACAAGAAAATTAAAGAAAAATGACTGTGTGCCCGAATTTTAGTCACTCTGACGGTATCTTGACTAAATTGATGAAAAGAACAGCGTTTTACTAACCCCAAATTAAAAAAGGACAGACACTTATCATCGATAAGGCATCGAAAAGGGACAGACACTTAATCGGCGCATAACAGTATGAGACTAAAAGTGAATGTCCGTTCAATATCAACGTGCGGCTAAGACATTACTGCAAACCTGCGGTTTAAATTGAATTTAAGAAAAAGAAGGGAAAAACCTTCTAGCGAGAATAGAAGTGACTGTCCGTTTCATGATTTCTGTTTCCCAGACCATTTAACTTGAGACAACTCGAGAGAAACATAAGGAATATGAGTGACTGTCCAATACAGCAATACAGACACTCATACTCTGCCCGCCTTCGACAAGAGTTTTTAGCGACAAACAAATAGCAGTGAGTGTCTGTCCATTTTTCATTTCTATAAGTTTTCTTGTTCTACTTATTCTCAACTTACTTTTGAAGTCGCGCGGACACTGGTAGAATGCGCTCAACTTTAGAAACACATTAACTATAGAGAGTGACCATGTCGGTTGTTACACGATTTGCACCCAGCCCAACAGGCTATCTTCACGTTGGTGGCGCACGAACTGCGCTTTATTCTTGGCTTCTTGCAAAAAGTAAAGGCGGTGAATTTGTTCTTCGTATAGAAGACACAGATATCGAGCGTTCAACTGAAGAAGCAAAGCAAGCCATTCTGGACGGAATGCTGTGGTTAGGTTTAACGTGGGATACAGGTCCTATTTATCAAACAGAGCGCTTTGACAGATACAAAGAGTTAATTCAAAAGCTATTGGACGAAGGGAAAGCATATAAGTGCTTTATGAGTTCGGAAGAGCTTGATGCAATACGCGAGGCTCAAAAAGAGCGTGGAGAAAAACCGCGTTACCCTGGGACATGGAGAGATAGAACAGATCACCCAGAAGGTCAGCCTTTCGTTATTCGCTTCAAAAACCCGTTAGAAGGCAAGGTGGTTATTAACGACCATGTACGCGGGAAAATTGAGATAAGTAATACCGAGCTTGATGATCTGATCATTCAACGTACTGACGGCACGCCTACTTATAACTTCTGTGTTGTTGTTGACGATTGGGATATGGGCATAACCCATGTTGTTCGTGGTGAAGATCACATTAATAATACGCCACGTCAGATTAATATTCTTGAAGCATTAGGTGCGCCTATTCCCGACTATGCTCACGTATCTATGATTTTAGGCGACGATGGAAAAAAATTGTCTAAACGCCATGGTGCGGTAAGCGTAATGCAATACCGAGACGACGGCTTCTTGCCACAAGCGGTATTGAATTACCTTGTTAGGTTGGGGTGGTCACATGGTGACCAGGAAGTTTTCTCAGTAGATGAGATGATTGAAAAGTTTAGCTTAGATGCAATTGGTCAATCTGCGTCGGCATTTAATACCGAAAAATTAATCTGGTTGAACCAACATTACATTAAAAGTTTACCAGCAAGCGAAGTGGCAACACATGCAAAATGGCATTTTGATGCATTAAATGTTGATTTAACTGCAGGCCCGGCGCTTGAGTCTGTAATTGCTATTCAAGCAGATCGTGTAAAGACTCTTAAAGAGCTGGCAGAGATTTCTACGTACTTTTATCAAGACTATGATGAGTTTGACGCGAACGCGGCGAAAAAACACCTTCGTCCGGTCGCTCGAGGCCCATTAGAGCTTGTTAAAGATAAACTTATGTCGATAGAAGAGAGGAGCCCTGAAAATATTCAGGCCGCTATTAATAGTACCGCTGAAGAATTAGGAGTAGGTATGGGCAAGGTAGGTATGCCGCTACGTGTAGCAGTTACCGGGGGCGGTAATTCTCCGTCTTTGGATGTTACGCTGAACCTTCTTTCAAAAGAGAAAGTTGGCGAGAGAATCGACAAAGCGCTCACTTTTATAGCAAACAGAGAAAATTCATAAAAAAAGCGTTGACATGACAGGGGGGGATGCCTAGAATGCGCCCCGCTGTCACGGAACAGTCACACAAAATGACTGGTACCATGATGGGGCCATAGCTCAGCTGGGAGAGCGCCTGCATGGCATGCAGGAGGTCGGCGGTTCGATCCCGCCTGGCTCCACCAAGTCACATTAAGTTGTGATTTAAATAGGCTGAAGTTTAGTAAACTTCGGATAGAAATTTCAGTAAGAATAAGGCCGCTCGGTTCGCAGAGCTCACCTCTCACTTACAGAAATTTAGTGAAGCTTTGCTTCATTGAACAAAATTTCTGTCCCCTTCGTCTAGAGGCCTAGGACACCGCCCTTTCACGGCGGTAACAGGGGTTCGAATCCCCTAGGGGACGCCATTTTATCGCGTCACAGTCGATTGATACTGTGAAATAGGCTGGAGTTGAATAACCCAACTTCTGACTGAATGTTTAGTAAAAAAAGCAACGTGCTTGATTTGCTAAAATATCGAAAGCCTAGCTTTCGAATTAAAGTTTTCAGTCCCCTTCGTCTAGAGGCCTAGGACACCGCCCTTTCACGGCGGTAACAGGGGTTCGAATCCCCTAGGGGACGCCATTTTATCGCGTCACAGTCGATTAATACTGTGAAATAGGCTGGAGTTGATTAACTCAACTTCTGACTGAAAGTTTAGTAAAAAAGCAACGTGCTTGATTTGCTAAAATATCGAAAGCCAAGCTTTCGAAATAAAGTTTTCAGTCCCCTTCGTCTAGAGGCCTAGGACACCGCCCTTTCACGGCGGTAACAGGGGTTCGAATCCCCTAGGGGACGCCATTTTATCGCGTCACAGTCGGTTAATACTGTGAAATAGGCTGGAGTTGATTAACTCAACTTCTGACTGAAAGTTTAGTAAAATAAGCAACCTGCTTGCCTTTATTTACTAAAATATCGAAAGCTTAGCTTTCGAATTAAAGTTTTCAGTCCCCTTCGTCTAGAGGCCTAGGACACCGCCCTTTCACGGCGGTAACAGGGGTTCGAATCCCCTAGGGGACGCCATATCGAAAAAACCAGCCATTCGGCTGGTTTTTTTGTTTCTGTCCAAAGACAAAGTGGACAGACACTTTTCTGCAGCCGCATTTTGCCTTTCTCGACTCTGTGGTCGCAAGTGTAAAGTTCTAATGTCGCCAATACCTAGAAAGTTTTTACGGTTTTGACACGTCACACGATTGACCTGTTATGATCTTAGAAATACAAAAGAGGTATTATATGCAGCAAATTTATCCAATAGGCACTCCAGGCAAGCCATGGGGCAATGAAGAAAAAGCACAGTGGAAAGCACAGCAGTCGGTGAAGCGAAGTTATCAGGAAGAGGTGCTTGATAAACTTAGCAAAATTGTTCCTGAAGGTTTTCAGTTAAAGCAATATGGTGCATTACCTTATGACGAAGCGCGTTACCCATTGTATGCTGTTGTCCCAATAAATATTGACTCTAATAAGCCTTCTGCGCTTATCACAGGCGGTGTGCACGGCTATGAAACGAGCGGTGTACAAGGAGCCCTTCAGTTTATTGAAGCGAAGCTGGCTACTTTTAAAGACTTATTTAATATCGTGGTTGTTCCGTGCGTTAGCCCCTGGGGCTATGAAACAATAAACAGATGGAATCCGCTAGCGTTAGATCCTAACCGTTCCTTCTACCCGGGCTCTCCCGCTACAGAATCAGCTCAACTGATTAAACTAGTGAATGAATTGGCTCTACCTTTAGCGCTTCACATCGATTTGCACGAAACTACCGACACAGACAACAGTGAGTTTAGACCCGCACTAGCTGCTCGAGACGGAGTAACGCATGATAACTGGAACATCCCTGATGGTTTTTACACGGTAGCCAATACATCCAACCCTCAGCTAGAATTTCAAAAAGCGGTCATTGATGCGGTTAAGGACGTAACCCATATTGCGCCTGCCGATGAGAACGGCAAAATAATTGGTGCTGATGTAGTGAGTGAAGGTGTTATTTGCTATGACAAAAAGGCGCTATCGCTTTGTGGCGGGTTGACCGACGCAAAGTACGTCACTACTACTGAGGTGTATCCCGATAGCGATAATGCGACGCCTGAGAACTGCAATGAAGCACAAGTGTCAGCGATATGCGCCGCACTGAACTTTATTAAATAGCCGCTTGAACGTTTAGACGTCTAGATGTATATTTGAGCCTCTTATTAGGGAGGCTCATCGTGTATATATTTTCCGCAGTTATTTACGACGGTAAAAAGCAGCATTTAATAAAGCAAGAATGTAGGACAGACACTGAGTTTGCATCTTATTTAGAACGACAATTTGGTTGTCACGTATGTCTATGGTCTAGTAAAGAGCTGTCGGAAACGGCGCTATTGGCGATTGCCGCATCTCAGGAACGCAATCAGCAACAAGGTTTAAATAGAACAAAAGCAGTATGAATATCACCTCACCCTGTATCGCGCTGTGTAAACTGGATGATGATGACGTTTGCTCGGGTTGCAATCGCACTATCGATGAAATTACTCATTGGCGGACATACACAAACTCCCAAAAGAAAGCTGTAATTTCTCGCCTATTTGCGCTTAAAAACGCGCCACAAGGCAACGCTAGGACAGACACTTAACCCAAGTGAAATTCGTTAATTCTACTAACGAGCTTATCGCCTCATATATACGTGTGGACTTCGAACAGACACTTTTTTCCCGGCCTGAGAATGTTAATGTCGAACTTTGAGAGTGACATCCCTTTAATTGATATAGTGTGTGAATTGATAAAAAGCGCGGTATAAGCGGACAGACACTCAATCCCATATAACAACTATCAAATCCTGGCTGAGATCACGACTTTTTGCTAAACTCCCGCGCCAATTTTCATTTAAACAACCCGAGATATTTTTTAATGAAAGTAATGCTTGCCCCAATGGAGGGCGTTGTAGATCATTTGATGAGAGATATGCTTACTCGCGTGGGCGGCTTCGATCAATGTGTTACTGAATTTGTTAGGGTTGTGGACCAAAAACTCCCTAAAAAGACTTTCTATAGATTATGTCCGGAACTTCATAATGGTGGGAAAACGCCATCAGGGGTGCCTGTGCGTGTTCAATTACTAGGGCAGCACCCCAAGTGGCTTGCTGAAAATGCTCAAACTGCAGTGGAGTTAGGTTCTCCTGGCGTAGATCTCAATTTTGGTTGTCCTGCCAAGACGGTAAACAAGAGCAAAGGGGGAGCGGTTTTACTTAAAGAAACCCAGACTCTTTATGACATTGTAAAAGCTGTGAGAGATGCAGTTCCAGCTGAGATACCAGTTTCAGCTAAAATAAGATTAGGTTTTGAAGATAAGTCGTTAGCGGTGGAAAATGCTGTGGCAATAACTGAAGCCGGCGCGTCAGAATTAGTTGTCCATGCAAGGACTAAAACTGAAGGGTATAAGCCTCCAGCATACTGGGATTGGATAGCAAAAATTAAACAACATACTAATATACCGCTCGTTGCTAACGGAGAAATATGGAGTGCTGAAGATGCACAACGCTGTCAGGAACAGTCTGAATGCACCAATTTGATGGTTGGCCGCGGCGCGTTGGCAATGCCTAATTTGGCGTTATGTATCAAAGGTCGTCAAGCGCCTATGCCTTGGCCTGAACTTGCTGCGCTGCTTATTCAATATTCAGGTTACGAAATTTTTGGTGATAAAGGCAGGTATTACCCAAACCGAATCAAGCAATGGTGCGGCTACCTAAAAAGGCAGTACCCAGAAGCTGAACTTCTATTTAACGATATTAGACGGTTAACAAACTCGCAAGATATCGTGGAGGTACTGGCTCGCCAGGCTGATAGTTGAGGTCATTGCCACTTAGGTTAAGATAAATACTTTTGGGCATTTGCTAGGTTCGGGCGGCATGCCCTTTGGCAGCATTTAGCAAAATTATCCATCATTTCTGGGCATCCTACAGGCCCGGTAAAAAGTGTTTCAAAATTGTTGGTAACTAGGTGCCAGTTCTCCTTTGTCATACCTAGTTTGGTAAGTAATCGGCTAGGAAGCAAGGGCAGTTTTTGAACTGAGTCATTCTGTTCGGCGGTCAAAGTGTCATTAATTAGCTGAATATAATCAACGAAAGCGAAGGGCAAGGAGGCTTTATCTTTTACGCGTTTATCGCTAAACGGCATCAGAAACTTGGGTGTCTTATTAACACGTTGGGCGTTCAAGCGATATTGAATACTGGTGAAATGCGAGCCCTTGAGAGTACGTGCAATCTTTGCTCGTATAGGGTTTAAATCCACATAAGCCATTACACTTGCGAGTGCTTTTTCATCCAGGATGGCTTGAGATCTGAACCGCCTTTCCCAAAAATATCCCTTACATTCATCTTCCTTGTTAGCTCTTCTTGCAATGTATTCGTTAAGCAATCGCATAAACCAGCTGATGCTTTGAAGACGCTCTCTGTATATCACCGAAAGTGCTTGTAATTCGACAAGCTCTTTTGCAGTTACTGAATCAAAATCATCAAAATAGCGTTGGACAAGGGGTGGGCATTTGTAAAACATTCTCCACCTCAGCAACACTTCATCCATTGTCCACCCGTCAACTCTTCCTTTTGCTACATGAAGCACTATATGAATATGATTATGCATCACAGCATAAGCGCATAAATCAATGGCAAATGCCTGTGAAAGTTTATGTAGCCTATCCTGAATCCACTTTCTTCTATGTTCATAATTAATTCCAGTGCGAGCATCTCGACCACAGAGGTAAGATTGTCTTACGCAACGGGAAATACAGTGATAGTAGGGTGTCACATCGGTATTTATTTGTTTGTATCTAGGTAAAGGCATGTCCGTATCCCCAAGTTAATTACCTGCATTATGGGGCGTTCGGCGTAAAGTTTAAGTGGTCTTTAGGACAGTTTTAGTCGGAAAAGTATACTAAGAAATGGAGAGACACCCATTGTAATCAAAAAGTGGACAGACACATGTCGAATGAAAGTGTCTGTCCACTTTAAGCACATTTTTAGTAACGTGTCGCTGCGTCAACGAGAGACTTAATACAAGTGTCTGTCCCTTCGGTTCAACTATAGCTATACAAATACATCTACACGCGACCCAACGCGACTGTCTGTAGAACTGGACGTTTGCTGCGTATTTTGTGGCTGCGCTGTGCGGTTTTCTTGCTCACTACGAGGTTCAACTTGCTGCTGAGGGCGCTGGGGTGACTCTAAAACCGTCGAGACGGGCGTGGAATTAACAGGTGATACATCCATAGGTGAACCTCATACCAAGATCGTAGATTAGTCAAGAATAGCATATTTATTGAACATCAAGAATTAAACTTCTTAAGTGTCTGTCCATAAACTTAGCAATCAAAGGCTGTGCCTCAGCGTTGGGATGAATGCCATCGTTTTGCATTAATTCTTGATGAAGCGCTATTTCTTCAAGAAAAAAGGGAATCGTTGCTATATCTTGCTCGTCAGCCACTTTGCTGAAGTTTTGAGTAAACATTTGCGTGTAACGCCTACCGTAATTCGAAGGGATCTGCATTTCTTGAAGAAATACAACGGCATTGTTTTCTTTCGCCACATTAACTAATGAATTCAAGTTATTTTTTATTTTGTTTATGTTATGCCCTTGAAGCCCATCGTTACCGCCTAATTCAATTAGTACATGGGATGGCGTATGTTGATCTAATAACCGCGGAAAGCGCGCTAACCCGCCATCTGTTGTTTCACCACTTACCGCAGCATTTACAATATCAATCGGAATGTTGTCGTCTTTCCACATCTTTTGTAACAAACTGACCCAGCCTTGATGTTGCTGCAACCCGTAGGCCGCAGATAGACTGTCACCTAAAATAAGCAAAACCGCCTTTTCGCTTGTGTCACCTTGCTCACCTTGATCTGATAGCGCTTGAAAGGGTATTAAAATAATAAGTACAAAAGCGAATAAATAACGAAATTTAACAAACACGAATTGATGACCCCATATGATAAAAGCTAATTCTGTAACTAAAGTAGTGGATACGAGCGAAGGTTCTTTGCAGATCCTTAGTCCTATTTCTTTTGAAGTCAAGTCAGGTGAGTCAGTTGCCATTATCGGTGCGTCAGGCTCAGGCAAATCAACCCTCTTGGGCTTGTTGGCCGGGCTTGATCAAGTTACGGAAGGTGAAATCTTCCTAGACGGCGAAGGGCTCCACAGTATGGGAGAAGAAGAGCGAGCCGTGTTAAGGGGAAATAAAGTAGGTTTTATTTTTCAGAGCTTTATGCTTGTGCAGAGCTTAACTGCGCTTGAGAACGTGATGCTTCCCGCCGAAATTGCTGGTCTAGATAACCCCAAAGCCCTCGCCATGAATATTCTAGAGCAGGTTGGACTTAAGCACCGGGCTCACCATTTCCCTAACCAATTGTCTGGCGGCGAGCAGCAGAGAGCGGCCATTGCGCGTGCTTTTATAACTTCGCCTAAAATATTATTTGCCGATGAGCCGACGGGTAATCTTGATGCCAAAAACAGTGCAAAAATAGAATCGTTATTGTTTCAAATGAATAGGGAAAAAGGCACTACGCTTGTTTTAGTTACGCACGATAACGAATTGGCAGAGCACTGTGATAGGCAGTTGACTATGAATGCTGGAGAGCTTGTTGAGACGACTGATATAAATGTTGCCAGTAAAAAAGAGGCAGTATAAATGTCGACATCTTTCAATTTGGCGTGGCGACTTTTTAAACATGAAGCCAGACGTGGTGAGCTTACTATCATTTTACTTGCAATCGTTTTATCGGTTGCCGCGGTTTTATCACTCTCGCTTTTTAGTGAGCGTTTACAAGGAGCGCTTAAGGCACGCTCCGCGGCATTTATTGCGGCTGACGCTCAACTGCGTTCTGATGACCCTATCAAAGAGGAGTGGTTGATTAAGGCTCAACAAGAGGGTCTATCAACGGCTCTGCAGGTTTCTACTCGTTCAATGGTCTTTAAAGGCGATGAGATGTCGCTTGTAGACTTACGTGCGGTGAATAATTCTTATCCTTTGAAAGGTACAGTTAATGTCGCCGAAAAGCCTTTTGGAGAAAAACAAGTTACTACAGAGTTGCCGCAAACCGGCGAAGTATGGGTACAGTCGCGACTTTTCCAAAGTTTGGGCCTATTAATAGGCGATGAAATCGAAATAGGGGATGGTACTTTTACCGTCACGCGTGTACTTGTCGATATACCAGATGCAGGTTTTAGCGTTTTTAACACCGACCCTATAGCGCTTATGAACCTTGATGATTTAGAAAAAACGGCGATAACGGGCCCAGGCAGTAGGGCGCGCTACGTAGGTTTTTTCGCTGGCGATACTGGTGATATTGAACGCTTTAATAGCTGGCTATTACCACAACTTAACGATGATCTTCATTCATGGAGGACGGTGGAAGATGATGAGTCGGCTATTGGACGCTCCGTAGCCAGGGCAGAGCGCTACTTTCTATTAGCGAGCCTACTCGCCATTGTATTGGCAGCGGTATCTATTGCCGTTGCTGCCCAGCGTTATGCTCAGCGGCATTTCGACCCAGTGGCAATTATGAAAACACTAGGCGCTACAAGCAAGGTCATCCGTAAAGTCTACTTGTTCCAAATACTGTTTATTACTGCTCTTGGGATTCTTATTGGTTTAATAATTGGGTTTATTGGGCAGCAGATTGTTGTTTCGCTTGTTGCTGATAGAGTAGACGTGTCGCTGAACGTATGGCACTGGCGGCCACTTTTGATAGCGATAGCCACGGGGGCTACTTGCGCGTTACTGTTTTCTTTATATCCACTAATGCAGCTATTTTCTGTGCCACCGTTGAGGGTATTACGAAAAGACATCTCGGCAAATCTGCGTTCTCGTAGTATCCAATTCGTGGCCTCAGGGGGCGCAATATTTTTATTGATGTGGATGTATAGCCAAGACCTTAAAATTAGCGCCATTTTGTTTGTATCCGGCGCAGCCTTAGTGCTTGGGCTACTAGGCGCTACGTTCATATTGATTGCGCTTGGACGTAAACTTGGCAGCGGTAGAATGGGGCCTTGGCAGTTAGCATGGGCGCGTATCAAACGTCGCGCTATGGATAACAGTGTTCAGCTTATTAGCTTCTCGGTCACCATTATGCTGCTATTGGTAGTACTTGTAATGCGAAATGACATGGTCTCGCAATGGCGTTCGCAGTTACCAGAAGGTACACCAAATTATTTCTTAATAAATATTACTCCAGACATCCAACCGCAGTTGGACAGACACTTTGCTGAAAATGGCGTGGATATACAGGAGTTTTACCCTGTCATTCGAGGCCGTTTCGTGTCGGTAAATGGCGAGGGGGTAAATACCGACGTTTCTAAAGAAGATGAGCCGAATCGTGAAGGCCGCCGAGGGTTAGGGCGAGAAGCAAATCTCACCTGGAGTAACACGTTACAAAAAGAAAATGAGGTTATTGAAGGAAATTGGCATGGTGGCGTAGATGCGAACTATGACGAAGGGTGGTTTCCCGTATCCGTTGAAGAAGGTGTGGCTGAAAGGTTAAACATTCGGATGGGCGATAGGCTTACCTTTAACGTAGGTAGCGAAATTGTAGAGACTAAAGTAACGAGTTTGCGTAAAGTGAATTGGCAAACCATGCAGCCAAACTTTTTCTTCGTCATCCATCCGGAAGCGATGGCCGCATTTAGTCCCACTTATATCACGAGCTTTTACCTACCATCTGAAAGGAAAGCTGAGTTGACTAATCTGTTGAAGCCCTTTGCATCGATTACAATGTTCGATGTGGATGCGAGAATCAATCAACTGCGAGAGATAGTAGATCAAGTTTCCGTTGCCGTAGAGTTTATACTCGTACTCGTTTTACTTGCAGGAAGCTTAGTATTAATTGCACAAGTCCAAGCGAGTATGGATGAGCGAAGGCAGGAAATAGCCATCCTTCGCACATTAGGAGCTAAGGGCGCTCTTATTCGAAAAAGCGTTATTTTTGAGTTTGTTATCATTGGAGTTGTAGCCGGATTTATGGCGGCAATGGCGAATGAATTAAGCCTTTACCTGCTTCAAACCTCGGTTTTCCAGATGCAAGCAAGCCTTCATCCTGAATATTGGGCTATAGCCCCAAGTGTTGGGGCAGTGGTTGTAGGCCTTCTAGGCGCGTTCGGGTGCTGGCGACTATTGACGCTTAATACTAGTCAAATGCTGCGCAATATGGTGTAGCGGCGAGCTCAGAGCCATTTCGTTATTAAATGAGAGCCTATTGTGGACAGACACTTTAATTGAATGAGTGTCTGTCCGCTTCACATCTGCATTTCATGAATTACCAGCATAATAGCGGTTCAACTCGCACTTCTAGTTCGCCACAGTTATGGCAATACAAGTACCTCTATACAATAGCTATCTGGAATCGAGTAGGGCAATTAAGTTGGAATGTATCAAAGTAGTGGAAATCAAAACTTCGATTTAATAAAAAGGACAGTCACTTTCTTTACCCCGAGTGTCTGTCCACTAATGCTCCACTAATGCTCATTGACTGCGGCTGACGTACCGTTAAGCACTATAAATTTCAGAAAGCGCCTCATCGACGGTAGGGTAATCAAACTTGAACCCGGCGGTCGTTAGCTTCTTCGGAATCACACGCTGACCTTCTAAAATCATGGTTGACGACTCTCCCATTGCCATTTTCATAACAAAACTCGGTACGTTGAAAAGGCAGGGGCGACCTAATGCCGACGCTAGTGACTTAGAAAAAGCTTTATTGGTTACTGGCTCTGGTGCCGTTAGATTAAAAGGACCTTTGCAAGCATCATGCTCCAATAGGAATGCAATGGCGCGGACCATATCTTGTAAATGGATCCACGCCAAATACTGAGCTCCGCTGCCTAATGTGCCTCCCACGCCAAGCTTAAACGGCAGAGCCATTTTATCTAGCGCTCCGCCCTTATCAGATAGCACAACTCCTGTTCGTAAAGTCGCAACGCGGGTTCTATTCATGTTGACGCCATTTGCGATAGTCTCCCATTTAGCACATAGGTCATGCGTAAACTCGTCATGTGGATGAGTTTCTTCGGTAACGAGCCTGTCGCCCTGATTGCCGTAAAACCCAATAGCTGAGCCAGATATGAGTGTTTTTGGAGGCTTATCGCTGGCATTTATCTTAGCCACTAACTCAGCGGTCGTGTTCCAGCGGCTATCGCAAATTTTCTTTTTTTGAGTGTCTGTCCACCGCTTGTCAGCAATTGGTTCGCCCGCTAGATTTATTACAGCGTCAAACGCTTCAATGTTTGTGATGGACGCAATACTTTCTAGTGTTTGAATGCTATCGCCTAACACTTGTCGAGCTTTGTTTGCGTTACGAGAGACCACGGTAAACGAATGCTCGCTCGCGTATTTTCTAATAAATTCGCTACCAATTAGCCCGGTACCACCGGTCATAAGTATGTTCACCGTATTCTCCTTAAACCTTTAATTTATCCAGTCTTATTGCAAGAAAGCGTTAACGAAACCGAGTCGGAGAATCGCAAAGCGTGTGGTTTATCAACTTCTACTTCAGCATATCGAACAGATGAGTGCTCTGCCGCTATGCTTAAAACGTCTGCTGTGAGCTTTTCTAGCAAAGAAAATCGGTTATCTTCTACTAACTTAATTATTGCCTTAGTAATCGTTTTATAATTTAACGCGTCAGACATATCGTCTGTATTCGTTGCTTTCTCTGCGTCGTAATCAATTTTTACATTAACAACAACGTCTTGCTTGTTTTTGATTTCATCTTCGTTAATGCCAATGTAAGTGCGTAGTCTCAAGTTTTTAATTTTTATAGTTGCAAGATTAAAGTTCATTGGAGTCTCTTGTTTGTAGTTGTTTATAAGTCGTTGTAAAGTATTGTCGTTTCAATCAGGAATGTAGCACAAAATGTCAATGGAACTACGCTCGCCAACAGCAAAAATTCTTATCGTTTTAGCATGCTTAGTGGTAGTAATGGCCGGCGTAAAAGCAGCCAGTGCGATCATGGTGCCATTTTTTCTCTCTGTTTTTATCGCTATAGCGTGTAGCCCAATTATACGCTGGACCTCGAAATTCGGCGTGCCTAAGTGGCTTTCTATCACGTTTGTTATACTGCTTATTGTCGTATTTGGTTTTCTTTTAGCTGGCTTAGTAGGCCAGTCTATGACGGAGTTTCGAGAGAATCTTCCAGAGTACAGAAGCAAGTTGAATACTGAGTTTGCATGGGTAGTAGCGAAGCTTGCTGAATTTAACATTCACATCAACCGTGAACTCATTGCTTCGCACCTAGACCCTTCTACTGCGATGTCTGTTGCGACTAATTTCATAAGTGGGATGGGGGGCGTGCTATCTAACTTATTTTTAATCCTTTTAACAGTTATCTTCATGCTGTTTGAAGCTGACAGTATTCCACGTCGCTTACATATTGCACTTGCCGACCCTGATATGAAGCTCAAGCATATTGATAAGTTTATACGGTCAGTGAATAGCTACCTCGCTATAAAAACGGTGGTTAGTTTAGGCACAGGAGTAATTATTGGCGTTTGGCTTTATGTGATGGGTGTGGACCACTTTATGCTGTGGGCCGTTTTGGCATTTATGTTGAATTTTATTCCAAACATAGGCTCAATCATTGCGGCCTTACCTGCTGTATTAATTGCATTTGTGCAGCTAGGTCCTGCCTCAGCAGGCTTTGCAGCACTTGGCTTTCTGCTCGTCAATACGATTATGGGCAACATGGTAGAGCCTAGATTAATGGGAAAAGGAATGGGACTATCAACGCTTGTAGTATTTCTCTCATTAATTTTTTGGGGATGGCTATTAGGGACGGTAGGGATGCTTCTTTCAGTACCTCTTACTATGGTTGTAAAAATTGCGCTTGAGTCACGAGAAGAGAGCAAGTGGTTAGCCGTATTGCTTTCAAGTGAGGGTGAAAAAGCTACTGCAAAGTAACTTTTGATGAATTCTCAGTGGACAGACACTTTTTATTCAGCTCAATAAGCTTTTTATTAGAAGTTAATGACTGAAGGAGTGACTGTCCACTTTTGCTTCACCTATGCATGCCATTGAAAGGTACTCTGCGATTTCTCAGCAAGTTGGTGTGTCTGTCCCATTTTAGATTTGGCTTTGAGTGTCTGTCCACCGTCATTTCCACGATCATTTCGAATATTATTTCTTTGGCAGCTTAAGCTGCACTTTAAGAAATATGGCGAATCAATCAGTAAAAAAAGGAAGCCCCTTTCCTTATTACTAATTTTTTGCTTGTTAATTACACGTGATTCGGAAACTGAAGTACTATATTTGCTCCACCTAGATCACTATCCTCAATCTGCATTCTTCCTTCGTAAATTGACACTAAGTCAGCTACTAGCGCCATACCTATGCCATGGCCTTCTTCGTAGGTGTCTAAACGCGTTCCGCGTTCTAAAAGCAGTGTTTTTTTATCGTACGGTATGCCTGGGCCATCATCTTCGACATGTATAACAAGCCAACCGGACTTGATTTTTGCGGATACGAGAACCCTATTTTTCGCCGCTTTACACGCGTTGTCGAGAAGGTTTCCGCTAAGTTCCATGAAGTCAGTTTCATCACCTTTAAACTGAATGTTATCATCTACTTCGAACTCAATAGTTAGGGCTTTTTCTTGATAAACTTTGTCCATTGCATCAGCGAGTTTATTGAGAACAGGTTGCACGGCAATGCCTTGTTGCCACCCCGTTTTACCGGCACTAGCTCTTTTTAGCTGACGTTTTATGATGTTATCAATTTGTCTTAGCGCTTCGCCTACTTCACTTGGTAGTGTCTTATGCCCTGAGGCGACGGCAAGAGGTGTTTTCAAGCTATGCGCCAAATCACCTAAGCTGTTTTTGTACCTTGTTCTTTGAGCCGCCTCAGTATGAAGAAGCCCATTTATAGACTGCTTTAAAGAATCAAATTCAACGGGGTACCGCGACGATAGTTGACGCTTTTCACCACGAGAAGCCTGTGATATCTCGTCAATTAATTTTCTCACAGGTAAAAGTACAAGGCTTATGCCAATTACGATAAATATAAGCAGCGCTAAACACAGCGTAAAAATCCATTGCCATGTAGTGCTTAAAAAGGTGCTTCGTTCATCTTCGAAAAGCGCTCTATTATTAAAAATATAAAACCGTACAGGCTCAAAGTCTCGGCTAGAAGCAAACTCAGCGGTGAAAGCATAAACGAAAAAGTTAGCATTTTTATCGAAGGCTGGTGTATACGACTCCGTAAAAAGCTCATTGCCAACGGCTACATCTATATTAGGCGGGGTAAATGTATACTCTAATGCAGACGCAGATTGCCAAATAACTTCATCTCGAAACACGATCACGCCAAGGTAGCCTGAGCCTGGAAGGTTCAGCTGCTCCTCATATAAAATTTCTGGCATATAGGGCAGATCGCCATCTAGCTCAAACGCTGATAATAAGCCTAGGTTCATCAACCTAAGCTCGCTCATTTTAGCTTCGGTCAGGCTGTCGGTATAAGCTTCATCTAAAATAACAACGGTAAAAGGAGCGAAGAACGCTAAAAGGACTATTGCGAGAAAAATGCTCCTTAGGCGAAGAGACAACTGTCTCATAGATTTCTATTTATCCTGTAGCCTCTACCTCTAAGGGTTTCTATGGGCTTTAAGTCCCCAGTAGGGTCGAGCTTTTTACGTAACCTTCCCACGAACACTTCAATAACATTGCTGTCTAAGTCAAAGTCTTGGTCGTAAATGTGTTCAGTGAGTTCAGTTTTTGAAATAACCTTCTGGGGGTTGAGCATCAGGTATTCCATCACTTTATATTCATAGGCGGTTAAGTCTAACGCTTTGCCATTTATTGATAGCTCTTCGCTTACCGTATCTAAAGAGATTGGCCCAAATTGGATAGTTGGGTTGGCTTGTCCTGAGGCACGTCTAATTAGCGCTTTTGTTCGCGCAAGCAATTCCTCGTTATGAAATGGCTTGGTAAGGTAGTCGTCGGCACCAGCATCTAACCCTTCCACTTTTTCTTGCCATCGATCTCTTGCGGTTAAAATAAGAATGGGGCATGAGATATCTGCTTGGCGAGCTTTCCGAATAACCTCGAAGCCATCTAGTTTGGGCATACCAATATCAACAATCGCGAGATCATAGTCATACTCTTTAATCAGAAAAAGCGCATGCTCTCCGTTGTCAGCCAAATCAACGCTATAACCGTTTTGCTGCAGCAATGCATCAAGTTGGGTTAATAATCGGCTATCGTCTTCTGCTACAAGGATACGCATGTTAATCCTTACCTTTACTTGTTTTCACCTTGCCTGAGCGCTTATCGACTTCAACCGATACTACACGTCCTGACTTTTTCAGCACTTTTACCCGGTAATTTTTTGAGGTTTGCTCAATCTTAAGAACACGACCATTGACGGCAACACGAGCGCGCTCGGCAGCTTCACCTTTTGAAATTCCGCCACCGTTACTTTGTAACGCAATAGCGGGCGTGGTGCTAGTGAACGCTAATACCACGCAAAGCACTGCAACTCGAAGCGATAATGCCATACAACCTCACAAAAAATTATCCCACCCGGGCCAAATTATAGATAAGTATATAGGTTCAAACTGAACCCATTCTGAATTTAGTTCAGTCTACCGTGCCAAGAGAAAGCTGTACATAAGCCTTAAGTAATCACAGCAATGTGACAAAAAATAATATGGGACAGACACTCGATGTAAATCGCGCTCCAAAAAAGCGGACAGACACTCACGTAGTATTTAGAGGAGCGCATAAAAGCGGACAGACACTCACGTGTTATTTAGAGGAGTGCAAAGGTAAAGTGGACAGTCACTTTGTAGTTTTAATAACACTTATAGAGAAATGAGAGATTATGAATAAAAGGCTTAGCTCAACCTTGGTAACTGCCTTGTCTAGAGTTTTGTAAATGTAGACTCTTCGCTGTTACAGCTTTTTTTCGGCGGTATCTCGTTAGGTAATTCTTACGCATACATTGAAAAAGTGTCTGTCCAAAATACAAAAGTAGGTAATTGAACAGCTGAGAAAGGCTTAAAACTCACAGGCGATTTCAAAAAATATGAAAAATTCAAATGTGTTTCTGATTGTTTTTTTGTTACTTGGCAGCGACCAAACGGGCCACAGAGCGTGTCTGTCCATTTAAAGCAATTCACTTAATGTAACTTAAGTAACCTTAGGCAGAGAAAGTCATTCTGCAGCTATTGGCATAGCTTGTGCGTATCTAGGTTGTCTTAAAATGAAAGAAGGGTAAGCGTGGTAAGTCCGAAAATGATGTATTCGGACAGTCACTCTTTCTACAAGGAGGAATTATGTCTAGTGATATCAAGAAAACGATGTGGAAAGCCATGTCAGATAGCCCCAAAGTGATGGTAAGCCTTGTTGGAGAGGATGTGCATGCAGAGCCAATGTATGCGCAGCTCGATAAAGAAGCAGGTGGGGAGTTCTGGTTCTACACAAGCCGGGACAATCGCATTGCCAAGGGGGGTAAAGCGATGGTGCATTTTGCATCTAAAGGTCACGATGTATTTGCATGTATTCGCGGAATGCTTACCGTTGAGTCAAGAAAGGAAATTATTGATAAGTATTGGTCTAACCCAGTGGAAGCTTGGTTCGAGAAAGGTAAAGAAGACCCGTCGCTTCTAATGCTACGATTTGAGCTTGAAGATGCAGAAGTATGGGACGCAGACCCGTCACTTAAAGGTATGTTCAAAATGCTTACAGGTAAAACCGTTAAGCCAAATGAAATGGGTGAACACGAAAAAGTAGACTTATAAAACGTCGGATAACGGATGTTTACCTGATACACAAAGTGTCTGTCCATTAAGTATAGGTAACGCTTTTAAGTGTGTGTCCACAGCTGCGTATCCGAATTTGAGGGTCTGTCCACAATCAATGTGCGAAGTTAGGGCGCGCAAGTGAATTCATTGCGGCTTTAACTTAGCAACAAAAAAGCCCTCGATAGTTAAATTCATCAACCATTGAGGGCTTTCTGTATAGCTAAATATTTTTAAACGGTCCCTTTCGGGCCGTTTTAGTTAAATAAGCCTAAGTTAAGGTAAAACCCTTTTGTACGGCTTAACGATCACGCTTTCGTAAACGCCGGCTTCGATATATGGGTCGGCATCGGCCCACGCTTGAGCATCTTCTAAAGAGTCAAACTCGGCAACAACCAGCGAGCCGGTGAACCCTGCTGGTCCCGGATCTGGGCTATCAACCGCAGGGAAGGGGCCAGCCATCACTAAACGTCCCGCGTCTTTTAGCACGTTTAGACGAGCTAAGTGGGCTGGGCGTGCATTCAAACGCTTTTCAAGGCTGTCAGCGACATCGGTAGCACAAATCATGTATAGCATGCTTATTACCCCTTAGTTGTCGCCGCTTTCATGTTTTCAACAAATGTACCTAGCTCGCTAAGCATTTTGTGACTGTCCGATAAGTTAGCGGCAATAATATTTACTGTCGCTGAACCTGAAATGGCACCTGCAGCGCCGGCATCAATAGCAGATTTGACTTGTTCCGGCGTTGAGATACCAAAACCTAGTAGCGCCGGCGCAGCCTTGTGTTTGTTCAAACGCTCGATAAGCTCAGAAGCTGGAACATTCGCAGCAGTTTCGGCCCCCGTAACCCCTGCGCGACCCAATAGGTAAGTGTAACCTTCTGAGTACTCGCCAATCTTTTCCATGGTTTCTTCAGTCGCATTCGGTGGTGCAATCAAAATTTGCGAAATACCGGTGTTTTCAGCCGCTTTTTGGAAAGGCACAGCTTCTCGAATCGGAACGTCTGCCACCAGTATTGAGTCTACGCCAGCGTCACGCGCTTTACTGTAGAAGTTTTCGATACCCTGCGCCATTACCAGGTTGCTATACAGCAATAAGCCAATTGGCACCTCAGGGTACTTTGCTCGAACGCGGGCGATTACACTCAAACAATCCGCTACAGTCACCTCGCTTTCTAGTGCGCGAATGGCAGAAGCCTGGATGGTTGGGCCGTCAGCAATCGGGTCTGAATAAGGAATGCCTAGCTCTAGCGCATCTGCTCCGCTTTCTATAAGCTGGCAGATAATAGCTTCTGACTGTGCTAAATCTGGGTCGCCCACCATGACGAAGGGCACGAATGCGCCTTGGTTTTTCTTATCAAGGCCCGTAAACATCTGTGCATATCTGTCCATTATAAATCGTCCCCTAGAATGTTGATAACGTGCGCTAAGTCTTTGTCGCCACGACCCGATAAGTTAACCACAATAATGGTTTCTTCTTCTGCCTCATCAGCCATGTTAAGCGCGTGAGCAAGAGCGTGCGATGATTCAAGCGCAGGAATAATCCCTTCTTTTCTTGCTAGCAACTGAAACGCGTTTAGCGCTTCTTCATCGGTTGCCGCTACGTATTCTGCGCGACCAATGTCGTGTAGATAAGCGTGCTGAGGGCCAACCGCAGGGTAATCAAGGCCAGCCGACACCGAGTAACTTTCTTCAATTTGACCTTCTTTGTCTTGCATGATGAAGGTGTATGCGCCATGAAGAATACCTTTTGTTCCTGTAACTATGGTTGCGCCATGCTCTTTTGTGTGAACCCCTTTACCGGCGGGCTCAACGCCTACTAGGCGAACGGAAGGCTCATCAATGAAGTCGGCAAACATGCCAATAGCATTTGAGCCTCCACCTACACACGCCACTACCGCGTCTGGCAAACGGCCTTCTTTTTCCATTATTTGCGCACGCGTTTCTTCGCCAATCATTCGGTGATACTCACGAACAATAGTAGGGAAGGGGTGAGGGCCTGCAGCAGTACCTAAAAGATAATGCGCGGTATCGTAATTAGCTGACCAGTCGCGCATGGCTTCGTTTACCGCATCTTTTAACGTACCAGACCCTGCGTTTACAGGGATTACCTCGGCGCCCATTAGCTTCATACGGAACACGTTAGGTGCCTGACGTTCAACGTCTTTCGCACCCATGTAAATACGCGCTTTCAAGCCAAGTAGCGCACATGCCAACGCCGTTGCCACACCGTGTTGACCAGCACCGGTTTCTGCGATCACTTCTTTTTTGCCCATGCGCTTAGTTAACAAAGCCTGACCAAGCACTTGGTTGGTTTTGTGCGCGCCACCGTGAAGTAAGTCTTCACGTTTAAGGTAAAGTTTCACTTTTGGGTTGCTCACAAGATTTCGAGTTAACGTCATTGCCGTAGGTCGACCGGCATAATCTTTAAGCAGTGATAGAAATTCTTCGTTAAAGCTAGGATCCTCTTTGGCATCTAAGAAGGCTTTTTCCAACTGATCCAAGGCTGGAATAAGTAATTCGGGCACGTACATGCCACCAAATTCGCCAAATTTTGTATCTAACTGGTTCATTACGTTGTCCTGTTTTTTAATTTAGTAACGGCGGCAAGCAGCAAACAGCGACTTAAGCTTATCTGCACTTTTCGTGCCTGGGGCAGTCTCTACGCCTGAATTTACATCGATAACTCCGCACCCTGCAGCGATAGCGTCGGCTGCGTTGTCGGCATCAATACCGCCAGCAAGCACTAACTTATGCTTTGCCTCAATGCCACTAAGCAACTGCCAATCAAATGATTCACCGGTGCCACCTTTCGCATCACCCACTTGGCAATCGAAAAGTACGCGGTTAACTCGTTTATTGTTTAAGTGTCTGTCCACTGTTTCAGGTAGTGCGCCAGCAGAGGAGGCTTTAATCCCTTCAACTACCCAGATTTCGCACTCTTTAGGCAGCTTTTCAGCAAGCGCTGCGATATAAGCTTCATCTTCGCTACCATGAAGCTGCACTGCGAAAAGGTTTAATGACGTAGCTAGCGATGCTACCTCGTCAATATCGTGATTTACAAATACCCCTACAAACGCGCCGTTGACGCTTTGCGTTATAGAATGGGCTTGCGCTTTAGTAATACAGCGCGGTGACTTTTCCGCGAAGATTAGCCCGCCAAAACTCGCACCTTCGTCAAACGCCATTTGCGCCTGTTCGATGCTTGTTAGTCCGCATACTTTAACGCCACCATTTACCAACGTTTTTACGGCGCGCGGTAAGTCGTCTTCCGCCATCAACGCACTGCCCACTAAGAAACCTTGGGATATGGGCGCTAAACGCAGCACGTCTTGGTGGGTGTAGATGCCAGACTCTGAAATCACCACGTAGTCGTGCGAGGCTTTTTCTAGCATCGGCACTAAGCGTTCTGTGGTGGCAAGGTCCGTGGAAAGGTCACGCAAATTACGGTTGTTGATACCAATAATATTCGCCTTTAGCGCTATTGCACGTTCCATTTCTTCTTCATTGCTCACCTCGGTAAGAATATCGAGTGAAAGCGAGTGAGCCACGTCAGCCAGTACGCGATATTCTTCATCGCTAAGCACGCTTAGCATAAGTAGTACTGCGTCGGCATTGTAATGACGCGCTAAATACACTTGGTAAGTATCAACAAAAAAGTCTTTGTTAAGCACGGGCTGTGCAACGCGCTCTGTTACATAAGCTAAGTATTCAAACTTCCCTTGAAAGTATTTCTCGTCTGTTAGCACCGAAATGCCGGCAGCATAGGGAGTGTAAGCCGCTAAAATTTCATCTAAATCGAACTTTTCTCGAATAAGCCCTTTCGATGGTGATGCTTTCTTACATTCAAAGATAAAGCCGGCGTTGGGCTCGCTAAGCGCAGCAAATAGGCTTTTTTCTGAAGGAACTAAATCCGCTTTAAAACTTTCTAGCCTTAGCGCATCTTTGCGTGCGGCCACTTCCTCTCGTTTGTCTGCAACAATTTTCTCAAGCACATTAGCCATTCGTGCTTACCTCCTGAGTAATTTGGGCCACTTTTGATAGTAGCTGCATGGGGAGCCCTTCTGACATGGCATTCATTGCCATTTCTGCGCCTTCTTTAAACGTGGTGACTTTACCGGTTACTTTCAACAGCGCGCCACAGTTCATAGCAATAGCGGCGCGGTGCGCTTCTTTACCTTCACCGTTAAGGGCCGATTCAACAAATTGTCTGTTTTCTTCAGGCTCGCCACCTTCAATGGCCGACAGTGAATAGTGGGGTAAACCGAAGTCCTGTGCCGTTACCGTAAGCTTTCGAATGTCGCCATGTTCAAGGTCATAAATCATTGATTCACCGTGAAGCGCCAGCTCGTCCAGACCGTCCCCGTGTACAATCATGGCGCGGTGTTGGCCAAGCAGCATAAGGGTTTTGGCGTAAGGTTCAAGCAGTTCGGGGGAGTATACGCCGAAAACACCGTGAGTTGGACCCGCCGGGTTGGCCAGTGGCCCTAAGATATTGAACAAGGTTCTTGTCTTCATAGCAGCGCGGACGGGGGCTGCGTGGCGCATGCCGGCATGATAAACCGGCGCAAAAAGAAATGTGAAATTTGCTTCATCTAAGCACTTTCGTGATATTTCGGGGGTTACGTCTAAATTTAAACCAAACTGACGAAACAAATCAGCCGAGCCAGACTTGCTCGACACGCTTCTGTTACCGTGTTTGGCCACTTTCACCCCACACGCTGCTGCAACAACACCAGCTGCACTGGAGATGTTAATAGTGTTGTGGCCGTCACCCCCAGTGCCAACGATATCTGCAAATTCGTAAGAGGGTGTGGGAAAGGGAAGCGCGTTAGCCACCATGGCACTGGCTGCACCAGCAATTTCCCCTGGCGACTCTTTTTTCATTTTTAGTGCGGTAAGCACTGCTGCAATCATTACTTCACTTTGCTCGCCGTGCATAATGCTATTGAACAGGCTGTAAGCTTCAGTTTGTGATAGCGACTCGCGAAGCATAAGTTGTTCAAGTAGAGGGCCTGCGTTAAGCATGGTTCGCTCCCTGTAACGTTAAATAGTCAATACTTTGCTTTAACAGCATACTGCCGTGAGCTGTTAAAATGGATTCTGGATGAAACTGAAAGCCAAGCATACGATCATCGCTATGGTAAACGGCCATCACAGCTTCGCTACCGTCATCGTTAACGGTCGATGCGCAAACCGTGAGATTTTCAGGCAGTTGGTGCGCCACAAGCGAATGATAGCGGGCCACATGTAATGGTTGCTGAAGGCCCTCAAACATTGCTTCTCGTGAATGGGTGATGGCAGACGACTTGCCGTGCATGACCTGATTCGCGCGACCTACGCTACCGCCATAATGCTCTACAATAGCTTGGTGGCCAAGGCAGATACCAATGACGGGGAATACGCCGTGTACTTTCTTAAGGAGTGCTGGCATGCACCCCGCTTCACTTGGTGCACCCGGACCAGGAGATAACATAAGTAAAACCGGGCCTTTCGTCGCCTGCTCCTGCATTCTTTCAAATAGCATATCAGCAGACACCGTGTTTCTGTAAACTTTGATGTCTAAATCAAGAGTGCGCAGTTCATCAACAAGGTTATAAGTAAACGAGTCTACATTGTCGAGCAAAAATAAAGTGGTGACTTGTTGGTTCATGCGTTATCTCCTTCATTTACCGCTGGCTCACCGCTTTTCATTTCTGCCTGAAGCGCGGCTTTAACCGCACCTATAACTGCTTGCGCCTTTGCGCGCGTTTCATCGGCTTCAGCTTGGGGTACGGAGTCATACACTACGCCCGCACCCGCCTGAATATAAGCGGTGCCGTTTTTCACAAAGGCTGAACGAATAACAATGCAGGTATCCATATCACCTTGGCCGTTCAGGTAGCCTACCGCGCCGCCGTAACTTCCACGGCGTTTTTGTTCTACTTCACGAATGAGGGTTGCGGCACTGACTTTGGGGGCGCCTACTAATGTACCCATGTTCATACACGCTTGATATGCGTGTAGGGCGTCTAAATCATCACGAAGCTGGCCTACCACTCGCGATACTAAATGCATGACATGAGAGTAACGGTCAACTTTAAGCAAATCCTTTACGTAGCGCGTGCCAGGACGACTGACTTTAGCAACGTCATTACGCGCTAAGTCGACTAGCATGATATGCTCAGATTTTTCTTTGGTGTCTTCACGAAGGTTAAGTTCAATGCGACTGTCTAAGTCTCTATCGATAGTTCCGTCGGGGCGCTTTCCGCGAGGACGCGTGCCTGCGATAGGGTAGATTTCTACCTGGTTGCTTTCGCTTTCGTATTTAAGAGCGGACTCTGGCGACGCGCCAAAAATACTGAAAGCAGCGTCTTGCATGTAAAACATGTAAGGGCTTGGATTTGACTCTTTAAGTTTAGCATAAGCGAGCAAAGGCGATGGGCAGGGGAGAGAGAATGTGCGTGATGGCACAACCTGAAATATATCGCCAGCAAGAATATGCTGCTTTAAATCGAGTACATGGGTGCAAAACTGCTCGTCACTTATATCTACACTTGCATCTAGTGACGAAAGTGTCTGTCCGTTTTGTACTGACGCCGTTGCACTGAGTGTCTGTCCACTTTGTGCACTTTGTGAAGCCGCATTTTTGTTTACTAATACAGGCTGGGCGGGCATATCGTGCAGCTGTTGATGAATAGCCTCTAGTCGTTGTGCGATCGCAAAATATTGTTGCGCTACTTCATCACCACTAAATACGCTACCAATCAAATGGGTTTCGCGGGTTTGGTGATCTACCGTTATCAAGGTTTCTGCAAGGTAAAACACAAAATCCGGACAGTCATTTTCACCTTCTGCCACATCGGGCAGTTTTTCAAAACCTGCTAACATATCGTACGCAAATACACCGCCTAAAAACACGGCATGCGGGTGCTGGCGAATAGGCGTTATTTTGTTAATAACAATCCTAAGTGCGTCCATCACGCTGGCCGCTTTTAAGCGACTGTCTTCGTCAAGCTCACTATCAGCGTCGTCACAAAATAGTGTAACCGAAGTGTCTGTCCTTTCTGTGACGTGTAAGCCCTCTGGCGCGTGGCAGGCGAACAAAGGCAGTACTGATGCACCATTACCGGTTAATGCTTTTACTTCTACACGGTTACCTCTGCATTCCATGCGAAGCGCGGCATCTACCATTAATAAGCTTTGTAAGTCATCTTTCGAATCAATCTCTGCTGATTCTAGCAGCAGCGCGTTACTTTTGTTTCCACATAGATGGGCGAACGCGGCGAGTGGGTTATCGATGTAGTGCCCAACCTGCTCAATTGTTTCTACCTTGCCTGGGGAGGTTCCCAGTTCCGCTAAACTCATTTTTGCTACTCTCCAACTGCAAAAAGATAAAAAAAAGGCCCGTATAAACGGGCCTTTATGTGTTTTCATTCACGCACTACAGTGCACACCGCCCGTTAAGTTAGGGAGTGCCACCACCAAGCTGCAACTGTTAATACTTTTGAGATGTTGTAAGGATGCATGAATTACTCGTTGTTTTTTCCAAACTTCAATAGGATTTGAAGCTGTTAGTACGTATACTTTGTGTATATAGAAGAAAACAAATTGCCTTTTGTGTCAACCTAAAATTTGCATAATACATTGAAAATAGATCTACATAGCCACACAAAATACTCAGACGGCCACTTAACGCCTGAAGAATTAATTCTACGCGCCCATACTATGCAGGTGGATGCCTTAGCGGTTACCGACCACGATACCGTTGCTGGGCTAGAAGAAGCGCATGCCACACAGGCTAAGCAAAAACGGCCACTAACCATTATTGATGGCGTTGAAATATCAACCTCTTGGCATGGTTTTGACATTCATGTTGTAGGCTTAAATGTGGACAGACACTGCCCACTATTTCTAGCGCGATTAAAAGGGCAGTCTGAAACCCGTGAAACTCGGGCTCAAAAAATTGCAGAAAAGCTTGAAAAGTGTGGATTTGAAGGTGTATTGCCTCGCGCCAAAGCATTAGCGGGGGTAGGGCAAGTTACCCGTGCGCACTTCGCGCGAGTGCTGGTAAATAATTATGGTGTGCCCACTATGCAGGCCGCTTTTAAAAAATATTTGGGCAAAGGCAAACGAGCTGCAGTAAAAGCCGAATGGCCAAGTATTGAAACCGCAATAACTTGGATTCAGGAGGCCGGCGGTCAAGCTGTGCTTGCGCACCCCGCTCACTATGACATGACGGCAAAGTGGCTAAGACGCCTAGTGGCCTTATTTGATCAACTCGGTGGTGATGCTATTGAAACAGCCTTCCCGGGGATCAATAAAACGAAGCAAGAGCTCATTAATGAGCTTGCTGAAAATCATGAACTACTCGCATCCGCCGGCTCCGATTTTCACTTTCCGTCGCGATGGACTGAGCTAGGTAAAAACTTAGGTATCAGCAGTAAACTTACTCCTATCTGGCATAATTGGCAGCAGTTAGCAATGCCAAAAGTGGTAGGTGAAAGTGCAAGTGAAAACGCACGCTCACCTTCAAACTAGGCGTGAGGGCTGCTTGTTTTGACACCCGGCAGTTACATGTTGGCTGGGTTTACGCCATAGCGGTACACGGATAAGCACGACACAAGTAGACAAACAGAAAAAGCCTTGGCAGAGTAAATTCATCTGTACGGTTTTTGACAATGAGGTAACGATGAGCCAATTTTTCTATGTACACCCTGATAACCCGCAAAAACGCTTAATCAGCCAAGCATGTGAGTTAATTCGGGACGGCGCCGTTGTGGTTTACCCTACCGATTCGGGCTATGCCATAGGCTGCCAAATGGAAGATAAGAAAGCTTTAGAGCAGCTTTGCCGTATACGCCAAATTGATAAAGATCATAACTTCACTCTGATGTGCCGTGATATGTCGGAGTTATCGATTTACGCAAAAGTTGATAATACTGCGTTTAGGCAGATTAAAAACAACACGCCTGGGCACTACACGTTTGTGCTTAAAGCAACGCGTGAAGTGCCAAAGCGTTTGCAAAATCCAAAACGTAAAACCATTGGTATTCGCGTGCCGGACAACGCTATTGCGCTGGCACTGCTTGAAGAGTTGGGCGAGCCATTAATGTCGACATCGCTGATTTTGCCGGGCAATACAATGGCAGAGTCAGACCCAGACGTTATTCGCGATAATTTAGAGAAGCAGGTGGGGCTTATTATTCACGGTGGCTATATCGGCGAACACCCTACTACTGTTATCGACTTGTCGGATGACACGCCTGTGATTATGCGTCATGGAACGGGCGACCCATCGCCATTTGAATAGCACTTCAATAAGTCCGCTAAATCAACGGCTAATCGTAAAGAGAACCGAGAAGCCTCAAATAAGAACAGATAATAATAAAAGCGTTAGCGCATAAAATGGTTGTGAAAGAGTGGCAAACCTTGTTGAAAATACAGTGAATAGTACAGAGCCTGCCAATAACGACGGGCTCTCAACGCCTGTTCAGCAACCGTTACCCTTAGCTTTTATCAATGGCGAAGCGCTTATTGAAAAGCCTGAAGATCTGTTTATCCCACCCGATGCACTAGAAGTCATTCTAGAAACTTTCGAGGGGCCCCTTGATTTACTGTTATATCTCATCAGAAAACAGAAATTTGATATCACTACATTACCTATTGCAGATGTTACAAAGCAATATATGGAATATGTGGATGCCATGATGGCGCTTAAACTAGAGTTAGCGGCAGAATATTTATTAATGGCAGCAATTTTAGCCGAGATTAAATCGCGTCTATTACTGCCAAAGCGCAGTGATGATAATGACGAAGAGGAAGATCCTCGCGCTGAACTTATTCGCCGTTTAAAAGAGTACGAGCTAGTAAAACAGGCGGCTGAAGACCTAGACACGCAGCCTCGATTGGAGCGCGATGTATTTAAAGCGCAGGTGGACACCAGTGAAAATGTCGCGCCCATTCGCGTTGAGCCAGACATATCGCTGGCCGAAATTGTACTTGCGTTTAGCGCGGCGATGAAGCGGGCACAAGCGTTTGAACATCATACGATTGAGAAGGAAGCGTTAAGTACCCGAGAGCGAATGTCGCTGATACTGTCGGTACTGACTAACGTTGAATATACACCGCTTGAGCGATTGTTTACTCTAGAGGAAGGTAAGGCCGGTGTGGTGGTTTGTTTCTTAGCTATTTTAGAATTAGTAAAAGAACAGCTAATTTTATGCATTCAGGCAGGTCCTTATGCGAAAATTCATGTAAAATTAGGTGCACATGAAGAAAGTTAACACGGCGCAGCTGAAACAATTGGTGGAAGCGGCAATATTTGTTGCTGATAAACCAATATCCAGACAGCAGCTCAAAGAAACGGTACTCAACGAGTTTTCCGTTGCTGATAGAACCTTAAGTAAGGTGTTCAACGAGCTTAAATTAGATTATCAGCCACGAGGTATTCAACTGGTGGAAGTAGCAAGTGGCTTTCGCTTCCAGTCGTTAGATGCTTTGAGCCCGTGGTTAAGTAAATTGTGGCAAGAAAACGCGCCAAAGTACTCTAGAGCAATGCTCGAGACGCTGGCGTTAATTGCTTACCGCCAACCAATTACTCGAGGTGAAATAGAGCAAGTGCGAGGTGTTGCGGTAAGCAGCAATATTATTAAAACACTCACAGAACGAGACTGGATAAAAGTGGTAGGCCACAAAGAAGTGCCCGGGCGACCGGCGCTTTATGCTACGACTAAAGGTTTTTTAGACTATTTTTCAATGTCTTCATTGAGCGATTTGCCCAATGCTGACGCGTTTGAAAACATGGCTGAGAGCATAGTATCTGACTCGCCGCTTAAGGTGTTAAATGAGGCACCGTCTGAATAGACCGTGCGACCGTAAACAAGCAATTAAAGAGTGAAAACCCATGACTGAAAAGTTGCAAAAAGTACTGGCTAACCAAGGGCTAGGCTCGCGACGAGAAATGGAACGTTGGATTGAGGAAGGCCGAGTATCGGTTAACGGTACCGTAGCGACATTAGGTGATAGAGTTGACCACACTGCGCAAATTCGCGTTGATGGCCATCTTTTATCGCGTCAAACCGAGCAGCCAATTTGTCGAGTGTTGATGTACAACAAGCCAGAAGGTGAACTGTGTAGCCGTCACGACCCAGAAGGTCGAGATACGGTGTTTGACCGTCTGCCGGCTATTCGTCTAGGGCGCTGGATTACCGTTGGCCGTTTAGACATGAATACCAGTGGTTTGCTTCTGTTTACCAACGATGGTGAGCTTGCAAACCGCTTAATGCATCCTAAGTGCGAAGTAGAACGTGAATACGCCGTACGTGTGTTTGGTGAAGTTTCGACCAAGACACTAAACACGCTTCAAAAAGGGGTAGAGCTAGACGACGGTGAAGCCAAATTTCTAACAATATCGGGTACGCCCACGCCACAGCATGCTGAAGAAGAAAGCATGAACCGTTGGTTCAACGTGACCTTGAAAGAAGGGCGTAACCGTGAAGTTCGCCGTCTTTGGGAATCACAAGGCGTACAAGTTAGCCGCCTTATCCGTGTTAAGTACGGCCCAATCGAGCTTCAAAAACGTCTGCCGCAAGGTGCGTGGGTTGAGCTAGGGCTAGAAGACGTAAACGCGCTTCGCAATCATGTACAGCTGCCTGATGAAACGCAGACTATGGTGAACGTTCGACAAGGTAAACTCGACCACGCTCGTTTAAGTCGTATGCGCCGCTCAGTGAAAAAGCATAAAGTTCGCAAGCAACAGGGCCTTAATAAAAGAGCGGGTCGCCCAGCAAAGCGCAAATAACCCAGTACTGAATTCGTCTTTCTAAAAAGCCGCTCGCTTTTAAAAGCCAGCGGCTTTTTAGTGCCTCTATTTAACATCGCGGTAATAAGTTAGGGCTCAACGACTTTACCTAAAAACCAATTTACGACCCCCAAAAGGGGAAATGCGATCTTCTTTTTTAACGTTGGCGTAGCAATGGGTGAACGCGCTACGTCCAGTAGCTATGTACCAACCCGGAAAAGGAGACGGTAATGAAAGATATGCCTCAAATGGGAATGGGAACCTTCCGCTTAGAAGGTGAGGAAGCCCGAGTGTCAGTGAGTAAAGCATTAGACGTGGGATTTAGACACATAGATACCGCCCAGTTTTATGATAACGAAGCGCAGGTTGGTGACGCGATTAAAACCAGCGGCCTTAATAGAAACGAGCTTTTTGTTACCACCAAAGTGTGGCATGAGTCGCTAGGTGAAGATCATTTTATTCCAAGTGTTCATGAAAGCTTGGAGAAGCTAAAGCTAGAGTATGTCGATTTGTTACTTATTCACTGGCCATACCCTGGCAACGACATCTCGCTAGAAAGCTATTTGGGCAGCTTAGCAAAAGCGAAAGAGCTTGGGCTCACCCGCCATATTGGTGTTTCCAACTTTACCATTGATTTATTAGACAAGGCGGAAGAAATTCTAGGTAAGGGGGAAATTTACACAAACCAAATCGAGATCCACCCGTTTATGCAAAATAGAAAGGTGGTGGATGCCTGCAAAGCGAAAAATATTCGAGCGACGGCTTACATGCCATTTGCAGTAGGCAAAGTCATGAAAGATGAAACGTTACAGCAAATAGCCCAGAATCATAATGCAAGCCCAGCGCAAGTAGTGCTGGCGTGGATGGAAAAACGACACATTTATGCTATTCCATCTTCAACCAGTAAAACGCACTTGCAGGAAAATTTAGCTTACGGTGGTGTGCAGCTTTCGGATGATGAACTTGCACTTGTAGACGGGCTAGACAATGGTGAGCGTATTGTAAACCCAGATTTTGCGCCCGAGTGGGACTAGTTTAACGCCAATTAACTGCTACGTTGCGTGTACATTACTTCAAACGTAGCTAAGACATGTTCTAATGTTTAAAGGCCGCCGTCTACACCGTTGTTAACAAATGTGGGTTAATGATAAGTAGTAGGCGGCTGAGTTTATTAAATTACGGTAGGCTATGTACAATAAGCTTATAGAAATGGTTATTGGCTAGTCTGGTTTTGGATTTAGGTCAACAGACTTAATGACTTTCGCTGGGTTGCCCCCTATAACCACATTAGAGCCGAAAGACTTAGTCACAACAGCGCCTGAGGCCACCACCACATTATCACCAAGCGTTACTCCTGGGTTTATCACTGCCATTCCGCCTATCCAACAGTTGTGGCCGATAGTGATGGGTTTAGCAAACTCGATACCGGTAGCGCGCTGCTTGGGGTCGATAGGGTGTGTTGCTGTATAAATGCCAACTTGAGGCGCTATCATACAGTTATCCCCAATTGTCACTTTAGCCGCGTCTAATATCACGCAATTGAAATTGGCGAAGAAGTTTTCGCCAACATGAATGTTTTCGCCGTAATCACATTTAAATGACGACTCGATATACAGCCTTCTGCCTGTACTGCCAAAAAGTTGTTTAAGCAGTCGAGTACGCTTATTGTGTTCGCTCTGGCAAATACTATTTAGTTCATCAAGCTGTATACGACACTGTTTACGCATTGCCGTTAACGTCTTGTCAGACGGAAAGTACAATGCGCCAGTCAGCATTTTTTCTTGTTCAGTCATTTATTAACAGAAAGCGTAAAAATAAAAGCCGATACGTTACTGCGCGTCGCGATAGCTTACAACGACTTTTTGCATCAAAGCGTCATTTTCAATATCTAAATGTACAGGGTGCTTTAATATAATATCCCCTTCGATGGTTACTGAAGCGCTAATAGTTAACGTGGGTTTGTCATCAGATTGTTTGCCCCACGAACTTTCACTCTCTTTGTAAATAAGATTTCCAGCAATATGGGTGGTACCAGATAAAGTAATGTCGCCATTTAGCGTTTTGATGTGCTTATCAATTGTTGTATCTATCGCATCGATGTCGCCGTTTACCGTTTCAATGCTGCCACCGATAGTGCTTTGTACAGGTAGCGTTACGTTCCCGTTCACGGTTTCTACATTTTTGAGCACGGTTAAATGAGAAGTAGCGCTCACATCTCCATTCACAATATCAATATTTCGGACAGTCACATCACTGCCCATTTCAAGGTTGCCATTAACAATGCTGACTTCGTCAGCACCTGCATTGTTACTTATCTCAACATTGCCGTTTACGGAAGAAATATCGCCAGCGTGCTTTCCTTCTGCAATGTCGATATTACCTAGAATTGAGCTAAAGTCACTGCCTTCTAGAGCATGAGCATTACCAACGTCTATAACGCAACCACTAAGTAGTGAGGCAGAAACAAGCATAACGGTGCCAGCAATAATAGACTTTTTCATATTTTTATATCCTTGATTGAGATTTCATAGACTGTGTATGCCTACTTTACCCCTTGCAGTATCACTAACCATGCCAAATTGTAAAATTCATTTAAATCAGTATTTTATGTTTATATCACGCAAGGCATTAAACGAGTGTGTCGCATAATACACAAGTTTATAGCTTTATCTCCCAACGAGTAGCGAATTTGACCACTACTTCCGAGCCACACTAAAGTACTGAAAGGGACAGACACTTATATGCACACACGACAAGCAAGTATAGAAGTACAGATGTGGACAGACACTTATGCCAGTACGTGGTAAACGAGTATGGATGAAGTTTTTACTTTATTAAGTGTGTGTCCACTTTGTACACCATGTAAGTACTAGGAAAAGAAAGTGAGTGTCCGTTTTAAACGTTCTTTTTTAAACTCCGTCCGCCAGTATGAAAAATGTTGGCACCCTCGCATTGGATTAATAGGCCCATTGTTTGCATTGCGAGAGAAGTGCACGGGGAAATAAGTTTCTGAAATTACGTGACGAAGTCATTAAGGCTACAGAGAAAGGCGTGAAGTAAACCGATTGCTTGGTTTTTTCTCAGCGTGGCTATTCTAAGTATTTACCTTTGATACTAAAGAGCCAATTTGTAATAGAAAATGATACAAAGGTAACGGTCGGCGATAAAAACCGAGTAATGTAGATGGAGCAGTGAATGACGGATAAATACCTACAATTGAATAGAGCGAAAAGGCTTGCATTGGCTTGCTTAGTGTTTGCCGCAAGTGTATTTATTCTCACAATACTAATGCCCAAATTCTACCCAGGGTTGATAGGTGCTTGGTGGCTCGGTTTGATAAAGATGGCGAGTGAAGCCGCCTTGGTTGGGGGGCTTGCTGACTGGTTCGCAGTTACGGCCTTATTTAAACCTATACCCGCAAAATATCCTATTCCTCATACAAATATTGTAGCCAGTAATAAGTCGGTCATTGCTAACAATTTATCCCTTTTCGTTAAAGAGAAGTTCTTTCACCCTGAAGCCATTGAAACCCTTATTCGCAATAGTGACCCTGCTAAAGGTGCCGGGAGGTGGCTATCGGTAGATAAGAATGCCACACGGCTAAGTCGGTTTTTATGCGATGCCTTTGCTGGTGTTTTACGAGTGTTAGATGATAAACCGGTTAAAACATTTATTGCTAAAACGGCAGAAAAGGGTATTAACCAACTCGATCTCAGACAATTAATGGCCACATCATTAGGGGCAGTAACAAAAGAGCGTCAGCACCAGGTGGTGTTAGACAAGGTGCTAGGGAAATTAGCAAATTTATTGGCTGAGCCTGATACGCAAGTCTATATCGCAGATACGTTAGTTGTATGGTTAAAAACAGAATACAGCAGAATCGAAAAGCTATTGCCATCCGGTTGGTTAAGTGAACAAGGGGCCTTGATAGCGGTTAAGGCGGTTTCGAGTATTTTAGAAGATATTTACCAAGACGAACATCACCCCATTCGCCACGCTTTCGATGAACAGGTTCATGAATTTTTGTACGAATTGCAGCATAGCCCTTTGATGGAACAAAAAGTAAATGGTTATAAAGATAAGATTGTTAACGATCCGGCCTTAAAAGATTATGTTTACCAGTCGTGGGCAAAATTTCATAATTGGCTTGTAACTTCTCTAGAGGAGCAAAACGGTAAAGCTGAGACGAAAGTGTCTGCCTTATTGAAAGATTTAGGTACAACGTTAACGCAAGATAGTGATCTTGCCAAAGCGTTTAATAAGCACATTGGTGAGGCCGCGAAGTATATGGCACCCGAATTGGCGGAGTTTTTAACACGTCATATTCGCGACACTATTAACAGTTGGGATGAGCGTGAAATGGCGAAGCAGGTGGAGCTCAATATCGGCAGAGACCTACAGAAAGTACGCATTAATGGCACGATTGTGGGCGGGTTGATTGGTGCAATATTGTTTGGTGTAGAGACGCTGCTGGGCCTCTGATACCTACGGATACCAAATGAATTGGATTTATTCTTAGAGGTGTCGAAATTATTTACAGTTCAAAAAGCAGACAACATTGTGAAAGTTATAGTTGTATGAAAAATATACGCTATTTAATGTGGGTATGGTTTATGCTACCAAAGCGAAACGCTAAATAATCAATATTGGTGCGTGGTGCAGTAGGTATTACGTTTAGTTGTCGCAAGCCCTTCTACGGCGAAAATTGATAGATGTTTTAGTTACATTCAAAGTAATTAAAAAAGGCTATCTTCAAGGATGAACATATTTTATAAGGAAGTAACGCAACGTTGTCCTCATGGCATTGTTGTATTCGAAATATTTCTCAGCTTACTCTTTCTTACTCTTTACTCCCTTCGTGCGCTCACTAATTGTGAGCTGAGCCGTTCAGAAAATCATTCAATCAAAACAATATTCAAACCTGCTCGTTGTTGGTGGTGGGTTACTAATCAAATTACACGTCATTTCAATATTTAAGGACAAAAGTTATGGCAACTCCTATCAGCAACGAACGTTTAGTCAACTCTATTATCAACAACAGTATAGGTGCCAATCATACCGCAGCGTTTGCTGACGGAAGCTATATTACCGTCTGGCATTCAACACGAGATGTCGGAAATTCATATGGCATTTATGCCCAGCGGTTTAACGCAAATGGCACACCAATCGGTCATGAGTTTCAAGTGAATGTACCGTTCGACTCATATAGTAATCAGCAAAATCCCAAGGTGACTACACTGGCTGATGGTAGTTTTGCGGTGACTTGGCATGGCGCTGGTGAGGGGGACGGAGCTGGAATTTTTGCTCGACATTTTAATGCATCCGGTGAGCCTACTACAGCTAACGTACTGATAAATGCAGATACATCTTCTACACAAGATTATCCAGATATCGCAACCTTAGACGATGGAAACATAGTAATCGGATGGCGTAGTAACAGCAGTAATAACCCTGAGCTAGTCTTTCGAGCATTCGATAGTTCTCTAACCCCCGTCTCAACAGAGCAGGCAATTACCGTACAGGGAGACACTACTACCTATTATTTAGATATAAGTGCTCATGCAGGAGGGTTCGCAGCTACTTGGTATCCAAGTAGCAATAACGGCGTGGTTCGATTCCAGCAATTCAATAATGAATTAAGTGCCGAAGGTCCGACAGTTCAGGTTGGAGTTCAAACTGGTGGGGACCAAGACACCCCCAAAATTGAATATTTCAGCAATGGTGATTTTGTCGTTGTCTGGGAAGAAAATTCTGGCTTTGATGGTTCAGGTGATGGAGTTTACGCACAACTTTTTAATGCTGATGGAACCGACGCATCGGGCGTTTTTCTAGTAAATACCACAACGAGTAGTTCGCAGAACAGGCCCGATGTCGCTGTGCTCGATGACGATACTTTTGTAGTGACTTGGGACGGTCGAACTACCTTAGACGGCAGTTTTGTATCGGGTGTCGTATATCAACAATTTGCGCAAGATGGCACGCCTATTGGTATTGAAACGCTTGCAACCACAGCGTCGAATTCTAATGGAAGCCAATACACCCCCGATATCACCGCACTTTCAAACGGTGAATTTGTTATTACATGGGACTCAGACAGTTTTACCACTGATGATGGTGCACAAGCAGGTATCGTGCAGCGTGTTTTCTCTACAACGAATACTTCTGTTTTAAATATCCCACCAGAAATTGTTGGTATGGTTGATCAAATTGTTTTCGATGAGAACGTAGTGAATGCTGCCCCACAAATTATTGATATTGCGGTTGCAGTGGTAGACACAGACACCGCAAACTATGATGGAGGCGAACTTTCTATTGCCTATGTGGTGGGAGGTAGCAGCGAAGATTCACTTTCGATACGCAATCAGGGGACTGGCTCTTCGCAGATTGGTGTGTCTGGTAACCAGATCACCTATGAAGGAAATGTGATAGGTACCATCGTTGAGAATGGCGACAGCGGCAGCAACCTACTTGTCAATTTAACCAGTAATGCAAATGTAGAGTCGATAGAAGCACTGCTGGAAAACGTTCAATACGCCAACAGTTCACAAAGCCCTCAAGCAACGCGTACGCTCTCTATTCGACTCGACGATGGTACGGGCAACACAAGCAGCAATGTAACAACAGAAATTATCGTTGAACAAACCAATGATTCAATTGCGTCAGTTGGCACAACAGAAAGGGTAAACACTTATACAAACTCAGTACAGTCCGGTCCTTCTATCAGCGAGTTCGACGATGGCAGTTTCATCGTTGTTTGGGATAGCTATTCACAAAACGATACTAATAACTATGGAATACACGCTCAGCGCTTTAGTGCTAGTGGGGAGCCTGTAGGGTTAGAGCTACAAATAAACCAGTCCGACTTTTTGCCCAGTGACTCAACGCAGCAGCATCCTGATGTCACCACTTTTTCTGACGGTAGCTTTATGGTCACGTGGGATGGCGCTGGAGAGGTTGGGCAAGACGGTTCAGGCATTTACGGAAGAATCTTCAACGCTGATAATACTCCGGCCACCGATGATTTCCAGGTAAACCAATATACGTCAAGCACGCAATCTGACAGTCAGATTACCCGCCTGTCAAACGGCAATGTCGCGGTAACATGGCAAAGTGCGGGTGCCGACGGTAGTGGGTGGTCCATCGTAACAAGAATTTTCGATTCCAATGGGGCTCCCGTTACAGATGAAATTGTCGTTAATAGCACTACTACTAGCACCCAATATGAACCTTCTGTCGATTCGTACGATGGTGGATATATTGTGGGCTGGTACTCAAGTACGCAGGCTGGCGGAAGTTCGAGTGATATCGTTGCTCGTGCGGTAAACAATGATGGCACCTTTGCCAGTGCAGAACTTGATATTACGTTGGGTCAGGCTGGAGATCAGCTCAGCGTCGAAGTGAATGCATCGGCCGATGGAAGCTATGTACTAACGTGGGTCGACCACTCAGGGAACGCTGACGGAAGTGGTTATGGTATTGTCGCTCAAAAATTTGATGCCTCTCATAGTGCACTTACGGCGCAAATTGTTATTAATGAAAATAGCTCAAGCACCCAATACCGCCCTGACATCGCTCAACTTGATAACGGCAATTACGTATTCACGTGGCACGACGCAAACTTGGGCAGTATTATGCGCCGCGAGTTTACTTCTGATTTAGTGCCTATAGACAGTGAGTTACGGGTTGAATCAAATATAAATACATCGGTAGACAATCCTGTTGTCATTGGTTCGGGCAACAACTACTTCATCGCATTTGAACAAAGCGGTATCGGATTCGATAGCACCGATATCAGCCTTAATCGCTTTGGTTCTTTTGCCAACGCAACTGGACCAGAGATAACCGGTTTCGCTTCTAGCTATAACTTTGATGAAGCACTGGTCAATGCGGGGCTTGTACCTCTGGAGCTTGGTGTATCAGTTGCTGATGTGTCAGGTGCAGGCTTTGATGGCGGCACACTCACCGTAGGTTACAATGTTGGGAGTTCTAGCGACGATCAATTGGGACTACTCAATCAGGGGAATGCTGCAGGACAAGTGGGCGTTTCAGGAAGCTCGGTGTTTTTTGAGGGAACTCAGATTGGTACGCTTTTTAGTGATGGGCAAAGCGGTAGTCAACTTGTTATTACCTTTAATGCCAATGCGACAACAGAAGCCGTTGAGGGAGTACTGGAAGCAACCAGTTACCGAAACACCTCTAATAGCCCCGAAGAGTCACGTAGCATTAGCCTTCGGCTAACCGATGCAAATGGTGCGTCTAGCGAAAATATTGACTTCTCAGTAAACGTTAGCGCTGAAATTGATTCAACAGTGCCAGCTTTTACCGCCTCTTTAGTCAATACATTTACTGATGGAGTTCAATATAAATCAGATATTGCCGCCTTTGACAACGGTAGTTATGTCGTAGTGTGGCAAAGTGAAGGGCAAGAAAACAATAATGGTGTTTATAGCATTCACGGTCAGCGCTTTGGTGCCGATGGCAATGCTATAGGGACAGAGTTCCTTGTTAGTCAAGAATCAGCCCTAACCGTAGGTCAATCAGATAATGACCCTAAAGTCACTACGTTTTCCGATGGCTCATATGTGGTCGTTTGGCAGGGCCTTGGCACAAACGATAGCGTCGACATTAAAGCCAGGCTATTCGACGCAAACGGTTCAGCATTAGGTGATGAGTTTCAAGTTAATGACTTTGTATCTAGCTCACAAGAATATCCTGACGTGGTACGACTGTCTGACGGTAACTTTGCGGTAACGTGGCCCTCGGCTGGTGGAGACGGCAATTCATGGGGAGTTTCATATCGAATATTTCAAAATGATGGTACCGCCGTAACCAACGAATTAGTTGCAAATACTACGGTCACTGGCACTCAGTATTCCCCCAGTATTGATGCCACATCTGCTGGGTTTGCAATTACCTGGTATTCCGATAACCACAATGGCAGTACATCAAACGAAATTATTGTTCAACAATTTGCTAATGACGGTACACTTTTAGGCTCTGAAATTGAGGTAACCAGTTTGTCGGCGGGAAATCAGGCTACGCCAAAGATTTCTTACGCCGCAGACGGTAGTTTTGTTGTGGTATGGGAGGACACGACAAACCTGTCGGATGGCAGTGGTAGTGCAATATTAGCGCAACGTTATGACGCTTCGGGTAGTTCGCTGGGTCAAACATTCGTTGTAAATGAGAATCCAGCCTCCAGTCAATATAGCCCAAGCATTGATCATCTACCAAACGGCAATTTTGTCATCACTTGGTACTCTGCTAACAGTAATGACATATTTCGACGTGAATTTTCATCAGATGGTCAGCCCTTAGATGGAGACCAGTTAGTCAATATAGGGCAACAGTCCGGTACGCAAACCCGCCCCAGTGTGGCTTCGCTTGGCAACGGCGATTATGTCATCACTTACCACGATCAAAGTAGTGCCGATGGCAGTAGCTATGGGATTTTCCAGTCGTTTTTTGGAAGCCAATCAACGAACCAGAGTCCAACGCTAGCAGGTTTCACCAATGAAGTAACATTTGCTGAAAATGCAGTAAATAATGCACCTCAAATTTTGGATGCTGCGGTGTCGTTTCAAGACAGCGACTCAACAAATTTTGAAGGTGGGGTTGTTACCCTTGGATATATTCAATTTGGTGGTGTAGAAGACCAATTAGGTGTTAATAATCAAGGCAACGGGCTAAATCAAATTGGGGTGTCTGGCTCAACGATATCTTATAGCGGAACGGTAATTGGTAATATTGTTAACGATGGCCAAAATGGCGCTACGCTGCGCATAGAATTAAATATCAATGCGACACATGAGGCTATCGAAGCACTTGTTCAAAACTTAACGTATGCCAATACATCAGAAGCACCAAACGCACAGCGAACCCTTTCTCTTAATGTGGAAGATGGTGATGGAGGCAGTACAGGCAATCAAACAATTACCGTAAATGTTTCGCCCGACACCGATGGCTCTGAATCTGTATTCGGGCCAGACTTAGTCAATACATTTACAGCCGGGGGCCAATTCACTCCAGATGTTGCGAGTTTTGCCGACGGTAGTTACGTGGTTACCTGGGTTTCGTCTACCCAGGATGACAGTAGTTGGGGTGTCTACGCACAGCGTTTTGATGCTAACGGGCTAGCTGTAGGTAATGAATTCTTAGTCAATACAACCACAGCAAGCACTCAATCAGATCCGGCTGTGACCGTTCTAAGCGATAACTCTTTCGTAATAACTTGGGAAGGGAATGGTATCTCAGATGGCAATGGCGTTTTCGCGCAGCGTTATGCGTCTGATGGGGCACCTGTGGGCTCAGAGTTTTTGTTGCGAGATGGCTCAGACAACACAGAGACATTAGTGGACGTGGTCGCTTTGTCAGATGGAAAGTTTGCAACAACCTGGACCGACGGCGGCGCCGATGCTTCCGGTTGGGGGATTTCGGTGCGCATTTTCAATGCTGATGGTACCCCCGCAGGCGCATCATTTACGGCAAATACGACGACTTCCAGCACACAATACAACTCGTCTATTAGCAGCTTTAGCGGTGGCTTTGTTGTCTCTTGGTATTCCACTACGCAAGCAGGGGGAGACAGTAGCGACATAGTAATGCAGCGTTTTGATAACAATGGCAATGCGATTGGTAGCGAAATAGACTTGTTAATCGACGGTTCACAACAAAATAATCAGGTTGCGGCGTTCTCAGATGGCAGTTTTGTCGTTGTATTTCAAAGTACAGATGGCAGTAGCGATGGTGTTTTTGCCCAGCGTTACAATGCGGACGGAACCGCTAACGGCGATCTCATTCAGGTAAATGAAACGCTGACAGGAAATCAAACAGAGCCTAGCGTCGCGACTTTACCCAATGGTAACTTTGTCGTTGGCTGGACGGGTAATGGCGTAGGGGACAATAATGGTGCATTCATTCGAGAGTTTGACAGTAATGGTGTTCCCATTGATGGCGAGGTGCTAGCTAGCAGTACCTCAGTGTCCAGTGTTGATAATATTTCTCTCACTGGCCTGGGGTCGTCAAACAACTTCATTGCAGTTTGGGCTGACTCCTCTTTAGAACCAGATGATAGCAGCTGGGGCGTATTTCAAAACATTTTTGGAAACCCCAGCGATTTCAACCGTTCTACGCCATCTAGTCTGGATGACATAACCGATACACGGCAAATTGTAAATTCAGTAGCATCAACGCCTGTGAGAATTGATGCGGACGTGGATTTTACTCACATTAGCGATGATTTTGACGGCGGTATGTTAGAGGTGTTCTATCTTACCCAAAGTGATGCTGATGACCTAATTGCCATAGAGACAACCGGCACGGGACTTGGTCAAATCTCTATAAGTGGCAGTGATGTCAGTTTCGAGGGAACAGCGATCGGGCAAATTTCGAGTGGTGAAAATGGCGCAAACGGCAATGGGTTATCTGTCACTTTCAACGCTAGCGCCACAACAATAGCAATTGATGCACTGATAGAACATCTTACCTATGCCTCTCAAAACAATGTAGAAAATGATGAAACAATTTCAATTCGCGTGACCGACGGCAATGGTGTAGCTACCCAAGGAAATGCCATTTTTATTGATATACGCTCTTCGGTGTCAGCGCCAGACTTTTTAATGGAAGACTTTGACAGAGATGTAACTTTCAACGAGTCGGATGTTGTAGGTCAGCTGGCGTTGTTAGACAGCAACATTAACTTTGAATACAAGGGTTCAAATAGCCTAGACGGTGGGTATTTGACTTTACGTTATATTTCAAACAACGAGACATTCGAAGATACCTTAGGCGTGGCTAACATAGGAACGGGTAATGGCCAAATAAGTGTGAGCGGCTCTACTATTTCGTATGAAGGTACTGCGTTTGCCTCAATTTATTCTTCTGACAATGGAGAAGCGGGCAATGACCTGCGTATTGATTTTACGACTGGCGTTACCGATGAAGCAGTTGAAGCCTTAATTGAAGCATTGGGCTATAGCAGCGATTCAGGCGCACTTAACCCCAGAAGCGTAAGACTTTATGTATACGACAGTGCGAACAACTACTCCACGAATATAGATTACAGCCTTCAGTTTGAGCAGGCTGTAAATGATTTTGACCTCGTTGGTGAGCCGAGTCTAATTAACCAAGTGACTGCTGGTAACCAGACTATGCCGTCTGCCAGCGAGTTGTCGGGCGGTGGATATGTAGTTACATGGACTGGCGAAAACGGCCTTGACGGCAGTTCCAACGGTATATTCGCGCAAATCTTCGATGAAAATGGACAAGCAGTTGGTAACCAGTTCGTGGTTAACACGGAAAACTTCGGCAATCAAACTAACGCTGACGTTGCAGGGCTCAGTGATGGCTCTTTCGTCGTGGTTTGGCAGAGTGTCGTCAGCGAGTCCAACAGCGACATAAATGTTTATGCCCAGCGCTTTACTGCTTCTGGTCAAGCCCTTGGCGACCAATTTATTGTTAATGAAAATCTATCTAGTACGCAAGGGACCCCAGTCGTTACTGCGCTGGCTACCGGCGGCTTCGTCGTAGCGTTCGACACTTACGATAGTGCCACAGGCGATACGAGTGGTATTGGTATTGGTATGCGCTTTTTTGATAATGCTGGTGTTGCCACAACTGCTGAATTATTAGCGAACACGTCAATTTCGGGCTCTCAAAGCAATGCCGACTTAGCAGCCTCAGCAAGCGCTGTAGTAGCAACGTGGAAGAGCAACTCAGGTGACGATGTGTTTGCGCGTATTTTTAATCCTGCAGATGGAACAGAGCTAGTTTCTGAATTCAAAGTAAATACGTCAGAAGGTAATGTATTGAACCAACCTGCAGTGACTGCGCTTGATGACGGCACTTTTGTACTCGTTTGGGGGCACTATATTGATGAGTTTGCAAAAGATTTTTGGGGGTTCCGCGGTCAACGCATCGATGCAAACGGCAACTTTATCGGCGATGAGTTTATTGTTAACACCAGCGAAACAAGCTGGAATTCTAATGATGGCATTGATATAGCCTCATTGAATAATGGTAATTTCGCCGTTACTTGGGGGGCAAATGCGGGCGTGTACGTCCAAGAATTTGAAGCTACAGGTACTACCCCTACAAAAGTGGATGGGCCAGTTTTAGCTGGCTCGGGGCCGAGTACAGATCACCAATCTACAATTGTGAGCGTTGGAAATCAGAGCGCTGCAGTTATTTGGTCTGGATATAATCTTACATCACCTGCTAATAGCACCTATGAAATAGGTCAACAGTTGGTTGGCGTTGCCAGCGACTTTAGTGATAGCGATGGTCCACAAATTGAAAATATTCCAGCAGAAATCACGATTACGGAAAGTACCAACACAGAGTTTATTTTCAGTAATGTTGATATTCTTGATAGCGATTCGCCAGATTTTGATGGTGGCCTTTTAACAATCGACATCGTCAGCGGGTATCGAGATATTGTAAATACAAACCAAGAGTTTGCTGATGATAACTTTACTATCGAAAATCAAGGTGTCGGACAGGGGCAGATTAGTGTTTCTGGAAGCACAGTCAGCTATGCAGGCGCCGCAATAGGCACCATTGCACAAGATGGGCAAGCGGGAAATGGTTTACATATTGCTTTAAATACTAATGCTACCATAGAAGCCGTAAACGCGTTGATACAGGCAATCGGTTATTCCAATCTCTCCACCTCACCGCAAGCTAGCAGAGAAGTCGCGTTACGTCTAACCGATGGTGATGGAGGCTCTAGCGCAAATCAGGTCGTTACGCTAAACATTACGGAAGTGGCTAACGGTTCCACACCACAGACTAGCGACATACAGGCAAACAGTTTTGAGTTGGGCAATCAAACTACGCCAGCATTAGCTGAAATGTCAAGTGGCGGATTTGTAATGGTCTGGACGTCTGATGCCAATCAAGACGGAAATGGCCAAGGTATCTTCGCTCAGAGATATAGTGATAATGGTGCGCCGGTTGGCAATGAAATCGCTATCAATACCAGCACGTTAAGTTCACAGTCATTGCCATCAGTAGCGGCTAACGGCAATGGGTTTGTGGTAGCGTGGTCGGACACTGGCGGTGTTGATGGCAGCGGTTACGGTATCGTTGCGCAGCGATTTGATGAATTTGGTGAACCAATTGGTGGTGAATTTGTAATTAACGAAACCACAAGTTCCACTCAAAACGACCCGCAAATTATTCAACTGAGCAGCGGTGGATTCGCAGCAGTTTGGGAAGGTAATGGTGTCGGCGACAGCAGCGGGGTATTTGGCCGCTTATTTAATGAAGATGGTACACCGTTAAGCGCAGAGTTCTTAATCAATGAATCTACGAGTGGGTCACAGTTTGATCCTTCGATAACAGAATTGGCTAGCGGGCAACTTGCTGTCACATACGAAAGTAGTAATCAAATAACCATTCGTTTAGTTAATGCAGACGGAACCACACTAGCGCCAGAAATTATTATTGACCGCCCCGTAACGACAGAGCGGGAGCCAGATATCACGGCTCTGTCTAATGGAAACTTTGTAGTTTCTTATACGATCAATAATGACGGCAATGGTTCAGGTGTATTTGCACAGCTATTTGATTCAAGTGGCAATGTAATTGGCGATGAAATTCGGGTAAATGAAGGGATAACGGGCAATCAATCCCAATCAAAAGTGGATGCGCTCGCCACAGGTGGGTTTATTGTAAGTTACTATTCAAGTGCTTCACCCGATGGCATTTTCACCCAAGAATTTGACGCTGACGGAAACGCTATTGACGGTAACAATCAGGTCAACCTTAATAACGTCAGTACCGATTGGGAGCCTGCTGTATTGGGCTTGTCTAGCGGTGGCTACATTACTGCTTGGAGCGGTTATAACGTTGAGTCTGAAGTAAATGGTTCCTATGGTGTCTTTTGGCGAGGGTTTGGCAGTGACGGTCAATTTTCTGATGGTGCAGGTCGAATTGAAATTGCTGGATTGCCTAGCGAAATCATCTTGATCGAGTCTGATACCCCGGAAGCGTTCATTCCTAGTGCTGATTTATTCGGCGCTGAGTCTAATGACTTTAATGGAGGTAGCCTAACCGTTACTGCGATTACTGGTTATGGTGCCCAAGGTCAATTTGTCAGTGCTAATGAACAGGATAATTTTTCTGTATTAAGTTCCGGGAATGGTTTAGGGGAGATCAGTGTATCTGGAAGTACTATTTCTTATGAAGGTACCGCTTTTGCCAGCATTACTAAAGATGGCGCTAATGGTAATGAACTTCATATCGATTTTAATGCCAGTGCAAATCAAGCAAGCATAAATGCTTTACTTCAAGCACTAAGCTACCTCAATTCTTCAGATGGCCCTACGCTTCAACGAACCATATCTTTGCGCTTAACAGATGGCGAAGGCAACAGCACATCAAATAATGCGATTAACTTTGTCGTTGAACCCGTTGCTGATGGCGCGTCGCCACAGGGAGATGAAATTCAGGTCAATACCTATCAAGAAAACGAACAGCGTTATTCCGAAGTCACAGAATTAGAAGATGGCTCGCTAGTGGTAGTTTGGCAGTCGCAGAATCAGGATGGTTGGGGTAGTGGTATTGTGGGGCAGCGCTTTGATGCCAATGGCTCACCAATAGGTAACGAGTTTATTGTTAATCAATACACCCCAGAAGGGCAAACATACCCGAGTGTAACAGCAGTGGCGGGTGGGTTTGTGGTTGCCTGGGAGGGTCGTGGGGATGACGATGGTTCAGGTATATTTGGTCGCCTATTCGACTTAAATGGCGTGCAGCAAAGCGACGACTTTATTATCAACGATACGCTGTCTAGCACCCAGTCACAGGTGCGCTTGACTTCAATGGCTAGCGGTGGGTTCGCTGCCATTTTCAGCGGCAACGGTGTAGGCGACAACAGCGGTACCTTTTTAACCACGTTTGACGCTAATGGAAACCGCGTTATAAACGAAACTCTTGCCAACGCAATAGCCTCCGGTACTCAGAGCGAACCGGATATTACTGAGTTAGCCAACGGAAAGCTGGTCGTTACCTATCGAACAGGCTCTGATATAGAAGCTCAAATTTTTAACAACGATGGTAGTGCATTCTCAGGTGCAATTACAGTGGCCGATACCAGTGATAGCGAGTATCAGCCGAAAGTGGCAGCGCTAGACAACGGTGGTTTTGTTGTGACTTATACTGACAACAACGATACCAGTAACGCTGGCGTTTTTGCTCAGCTATTTGATGCAAACGGTCAAGCTGTTGGAGAATTGCTGCGCGTAAACGAGCAGACGAGTGGCGCGCAGTACGAGCCTGATGTTACCGCATTAGTTGGAGGTGGTTTTGCCGTAAGCTACTTAGATTCTAACAACCCTGACAGTATTTTTGTTCAGCAGTTTGACAATGATGGCAGGATTGTTGATGGTCCAAAACGCGCAGAAACTAAAAATATTAACGGAAACGATGAACCTAGCATTACTGCACTGAGTAATGGGGGCTTCGCAGTCACCTGGACGAGCTATAACACTGAACCGGACCAAGCAAACAGCTATGGCATTCTTATGCGCATGTTTGGCAGTGATGGCCAGTTTGAAACTAGTCAAGCGCCTGTCGTTGAAATTGCATCTAACTCCATTGAGTTTAGTGAATCCAGTCTTAACTTTGCTCCCCAGCTGTTGTTTATCGGTGCCGGTGTCGCAGATATCGATACGACCGATTTTACAAATGGACAGCTCGAAATTGCACGTATCTCTTCTTATGGGCAAGGCGACCAACTTGGTCGTCAGCCCTTCTTCCCCCAAGACAACTTGGGGATTCAAAATCAAGGCTCTGGTTCAAACGAAATTGCTGTGTCTGGTAGCGACGTTTTGTATGAAGGCACGGTGATTGGTACCTTAGACTCTAGCGGAACCAACGACACCGCACTAGTGGTTACGTTTAATGCTAATGCGAGTGCACAGGCCATAGAGTCCCTGCTCGAAGCTGTCACTTACAGAAATATCTCGGATGCTCCAGAATCGACTCGTACCTATAGCGTACGCTTAACTGATGGCGCAGGCGGTTCAAGTTTAGCGCAGTCTATTGTGGTCAATATTTCTCAAAATCTGGATGGCAATTTACCAACGCTACAACCTGAGAGAGTCGTAAACACAGATGCCACGGGACGACAATCAGAATCACAGACATCAGCACTTTACGATAGCAATGGAGCGCTAGATGGATATGTTGTTTCTTGGGAAGACAACCAAAGCGGTGATGTACATTTTCAACTCTATGACAATGAAAATAATCCAGTTGGCTCTAATCAGGTAGCGAACACAACACTCACTAATTCGCAAAACGATATTACCGTGCAGTCACTAAACAACGGTACATTTGTAATGACTTGGACCTCTACTGATTCATCGCAAGATGGTTCAGGGTCTTCAGTTGTCGGGCGTATTTTCAACAACGACGGCTCGCCGTTCAACCAAGCTCCGCACAATGGCGCTGAGTTTGTCGTGAATACCAAGGTGTCTAGCACACAGAGTTCTTCACAGATTGCAGTTTTACCAAATGGTGAGTTTGCTGTTGTTTGGCAGACACTTGATTCGGACACAGGTGATAACAGTGGCTGGGGCGTTGCCATGCAGCGTTTTAATGCTACAGGTCAAGCATTAGGCGACGAAATGCTAGTGAACACTACGGTTTCAAGTAGCCAGAGCACTGCAGACATAAGTGCCTTAGCGAGCTCGACGGCATTACCTGATGGTGGCTACGCAGTGTCGTGGCAAAGCCCTGATGCTAACAGTAGCGGTATCTTTGCTCAGGTATTTGACGCCAACGGCAATACAGTCGGAAGCGAATTTCAAGTGAATACCACGGTAACCGGAAGTCAGACGCAAAGCGCAGTTGCTGGGCTGGCTAACGGAGACTTCGTAATTACCTGGACTGATAATACGGCCGATCTATCTAACTCAGGTGTCTATGCACAACGCTTTACATTTAATGCCGCAGGAGAATCCGTTGCAATAGGCGATGAATTCAGGGTAAATCAAGACTACCTATATTCTCAGTATGACCCAAGCATTGTCGCGCTCTCTGGCGGTGGTTTTGCCATTGCCTTTACCGGCAACAACGGTAATGGCGACGGCGTGTTTGTACAAGAGTTTGACCAAGCTGGGCGCCTTATAGACCTTCCGCAGTTGATAAATCAAAATACTAGTAACAGCCAAAATGAATCAAGCCTGGCAGCAATGAGCGATGGCGGGTTTATCGCGTCATGGACATCATGGATGGGCGGCACCGAAGGCTATGATGTCTTTATGCAGCGTTTCGGTAATCAAGTACCTCAAACCACAGATTTTGTTATTCAAGGAAGCGAAGACGAAAATATTATTATTGACGCTAGCGAGTTTTTAAATGCATTTGTTGACCCTGAAGGGGAGTCACTTCAAGAAGTTGCGTTTATTACACTACCCATCAGCGGTGTAATTGCACTAAATGGTATAGCTATAACGCCAGGACAGATCTTAGATATTAATGCGCTTCAAACTGGTGTATTAACTTATCTGGGCGACCAAGATTTTAATGGGCTGGATAGCTTTACTTGGGCAGGAAGTGATGGAGCGAACTTCGCTGAGCCCGCTACAACAAATATTACTGTATTACCTGTTAATGACGCACCAGGAATGAGTGTAGGTGCCGACGATACGGGAACTGAGTCGTATGGAATTGGTTTTAGTCACACAATAAACTTTACCGATCCTGATGGTGATACACTTCTAGTAAACGTGGACTGGGGAGACGGTGAGTCCTCTCAATATACAACCAATTCAGGCACGCTTAATACCGGCCATCGTTATCTGGACGATGGAGTTTACACCGTTACGGTTATGGTAGACGATCAATCAGGTACAGCAGAGGCAATAGAGACACAAACGTATCAAGCAACTATCAGCAATGTTGCCCCATCAATAGGTCTGTTCGGAAACAATGACGTCGAACAAGACCAGGTATATACCCTAAGGTTAGGTAATCCGAGCGACCCTGGCGATGACACAGTGACAGACTTCATTGTCGATTGGGGAGACGGCACCGTTGAAACTTTTAACAGTCCTGGTGATGTTACCCATGTCTACGCCACTCCCGGCGATTACGAAATCTCTATAGACCTTGTCGACGAAGATGGCACATACGAAGGTGTTTCAACAAAAGATGTGCAAGTCAGTGTACCTGCAGAAGTGTTGGATGTTCAGGCGATCTCTGATACAACTGCGAATGAGGGCTCTACTTTCGTTCAGGCTATTTCTTTTACCGACCCTACAGATCAAAATAGTAATGGCTGGACCTACTCCATCGATTGGGGAGACGGGACTGTTCAGAATGACGTTTCCATATTCAGTCGAGACTTTAACATTGCTCATAATTTTTCCGATGACGGTGTTTATGATGTCACTGTTACTGTATCTGACGATGTGAACGGACAAACAGATATAGAAACTTTTACTGTGACTGTGGGCGATGTAGCACCTACCGTTAATCTTCATGGTGGAGGTTCGGTTAACGAAGGGGCTGTATATAGCCTTACCGCTAGTGTGTTTGAACCAGGTGATGATCCCATTCAGGAGTTCGTCATTGATTGGGGCGACGGTACAGTTGAAACTATCAGTGGTGATGAATTTGGCACGCAAACTCATGTCTACAGTGACGGCCCTTTCGGCTTTAATATTTCGGTCGATGTCGTCAATGATGACGGTACTTTTGAAAATGCGGGTACACAATTCGTTAATGTTCTTAACGTAGCGCCGTCTTCTATTATCACAGGCCCGACTTCCGTTGATGAGGGCAGCGAGGTGACCTACACCTTCGGTGATATCGTCGACCCAGGTGATGATACTATTGCCAATACCGTGATCGATTGGGGCGACGGCACAACCACCGCCTATACCGGTGCCGGAGAGTACGGTCATACATTTGCAGATGGAAATGCTACACGCAGTATTAGACTCTTAGTCACAGACGAAGATGCTGATCCTCATGTCGCAGCCACTCTTATCGTAGATATTGAAGATGTAGCCCCATCCATCACTGTAAGTGGCGCCAGTGAGACAGACGAAGGCAGTGTTTACACCCTCACGTTAGCTGACTTGGTAGAGCCCGGTGATGACCCTGTCTCCGAATATCTCATTGACTGGGGTGATGGATCAGCGGTGCAGTCGGTTACTGAGCTAGGTGATGTTACTCATACCTTCGCAGATGGTAACAGCAGTGCCACTATCAGTGTGCAGATCGTGAATGACGAAGGCACGTTTGATGGTGGGACCGTCGATGTCACCATCAACAACGTGGCGCCAACGTTGGCATTAACAGGTGCGTTGACCAGTATTCAAAACACCGCGTATACCCTTACCCTAGGGGCAATAATCGACCCGGGCGTCGACACCATTGTTGCAAATGGCATTACCGTGAACTGGGGGGATGGCACAACAGAAACCTACAGCAGTGTGGGCGAAGTGTCGCATACCTATACCACAGTGGGTAACTTTACTATCAGCGTCAGCTTGGAAGATGAAGACGGTACGTTTAGCGATGTCGCTACGCAGGCAGTGAGTGTCAGTGCGCCAGCGGATACGATTGATGTAGCTGCACAGGGCAATGCTGTAATTGATGAGGGTGATACCTTTACTCGTACTATTAACTTCACTGACGGTGAGGACAATGGAGCTGCAGGCTATACCGTAGATATCGACTGGGATAATGACGGTGACGTTGATGAGTCCTTTGCTACAACCTCGAACAGTTTTGATGTGTCGAAAGTGTTTGCCGATGGCGCATCCGTGCAAACCGTGTCAATTACGGTGACCGATGAGGCAGGCGAATCTGATACCGAGGCCTTCGATGTCACAGTAAATAACGTAGCACCAGTAAGTAGCATTAGCGGGCCCGTTGAGGTCAATGAAGGCACTGAAGCAACTTACACCTTTAGCGACATCCTTGACCCTGGCAATGACACGGTGACCAATGCGGTTATAGAGTGGGGCGATGGCACGACCACAGCCTACACAGGAGCAGGTGATTACAGCCATACCTATGCTGATGGCGATAGCGCGCCAGTTATTAGCTTAATAGTAACCGATGAAGACGGTGCGTATACCGCAGCAAGCCTTGGCGTTTCAGTGAATGACGTAGCCCCATCTATCACCGTAAGTGGCGCAAGTGAGACAGACGAAGGCAGTGTTTACACGCTTACGTTAGCTGACTTGGTAGAGCCCGGTGATGACCCCGTCTCCGAGTACCTTATTGATTGGGGTGATGGTTCATTGGTGCAGTCGGTTACTGAGCTAGGTGATGTTACTTATACCTTCGCAGATGGTAATAGCAGTGCCACTATCAGTGTGCAGATCGTGAATGATGAAGGCACGTTTGACGCAGGCACCGTCGATGTCACCATCAACAATGTAGCGCCGACATTAGCACTCTCTGGCGCGTTGACCAGTATTCAAAACACCGCATATACCCTTAACCTAGGCGCAATAATCGACCCGGGCGTCGACACCATTGTTGCAAATGGCATTACCGTGAACTGGGGGGATGGCACAACAGAAACCTACAGCAGTGTGGGCGAAGTGTCGCATACCTATACCACAGTGGGTAACTTTACTATCAGCGTCAGCTTGGAAGATGAAGACGGTACGTTTAGCGATGTCGCTACGCAGGCAGTGAGTGTCAGTGCGCCAGCGGATACGATTGATGTAGCTGCACAGGGCAATGCTGTAATTGATGAGGGTGATACCTTTACTCGTACTATTAACTTCACTGACGGTGAGGACAATGGAGCTGCAGGCTATACCGTAGATATCGACTGGGATAATGACGGTGACGTTGATGAGTCCTTTGCCACAACCTCGAACAGTTTTGATGTGTCGAAAGTGTTTGCCGATGGCGCATCAGTGCAAACCGTATCAATTACGGTGACCGATGATGTCGGTGAAACTGATACTGAAACCTTCGATGTCACAGTAAATAACGTAGCACCAGTAAGTAGCATTAGCGGGCCCGTTGAGGTCAATGAAGGAAGTGAAGCAACTTACACCTTTAGCGACATCCTGGACCCTGGCAATGACACGGTGACCAATGCGGTTATAGAGTGGGGGGATGGCACGACCACAGTCTATACAGGAGCGGGTGATTACAGCCATACCTTTGCTGATGGTGATAGCGCGCCAGTTATTAGCTTAATAGTGACAGACGAAGACGGTACGTATACAGCAGCAACCCTTGGCGTTGCAGTGAACGACGTCGCCCCATCCATCACTGTAAGTGGCGCCAGTGAGACAGACGAAGGAAGTGTTTACACCCTAACGTTAGCTGACTTGGTAGAGCCCGGTGATGACCCTGTCTCCGAATATCTCATTGACTGGGGTGATGGATCAGCGGTGCAGTCGGTTACTGAGCTAGGTGATGTTACTCATACCTTCGCTGATGGCGACAGCAGTGCCACTATCAGTGTGCAGATCGTGAATGACGAAGGCACGTTTGATGGTGGGACCGTCGATGTCACTATCAACAACATAGCGCCAACTACGTCAGTTTCATCGGACGCGAGCGTTGATGCTAATGCGCCGTTTACTATCAACTTTGGTGAGGTCGAGGATCCAGGCGACGATTCTATTTCAAATGCCGTCATTGATTGGGGAGATGGAACAACTTCTGTTTACAGCGGAGCTGGGGATTACGTTCATAGTTATGACGGAACAATCACTAATCCGACCATAGCGCTCCTTGTTACTGATGAAGATGGAGAGTTTGTCGCTGCCAGCACCTCGATAACGGTAAACGAAGAAATCAGCGAACCTACGGCAACGGGTTCTATTCAGGAATTTACCCTTCGCGACCAAGAAGTGCAGCTTGATTTGCAAATATCTAGTGAAGAGCCTGTCCTAGAAGTGATAGTAGATTGGGGCGACGGTACGTCTGAAAGTTTTAACGATCCAAATGCCTTGTCACACGAGTACGGTGACTTTGGTCTATACGAAGTTAGTGTTCAGCTTGTCACTGCGTCTGGCACGTATGATGTGGGTGTTGTAGATGATGTAGACGTTGGTACACGTGTTGGTGATGTTCCTGGTTTCTTTAATTTTTTCGACCCAAATGCTTGGCAGAATGGTTGGACCGATGAAGGAATTACATTGGCGCACAAATCGAATACCGCCGACCTAAATGAAGCATGGTCAGCAATGTCTTTCGTTGGTTGGGACTCTTGGCGTATTGAGGGGCAAGATGTTGCTTTCGGACACTTAGGTGTATCTGGGCGCACCTCACAAACAGGCTCCTTCTTCCAGCAGTTAGACGGTACCGAGGGAATACGGTTCGATATCGATACATCAGCGATGAGCGGCGAGATTATGTTTACTGATTTGTATGCTAATGAATCCGGGAATCTTGATGAACAGGCCAGAGTCCAGTTCTTTGATGAAAGCGATAATCTGGTTGATGAATATTTGGTTACTGGTAGTGATAGTGGTGAGATATCAATGAACTTCACAACTCAAAGTGCATTCGACTACTTTGTGGTTACTGCAGGTGCTTACGATGGCAACGGACAATTTGTCTATGGAAGTTATGCTGACGACAATGGTATTGCAGGTTCAGGAGAGGCTAATACAGGCAGTGAATTACTCATTGATGCTATTCAAGTTGGTTTCCGCGGTAGCGATAATGTTGTAAACGTAACTGACGAGCTTTTAGAAGTAACGCCAGACGCTATGATGTCTATTTTGCCTATACCAGAGTTCATTAGCGCTGCTAGTGAATTGGAGAATAGTTCAGGGGCCACGCCGTTGCCAAATGTGGTAACGATGCCAGAGCAAACTGAAAATGACGTTAAGTCGATATTGCCTACCCCAGTTCGGTTGGTTGGAGCATCTGCATCTGTAATAGCATTGGATGTTGATGCTGCAGCAGGCGATAACGACAACACGCAAGAGGTGACATTGCCAGCTTATGATAAAGACGTGATGTCAACGTTACCGGTAGTATCAGACCCTGTTGAGTCAGATGAAAATGACAGCGAAAAAATTTCACCTGATACCAACGAACAGTTGGCGGGTACAGGCGATGTAGGCTCTGATTTAGTCAAGGCAATTGAGGGTAAGAAAGGTATCGTTTCAACACTACCGGTTGTGGAAGATCCCATCGAGTCGGATGAGGATTTAGATGAAGGCGTATCTGTAGGCTTAGGTGAAACGGCTTCGGGTGATGAAGTCCCACTGCTCAAATCGGTAGGGAAAGTCATTCAGATCGATGACGATATTATGTTTACATTACCTGTGATATCAGATCCGATTGAATCTGACAATGAGCAAGATGAAAGCCAAGCGGCGGTATCAAGCGAGCTGGAAACAACGGGTGAAGTTACGCTGACTCAACTTGAAGAAGAATCTATAGCGGTTAAAGAAGGTATCGTTTCAACCTTACCTGTGGTGCCTGACTTAATAGATGCTCAAGAGACGCCTAGCGAGAGCAGTTTGTCCTTAACTGGTGAAGTTGGGGAGAATTTTGAATTTGATTTCGCTGAACTACCAACGGACAGCGCTGGTATGAGCAAAGCGATGACGCTGAATTACGCTTTACAAAGAGGCGAGCAGTCGGCAGCGCTTACTGCTAGCAATGAAAAACAGGCAATAATTGCTGAGCTGGCGTTAGAATTCGATGACAGTGAAAATCAGTTTACGCAGTATGACGATTACTTGATTCGATAAGGGTGTCTGATTTTTATACAGATGTTGGGTGGCGACACCCAACTTGATTTTTAGCTTATTGAATTTTAAATAAAAATTTAGTGGCTTAATAATTGCTAAAACAAAAACTACAAGGTAGCAAGGTCACGCGGTTGCAAACAGGCAGTAACGTTTTGTATGTAGATTTATAGTTGGTTAGTTAGATAGCAAATAACACCGAGATTAAGGAAGATATATGAAACATTTGTTTTCAAAGTATGGATTAGCGTTGTCAATACTGCTATGTATGCTAAGTTTAGATACTTCAAAAGCAAACGCTGCGTTGATTACTAACGCCCCCGATAATTCTCCTGCGGCTTCAGCTACCGCTTCTGTTGCGGATACATTGTTTGGTGCCCCGTCACTATTAGAAGAATTCTCTTTATCACAAACCTCCTCTATTACCAAGATTACATTTTGGTCTATCGAAAATGCGGTCGTAGGTTTTGCAAGTGACTCCATTTCACTTAGGCTTTTTAAAAATGAACCTGGCTTTGACCATAACTCGCCACTATTTAGTGCGACAGGAGATTCTGGTATTGGTGAGACTTTCACAAAAGAGGCTGTTTCTGGGGTTACCGGAATGTTTCTGCATGAAATTGAACTGGTTAATTTCGATTTAGGGCCAGGTGACTATTTCCTCAATATTGGAGCCGATTTAATAAATAATAACGGTTTGGCTTTTGGTTGGGCCAATGCCGCGACATTAAATGCCCGTGGTGTACCCGGGATGGCGCTGAATCCATCCTCCTCAAATGGAGCAGTAAATTTGAGTGGGTTGAATGTTGATTTGGCATTTCAAATAGAGTTTGAGCCAGTTGTCCAGGCTAGCGCACCCTCAGCGCTGTCAATTCTGTCATTAGGTTTGATATTGATGCTTGTTCGAAGAAGAGTGTAAGCCTCTAAATTTAAGCACGCCTTGAACATTACGGACAGTGACTATGAATAATGGCAATGGATTGATGCCTGTGAATAAAGCGTTGGCTAACATTAAGTCAGCGCTCCTCTATGTTTTTCTGTTTAGTTTAGCCATTAACCTGTTGATGCTGGTCTCCCCCCTGTACATGCTGCAGGTCTATGATCGAGTATTGGTTTCAGGCAGTCATGCCACTCTACTTTTCCTTACTATTTTTGCTTTGGTTGCACTGATTGTGTTGGCCACGTTAGACATCGTTCGCGGGATTTTGCTCGCCCGTTTAGGTAATGCTTTCGATAAAACAGTGAGCGGTTACTTGTTTAAAAACATTATTGAACAGGGAGGGCATAGCCAGCCACTACGTGATGTAGACACAGTGCGCAGTTTTCTTTCATCACCGGCACTCACCGCAATAATGGACGCACCGTTTACACCGCTTTATCTAGCGTTAATCTACATTCTGCATCCAATGTTAGGGCATATTGCGCTGGCAGGCGCGATTGTACTTTTTAGCCTGGCGCTTTTAGGCGAGAAAATGACCCGTGTTGCGCAAAAAGACAGTCAAAATGCATCTAGCCAAGCACATCGCTATACGGATGTTTGTGGGAAGAACCGAAATGCAGTTTATGCAATGGGGATGAGCAGCCATATTCTTGCTAAATGGGATATTCCACATTTAAAAAGCTTGAGTTTTGGAAGCCTTGCCAATTCCCGTAGTAGCGGCATTTCGGCAATATCGAAAGGCCTGAGATTTGCGCTTCAAGTAGGCATTTTAGGAATGGGGGCATTCCTTGTGATAGAGCAAGAATCTTCGCCTGGAGTGATGATTGCAGCCTCAATTGTAATGGGAAGAGGGCTAGCACCTATTGAAGCATCAATAAGTGGGTGGCGCTTAGTCATTGCTGCCCGTGATGCGAGGGAACGATTACTAGAATATCAAGGTAGTTTACCCCCCTTGACTGAACCGCTACCGTTGCCAGAGCCAAAAGGCAAGTTAACCGTTCAAAACGCTATCTTTCAGTTTCCGAACAGTGAAAAACCGCTGATAAGAGATGTAAGTTTAACCATAAATCCGGGTGAGGTCATTGGAATAACAGGGCCCAATGCAGCGGGTAAAAGTACCTTAGGTAAATTGCTTTTAGGGCTTTATGAGCCTACCCATGGTGATATTCGCCTTGATGGCGCGACATACGCCCAGTGGGACAGAAAATTACTAGGGCCTCATATTGGTTACTTACCGCAAAGTGTGGAGCTTTTTCCTGGAACAATCGCGGAGAACATCAGCCGTTTCACCGATGCAGATCCAAATGAAATCATGCAAGCAGCGCAGCTTGCTGGTGTACATGAAATGATCCTTGGCTTGGATAATGGCTATAACTTCGCTGCTGATAACTTTGATGACGCTTTGTCTGGTGGGCAAAGGCAGAGAATAGCGCTGGCGCGGGCAGTTTTTGGTTTGCCCGAGCTCATTCTACTTGATGAGCCGACGTCTTCTTTAGACGCAGAGGCAGAACGTACCGTCGCTGCTGCGATAAAAGCGCTGAAGGAACATGGCGCCACAGTGCTAGTGATAGGGCATCGCCCAGCTCTCATGAACTTAACGGATAAGTTATTAGTCATGCAAAACGGTTCGCTCGCTGCTTTTGGCCCCACCAATGAAATAATGGCTAAACTCGTCAGGCCTGCGGTTCAAAAAACAGGTACCTAAAAATGAATGTAGCTAACGACGATTTACCTAAAATAAAGACCTCACTTAAGGGGCCCATTGTATCCGGCTTGACTATCTTACTGATATTTATTGTAGGAGCTACGGTTTGGGCGTCTTCAGCGAAACTGGCCAGTGCTATTATCGCAGTAGGTCAACTGAAAGTAGACTCCAACCGTAAACAAATTCAACACCTTGACGGAGGCATTGTTAACGAAATAATAGTTTCTGACGGACAGAGAGTGAAAAAGGGCGATACATTGGTAATTTTAGATCCCGTTCAAGCCAAGTCTTCATTAGGAATTGTCGCGGGGGCACTGTTCACAGCAGAGTTGAAACGTAGTCGTTTACAAGCGGAGAGAGACAATACTGACCAGCCCGATTTCACGCGGTTTTTGCATAGAGAGCATGAAGATAAAAATAGCCTGATTGACGCTCAGCAATCCTTATTTTCGATTCGGCGTTCTGTGCAAGTATCCCAACAAGAAATTCTGCATCAACAAATTGAAAACCTCAAATCACAAATATTGGGGTTTGAAAGTCAACAAGCCTCTACTCAAACCCAAATAGAAATAAGTAAGGACGAACTGGTAAATCTTAGAAACCTAAAAGCTAGAGGGTTAGTAGGAAATGAGCGTCTGCTTGAGCTAGAAAGGAATTTGGCCCAACTAGAGGGTAGGGCAGGCGAACTTGTTTCGTCCATTGCCAGTGCGAAAGCGAGTATTGATGAAAAGCGCTTAGAGCTTATCCGAGTGAAGCGCAGTTTCCATGAGCAGGTGCTAGCTGAACTGCAAGACGTTGAATCTGAGATTATTGATTTGCAAGAGCGCGCAAACGCTGCAACGCACCACCTGCAACAAATGGTCGTTAAAGCCCCTGTCGACGGTTTAATTGTAGGGCTAAATGTCCATACATTAGGAGGCGTCGTTGTACCCGGGCAATTGCTTATGGAGATTGTGCCAGATAACGATGCGCTTATAGTAGAAGGCCAAGTATTGCCTACGGATGTTGACGACTTACGGTTTGGTCAGAACGCACGGGTGAAACTCTCTGGGTTACAGCAACGGATAACACCCGAACTAACAGGTAAACTGATGTATGTTTCAGCAGACAGTATTTTAGACGAACGCTCTGGTATGAACTTTTTTATCATTCGAGTAAGTATCGCCGCTGAAGAGCTAGCTAAACTGCCAACTGAACAGCTTATTCCAGGAATGCCTGCAGAGGTTTTTGTGCAAACAGGCGAGCGGACGGCATTAGAGTACTTACTGCAACCTCTGTCCGACACTATTGATCGAGCTTGGCGTGAAAAATAATCATCGCTTCGAAAATACCGCGCCTTTGCTTATGCTTAATAAAATACAAGGTATTCACAGATTCGAGGTGATGACAACTATATAAAGCAAAAGGTAGTGGCCAGAGCAGAAATCTAGCTAAAAAACATAATCAATAAACATGAACTAAGAACGCCTTTTATAGTGCTATTTAGCGACGAGTTCGAAGACAAGGTTTTCTGCGTCTACTTTGCCTTTTAAACCGCCCTCTAAAACTGAGCGCTCTAAGCGATTGATTACGTAACTATCAGCGTAAAGCGACGCTACTGTGTGTTCATTTACACTAAATGGCGGCCCAGCTAGCTCATCCTGATTGTACTCAAAAGAAATAATAAGTTGAGGCGCTTTGTGCGTAATTTCCATTAAATGCGAAGCGTATTGTGCACGCAACTGACTGGGCAGTGCGACTAATGCAGCTCGGTCGTAAACGCCTGAAATGTTGCCTATATCCTTTGCTGAAAGTTTGAAAATGTCACCAACAAACACAGTCAAGCCGTCTTTAGCGTAAACCTTTCCATGTTCGGTTTCAGCCACAGTAGGTGTAGCGCCTAGCTCTTCAAACAGCTGCGTGATAGCAACTTCGCTAAGTTCTGCACCGACGACTTCTACTCCTTGAGAGAGTAACCAAGCAATATCGCGGGTTTTACCGCATAAGGGAACAAATATGCGTATAGGGTGAGACGATTGCTCGCCGCCGCCAAGCAGCACGTGAGCATGTTTTACCAAAAGCGCATTGCCTTCTGGTTCATGAAATCCAATCTCATTTTTTTGCCATTTACTGTGCCAAAAACTATGTTCCATGCAAAACTCGCTTATGTTAAACCGCTAACTACCCTATAAAATAAATGTCACTTTTAGAGTAAGTAAAAACAGAAAAGGTAGCGGGAGAGCGCTACCTTCTTCACGTTACTTAGTTATCAAGTGGGGTATTGAAATCTTCGGAGAGCTCAAAGTCACCTTCAACTGTGGTGACTTTATTATCTACGAAATTTATCACCATTTGTTTTTGGAAATCTTCGCCGCGCTTTTTCATGCCCCGCTTCATATCGTAAACGTAGTACCAAGTATCATCGTCGAATGAGTCTTGAACGACAGGATTACCTAATACATAAATGACTTGCTCTTTTGTCATGCCAACCCGAAGCTTTTCAACGTCTCTTTGGTCGAGAAAGTTGCCTTGAGGAACGTCGATTCTATAAATCCAGTTCGAGCAAGCGGTTGATGTTAGTGTGATGCCGAGAATTACTAATAGGTGTTGCAACTTCATTCGTTAATTTGTCCAGTATTGCCTTTGTTAGTGCCAGCGAACGTCGCTGTAGCGAAATTCGAGACTGTTTTATTGCAAGCGCGAAGGCATGCTACATTGACAACTATGACCAATCAACTGCATTTTAGTTCGATATAGCGCTTTTAAGCAGCTCTTTTGCATTAGCTAAGGCTGATTTAGTGATTTTATCACCTGCTAATAACCGCGCGAGTTCATCGATTCTATCTTGCTTTGTTAACGCCAGCATCTGCGTTTCTGTACTTTCGCCATCGGTCAATTTCGTTACAAACAGCTGATTGTGAGCTTGAGCTGCCACCTGAGGCAAATGGGTTACGCACATAACTTGTGACTGCTTACCCAGCTTGCGTAAAAGCCCACCAACAATAGAGGCGGTAGGGCCGCTAATTCCCGTATCGACTTCGTCAAAAATCATTGTGGGAGTAGCATTATGGTCGCTCGCGATAACTTGAATCGCTAACCCTATGCGCGAAAGCTCACCGCCAGAGACGACTTTTTCAAGTTTGTCGGCGTCCTGACCAGGGTTGGTCGAGACTTTAAATTCAACGGTATCTAAACCTGTGCTAACAGGTTTTTTGAATTCGTCGTATTGAATTTGAATATCTACTTTTGCATGAGGCATATTCATTTGACGAATTTGCGCTTCTATATCTTGGCCTAATTTAATGGCTGCTTGTTGTCTGCTTTCAGAAAGGCCTTTAGTTGTCTGTAAGTAATCTTCGCGGGCCGTGGCAACTTCACCTTCGAGAGTGCCTAGCAATGTGTCTTGTTCTGAAAGTGATGTAAACTCTGTGGTTAGCTCTTGATGGTGCTTGTAAAGGGCTTCTGGCATAACACTATGTTTACGCGCTAAATCCATCGCTTTTGCGTAACGCGCCTCTACTTGCTGCAGTCGCAATGGGTCAATTTCTAGGTGGTCGCAGTAACTGCGTAGCTCACCTGCCGCTTCCTCTATTTGAATTGAGGCGTCATTTAAAAGTGCAATAATGGGCGTTAGGCTAGCGTCGTGCGTTTCTAACTCACCTAAACGTTCAATGCTGCTTTGAATAACCGAAAGGGCATTACCTTCATCGTTTTCATACAAGTTATAAACACTGGTTTGCGCTTGCTCTAATAAGCTTTGACCATTGCTCAATCGTTTGTGTTCTGTTTCTAGCTCTTCAAATTCGCCTTCTTCAATAGCAAACTCGTCTAGTTCACGTACTTGGTAGGTAAGAAGTTGAAGACGGTTTTCACGCTGTTGAGCTTGGTCTTGAAGTGTTTTTAGCGTACGTTGTTTATCTCGCCACTGTGAGTACGCGTCCTTCACATTATCTAAAATATCATCGTGTTGAGCGTAGCTGTCCACTAGCTCTCTTTGATGATCTTCTTTTAACAGCTGCAGGTGGGTATTTTGCCCATGAATGGCGAGCAAGAACTGCCCCAGCCCTTTCAATTGCTGCAACGATGCTGGAACACCATTAATGAATGCTTTCGAGCGACCTTCTTTAGAGATGACCCGCCGAATAAAACAGCTGTTTTCATCTTCGTCAGACGTTAATTCGTGCTCGTCAAGAAACGTTTTAGCTGCCACATTACCGTTAAGTGAAAAGTGAGCAATGATTTCAGCTTTGGTGCTGCCTTTACGCACCGCATTGGCGTCTGCTCGCTCGCCTAAGCATAAACTCAGGGCGTCAATAGCAATAGATTTACCTGCTCCGGTTTCACCGGTAATGGCGGTAAGGCCGTTTTCAAGATGAACCGATAACTGCTTAACAACTGCAAAATTTGAAATAGAAAGATGCGCTAACATAACCACACTCGAAAAAGTTGAACATGATGATATATACAGTAACTGATAATATATACAGTATTTGGTGCTGTAAAGGTAAGTCGCAGTAAATTTTATGAATTAGTAACTAAAAGTTTATTATTTTCAATAAAAACAATTGGATATAATTATTCGATAAAATTGGGGTTATGTGTAACGTGAAATGAGAAAAATAGAGGAAAGGTTTTTTATACAGTAAAAAGGAGAGCGTTAGCTCTCCTTTACTATGGCCACCATAAATGGTTGTCAGTCGTATAGCCCTTTAACAAAAGCTATTAACAAAGCGCGAATTACTGCTGTAATTCACCGCTACCTGATTCAATGTGAGCGCGAACAAACCATTGGAACTGCTCAAGTTCGGCAAGCTGACCAGTAATCATATCTTCAGACACTGGATCAATCTCACCTAGGAGTTCCAATGCCTTTCTGTGGTCGCCATTTACACCGTCGTATACAGCATCCAGCGCTTTCAGGTGATCTAGTACTAGGCCTTTACCTAGTTCATAATCTTGCCAACTGCGTCCTTCTACAATTGCTTTAGGCGTGCCTTTAGGCACTCCGCCTAATGTTGCGATACGCTCGGCTATGGTGTCTGTCATTTCACGCACCGCGTCAACTTGGGGGTCGAGCATTTCATGTACACCGATAAAGTTTGGCCCTACCACGTTCCAGTGAATATGTTTAAGTGTGAGCTGTAAATCTAATAACGCGACCAATCGTTGATCCAATACCTTAATTGTTTTGGCAGCGGCATCGTTATCCATTCCTGGGGCTGTAAATTTGATATTGGTATTACTCATGATATCTCCTATTACTAAATGTAAATATCGGCGACGGTTTTAAAATGCGGCAAGGCATTTTTGCTTAACGCCGACAGCTTGTAATTGAGGTTGCAACAGGTATGCCTAATATCTTTGATGAGCTAAGCGACGGATTTAAAAGAAGATTTTGCGGAAGATTAAAAAATCTTTATTTTTCAAGCCTGTAGCGCTTAAGAAAATGCTACAGGCTAGTGTAAGAAATGCAGGAAATCGCTTCGTCAACAGCGTGTTTGTTTAATAAAGCTTACTTCCCCAGCCTAATTTTTTGCGCAGCACGTTGAAATAGCTATAACCTTTTGGATGAACAAGATGAAGCTTATCTGCGCTTTTATTAATGCGAATTTCATCACCCGGTAGTACGGGGAGTACTATATGGCTATCACAGCTCACTTGAAGAGAGTCGCTGTTCACTTTAGACACTTTCATTGATACTTGGCTGTCGGCATCAACAACGATAGGGCGGCTGCTCAATGTATGAGGGAACATGGGCACTAAAGTAAGTGCATCGAGCGTTGGCATTATTATCGGGCCGCCTGCCGAGAGTGAGTAAGCGGTAGAGCCCGTTGGCGTGGCGACGATTAGGCCGTCACTGCGCTGACTAAATACAAACTGCTCATCAATATAAATTTCAAACTCCATCATGTGAGCAACTTTCCCGTGGTGAAGCACCACTTCGTTCACTGCTGAGTTGTTACTTTTTAACTTTTCGTGACGGTAAACTTCAACTTCAAGTAAGAAGCGTTCTTCAACAACGCACTCACCATGGAATATGAGGTCTAACTGCTGCGTAATTTCATCAGGATGTATGTCAGTTAAAAAACCTAAATTACCGCGATTCACGCCCACCACATGAATATCAAAGCGGGCGAGAACGCGAGCGGCGCCAAGCATACTGCCATCGCCACCAACAACAACCGCAAGATCGGCCTCTTTGCCAATGGTGACTAGGTTACAACTTTTTAGGTTTTCAGTTTCAAGCTCTTCAGCAATACTTTCTTCTACAAGCAGTTTGCACCCTTTGGCCAGCAAATAGTCGGCAAGACTATTCAAAGTGTCGTGGGTGGCAGCGTGTTGAGGTTTTCCAATTAAAGCAACGGTTTGATAGGGCATGGAATGCTAATGTCCTTTCATTTCCAATCGTTGGACATTAGCACAAGTGTTTTACAAAAGAAAAGTGTAAAGCGATAGCCAATGCGCTCTCGAACATTTTTATCGCATTTAGCCTGTGTAGTGTATTGCCGCTGTTGGTGTAGACGTTTGCTACCAGTTCAAGGTGGGTAACAATAATTTTACATTCCCATTGCTTTGAGCGCAGCGCTAGGTATGCTGGCTTAACGTTTTTGAGAGAAGGGCGTGAGCGCCGCCGTATCCATTTGCCTTATTTATTTTTAAATAAGGCACAGCTTAAATAAAGACTATCAATGCGAGGGAACAATGTCTCATCAAATTATTCTGCCAAGGGTGATGCACATAGGGAAAGGGGCAAGTGAGCGTGTTGCTGATACTGTGAAAGGGCTTAATTGCCGAAATCCGTTACTGGTTACCGACAAGGTAATGGTCGAGTTAGGTTATAGCGCGGCCATCGTGAATATCTTGGAAACCGCTGGGATAACGGTTGATGTGTTTTCAGATACTGTCCCTGAGCCGACGGTAGCGTCAATTTCCAGAGGCGTTGATGCTTTCAATACTCAACCTTACGATTGTATTATCGCATTGGGAGGAGGCAGCCCAATCGATAGCGCGAAGGCTATTGCCATACTCGGGAAGCATGGCGGTCAAATGAAAGACTACAAATTTCCGCGTGTCGTCGATGAAGCAGGGATACCTATTATTGCTATACCTACTACCGCCGGAACGGGCTCGGAAGTTACTCGTTTCACTATTATTACTGACGAAGACACTACCGAAAAAATGTTGTGCGTAGGTTTGGGGTTTATGCCTACTGCAGCATTGGTAGATTATACACTAACGCAGAGTTTACCGGCCCGGGTTACCGCTGATACCGGTATTGATGCGCTCACACACGCAATAGAAGCTTTTGTCAGCCGCAAAGCAAACCTCTACAGTGACGCACAGGCACTCTCTGCAATGGCACTAATTGCACCTAACTTGCGCACTGTTTTTGCCGACCCTTCAAATGACGCCGCTAAAGAGTCGATGATGCTCGGAGCAACGCTTGCCGGTATTGCGTTTTCAAATGCATCGGTGGCCTTAGTGCACGGTATGAGTCGCCCTATTGGCGCGGCGTTTCATGTGCCTCATGGGTTGTCTAATGCTATGTTGTTACCCGCGGTTACCGCATTTTCTATTCCCAGTGCACCAGTACGTTATGCTCAATGCGCTCGCGCGATGGGGATAGCTACGCAAGGTGATTCAGATGATATGGCAAATCAAAAACTGATCAACGAGCTAAAGATGCTTAACGCAGACTTACAGGTGCCTACGCCCGCTGACTTTGGCATCGATAAAGAAGCCTTTTTTGCCTTAGCCTCAACCATGGCTGAACAGGCGTTGGCGTCCGGCTCACCTAACAATAACCCGAGAGTTCCCACGATTGAGGAAATGGTTGCCATTTACGTATCGCTTTGGGAGTAGTGGACTGTTCAATACGCTATGAAAATAAAAGGCCTGAGCCCGTTACAGTATCGAAATCAGGCTTTGGTTGCCCCTTAGGGATTAGCTCAGCTTAATAGGGCCGCTCACTTTGCTGCCTTTTTATCTCGCGGTCCAACCTCCATCTAGCACCATAGTTTGCCCGGTTATATTACGCGCGCTAGGCGACATCAAAAAACTTGCGGTATCAGCAAGCTCTTCAACACTCACAAATTGCTTTTTAGGCATGGGCTCTAACATGATTTTTGTTATCACCTCTTCTTCGGTCAAATTATTCTCTTTAGCCTGTGCGGCAACTTGCTGCTCGACAAGCGGTGTTTTTACGTAGGCCGGGCAAAGGGTATTGATAGTGATATCACAGTCACCGGTTTCAAGGGCAATGGTTTTTGAAAAGCCCAACAGCCCGTGTTTGGCTGCCACGTAGGCAGACTTGTAAGGCGAGGCCACCAAAGAATGGATTGAGCCAACATTAATAATGCGGCCGTAGTTTTGCTCGCGCATTGCCGGTAAAAATGCTTGAGTCAGAAGGGCGGGGCCTACCAGCATAATATTAATCAGCTGCTGCCATTTATCCGCTGGAAAATCTTCAATGCGAGAAACGTGCTGAATTCCCGCGTTATTAATCAGTACATCTACAGTGTGTTTGCCCAGTACTTCTGGCAAAGCTGCAACTTGTTGTGCGTCACACACATCAACAGCCACCGCACTGGCCGAACCCTCTAAATGCGCAAGTTTAATTACTGCTTCTTTCGCGGCCTGTTCATTGATGTCAGCGATGATCACATGGTGACCCTGTTTCATCATCGCTTCCGCAATCCCCAAACCAATACCGCTTGCACCGCCTGTAATAAATACTGTGCGTCTATTCATTCGTACCTCCTGGAGTCTCAACAGTTGGCGTGTCGCTATTGAGTGAAAACAGCATTGCTTTTACTGCGCGAACTTGCGCGCCATCTCTATTCGCGTAATCGCTTGAAGCGTAGCCCCACCAGTCCCAACAGCCCTGTGGGTTTAGTGGCATAAACAAAGACTTTTTAGTTTGTGGGTAAAGCACCACAATGTTGTTATCGTCTGCCCACGCGTTAAGGCCAGTTTGCATGGTGTAAGCATCGCCCACGGCATCTGCATATTGATTACAGCCGTGAAAGCTAATGTGAGCTCTACAGGTTTCGCCTTTAGCACAGCTTTCAGGCACGTAAACAAAGCCTTCACTCGCCAACGTCTTAGCATCGCTTTTGGCTATTTTCTGCTGATTTATCGAATGTAGCGCCCCTGATAGTGTTTCATCTGGCGCAGAGACACCTTCAACGAGATGAGAAAGCATAGCACCCGCTGCATCATAGTCACAATTTCCAATAAACGGGCTCTCAGACTTCATACAGTTCACGCCTTTGTCTTTTGTTGGAAAAAGGTGCGCCATGGGCTTGTCATTGATGTAGGTAATATTTTGAGTGTCTGTCCACTGTTTGTATTGTTCAAACAGTAAGTCGCTGACTTGTGCAATGACTCTGGTGTCTTGCGTACCGTGAAAAAGCCAGACTTTTGCGTCTTTCATATTATTAAGCGAGGCGATTTTACCTTCTGCTTCGTATTGCTTTGCTTTTTTATTCAGCGCGTTAAGGCTGATTTCGCCCTCTACTTTATTTACGCACTGTGCAAGGGCAGTGGTAATGTCGCCTTGCGCACAGTAATAAGGGCCGCCAGCAATAACGCCCACACCTTTTACCCAGTCGCTGTGCGCCAACTGAAATTGGGTTGCCATATAGCCACCTGAAGAAAGCCCCGAGACGGTCACATGTTTTAGGTCGAGAGAGAGGTTGGGCAGGTTGTCTTGCGCCCCGGCAAGGGTACTTAACGTTAGTGAGCCTGCAGACAGCAAAGATACAGACAGAGCTCGACGTAAAGAATAATTGAGTTTTTTCATTGCATTGCTGCCTTATCATTTTCTAAAAATTGTTTAATTGCGTGGGCCTGGGCTGAAATATTGGCCACCCCTTCTAAGTGTCCTAATTTACCGTCTAAGGTTGTTAAGCTGCTGTTGTTACCCAAAGAGGTTAAGCCATGGTGTGCACTTTGCGATAAATAAGGCATAAGAAGCAAATCAGTTTGGGCGGGTATAAACAGGGTTTTAGCCTTTATAGCTGAAAGCCCTTGCTTCATGTTGTCTTGATGGCCTGCAACAAAAAGCTGGCAAGCGCGCACCAAATATAGAAGGTGGTTGGCGTCCATGGTTTTCGCTCTTGATTGTGCCCGCTCGCGCAGCCAATTCACAATACTATGAGATTGGTGGATATTGCTAAGCGGCCCAGACTCAACATTTTTAAATCCTAGCATGCTGCCGTGTTCGTTGAAAAAAGCAGGGGTAAGGGCATTTTGGGTAATTAACATTAGGGAACCCACCAAGCCGTCAAGCGGTGCATGCTCTTGTGTGTAATTGCCTTTACTCCAATTTCTGTCCAATTTAATAGGCGTAGCCCAGTGTTCAAGAGCTGCGGTAGTCCACGCATCACTTTGACCTGCGCCGATAACAGAAATCATGCGTTCCACCCAGTCAGGGTAGGCACTAGCCCACTCGATAGCCTGCATCGACCCCATCGAAGGCCCAACAACCGCGTAGAGTTTGCGAATGCCTAAGCTTTCAAGCAGGGCTTTTTGTACATTTACGAAGTCTCGTATTGTCACTACAGGGAAATCTAATCCATAGGGTTTTCCAGTGTCTGGGTTAATTGACGCCGGGCCGGTAGTGATTACATGAGGGTCGTAAGCATTTAAATTAGCCAGCGTATCTACACTAATAACGTAAAAGCGTTCGGTGTCAATTGCCTTTCCTGGCCCTATTACGCTATCCCAATAGCCGGGGGAAGCATCGTTGATGTGATATTTTCCTGCCGCATGAGAGGAGCCTGAAAAGTAATGGGTAATAAGAATAACGTTGGTCTTTGCAGCGTTTAACTTTCCGTATGCCTCCCAGCCTACTTTTACGCTTTTAATGTCTCTACCACCGAACGTCGTATATTGAGGTATCTCAAATACCTGCTTTTCCACAATCATGGGCGCGGCGTTTAACGTACCTGAAACAACAGAGTCTGATGACCCGTTGCTCGAAGTGTTTTCAGTAAGCGAAGCGGAACTTGTCTTTGTTTCAGCGAATACTTGGCTGTTAAATACGAGTAATAGGGAGGCAATTAGGCCTATCACTTTGCTAGAACGAATGTTAATACGCGCGTTACGCTTTTTAGTTGGTAACATGCGGTAATTCGCGTTAAACAAGGGGCGCAAGCGCCCACCGGCTACGCTTCTGCTTACGTCTATTAAGCGATGAAGTACAAATTTCTGCTTGGGTTTTCTGTTCATATTAAATATGCCTTTTTAACTGGCGTCGTGAACACGGTAAATTCTGCGTTATGTGAAAAACCACTTATATTAGGCTAAATAGGCCAATGGCCATGGCAAGACCAATGACCGGCACCACTACGGTTAGCGCACCCACTGCCCAGTACGCCGCCTGATGGGTTTCGTTACAAATAGCGCGAATGGTTGTTACCACATAACCATTGTGGGGTAGAGAGTCCAATGCACCTGATGATATTGATACGATTCTGTGCAGCTGTTCGGGCTCTACGCCTTGGTCTAAATAGTGGGGCGCCACTAAGGGAAGGGCGATGGCTTGTCCGCCGGAGGCGCTGCCGGTTAACCCCGCAATAACGCTTATGGCAATGGCTGCGCCTATCAGTTCGTTGCCCGGGATTTGGGTCATAAGCGCAACGGTTGTTTGAAACGCTTCGGTGTTTTTCGCAATCGAACCAAAACCCACAACGGCAGAGGTGTTACCTATGGCAATTAATGCCCCTGTCGTACCCGCATTGATAGCAACAGGCAAGCTATGAAAGTACTTGAAGTTTATTGCCAACAAACACAGCACGCCGCCGCCTAACGCAAGGATAAGTGCCAGTTGAGCAAGCTCTTCATGGAATAAAAATGAAATGACTAGCACCACCACTAACGGCACAATACCGCTTAGCGGGTGGGGTAATTCCCGTTCGCGTACTTGTGGGTCGCTGGCTCTTGATTCAAAAACCTCACCATTGTTCACGGCTTTTCTAATCATTTTAGCCAGCCACCAGTAGCCAAAACACGCCATAAATATCGCCACGATCAGGCTGACCTCCCAAGCCGCGAAAGGCGATGTACCTAAATACTTAATGGGGATCCAGTTTTGGATTTCAGGTGAACCTGCAGAGGTCATGGTAAAGGTTACCGAACCAAAGGCCATGGCGGCAGGGATAAACCTTCGCGGTAAATTGGCATCTTTAAACAAGCTTACCGCCATAGGGTAAACCGAAAACGCCACTACAAATACGCTAACACCGCCATAGGTTAAAATGGCGCAAGCCAGCACTACCGCTAGCACAGCACGTTTGTAGCCAATTTTTGTAATGATCCAACGAGAGACGGCGTCAGCAGCTCCGGTGTCTTCCATGAATTTACCGAATAACGCGCCAAGTAAAAACATAAAAAACCAAGAAGCGATAAAGCCTGAAAAGCCGCCCATATAGGTTTCAACAAAGTTCACATCGCCTGTGAACACGCCAATGTTATTGGTAAGAGCTACCACTAGCGCACACAGTGGTGCAGCAATAAAGAGGTTCATTCCGCGTATTGTTAACACAATAAGCAACAACAGACCGCCTACCAAGCCAATCATACTTAACATAGTTATTATTCCTTAAAAATCTGTGACCGCAGATGATCCGAAACAGTTAAGTCGATTAAAGATTTGCGCACACCCAAAACTACAAAGTGTATGCAAATCAGATAAAAAGCATGCATAACAGACATAAAGTTTGACGTTACTTTTCCCAAAATCCCATAGTACGATGGTACTACATACTATTAACAATTAATTAACTAAAGTGATTTTGACCGTAGGCAATACATCCGACAGTGACGTGAGCTTATTGATCTTTGAAGTTTTGAAGTACAGCAAAGACCATTAGGCCCTAAAACTTAGAACAACAAGGACTCACTATGTCTAAATCAGCACACACAAATAGCTTGGTATCACCCTACCAACCATATTCAGCCACTGTTACAACAGAAGAACAAAAAAGAGCTTCAGTAAAACGCCCTATGCATAGCTTATGCGCTCTTGCGGTGGCAAGTGTACTAAGCTCAGCGCCGGTATTTTCTCAGGATAGCCAAACTAATACCGACGCCGAAGAGCAAAAAGGAAAATTAGAACGCATTGAGGTGACAGCGCGAAAAACTGTAGAGTCGTTACAGGAAACGCCGGTAGCTATCACGTCTATTGGTGCGGTTGAACTTGGCGAAAAAGGGATTAGCGTGCTGACTGAAGTGCAGCAGTTTTCGCCCAACACTACGCTACAAACCAGTCGCGGTACCAATTCCACCTTGACGGCATTTATTCGCGGATTGGGTCAGCAAGACCCGCTGTGGGGCTACGAGCCAGGCGTAGGTATTTATGTTGATGATGTCTACATTGCGCGCCCCCAAGGTGCGGTACTAGACCTTTTGGATGTGCAACGCATTGAGGTTTTGCGCGGCCCACAGGGCACGCTGTACGGCAAAAATACCATCGGTGGTGCGGTAAAATATGTGACTAAAGAAATGACCGGCGATACGCAAATGAACGTTGAAGCTACGGTAGGTAGCTACAGTCAGCGGGATATTAAATTGACCGGACAAATACCATTGATTGAAGACACGGTGTATCTAGGCGTGGGTTATGCCAACCTAAACCGCGACGGCTTTGGCGAATATCTGGTAAGCGCGTTGCCCAATCAAGACAAAGAAAACTATAACAAAGACCTTTGGGCAGCCCGTGTAACGCTAGAAGTTCACCCGAGTGAAGATTTGTTTTTCCGCATTGGATGGGATAAAACCGAAGACACGTCAAATGCGAAAGGTGGCTACCGTTTAATTCCCAGTATTTTGACAGATGCGCCTGTACCTGATTCGGTTTTCGATTCTTACACCAGCTTACCTACGTGGAATAAAGTCGAGTTAGAAGGCTATAACTGGCTAGCGCGATACCAAGTGAATGATGATTTAGAGCTTAAGTATATTGGTTCGCATAGAGAAAGCTATTCACCCACAAATATTGATTTTGACAACACGCCTTTGCCTATTTTTGATGTACCGGCAGAGTATGACGATAGTAATGATACCCATGAGCTTCAAGCAAACTATATGGGTGATACTTTTAGCGTTGTTTCGGGATTGTACTTTTACGACGGTGAAAGCTGCGGAAACTTCGATGCGATTTTAGGTGTGCTAGGGCAAGTGTTAGGAGCCACCGGCTTGACCCGTGAAGTTACCGGCTGCAATAACTCAGAAAGCTGGGCTGCGTATGCGCAAATGAACTATGACATTAGCGATAAAGTATCTTTGTCGTTAGGTGCACGCTATACCGATGAAGAAAAGTCGGCGTTTGTGAACAACGATTTGGTGTATGCGAATGTTTACCCGTCAACTGACTGGATTGATGGCTATGTAAGGCCCGATGGGCAACTTGTTCCCCAAGTGCTCGGGACAGACACCGATGGTGACGATATTCTAGATGCGCCAGCAGTAGAGAGTTGGTCTCGCTTTACCCCGCGAGTGGGTGTGGAATATCAAATGAACCGCGATACCATGTTCTTCGCAAGCTACTCGCAAGGCTTCAAATCAGGCACCTTTAACCCTCGAGCTCAAACCAATGAGCCTGGTGTAGAACCTGAAGTTGTAGATAGCTTCGAAGTGGGTGTAAAAAGCGATTTAAGCGACGCGCTTCGCATGAATGTCACTTTATTTTCATATGATCACAAAGATCGTCAGTACATTGGTGTAGAAGGTGATTTATCCGACCCAACGGCCCTTGACCAGCGCTTGCGCAACGCGGCAGAAACCGCAGCGAAAGGCGCTGAGCTTGAGGTGACGTGGGTAGCGACTGATAATCTGCAGTTTGATATGGCCTACGGCTATATCGACTTCGAGATTAAGAAAAATAATGCTATCCCACCACTCATTGGCTTAGCAAGTACGCCAGAGAATACCTTTAATCTTAATGCCAACTACCTACTAGAAACGAGTTTCGGGGACATTACGTTTAACGCCAACTATTACTATCGCGATGATTACCTTATCTTTGAAACCAGCGATCTTATTCAACAAGATGCATACGGTATGGTGAATTTAAGCGCGCGCTGGGAAAGTGTTGAAGGCGACTGGTATGCCGGGTTACACGTGAAAAACTTGACCGATGAAGAGTATCTGGTTGGTGGATATGACTTTGTCACTCAAGACGGTGAGGGTAACTTTGGGCCAGGTCTTGGGGGCGATACAACACTTATCGGTTATTACGGCGACCCACGTACCGTGCATCTTACGGTAGGTTATCGATTCTAAACGGTATGGCTTAGATAAAATAAACGCTGTTCATCACGCCTAAGCTTTTATGCTTAGGCGTGTTCACTTTTACGCGATTGGTACCTGCGAGAATGTTGGGCGTTGTAGGTGTTGTGTAACTAGTTACGCTAAAGCATTAACCTTTTGAAACCGGCGTGATAGTATGTTAATTAACAAGGTAGTTACAAGTTGATAGCATTATGTCCGTAAAAATTTTGATTGCTGACGATCATCCTTTATTCAGGGCTGCTATGTGTCATGCACTAACCAGCGTGGAGCACCTCGAGCTTGTAGAAACATCCACATTCCCCGATACCCTTTCTTATCTTGAAGACTTTCAAGACATAGACCTGCTTTTCTTAGATCTTACCATGCCAGGCAATGAAGGGTTAAATGGCCTTGCACAAGTACATGCGCTATACCCTGATGTGCTTGTAATCGTCATTACCGCACAAGAAGAAGCAGACGTCATGGCAAAGTCTTTTGCACTAGGTGCAAGTGGTTTTATACCTAAATCGGCCTCGGTTGAGTGTATTATTGATGCAGTAAATACCGTATTGGATGGGGAAACTTGGATACCCCCAACAGTTCAGATGCCTTCAGATTCGCAACAAAACTCTGCTGCCTCTAATGCGAGTAGTGTATCCGACCAAGGTGATTTCACCGCTAGGTTGAAACAACTCACACCTCATCAACTTAAAGTGTTAAGAATGGTGTCAGATGGCTTGCTCAACAAGCAGATTGCTTACGAACTGGCTATTTCCGAATCTACCGTTAAACAACATGTGTCAGCCGTATTAAGAAAACTTGGTGTTATCAACAGAACCAAGGCGGGTATTGCGTTCAAAAATGCAATGCACTTAAGTTAGGTTTGGCTTATTTATCCTGCGAATTCGGACTGCCGAAGTGTCAATGGTGATGAGGTAATGATTGTTTAAGCAGGCGCTTTAGCGCCGCTGGCTTTAAAGGCTTAGGTAGGTAGCTAAATTGCGATGCTGCTGCTTTCTCTCTTATTTCGTTGCTTCTATTAGCGGTGACCAATATCTTCAATGCGAAACTCACGTTTTCTTCAGATAATATCGCCGCTACATCAAAGCCGTTTTCTCCATAGTTTAAGTGGTAGTCAGCAATAAGTACGTCAAAGTGCTGGTGGGAAACATTATGGGCCTCGGTGCCACTGGTGATTAGGGTTGTATTTGCTCCCCAATCGGCAAGGAGAGCACACATTGCATTCGCGACTTGCTCATCGTTTTCTACCAATAGGAAACGTTTGTTTTCCAAAAACAGTTCTTTGTTATAGCTTTCCGTTTTCAGCACTTGTTTTGAATTACCACTCGTATGCATTATGCGTGTTGCTGTAACACTAAAACAGCTACCTTTTCCCGGTAATGAGGTTAGCCCTACTTGATGGCCGAGTAATCGACAAATTTTCTCTACAATAGTTAAGCCTAATCCAATCCCTTCACCTTTGTTGTTATCCAGCTGGTGGAACTCACTAAAAATTTCATGCTGTTGGTGTGCAGCAATACCTAAACCGGTATCGTAAACACAAAGCTTTATTTTTTTCTCGGTATTTGCAGTTTGTATGCGCCTAACGCCCACTAAAATGCTGCCTTTAGGGGTATAGCGAACCGCGTTGGACAATAAGTTTTGCAGCACACGTCGCAGCAAGTTTTTGTCTGAATACACCATGACATTCGTTTGTACATACCTCAGCGTAACCCCTTTTTGCTTTGCAATAACACTGAACTCTTGTACCAACGAAGATAGCATCTCATCAATGGCAAATTCAGTCTTTTGCGGTATGAGAACGCCAGCATCTAATTTTGTCATATCCAGCAACATAGAAAGTAAGCTCTGAGCGTTATCTAGCGAATTCACCACGCCTTCAGACAGCGTAGCCAGTTCGCTACCTTGCGTTTTTTTGCTCAGCATGCTGGCAAATAATGTGGCGGCGTTAAAAGGCTGCATGAGATCGTGGCCAGCTGCCGCCAAAAACTTGGTTTTGCTTTCGTTGGCTTTATCAGCCTGAAGCTTAGCTTCCTCTAGTTCTGCAGTGCGTTGAGCAACTCTTTCCTCCAGATCTTCTTTTGCACTTTCTAATTCTTTTTGAATTGCCATGTATTCAGTGATATCGCTATAGGTAGTCACGTAGCCGCCACCTGGGAGCGGCGCACCGTTTAGCTCTATCACTTTTCCGTCAGGCTGTTTGCGGATATGCTTGTGGCGGGTACCCTCTCGCATATAGCTCACCCGTTTATCAATGGAGGAGGGGTTGAACAAGCCCCGCTTAGCGTTGTAACTCAGTATATCGGTAATCGGCATACCTGCTTTTAAAAAGCCTTTAGGGTAAGCAAAAAGCTCTACGTATCTATCATTCCATGCCAGTAATTGGAGCTTGTCATCAACTACACTGATTCCCTGTTCAATATTTTGTACCGATGATTGAAGTACCTCGTGATTGAATTGAAAAGACTGTGTTGCTTCTTCTACCCAGTCAACTAACTCCGGCAAGGCAGCTCTACCAGTATCCGCGATAGCGCCTAGTAATATTCGAGCGCTGGGTGCTCCAACCTGAGCTGCAAGCAATTTATTGACTCTATCGATAAGAGTTTGGCTAGCATAGCCACTGCTACCTGCGTGATTGACGTCAACTGATAGCTGCTTAACAAGTTGAGAGTGCGTGGCACTTTCGAGTACACGTTCGGTGAGTGCAATTAAATCCCTCACTTTTACCAATAAACGAGGTGTGTCGTGATGTGCGAGGAGCGTATCATTCGGCTTAGGGCTACGTCTTGATGTAAGCAATACAACCGTGACGAATGTGAGGCAGTTAGCCAATAAGGAAAAGGCAAAGCCCAAACCAAGCGCTTGGTCAGTGGGGGCCGGGTTGAAATAATAGCTCGACAGTAAGCTTGGGTAGAGAAGGAATGCCGCCCAGCATGTGAACCCTACCAACAAGGCGCAAATTGCTGCAGCTTTGTTGCTTTTCGGCCAGTAAAGACCAAACATGAGTGAAGGCATGCACTGTGCTAATAATGCAATGGCAATAACTCCGCTTTTAACTAAAGGAGCAGCCTGACTTATATTCAAGTGATACCAGAGCGCAATGCTAAGTACGACCACAACGGTAATACGACGTATAGACAGTATTTTGTTTGGCTGCATTGAGCGGTTGGGCGAAGTCTTTAGTCGCGCTTTTAGCCAAAGTGGCGTGACAACATTGTTCGAGATCATTATTCCCAGCGCCAAGGTTGCAACAATCACCATGCTAGTGGTTGCAGAAAGACCGCCTATAAAAGCAAAGGACGACAGGGCAATATTTTCAGCATGTAAAGGTAGTGCAAGCACATAAGCATCTGAGCTTGTGGCCTCTGGCAACAATATTTTTCCCGCAAGTGCGATTGGTATTAGAAAAATAGTCATACCAAATAAATAGAGTGGAAATAGCCACCTTGCGGTTTTAAGTTCACCCTCGCCGTTTTGTTCAACAAAGTTCATATGGAATTGGCGTGGCAGTACAAACATAGAGCAAACACCAAGGGCTACATGTGATAAATAGACCCATGGCGCGCTATCGGCATAAATGACGTCTCTAGCACTGTCATTGGATACGGCGTTAGATATTAAATCTAATGCGCCATCGAATAAAAAGAAGCAAACAAAAATACCCACAGCCCACAGGGCGACAAGCTTAATAATTGACTCAAATGCTATAGTAAGCAGCAAACCGGGGTGCTTATCAGTTAAATTCAGCGTACGCGTGCCGAAGGTTATAGCAAATATGGCGAGCAAACCGGCCACATAAATGCTTAACCAAGGTGTGGTGGTTTGGGGCTCACCAGTGAGTAAATTAATAGACTTTGTAATAGCGTCTAGCTGAAGTGCTATATAGGGAACAACACCAAAAAAACACAGTAAAGTGATAAATGCGGCAATCAAATGAGAGTGCTGGTACTTCAGTGATATGAGGTCCGCCAGCGAGCTAATGTTGTGTTGCTGACATAGCCTACTTATGTGAAGTATTACGGGAAAGGCAAATGCCATGGTCAACGTAATACCCAAATACGTAGGGATAACTGCCCAGCCGTATTGTGCCGCTTGCGATGTGGTGCCGAAAAATGCCCAAGATGTACAGTGCACACCTAAACCAAGGCTATAGAGAACAGGGTGTTGCCGGTTATCGCGTAAATGCCTGTCGCCCCAAAATGCCAAAGCAAAAAGCGCGAGAAGGTAAAAACCAACGATAGTGCCAACCGTCCATATACTTAGCATTGGTAGCCCGTGTGATAGCTCGTCCGTGTAGTTGCACGCATTTTCAAAACTCGCGACTGTACAGTTTATAAGAACTTACAATAACATGTTCTTTACATATGGCGCATCTCCCACGATTTTTTAAAAATCACCCACAAAAATATTGTGGATACCCTTGATCACCTTAAAACTAGCCCCATAACTAAGCGCAACGAAGTTATTCCCAGTAATTTTAATGTTATTGGGCATCGCCTAATTAAGAAAAACGTTTGGAGGTAGGCATGAGCGACAATCGCGACGTGCAGGCAGAACAAGAAAATACAGTAGATGAAACTGTAGTCAACACTGAAGAAGCGCAGGTAGAAGCGTCAGAAGCAGAAGGCGTAGAGCTAGACGAAAATGCGCAGCGTATTTATGAATTAGAAACGGCACTTTCTGAAGCTCAAGCAACCATTAAGGATCAACAAGACGGTGTTCTTCGTGCGCGTGCAGACGCTGACAACGCACGTCGTCGTGCTGAAGGTGAAGTAGAAAAGGCACGCAAATTTGCGCTTGAACGTTTTGCGGGCGAATTGCTTCCGGTTATCGATAACCTAGAGCGCGCTATCGAAATGACCGATGGCGACAATGAGGCCGTTAAACCGCTTTTAGAAGGTGTGGAAATGACCCACAAAACTTTCTTAGGCACTATTGAGAAATTTGGATTAAGCCTTATTGATCCGCAGGGCGAAACCTTTAACCCTGATTTGCATCAGGCAATGTCGATGCAAGAAAGTGCAGACCACGAGCCAAATACAGTGATGGCGGTTATGCAGAAAGGTTATCAAATTAACGGCCGCTTGTTACGCCCTGCCATGGTTATGGTATCGCGTGCGCCAAGCGACGGTGTGGATACGCAAGCTTAATACGCTTTTTTGCGACAAACACACGAAAATGTCAGTTTTTTTACTGGCATCTATTGAAAAGCCGGGGAATAACCCCACTAAAAGTACAGTATTAAGAAACTTATTCGGAGACACGAAATGGGTAGAATCATAGGTATCGACTTAGGTACAACGAATTCATGTGTCGCAGTTCTAGACGGCGACAAACCTCGCGTAATTGAGAACGCGGAAGGCGATCGTACAACCCCTTCAATCATCGCTTATACAAACGATGGTGAAACACTTGTAGGTCAATCTGCAAAGCGTCAGGCGGTAACAAACCCTGAAAACACATTATTCGCAATTAAGCGTCTAATTGGTCGTCGCTTCCAAGATAAAGAAGTACAGCGCGATATCGACATCATGCCTTTCAAAATTGTAGGTGCTGATAACGGTGACGCATGGGTAGAAGCTAAAGGCGAAAAAATGGCGCCTCCTCAGGTTTCTGCTGAAGTACTTAAGAAAATGAAGAAGACCGCTGAAGACTATCTTGGCGAAGAAGTAACGGGTGCAGTAATTACTGTTCCTGCTTACTTTAACGATTCTCAGCGTCAAGCAACCAAAGATGCAGGTCGTATCGCAGGTCTTGAAGTTAAGCGTATCATCAACGAACCAACTGCTGCTGCTCTTGCCTACGGTATGGACAAGAAGCAAGGCGATAACGTTGTTGCAGTATACGACTTAGGTGGTGGTACTTTTGATATCTCTATCATCGAAATCGATGAAGTAGACGGCGAGCACACGTTTGAAGTACTAGCGACTAACGGTGACACACACCTTGGTGGTGAAGATTTCGATAACCGTGTTATCAACTACCTAGTTGAAGAATTCAAGAAAGATCAAGGTATCGACCTTCGTAAAGATCCGCTAGCTATGCAGCGTCTTAAAGAAGCGGGTGAAAAAGCGAAAATCGAACTTTCTTCATCACAACAGACAGAAGTTAACCTGCCTTACATCACAGCTGATGCAACAGGTCCTAAGCACTTAGCCATAAAGCTAACTCGTGCAAAACTTGAGTCTTTGGTTGAAGACCTTGTGAAGAACTCGCTTAACCCACTTAAGCAAGCACTAGCTGATTCAGACCTATCTGTAGGCGATATCAATGACATCATCCTTGTTGGTGGTCAAACACGTATGCCGCTGGTACAGAAGTATGTAACTGAATTCTTCGGCAAAGAGCCACGTAAAGACGTTAACCCTGATGAAGCAGTAGCGGTAGGTGCGGCAATTCAAGGTGGTGTACTTTCTGGTGACGTTAAAGACGTACTACTGCTAGACGTTACGCCTCTGTCTCTAGGTATCGAGACTATGGGCGGCGTAATGACTGCGCTTATCGAGAAGAACACGACGATTCCAACGAAGAAGTCACAAACCTTCTCAACAGCGGAAGACAACCAGTCTGCGGTTACCGTACACGTACTACAGGGTGAGCGTAAGCAGTCAAGCGGCAACAAGTCTCTTGGTCAGTTTAACCTTGAAGGTATTCGTCCAGCAGCGCGCGGTGTACCGCAAATCGAAGTAACCTTCGACCTAGATGCTGACGGTATCTTACACGTGTCTGCGAAAGATAAAGACACAGGTAAAGAGCAGAAGATCACTATCAAAGCTTCTTCAGGCCTAAGCGATGAAGAAGTAGAAAAAATGGTAGCTGACGCGGAAGCGAACAAAGAAGCTGATAAGAAGTTTGAAGAACTGATTCAAGCGCGTAACCAAGCTGATGGTATGGTTCACGCCACACGTAAACAGCTTGAAGAAGTTGGCGATGCATTAAGTGCAGAAGACAAAGCGCCAATCGAAGAAGCACTTTCAGCACTTGAAACTGCAGTTAAAGGCGAAGACAAAGCAGAAATTGAAGCGAAAACGCAAGAACTTATTCAAGCGTCTAGCAAGTTGATGGAAGCGGCGCAAGCTCAACAAGCAGCTGCGGGTGGCGCAGAGGGCGCTGAGCAGCAAGCTTCTTCTGGTCAACCAAACGATGACGTTGTTGACGCAGAATTTGAAGAAGTTAAAGACGACGACAAGAAGTAAACTGTTGTGTCAGGCCCGTTAATTCAAAGTAGCGGGCCGTTTAAGCAGTTCAGGCGCAGCAGGATATTCTTGTTGCGCCTTTGTTGTGTAAATAACTTGGTGTAAATAGCTTGTTTGTAAATCACCTTGGGCGTTATTGAAAACCTAATCAGGTTATTTTCACAACAGTCAGATGTAGATTCGATAAGCATTACATGCTTGTCGACAAAAAAGTAGGATATGTAAACGATATGTCGAAACGAGACTACTACGAAGTACTCGGGGTAGATAAAAGCGCGGGCGAACGTGAAATTAAAAAAGCGTATAAAAAGCTTGCGATGAAGTATCACCCTGACCGTACGCAAGGCGATAAAGGCCTGGAAGATAAGTTTAAAGAAATCCAGGAAGCCTACGAAATTCTGTCAGATTCGCAGAAGCGTGCAGCATACGACCAATACGGCCACGCAGGTGTAGATCCAAACCGCGGTGGCGGCGGCTTCGGTGGTGGTGCCGACTTCGGCGATATCTTTGGCGATGTTTTTGGTGATATCTTTGGCGGCGGTGGTCGCGGTGGACGTCAATCGCGTGCTCGTCAAGGTTCAGACCTACGTTACAACCTAGAGCTTAGTCTAGAAGAAGCGGTTCGCGGTAAGAGCGTTGATATTCGCGTACCTACGCTGGTTGAATGTGATGTGTGCGATGGATCAGGTGCGAAAAAAGGTTCTTCACCTAAAACCTGTCCAACCTGTCACGGCAACGGCCAAGTTCAAATGCGACAAGGCTTCTTTGCCGTACAGCAAACCTGTCCAACCTGTTCGGGTAAGGGCAAGATCATTGAAGACCCATGTAACAGCTGTCATGGGCATGGCCGTAAAGAAAAAACTAAAACGCTTAACGTTAAGATCCCAGCGGGCGTGGACACAGGCGATCGCATCCGTTTATCTGGTGAAGGTGAAGCGGGCGAGAACGGTGCGCCAGCAGGTGACTTATACGTGCAAGTACACGTTCGCGAACACGACATCTTCCAACGCGACGGTAACAACCTGTATTGCGAAGTACCGCTAAGCTTTACTACAGCAGCCCTTGGTGGCGAACTTGAAGTTCCTACTTTGGACGGTAAAGTTAAGCTGAAAATTAGCGCTGAAACGCAAACTGGCCGCATGTTCCGTCTACGCGGTAAAGGCGTTAAGTCGGTTCGAAGTGGCGCTATGGGCGACTTGATGTGTAAAGTTGTGGTGGAAACACCAGTTAACCTATCATCACGTCAAAAAGAGCTACTGCAAGAGCTAGAAGAGTCTATGGGCAAGGCTTCAAGCAAGCACAGCCCGAAAGCGCAAGGTTTCTTCGATGGCGTGAAAAAGTTCTTTGACGATTTAACTAACTAATTAGTTAAAATAGAGACCAATGCGAAAGCCCTCTTATTGAGGGCTTTTTCATATCTAGGGGTTTATCAATGGTAAATGTCTGCGTTAAATCACATCGCGATGTCGAGATAAAGCAAGTGACTGTCCGAAGCTGTACTTCGAAAGCCCTCTTATTGAGGGCTTTTTCGTATCTAGGGGTTTATCAATGGTAAATGCCAGTGTTAAATCACATCGCGATGTCGAGATAAAGCAAGTGACTGTCCAAACCTGTACCTTAGGTAATATAAGTGACTGTCCGAAGCTGTGCTTTGAGTAAGGTAAGTGACTGTCCGAAGCTGCACTTTGAGAAGGTAAGTGACTGTCCGAAGCTGTACTTTGGATAAGATAAGTGACTGTCCGAAATGTTCCTTTGCAGTAAAATAGCGGAGGGTTTTCGTGTGTGATAACCGGGCACTAATCCCTTGAAAGGGCGGTTTCACCGTTATTTTTATTGCGCTGACACTAACTATTCGTCACGATAGACTTATAAGCAAAATATTAGACATCTGCTTTACCGCAATTGCAGATGTCCTCAACGCAAATAAAGGGAACAGGCATGAAAATTTTAAATAAAGCAATGATCGTCGCGGCAACCGTAGGTGCCGTAATGTCAACTTCAGTTGCAGCTGATGTAACAGAAGCATCTTCAGAAAAACACGCAAAAGCAGCAACACAGTATCGCCAAGCGGTATTTCAGCTAGTGCGCAGTAATATGGGCCCGCTCGGTGGCATGGCAAAAGGCGCATTACCTTATGATGAAAGCGTTATGCAAACGAATGCCGTGCGCCTTGAGCAACTCGCCGAGATGATGGGCGACTATTTATCTGTAGATACGCGTAAGTTTGATGTTGAAACAGGGGCAAAGGATGAACTTTGGGAAAATTTCTCAGAGGTAGAGAAAAAGGTAATGGCGCTTAAAACCGCTGCTCAAGGCCTACAAGCTGCGGTTAAAGCGGGTGATGAAAGTGCGTATCGTGGCGCTATTGGCAAAATAGGCGCTAGCTGTAAATCTTGTCACGACGATTTTAAGAAAGACTAATACTCTTTGTATAAGTCCCTAAATGAGCTCGTTTTCTCTTTAACTGCTTTGCCATTGTGTTTCAATTTATCCGGTGATAGTGGCTTATGAGAAAACGCGCTCTGTTTCAATACCCGCTAACTCAATAGCTACCTTTATTTCAAATTCCAGATTGAAGGACAAAGTGAATAAAAAGCTGCTGGAAATTTGTACGGTAGTTGTCTATATTGTTTGAATTGAAGCGGCAATCTCTCCCCCGGTTTGAACGGTCAATTTAACTATTAAGCCTGTGATGATCGTAGCTCACACGTCGACAGTTAAATGAAACGCGTCTTAAAATAACATGCCGTAAAATAAAGTAGCAAGGTTCAAAGTACTCTAAGGAATATGGCACATTCTTTGTTTGATTAAATGTGTTGTGACTTTTGCTTTTGCTGTAATTGATGGATTATCAAAAGGTTCGCTTAGATGGATTTACGCAGTGAACGCATGCTTTCAACCGTGCGTGCAACTCAGAGAAGTATTGCTGATTTACTTAATGAAAATAGGGCAAAAACCGAAGCTCTGAGTATAGCGCTTGCCTCAATAAACCCAAATAGCGGCCGAGCTACGGTGGTTGCAACTGATAAAAACCATACTCTTGTAGATGCCGAAAGTATTGTTTTTCCCTCTCACGTTTTACTCATGCTTCCTCTCACACCTTTAAGCGCACCTATTCCCGCTAGTGAATTTGTACTGCCTCAATCATTTACGCAGTTTGCTGATAATCATATTGTTGTTGCAATGATCAGAGACATGCAAAATGAAGTGATGGGCGTTGTACTTATATTTGTTTCAAATAGCGTATTAACCGCTCAGCAGCATGATTATATCGATATCATGAGACAGAAAATTGAAGTCTGCTATCAGTATGACCTCATTCGGCATCCGTATTCAGACAAACTTTCAGAACAGTTATCACTGTTAGAAGAAGTCAGCGCTATTTCTAAAGTAGGCGCGTGGGAATTAGACCGAGCCACGGGAGTTTTTGCCGCAACGGAAGTAACGCGAAACCTACTGGGAATAAGGCGCGTGAAAAGTGTGAATCTTAACGAGATTCTCGACACTATGGTGCCGAGCGAAAGAGCCGCGTTAAGGTATAAAGTATTTAAAGCGATGAAAGGCGAGCGGCAGTTCGTAAGGCATATCGATATTAAGGACAAGCAAGGGCGCACTAAAAATGTCAAATTGACGGTTTTTCTGCAAATTCAGCGAATGGAGTCTGGAGCATTAAGGCTGACACGGCTTTTTGGCGTAATACAGGATGAAACGGACGTTCAGCGTTTATCAGATTCTCAACACGATTATACCGACTATGTCGTTAGTTTGCTCAATAGCGTCGATAGTATTGTTTTAAGCATCGACGAGAATGGCACCATATTGTCAGCTAACGAATGTGTAACTAAAGTTTTGGGTTTCGAGCCAGACGATTTGATAGGGCAAGACGTTAAGCTAATTGCCACTAAGGTACAAAATAGCGATATACCTTCTTACTTTTTGAATTTAGATGCGGGATTGAAAATATGCGCGGACGGCGGCGCTGTAAGAGAGTGCTTGCGGCACAAAAATGGCAAGCGTATTTCCTGCGAGGTTAGTTTTACGACGTGTATTGTTCACGAGCAGAAGTTAGTGGTTGCTACAATTCGGGATGTTACCACGCAACGTTACGAAATTGAGCATTTTAAACAGCTAGCGTTAACCGACGCAGTAACGGGCCTTCCCAATTTAAACAAGTTCGAACACTATCTTGCCGAAAAAGCGCATGAAGATAAATCGGCTAAACCATTCTCGGTTTTTATGCGGGTGAGCGTACGCAATATTAAAGAATATGAGGATGCCTTTGGCGAACCCACCATCGACTACCTTTTACGCATATTAGCTAGCCGCTTTGTCCGCACATTTGAGATAAATAACTCAGGCAATGCCAGTGTGTTTAACTGCGATCGTGGTAGCTTCTTTTTTCACTTGCATCAATACTTTAATGAAGAAGGCCAATCTATCGATGTTGCCAAAACCTATGCTCAGCTGATACAAGAACAGGTGTTGGCACCCATAACGCTTCATAATAGCCTTTTAACGATAGAAACACAGACGATTAGCTGTACCGTGCCTATTAAGTATTTTTCTTTTAAAAAAATACGCGAGCTGTTGTCACGCAAGCCCCTACGCGAATTAAACGATTCAAACAGCGCTTCGCTAACGCACGACTATTTTCATATCAATGCAAGCGATATTGAGCGTTACAACTACATCAAACACTCGCTAAGCAGAGCGATTTCAAATAACGAGTTGTTTGTGCAATTACAACCTCAATACGATGGGCAAGGTAGTGTTGTAAGCTCCGAAGTATTATTGAGGTGGCAACATCCACACTTAGGCGTAGTAAAGCCTTCTGAATTTATTCCCATTGCCGAAGAAAACGAATTTATCGCAGAGTTTGGGTTATGGGTTTGCAATGAAGCATGCAGGTTACTTAGCGATTGCCAATCTCAGCATATCGATACAAAACTTTCTGTAAATATTAGTGCTAAGCATTTAGCGAGAGCTGACTTTGTGAGCAAGTTTGTTGGCATAGTAAACAGGTGGCAGATCCCTCACTCAAAATTAACGTTAGAGTTGACAGAGGGTGCGCTGATACGAGGTGTGAGCATTATTCAGTATCGCGTGAGGGAGCTTGCTGAGCAAGGGTTCAGTTTGTCTATTGATGACTTCGGCATAGGGGATTCAAACCTTAATTACTTGCAAGACTTGCCTATAAAAGAGTTGAAGGTCGACAGAGTATTTATAGAAGCAATGGAAGCATCGCAACAAAAAACGTTATTAGTTACCAGTATATGTAATATGGCCAAAGCGCTTCATTTAGGTACGGTTGCGGAAGGAATAGAAACCACCCAGCAACTCGATCAAGCAAAAGCCTGCGGTTGTAGCGCATTTCAAGGCTATTACCTCGATAAGCCGATGAATGTGGAAGACTGGTTTAAAAAAGTGGTAGGGCAGAAGGTGTAGTTCACCGCACCTAGTAACAAACGCAAATGAAAATATAAGTTTAAATGTTTGTAAATCAGATTGTTATGGCGTCTACGCCAGAAGTCTTATAAGCACTCCGCAGTGAACTGAAGTAGGTTATTGGTAAACCCTACTCAGGACATGGTTATGACTTATAAAAACGAATACATTGCCTCGACGCAACATCCCGACGAGTTTTGGTTAGACCAAGCGCGTAATATTACCTGGTTCCAGATGCCTGAGAAAGGCTGTCAAAAAACGGATAATGGTTATTATGAATGGTTTAGGGGAGGGCAACTCAATACCTGTTACCTAGCTTTAGATCATCATGTAAAAAACGGGCGGGGAGAAAAAACAGCGTTGATTTACGACTCGCCGGTTACGCAAACTACACAACACTTCACGTTTAGCGAACTGCTTACGCAAGTAGCACACTTCGCCGGCGCTTTATCAAGTTTAGGAGTAGCTAAAGGCGACCGCGTTATTATTTATATGCCTATGATCCCCCAGGCAGTTGTTGCCATGCTAGCGTGTGCACGACTTGGCGCCATACACTCTGTGGTATTTGGGGGCTTTGCCTCTAATGAACTTGCTGTGCGAATAGATGATGCAAAGCCAAAGGTTATTGTGACAGCCTCCTGTGGTATTGAAGGCAGCAAAGTGCTGGCTTATAAGCCGCTGGTGGATGAAGCGGTAACACTTGCAAGTCACAAACCAAGCGCCTGTGTGCTTTTCCAGCGCCCCCAGTTGCTTGCCTCACTAAACGAAGGTACCGACTACGACTGGCAAGAATTGGTTGCTGCAAGTCAGCCCGCCGAACCGGTCGCTGTCGATGCCACCGATCCGCTTTATGTACTCTATACCTCAGGAACAACGGGTAAACCTAAAGGGGTTGTTCGAGATAACGGCGGCCATGCTGTTGCGCTTCATTACTCCATGGGGGCAATTTATGGCATCAGTCAGGATGATGTGTTTTGGGCCGCGTCTGATGTAGGTTGGGTTGTAGGGCATTCGTACATTGTGTATGCGCCGCTCATTAAAGGGGCAACAACCGTACTGTATGAAGGGAAACCGGTAGGTACACCAGACGCTGGTGCATTTTGGCGAATGATAGAAACCCATAAAATTAATGTGCTGTTTGCTGCGCCCACGGCGTTTCGTGCGATTAGAAAAGCCGATCCAGACGCCGACTATTTATCTAAGTATGACATCTCTAGCTTACGAACATTATTTATGGCTGGCGAGCGCCTCGACCCGCCCACGTATTACTGGGCTAGCGAAAAGGTCGGCGTGCCTGTTATCGATCACTGGTGGCAAACAGAAACCGGCTGGCCTATATGTTCCAACCCTATGGGTTTAGAGCCCATGGAAACAAAGCCTGGCTCCTCTAGCGTACCAACACCAGGTTTTAACGTTAAGGTGCTTAAAGGGGGCGATGTTGAGCAGACTAAAGGAGAAAAAGGCGCTATAGCAATACAGCTTCCTTTACCCCCAGGCTGTTTGACCACCATATGGCAGGATCATCAACGGTTCATCGATGGTTACCTGCGAGAATTTGAAGGCTACTACAGCACTGGCGACAACGGTTATGTCGATGACGATGGCTATGTATTTATTATGGGGCGAACTGACGACGTCATAAACGTAGCCGGGCACCGTTTATCGACAGGCGAAATGGAAGAAGTATTAGCCGCACATCCAGCCGTAGCCGAATGCAGTGTTATAGGCGTACACGATGCGCTTAAGGGGCAATTACCAATAGGCATGTTACTACTTAAAGATGGCGTTTCCATTGACGAAGAAGCACTAGAGAAGGAATTAATTCAACGAGTGCGAGATACTATCGGGCCTGTGGCCTGTTTTAAGCGGGCAATTGTTGTGAACCGGTTACCTAAAACGCGATCAGGGAAAATTTTAAGAAAACTACTTCGACAAATTGCAGCCAACGAAACCGTTACAGTACCTTCTACTATCGACGACCCTTCAAGCGTAAAAGAAATTGAAACACTTATGCGGCAAAAAGGTCTGGTTGATGAATCTAGTATTGCTTAACGCTTCTGTTCAAAAGGGACAGTGCTCAAGCATTCAAGTCTTAATCAAGGGGCATTAGCCCCTTTTTATTGATAAATGTGAGCATGCTCAACGGTGTTCGCCTAAGCCCTTTTTTAATACGAAGCGTGAATAACGAACCGTTGCTTTTTGACAAACGCGTCGTGACTATCGCTTCGTCACGAATTACTTCGTGATAGTTGCTTCGCAATACAGCTCACGCACCTCGAAGCTAGCTCTACCTGCACTTGTTAGTAATAATATTCATCGACCTGTGGTGCTGGCGGATACACTTCAATAGCAAGGTATACAGCAAGTGCGGCAATTACGGCGACGATAATAGCGCGAAGTAGTCGAGAGTGCGTAATCCCTACGGTTTTTGATACTTTGTTCCCATGGATCATGGCAGGAACGAGCTTTTGCCTTTTGAAAACGCTGTAAAACATGACGGCGCCAATATGAAGTGCGATAACATAAAGTAGTAGGTCAAATGCCAAGTGATGTAGCGTATTCATTAAGTCCAGCGTTTCATCACCTGCCAACTGCCGATAAGGTCCATCAAGAAAGATATCGTCGGTCATAAACAAGCCTGATATTGCTTGTATTGCTACCAAAACCAGCATGACAATCACAAACCAGCCTCCTAGAGGATTGTGACCCACAGAGGGAGCGGAGTCCCTGTCAACCAAGGTCTTCAGATAGTTTATGACCCGTCCTGGGCCAGTCACAAAGCTACTAAACTTCGCATACTGTGTACCGACAACTCCCCACATAATTCTAAAAACGACCAAAAATAAAGTGAAGTACCCGATATAAAAGTGCCACTGAATGGCGTTATCTAGCCATTCAGCGGTGGCGTATTGGGCTAAAAGGCTTACTACTAGAAGCCAGTGAAACAGCCGTGTAGGAAGGTCCCAAATCAGAGTTTTTTGCATGTTATTTCGCATAAAGTATCGATAGATATTGTGTTATTTAAGCGTAGGGCATTAGCGTCGCCTAAGTTGTGATAGAAAACAAGTTTAGCTATCGGCTTTAAACGCCTACCTATCCTAACGGTGATATCAACTGATAGAGCGCAATCGTGTACAAGGCGTACTTTGCGCGAGGTTCGCCTTGTTTTAAGCAAGCGAAGTGTTATAAGTCCGCTATTGCTGTAGACAGCAATGAACGACCTTAATTTACGATGTTTTAAGCTGACGCTTTGTTGTGTAACCCATCAATGCAAAAAGTCTAAGGCTATCTCCGTTCCTTGTTATACCTATTTAATATGAAACACGCATTGCAATAGTGCGGGCATTTGGCAAAATGCGTTCTAGTTGAAGGTTAATAAAAGTGTAAAACGAAGAATGAAAGTAGGTTTGTTTGGCGCCAATGGGCGCATGGGTCGTGTACTAATCGAAGCACTTGACTTAAGCGACGATGCCGAGTTGAGTGTTGCTACCGTGCGCGATGATTCACCGTGGGTAGGCCTAAACGTAGGTGAACTCGCCGGCATAGGCAAAAAAGAGATTGATTGTTCTGCACTTTCTAGCTTAAGCGGTAGCGATGCAGACGTAATGATCGACTTCACCTTACCATCTGTTATTGAGAGTAACCTATCTTGGTGTGTTGAAAATACTATGCCTGTTGTTATTGGCACAACGGGTTTAAACGATGAGCAGTTAGCTGCACTCGATGAAGCTGCCAAGCATATTCCTATTGTTTTCGCCGCTAATTACAGTGTAGGGGTGAACTTAATGTTGTCCTTAGTACGCCAAGCTGCAAGTGTGCTAGGCGAAACAGCCGATATAGAAATTACCGAAGCTCACCACAGGTTTAAACAAGACGCACCATCAGGCACGGCGATGGCCATTGGTGAAGCCATTGCTGACGAACTAGGCCGGGATTTGAAAACCTGTGCCGTGTATGGACGTGAAGGTAAAGAGCCAGAGCGAGATCAAGGCACTATTGGTTTTGCAACGGTAAGAGCAGGAGATATTGTTGGTGAGCACACCGCGCTTTTTGCCGATATCGGGGAGCGTTTGGAAATAACGCACAAAGCATCAAGCCGCTTAACTTTTGCTAAAGGTGCAGTTCATGCAGCTAAATGGTTGTACGGAAAACAACCTGGTCTATACTCCATGGTTGATGTGCTTAATTTGAAGCTTTAATTTGCCTTAAAAGCTAATCCGTTTTTGGGGCGTTATGAAAGTGTTAACCTTAAGTTGCACTTTTATTGAGCTATAAGCTGTACTTTCAGTGGTTCTGGGCAAAAATGGTGGTAAAGGCGTTATTTTAGTAAATTATCACAAATAAATTTGCCATTTTCAGTGAGTGATGTATACTCGCCGGAATTTGCCAGAATTTCGTATTCTGAGGCTGCCAAACCTGCTGAAGAGTACGGTTTTATTAGCTGCAAAGATCGTAAAACGGGATGTATTGTTATCAATAACTCCCGTTTTTTGTGGGGTTTGTGCAAAAAACTGCACAAACACATAGTTATCCTTAATCTGGAGGTTGACTTGGCTAATTCTGCCCTTTTGGTGTTAGAGGATGGTTCTGTTTTTAAAGGTACGGCGATAGGCGCTACAGGCTCCGCCGTCGGGGAAGTCGTTTTTAATACTTCCATGACCGGCTATCAAGAAATTCTCACCGACCCATCCTACGCTGAACAAATCATCACACTTACCTATCCACACATTGGCAACACCGGCACTAACGAAGAAGACGTCGAAGCAGATAAAATCTGGTCGAAAGGTCTAATCATCCGTGACCTACCTCTTGTTGCTAGTAACTTTCGTCAACAGCAAACATTGTCTGAATACCTAAAAGCGAAAGGCGTTGTGGGTATTGCTGACATAGATACCCGACGTTTAACGCGTATCTTACGAGACAAAGGTGCACAAAATGGCTGCATCATTTGCTCAGATGAATTAGACGAGTCTAGTGCACTGGCGCAAGCAAAAGATTTTCCTGGCCTTAAAGGCATGGATTTGGCGAAAGTAGTAAGTATTACTGAGCCGAAAACATGGACAGAAGGTAGCTGGGAGCTTGGCAAAGGTTATGTAACGCCAAGCGAAACAAAATATCACGTTGTGGCATACGACTACGGCGTAAAAAACAACATTCTTCGCATGTTAGCCGACCGCGGTTGTAAAATAACGTTGGTTCCAGCACAAACACCTGCTGAAGAGGTATTAGCCCTAAATCCAGATGGTGTATTCCTGTCGAACGGTCCTGGCGACCCTGAGCCATGTGACTATGCAATTACGGCTATCAAAACCATCGTTGAAACCGGTGTACCTGTGTTTGGTATCTGTCTTGGCCACCAACTTCTTGCTATTGCAAGCGGTGCTAAAACAGTGAAGATGAAGTTTGGTCACCATGGTGCAAACCATCCGGTTAAAGACCTAAAACGCAATGTAGTTATGATCACTAGCCAAAACCACGGGTTTGCGGTTGATGAGTCTAGCTTGCCAGATAACCTAGAAGTAACTCACATTTCGTTGTTCGACAAGTCGTTGCAGGGTATTCACCGCACCGACAAGCCTGCGTTTAGTTTCCAGGGTCACCCTGAAGCGAGCCCAGGTCCTCATGAAGCGGCACCGTTATTCGACCACTTCATTGAACTTATTGAACAACACAAGCAGTAGGAATTAGCCCGCTATGCCAAAACGTACCGACATAAAAAGTATTCTTATCATTGGTGCTGGCCCTATTGTAATCGGCCAGGCTTGTGAATTCGACTATTCAGGCGCGCAAGCGTGTAAAGCCCTTCGCGAAGAAGGCTACCGTGTTATTTTGGTTAACTCTAACCCAGCAACCATCATGACCGACCCAGAAATGGCAGATGCGACTTACATCGAGCCTATTCACTGGGAAGTAGTACGCAAAATTATCGAAAAAGAACGTCCAGACGCCATTCTTCCTACTATGGGTGGGCAAACAGCCCTTAACTGTGCGCTAGAGCTTGATAAGCACGGTGTACTAGAAGAATTTGGCTGTGAGCTTATTGGCGCAACGGCTGACGCTATCGATAAGGCGGAAAACCGCGAACGCTTTGACCAAGCGATGAAAAACATTGGCCTTGAGTGTCCACGTGCGGAAATCGCCCACAGTATGGACGAAGCGCACGATGTGCTAAGTCGCATCGGCTTCCCATGTATCATTCGTCCTTCATTCACCATGGGCGGAACCGGCGGTGGTATTGCCTACAACATTGATGAGTTCAATGAAATTTGTACCCGCGGCCTCGACCTTTCCCCCACCAACGAACTTCTTATTGATGAGTCGTTACTTGGCTGGAAAGAATACGAGATGGAAGTAGTACGCGATAAGGCAGATAACTGCATTATTGTTTGTACAATTGAAAACTTCGATCCAATGGGGGTTCATACGGGCGACTCTATCACTGTTGCCCCAGCGCAAACCCTTACCGACAAAGAATTCCAGATTATGCGTAATGCAGCGATGGCTGTACTACGTGAAATTGGTGTTGAAACCGGTGGTTCAAACGTACAGTTTGGCGTAGACCCTAAAACCGGTCGTATGGTTATCATCGAAATGAACCCGCGTGTATCGCGTTCATCGGCGCTAGCCTCTAAAGCAACGGGCTTCCCGATTGCGAAAGTGGCTGCGAAGTTAGCAGTAGGTTACACCCTAGATGAGCTAGCTAACGACATCACTGGCGGTTTAACGCCGGCGTCGTTTGAACCGTCAATCGATTACGTTGTCACTAAGATCCCTCGCTTCAACTTTGAAAAGTTTGCCGGTGCTAACGACCGTCTCACCACACAGATGAAGTCAGTGGGCGAGGTGATGGCGATTGGTCGTAACCAACAAGAGTCGTTACAAAAAGCCCTTCGTGGTCTTGAAGTTGGTGCGTCAGGTTTGAACCCAATGGTTGACCTTGAAGACCCTGAGTCGCGCAATAAAGTCGTTTACGAACTTCGCCAGCCGGGTGCAGAGCGTATTTGGTACATTGGCGATGCATTCCGTATGGGCATGAGCGTTGAAGAAGTGTTCAACCTTACCAATATTGACCGCTGGTATTTAGTGCAGCTAGAAGATCTTATTCTTCTTGAAGCGAAAGTGGCAGAACTTGGTTTGCCGGGTATTGATGCTGACTTTATGCGCGCGCTAAAGCGCAAAGGTTTCTCAGATGCACGTCTTGCTGAGCTGACCAAAGTGGCAGAAAGCGATATTCGTGAAGCTCGTCGCGGTTTTGGCATTTCTCCAGTGTACAAGCGCGTAGATACGTGTGCCGCAGAGTTCTCTACCAGCACGGCTTATATGTATTCGACCTATGACGAAGAGTGTGAAGCTGCGCCAACCGATAAAGAGAAAATCATGGTATTGGGCGGTGGCCCTAACCGTATCGGTCAAGGCATTGAATTCGATTATTGCTGCGTTCACGCGGCGCTTTCAATGCGTGAAGACGGTTACGAGACCATTATGGTTAACTGTAACCCTGAAACGGTGTCTACTGACTACGACACGTCAGATCGCTTGTATTTCGAACCAGTAACGCTGGAAGATGTACTTGAAATCGTTGCTAAAGAGCAGCCAAAAGGCGTTATCGTACAGTACGGTGGTCAAACGCCTCTCAAACTTGCTCGTGCCCTAGAAGCAGCAGGCGTACCGGTTATCGGTACCTCACCTGAAGCGATTGACCGTGCTGAAGACCGTGAGCGTTTCCAGCAAATGGTGAACAAGCTTAATCTTAAGCAGCCTGCGAATGCGACAGTAACTAACGTTGAGCAAGCGCTAACTATGGCTGAAGAGATTGGCTTCCCGCTGGTTGTTCGTCCAAGCTACGTGTTAGGTGGGCGTGCGATGGAAATCGTTTACGACATTAAAGACCTTAAGCGTTACCTAAACGAAGCGGTTAAAGTGTCTAACGACGCGCCCGTATTGCTAGACCGTTTCCTAGATGACGCCATCGAAGTGGATATCGACGCTATATGCGACGGTAAAGAGGTTGTGATTGGCGGTATCATGGAGCACATCGAACAAGCGGGTGTTCACTCTGGTGACTCTGCATGTTCACTGCCTCCTCATTCACTACCCAAAGACATCCAGGACGTGATGCGCGAGCAGGTAAAAGCCATGGCGCTAGAGCTTGGCGTAGTGGGGCTAATGAATACCCAGTTTGCGATAAAAGACGGCGAAGTTTACCTAATCGAGGTTAACCCTCGTGCAGCGCGTACGGTACCGTTCGTATCAAAAGCCACGGGCATTCCTCTTGCTAAAGTTGCGGCACGTGCAATGGCGGGCGTAAGCTTGGCAGAGCAGGGCGTAACTGAAGAAGTGATCCCACCTTTCTACTCGGTAAAAGAAGTGGTACTTCCGTTTGCTAAGTTCCAAGGTGTTGACCCACTGTTAGGCCCAGAAATGCGCTCAACTGGTGAAGTTATGGGTGTTGGCGATACGTTTGAAGAAGCGTACGCTAAAGCGAACCTTGGCGCAGGCGCGCCACTGCCGAAAGAAGGTAAAGCACTTATCTCTGTGCGTGAAACTGACAAGCCGAAAATTATCGAGCTAGCTAAGGCCCTTGTTGCGGCTGGGTTCAGTATTGAAGCCACGCGCGGTACAGCAACGACCTTGTACGATGCAGGTATAATGAGCACGGTGGTGAATAAGCTATCTGAAGGCCGACCTAACATTGTTGATGCTATCAAAAACGGTGAATACGCTTATTTGATAAATACAACAGAAGGTCGCCAAGCGATTACCGATTCAGTTTACATACGTCGTGAAGCCTTGGTGAACAAGGTTACCTATACCACCACGATGAATGCAGCGTTTGCAACTATTCGCGCTAAGTCTGCTGATGACCGCAATAAAGTGGCTTCAGTTCAAGAACTGCACGCTAGGCTTAAACACAGATGACATACGCTAGGATACGAGGTATCCTAGCAATATTACATTTGTGTGAATCAATAAAAAGTGCGCCTTTGCGGCGCACTTTTCTGTTTAAATTACAAGCTAAGTGAGACGGTATTCATGAGTCAGTATCCAATGACGGCGCGCGGCGCTCAAATGCTGCGTGACGAATTAAACGAACTTAAAACAAAAACACGCCCACGTATTATCGAGTCGATTGCCGAAGCTCGTGAGCATGGTGATTTGAAAGAAAATGCTGAGTATCACGCCGCACGTGAACAGCAAAGCTTTTGCGAAGGCCGTATTCAGGACATCGAAGGCAAACTTTCAAACGCCCAGATCATCGATGTCACTAAGATGGAAAATACGGGGAAAGTTATTTTCGGTACAACAGTAACCATCTTAAACGTTGATAGCGATGAAGAAACGACCTACCGCATCGTAGGCGATGATGAAGCTGACATTAAGAACAATCTTATTTCAGTAAATTCACCTATTGCTCGCGGCCTTATTGGTAAAGAGCTTGATGATACAGTAACCATTCAAACGCCTTCTGGCACGGTTGAAGTTGAAATCATCGAAGTTGAATATATTTAAGTTGCCAAGCCAGCAGTAGCATACTGCTGGCGCTTTCCTTCCGCCCGCGTTCATAAGCACTCTATCTTTCGCGTTTGTTAATTCCGCATTTTTGACCATTCTTTACATATTCCAATTTCTCAATTAGTTCCTATCATTCCACTGTTTTTAACCCGTTTAAACGAGAGTTAGTGGTAGAAAGTAAGCAAGCTTTGGTTAGTATTACCAATAGCGTACTATAAGGTTATACAGTGATTGTTCTTGCGATAATAAGGAGTAATTGTGTCTGACATACAAACGCTAGACTCAAAAGTAGTGTACGAAAACAAATGGCTACGGTTAAGAGAAGATAAAATTCGTCGCAGCAGCGGAAACGAAGGTATATATGGGGTGGTAGAAAAACCCGATTTTGCCATCATTCTACCTATTGAAGGTGACACCGTTTATATGGTGGAGCAGTACCGCTATACGATTAAACAACGTCAGCTTGAGCTCCCGCAAGGCGCTTGGGAAGCTAATCCAGATGTCGATCCTGTCGAGCTCGCCAAAGGAGAACTTAAAGAAGAAACAGGGTTGAGTGCTCAAAGCATGGAGTACGTTGGCTTTCAATATTTAGCCTATGGCTTTTGTAACCAAGGCTATCATATCTATATAGCTAAAGGGCTAACGCAGGGCGCACAGAAACTCGACGTAGAAGAGGAAGACCTACGTGTAGTGTCTCTCGCATTAAGTGAACTCAAACAAAAAATTATTAGCGGGGAGATTAAAGATGCAAGCACCTGCAACGCAGTGGGGCTCGCAACGCTAAAGGGGCTCATATAAGGCGCTGATAAATAGCCTGTTACAATTTGAATGCTGTGTTAACCTTTTATTCGGGCTAGGATGCATTAAAAATTAGGAGAGTTGTATGGAATACAAAGGAAGTTTTGCCATTACCAAGTGGGACGAAGATACGCTTACGGAAAAGCCTGAGGGAGTTAAGACGTCTCACGCTACTATTGCGCAGACCTACTCTGGTGATATGAGCGGCGAGTCCAGTCTTGAACTTTTAATGTCTTATCAATCCCAGTTAGCAGCAAAATTCACTGGATTTGAAACCTTTATTGGCGCAGTAAACGGGATGCGTGGTGCGGTAACGTTTTTGCACCATGGTAAATTTGAAAATGGTGTTGCTAGCAGCGATTTTAGCGTTGTAGAAGGCTCTGCAACTGGAGAGTTGGCGGGCAAAGTAATTAGTGGGAGTTTTGTATCTGGCGAGTCAGGGAAGGCAAACTATGTGATTGAGGTACTCGATAGTTAGGTGTTTTTAACAGGCCGTTTTTGTTCCCTAATTAATGCATCTAACGCGCAAAAAAACGGCGCCGTAAGGCGCCGCTAAAAGTTGGGAAACAAACCAAGAAACAATTAATTTAGTTTTCGAGTAATCGAGAACCAATCTCTATTTGACGAGGTTTCTTGGCTTCAGGTATGACTCGCTCCATATCGATGTGTAATAAGCCATTTTCCATATCAGCGGCTAACACTTTTACGTGATCGCCAAGCTGGAATTTACGCTCAAAATTGCGCTCGGAAATGCCTTTATGTAAGAACTTGCGTTCTTTATTTTCCTTGTCTTCCCCTTCAGCTTTCTTAGTGCCTGTGATTGATAGTGTGTTTTCTACAACCTCAATAGTCACATCATCTTTACTGAAGCCCGCAATGGCCATGGTTACACGATATTTGTCATCGCCAAGTAACTCAATGTTGTAAGGCGGGTAGGTGCTTTGTTTTTCTGCTCGAGACGCCGCATCCACAAGAGATGCAAGATGATCAGAACCAATAAATGAACGGTAAAGTGGAGATAGATCGATAGTACGCATAGTCATATCCTCAAAATTAAGCAATATGTTTAAAGTTTAAATGCCCCGACATTGCGGCGGCGGTTTTGTCGACCTGACCTTTCAGCGCCGACAAATACTATGTAGGGATAGCCCAAATCTTTTTCAACACGCAATCACTGTATTTTTTGAAAAAAATTTAAAATAATTCTCATCTATATGAATTTATTAGATTTATTTTTTTAAAATAAGGCGGGTAAAAGAATGACAAACGCGTTTCTTTGATAAAAGCAGGTCGAGTGAAATTAATGAATGAGGATAAAGACCCTAAATTAAACAAGTGTATGCGATGATTTTTATAAAACATTTAGCATTTGTTTAACCACGTTAATTGATTAGAAATGCTACAATTGGCCAAACACAACGTATTACCACTTTAATTGAAATTACACGAAATGAAAAAAGAAGTTATTGTTTTGAACTGTGGCAGCTCTTCAGTCAAGTTTGCCATTATTGATGCTGAAACTGGCGAAGCGGGCCTTACTGGAATTGCAGAAGCGTTAGGCAATAGCGATGCTAGCTTATCTTATAAGCTTAACGGCAAAAAAGAGAAACAAGCCTTACCTGAAAAAGCAGGTCATACCGAAGCGCTTAACGCGATTGCAGAGATAATTGCCAGTACAGGTGTTCAGCCGATTGCAATCGGCCACCGCGTTGTGCATGGCGGTGAAAAGTTTAAAGGGGCTGCGCTTGTCGACGACAGCGTATTGGAAGCCATTGAAGATTACGCAAGCATGGCGCCGCTTCACAACATGGCGAATTTAAAAGGTATTGTTACCGCACAGACGGCTTACCCGGATTTACCGCATGTAGTGGTGTTTGATACTTCTTTTTTCCAAACCCTGCCTAAGAAAGCCTTTATTTATGCCCTTCCCATGTCGCTGTATCGCGAACACGGCATAAGGCGCTACGGTTTTCACGGTACTAGCCATAAGTTTATTCTCGATAGCATGGCAAAAATACTTAATAAGCCGGTATCAGATACCAGTATTATCAGCGCGCATTTAGGTAATGGTTGTAGCGTTTCTGCCATCGAAAAAGGGCAGGCGGTAGATACCAGCCTTGGCTTTATTCCTCTCGAAGGTTTGGTAATGGGGACGCGCTGTGGTGATATTGATCCAAGCTTGCCAGGTACGCTGCAGAAAAAGTTAGGCAAAACCGCCGATGAAATTAGTGACCTTTTAAACAAACAGTCTGGCTTACTGGGTATTTCAGAGTTGAGTAATGATTGTAGAACGCTGGAAGACGCCGCCCTTGAAGGTCATGAAGGTGCGCTGTTAGCCATCGAAATTTTCTGCTATCGCTTAGCGAAGTACATTGCTGGCTATATGGTAGCGGTTCCAACGCTAGACGCTATTGTCTTTACAGGCGGTATAGGTGAAAACTCATCGCTTATCAGAGAGACCACCATGGGTTACTTTGCTCATTTCGGCATTACGTTAGATGAGCAAAAGAATACGGATGCTCGATTTGGTCGGGGCGGAAAAATATCCGCAGAAAACGCATCGACCGCCGTTTACGTAGTACCTACTAACGAAGAGTGGGTTATTGCCGCGGAAGCCGCTACGTTCGCGTAATTTGAACACGCAATAGCAATCTGTAAGCTAAAGCAGGAGTATATATGTCTCGCAGAATTATGTTGATCCCAGTTGGCACCAGTGTGGGCCTAACAACGGTCAGCATGGGCCTTGTTCGCGCTATAGAAGAACAAGGTATAAAACTAAATTTTTTCAAGCCCGTAGCGCAACCGCGCCGCGGTGATAACGGTGAAGAACGCTCCACCGCAATCATAGCCCATCACGCTAGCGTATCGCCGATAACGCCGTTTGAACTCGACTATGTTGAGCGCATGATCAGCAACGACAGCACCGATGAACTACTTGAAGAAATTATCGAACGCTTTGAAGAGAAAAGCGTACAAGACGCTGTTACCGTTATCGAAGGGTTAGTGACCACTCGCCACCACCCTTACGCTGAACGATTGAATTTAGAAATAAGCCGTGCGTTAGATGCAGATATTGTTTTTGTTGCCGTGCCAGGTAACGATTCAACAACTGATATTAACCACCGACTTGAAATTGTAGTAGATACCTACGGCGGTCATAAAAGCCAAAAAGTAGTAGGCTGTATTTTCAACAAGGTCAACGCGCCGTTTGATGAACACGGTCGACTGCGCGCCGATATTGGTGCTATAGAGGCCCCTGAACATGACGAAGCGCGTACGCAGGCCCTTCGCGAATTACCTATTTTCAAAAAAGGCTTAAGCTTACTTGGTACCATTGATTGGAGTGCTGACTTAGTCTCTCCTCGTGCTACCGATGTCGCTAAACACCTCAATGCTACCTTGTTAAATGAGGGTGAATTGTCCGAGCGTCGCTTAAGCAGCGTAACCTTTTGCGCGCGAGAAATTCACAACATGACGCATACGTTAAAACCCGGCGCGCTACTTGTAATGTCTGGTGATCGCGGCGATGTTTTTGTGTCGTGTTGTTTAGCTGCGTTAAACGGTACTAAATTAGGTGCACTGCTTTTAACTGGTGGTTATCAACCAGATGAAAACATTATGGCACTGTGCAGCCAAGCGATGGAAACGGGGTTACCCGTTATGTTGGTAAATTCGAATACATGGCAAACGGCTCAATCACTGCATGCTTTCAATCAGGAAGTGCCGGTTGACGACAGCCAGCGTATTGAAAAAGTGATGGTGCATACCGCTGAAAGTTTAGATGCAAGCTGGGTAAATTCGCTTACGCAAAAAGTATCGCGCCAGAAAAAGCTATCGCCTTCTGCGTTTCGTTTTTATCTGACTAACCGCGCAAGACAAGTTAACAAGCGCGTAGTGCTGCCTGAAGGCTGTGAGCCAAGGACGGTAGTTGCGGCATCAATTTGTGCAAAGCGCGGTTTGGCGCGACCGGTACTCATTGGCGATGAGACAGAAATTCGCCGTGTTGCAGAGCAGCAAGGGGTAGTATTGAGCGATGGCGTAGAAATTGTTTCTCCGAGTGAGATAAAAGATGACTACGTTGAAGGCTTAGTGGCTCTGCGCGGCCACAAAGGTGTGACTGAAGTGGTAGCAAAAGAGCTACTGGATGACAACGTTACGTTGGGCACTATGATGCTTCAGCAAGGCGACGTTGACGGGCTAGTCTCTGGTGCAGTTAATACCACCGCCAATACCATTCGTCCAGCGCTACAGCTTATTAAAACGGCAGAGAATGCATCTTTGGTATCGTCGGTATTTTTCATGCTGTTGCCTGATCAAGTATTGGTATATGGCGACTGTGCGATAAACCCAGACCCTAACGCGCAGCAACTGGCCGACATTGCTATTCAATCTGCAGAATCTGCACAGATGTTTGGTATTGAGCCACGTGTGGCAATGATAAGCTACAGTACAGGCTCGTCAGGTGCAGGTAGTGACGTAGAGAAAGTGCGCGAGGCAACTAAAATTGCACAAGAATTACGCCCTGATTTACTCATCGATGGCCCGCTACAATATGATGCAGCAGCAATCGAGAGCGTAGGTAAGAGCAAAGCACCAAACAGCCCGGTTGCGGGTAAAGCAAACGTGTTTGTGTTCCCTGACCTCAATACCGGAAACACTACTTATAAAGCGGTGCAGCGCAGCTTCGACTTAGTGTGTATTGGCCCTATGCTGCAAGGCATGAGAAAGCCAGTCAACGACTTAAGTCGCGGTGCGTTGGTGGATGATATTGTATTTACCATTGCCCTTACTGCTATTCAGGCGGCAGGTAATTAATAAAATTTAGCGTCTAATCCACATACATTAAACGAGAGCGGCGTCAAATGTAAGGCGCCGTTTTTCCAAAAGTAAAGCTCCAACCAACGCTTTTTGATTTAGTCATTTCGGCACGATTGAAAGAGTTTATTGAACAAAATAGCTAGATTAGCTATTTTGGAAGTATCACATATCAAGTGGGGAACAGGTCTATGAAAGTCATTTCAGCAACTGAAGCTAAAAATTCATTCGGAGAGCTGCTAATGAGTGTGCAATCTGAGCCAGTCTCAATTACCAGAAACGGTAAAGAGCAAGGTGTATTACTGTCCAGTAGAGAATACGCAGCGCTTAAACGTCAAGCGCTAGTTTCGGCCGTCCAAGAAGGAAGGAAAAGTGGCAGAGCTGGTACTTTAGACATAGAAGCAATAAAAAATGAGGCCAAGGAACGAGTTGATAATTGATGCATATTACGATATCGAATCTTGCAAAAGAGGATTTAATCGATATCTGGCTTTATGGCCACAAAATATGGGGCGAGTCATTAGCCGACAGGTACTTAGATGGCCTGTATGATGCAATTTCTTTACTTTCCTCAAACCCTTACCGCTACCCAGAATATCAAGATAAAAATGTTGCTCCGTTCAGACTTATGCCAATAAAAAATCACTTGATAGCCTATGAGGTAAGTGGCTCAAACATCTTCATAGTGCGCGTATTACACGAAAGTATGGATACGGTTTCAAGAATGTCGGTGAGCAGTCGGCCGTCGGAGTAACTAGGTAAAAACTTACGTTTAACTACACCGAATCGTTTTTTAAGAGCAGCTTTGCCCCATAAATACCAGTTCTCCACTCCAGAACAGTAAATGCTGTAGCCGATATTTTTTAACTTTCCAAAACACCTTTCAGATTGTGCTCTATAGGCCTAGTTGCGGTTGATATCGGCTCTCTTAAGTGTTATCGCAGACGCTAAAAGAAATAACGTTAATAGCCAAACACCTAATTCCTGTAGATGGTAGTACGGTGTAAACCCGCGAGTTGCGACAACAGGCGCTGAAATGTTACCTGCCGTGAATTGAGGCAAGCGCGTTGTCACTTCGCCTTTGTGGTCTATAAAGGCGGTAATGCCGTTATTTGTAGCCCTAACAACAGGGCGGCCTAATTCAAGGGCACGCATTTGCGCAATCTGCAAATGCTGAGCAGGGCCGTGAGAATGTCCAAACCACGCATCATTACTTACTGTAATGATCATGTCGGTATCTTCAAATACGTTTGCCATTACTTGATGGGGAAACGCAATTTCAAAACAGATAGCGGGTGCCAGATGAATACCATTGGCTTCTAAGTTGGCTTGCTGATAATCACCGCGAGAGAATGACGACATGGGCAAGTCGAATAGGGGGGCAAGGGGGCGAAGCCAATCTTCAAAAGGCACAAACTCACCTACAGGCAAAAGGTGGTGCTTTGAAAAACGGTTACTGTGAAAATATTGATAGTCAGGGGACGTAGCATCTGGCGTGCGTTTACCAAGCACAATAAGGTTGTTCCACGCCTCGTCAGTTTCCCAGTTATAGTTAACAATACCAGTTATTAGAGCGGTGTTTTCTGTAAAAGCTCGTTCATTAACCTTGGCAAGATAGGGTTGCGCCAATGGTTCAAGCTTGGGAACCGCCGCTTCTGGCCAAATAATCAGGTCGTTATCCCATAAGCTTTCGGTTAGCTTCCAATAGGTATCCATGGTAGGGCCATCTTGCTCAGGTACCCACCGTAAACTTTGTGCAATATTTCCCTGCGCCATGCCTACAGAATAGGTTTTGTTTGGCGTAACCCAGGTATGCTGTTTAAGCAGATAGCCGCTGGTAAATAAGCACAGCGCAACCAGCACTGCGTTGGCGAAAGTTCGCCTATTGTGAATCAGCGCAAATAGGGTAGCGCTAATAACGATAAGCGCGCTTATTCCTGTTTCACCAATAACAGGGGCAAAGCCAGACAGTGGGCTTTCTAGCTGGCTATAGCCTAAAGATAACCACGGAAAGCCACTTAGCATCCAACTTCGCAACCACTCGGCCACAACCCAGAAAAAAGGCAGTGCCATGGGCCACAATTGGGGAGAAAAATACTTGGCGGTGAGTTTAGTGGCAAGCGCTGGATATAGCGCCAAGTAACCACAAAGTAATGCCATTAAGGCAATGGAACCGATAAGAGGTAATCCACCAAAGTCGGCAATACTGACGTGTACCCAACTAATGCCTGCGCCGAACCAGCCCGCACCAAATAGCCATCCAGCAAAAAACGGGCGATGTTTGAGCTTAATCACCTGTCGTATCGCCAGCGCGAGTGCAGGAATAGTTAACAGCCACATGTTAAAAGGTGCAAAAGCTAGCGTTAAGCTGGCGCCGCTTAAAATAAGAAGGAGATGGGGGAAAAACCGTTTCAGCATAGGTGTGATCTGATGGTGGTTATTAAGGTTGTTATAATTGACCTAGGGCGAAAGCGTCTTGCTTTATTTCGCCCCAGGTAAAAAGCGCTTGCTAAGTTACTGCACTACTCAAGTGAAGGCACAGACACTTTAAGCTGAATAAGCCGACGTTTGTCCGAGTTGGTGACTTTGAATTGAATATCGCCAATGGTTATCTCGTCGTTGGTTTCAGGCATATGGCCAAACGCTTTAAGTACTATTCCGCCAATGGTATCCGCTTCTTCTTCACTGAACTTGGTTTCAAAAAATTCGTTGAAGTCGTCTACCGGGGTAAGCGCTTTAACGGAGTAGGTCGACTTATTCAGCGGGCGAATATCGTCGGTGCCGTCCTCTTCGGTATCGTATTCGTCTTCAATTTCACCCACGATAATCTCTAGAATATCTTCAATGGTGACAAGACCCGATACGCCGCCGTATTCATCGACAACAATGGCCATGTGGTAGCGCTGTTGACGAAATTCTTTTAGCAGTACGTCAACCCGTTTACTCTCAGGGACAATGACCGCAGGGCGTAAAATATCTTTCAGGTTAAATTCTTTTTCTGCATTAAAAGCGAACGCAAGCAGGTCTTTTGCAAGCAAAATACCTTCGATGTGGTCTTTATCTTCACTAATAACAGGAAAACGGGAGTGGGCAGATTCAAGCATGAGAGGCAGGAATTCTTCTACCTTCTTCTCAACATCTATGGTGGTCATTTGAGCGCGAGGGATCATGATATCCCTTACTCGCATTTCATTTACCCCAATTACCCCTTCAATCATTTCACGGGTTTGTGGGTCTATGATGTCATTCTGTTCAGCATCGGTAATAACCGATACTAACTCTTCTTTACTTCTCGGCTCGCCAGAAATCGAATTTTTTAGTTTATCTAACCAACTCTTGCCTGATGAGCCGTTGGTAGAGTGAGGATTATCGTCGCTCATAATGTCCGTTTAATTGTTAGTTCAACGCCAACGTTAAAATGGTTCGTGCTGGGCGTCAATGTTTTATTGTTATTAAGTGTTAAATGCTATATATAACAATGGTTTGTGATGACTTTTACTCGTCAGCGTCGTAGGGGTTATCAATGCCTAATTGGGCAAGAATATCAATCTCTTTACCTTCCATTTCCTCGGCTTCTGCATCGTCTATATGGTCATATCCCATTAAATGCAAGAGGCCGTGGACTGTCATATGTGCGTAGTGATCGCTTACTTGCTTATCCTGCTCTTCAGCTTCACGGCTGATAACGGGCGCACAAATAACTAAATCGCCAAGCAGGTTAACTTCAATACCTGGCGGCGCTTCAAAAGGAAAAGATAATACATTAGTAGGTTTGTGTTTACCGCGATATTCACTGTTCAAGCTTTGGCTTTCCGCTTCATCGGTAAAGCGAATAGTGACTTCTTGATCACTTAAACCTTCGTACTTAAGAACAGCATTGGCCCATAACTCAAGCTCTGCAGGCGAAGGGATGTCAATTGAAATGACCTCTTCACCTTCGAATGCTTGTTGTACATCAATAATAGCGGTCACGATGCGCTATCGCCTTTTGCGGGCGACGCGTTAGACTGGTTTTGCGCTGACTGCGCAGACGCATTAGCTTGCGCGTCTTGGGCGGTTTGCTCACGCTGAAGTTGCAAAGCTTCCTCTTTACGCGCTTTGCGAAGACGCTCTTGTTCCGCGTCGTGAACCTCGTAAGCACGCACAATGCGAGCAACTACAGGGTGTCGTACCACGTCCTCTGCATGAAAGAAATTGAACGATATATCGTTCACTTCGCTTAATACTTCGATGGCATGGCGCAGGCCTGATTTCGCGCCACGAGGTAAATCTACCTGTGTGATGTCACCGGTGATCACCGCTTTCGAATTAAAGCCGATACGGGTTAAGAACATTTTCATTTGCTCTACCGTGGTGTTTTGGCTTTCATCCAGAATAATAAAGGCATCGTTAAGTGTACGGCCACGCATGTAAGCCAGCGGAGCCACTTCAATTACATTGCGCTCCATAAGCTTTTCAACTTTCTCGAAGCCCAGCATTTCAAATAGGGCGTCGTAAAGAGGGCGTAAGTACGGGTCGACCTTTTGCGATAAATCGCCGGGTAAGAAACCTAATTTTTCACCAGCTTCCACCGCAGGGCGGGTAAGCAATATGCGGCGTATCTCTTGGCGTTCTAGCGCGTCTACTGCCGCAGCTACTGCGAGATAGGTTTTACCTGTACCCGCAGGGCCAATACCAAAGGTAATGTCGTGGTTAACAATGTTCGCCACGTATTGCGCCTGGTTGGGGTTGCGCGGCTTAATCACGCCGCGCTTAGTTTTGATATTCACTTCTTTGCCATAGCCACCGGTTGCGTCTTTCTCAATAACCCGGGCTTCTTGAATGGCTAAGTGAACTTGTTCTGCTTCAAGCTCTGGAATACGGCCTTTAATCGGCTGTGTTTCTATATAAAGAAGCTTAAGTAATTCACTAGCACTTTTTATTTGCTGCGGTTCACCCAACACCTTGAACGCGTTATTTCGGTAGGTAATTTCTACGCCTAGCCTGCGCTCTATCTGTTTGATGTTATCGTCAAAGGGGCCACACAAACTCGCCAAACGCTTACTATCTGACGGTTCTAAATCAAATTCGTTACTAACCAATGTACTCAAGCTACTTTTATCCTCGCTTTAAATGTATTTAGGCTGGGCTAAATTGACCCACGCCAAGCTCATCGGGCATATCTGCCTGATGCTTTGCCATAATAGATTGGGGCGAAACGGCAACACGCAAGCCCATCTCACTCTCTCTGCGCACAACTTCACCACGTAGTGAGTTGGTAAACACGTCGGTGATGTTTACATCAACGAATTCGCCAATCATGTCAGGTGTGCCTTCAAAGTTTACCACCCGGTTATTTTCAGTACGTCCAGAAAGCTCCATTGGGTTTTTCTTTGACGGACCTTCAACCAGAATACGCTGCTCTGTACCTACCATGTGACGAGCAATGCGCAATGCTTGTTGCGTAATACGCTGCTGTAGAAGGTGAAGACGCTGCTTTTTGGTCTCTTCCGTTACATCGTCGACAGCATCAGCCGCTGGTGTACCAGGGCGGGCACTATAAATGAAGCTGAAGCTAAGATCGTAATCAACGGCCTGAATCAAATCCATGGTGGCTTCAAAGTCAGCATCGGTTTCACCAGGGAACCCAATGATAAAGTCGCTCGACAAACTAATGTTCGGGCGAATCTTTTTCAGCTTACGCATTTTAGATTTGTATTCTAATGCCGTATGACCGCGCTTCATAAGGTTCAATATGCGGTCTGAGCCACTTTGAACCGGTAGGTGAAGGTGGTCAACAAGCTCTGGAATTGAGGCGTACGCATCTATGATGTCGTCGGTGAATTCAACCGGGTGCGACGTGGTGTAGCGAATGCGGTCGATACCGTCGATAGCTGCAACGAGTTCAAGTAACTCAGAGAAACGACAAATCGTACCGTCGTAGTTTTCACCGCGGTATGCATTTACGTTTTGACCAAGAAGGTTTACTTCACGTACGCCTTGGCCAGCAAGCTGTGCAATTTCAAGCAATACGTCATCAACAGGGCGGCTTACCTCTTCACCACGGGTGTAAGGTACTACGCAGAATGTACAGTATTTTGAACAGCCTTCCATAATGGAAACGAACGCCGTTGGCCCTTCAGCGCGCGGCTCAGGCAGGCGATCAAACTTTTCAATTTCAGGGAAGCTCACGTCAATCACTGACTTTGCGCCGCCTTTAAGTTCGTTAATCATTTCAGGCAAGCGGTGTAGTGTTTGCGGGCCGAAAACCAAGTCTACGAATGGCGCGCGCTGACGAATAGTGTCGCCTTCTTGTGAGGCTACACAGCCACCTACACCAATAATAAGTTCTGGCTTATCTTGCTTGAGGGTTTTCCAACGGCCAAGTTGATGAAACACTTTTTCCTGCGCTTTTTCGCGGATAGAGCAGGTGTTAAGCAAAATAACGTCGGCTTCTTCAGCACTTTGTGCAGCGCTAAAGCCGTGTGTTGAGTCTAGTAAGTCTGCCATTTTCTCCGAGTCGTACTCGTTCATTTGGCAGCCCCAGGTTTTGATATACAGCTTTTTAGTCATAACAACTATTCGATAACCTGTTAGTGTTCTTGTAAGTGAATGCAGTTTTACGTGGGTAAAGACAAAAGCATCTGCCCATGTGTTCTTAATCGGGCACATCAAAATAGCCCGCAAAAAACAACTAACAATGTCAGTTACAAGAAGATGTTCAAAATAGCCGCATATTTTACCTGTTATGTATGCATATTCCCAGTGTATTGCGACGATTAGTGAATTTTTGATCTAACGCTATGATCTACCTCTAAACGGTATGACGTTTTACTTCACAGGGCTTGGTATTTTACGACATAATGCAAGTGCGTGTTTTAAGGAGAGTAAATGGTCGATTTCTGTATAAATGGCGGTGGAATGGTGGGGGCTGCGCTGGCGCTAGGCCTTGCACAGCAGCACTACAAGGTAGTGGTTATAGAGCCTCACTTGCCTAAGCCTTTTCACCACGGTGATGGACCTGACCTGCGGGTATCGGCAATAAGCGAGGCTTCCGTTACGCTTTTAAAAGCACTGGGCGCCTGGGAGCATATTGCCGCTATGCGTGTAAAGCCGTATACGGGCCTTAGCGTGTGGGACGACCCTGCGCATCGAACAGACTTCACCGCACAAAGTATCGATATGCCCCAGCTTGGCTACTTTGTAGAAAACCGATTGTTGCAACTAGGTTGCCACGAAGCACTAAAACAGTATGAGAATGTTGAGCTTATTAGTGGCCAAACGGTGCAAGACATTCTGTTAGCCAATACTGCTACCGTTAACCTATCGAACGGCAGAACTATCGAGGCGAATTGGCTTATTGGTGCTGATGGTGCAAACTCTCAGGTAAGACAAGCGGCCGGTATCGGCACCACAGGTTGGCAGTATGCCCAACAGGCAATGGGTATCACAATCAAAATGGAAAAGCCTGTAGAACCTGTGACCTGGCAGCAGTTTACCTCAAGCGGCCCAAAAGCGTTTTTGCCTATGTTCGACAACTATGCCTCGCTTGTGTGGTACGACTCGCCCGACGAACTCAAACGCATAAAAAGTTTAAAAGCGAGCCAACTTGAGAGTGAAATTCTTAACACTTTTCCTGATGAACTCACTAAAAATGACAACAGCTTTTCTGTTGTAGACAAAGCGGTTTTTCCGCTTACTCGTTCTCATGCTAAACACTATGTTAAAGGCTGCTGTGTGTTAATCGGTGATGCAGCGCACACCATTAATCCATTGGCTGGGCAGGGCGTGAACTTAGGGTTTAAAGATATAGAGGCGTTTTTATCTGTTACCGCTAAGGTTAATGCCAGCCACAGCACTGGTGTGCTGTCGCTAACGGATAACCTATTTTTGCAAATGCTTGTAGGCGACTATGAAAGGCCACGAAAGCGAGATAACGTGGTAATGATGAGCGCAATGGATGGGTTTTATACCTTGTTTAGCAACGATATTGCCCCCATTAAATGGGTAAGAAACCAGCTGCTTTCTGTGGCGCAGCGCATCGAGCCTGCTAAACATCAAGTGCTTAAATATGCGATAGGGTTACGATAATGGAAGTATTAATTTTACTGGCGGTGTTGTTTGGTGCACTGGCATTAATTATACCGCTAATAGAGCGCTCTAAAATGCGTATAAGTAGTGAAGATGCGGCTAAATGGGCGAAGTGGATTTGGCCGTTGATGGGAATACTGCTTATTGCGCAATTATTGCGTTTGTTGTTCTCTTAAAAGCCTTTGCTTAGATTTGAAAAAGCACAAAATCATTTCACTTGTTTAAGCTAACCCAGCTCATAATTAAAAAAGGTTCAAAGGAATGACCGTACAATTCTCGCAAGGGTTCTCTAATCAATGCCCGTTGGTTAGTTTAAAAGGCTATAGCCTTTATTATATTTGGCAAGGGCACCCATTCGACGAAGGTGAGAAAAACTTTTATCAGTTGAAGAGTACACCTGACCCCGAAAAGGTTGAGGTGATGTCTGCCTGTTGGGATGGCTATGCGGGCAGTTACCAGCTAAACGCTGAAGGAAGGCTTATTCTTACTCAGTTTTATTATTTTCTGCCCGACGGTTTGGGGGAATCCGATGCCCTACTTGAGGAGCTGCACGGCGACTTTTACTTAGAGTTTAGAACCCACTTTGAAGGTGATCAATTATACGTCCCCTTTGTTGATGGTAACGTGATTATTGAACAAGAACAGTGGGTTGAAATTAAGCGAACCCGAGTTGATTCAAAAGCTAACAATAATAACCTTTTCGCTTGGTTAAAGAGAGTTATTCCAAGTCGCATGTTTGATTAAACCATATTCTATGCAACGGCTTTTAAAGCACTCGTTGTGAAAATACGCTGTTTCAGCGCCTTTGAGCCGTCATTCACATTAACGCGTTTTTTGAGGCCATTGCCCTTTTAAGTCGATCATTACTTTGTCGATCATTTGAATAGTGGCTTTATTTTCGTCTTGCATTAAGGCGAACGCACGCAAACCCACGAATTGATTTTGAAGCCAGTCCGCAGCTAATGTAGTTGGCGTATGTGCAGGCAATTCACCGTTTTCGATACAGGCTTCAATAATATCGCTAAAGCCAGCCTTAAGGGTCTGCATACTATCAAGCACCGCTTTTTTGGCGACATCACCAATGATATCTAATTCTGCAATAGACTTTACTAGCAAGCATTGGCGCATATAGCGCTGCTCATTAGGCACAGTCAATGCTGTTTCAAAAAAGCGGTAAAGCGCATTTAAAGGCGATTCTGCTTCTTTCACCTGCTTTAATCGCTTTGCGCTGTTCTCTGCATAGCGTTCCACAACAAGCTTGAACAATCCTTCTTTACTTTGAAAGCGCGCGTAGATACTACCGGGGCGCATGTCTAATGCCTGTTGGATATCACGCATACCCGCAGCTTGAAAGCCTCGCTGCCAAAAAAGTGTGGTCGCTTTTTCGATTATTTCATCGTGGTCATATTTCATTGCTGCATACCTTATACGTGAATACTTTGAACATGTGTTCAATTATCGCTTGAACGATCGTTCAAGTAAACCTATTATTAATGTCATACCAAAGAGGTAAGAGTAACCAGAAGGGTTATTTAAGTTTCTAGTCACATCAATAGGAGAGTGATATGAGCGATTTTACATTACATACGAAAGACACGGCACCGGAGGCGGCAAAGCCACTCATTGATAACTCGGTAAGTGCATTTGGCATGCTGCCCAACCTACATGCCGTCATGGCAGAGGCGCCTACATTGCTAGAAGGCTACCAAGTACTGCACAAGCTAGCGCAAGAAACATCGTTCAGCGCAGATGAACTTACCGTAGTATGGCAGTCAATTAACGTTGAACATGCATGTCACTACTGTGTACCGGCGCATACAGGTATTGCAAAAAGTATGAATGTAAGTGATACGCTAATTGAGGAGCTCCGTAACGATGAAGTTCTTTCAGATAGCAAACTCAACACGTTAAAAGAAACCGTACTCGCGGTAACGCGTGGTCGTGGTAATGTTGAAGAAACTCAGCTTAAGGCATTCTATGATGCTGGGTATGCGCACAAACAGCTGTTAGAAATTATCTTGGTATTGGCGCAAAAAGTGATGAGTAACTACACGAATCACCTAGCTGAAACGCCAGTAGACGAGCCGTTTAAAAAGTTTGAATGGTCGCCAAAGTAAGGCTTAATTCACTGACGTGAACCAGACAATTAGCGAAATGTGCAAAACGGAAGCCTCGGCTTCCGTTTTCTTTATGAGGCTAATTGAAGCTGTTCGCTAAGTGCTTCAGCGGTATTTGCCGCTATTGCTGCATCGTAACCCTGGCTCTCTAAAAGGGTTTTCAAATCTTGGCTGGAGCGATTCTCTGAATGTTTAACAAGTGCGATGCCTTCGATTAAACATGAAAGGTGTGCGAAAGACTGTGTATCAATCATGGTACTTCTTCTAATCATCTGTTGGTAAACGCGTTCAATTGTGACAATCGAACAAGTCAATGCAATTAATATTCTATGACCTTTTTATGACAAACTTTAGCAAAGGGATCAGCGGTCACTTGAATTGTATATACAAAAGCTATACATTAGTTATACGGATGAAGTCGTTTTGGCCTATAAGGGCGCTACATGTCTGAGAAAAACAACAAAAAGAAGAAAAAGAATAGTCAAATGATTATTCGGATTAACGATGAAGAGCGCGCTCAGTTTATTGAACTCTGCGAAGCGCTTGATACGTCTGCCGCTCGAGAAGTTAGGCGCTTCATCCGCGAGTTCATCGAAAAACACGATGGGCTCTAAGTGCTGCTATTGGCAGTAAAACACTACGAAAGAACAATAAATCGAAAGGATAGTTATTATGGCTAAGAAAAAAGAGCTAAAAAAAGAAATCAAAGCAACTAAAGCTAAAATCTCTAAGCAGGAAGGCAAGCTTAAAAAGTTAAAAAAGAAGCTTAAAAAAGCGTAAGCTTTTTGGCAGAGCCTCTACTCATTAGGCGCGGCAAATAGTTGTTTGTCGCTCCTATTAACACCAGCCTTAATTACCGTCGAGCTACACTCGCAATTAAAATATGCTGTACTTAAGCGCTAAGCGAACCGTTTTGTTAGTTTATACCTCCTCATCCTCTAGATTCTGCATATTGTCGAATTTACACTTTTATTACTACTTTAGTATTGTATAGCCCCGCTATTTTGTGCTTAACTCAGCGCATAAACCCCGTTGGTTTCACGTCTATAAAAATAAGTCTTGTAGTTCAAACAAGCGTTTAGCATTAACCCTAAATTAAACGAGAAAGAAGAAGCACTTGGTAAGTGCGCTCTAAAGCGCTTGCCATAAGCGAAATTCTCTTCCTTGAAGTAAACACATAAAATTCAGGAACATCACAATGCAACAGGCTAAAATTAACGCTTCTGTTTTTAAGCTTTCCTTAATTGCTTCTGCAATCGCCGGAATATCTTTTTCTAGCGCGTCTTTTGCTCAAGAGCAAACCGCTATCGATGAGCAGGATGTTGAACAAATCCAAATTGTAGGTTCACGTCGAGTAGGGCGTACCGTCAATGATTCCCCGGTACCTATCGATATTATCGACGCTTCATCTATTGAGGCGACAGGCTTAACTGAAACCAACATGATCCTTAACCAGTTACTGCCAAGCTTTAACTTTCCGCAGCCTTCAGTTACCGATGGTACGGACCACGTGCGCCCAGCTCAGCTTCGCGGTTTAGCCCCCGATCACACCCTTGTACTGGTTAACGGTAAGCGTCGTCACACATCTGCGTTACTTAACCTAAACGGCTCGGTGGGTCGCGGATCATCAGCGGTAGATTTAAACGCTATTCCAGCTAATGCTATCAAACGAATTGAAGTGTTGCGTGACGGTGCAGCAGCGCAGTACGGCTCTGACGCTATCGCCGGCGTAATTAATATCGTATTGAAAGACGCCGCTGAAGGCGGTGAAGTATCGGCAACTTACGGTGCTAACGTCACCACAATGAACGGCGTGCCAAACCTTGAAAGTGTTGGTATTGACGCAAACGGCGACCTAGCGTTCACCGAAGGAAGTGACCGAGAGGTAACCGACGGCCAAACCTTTACCCTTCGTGGAAACGTGGGTTTTGAGTGGGGCGACGATGGCTTTGTAAATGTTTCAGGTGAATATCGCGACCGCGGCCAAGCAAATCGTGCCGACTACGATCAGCGAGAAAACTATGCTCGTGATGCAGACGGCAACCTCGACCCACGTGAACTCACAGTAAATCGCTATAACCACGTATACGGTAATGGTGAGGTAGAAGACTACGCGCTGTTTATTAATGCCGGTAAAGCACTTACCGATAGCGTCGAGTTTTACACTACAGCAGGCTACAGCACCCGTGACTCGCTAGGCAGTGGTTTCTATCGCCGTGCACAAGACTCGCGCAACATTGTTGAAATTTACCCTGACGGCTTCTTACCTGCTATTCAGACCGACATCACAGATATGTCGCTTATCGCCGGAATTAAAGGCTACGGCGATGTATGGAATTATGACCTATCAGTTACGCACGGCGGTAACGAGCTAGAGTACGGTGTTGTTAACACGCTAAATACATCCCTTGGCCCAACAAGTCAGACTGAGTTTGACGCGGGTACCCTTGAGTACGATACGACTATCATTAATGCAGACGCATCTCGTCTGGTCGATACAGGGCTGTTTTACAGCGAAATGAACTTTGCAATGGGCGCAGAATATCGCCACGAAGGTTATGATATTACAGCGGGTGAAGAGAACTCGTACATCCAAGGTACCTTCGGTCCAGGCGGAGCTGTGACCGACCCCGTTGACGGGCCGTTTGGTGCAGCTGGCTCTCAAGTGTTCCCTGGTTTTACACCAGAGTCGGCCGGTGACAACAGCCGTCACAACTATAGCTTCTATGTAGACTTGGAAGCTGATGTGGTAGAGAACTGGAACGTTGCTGTTGCCGGTCGTTATGAAGATTATTCTGATTTTGGTAGCACGTTCAACTGGAAGATGTCGCACCGTGTAACCTTGAGCGATGCGTTTGCACTTCGCGCGTCGGTATCAACAGGCTTTAGAGCACCGTCGCTTCAACAGCAGTTTTTCACCTCAATTGCTACCGTATTTGTTGACGGCGAGCCAACTGAAACCGGGACATTTGCACCTTCAAGCGATGTGGCACAAGCGCTGGGTAGCCCAGGTTTAGATGCAGAAGAGTCGGATAACTACAGCGCGGGCTTCACATATTCCCCAACGGCTGACTTTAACTTAACGGTAGATTTCTATCGCATCGATATTGATGACCGTATTGTGCTGTCTAACAACTTATCGGGTGAAGCAATTGAAGCACTACTAGAAGGCACGGGTGCTAATCAGGCGCGTTTCTTCTTAAACGCCATAGATTCCCGTACCGAAGGTGTTGATATTGTGTCTACCTATACATTGAACACGGCAGATTACGGTGCGTTTAACTTTAACGCAGGTGCTAACTTTAACGACAATGAAGTAACCAGCGTAATTGATGCGCCTGAAGTGCTTCAAAATGCAGGCTTTGACCAAGACAACCTGTTCAGCGATGTTGAGCTTCGTCGTTTTGAAACGAGCTCGCCAGACAGTAAGTTAAACTTGGGCGTTACATGGAACTACGACCGTTACACCACTACGCTTCGCACCACACGCTATGGTGAAGTGGAAGATCCTTCTTCAATTGAAGCCCGCAACGAAATTCTTCCTTCGGAATGGATCACTGACTTGGATGTTCGTATAGCGTTGACAGAAGGGTTAACCGTATCGGTAGGTGCCAACAATGTATTCGATGTATACCCAGAGCCAACCCGAGATTTGGTAGACGATGTAACTACGTTCTCTCGTTTATTCTCATACTCAGGCTTCTCGCCTTACGGCTTCACAGGCCGTTTTGTATACGGCAAAGTCGCGTATCGCTTCTAACAATGCGGTAAAACACGGATAAAAACAAAAGGCAGGCTGACCTATTTGGCCTGCTTTTTTTGTTTAGCGCCAGTATGAAACACTTGCGTTTACCAAACCTATATCTTTCGTGCTGAAGCTAAGGTTAATGCAGCTATCATTTGAAACAGGGGCTGAAACAAGTCCGATTAGCTGTCTCTATCGAACGTCAATACACATCGGCGTGCATCAACTAGCGCAAAGTCTTCTTTAGGAATGAAAGCATCATAATCACGTTGAAGCTTAACTTGTGCTTCTTTGCGAATTTTACTGCGGCGAATAGCGGTTACAAAATTGCGCATTTCATGATGGTTTGTGAGTTCAAGTTCAGGGACAGAAACCGGCGTACCGCTGTCGTCTTTGGCCACCATAGTAAAAAAGCTATTGTTGGTATGCTTCACTTCGTTGGTTTTTATGTTTTCCGTTGTTACTTTAATGCCCACCACTAACGATGTATTCCCAACATAGTGAACAGTAGCATCTAGATGAAGTAAATCGCCAACCTCAACGGGCTGTAAGAACTCTACGCCATCAACCGTAACGGTTACGCAATATGCGCCAGCATGCTTACTTGCACAAGCATAGGCCACTTTGTCCATTAAAGATAAAATGACGCCGCCATGCACTTTGCCACCAAAGTTAGCGAAGGAGGGCACCATAAGTTCTGTGAGTCGGGTTCTGGAAAATGCGACACTGCGTGCAGTCATAAACTACCTTATTAATCTTGAAAACGGGAGAAGACGTAGTCATATCAGAGCTATCAATTACACTATCACACTTTTTAAGGAATGGTTTTGTCACACACGCATTTTTACCAACCTAAAAACGGGCACGGTCTGGCACATGACCCGTTTAACGCCATTATTGCCCCGCGACCTATTGGTTGGATTTCGACAAGATCGAAAGATGGAGTACTTAACCTCGCGCCTTACAGCTTTTTTAACGCGCTAAACTATACGCCACCGATTATTGGTTTTTCAGTGGTAGGCAGCAAGAAAGATTCGCTAATCAACGTACAGGAAACCGGTGAGTTTTGCTGGAATCTTGTATCGGAAGATTTAGTTAATGCGATGAACACAACCAGTAAGCCTCTGGCCCCAGAGGAGAGCGAGTTCGACCATGCGGAGCTTCAGACTGTAGACAGTGAAATAGTGCAGGTTCCACGCGTAAAAGACAGCAAAGTTAGTATGGAATGCAAGCTTACTGATGTGGTACAGCTAAAATCAGCCTCAGGCGATGACGTGAATAGCTGGTTTATTATGGGCGAGGTAGTGGGCGTTCATATTGACAAATCGCTTATCGAAAACGGCGTTTACAGCACGCTTAAAAGCGCGCCCGTGAGCCGTGGTGGAGGGAAGGGAGATTACTATACGATTTCTCAAGAAAACTTCTTTGAAATGCTAAGACCTGAGTAGTGGTCTTTAATAAAATAGCGATAACGCGCCAATACCAATCGGTGACCTAAATGTTAAATATGAACTTTGATGAACGCCTAGCTATTAATACGCAGAAGCAAGAGTGGCAGCCGTCGCCATCTTCCACGGTTTGGCGTAAGCCATTGGAGCGAGAAGCTAAGGAATCGGGACACACGACTAGCGTTGTGAGATATGAGCCGGGCGCCAGCTTCAAAGAGCACGGCCACCCTTACGGTGAAGAAATCTTTGTGCTTGAAGGCGTTTTTTCCGACGAGCACGGTGATTATCCGGCAGGGACGTACCTGCGTAATCCGCCGGGCAGTAAACACAGCCCGTTTAGTAAAGAAGGTTGCGTGATCTTGGTTAAACTCAATCAGTTCGATAAGCGGGATTTAAGCGAAGTTAGGGTAAACACTAAAACGGCAGAATGGCTGCAAGGGCAGGGCGGTTTAGAGGTGATGCCGTTACACAATTTTGAGCACGAGCACGTAGCGCTGGTTAAGTGGCCCGTAGGCGAGGTATTTAAGCCCCACAAGCATTTCGGTGGGGAAGAAATATTTGTACTGTCGGGGACCTTTAAAGACGAGCATGGTAAATACCCCAAAGGTACATGGATAAGAAGCCCGCATATGAGTCAGCATCATCCATACGTTGACGAAGAGACCGTAATCTGGGTGAAGACAGGGCACTTGCCGGTGGCGTTGTAACTCGCCACCGCAATTTATCAAAAGCTTCATTGATAAAGCTTATGTTTTGACTGAACGTTAGAAACTAAAAAAGGCTAACTTGCAGTTAGCCTTTCTGTTGTGCTGAATAAAAGTAAAGCGTGGTGACTAGTCCCAAATACCTTTTTCAGACTTCCCTTGTATCTCACAGTCGCCAACTTTGTATTCTACTTTTTTGCCACTGTCTTTTTTCTTGAAGTAATCCTTACTGATAGACACAATCGTAGGTGTCATCCACACAATGGCGATAATGTTAATTACTGTCATTAAGCCCAACGCCATATCGGCCATGGCCCACACTTGAGGCAGTGCTGCCTGAGCGCCCCAATAAATCATACCTAAATAACCTATGGTATAAGCCGCACGGCCTATTTTGTTATCTAGCTTAAACATGTGCAGGTTACTCTCGCCATAGGCGTAGTTTGCCACTACTGAGGTGAAAGCAAACAAGCTAATGGCGGCTGCCACGAAGTCGGTACCGCCTTCACCTAGGTGACTGCTCATGGCATCTTGTGTTAGGCGAATGCCTTCCATTTGATCAGAGCTTGAACCGCCCGCTAGCAGAATAATAAACGCCGTAGACGTACACAATATTAGTGTGTCTAAGAAAACACCTAGCATCTGAATGTAACCTTGCGATACCGGGTGGTTAGGGTTTGGAACCGCACTTGCCGCTGCGTGCGGTACAGAGCCGCTACCCGCTTCATTTGAATAGAGGCCACGCTGGATTCCATTTTTAATGGCAGCACCTAATGCACCGGCACCTGCTTCCTGTAAACCAAATGCTGATTTCACGATATCAAGCAGCATGGCCGGAAGTTCTGAAATATTGATAAAGGTAATAGCCAATGCCACAAGCACGTAGCCAATGCCCATAAACGGCACGACAAACTCAGCAAAGCGCGCAATGCCTCGTAAACCACCTACAACAATTAAGGCGGCGAGTGCAATAATGGCTAAGCCCACATATTCACTGGGAAACGAGTAAGCGTTGTTTAGTGCATCGGTAATAGTATTAGCTTGAACAGCACTGAAAACAAACCCGTAGCCAAAGAACAAACAAAGCGAGAAAGCGACAGCTAACCAGGTTTTATTGAGCCCTTGCTTGATGTAGTAAGCAGGGCCGCCACGGAACTCGCCGTTTTCGTCACGTACTTTGTATAGCTGGCCTAACACACTTTCAGCAAAACCGGTGGCCATACCTAGAAGGGCTATCATCCACATCCAAAAAATTGCGCCAGCGCCACCTAGTGATATAGCAACTGCAACGCCAGCTAAGTTACCGGTACCCACGCGAGCCGATAAACTGGTACACAAAGCTTGGAATGAACTTATGCCGTCTTTACTAGAGGTGTTACTGCCCTTCAGTAGGCTGAACATATGACCGAAGTGCCGAAGCTGTACACCGCCAAGTTTTACGGTAAACCAAATACCACACGCTAGCAGCATGATGATAAGTACCTGGCCGTCACCCCAAAGAATATTATTAACTAATGAAACGAATTCGTTTATCACGCACTTTCCTTCGTTATTGTTTTAATTATTGCTCGGCGTGTAAATATGAACTGAACATGACAGGTGCGTTGTCAGAACAAACGTAAGCTTTATGCAAAACGGTATTTGCTAAAACGTTGAGTATGCCGAGCTATATCGATAAAGCCCAATACTAGCACGACAATTAAATGATTGGACAATGAAAACGTACTGAAACTATGACGTTTTATGCTCGTATATAGAAAATTTATTCATTTAAAGGGGAAGGGAAAAGCAACGCTATAAAAGAATGCCAATATAAACAAAAAAACCGCTCAAAAGAGCGGTTTTTTCAAAAATATGGCTGGGGTAACAGGACTCGAACCTATGAATGGCGGGATCAAAACCCGCTGCCTTACCAACTTGGCTATACCCCAATTTGGTGCGGAAGGAGAGACTTGAACTCTCACGCCGTGAAGCACTGGAACCTAAATCCAGCGTGTCTACCAATTCCACCACTTCCGCAATGTAGACTTCCAATAAAGGAATAAGTAAAAGTTGGTGGCTACGGCGAGATTCGAACTTGCGACCCCATCATTATGAGTGATGTGCTCTAACCAGCTGAGCTACGTAGCCTTAACTTTTATTTTCAATAAAAAGCCGCTCGTTGAGCGGCTTCTCAAGAATATGGCTGGGGTAACAGGACTCGAACCTATGAATGGCGGGATCAAAACCCGCTGCCTTACCAACTTGGCTATACCCCAAATGGTGCGGAAGGAGAGACTTGAACTCTCACGCCGTGAAGCACTGGAACCTAAATCCAGCGTGTCTACCAATTCCACCACTTCCGCGTAGACGCTAGCTATAATAGTCATTCAAAAAAGAATGGCTGGGGTAACAGGACTCGAACCTATGAATGGCGGGATCAAAACCCGCTGCCTTACCAACTTGGCTATACCCCAGTCGTGGTGCGGAAGGAGAGACTTGAACTCTCACGCCGTGAAGCACTGGAACCTAAATCCAGCGTGTCTACCAATTCCACCACTTCCGCGCAGCTAGACTTTCCTAAAAGAGACAATAGAGAATTGGTGGCTACGGCGAGATTCGAACTTGCGACCCCATCATTATGAGTGATGTGCTCTAACCAACTGAGCTACGTAGCCTTGCTATTCTCTTCCCTCTCAGGAAGTGGCGCGTATTATGCGTATATGACTGGCAACCGTCAACCCCTTTTTTACTAACTTTTTTTAAATGCTCATTAAGTGTGCGCATTAGGGTGAAATACACACAAAAAGCGGTGAAATTGAACAACTTGCAAGGCCTATAGCGGTGTTTCTACCATGCCTTAGTGTCTGATTTAGTTTGGTAATAGCACAGGTCAATAGGGCGCGGACCATAGGTATTGTCATGAAAAAACGGGTTATCTAGGTTTTTACCTGTATTCGTGCGTTTTTTATATTCTTCGTGTAGTGGCATTTGTACAAAGTAGGGCGTAGCCTTGTCTGAGTGCACGAAAGCCTGCTTGATTTTGCTTTTTTGCGTAATGTTATCCAGCACACCGCCACTTTGCCTATTCCCTCGCGGTAATTTTTGAAGTAGCTCCATGCCTTTAACAACCCGCCCTACTACCGACATGTTTCTGTCTAAGTGGCGTGGTGCTTGACCAAGTACGATATAAAACTCGGTACTCGCGGTATCTTTTTCGCTATTGCGCGCAAAAGCCACAACGCCAGGGCAATGCAGCCCCCACATTTCAGCGCGAGTGCTGTCTATACCTACAGGAAACCCGTCTAAAAAACCTGTACTCGGTGCAAACATATCGTTAGTTTCCACCACGTGCACGTTGCTATTAAGTGGTTGGGTAAATTCAGCATCAATTGTGCTTAGTAACCCGGAGTCAAACTGAGATACATCATGGGTATCATTACTTCCCGCTTGCGCAACAAATCCTTCCACTACACGATAAAATGCCTGTTCGTTATAAAAGCCTGCATCGATAAGCTTTTTAAATCGGGCAACGTGTTTGGGCGCTAGGGCAGGGTGTAGCGCAATAACCACGTCGCCGTAAGCCGTAGCAAAGGTCACCGTATTGCTTTTAGGAACCTGATACCAACTCGCGCTATTGCTGTGCAAAATGGCGTTATCTTGTTTTGTTGAATTATCTGAAACGCTCGGTATTTTCTCTTTAACATTACTGCTTATTTGGGTAGTAAGTACTTGGCTTTCGTTGTCTTCTTTGCCAGCAAGCGCAGTATTAGTTAATAAATATAGCGCGGTAATTGCGCCATACACCGTTGAGCAAAATAAGTTTTGCCCCAGTGATGTAGTGTGGTGTGCGTGTTTGGACATATTTTTATGACGTTTAAAGTGCATTCGTAAAGCCTTTTGTTTTTTACAATTTATATCAGGCCAACGTACGCTTAACAATTGTCTGAAACAAACAAAAAAGCCACCTTGCGGTGGCTTTTAAAAAATAGCGTTAACTTCTACACCAGAAGTTACACGTTAAAGCGGAAGTGAATAACGTCGCCGTCTTTAACAATATAGTCTTTACCTTCAAGACGCCATTTACCTGCGTCTTTTGCACCCTGTTCGCCGTTAAACTCAACAAAATGATCGTAGCTTACGATTTCAGCGCGAATAAAGCCTTTCTCGAAGTCGGTGTGAATTTTACCCGCTGCTTGCGGCGCTGTAGACCCTTCTGGGAATGTCCATGCGCGAACTTCTTTTACACCTGCAGTAAAGTAGGTTTGCAGAGTAAGCAAGTTGTAACCTGAACGAATAACACGGTTAAGACCCGGCTCTTCTAAGCCCATATCCTGCATGAATTCTTCACGCTCGTCGTCTTCAAGCTCTGCGATGTCAGATTCAATAGATGCACAAACCGCAACAACCGTAGCGTTTTCACCTGCAGCAATTTCTTTTACTTGATCAAGATACGGGTTATTTTCAAAACCGTCTTCATTAACGTTAGCAATGTACATGGTTGGCTTAAGGGTTAGCATGTTCATGTAGCTAATCGCTTCAAGCTCTTCTTTGCTTAGCTCCAGCGAGCGAAGTAACAAGCCTTCATCTAGATGCGGCTTAATCTTCTCAAGTACTTTCATTTCGTACTTGGCATCAGCATCGCCACCTTTAGCGCGCTTCGCTACGCGATGCAGTGCTTTTTCTGTGGTTTCTAAGTCTGAAAGCGCAAGCTCGGTATTAATAACGTCAATATCATCTTTCGGGCTAACGCGACCTGCAACGTGAACAATGTTTTCATCGTCGAAGCAGCGAACTACGTGACCGATAGCGTCGGTTTCACGAATGTTAGCAAGGAATTTATTACCTAAACCTTCACCTTTAGACGCGCCTTCAACCAAACCCGCAATATCAACGAATTCCATCGTAGTAGGAATGACGCGTTGAGGATTTACGATTTCAGCCAACTTGTCCAAACGAAGATCTGGCACAGGCACTACACCCGTGTTTGGCTCGATGGTACAGAAAGGGAAGTTTGCCGCTTCAATACCTGCTTTTGTTAATGCATTGAAAAGTGTTGATTTACCTACGTTAGGTAGGCCAACAATACCGCATTTAAAACCCATGGTATGGATCCTTAGTTTGGAAAAGTGATAACTGGCTAAGGTTTACACTTTATGCGAGTGTAACCTGTTTTGTGCTTGCTTTAGGTCTTCTTTTAGCAAAATTTCTGTACAGCGTACCGCTTCATCGATGGCACTTTCAATGGCTGTTTTTTCTTCTGCTGACGGTTTTCCTAAGACATGGCCGGTAACGCGGCTTTTATGTCCAGGGTGACCAATACCAATGCGCAAACGCAAAAAGTTCTTGTTATTACCCATTCTTGCCACAATGTCACGCACGCCATTTTGACTTGAGCTGCCGCCTACTTTGTATTTTGCCACACCAGGCGGTAAGTCTAATTCGTCAAACGCTACTAATATTTGTTCTGGCTCTATGCGGTAAAAGTTAGCAAGTGCCGCTACGGCTTGACCACTTTTATTCATAAAAGTAGTGGGGTAGAGCAAACGGATATCTTTACCGGCAATAGTAATACGAGCAGTTTTACCGAAGAATTTTGTTTCTGGTTTTAGCGGGGCGTTATAGGTGTCGGCAAGTTGGTTGAGAAACCATTCACCGGCATTGTGTCGGGTATTTTCATATTCGGGGCCTGGATTACCCAGACCCACGATAAGGCGGATATCAGCCAAGAGGATTATTCCTCAGAAGCTGCTTCTTCGCCGTCTTCGTCTGTTTCAGCTGCTTTAGGAGCAGGCTTAACAGTTACAACCGCTAGGTCGTGAGCTTCGTCGTTCTTAGCAAGTTCTACTGAAGAAACGCCAGCTGGAAGGGTTAGGTCAGAAAGGTGTACTGTTTGACCCATTTCAACCGCAGCCATGTCTACTTCGATAAACTCTGGAAGATCTTTAGGCTGACAAGTAACTTCGATTTCAGTTACGTGGTGCTCAGCAATACCGCCAGCTTTAACAGCGGCAGACTTCTCTTCGTTTACGAAGTGAAGTGGAACGTTAGTGTGTACGTCTTCACCAGCGATAACACGTTGGAAGTCAATGTGCATGATCTTTGGCTTGTACGGGTGGCGCTGCATGTCTTTTACTAGAACTTCAACAGGCTTTCCGTCTAGGTTCAAAGTAAGAACGTGAGAGTAGAACGCTTCAAAGTCAGCAGAGTTGTTAACTTTGTTGTGATCTAGTGTGATAGAAACGGGTGCTTCTTCACCACCGTAGATGATACCAGGAAGCTTATCTTCGCGACGTAGGCGGCGGCTCGCACCTTTCCCTAGGTCTGTACGAACAGAAGCGTCTAGGTTAAAAATTGCTTCAGACATTGTCTGTCTCCAATATATAAGTCTAATGGTGTGGGTTTTTGCGACCAAAACCCACTGTTAATTGGCGTTGAAAGCACTTAAATGAAACGCTTATAAAGCAAAATCACTCATTTAAAAGCACAATAAAACACCACCCCAAAATTCAAGGGCGGCGAATTCTAACACCACCTATAAAAACATACAATTATTACGTTTATAAAAAATACAGTTTGGCTTTGTACGCATGCTGTAATACGCATGCTCCAGAACAACAATTAATATGCCCATACAAAAAAGCACGCCAAAGCGTGCTTTAGTTGTTTCAATATCCGTTTAGCGGGTAAGTACAATGCGATAGTGCGCTTTACCTTCACGTAATCTGTCTATGGCCTTATTAACGTCTTCAAACTTGAATGTCTCGGTGACAGGCTCAATATCGTGATGCGCCGCAAAGTCTAGCATGGTCTTGATAGTAGCAGGGCTGCCCACCGGCGAACCTGAAACGCTTTTCTGCCCGCCAATTAGATTAAATGCGCCAATGTCCAGCGGCTCCAACGTTGCACCAACGAAATGTAAGCGACCTTTAGGCGCAAGCGTAGACAGGTATAGGTTCCAATCAAGCTTTACGTTTACCGTTGAAATAATTAAATCGAATCGCCCCTGAGCTTTTTTAATTTCATCTTCATCGCGACTATTAATCGTTTCTGACGCACCTAGCGATAGCGCCTCTTTTTCTTTTGACTCGCTAGAGGTGAAGGCTACGACTTTACAGCCCCATGCATTCAAAAATTGCAGGGCAAGGTGTCCTAATCCGCCGATACCCACAACGCCAACCTCGCTTGTCGGGCTAATATTAAATTGTACCAGGGGGTTAAACACGGTAATGCCACCGCAAAATAGAGGTCCAGCTTTGGTGCTGTCTATCGATTCAGGTAAGGGGATAACAGCACGTGCCTGAGCGCGAACTTTGTCGGCGAAGCCACCGTGACGACCGCCAATGGTCATAGTCGCGCCGGCACATAAGTTGTGGTCACCCGCTTCACATGTTCGACAGCTATTGCAATAACTCGCGTGCCACCCTAACCCTACTCGCTGACCCACTTTCAATGATGTGACGTGGTCACCAATCTTACTTACTGTACCCACTACTTCATGTCCTGGTACGAAAGGAAACTCTGTTATTCCCCATTCATTATCCAGCATGCTTAAATCACTATGGCATATGCCACAGCTTTCAACGTCTATTTCAACGTCATGAGCACCAAGCTCACCGGGGTCGTATTCAAACTTCTCCAGCTTTCCACCGGCTTCTTTCGCTGCATATGCGTTTATCATTAATCTGTCCTTTTAGTGTTGATAAGGTCCTGCTGAGCAAAATGGCCCGCAGGTCCTCGGTACTCAGCGTACAATTCAGTTATCAAATTGCTACACTGCTCACTAAAAACTCGATCACTTAGTGGGTAGGCTATCAATGACCTTACTGGTATCCAATACCTTTACCGACGTCACTTGTAATACGGTGCCAAATTGAGTGAAGGTCATCAAATCAGGTTTGGGCGTGCCTTTAACTTCAACAATAAGACCATTCTTTTGATATGTTTCATCTAGACCGTGCAGGGTGTAACGGTCACCGTTCTCGGCAATAAAGGCATAAAAGCCGCCTTCAAGATCTTTATAAAAAATGCTGCCCTTCATTGTTACTTCACCTTTTGCATCGGCTTCCACAGCTTCTGCTTGCGTTACTGGCTCAGCGACGAGCTCTTTAGGTAAATCTTCACTGTTTTGCTGAATTTGTTCTTTTTTGTCAGTCATCGCAAGGTTCTCTTTCTTTTCTTCTTCTGCGCATGCGCCTAGCAATGTCATAGACGTCAAGATAAGTACTAAGTTGAGTCGGTTAGTTTTCATTTTTTTATTTCCTTTACCACGTAGTAGTACATTTATAATTTGTTGGGCTTGCAAAACGCAATTAACAAGCGCAACGTCATGCCGATCATTTATCTTTACTATGCTGCCTAGTCTTCCACGACGCCTAAGTAATTTCTACAAAAAATAAGTTGATTCATACACTTTTTTCACATTACTGATTTTACAAATCGCCTCCTACCCCAACGCTTTTACGTTTACCTTATACTCGGTTAGAGGTCGCTAAAATGCGCTAATCGACCCCGAGGTTTATTGTGACTATAAAGTGTTTTAACAACCTATGAATAGTCGGCTTAAACATATCGCAAAGCAAGATAAGTATATGATTTTATTTATTTATTAAAGGCTTTCTTTTTTAAGTGAGTTTTCAATGAAAAATAGGCAATAATGTTGACGCGAAGTGATAGAGAAAAGCGTTTATTTGCTTCAACATTAACGCCGCATTATTGCTACCTTTGTGGTTGGCATAGAGTCTGCTTCAACCTAAGTGAGTAATGACAACGAAAGCGTGTAAAAGGTTACATACTTTGTTGTCCGATAACGTACTAGTCATTTTACGTTAGGCTAAACGCCTAAATGGAGTGAATACCGTTAATAGTTGAAATGCTGTTAGCAGTTAACCCGTACGGCAACGTTTTTAAGGAGAGAAAATGAAGCATTTAAGCAAAATTCTAGCAGTATCGAGTTTGGCTCTTGCTGCAAGCGCCTGTGATGTGAATAAGACAGAGGAAGGCGAAATGCCTGATGTCGACGTAGATGCTGGCGAAATGCCAGAATACGAAGTAAAGAAAACAGAAGAAGGCGAATTGCCTGAGGCCGATATTGACGGTGGTGAGCTACCGGAATATGAGGTAGACACGATGGATGTTGACGTGGATACAGAAACGAAGGAAGTTGAAGTGCCCGTGGTTGACGTTGAAATGCCTGAAGAAGACGACGATGACTCAGGTAACTAATTAGCGACCGTGCATAGACATTTTAGCGCCTGTGCATAGACATATGTAAAAAAGCGAGTGAAGTGGTCCGTTATAAGTGCCAGTTCACTCGCTTTTTAAATCTTATCGTTTGATGTTTAGTATTCAAACATCGCTGAAATTGATTCTTCGTTGCTAATACGACGAATAGTTTCAGCAAGCATTTCAGATAGTGTAAGCTGTTTAACTTTACCGATTTGCTTCATATCTGCGCTTAAAGGAATAGAGTCAGTCACGATAATCTCGTCAATAACCGATTCTTTAAGGTTGTTTGCCGCATTACCAGAGAAAATAGCGTGGGTAGCGTAAGCATAAACGCGACGAGCGCCATGTGCTTTAAGCGCTTCTGCTGCTTTCGCTAGCGTGCCGCCCGTATCAATCATGTCATCCACAATAATACAGTCTCTGTCTTTAACGTCACCGATAATATTCATTACCTGAGCTACGTTCGCCTTCGGACGACGCTTATCGATAATTGCTAGATCTGTGTCATTAAGAAGTTTAGCCGTAGCACGCGCACGTACAACACCGCCAATATCTGGAGAAACAACAACAGGATCGGCGAAATCACGTCTTACCATATCAGCAAGAAGGATAGGCGTACCGAACGCGTTATCTACAGGAACGTCAAAGAAACCCTGAATCTGTTCAGCGTGTAGGTCGATAGTCAATACGCGGTCTACGCCAACATTTGACAGGAAATCAGCCACTACTTTTGCAGTAATTGGCACCCTAGCTGAACGAACACGACGGTCTTGACGTGCATAACCAAAGTATGGAATTACCGCTGTAATACGACCAGCTGATGCGCGACGTAATGCATCGATCATCACAATAAGTTCCATTAGGTTATCGTTAGTAGGCGCGCACGTAGATTGGATAATAAAAACGTCCGAGCCACGGACGTTTTCATGAATTTCTACGCTGATTTCACCGTCACTGAAACGGCCAACTTTGGCATTTCCAAGTTTGGTGTAGAGGCGATCGGCAACTTTCTGGGCAAGTTCTGGTACGGCATTACCTGCAAAGAGCTTCATATCTGGCACAAGTGGTTCCTCAGTGCGTTGATAAAAGAGGTTTGGCTGGGGTAGCAGGACTCGAACCTACGAATGGCGGGATCAAAACCCGCTGCCTTACCAACTTGGCTATACCCCAATTTTTAAGTTCTTGTCCGATGTGGCGTACACGCTATCTTTGTTGTTCTAATTTGTCTAATAGTGGTGAGCGATTTACACCTTTTGCGACAAAACTCTGCCAAGTATCAGGCATTTTGGCCCTAACTTGTTCGGCTAAAGTGTAGTCAGAAAAAGTGGCAAACACGCTTGCACCTGTGCCCGTCATTCGCGACGGTGCGTAGTGTACCAACCACTGTAATAATTTTGCAACTTCAGGATAGCGATTAACGACTAATTGCTGACAATCATTGCGAGTTTTTTCAAATTCGTAGTCTTCCCAACGTATTGCCGGTGTATTTCTCGGCAAATCTGGCGAGGTGAAAACGTCAGCAGTGCTGATATGAACATTAGGCGTTGCAACTAAAAAGTAGTGTTCCTGTTGTGGGGCAGGGGTAATGTCTTCACCTACGCCAGCGGCAAATGCGGTTAAACCACGCACGAAAATGGGCACGTCAGCGCCAAGCGTTAACCCTAACGCCGACAATTCATCTTCACTAAGGCCGGTTTGCCACAGGTGATTAAGGGCAACCAAGGTAGTAGCAGCATTAGACGACCCGCCGCCAATGCCACCGCCCATAGGAAGGCGCTTATTCAACGAGATAACCGCACTTTTATTACATTGTGTTTTCTGTGCAAGTAATCGGGCCGCCTTGATAATGAGATTATCGTCGTCCGGTACACCTTTTAACGGTATATCCATACGAATGGTTGGTGCATTTCCCTCGGTACGTTCTTTGTCTGTGTCACTTGCCGCACTACAAGTAACGTCAAACGCCAGCTCATCGCCGTAATCAAGCATTTGAAACAAGCTTTGTAGCTGATGATATCCGTTGTCGTATCGGCCAAGTATATGCAGGAAAAGGTTTAGTTTCGCTGGGGAAGGCCACCAATCTTTTTGTTTTGTTTCTGATGAATTCACTACAGATTCCACTGATATATTTTAATTTTTAGCTGGGTATGCGCTGTGCTCGAAGCGGCGTCTTGCGTAAGGCTGATACTGTGGGGAAGCCAAACTGCGTCACCGTTGGCCATTTTAACGCTGCCGTAGTTTCCATAGGAAACTTTCCAGTTTTGACATGTTTTACAGTCGCTTTCTAACGTATCAACCAGCCCTTTTTCCGTTAGGGTAAATTTGTCGCCCTCAATAGGCAAACCCTTAACCCAGGACAAAAGTGGTTTAACGGGAATAACCATGCCGGTTATTTGATAGATGAGCGGTTCGGGAAGGGCGTCCACATAGGTTTCGCCGTCGGCTTCCAAGGTAGAGCCTTTATCCGACACATTTAATGAAACTAAGCTCACACCAAGAAAATTGGTTAATCGGAAATCAAAATCACCAGAATCGTTTTTCCAGACTAAATTAAGACTGGCCGCCTCTTTACCTTGGCGAAAGGCAATTTTTCCACGCATTTGCCACTGGTGCACATCGGCAACTTTTTCTAGCTGAGCCGTGAGGTTTACCGCATTTTCAGGGCCTTTGGGGGCAGTGGTACACGCGCTCAGAACAAAGCAAAGGGTGAACAAAATCGAAAATAAGCGAATCATTAAGGCCGAGTACCTGTTTAAAAATAAAACACATTTAGTTGTGCCATTATGGGAACACAGTTTCACCAACACTTTCAATCATTTTGGGTTTTTCGTACAATGCCGCTCCGACGTTGCCAGCACAGATTTTAATGACTTTACTCGCCCTCGGTATTAACCACAAAACAGCACCAGTAGCACTTCGCGAAAAAGTGGCTTTTACACCAGATTCTCTGGTGGAAGCGCTTGCGAGCTTAAAAAAGTTAGACGGTGTAGAAGAGTCGGTCATTGTTTCTACTTGTAATCGCACCGAACTTTATGTCAACACGCAAGACGAAAGCGGCCAAAAGCTTCTACAATGGTTAAGTGACTTTCACCATTTAGATGTAGAGGACATAGCAAACAACAGCTATGTTTTAACGCAAGATGAAGCCGTGAAGCATATTATGCGGGTGGCCAGCGGTTTAGACTCGCTTATTCTGGGTGAGCCGCAAATTTTAGGGCAAGTAAAACAAGCTTTCGGCGATGCCAAGCATTCAGGCATGATAAACAGTGAGTTTGATAAGCTGTTTCAGCATACGTTTTCCGTTGCCAAGCGCGTGCGAAGCGAAACGGATATTGGTGCAAATGCAGTGAGTGTGGCTTATGCCGCAGTACAGCTGGCAAAACACATCTTCGCCGAGTTACCTAAACGCTCGGTATTATTAGTGGGTGCGGGTGAAACCATAGAGTTGGTCGCGCAGCATTTGAAAGAGCAGGGCGTTAGTTGTTTGGCCGTGGCAAACCGAACGGTGGCGCGCGCAGAGGCGTTAGCAGAAACGTTAGACGCCAGTGTGTATACCTTGTCACAAGTGCCAGAGCATCTTAAAGACTTCGATATTGTGATAAGCTCGACGGCTAGCCAACTGCCGCTGATAGGCAAAGGCATGGTAGAAAAAGCACTTAAACAGCGCAGAAATATGCCGATGTTTTTGGTTGACCTTGCTGTTCCACGGGATATTGAATCGGAAGTTAACGAGTTAGGCGATGCCTATCTTTATACCGTTGATGACTTACAGCACATTGTTCAAAAGAACTTAGAAAACCGCGAACAAGCCGCAAAAGAAGCGGAAAAACTCATCGACAAACAAGCTGGCGACTACATGACATGGAAACAGTCGCAGCAATCGATAGATTTAGTTAGACAATATCGCCAAAAAGGCATGGCACAGCGTGACGATATTGTAGAAAAAGCCAAGGCGCAGTTAGCAGAAGGCAAAAATGCCGAAACGGTACTAGAAGAAATGGCGTATAAATTAACGAATACGCTGTTGCACCCTACGACGTTGGCGTTACGCGAAGCTGCCATGCACGATGACCCGGCATTAAGCCGCTGGATGGGACAGGCATTAGATTTATCTGACTTTTCGTCAGACAATAATAAATAAGGTAATAAAAAGCATATGAAAGAGTCGGTAGTTAGGAAACTCGAACACTTAGTCGAGCGTTTCGAAGAAGTTCAGGCGCTGTTAGGCGACCCTGAAGTTATCGGCGATCAAGATAAGTTTCGCAACTTGTCCAAAGAGTTTAGCCAGTTAGAAGATGTTGTTGCCGGGTTTAATGCCTATCAACAGGCACAAGAAAACTTGGCATCTGCGCAAGAAATGCTAAATGAAGACGACGCCGAGATGCGCGAAATGGCACAAGAAGAGATGAAAGAAGCGAAGGGCGAAATAGAGCGCCTTGAAACTGAACTTCAAGTCTTGCTTTTGCCTAAAGATCCTAACGACGACAACAACTGCTTCTTGGAAATTCGCGCTGGGGCGGGTGGTGATGAGGCGGCTATTTTCGCCGGTGACCTTTTCCGTATGTACAGTCGTTATGCTGAGAGTCGCGGTTGGCGTGTAGAGTTGGTGAATGCAAACGAAAGCGAACACGGCGGTTACAAAGAAGTAGTTGCTAATGTTAGTGGTGATGGTGTTTACGGTGTGTTGAAATTCGAATCAGGCGGTCACCGCGTACAGCGCGTACCTGAGACCGAGTCACAAGGGCGTATTCATACCTCCGCGTGTACCGTTGCGGTACTGCCAGAAATTCCTGAGTCAGAAGCCATTGAAATTAACCCAGCAGAGCTTCGAATCGATACATTTCGTGCATCTGGTGCTGGTGGTCAGCACGTTAATAAAACTGACTCAGCTATCCGTATTACTCACTTGCCAACAGGCTTAGTGGTTGAATGTCAGGACGAGCGTTCGCAGCACAAAAACCGTGCTAAAGCGATGTCAGTACTGCAAGCTCGCCTAAACCAGATTGAAGAAGAAAAACGCGCTGCAGAAGAGGCGTCTACCCGTAAGAGCTTAGTGGGTAGCGGCGATCGTTCTGAGCGTATTCGCACTTATAACTTTCCCCAAGGTCGCGTTACCGATCATCGTATCAACTTAACCATCTATCGATTAGATGAAGTGGTAGAAGGCGATTTGAAGCAGCTTGTCGACCCCATTCTGCAAGAGCATCAAGCCGACTTGTTGGCGTCACTGTCTGACGAATAACATGCGTATAGACCAAGCCCTTGCTTGGGCGGTAAAGCAGCTAGAGGGTGGTGAGTCACCCTCTGTCGATGCGAAAGTAATGTTGGCTGACATTCTGGGTAAGTCCCAAACCTACCTTTTTACCTGGCCTGATAAAACCCTAATCCCCTCCCAAATTGCGCAATTTGAAGGCGCAATTGAAAGACGCAAAGCCGGTGAGCCTGTTGCCTACATTATTGGTAAACGAGACTTTTGGACTCTCTCGTTGTTTACGTCGTCTCACACACTTATTCCACGCCCTGATACCGAGGTGTTGGTTGAACAGGTGATTAACTGGGCGACAGGCAATGTCAGCGCCAACACGCCGAATAAACCACCGTTGTCTATTTGTGATTTAGGGACCGGAACAGGTGCCATTGCACTGGCGCTAGCCAGTGAATTACCCCAAGCATCGGTTATTGGTGTGGACTTCTTATCAGATGCGGTAGCGCTCGCCAAACGCAATGCAAATAGTAACAAAATAGAAAATGCTCGTTTTATGCAAAGCGATTGGTTTAGCGCATTACGGGGCCATACGTTTGACATTATCGTTTCGAACCCGCCTTACATCGACGAAACCAGCCCTTATCTGAATGAAGGAGACGTACGTTTTGAACCGAAAAGCGCGTTAACGTCTGGCGATTCGGGGCTAAGCGACATCAAGCACATCATATCTCATGCTTCCACATACCTTAATAGTAATGGGTTGTTAGCTTTTGAGCATGGTTTTGACCAAGGCGATGCGGTGAAAGCGCTGCTTCAAACATCAGGTTTTGTAAACGTGAAAACAATCAAAGACTACGGTAATAATGACCGGGTTACCTTAGGCCAGTGGCCGTAATAGGTTATTGTCTTTTCTCATCGCTACCCCGTTGTGGCTACTTTAAATGTGCAAACTTGCTAATATTTCGTTTTGCATTAGTATTTGATAGTCAAACTGTTTGGCAAAAGCGCTAAGTTAAACAAAACCTTACACTACAGGACGTACCAGATGAATGATGACTTTCTTTTCGCTGATGACGATGATGAAAACGAACAAGAAGATCTAGGTAGCTGGAAAGTCCTCATTGTTGACGATGAACCAGAAGTGCATGCGGTTACCAAACTTGCGCTAAATGATTTTAGTTTAAACGGCAAAACGTTGGAATTTGTAAGTGCCTACAGCGGCGAAGAAGCTAAGGCTATTTTCAAAGCACATAACGACATAGCCGTTGTTTTACTTGATGTTGTAATGGAAGCCGACGACGCAGGCCTTCAGGTTGCAGACTACATTCGAAACGAACTTGATAATCACTTTACTCGCATCATTTTAAGAACCGGCCAGCCAGGTCAAGCCCCTGAAAAAGACGTCATCATCAACTACGATATTAACGACTACAAATCTAAGACAGAACTCACTGCACAAAAGCTTTTTACCGTTATTATCGCAGCCCTTCGCTCGTATCGAGACATTATCGTTATCGAAGAAAACCGGCGGGGACTAGAGAAAATCATCGACGCTTCAGTGGATTTATTTTCGTCTCGTTCACTCGAAAGGTTTATGCAGGGCATTATTCAACAGCTCGCCTCTATTCTTGGGTGTTCAAAGGACGCGGCTTACATTACAACAGCGGTAGCGACAACATCGCGCACAATAAACGCGTTCAATAGTCACATTGACGAAGACGAATTGTATGTATTTGCCGGAAATGGCGAGTATGCCAGTAAAGAGGGCGTGCCGCTCAAAGAGGCGATCAGCGCGCAAGAGTATGCCCTATGTGTTAAAGCAATGCGGGAAAAGCAGATTGTTTATGCTGACGATCACGTGGTCGCATACTGCAATAGTAAAAGTCACAATGGTGCGCTTCTGTATCTTTCTGGACTGCCGCGCCGAATAGGCGAGAGTGACCGACATTTAGTAAAACGCTTTTCTGATAGCGTGCAGCTGGCCTTCGACAATGTGTTAAAAACCGTTGATGTGGAAGCCACGCAAAAAGAGATTATAGAGCGTTTAGGCAAGGCGCTAGAACATGAGGCCCATGGCTCGAATAATTTAACAAGAATGGTAGAAATGGCCCAAGTGCTAGCGCAAAAGGTAGGGCTTAATGAACCCGAGGCACATGCATTACGCCTTGCGGTACCACTTCTTGATATTGGTACCTCAATAGTACCTAAGTCTATACTTCAGAAATCGTCGCCTTTATCCGACGAGGAAGTGTTTAAAATTAGGCAACACGCCGAATTCGGTTATCAAATCTTACAAGATTCAAGTCGTCCTACCATCCAGATGGCGGCCATGCTTGCCAAGCAACACCATGAAAGGTGGGACGGTAAAGGCTATCCAGAGGGACTAAAAGGGGAAGAAATCGACATTAGAAGTCGTATTGCCACCTTAGTTGATGTATTTGATGCGCTGTTAAATGAGCGCCCTTATAAGCCTGCGTGGGCCATAGATAAAGTAGTAGCCGTATTACAAGAGGAAAGCGGTAAACACTTTGACCCCCAGCTCGTTGAGTACGTACTTGAGGACTTACCTGCATTTATAGCAATACAAGCGCGTTATCCCAATAAGACGTAGCCCATCTTTAAAACAAAGGAAAGTGCGTTATTTACATTATTTTATACGCTACAATATGCCCTGAAACAGGCGCTAAACAAACAATAAAACAGGTGCTAAAAAGCACCTGTTTTTATTTGAAGCTCACTGCACATAAATTATAACTTCATTTGGCTTACGTCTTATAAAGATACAATTTATAACAGTAATAGGCCGCATACTTATAAAAATAGGAATTAGATATGTACATGATGGCAAAACACCTCCACTTGACTGCTGTAGGCTTAAGTATCTTATTTTTTATCTTCCGCTTTATTTGGAGTCAGTTCGACGCCACGGCGTTGTCTAAAAAATGGGTTAAAATTCTTCCCCACATTATTGATACCGTTTTACTTGCCAGCGCGATATGGCTGTGCTTTATCCTGTCTCAGTACCCAATAGTTAACCCGTGGCTTACGTTTAAAGTTATAGGCGTAGTGCTTTACATCGCTTTTGGTTTGTTTGCGCTTAAAAAAGCCAAAACAGCCCTGGCTAAATGGGGCTTTTTCGTGGCAGCACTGGCTGTACTCATGGCAACGGCCATGGTCGCGGTTACCAAACAACCTCTTTTTTAAGATTAAAGGGAAAATAAATAATGTCTGAATCTCAACAGATTATTAATGTTGGCAACGTAGAGGTGGCAAATCACTTGCCGTTCGTACTTTTCGGTGGAATGAATGTGCTTGAGTCTCGGGATCTTGCCATGCGTATTGCCGAGCATTATGTTGAAGTTACCCAGAAACTGAATATTCCTTACGTTTTCAAAGCGTCCTTTGATAAAGCAAACCGTTCATCGGTAACCTCTTACCGCGGTCCGGGTATGGAAGAAGGCCTTCGCATTTTCGAAGAAATCAAGTCGACGTTCAATGTGCCTCTTATCACTGACGTACACGAACCGCATCAAGCCGCGCCAGTAGCGGACGTGGTTGACGTAATTCAGCTGCCTGCATTTTTAGCGCGTCAAACTGATTTGGTTGTTGCGATGGCAAAAACAGGTGCTGTAATTAACGTTAAAAAGCCACAGTTCTTAGCGCCCCATGAAATGCGTCATATCATTGGCAAGTTAGGGGAAGCTGGCAACGATAACGTTATCCTTTGTGAACGCGGCAGTTGCTTTGGCTACAACAACCTAGTAGTGGATATGTTGGGTATGGACGCAATGAAAGAATATGCGCCAGTAATATTTGACGCGACGCACGCGTTACAGATGCCGGGGGGACGTGCAACTTCAGCGGATGGACGCCGTGCTCAGGCGGCTCAGTTAGCGAGAAGTGGCATGGCTTTAGGGCTAGCAGGGCTATTTATTGAAGCTCACCCAAATCCAGATGAGGCATTGTGCGATGGACCGTGTGCATTACCGCTTGCAAAGTTGGAGCCGTACTTACAGCAAATGAAAGCGCTAGATGAGTTGGTAAAAGGGTTCGACGCGTTAGATACGAGTAATACCTAAGCAAACATGATGGCGTATGCCGGTGCAAGCACCGGCATGCGTATCAGGTGTGTGAGTAGCTTATTCTGCTTCCGTTGCCTCTGTAGCGATTAAGCGCTCTTCACTTTTTGTCATAGCTAACAGGTTCTTGTGAAGCTGAACCTGAATCTCTTCAGCAAGAATTGCTTTCGACTGTTTTTTCACAACGATGTGCGCATCGTTTTCTGGCAAAACATCAGCCATTTTAACGCTGGTCATTGCCGTGTTGATTAATGATTGTAGATTGATCTTTTCTGGCTGTGCGTTAGCATTTGCAGCAGCACTTGCGAAAGCCATTACCGAAACACTGGCAAGTAGTAGTTTTTTCATTTTCACACCTAATAAAAATAATTAATAAATTGTTGGTTAATGTTAATGCGCTTAACAATTAATCATCATAAAATGCTGAAATTAAATGTCGTTTCTTAATTTCGGGTAAATTATAGACAGTTGGTGGTGAAAAATAAAACGAGTAAAAGTATGGGGTGTCATTAAAAAAACTAATGCATCTGTCATGCTTCGGTCACACTGGATTAAAAACATTTTATGCACCGACGTTTACCCCCTCTAAACGCTTTGAAAGCATTTGAAGCGGCGGCCCGCCATTTGAGCTTTACCAAAGCGGCAGATGAGCTGTTTGTTACGCAAGCTGCCGTAAGTCATCAGATAAAGGCACTTGAAGATTTTTTATCGATGAAGCTGTTTCTGCGACGCAATAGAACGCTGCTATTAACTGAAGAGGGGCAGGCGTACTTTTTAGAACTCAAAGACATCTTTAAAAACTTGCAAGACGCTACCGAAAGGCTACTTGCTAAAGGAAGTAAGGGCGCCATTACTGTTGCTATGCCACCGAGCTTTGCAAGCCAATGGCTGGTGCCGCGCATTCACAAGTTTAGTTTGGCGCACCCAGATATTGACGTTCGTATAAAAGCCGTCGACTTTGACGAGGGCTTTTTGGAAGATGACGTAGACGTGGCGATATACTACGGCAAGGGGCGCTGGGCTGGGCTTCAAGCCGACCAGCTGCACAAGGAATTTCTAACGCCGCTATGCTCACCATTGCTTTTTCAAGGCCCTAAGCCCTTGTCGAGCTTGTCTGATTTACGCCATCACGTATTGCTTCACGACTTAAGCCGCACGGCTTGGAAAAATTGGTTAAAGCACGTGGGTGTGGTTGGCGTTAATGTAAACCAAGGCCCAGTTTTCAGCCACTCAATGCTGGTATTGCAAGCTGCCGCGCTAGGTCAAGGCATTGCGTTAGGGAATACGGTTTTAGCAAGGCCAGAAATTGAAGCAGGTCGCCTAGTCATGCCGTTTGAAGAAAGAGTAGAGAGTCGAGATGCATTCTATTTAGTGTGCGAAGAATCACAAGCTGAACTGGGTAAGATTGCGGCATTCAGAGATTGGATCTTAGCGTTAGTGGAAGCAGAACAAGAGGACCTGTTGTAATTATGACAACTGTGAGCAACAAAGCCGAATCACACACTTTCGATATTGAAGTGCATCACGCGAATAATCCTGTTGCCTGTCTCGTTTTAGGGCATGGTGCTGGCGCGGGCAAAGAGCATGACTTTATGCAAGATATGGCGCAAGCACTTGTTTCAAAGGGGATCGATGTGGTGCTTTTTAACTTCCCTTACATGCAAACTATTAGGTCAACAGGTAAGCGCAGGCCCCCTGATAAGGCAGAAAAGCTTATGGCCCACTTCGATGCGCTGATAGAGCATTGCAGTAAACGTATTGAGGCGCTGCATAATATGCCTGTGTTCATCGGGGGCAAATCGATGGGCGGGCGAATGGCCACCATGGTGTATGAATCGGTAAGCAATGTGAAAGGGGCGATAGCATTAGGCTACCCATTTCACCCCCCAGGCAAGCCTGACAAAACTCGAACAGAACATTTATTATCTGCTACTAAGCCCCTTATTATTATTCAAGGCGAACGAGATACGTTTGGAACAAAAGCTGAAGTAGAAAGTTACGCATTGCCATCAGAAATCCAATGCGCGTTTTTAGAAGATGGCGATCACAGTTTCAAACCGCGAAAGGCGAGCGGCAAGACGCAACAAGAACATATTGAAAAAGCGGCCACACTTACGGCGGCGTTTATTAACCAAGTAGTGAACACATAATTTGATGAAAAACGAGAATCTCAGAGGAGGCGTGCTGGCCAAGCCGTTTCTTTTAGCTGGCGCACTCTTCGCAGGGCTGGCGGTTATATTAGGCGCTTTTGCAGCCCACGGATTAAAAGGGGTGTTAACGGCACAACAGCTAAGTACCTTTGAAACTGGCGTACGCTATCAAATGTACCATGCCTTAGCAGTGCTTCTACTGCCTGCATTATCTAACTATATCTCAAGTAAATGGGTTAATCGTGTCGCGCTATGTTTTGTTATTGGCTGCGTTTTATTTAGCGGAAGTTTATACGCCTTATCAATTAGCGGCATAAAATGGTTTGGACCGATAACGCCACTAGGCGGATTGTTTTTTATCATTGGATGGGCGCTATTACTGGTGGGTCTTTTAGTTACGGGAAATACGGATAGCCAGAGCCAAGGGAATAACCTGCAAGGAGGCGATGATGTTTGATACCAGTATTTTAGCTTATTGCCGCCCAGGCTATGAAAATGACACGGCGAATGAACTTACGTCACGTTATGGCGAAGCCGGTTTTTACGGTTATCCAGTATCAAAGAAAAACAGCGGCTTTGCACACTATCACTTGTATGACGCTGCCCAGCTTGAGCAAACGGTGACACAGTTTGCCGTTCACGACAGCATCTTTCCTCGCCAGCTAGTGGCTGTATTTGCTGCAATCAATGACGTGGAAAAAGAAGATAGGGTGGGCCAAGTGCTTGATGCCCTTCAAGAAGTAGAAAAGCCGTTTTCTATCTTTGGCGCTGTTGATGTGGAATACCCTGACACCGAGGAAGGGAAAACCCTTGCTAAATTTTGCCGCAAGTTTACTGTGCCACTGCGCCAAGCTTTGAGGAAAGCGGGGTGGCTAACCGCTAAAGAAAATTTGGGCAAACCTAAACTACATATTTTCTTTGCGTCATTTGAAATTTGTTATATTGGCTATACATTACCCAGTCACGCTAGCCGCGACCATTTAGGTATTTGCCGTTTGAAGTTTCCCAGTGATTCGCCAAGTCGCTCTACGCTTAAGTTAGAAGATGCACTGGTTAACATGCTAAGCGATAAACAACAATCTAAGGTACTTCGAAGTGGTGGGCGAGCTGTAGACTTAGGGGCGTGCCCGGGCGGCTGGACGTATCAGCTGGTTAAACGAGGGATGTATGTTGAAGCCATTGACAATGGGCTAATTGCCGATAGTTTAATGAGCACAGGGCTAGTTGAACATCATGCAGCAGACGGCTTTACTTATCGACCACAATTTGGTCGTGTAGATCTACTTGTATGTGATATGATAGAACAACCCGATAGAGTAGCGAAGCTGATGGGTGATTGGTTGGTAAAACACTGGGCCACTCATGCTATCTTTAACTTAAAGCTACCTATGAAGCGGCGTTATGAAACAGTAGTTGAAGCCATGACGTCGTTAAATAGCCGTTTAGATGCCCTAGACGATGCATTTGCGGTGAAGGTGAGGCATCTCTACCACGACAGAGATGAAGTTACAGTAACAATTGTTCGCACTTCAAAAGATGAGGTGTGATTTTGTTATTTTTCAAAAAAGTGTCATAACTGTTTAAGTTTTTGATATTTATAGAAAAGAATTAATGCTGGTACGGATTTTAGTAAACGTATTTAAGGTTTATGCTAAAAAAGGTGTAAATCTGGTACAGAAATCCTTTATAATCCGGCCGTTTTTTTACTCTGAACCAATGAAAGTGAACTAATGTCAGACTTATCTCATTACAGAAACATTGGTATTTTCGCCCACGTAGACGCGGGTAAAACTACCACAACAGAACGTATCTTGAAGCTTACTGGTAAAATCCATAAAACTGGTGAGGTTCACGATGGTGAATCAACAACTGACTTCATGGAGCAGGAAGCTGAGCGTGGTATTACCATCCAGTCAGCGGCAACAACCTGTTTCTGGAAAGATCATCGCATGAACATCATCGATACTCCGGGACACGTTGACTTTACAGTTGAAGTATATCGTTCACTTAAAGTACTAGACGGCGGTATCGGTGTATTCTGTGGTTCTGGCGGTGTTGAGCCTCAGTCAGAAACTAACTGGCGTTATGCTAACGAATCTGGCGTAGCACGCTGTATTTTCGTTAACAAACTAGACCGTATGGGTGCAGACTTCTACCGTGTTGTTGGCCAAGTTAAGAAAGTACTTGCTGCTAACCCACTAGTAATGACGCTTCCAATCGGTATCGAAGACGAGTTTAAAGGTGTTGTTAACCTTCTAGACATGAAAGCGTACATCTGGGATGACACAGGCCTTCCTGAGAACTACGAAGTAGTAGATATACCAGAAGATATGGTTGAGAAAGCGAACGAATACCGTGAGCAACTAATCGAAACTGCTGTTGAGCAAGACGACGACCTAATGATGGCTTACATGGATGGCGAAGAACCGTCTCTAGAAGACATCAAGCGTTGTATCCGTAAGGGTACTCGTGACCTAGCGTTCTTCCCAACATACTGTGGTTCTGCATTTAAGAACAAAGGTATTCAGCTAGTTCTTGACGCGGTTATCGACTTCCTACCTTCTCCAACAGAAGTAGACCCACAGCCTCTTACAGATGAAGAGACTGGTGAACCTACTGGTGAAGTAGCAACAGTATCTACTGACGAGCCGTTCCGTGCGCTTGCGTTCAAAATCATGGACGACCGTTTCGGTGCCCTAACGTTTATCCGTATCTACTCTGGTGTGCTTAACAAGGGTGACACTATCCTTAACAGCGCCACTGGTAAGACTGAGCGTATCGGCCGTATGGTTGAGATGCACGCTGATGAGCGTACTGAACTTACTTCTGCACAAGCGGGTGACATCCTAGCTGTTGTTGGTATGAAGAACGTTCAAACTGGTCACACGCTATGTGATCCGAAGAATGCTTGTACACTAGAGCCAATGATCTTCCCTGAGCCAGTAATCTCGATTGCTGTTAAGCCAAAAGACAAAGGCGCTAACGAGAAGATGTCTATCGCTATCGGTAAACTAGTAGCAGAAGATCCATCTTTCCAAGTTGAAACAGACGAAGATTCAGGCGAAACCATCCTTAAAGGTATGGGTGAGCTTCACCTTGACATCAAAGTAGACATCTTGAAGCGTACTTACGGCGTTGAACTAGAAGTGGGTCAGCCTCAGGTTGCATACCGTGAAACTATCACGCTACCTGTTGAAGACAGCTACACGCACAAGAAGCAGTCTGGTGGTTCTGGTCAGTTCGGTAAGATTGATTACCGCATCAAGCCAGGCGAAACTAACTCTGGCTTCAAGTTCACATCTACAGTTGTGGGCGGTAACGTACCTAAAGAATTCTTCCCTGCAATCGAAAAAGGTTTCGCAGGTATGATGGAAGTAGGTCCACTAGCGGGCTACCCAGTACTAGACGTTGAAGTTGAGCTATACGACGGTGGTTTCCACGCAGTTGACTCATCAGCAATCGCGTTTGAAATTGCAGCGAAAGGTGCATTCCGTCAGTCAATGCCAAAAGCAGGTCCTCAAATTCTTGAGCCTGTGATGAAAGTTGACGTATTCAGCCCAGAAGACAACGTTGGTGACGTAATCGGTGACCTTAACCGTCGTCGTGGTATGATCAAAGACCAAGAAGCTGGCGCTACTGGCGTTCGCATCAAGGCTGACGTACCTCTATCTGAAATGTTTGGTTACATTGGTCACCTACGTACTATTACATCTGGTCGTGGTCAGTTCTCTATGGAATTCAGCCACTACTCAGCATGTCCTCAGAACGTAGCTGATAAAGTTATTGAAGAAGCGAAAGCACGTAAAGCAGCTAAGTAATTAGCCTTTGCGAGCGTTAGTTAGCTTAAGTTAGCTAACGCTTCGAGATACACTAAAAAGCCGGTCAATAGACCGGCTTTTTTTATGCCTGTAAAACCTACATTTAATACATCTTGTAGGGCAAAAATTTTCCTGACATTACCACGCTAACCCGGTCGCCTTTTGGGTCGTTTTCACGCTGTAAGTCCATCGAAAAATCAATCGCGCTCATAATACCGTCGCCAAACTCTTCATGAATTAATTCCTTTAATGTAGTGCCATACACATTCACCAATTCATACCAGCGGTAAATAAGCGGGTCGGTAGGCACTTCTGTTGGCAACGAGCCTTTGTAGGGGACGATTTGAAGCCACGCAATCGCTTCGTCGGTAAGCGCTAGTAACGCACCCACAGCTTCAGCTTGTTGTTTCGTCATGGCCATTTGGCCTAAGCATGCCGCTGTACTCCATTCTTTCGACTGACCAACAACTTCTGCAATCTGGCTCCATTTTATGCCTTTTAAAATTTTGGCTGACTGGATCATGTCGGTGACTTGGGTTCTACATGTAATCATTGATTTTTCCTTGTAATGTTAAGTAAGTACTTAAGTAAATAAGAACAGCGTAATTAGGTTGCTAAAGATAAGGGTTAGCACAAGCGCTTTATAAACAAGTAAAGGGTGACGCTTTACTAAGGGAATATAAGCCGAGTTATGACTAGGGTTAGGGTAGCGAAGTGAGTAAACAAATTCGGAAATAGAAGAGTAGCGCTTGTCAGGGTTAATATGCAGCGCTCGTTTTAGCGCGCTGTCTACCCATGTTGGAACAGGGCGCTTGGCATCTAACGCGCTTTCGTAATTTAATTTTCTTTGCGCTGCGTAAGTGCGGCAGTGAGCGAGTTTCGTTTGATAAGGGTAGCGCCCGCATAACAGGTAGTATGTCAGCACGGCAAGGGAAAACATATCCGAACGCTCGCTACCCATGTTTCCTAAGAAATACTCGGGGGCCGCAAAAAGTGCCGTACCAGGTATAGTCGCCTCACTATACAAACTGGGCGCTTCAATCAAAGCCGCCGCACCAAAATCGATAATCGTGCAGTGCCCTTGGGGGCTAATCATAATATTTTCTAAACGAATATCACGATGCAAAATGCCTTGGCGATGCATGGCCTGCAGGCCTTTTGCAATTTGTTCAACGATATCTCTTACTTGTTCTAATGTTGGTGTTGGGTTATCGATAGCCCATTGTGCGAGGGTCTGCCCGCGAACATATTCGCAAATACTATAAAAAGCCGTGGGGGACGGTGCTAAACCTAAATCGGTAAATTGGGGGCTTTTAATGACGTGGGGAGAGTTTACACGTCGCGCCAGCCAGTTTTCTAGCACAAAAGCGCTAAGGGCCTCGGGCGTTTGCGTAAAGTCGGTCGCAGGTGTTTTTATCACTACTTGCGGGCTTAGATTTGTTTCATTCAATGCTTGGCTATGTAAGGTAGCGGGGGTGGCTAAAAATACATGGCTACGCGCCGATGTATAGAGTTGTCTAGTGATAGTGAGCCCGTCAATTTTATCGCCTGTATGTAACTGGGCGATTGCCAAAGGCGCTGTCGTAGCATAGGTAGAGCGCTTATCGCCCCCCAGCGCATCTGTTGTTGTGTCTTGCTGGAATGCAGTTTTGATAAGGATAAGGGTAAGGTTGTCGTCGCTTCCTTTGTTAAATGCGTCATGAACGACCAGAGCCGCTTTATTCTCTTGTAATTCCTCCCCTTCGTTTACAGTTCTCAATAGGGGGGATAACGCTATAAACTCGTGAACACCATCGGTACTTATCGCTATGGAGCTTGAAGCGGTAAGTTTCTTATAAGTATGGTCTATATCAATGTGAGCTTTAATGCCTATAGCATTTGAAAGGTAGGAATGAGACGGGTTTTCACGTGAGGTTTCTCGATGAGGCCGGGTAAGCGATGTCGATGTTTTATCGCCCGAAGAGAAGAGTGTTACATCACCGTCTCCTACATGGAAAACATCTAGCTGATTGCCGGTTAATATAACAACGGTTAGCGTGCATACGTACCCTTTTTCGGGCGTGTAGGCAAAGGGGCTTTTCTGCGTTCGCGTATAAAGCAGCCCGTTAATTTCTTTTATAATGGTTTCAGCGCAGGTCTTTATCGAGAATTGTTCAGGCGCTATTTTAAATAGCTTAATAAATTGGCGAGTGGCGAAATCACTCGCCATTTGGCTTACCGTACTGCTGCTAACGCCATCTGCAATAACAAAAACACTGCTCGCTTCAGGTTGGCTTGTATCTATGTGATAACTGTATGCATCCTGATTTACAGGCTTCGCACCACGCGCTGAATAAGCACTTACACTCAGCGCAAGGGGCTGGGGATACGTAGACGTGTGTAATGTTACTGGCTCATTCATCGTTGACAGTCAGTCTTTTTAAATCAGTTTTTTCAAATCAGCCTGTTCAGTCACTGGAACACGCGCAGTACCACCATGTATCGAAACGTGAGCATATACATGGTGGGTAGCGCGCTTGAGAAACATTAAGCGTTTCTATATCGGTAGTGTTTCTGACGCCGCCGCTTTGTTTACAGGAATGGTGCGCTTAGGTAGCGTTTTTACGTGAGTGGTGTAAAGCGTAAGACCAGTAAATGCCAAGCCACCTACCAAGTTACCCAGTGCCGTTGGAATTTCATTCCAGATGAAATAATCCATAACCGAAAAGTCGCCACCCATGATAAGACCAAATGGGAAAAGGAACATATTTACCACTGAGTGTTCAAAACCCATGAAGAAGAACAGCATGATAGGCATCCACATGGCGAGCACTTTACCGCTAACATGAGTAGATATCATCGCGCCAACCACACCTAGCGAAACCATCCAGTTACACAGCATGCCGCGAATGAAAATGGTAAACCACCCAGCTGCGCCGTGCTCTGCGTAGCCCAACGTACGGGCTTCACCAATGCTGGCCACTTTAGTCGCAATCGCGCCGCCATCTACGTTGTAACCCATGGTAAAGATAAATGACATCATAAACGCAACCGTCAGTGCGCCGCCAAAGTTCCCTAAGAACACCAGGCCCCAATTACGTAGAATTTGTTTAGGGGTTACGCCGGGCCGTTGGGCAAGCCATGCGAGTGGGGTAAGTACAAAGACACCGGTTAATAGGTCGAAACCCATAAGGTAAAGCATACAAAAGCCCACCGGGAACAACACGGCACCTAAAAGAAAAATGCCAGTTTGCACCGCAATGGTAATAGCAAAAACAGCAGCCAGCGCAAGAATGGCACCTGCCATATAAGCACGAATTAGGGTATCGCGAGTAGACATATAAATCTTTGCTTCGCCTGCATCTACCATTTTGGTAGCGAATTCAGCGGGGAGTAGATAAGCCATGTTTTCACCTCATATTATCGTTGTAAATAAGTTGCCGTTCATGCGTTGTGGTATACGCGCTTTCAAGTGTTCCTAAAGATCAAAAAAAGGCGTCCGCAGCACGCTCAAAAGAAAGTGCTGGGGACGCCTTTGTCCTGTTTATCTATTTTGTGTAAATTTGCTTACATCACCGACTAGTGGGCATTGATATACCCCAAACCTATTGTTCGGCTTTATTGCTCGGTCAATAGTTTCGGTATGTCTCCATTAAGACAAAGCCAAAAGAGTGCCAATCGCTAAATATAATGAATTGAATGGCGAAATATCATTTAATTACAGTAAGATAGGTGAAGCCTGACGCAGTGAAGTCATTCATATTGTCTACAAGCTACTATTTTTAAATGCACTAAAAAGGTGGGACAATGTTTGTTTGAGGTGCAATACCTGTTTGAAGTGTCATCTTTATCCTTAATGTCAGTGACCGATGCTTTTAAACTATAAGAATAGGGCCAACTCGTTATCTGCAGCTCGTCGCGGCAAAGGGGGTAGTAGATACACAAATGCAGCGCTAAGGAACAAAAAAGTCTACGATAACAATTACTGTAACGCTTTTTTTAGCTTGCGTAAGTCATGCTTAATTTTCGCTTTGGTATCATTATTGTCAGATTGAGATGCATAGTTTTCCCGTTCAAACTGCTCACAAATCTGATTGAAAGATACTAACGCTTCGCTGTTTAATTGTGGGGATACGTCTGTGCGAAAGGCAGAAAGACTTTTATTGCCCCTCACTGTTTTCGTTTTAGATTCTATGTGTTTTATTGCTTTTAATAAGGCACGATGAGAAGGCGTTTGCGCTTGTGTTTGTCTTCTTGGTAAGAAGTAAAGCGCAAGAATAAGCGCGGTCAAGCCTATCGCTGATAAAAACACCACGCGCATTTTCTGAGGTGAGAGTGCACCAAGTAGGTCTTCGAGCATGCTGGTTTGCGCTGCATTATCAAACCCTAATACCCATTTACTCCATGAGTAGTCGAGCTGTTGAAACCAATTTTGAAGCGTTGTAAAGAACTTAGCGTTGCCGAATCTTTCTAAAACACTGGATTGACGAGACTCCCCAAGTTCTTCTAGGGCCTCTTCTAAGCCAAGGGTTAAACGCGATGGCGCTACCGCGCTCGTGGGGTCATAGCGAACCCAATCGTTGTCTATCAAAACTTCAACCCAGGCATGGGCGTCGTATTGTCTTATTTGCAGAACACGGTCGCTAAGTGTACTGCCACCTTGGTAGCCAGTTACCATTCTTGCTGGCACATTTGCAGCACGTAATGCGTAGACCATAGCGCCCGCATAGTGAGCACAGAAGCCAGCGCGCGCTTCAAATAAAAAGCGGTCGATAGGATCCGTTGGCATCGCATTCGGTGACAGGGTATACCTAAAGCCGCCTTGTTGAAATTCACGCATTATGGCGTTGGCGATGTCTCGAGGTGAAGTGTATTGAGCTGCTAGCCTCTTTCCCCACGCCCGGGTTTTCTCGTTGCCGTTCTTTGACATTTGCAAATTAAGCTGGGCTTCAAAGTTACCCATGCCATTGGTTATCTTTTCATTGGGAAAGTACCGTAAATAAAACGCTTTTTTACTCGCGATTGGCGTATTTGCGCGAAGGGTGAAGTCGAATCGACTGTTAACATTAATACTGTTTGCGCGGTTGTCCGGCGCCGATGGCGAAAGCGCAAACAGCCAGGTTTGCGAGGTGGGCTCAACAATAAGCTCGTATGCAGTGGCGTAAGATGTATCTTTACTGGCCATTGTGGAAAGAGGAGTAGGTCTACCCATATAAGCTAACTGCTGTTCAGCTTGCTTTCGTTTAGCGCTAATTGACCACGTCTTGCCATCGAAATGCTCAAGGGTCATGGCGCGCCAATAGCGTGATGTGGCATCAGGGACTTGTACCGCGCTCTCAAAGGTGGCGCTAAACGCAAGTGACGAAGAGGTAGCTAACGATGCAATATCACCTGGAGTCACCGTGTCTGAGAGCCCCGTTTGTGTAGATTTAGACGTCGGCATTTGCCACAGCGGCGGCAATTGGGGCAGCAGTAAAAATAGCAGCAATGCTATGGGAGAGGCTTGCAAAATAAGCACGCCAACAAATGTAATGCTTTTTTTTGTGGGAGCGCCCGCGCCATGGTAAATAGCGGTAGAAAAAAGCAATAGGACCAAAATGCCCGTGTAACCAAACCATGCAAATACGCTAAGCGACGAAATAAAGCCGCAACCTATTAAAAATAAACAGGCACAAATGAGAAGGTGGAAATCACGCTTTTTTTCAACCAGCATTACCTTTAGTGCGCATGCCAAAGTAAGAAGGTTGATCATGCTATCTAATAGCCCGATTGAAAAACCAAACCAAGTTAAAGCGAAGACCGCCAGCACCGCAAGTAGGTTAACCGTACGCGTGGTCGGTAGGCTGTGTAGCGCGCTAAGGCCCGCTATTCTTGCTACAATTGCGCAGCCTCCAAGCATAAGGACCCACGTCATTAGCGGTGCAGTAAGCGAAAAGAGCAGGCAGGAAAAGGCAAAACACAGAAGTAATATTGCCACCGCGCGAGGTTGATGCAGCGCAGTGCCAAAAACGTTGAACGGGTAAGTACGGTTAAGTGTCTCTCGTATCATTTCACCGCCCTTATCCGATTTGAATCTTGTTGTGAGGAAGATGAACCTGTGTTGTTAAAGGGAGTGCTATTTTCGAAACAGGCGAGCGCCGCTAGGCATTCATGCCTATGCTTTACGCCGTGATTAGGGGGAATATGAATACCTTTATAGGAGAGACCAAATACGCGGTTAGCCTCAGAAAATGTGATCGTGGCGTGGGTCAGCGCAGCAAGTGCGGTTTCCGTGTCGGTAGCGGATGATAGGCCAATAACATAACTATTGCTTTGTAGCGCGGTAAAAGACTTTGTAACCCAGTTACCGTTTTTAGCCACGTGTTTCCACGATACTCGGTTTAAAGGCTGACCCACTTCATAGTCGTTTAATGCATAGAAATCTTCGTTACCGTCATGGTTATCTTTCGACGCAGTAGACGCTTCATCAGTAGCGATGTTGTTAATAACGACAGGGCCTTCCTGAGACTTAGGGTAAACCGTCACCGCTTGGTCAAAATCCAGATGGGTCCAACACTTATAAAGACCAAGAGGAAAGTCACAGGCTATCGTCAGTCGGCCTAATTCATAGTGCCCTCGCGTTTTTATCTGAAAAGGGATGCGCAGCGTTTGTTTTTGTTGACTATTGGTACTACCTGATAGCTGAGCGCTAAAAGACGTGTGATGATTATGCGTTGTTGCCTCGACAGCAAGTGGGGTTGCGTCACGCTTTGAAAGGCGGGTAGTACTTAACCACTTAAACGTTAATACACCATAACAAGGTTTAGTAGTTGCCTTCGTATGGGGCACAACCTGCACCAGCAGTTCACCGTTTTGATTGCAGTGAAAAGGCCTGGGAGGAAGCGACTTTAACGCTAAGCGTGCGAAGTTTTGATGGGTATAAAATAATGTCAGCAGCATAATGCTTAAACACAGGTAGCTAAGCAGCAGCATTAAGTTATTTTGATAGTTGGTTCCAAGTAAAAACAAACATAACGACAAGATGATAAAAGACCAGCCAAACCCACTTGGCAATATAAAGATGCTGTTTAGGTTAAGGTGATGCTCGTTCGCGGCCGGAACTCTATTATCTAGCCAACCTAACAGACGTTGGTGAAAGTAATGGGAAAGGGGCCAGCGTGCTCTACCCATGGCAAACGTTCCTGCTACTACTAAAAGTGCGAAAACACGGTGATAAGACCTTAATGCACAACCCCATCACGGTTACGCCGCAAGGGGGTCAACGCTGTCTAACAGTTTTTGACTCAGTTTCTCCCCGTCAAACGCGCTCATTTGCATACTATGGGTGGATTGATGGGCGGGCGCTGTCAATCTGTGAGCAGTAATTGCCACAAAGACCGCTTGCACATCTTCTGGTGTTACGTAGTCTCTTCCTGTGACAAACGCCCAAGCCTTTGCCCCTTGAAGGAGCGCTCGACTGGCACGTGGCGAGAGGGGGTTGGGATACTCGTTACTTTCCCTACTTTCGCTCACTAGCCGCAGAATGTAGTGGATAATGGCATCGCTGGTGTGAATACGTGTCACTGCCTGCTGCATTTGGTCTAAATCTTCCTCATTAAGTATTTGAGCAAGGGGCGCAGACACGTCTTTTTGTAAAAGCATGGCTTTTTCAGCTTCCCAAGCCGGGTAACCTAAGGAAATGCGCATGAAAAAACGGTCCAGTTGAGATTCAGGCAAGGGGTAAGTCCCTGACTGAGAGCTAGGGTTTTGGGTGGCAATGACAAAAAAAGGTGTCGGAAGCGCGTGGGTTGTGCCATCAATACTGACTTGCCGCTCTTCCATTGCTTCTAGCAGCGCGCTTTGCGTTTTAGGGCTTGCACGGTTAAGTTCGTCGGCAAGTACCACTTGGCTAAAAATGGGGCCGTGCCTGAAGCTAAATCTTTTGGTTTCGTCCTGCTCATGACTGTGGAAAATATTAACGCCCAACATATCTGATGGGAGTAAATCAGAGGTAAACTGAATACGGGAGTATTGAAGCCCGAATACTTGTGAAAGCGCGTGAGATAAAGTGGTTTTACCCATGCCCGGTAAGTCTTCAATTAGTAAGTGACCATTTGCCAGTAAGCAGGTAATTGCCAGTGTTAACTGGTGGTCTTTACCAATAATCTTCTGATTAAGAGCCTGCTGTACCTTTTTTAGTTCTTGGCGCATAAAACTGTCACTTTTGTTTAAACATTCTTTGTCACAATGAAATATATCTGCGTGTAAGCGATCTCTGCTTAAATTTAATAGTAGCAACGATAGCTTAAAGCTTTCTATTGTATTGCCTGTTAATTTTTATACGCAGGTATATAACGTAATAGATTCAATAAAACGCGAAAGAATTAAACACGTGTGAATAGGGAAATGGCAAAGTATTCGCGTAATCTACTTAGGAAACCCTAAAACAACTGTTATTAAGTGCTGCGTAGTTTATCTGTGTTGTCTATAATGGTGCCTCTTAAAAAGGAAGTAGTTATGAAAAGCATTGAAATAGATGACGATTTATATGCCTTCATCGCCAGCCAGACTAAGCATATTGGTGAGAGTGCATCACAAATTTTAAGACGTTTACTGTTACCAGAAGACGGCGCAATATCAGGCAGCGTTGAAGCAAGCGGTAACGAATCAAAAGGTGACGCTTCAGACCAAGCAAAAACAAGTGAAATAAAAAGCGCTGGTGGGGAAGAGAAAACGAACGAGCCCAGTGTTGAAGTCAAGGCTGCACCGAAGGCTCAGGCTCAAACTGTGAGTACTGCTAAAAAAGCGCCAGCCAAACCCGCGGCGAGAAAAACTACCGCGAAAACGACGGCGAAGAAAACACCTGTGAGAGCGGCGGCAACAAAAGCCCCAGCCAAGCCTGCTACAAAAGCGTCGTCGACCGTGGCATCGTCGGTAGAAACAGAAACCCACAACAAGCGCGACATTCTCGATGCTGTATCTAAAGATGCGTTAGCCACGTTTACTAAACGGGTCGATCAGTTTCTGTTTGTTTTAAGTGCAGCGCACAAGCTTAATGCAGAAAACTTCTCTAGCGTAGAAAGTATCAAAGGTAAAAACCGTACGTACTTTGCAACAAGTAAAGAAGCCTTGCTTGAAAATGGCAGCAGTACAAACCCTAAAGCCATTCCCGATAGCCCTTTCTGGGTAGTAACAAACAACAATACTGCCAAGAAAACGAATATGCTGGAACAAGTTTTGCGTAACTTGGGTTATCAGCCCGATGTTGTTGAGACGGTAACAGCGCGTTTTACATCAGAGGGTAAGTAACTAGGTTATTAAACCTCAACACGACTTCTAAATAAGGACTTTTTCATGGCACTACATCCGCAGGCCGGAGAGCATGCAGCAAAAGAACAGCTTATTAACGTAGCGCAGCTAGTAAGCCAATATTATAGCTTTAAGCCGGATATGAATGACCCAGGGCAAGCCGTTTCTTTTGGCACTTCAGGCCACCGAGGTACCGCGTCTAATGCCACGTTCACCGATAGCCATATCAGTGCAATTTGCCAAGCATTGGTTGAATATCGCAAGCAAGAAGGCATTAGCGGCCCGCTATTTGTTGGTAAAGATACCCACGCGCTGTCTGAGCCTGCCATGATAACCGCTATCGAAGTGCTGTGTGCCAATGGTGTCGATGTTGTCATACAACGTGCAGATAACGAAAGTATGGGGTATACGCCTACGCCCGTCATTTCTCGTACAATTATCCGTTACAACCGCGCAGGGAATGCTGATAAGGCCGATGGTATTGTCATCACCCCTTCTCATAACCCGCCGTCAGACGGTGGTTTCAAATATAACCCTCCTCACGGTGGCCCGGCTGACAGTGACGTAACTAAGCAAATACAAGAGCGTGCCAATGCATTAATTGCCGATGGTAATAAAGACGTTCAGCGAATTGATATTCGCCAGGCCACGGCCCGTAAGTTGGTTCGTGAAGAAGACTTTATGGAACCTTATATTGATGATTTAGCACGGGTCATTGATATGGAGGCCATTGCAAATGCCAATTTAAAATTAGGTACCGACCCGTTAGGGGGCGCAGGGGTAGGATACTGGTCACGTATTTCACAAAAGTATGGCCTTGATATCACAGTTGTGAACGACGCTGTCGACCCGCAGTTTGGCTTTATGCGTCGCGATAAAGACGGCAAGCTTCGTATGGACTGTTCGTCAGCCTACGCAATGGCAGGGCTTATCGAGCTAAAAGATAATTTCGATTTAGCGTGGGGTAACGACCCTGACTTTGACCGTCACGGAATCGTATGTAAAAGCGCAGGGCTAATGAACCCTAATCACTATCTAGCGGTGGCGATTAATTATCTCTATACCCATCGCCCAGACTGGCCGAGCGACCTTAATATTGGCAAAACGTTAGTGTCGAGCAGCATGATTGACCGCGTGGCCAATAGCCTTGATAAGCCGTTAGCAGAGATGCCAGTAGGCTTTAAGTGGTTTGTAGAGGGGGTGTCGAACAGCACAATAGGGTTTGCTGGCGAAGAAAGTGCCGGCGGTATTTTCTTAGAGCGCAACGGCAGTACGTGGGCGACAGACAAAGACGGCTTTATTCTTTGTTTACTTGCGGCAGAAATATTGGCGGTAACGGGCAAAGACCCTGGCGAACATTATAAAGCGCTAACCGAAAAGTTTGCTGCACCGGTGTACAGTCGAGTTGATGTAGCGGCAACTCTTGAGCAAAAACAAAAACTTTCGGCCATGGACGCATCTGTAGTAACAAGCGATACGCTAGCAGGCGAGCCTATTACTAGTGTGCAAACGCATGCGCCAGGCAATAACGCAGCTATAGGCGGCGTTAAAGTATCTACCGAAAATGGGTGGTTTGCCGCACGACCGTCTGGCACTGAACAGATTTATAAGATCTATGCCGAAAGCTTCAATGGTGAAAGTCACTTACAAGAACTTATTGCCGAAGCTGAAGCGTTAGTCGGTAAAATCATCAAATAAGCTCAAAAATAAATCGCTTTTCGCGGATTATTGTAATAATAATGTTAAAAATCGCATGGGTGCATACGAATTCATGCGATTTTTTGTAATTTTAACAAAATAATTACAACACAATCGTTTTAGTACTGCTATATTGCTGTCATATTCTTAAGATATTCTGTAATTAAATTACGTTTTTGGTGTGAAAGCACCGCTTACATTAAGAGTGAGACGCAAAATGAACGCAAAAGCGACCAAAACGCAACCCTCTCCAGCTATCGATAAGGCAGCTTTTAAGTCTGCGGTTATCAAACACTTACACTGCACGCTAGGTACTGACGAAAACAAGGCGAATAATCACGCTTGGTGGAAAGCAACGTGTGCGGCAATTCAAGAGCAAGTACTCGAAGGACTGCGCAAAACTCAAAAAAGTCACTATCTCAATGACACCCGTGCTGTCCACTACTTTTCTGCTGAATTCTTGATGGGACGTTTGTTATCAAACAACCTGCAAAATTTTGGCTTATTTGATGTAGCAAGTGGAGCTCTGAAAGAGCTGGGCGTAGAAATCTCAGATATCCTTGAAGAAGAGCCAGATATGGCTCTGGGTAACGGCGGTTTGGGCCGACTTGCAGCATGCTTCATAGACTCACTCGCCACCATGGAATTACCTGCCATTGGTTATGGTATCCACTATGAAAATGGTCTATTCCGTCAAGAAATTAAAAGCGGTGCGCAAATTGAGCGTCCCGACAGCTGGCGCGACTATGGTAACCCGTGGGAAATTTGCCGCCCAGAATCTATTCAAGAAGTATCGCTCTATGGTTACGTTGAAACCAAATACGGTGAAAACGGCCGCGTTCTTAAAGAATGGCACCCAGGTTCAATTGTAAAAGGTGTGCCTTGGGATATTCCTGTTGTAGGTTATGAAGGTAAAACCGTAAACGTGCTTCGTTTATGGCAGTCAGAATCTTCTGGTTACTTCAACTGGGACGTGTTCAACGCAGGTGGTTATGTTGATGCACAGCGCGAGAACGTGCAGGCAGAAACTATTTCTAAAGTACTTTATCCGAATGATGAAACTGAAGCGGGTAAAGAACTACGCCTAATTCAGCAGTATTTCTTCTGCTCGTGCTCACTGAAGGATATTATTCGCCGTTATAAGCGAGCCCACGGTGATGACTGGAGCCGCTTTGCAGATCAGGTCGTGATTCAGCTTAACGACACGCACCCCGCCATTTCAGTACCAGAGCTAATGCGTATTCTTGTTGACCGCGCAGAGCTTGGTTGGGATGAAGCATGGGGTATCTGTACAAAGGTATTTGCGTACACAAACCATACCCTATTGCCAGAGGCACTTGAGAAGTGGCCGGCACGTATGATTGAGAAGATCCTTCCACGTCACCTTGAGATCATTTACGAAATCAACCACCGCTTCATGGCCGAGGTTGATAAGAAATGGCCGGGCGACAATGCAATGAAAGCGAAACTTTCAATTATCGAAGAAGGTAACGAGAAGATGGTACGTATGGGTCATCTATCTGTTATCGGCTCATTTGCAGTGAACGGTGTCGCAGAGATGCACTCACGCTTGGTTAAATCGTCGCTATTCCCTGAGTTCGACGAATTGTACCCAGGTAAGCTAACTAACGTGACAAACGGTATTACGCCTCGTCGTTGGTTGAAGGCCTGTAACCCTGCGCTTTCTAAGTTGATTGATAAGAAAATTGGCGATGATTGGCCGCGAGATTTAGATAAACTTCAGGGTTTAACGAAGTTTGCTACGAATAAAACGTTCCAAAAACAGTTCATGAAAGTGAAGCTGGAGAACAAGGAACTGTTGGCTGATGAAATTCGCAAGTCGCTAGACTTAGAAGTAGACGTAAATGCCATTTTTGATGTGCAAATTAAGCGACTTCACGAGTACAAGCGTCAACATTTAGCGTTACTACACATTATGGCGTTGTACCGTCGTATTCTGGAAAACCCAGATTACGATATGCACCCTCGCGTGTTCGTATTTGGCGCGAAAGCCGCACCGGGTTATAAGCTTGCTAAAGACATTATCTACGCAATTAACAAAGTGGCTGACAAGGTTAATAACGACCCTCGCGTAAACAACAAGATTAAAATTGCGTTCTTGCCGAACTACCGTGTATCGCTAGCTGAGAAGATGATTCCAGCGGCTGATGTGTCTGAACAAATCAGTACAGCAGGTAAAGAAGCATCGGGTACAGGTAACATGAAGTTAGCGCTTAACGGTGCAGTGACTATCGGTACACTAGATGGAGCTAACGTTGAAATTGCTGAAGAAGTAGGCGACGACAACATCTTTATTTTCGGTTTAACAGTAGAAGAGGTGAACGAGCTTAAAGCGACGGGTTACAACCCTCACGACTACTACTACAAAGACCCTGAAATTAAAGCGGTACTGGATTGGTTAGAAACCGATTACTTTACGCCGGGCAAACCAGGGGCGTTAGTATCTATTAAGCAAAGCTTACTTGATAATGGCGACCCGTACATGGTACTTGCAGATTTCCGCGCATACTCTGACGCACAAATTGCAGTAGATGCTGCTTACCGCGACAAAGAGCGCTGGGCGGAAATGGCGATAATTAATACGGCTAAAATGGGTAAATTTACCTCAGATCGCTCAATACGTGACTACGTAGATCGCGTTTGGAAACTTTCGTCGTGTAAGATAGAAAGCTAATCGCAGAACGAGAAAGAAATAGCCCGGCGGTGATAAACTTGTCGGGCTTTTTTATTGCTTTAAATTAAGCGAACTTGCTGTGAATATGCACTAACAACAGGTTTTTTGCCCATTCTTACCATTAGTTAATCAAATATAAAAAAATGTTGTTTCATGGTATAAGCGGGTATGCAAATTAATACGTAACTGTCGTTGCGCCATCCGTAACGCCATGGTTTTATATAAGCAGTTGTTTTTAGTACCTCGAAGCGTAAAGCTCAAGGAAAACATCATGAGCCAACATACATCACTGGCAACCATTCCAAATCGATATGCGTTTATTGACAGCATTTCAAAACAGGCGTCTCGTAGCGGCGCTATTTCTTTGATGCTGGTGGATGTGGTGCGCTTTTCTGATGTAACAACCAGTCTGGGCATACATGTTGGCGATCGCTTCTTACTGGAAATTGCCAACCGTATACAGCTTCTATTTGGACAATCAGTTTACATTGGTCGCATTAGCGGGGATGTGTTTGGTATTGTTTTCCCCAATGAGAGTAACGAAGGCGTAATGCGTAAAATGTTCGAACGTCTAGTCGAACATTTTAAAACCCCTATGCACTACGAAGGTACAGCCTTCATCGCAGACTTTAATGTGGGTGTGGTATGCAGTGATAAACGGGAGTTTGAAATAACCCGCTTTGTGTCTCGAGCAGAAACCGCGTTAAAACAAGCCAAAGAAAATAAGTACGAAAACTACTTCGCACTGACCAAAACAGATAAGGCAGATACGGGTAGAAGCTTAGCACTGAAAGCCGACTTAAAGCGCGCCTTAGCCCAAAATGAACTTGAACTTTATTATCAACCTAAAGTGAATTTAGCTACGCTTGAGGTGATAGGGGCAGAGTGCTTACTGAGATGGAACCACCCCCTTGATGGTGTACTATTTCCCGGCCCGCTTATCGAAGCGGCAGAGTCGTATAACATGATGAACGAGCTGGGCTACTGGACTCTTGAACAGGCTTTCAGAGCGCTAGTAGAGCTTAACGCTTTGAAAATGCCTATTGTCTTATCCGTTAACATCTCGCCTACCCAGCTTTACGACAATCAGTTAGTGCCCACGCTTACCATGCTAAGCGAAACTTACGCCATGCCCTTAACGCTCATAGAGTTAGAGTTGACCGAAGACGTGGCGTTATCAAATTCACTTATGGTGAAAAAGCAGCTAGACGAGTTACGTAGCTTTGGCGTGTCGGTCTCCGTCGATGACTTTGGAAAAGGCTATTCTAATCTTGCCTACATTCGCGATTTAGATTTAGATGCTCTTAAAGTAGATAAGTCGTTTGTCATGGAGTTAGAAGCTCACCCTGTTAACCGCGCTATTATCGAAGCCGCAAAAGTGATAGGTCATGCTAAAGGCTGTAGCGTGGTTGCCGAAGGTATTGAAACCATAGAGCAACTTCATATATTAAGAGAGGTTGGTGTTGCTCAGGGGCAGGGCTACCTGTTCTCTCGCGCTATTCCTTTTAAAAGCTTTGTTGCCCTTGCTCAGCAAGAAATTATTGTGGGTAACTCTCCTGCGCGAGGAAAAGCCTAGTCTCTTCTCTGCCCCCGTTGAGTTACCTGCTCGCTCCGCGCGTTTTCTAGCCCTTTCTCTACTATTTATCTGCGAAAAAGATACTGCAGCGCCTTAATTAATCACGTTAAAGCGTTGTATATTGCTTACAGGCGGTTGTAATAAATCCCTGAGAACGCGTGATTTTAGCCCTGTGCCTCGTTAAACTGTGTTTATTCTAGATTAGACTGGTTATATGCAGAACTTCATGCAAGAACTTATCGAAAGTGGCGAATTTTTAACACTATCTCGCCGGGAACCCGCACTATTTGAACAACCTCTACAATTTGACCTGTCAAACGGCATAGGTGTGCAAATTTCAGGGCCTGGAATTATCAGTTTCTCTGCGCAAACGAACAGTGAGCACACCAAGCGTATCGTTTTATCGTGTGGCGTTCACGGTAACGAAACGGCGCCTATTGAAATATGTGATGACCTAGTAAAACGTATTTTAACTGGCACACTAGTACTGTCTCACGACGTGCTTTTTTTATTCGGTAATCTACCCGCCATGGATATTGCGGAGCGATTTGTTGAAGAAAATATGAATCGCTTGTTCAGCGGGGCTCACTCAAAAGGTGAAGGCTTAGTTAACCAAGAACGTGTTCGTGCTAAGCAGTTAGAAGAGGCCGTTGCGTCTTTTTTTGAAGCGGCTGACGGAGAGCGTTACCACTACGACTTACATACCGCTATCCGTGCATCAAAGAATGAAAAGTTTGCGGTATACCCGTATTTACACGACAGAGTTCACAGCGAAGGTCAGCTTGCGTTTTTGTCGGCTTGTGGGGTAAAAACAATTTTGCTTTCTGAAAGTCCAACCACCACTTTTAGCTATTTCTCGTCGCACCTGTTCAATGCTCATGCGTTCACCGTCGAGTTAGGAAAAGTTCGTCCGTTTGGACAAAACGATATGCGCCGCTTTGAAGATGCCAAACAGGCCATTACGCAACTGATCACGCAAGAAAACTATGCCCCTTCGGTAGACATTCGCGAACTTGATATTTACCGGGTTAATCAGGTCATTAACCGCAATGAAGAAGCCTTTAAACTGCACTTTGACGACGATACACCTAACTTTACTGATTATCCAAAAGGCACGGTATTGGCATCAGAGCCAGGTACAGACTACGTAGCCGAGCAAGACGGTGAAGCGATTGTATTCCCCAATGCAAAGGTTGCTATTGGGCAGCGCGCACTACTCACGGTAGTGCCTACTACTCTGGAAAAGCTAGATGTTTAGTCTTGATAGCCGTTTACACAATGATACATTTTTTGTCTGCGATCTTTCTCTATGTCGTGTACTGTTAATGAACGACAGACAATTTCCGTGGTTAATATTAGTACCAATGAAAAATGATATTGCGGAAATTATCGACTTAACTGAAAAAGAGCAAATTACCTTACTTAAAGAGTCTGCGCTTGCATCGAAAGCAATGATGAATTTGTTCTCACCGCTTAAGCTAAACGTGGCCGCATTGGGCAATGTGGTGCGTCAGTTACATGTTCACCACGTTGCTAGGTTTGATACCGATTGCGCGTGGCCTAAGCCGGTATGGGGTAACCAGCCGACGGTGGCTTACGAGACAAGTGACGCCCAAGCTCGCGTAGCGTCTATTAGAGAATGGTTTGAACAAAACGCGTAAAGCGTATTGTAATGGCTTGAATTTGTGAAAAAACGGGTTTTATTAAAAGGAGTTACCTATGATTGTTTCAACAACCCCCACGCTAGAAGGGCATAAAATCGATGCATACTACGGCATTGTTGTCGGTGAAGCGGTAATGGGCGCAAACGTATTTAAAGACTTATTTGCCTCTATTCGGGATATTGTGGGTGGTCGCTCTGGCTCTTACGAAGAAGAACTAACCACAGCGCGTAAGCTTGCTTTTACTGAGTTAGAACATGAAGCAAGAAGCATGGGAGCAAACGCTGTTGTAGGTATCGATTTAGATTATCAAGTCATTGGTGATAAAGGCAGTATGCTGATGGTAAGTATTAGCGGCACAGCGGTCAAAACAAGCCCGCTGTAGTTTTAACCGCGACCATACGAGACAAGATAAAAAGCGCGTACCTAGAAACGTGCGCTTGCGCTGACTAGCTCTAAAATAACAAGGTGGCCGATAGGCCACCTTTTTTATGCCCGCTAAATAACGCACGGTTAGCTTTGCTTCACCTCACTTTCAGTAAGGTCAGACGCTTCAATAGCAATGTTATCGATAATGACTGCGCACGCTGCGTCGCCAGTGATATTAAGCGCAGTACGAATCATGTCGAAAATACGGTCGAGAGCGAATAAAAGTGGTAAGCCTTCAATAGGAATGCCGGCGGCTAGGAGTACCGCAACCACAAGAAAAGACGGGCCGGGTACGCCAGCTTGTCCCACGGCGCCTAAGGTTGAAGTAAGGATAATGGCAACGTAAGCCCCCATGGATAAGTCGATATTAAAAAGCTGAGCGAAAAACACGGCAACTAAGCCATAGTAAATAGCATTACCGCTCATGTTTATCGTGGCCCCTAAAGGTAATACAAACGACGCAGTTGCATTTCTTACGCCCAGTTCGTTTTCTACCGTATTCATAGTGACGGGCAGGGTGGCCATAGATGACGCGGTAGAAAGCGCCACCGCTTGAGGCTTTTTCATTGCCACTAAGAACGACTTGGCAGAGGTTTTGGTAAATAGCTGTACTAACAGTGGGTAAACCACAAAACCAAAAACGAGAATAGCGGCGATAAAGACTAAGAAAAGTTTGAAGACAACCATAAGTGCGCTAAAGCCAAAGGTGCCGACCGCTTCGGCCATTAGACCAAATACACCGATAGGGGCGATTTTCATAACGCAGTTAATCATCCATACCATCGCATCTACAATGGTATTTACGCCCTGAAGAATAGGCTCGCGGTTCTTTTTAGGCTGCTTAGAAAGGGCAAGGCCAAAGAACAGGCAAAACACTAGAATTTGAAGAATATTCGCATTGGTTAGAGAAGCAAAGACGTTAGTAGGTATCATGCCCGTCACCGTCGCCCAAAACGATGGCAGCTCGCCTTTCGACGCGTACTCGCCAGAAAACATTCCCTCTACTGATGAAACATCGATACCCACACCAGGCTTGAAAATTTCACCCATAATCAGCGCAAGCGCCACGGCTAGCGCGGATGTCAACGCGAAATAGGCAAGGGTTGAAAAGCCCACTTTACCTGCGTTGGTACTGTTACCTAAACCCGCAGCGCCCGAAATAAGCGCAACCGCAACCAGTGGGATAACCAACATCTTAATGAGGTTAATAAAAATTGCGCCTAAGGGGGCAAACATAGCGGCGCTGTGACCCATAAAAGCACCTACGGCGGTGCCGATGATCATGGCAATAACAACTTGTACGCCGATATTAGCCAGTAAAGATTTACTTTGAGACACGTCTAGAACCTCTTAGAGTGTGATTAAATAAAAAGTGATAGTGGTGTTGTTGTGAATATCGCCTTTGGCGAACAAGCCTTTCATGGTCCAGAACTCCAACCATTCACAGTACCCTGTGTGTACAAGTGAATAGTTGAGTAAGGAGGGGGGTTACTTTTTAGCCTTGTCGCTGTGGCTGTTTAGGCTATTTAGCGCATCGTCACTGATAGTGCTTGTGCCATTATTTCGCTCAGACGTTGGCGAGTTAGCCGTGGGGTTATCACCGGGTTGGGTGTCGGATAACGTATCAGCAGACGACGGGGGGTTATCGCTGTGCGACTCTTCAACATCATCAAACGGTTTCGAGGGCGTTGGAAATTTAAACTTCGCACTGTATTTCAGCAGCGTGATATTGCCAATTACCACACCTAACACTAATACAATGATTATAACTACCCAAGTTGTACTCATACAGTTTCCGTTGACGAAACGCCGTTGTTTAAAACATACCGATTATACAGTGTGGGCAGCTGCGACAAAATACACGATTTACCTTCTATGTCGCTTTGCTCGATAGCAGCGGTTAAACCTTGTAAATTTCTTGCTTTTTCAAACGTCTCGGCGGTCTCTTTAAAGCTTAAGTGCCAAGGTTCTGCTGCCACGCCACCACGGCTTACTGAAAACGGCCGATAAAAACCAAAACGCGACATATTTTCACCAAGCCAGCAGGCTAGCGCGTAACAAGGGCCGCCAGCCTCGTATTCAGTTTCTACAAGATTGAATTGACCACCCCAATGCTTAACAGATGCCCTGTCATACGCGTCAATGTCGGTACCCCAGTGATGACGACTCCCACCGGGTAAGGCAGACCATGTAAGAATAGCGTGGAGCTTTTCGTCATTACGTAAACTATCAAACGACAAGGGACTACCGTTAACATCAAGCAGTTGAGCCTTTCCTGTCCACTTGCGGTTGAAAATAGCGGTCTGCCGGTCAAAGTCGCGATAGCTGCTGACAAGCTGCAGGTCTATCCCGTCTTTGTGTGCGGCATCTTGCATAGCCAGAAAAGGGGAAATCACGTCGATGTGAAGCCTGTGGCCGTTACCTGCATCAACTAAATCTTCATTAAGCTGGCCCAGCCACGCTTTTTCTGTAACGGTAGTCATGGTCAACAGCCTACGCTAGTTGGCTAGCAAGCGCTCAAGGATACCGAAATACATATCCGCAAGCTGTTCTAAGTCGGCCATTTTTACGCACTCGTCAATTTTGTGAATAGTGGCATTTACTGGCCCTAGCTCTATGACCTGTGCACCCGTTGGGGCAATGAACCGACCGTCTGATGTACCGCCTGCGGTAGATAGCACAGTCGGCGTACCTTTAACGGCCTCTATCGCACCTTGTGTGGCGTCTAACAGCGCACCGGTGTCGGTTAAAAATGGCTGGCCGTTAAACGTCCACTTAATGTCATAATCTAATTCATGGGCATCAAGAATAGTGGTTACCCGCTCAATCAATATCTGATCGGTTACCTCTGTTGAAAAACGGAAGTTAAAGCAAACGTGCAGTTCGCCAGGGATCACGTTACCCGCGCCAGTACCCGCATGAATATTTGAGATCTGAAAGCTCGTGGGCGGGAAGAAATCGTTACCGTTATCCCAATGGGATTTGGCCAGCTCATCTAAGGCGGCCATAGCGCTATGAACGGGGTTCTTCGCCAAATGCGGGTAAGCAACGTGACCCTGCACACCTTTAACCACCAGGTCACCGGTTAACGAGCCTCGACGGCCATTTTTCACGATGTCGCCCACTTCATCGGTAGACGAGGGCTCGCCAACGATACACCAATCAATTTTTTCATTGCGTGCTTCAAGGGTATCAATAACGCGGGTTGTGCCATTAATAAAGGGGCCTTCCTCGTCACTGGTAATAAGATAAGCAATGCTACCTTTGTGCTGCGGATACTGATTAACGAATTCACGAGTGGCAACAAGCATAGCAGCAAGACTGCCTTTCATATCTGCTGCCCCACGACCATGTAAGTAACCGTTCACTTCAGTGGCAGTAAATGGCGGGGTTTTCCACGCGTCTTCTGGGCCACTTGGCACTACATCGGTGTGCCCTGCAAAACAAAACACCGGGCCCTCTTTGCCTCGGCGAGACCACAAGTTAGTGGTATCTTCAAACACCATGGTTTCATTGTCGAAGCCAAGTGCCCCTAAAAATTCACACATGGCTTCTTGGCAGCCGGCATCTTCAGGCGTAACGGAGCGGCGGTTAATTAATTGCTTTGCAATGTCAATAACAGAGTCGTTTAACAAAATATTTCCTCATACTGTGCCGGTTTGAAACCAATGTGGAAGGTATTGTTGTGAAAAAGGATAGGGCGCTTAACCATGGCTGGGTGAAGTTCAAGCAAAGCAAGGGCTTTATCTTTATTCAATGTTGCCTTTTCTTGTTCTTCTAACTGGCGAAACGTCGTTCCGCGCTTGTTTAGCATGGTTTCCCAACCTAGCTCAGCTTCTGCACGTGAAAGAAAGTTGTTATCTATGCCGTCTTTACGATAGTCGTGAAATGAAAACGGAATATCGTTCTCGGTTAACCATTTTTTCGCTTTTTTAATGGTGTCACAGTTTGGGATCCCGTAAAGGATTGTGCTCATGTGAATGCTTCCGTATTACTTGTTGTATCTAAAGGTGAGACCGCGCTTCGCGATCTACGCAATGACGCAACCCCATAGCGCTTTAATCATGCTTTAGAAGCAATGCGCCACTAGGGTTAGTTAAACTTTGTCGTACATCATACAAGCTGTTGATACGATGATAAACTGACTTGCGATGTGTTTTTAAAGGTAAAGGGTAAAAAGGGAGTCGGTAGCCGCGTCTACGAACTTCTGACGGGTAGGCACTATGCCAATGAGGGCGTTAGCATTAAGCAAAGTGAGCGCGCAAACATTGCTGACACCCTGCTGCTTAAGCCAGGCCGAATTCACAGTAAACAGTGTTTGACTGACGTTAAAAGTGTCGCCGCGCTTAAGGGCGCAATTAAACTGTGCGCCATGAAGGTGACATGTGTCACCACCGTATTTTATTCGGCATTTTAATCCCACTTTTGACTGTATATCAATAGCATAGTCCAGTGGCGAAACATTGAGTACTTTACCAACAAAAGGCGCAACTATGGTGTTGGAGGTAGAAGTTACCGCAGCACCTGGCCCCATGTAACCGTTTTTAAAAAACGGGTCGTCCGTTTGGGCAAGTGGAACGACTTGCCCGGAAAACGGGGTCAGTGTTTCAAACTGTTTCGAGAATGTATCGGGGGCATATTGTAAGTGTTTGGCGTTCACGGGGTTAGTTGTCCACATTCACCGAATAACCCGCTTTTTTCAAAGCGTTGATTGCGTCTTTCAATTTGTTGTCTTTTACTAAGAAAAAGTCAGTATCGAATGTGGACACAACGAAGATAGCAACCTTCACAGAGGCAAGTACATCACCAATTTGTGCCATAATTCCAACCATTGACAGATGTAACGGCCCCAATAGTTCAAGGGCTCGCCAACCTTCATCACTATCAAGGGAATCTACCTTGATTGAGTCAGGAACGACAATAGACAATTCATCTTCTGTTTTACCTAGGAAAAAAAGCGGGCTGTTTAGAACTGAGGCCGGGATATCGCTTTGCGGATCTAAGCTGTGAATAGTGAATAAAGATTCTCTGACTAAAAGTGTTTGTTTGGGCATGAGAAACCGAAAAAAAGAATACGTCGAAGATATTCACATTAAACCATTAACTGTGAGCAAGTGCCACGTGTTATCCACTTAATCTGTGGATAAGTTTGTTGAGTAGTTTGGGGTCTTATTCTAAGTGTTTGATAATAAGTAATAAAATAAACTGTACAAACAATGGTCAGTGGATAACATTATCAAAAATGCAAGCATTTTCCACAGGCTGTGTCTACCATTAAAATAAAAAATGTTTGGTCTTTTTGCAATTTCTTCCCTTGACAACCGTCTCTTTTATAGGGAATTGATGCCCAAAAAAATAGCAAACAACCTGCGATCGTTTTAGAAAAATAAGCTAAGTTTTATTAGTGCCTAAGCATAATTATGACGCAAGTTTTGAAGTAACAGCCACTGCAAGCTATTTTTAGAACGGGCAACGTTAACATCACTGGCGCAATAATAAACGCCTAAAAAAGCGAGTTGCGCCTATAAGTATAACGACAAGAGGATAAGACGATGTCAGATGCGTCATGGTGTGATATTACAACAGAAAATGCCGACGAGCTTGTGAGCTTCTACGAGGCTGTTATGGGCTGGAAGAAGGAAGCAATCGACATGGGCGGATACAGTGACTTCGTCATGATGAAAAGCGACGGTACGCCAGTAGGCGGCATTTGTCATAAGCGCGGAGTGAATGAAAATTACCCAAGCGGGTGGATTAACTACTTTACTGTTGAAAGCTTAGATAATGCCCTACGTGCGGCTGTTGATAAAGGGGGCAAACAGGTGGGTGAAGTCCGACACCATGGAAACGACAGCTTCTGCGTAATCATTGATCCAAGCGGAGCGGCGTGTGCACTATATGAAAAAGGGCAGGGTTGAAACCAAAGCTTAGTCATTGCATTTACTAGGGCTTTTTTGAAGTAAAGGCAGTGCATCTTTGCGATGTACTGCCTTTATTTTTATCTTAGGTTTAACGAGAAAACGGCCTTAATGCTGCTAAGCTTAGCTAGGCTAGCATTTTGCTTCTCTCGTTAATGCATCTCTCGTAAATGCATCTCTCGTAAATGCATCAGGACGACAAATTCACCATTTGCTTAAGAGCTATTTATTTAAAACTCCGCGATTTACTTGGTCGCGTTCAATAGACTCAAACAGTGCTTTGAAGTTACCTTCGCCGAAGCCATCATCTTGCTTACGTTGAATAAATTCAAAGAAAACAGGGCCGAAAACCGTTTCAGAGAAAATTTGAAGCAGCAATCGAGGCTCGCCATTTTCCGTTGTGCCGTCTAATAAAATGCCGCGCTTTTGTAATTCATCTACATTTTCGCCATGCCCTGGAAGGCGGTCTTCAAGCATTTCATAATACGTATTTGGTGGCGGTGTCATAAACTTCATGCCTTTTGCCTTAAGCTTATCTAAACACGCAATTAAATCATCACAAGCAAACGCGATGTGCTGAATGCCTTCACCGTTATACTTCATTAAAAACTCTTCAATTTGGCCACCACCGCCCACGGCTTCTTCGTTTAGCGGAATACGGATTTTGCCATCAGGTGCGGTCATTGCTTTTGAAAGCAGGCCAGTATATTCACCTTTAATATCGAAATAGCGAATTTCTCTGAAGTTAAATAGCTTTTCATAGAAGCCAGCCCAGAAATCCATGCGCCCTCGATACACATTGTGGGTAAGGTGATCCAGAGTATGGAAACCACAGCCTTCGGGGTGGCGGTCAACGCCTTCAATCCAGTTGAAGTCAATATCGTATATGGTGTTTTCACCTTGATACCTGTCGATAAGGTAAAGCATGGCACCACCAATACCTTTAATGGCAGGCAGTTTAAGTTCCATTGGCCCTGTGTAGGTGTCCATTGGCTGTGCACCACGGGCCAGCACTTCTTTGTAGGCATGCTGTGAATCTTTTACGCGAAAAGCCATCCCACATGCTGATGGGCCGTGCTCTTCTGCATAGTATGCGGCATGGCAGTTCTTTTCATAATTGCTCAATAAGTTGATATCGCCTTGACGCCACAACTCTACGTCTTTCGATTTGTGGCGAGCAACAAGGGTAAAGCCCATCGCTTCAAAGATAGGCTCTAACACGCCCTTTTCAGGCGCTGTGAATTCTAAAAACTCAAACCCATCTAACCCAATTGGGTTTTCAAATAAATCAGCCATAGCAATACATCCTCAACGTAAATCATATTTTATAATTGTTAGCTGATTGTAAGGTTGTAGTGAAAATGCAAGCAATAGAGGTAGGCGCAACACATTTTTAGGATGGAAAGAACAGCTGTAACGTTTTGTTTTCAGCGGTACGTCAAACATACGGTTAGGGGAGGCGTATTTTTCCTAACCGTATGATTTTAGTAGTCAATAATAGATTTTGCGTATTGTGCAAGGTGTTCACAAATCCGTACAGGTATCGTGGAGTACTACTTTTCACCATCGTAGTGTTTTTGTAGGCCCTTCCAGCAAGAAAGATAATCCTTCTGGCGAAGGTCGCTATGCATAGCAAACGCCGTTGGCGCAATGGGATAACGAGATTCAAACATGAACGCTAGGGTGTTTTCATAGCGCTGGGGAGTAAGTTCGGCATTCGATGCCTTATCGAACACTTCAGCTTCAGGGCCATGGGGCGTCATACAATTATGCAAGCTCATCCCGCCCGGCACAAAACCATGCTCTTTTGCATCGTACATGCCCTCTATTAGCCCCATAAACTCACTCATCACATTTCTATGATAATAGGGTGGACGGAAGGTGTTCTCGGCTACCATCCACCTCGGTGGGAAGATAACAAAGTCTACGTTAGCTGTGCCTTCAAGATCTGATGGGGAAGTCAGCACAGTAAAAATCGAGGGGTCGGGGTGATCAAAGCTTACTGTGTTTATTACGTTAAAGCGCGATAGGTTGTATTTGTAAGGTGCAGAGTTACCTACCCAAGCCACTACGTCAAACGGAGAATGATCAAGGGGGGCCTCAAATAGGTTGCCGCAAAACTTGTTTACTATGGTGTGTGACGTGTCATTATCTTCGAAATACGCAGTGGGATAGTAAAAGTCCCGCTGATTAGCGTAGCCGTTAGCACCAACAGGGCCGCGTTCTGGTAAAACAAACGGATGCCCGTAATTTTCACAAATGTAACCCCGTATGGGGCCGCCTAATGGTTCGACAGCAAAGCGTACACCGCGAGGGATCACCACTATTTCACCTACCGAGACATGAAGCTTTCCAAACTCAGTGGTAATCAGCATGTCACCTAATTGGGGGACGATAAGCATCTCACCGTCAGATGAATAGAACACACGATTTTGCATATCCATATTGGCGCTGTAACAGTGTATTCCCATACCCGTTTGTGTTTTAGCGTCGCCGTTAGTGGCGATAGTGACAAGCGAATCAATAAAGTCACACTCGCTGTCAGGCAATGGAATGGGGGCCCACCTCATCACATTGGGTGGGCAGGGGATATCCGTTTCAGGTGCCGTGCGCACAAGGCCATTATTAATTTTTTTAAAGTCGCCCATGGCAATAGAAGGGCGTAGTCGGTACGTCCAGCTTCGACGGTTGTCTGCCCGTGGTGCAGTAAAAGCGGTACTGCTAAATTGCTCAGCATAAAGCTTATAATTAACTTTCTGTGGGCTAAATTGCCCTTTAGGAAGAGCGCCGGGCAGGGCTTCAGTTTCGTGCTCATTATTAAAGCCAGTTAAATAAGATAAATTATCCATACAGGTTTCCGTTATTGGCGCTACTTTAGCTGCGCTTAGCAATAGATTTAGTTACAAATGAAACTATATGCTTTAGGCTAGAGGTAAAATAATTGTAAATCAATGGTAGGTGGTTTGTGTGTATTTGGTGCGCGGGCGCTTTTGGTAAGCTAGGTTTACGTCAACTCGCCTTTTTAAGTCATCATTGATAAACAAAAAAGAGAAAGTGAAAGAGAAAGGGTAACACTGTGCAATTAAATGACATGCTTGCCTATAAGGTGGCAATGCTGGCTAGCGACTTAAGTGACTCTCTTGCAAGGGAATATGCCACTTACCGGTTTACAATGCCCGAGTGGCGAATTGTAGCAACACTTGGCACGTGCCAAGAAGACGCACAGCAGCCTTATATGACCGCAAAAGCCATCGCCGCAGCGACCCGCCTAGACAAGGTGCAAGTTTCTCGCGCGTTAGACCGCTTAGTGAACAAGGGCGCGGTGTTAAAACGTATGTGTAAGGAAGATAAAAGGGCAAGCCTCATTGCATTATCAAGCGAAGGTGTAGCGATGTATGAGCAAATCACGCCGCGGGTGGTCGCGTGGCAAAATAGGCAATTAAAGAATATCACTGATGATGAGTATCGCGTATTTCTAAAAGTGATAGATGCACTCAGCCCTTAGTTTTCCCCGCTTACGCGTTTAATGGTGTGGTCTGAGCAGAAGACGCGTAAAGGCCAAGAAGGTTACTTTTGCCTGGTTAACTGTTAAATTTCTCCGAATTAGTCAAATTAAGGGGTTTTATGCATAAATGCTGGCCCTTTAAAATAGCAAGGAATATAAGTGGCACCGTTAGACGTATACGCAGGTAAAAAAGCCCGTGAAACTATAATGAAAAATGGGTTTAACCCAGACCTGTTCAGTTATTTTTTAGGCGCATCGGGTGGCCCTAAATGGTTTACTTTAGCAGGGCTAGATCGGGTACTTTTCCCCGAGTGGTTCGCGAATGTAAATCATCAAATACATGTCATTGGTTCCTCCGCGGGTGCTTTCCGCGCAATTTGTGCGGTGCAAAATGACCCCTTTGCCGCAATAAACCGGCTAGCATCATCGTACTCAACCACAACTTATAGCAGTAACAAACCTACCCCAAGGGAAATTACCGCGAAAGCCGAAGACCTGTTGAAGGAAATGGTGAATGACACCGGCAAACAAGAAGTCTTGTCTAATTCCCGTTTTAAGGCGCACCTTATTGTAGCCAAATGTTTAGGCGCAACCCGCTTTGAAAGTAAATTTAGGCAGCTTTCTGGCCTTGCTATGAGCGCGGCAGCCAATACAGTAAATCGAAAAAACCTTTCTCGGTTATACACCCGCTATGTTTTTTCTTCGCCAAATACGAATTTTGAAATTAACGACCCCTATCAGCTCCCAACGCAATATCACGATTTAACCCAAGGCAATATTCACAGTGCGCTATTAGCGTCTGGCTCTATTCCTATTGTTATAGAAGGCGTGCAGAACATAGAAGGGGCGCCAGCTGGCATGTATCGCGACGGTGGAATTGTTGACTACCACTTCGATTTATCCTTTGGCCCTGACAAGGGGTTAGTGTTATACCCTCACTTTTACGATAAGCCTATTCCTGGTTGGTTTGATAAAGGGCTAAAAAACAGAGTACCGCATCGCTCAAGCTACGATAATGTGGTGATGTTAGTCCCCTCGGCGTCATTTGTGGCGAACCTGCCTTACAGTAAAATACCAGACCGTAAAGACTTTGAAGTGCTTGATGCCGAAACCCGCATTAAATACTGGCAAACGGTGTTAAAAGAAACTGATAGGTTAGGGGAGTATTTTATGCGTGCGGTGAACGACGGTACACTAGTCGACGCCATTAAGCCGCTACCCTTTAACATGGTGTAAGTAAGCGTCTTTAAAAGACAAAAAGCAATCGAATTGCTGCGAAATTAGTCACTTGAACGGGCTTTTGTTAAGTTTTTCTTGCAGGCAGCGCCGGTGCTGAGTATTATACACGCCGTTGTCTGGCATTCGCCCACCTATCTGGTGCAACACAGTTTTTATGCGTCTATAGCTCAGTTGGTTAGAGCGCTACCTTGACATGGTAGAGGTCCCCTGTTCGAATCAGGGTAGACGCACCATCTATACATCCAATAAAGTCCAGCACAGAATTATAACTCAATAAATTTCAATGCTTTAAGTGGGTTTAAGTGCAGCTGAGTCCAAACATGCTCAACCAAATCCAACAGTTTTGGTAACATATGTAGTAACACGAACAATTGCTTCGGAAACTGGTGTTACTAAAATGGCTAGAAGAGTCCCCCCCTTAACAGATTCAAAAATTGCAAAAACAAAACCACTTGCCGACAAGGACACAACACTTACTGATGGCGATGGTTTGTTTCTGCGTATCAAGTCAAACGGTTCAAAGAGCTGGATTTTCAATTACTATCACCCAATAACCAAAAAAAGAAAAAACATCAGTTTTGGAAGATACCCTGAGGTATCACTTGCTAAAGCCCGAAAGTTACGGAGTGATTGCAGGGAACAATTGGCTAGTGACATTGATCCTAAAACCTATCGGGATGAAGCCAAGCATGAGCGAAAAACGGCACATGAAAATACATTTCAAGTAATCGCTGAACAATGGATTAAAAAGAAAGAAACAGAAGTGAAAGCCACAACAGCAAAGAAGTCATGGCAGTTGATGGAAAAACACGTTCTGCCATTTCTTGGCAAGATGCCGGTCGATACACTGAAGCCTAAGCATGCGATCGACGTTATTAGGCCTATATCAGCGCGTGGTAATCACGAAACGGTAAAGCGCTTATGTCGACATATCAACGAAGTAATGCGAGTTGCCTTAGCATCTGGGCTAATCGATACAAATTACTTTGTTGATATCACTAAACTCTTCCCGGCACCCAAGAAAAAGCACATGCCTACGATTACCCCAGACCGTTTGCCTGAGTTGATGCAGAGGTTATCAAATGCTCATATTTCAACAAACACACGCTATTTAATTGAGTGGCAATTACACACAATAACAAGGCCTATCGAGGCAGCTAGCGCGAAATGGTCTGACATTAATCTTCAAGACAAAATTTGGGTTATCCCTGCTGAACAAATGAAGATGGGGCGCGATCATGTGATCCCGCTATCCCAACCAGTTTTAAAACTACTAAGTCGCTTAAAAGAAATGAACGGGCACAGACCTTACGTATTTCCTGGTCATAGAGAACCGCTAGGACACCTGAATAGCTCAACAGCAAATGTGGCCCTTAAAAGAATGGGGTTTCATGGAGAACTGGTTGCACACGGCTTGAGAGCACTCGCGAGCACAGCACTAAACGAGCATGGTTTTGATCCCGACTTGATTGAAACAGCGCTGGCGCATATTGATAGGAACGCGACTCGCCGCGCTTATAACAGAGCCGAGTACGTGGAGCAAAGAAGAGATATGATGGAGTGGTGGTCTAATCAAATTATTGATGCTGCAAACTTGAACGCTAGTCTTGCTCAATAGAAATAAATGGAATTGGCTGATGATAACAAGTTGTATTGTGTCATCAGCCATGAATTAGTATTGAATTAGCTTGATGGTAAACTGTCATCCCATTGCAATAGGTCTGTCAAAAAGCCTCCCTGTTGGAATTCAGGTGTACCAACTAATGTTGCTCTGTCTAGTCCATTGTTGATCGTTTCACATGCTGTCTCTGGGAGCAGAACACATGCATGACAAGCAGCAAGGTTTACTTGTTTGCTTCCAGTTCCCCCAAGATTTTCAGAACATACTGGATCTGCAGAGCACCATGACGCTCGGCTAACTGCACGTTTTACCAAGTTTTCAAACATTTCCGGTCTCCCAAGTCTAACCAGCCCGCCCAAACTGCCTTCTGAGTCACCTGATGCTGTGTAAATAAGTATTCCAGCCATTGGGGCAGCAGCATCATTTGAAACAAACAATCGTTCTTTTAGGGCAGCCGAAGAGTACCCACATTCGAATACAAGCTGATTAATCAAAATATGAGAAAGTGTATGAACTAACTGATACTTTGCAGCCCAACGCCAATTAACATTATTATCAGGCGGTAAAAGAAGCGGTTCATTAATCATACGGCTTACAAAATCGGGGGTATAACGACGTTGAAGCCAATCTGCATTCTTGTCGAGCCAGGCAGCAATAGCAGATTCTGATAATTCAAGATAAATCCCTTCACCATAGTTTTTTACTGCAGGGAGCCAGCTTGCCTCCGTGCCAGGCGGTCGAGCAAATAATTGATTTAGCGCTTTATCGGGCATTCCAAGTAGAGGATCTGGGTCCTTTACTAATCTGTCAAACCCATAGAAAACCCTGGTTTCTCGTAGTCTTTCCACAAGGTTGACTCGTTCGAAAATTGATTGTAAGCAATCGGGAACAATTGATGAGAGTATTCTTAATTCTGGACTCTTCCCCTGAGGAATTTCGTTTCTTAAAATGTTGAACTCCTGCCTTCTAAAAGAGAGCAGGGCAGTATCAGCTATATCAGGAATAGCAGCTGTGCCTGTATCTGGCTCCCCATTACCATATTTCTTATAGGCATCATGTATGGTTTCATCATCTGGCAACGTAGCGCCATCATCCCAATGTTTTTCTATTTCTTTTTTAAGAATATTGATTCCACCCTCCTTATATCCAAGACTAAACATCACTTTCGCTTGATTTACCTCTGAGTCAGATTGGCTGAAGATACTCTGTATTTTTAAATGCTCCTCATTACAATTAAGTTCTGGTAGAAAAATTGAGGAAGCTGTATTTGCGAAGTAAATGTTGGACTGATTAATCAGAACTCCTGATAAGTGTGACTTGCAACCAGGTTCGTCAGCTCTTTCTCCAAGCCATGGACGTTGACCTGAGCACAATATGCCTTTATCGCTCAAACCTGAACTAGTAATGGCTCCTTCTTCACGACGAATCAAAGTTGCACCAGCCAACGAGCGAGATCTCTTGCATTGTGTACATTTGACATTTATCGAGCTCAGGTCTGCACCTCCGGAGTCATTTAGCATAAGTCCATTGTTGTCATTGCAAGTGCAGTCAATCCACTCTTTCCAAGGAAAATCAGACATATGCCCAGACTCACAAACAGCAATAAATCTTACTGGCCTCCATGAGCCTGTTTCAGGTTTATCTAGTTTCTGAGTTTCTAAATTAAAGCGCTTCAATCGGCCTGAGTTATTGTTGACGTACCATCTCGGGAAACGATGCCCTTGAACCATTAATTTTGACATTTCAGGGTTGTTACTGTCGTAGTAAAATTCCGGAGGACGACGGAAACAAGTGATTTTGAGTAATTCACTCAGTCTGGGCTCAAAAATATCGCTTTTCTCTTTTGCTTCATCGCTTACCTGGGGACATCCGTTAACATCTCTCGTAAACCAATAATCTAGACCACAAACAACTGTAGGTACGCCATTTTTGTCTGTATAAATACTGCCTGGTCCAAACGGAGCTATGAGCTGACCTAGTCTGACTTCACTGCCCATTCTTAAAACCCTCCATGTTTTCATCGATATAGTAATACGGAGTTATTTGTAGGTTTGCGCTACCATCTACACTTCTCATACTGGAAGGAATAACTTCCCCTTTAAGTTTCTGAGCCCGCGTTGCAACTTGGCCGGGCCAAAGCATTAGATATTCATCATCCATTTTCTGTGGATATTTTTGCCACTTGGTTGGATTGCTATGCCATTTTCGCAGTAATCTGTCATATACTTTGTCGATTGCTTTTATTGATCGCTGAATGTCAGTGTTATCAGTTAAGATATTTTGACACCTTTCCACGAGAAGGTTTTTCGCTTGTAGTAGGTATTTTGAGTAGTTGCTTACCTGTCCATCTGGTGATTCAGCGCCATAACACTGTCTAGCCCACAGTAACATTACACCAATTGCCGCACGCTCAATGGCTTCAATGGAAAATGGTGTTGCAGAGGTTGGCTCAACTTGTTCATAAAGGCGTCGATGATAGCTATGAAACTGCTCAAAATGAGAACGGTCTCTGCTTTTAGATGGATTGTACATCGCGAGTATCAATCCAGGACGTTCCCACCATTTTCGACCTACGCGGCCAGTCACCTGAATATATTGTGCTGTAGATTTTGGTTGGCCAACTACAGCCATGAGTGACAATCGATCAATATCGACACCAACTTCGATAATATTTGAAGATAAACAGGCATCAAGGGAACTCTTTTTATCCCACTCTATAGCAAGTCGATCCATCATAAGTACAAGCTCAGCTTGCGATTTTCTGCTTGTTAATTCTTCAACTTTATCTGGATTGAGATATCGACCATTTTCCCCAATATAACGATAGAAATAATTTTTTAGCCTAGCAGCGATATCAGAGCTAAATAGGGTCCTTGCACCTCCGAGCTCACGAATACTGTTGTAAAAAGCCAGAAGTGTCCACCAGGGATCTTTTTTACTATCATCAAAAAACCAGCTCCTAAATAGAACTGCTGTAAACAGCCTTACTTGTGTTGTTAGGAATGAGCCATAGCCATGAGCGTGCACACCAAGGTAAAGGCGTCCAGAGCTTAGTTTTTCACTATCCTTTTCAGTAGCATAGCGACCGAAAAATGAATCCTTCATCAACAATCCTGGACTGGGAAATAATTGCATCTTATCTCTTGCAAATATCGATTTTACTTGGTGTTGGGCCCCTCTGATGGTAGCCGTAGACGCTATTATCTTTGGCTTGAGTTTTTTTCCATCTGCCGACACTGCCGTGCATAACTGTTCAAATATGCTTTCATAAGCACCGTACATGGTTCCAAGCGGACCTGATATGAGATGAAATTCATCCTGAATGATTAGTCCTGGCGGCATTTTAACTTGCTCAGAAGGTCCACCTTTAATTAGTTCCCTCCCAAATAGTGCTCCTGCTTCCGGTTTATATGCGAGCATTGCAAATTTGTCGACTGTGCCAATAAACATAGATGGTTGTATTCGATAAATACGTTCATCTATAACTTCGATTGGAAGAGTCGCAGTATCTTCTTGATTGAAGTGGCAGTCTCCGTCCGAACAAGTTAATACAGGCTCCTTTCTATTCTCATAACTAAAGCCACTCGCAGAAATCTGTTGCCATTCTTTTTCTTTAATGCCATCTGGCTTCCTGTCCAAAACGCCAATTTCACATTTACACCAAGGGCATTCTGTCAACACAAGTGGATTACCCGCTAATTCTCCTCGCTTATACTGTTTTAATTTGGCATTTGCTTTTTCACATGAGTTTGGGGAGCCTTCTCCACCTATCCAAAGTCCAAGTGAAAATCGAGTTCTACCTAGCTTGGTTTCATACTGATTTGATCTGATAAACTCCATCGCACAAATTAGGCTAGCAGCTCTTTGGAACTGCTGGGTAGTTAGCATGCGCAGCGTATAGCGCATAAAAACATTTGTGCCATCTCTTGCTAGTTGTCCATTATCTTTAGGCATCATCAATCGTTGATGAAACATATAAAAAGCAGCTACACTCAAATAAGCTTCAGTCTTGCCACCACCTGTCGGGAACCAAATAAGATCAACTAGATCCCGGTTGTCGGTGTCCGTTTCTTTTGTTACTCCTTCTAGGCTCATCAATAAAAATGCAATCTGGAAAGCACGCCAGTTACCTACATTCTTGAAGCTACCTTCTCTTAATACCTCTTCTGGATTGAGAAAACCTTCTTCAGCGCTTTCAGGTTCAACGAAACTTCCTGTCCATCGCAAGCTACGCTTTTTGAGGTTTTTACTAGCTATTTGTTGGAGAAGCATCGATTTGTTTGCAAGCTTGAAAGCCAACAATGCGTCTTCATCAGTCTTTAATATATCTATGCCTTTCTTAATTCTCACTTCGCACTGTCGGCAGCTATCAATGTGTGAATTTGCTATATTCGTGTAACGAGGGTCGACTTTTTCAATTTCAGCTCGTTTTTCGACAATCCACTCAGCGTAAAATGAGTGTAGGTCTTCAAGAGATTTCCAACCTTTATTCGTTGGATCGTAGGATGGCAACTGAGCGAGTTCTAACATGGACAAACTGATATCGTTGTTTTCCTTATCTTTGATATCTGGAGTCATGCTGGGTAGCTCTGTCGCAGGCAGTACATCTGCGTATATACTTTTTGGCGTTTCCCCTAGCTTTGCGTCCCATCCAGCAGCACAACCATGGCCTATAGCCCACGTTGCTGTATCTCGATATAGGAGCGCCAAAGTTTGTTCATCAGAATCAAATTGCTCAAATGGGCGTGTGCCCTCAGGATATTTCTCAAAACTATTTTCATGGACTGAAACTTCAAAGAAACTCTGAAATAAGGTGTTTGCAATTAGTTTTTCATTGCTATCTAGATTCGCCGCTTCAACAAAGTTTCTAAGAACAACTGTAATGAGCCATTGTTTATTAATCTTGCGTGGAAAAATTTCAGCTCTAATCTTTAGTGTAGAGGGCGGAAGCACTGGTATCTCTATAGTATGCTTCTTTCCATGATTTAACGAGGAAACATCTATTTCGACACATGTTTCTTTAGATGTCACTGGTATTCTGCGCCACGCAGGGTAGGAGGTTAGTTTGCCATTTTCAGATATATTTTTGACGCACTTTTGGTATCCACCATTGACTTGAAAAGGCTCATCATTATCTCCTTGCCAGAAAAAGTGTTTAGTATCTGGAAAAGAGATAATAATTTTACCATTGCTGTTCTTTAAACAAAATGATACTCCCATTGTAGACGGTTTATATGCGTCCCTACTGGTTACTTCAAAATCCTCTTCAGGCGAGTGACCGGCGACTTCATTGTCTGGTTCGTTATTTATGTTTGGTTCAAACCCCTTCTGTATCTCTTCATTCACGACATTACTGATTACTTCTGATGGAGTTTCGTTATTGGACTCAGCCGGTGATTCACTCCGCGTTTCACTGTCATTTCGTAATCCTCCGGCATATAGCAGACCTGCACCATATTTGTTGAGCGGGGTTTCACCTTTGAAGTGTATTATTTCTTGCCATAGTGCTTGGTTTGTCTGTCTCCAGAATACCGGGGTTCCTGGGCCGGATAATGAAACTGGGTACTGAAACGCCATATTCTGATCAAATTCTACTTTATCCTCTTCCGGTCTATGTTCTTTAGGTGCAAACCTTGTTATCGCTGGCCCAATTAAGTCTGAACGAATAAACTCTATTTCCTGTGTTCTCTCTTTGGTCATTTTATTTCATCCCCTGTGCTATCCATTCAGCGAGAATACTTGCTGTGCTCTTTTTGCATAAAACGAATAATTTCTCTGTCGCCCGTGTCATACCAGTGTAAAAGACCTTTCTTTCCCTTTCTCTATTTTGAGGAGATAGCACTACATTGGAAATAATGATTACTTTGTTTTCCATACCTTTATAACCGTCAATCGTTGAATAACTGATGTAATCAGAATCAAAGTCATCTGCTTTAGTCATCATGAGGTTACTCCTTACTAGACTTTTAACTATTGACTTTTCAATACTGCAAAACGTGAGAATGGTGATCTCTTTGTCTTTAAATCCTGAATTTCTCGCTCTATGGATACACTCAAGGACGAGCTCAGCTTGCTCTGTATCGTTATCATATTGTTGCAAGTCCCAGTTTTCTAAGTTACCGCCTTTACGTTTGTACCCAGACCAGGTTTTTTGATCTGAACCGGACAACAACAGCGCCGTTTCACCAATTGCCTTGTAATTTCTGCAGTTTTCGTCAAGTACCCATCGGGTAGAGGATTTTTGAAGCCTAGACAGGTTGCTAGTAAGGTTAGCCGAATCTATTGTGAGAGTTTGGTTTACAAAGTCACCTAGAATAAGATACTCAGCTTTCTCTGGAGAGGTACTCAAAAAAGACTGTAGACAATTCCAAAGGGCTGGTCTTGCAAGAACATCCTGAGCTTCATCCAGCACAAGATAGTCAAAGAAAAGATTGCTAGAAAAATCCGGATCAGTCAGCTTTTCTTCAATTAACTCTATAAGAGTTTCCTCCCACCATTGTTGGTCATGCTCAGGCGGTACTGTAATATCACACATAGTCAATAGGACGCTGTGTATTCCTCCGGCTATGAGATTGGGGAGTCCAGCTTTTTCAAGTTCTATTTTACTGTATTTGCCAATTAACCTGTTAAAGCAAAGGTATGCAACCCGTTTTCCTTGGAGTGCTTTTATTCGTGCTATTTCCATGGCAATAAGAGATTTACCTGTACCGGCGCCACCCTCAACTAAAACACGTGGATTAAGATTTGTAAGCGCCAAAACTGGTTTTTGTTGTACTTGTAATTTTGCCTCTAACTCTTTTTGTTTTAGCTTAATTTCCTCTACTAGACTTGGTTTACGTTTCCTTATCGGATAACAAAATTCGACAATGTCATTTACATCATCTTGAGTCAGAGGTTTTACCAGTGCATGGACTGAAGGGTCTTGATGAATGGCGAGTAGCATGTTTTGCTGAATTTTGTTGCAAAGGCTATTTGCGTCCTTTGCTTTCAATACATCTTGTCTATCTAAGACTTCAAAATCACGAATATTTAGGTTTGCTTGTATTGAAAAATCTGATTCCGGGAAAATACAGCAATGCAAAACTGGTATTTTTTCAAATCTCTTCCCGAAGTGAGCCTTTAAGCGCCGGTAAAAAGCAAATCGACCGTCTAATGCCTGTTTGAACGGAGAGCCTTTTATACTATGAGGTTGCCAATGTTCTCCATCAAAATAAATCGACTTCTGAGATTTAACTTCGATGCAAAGTATTCCTAAATCAGGAGCAATGATTACAAAGTCTATTTCTGTTCGCCTGTTCCTATTGAATGGCGCTAGATCCAGTGAATGAAGTACTGTCCAGTCTTTCTCTGCACTTTCGAAGTTGGCAAAAAGAACTTTCTCGCCTGGAGGAGAGTTTTCTTCAATGTATGTGGGTACAACTTTCATTGGTAATCCTCAGAAATATGGCGATAGATTTCAAGATTAGCGATATGTTCGATAGAATTTAGCTTTTCATTTGGGCATTTAAAGCCACTTGAAACCTCTAGTATTTTTGAAAACTGAATAGTCCCTAAGAGGCTCGAACTGCCTGGGAGAGGGAAGACAAAATGGTCATTGTTAACGGAGAGCTCTTTTAGGATATCCAAATAGGGTTTCAGATCTTCTACCAACTGCTCCTCTGTGAGATCATTTTCAAGCATACCATTTTGCATCGCTTTGACATTTGACGCTTGGACTTCTCTCCATGCCTTTTTCCATTGATTGCGTTCAAGGCAACCAGCTAGAACACTTTCAATAAGTATTCTGAAATGTTCTTTGGTTTGAGGTGCAGTAATTACATTGCCATCCATACTCATCCAGCGTTTCGCTGCACTCTCGAGATGGATCAGGTTGATTCCTGCATTTCTCATTTTTGAATACAGAGTCCATCTACCAAGATCAAATTGCCTTTTTAATTCCTTTTTCCAAACCTTCGCCCATTCTGTTTTTTCTAGCTCTATCTGTTCGTCACCCAAGTCTGTTCGAATGTTGTGAGTTATTATGTATTGATTCGGTTTGATTTTATCGACTTGTGTGACTTTAATTTTCGCATAGTCAGAAATGTCAAAGATAAGCCTTTCACTACCAGGTCTTATCAAAACTGCCATTTCTTCGGGTAACTCAAGAAGCAGAGTTTTTGTCTCCCTAATCACAGAGATTGGTCTCTGTTTTAAAAAGTCAAAGTCATCAAATTCTTCCTGATTATCAGCCTCAATTGTCAGTTCACCTTCTAAATTTAAGTCAGTGCTAGCATCTAACTGTTCTTCGCTATATGAAAACAACGCCTTACTCTGGAGATTGGACATGAACGGGTCTTTTTCATAATCCGGTTCATTAGGCATACCTGACCAGACTATCTGTATTAGCTTTTTGAACCGAGGAGCTGTGAGTATTATATTCGGAGTTTTACACCAGCCATAGTTGCGTAGGGGGCCAATTTTTATCAATATCTCAAATAATGATGTTGTTCGATACTGGGTTAAATTATGTATAAAGTTCTCATTCGTTAGGTATATTTCATGTTCCTGGAATTGACGAACTATGGTGTCTTTCTCATTCCTATGACACCATATTTTTATATTGGATAACCCTACCTCAATAATTGCCTCTTCAGTTCGATTTATCAGCGTCTTCAAAAGTGGAGAGTCTTTATGCTGTAAAGCTTTAAAAAGCTTTATTAGTTCAAAACATGCATCAGCTACACTATCTCCATATTGTCGTCTAACGTTGTTTACTTTATCAAGGTTACATTCTTGGAGGATATTTATATCGGGGAGCTCCGTTGATGACTGAAGCTTTAATAATTCCAAGCGTAATCTGGCTGCTGTTGTTGATTCTTGATTGTTTTCGTAAAGTTCACTGTAAATGAACCGAATACGACTTCTTATTAGAGAAACTAGATTGCTTTTTATTTTTATTGAGTGGGAGAAAAAATCATTATTATCTATAAAACTTATTACTTCAGAAGCACCCATAGCAGTTATCGCTTTTCTAGAATTCTTATTGAGACAGATTTACTTGAGAGTTCAGACATAGCTGAGTTATTTTGGTCAGTATAATAACGTTGCTTTTTAGCTATTTCGTTTAGAAGGTTCTCAGCACTTTCAACAGATGAATCACGAGCACATACTCCTATGACATCGCTTTGTTTGAAAAATTGGAGTGAATCACAGAATGCGTTTACTCCATCTGCTACGACAAGGTAGTGCCCCTGACTTTGATTTTTGAGTTCGGAATTATTGCAGAACTTTAATCGAGCAATTGGTGTTTCGTTGTTGTGATGAAGGGTCAATAATTTGCCTAAGGACACACTACTATTATTGTCCTTAAAGTGAATATCATAAAGGTTTCTGACGTATTGTGAGTCTTTGCCTGAAGCTTTTCCTACAAATAACAGCCCCTGATATGACTTTGAAAGATTGTCCTCAATCATCTTCCCCATGCAAGCTGGAACGAGTTTATAGTCATCCTTTGAAAGAGTTTTACCTTGATCGTTTACTTCAACGATGGGATCAGTTTTGAGTCTTACTTTATAAGAATTATGCGAGAACAAAATTTTAGACGGAGGCCCGTTGGGATTTGGGATAATTCTTCCTTTTCTTTTAATGTACTCTTTGTAGTTTGCTGGTTTGATTCTTATTTCTTCATTGCTTGAGTCATTTTCAAACTTCCAAAAAAAACCATCATTATCAATCAGAATTGATTCATCCTTTTCTTCAACTGTGAGGGAATCTCTTAATTTCTTTAGGTAATCAAAATGACCGTCAAGATTATTCGCATTGCCGTCTTCGAGGTCTTTACGTAACGCCCCTAATGCCACCATTGCAGCAGCAGCAGACTCGCAAGGCATCGAAATAATTCCAATTCTCCTTTTATCATCTGGCGTAGACTCTTTCCATCTGTACCCAAAGGTTATTAAATTTACTACCCATTGTGGAATATAATCAAATGACTTCCCTGCTTCTGAATACATCATATCGCCTTAAATTTTCTCACATATCGACTTTAAAGGTCGAAAAAAATGCATATCCTAAACTTTTATTAAAAAGTAAAGACTGCTTAAACAATACAAGTCTTAACAATATGCTGTGTAGATAGCTTCTACCTTATATATGTCTACTTCTCAATAAAAAAGTATTCTTAGATCTCTGCGGTCGCCTTATACTATTTCCGCAACATTAATAAACTCAAGATTTTTATAAAGACTGTTCAAATGCTTATGATTTACTCTAAACTGGCTTCTCTTTTTGGGTTTAGGTTTGATTGATGAAACATTTTCCAGCTTTATGCCCGGATCATAATAAACGTAACCGGCAATCATAGAGGCCAAGAACATTTCAAACGTAGTGCCTACACCAAGCTCTATATCACTGCCATAACAATATTCAGTCCCAGATGATGTTTTACGCAACATGCAGGGAATATAAACGGCCTGAGAGTGTTTTCTTTTCCAGTGGTCCATCAGTTTTGCAAAGCTCCAGCTGGCAGCAACATCGTTAAGCGAATTCACTAATGCCAGTTGCCCCGCTGCATTTTCAATGCGCTGGGTAATGATGTTAAAACCTTGGACTTCAAGTGTGAGATTGGTTGCTTTACAAAGCTTGTTGGCGACATGCCTCCCGCCAAAATTCAATCTATCCGGTTTTCCACTTTTATCTGGATACCCAAAATGGTGCATGAAATTGACGAGGCCATCAGTTTTATAAATACCACCATTCGGTTCAGGTGTCATAAGTGTTGTTGGTTTTGCACTTTTCAGCGGAAACGCTTTCACACCAAATTGCTTTATCTCCCAGCCAAGGTAGTCAGGTTCTGCAATTCCATTAGGCGTTATGCCGAGGAGGCTTTCAAGTGTATAGCCACCACCATTTGGTGCTTTATATGGTCTTGCAATCAGGTCAGAGCCAAGTTTCTGCCCAGGAATCCATCCCATAAGGTGAATCTCAAGGAGTTTCTCAAACAGTGCGCGACGCGTATCCTTTTTAGCTTTTGAAAAAATTTCGAGTTGTTGAAATACGCCCGAAATAGGTGTGAGCTGTGTATCTTCGAGCTCATTCGATAGAAGCGACTCAGGGGTTACTAAGTACCCATAGACTTTTCCTTCCAAGACGCCGAGTATTAACCACCGTCCCAAAGCTCGTCCTTCTTTTTTAACATCCATCCAGCGGCTTAAATTGACAGTGGACCCTTTGAGAAATCCTGAAAACCTTACTTCTGGGTATTGGGGATAGTAAATTAGTTTGGCGTTTTCTGCAGGATAAAGGTGTCCTTCTGCATCAACCCATGTCATATCCATCTTAACTAGATACTTAATTTGTCGCTTCGGATCGTTTGTTTTTGCGGAGGTGGACTGAGAGACTTCAGTTTCACCTGTGGGTAAAAAAGATAAATCAGTTAAATGGGAGCCAAAGTAAGGTTGATTTTTACTATTGTCATTTGGGGATAGTTTCTTGACATAAATGCTTTGGATACCGATTTTTTTTAAAATACTGACCACACTATCTAGCGTCATATTTTTCGATATCTCAGTATCATATGTCGATGGCTTCATAGCGTGCCCTCATTCCCTATTTTCGTAACGCTAAGGCGATACTTTATTCCTAAATATCTCTCTTCTGGGCGTATCTTATAACTCGTTCTCAACCTTTAAAGACACAATATTTCAATCGCCAGAAGGAAATTTACACTTGTTATAATCCGTACTCTATTACGATTTATCTCGTCTTTCCAGAAACTTTCTATTGATTTCAGATGTTTAAATGTAAAGCAATTATAAGAAGGGGAGGAGGAAAGACACTAAATAGTGCTGATATTCTCCTTTGAGAAACCAGTGCTGGCTTATTATGTAAATCTATTGTGTGGAGGGAAAAGCGAAAGTCTCTTGAGTGGAGAGACTTTCGAACTATTTTTTAGGCTTTGTGCTCGTGCTGGGTATTCCGGCCATTACACGCGTTTTTTATCGAGGAGTATTATTTTTTAAGCGGCTTTACCCGAAGAATTCATTGATTCCTTAATAGCCATTAACCGGGGCTTCATGATTTTCGCCACCGCTTCAAATACAGGAACAACAACGCTATTCCCAAATTGCTTATAGCTCTGTGTGTCAGAGACCGGAATGATAAATTGACTTTCTCCTGGTTTGTCAAACCCCATAAGTCTGGCGCATTCCCTAGGAGTTAGCCGTCTTGGTCTATTACCCTCTCCACGATCTACAAGAACTTCTGAGCCGTCTTTATAGTATCTAGCTGATAATGTGCGTGTGGAGCGATCATTAGCTGTTACCTTTCCGAAGCCAAAGCCGTTGCCTGCAGCTTTGTGTTTTTGGGCGTAACCGACCAAATATTCCCAAAGTTTAGGTGTAAGAATATATTTTTCATCAACTTTATCTGCATCTTCCAGAATGTCGCCAACTCGAGGCTCTATTGCTGGATAATGCTCTCTGATATTTTGGAGAGTCAAATCACCAATACCCCCAAGATCCTTACGAAAAGCAACTAAGGCTATACGCTCCCGATTTTGGGGTACAAAATGTTTACCATTAATGATTTTAGGATCTTGTGTACTTGAGTCAAATTCTCTGTCAGCAACTTCATAGCCGAGTTGTTCGAGCGTGTTCATTATTACTTTAAAAGTTTTACCTCGGTCGTGGCTTTTGAGGTTTTTAACGTTTTCCAGCATTACTGCGATAGGTCGCTTAGCTTCTATGATTCTTGCTACATCGAAAAATAAAGTGCCTTGTGTATCATCCTCAAATCCATGTTTTCTCCCCAAAGAGTTTTTCTTAGATACACCTGCAATAGAGAAAGGCTGGCAAGGAAAACCAGCTAAAAGCACATCATGGTCAGGAATCGATTGTGCAATATGCTGATATGCTTCTTCTTTGTCCATTCCTTCAGGTTGTGTTATTTGTCTAATATCCCCATGAATATCGTGATCGCTGTGGTAGTTTGCCATGTAGGTTTTTTGGGCATATTTATCCCACTCACTTGTAAATACACATTGACCGCCAACTGCTTCGAAGCCTTTTCTAATTCCACCTATTCCTGCAAAGAGATCGATAAATTTAAAATCATATTTCTCGTCATATTTTGGAGTAGGGAGCATCTGTTCTAGAGCAACACGTTCTGCATACGTCAACCAGTCTTTCTCCGGTTGCTTCTGCTTTTCTTTAAGCCATCTGTTGACGACTTCGCGTGGGTGAGAGATGCAAGCCGCAATATCGGCTTGAGAGTATATTGAGGCGACTTTTTGAAGAAGATTAAGGTCAGAGACATCTTTCATTTTACGAATCCAATAATACAGTGACGCTATGGTATTTAATTGTAACTAATCGTCACACATATGTCCCTTTTGTCAATCGTTTTAAGGGGGAATACATTAAATAGTAAGTTAAGTGAACATTGATTGAGCAATTCGTTAATTATTAACACTGTTTCAGCTAATAAACTGTCCTTTTGGTCGTTACTAATTTTTTGGTTGCTCATTATAGACTATTACCAAAAGACAATAGCGAGAAGCAGAGATGGAGCCGGAATTATTGAAACAAGTGAAAATAATCGTTGCTGACACATATCTTGATTATGACAATAACATGACTGGAGATCGCGCATTTGATGTATTTACAAATGAAGGAGAAACAGAAAAAGTGACAGTGTTTCAATGTTTTCACAATCTAGGCATAGTATTTTTGAAAGAAGAAATGTATCTCATGAAGCGAGAAATAGTACGTCTCTTACTGGTAAATCAGAATACAATCTGATCAGTATCAGATAAGGTGGGATTACATTTACAGCTGTCTAGTTTGGCTGCCCAGAACAATAGACCTTAGGCAATTAGAAGGGACTAAAATTCATATGTCGCAATACTTAAGACTTCTAACTGATTTGAACTTTATGACCGGATTAATTGGACGTTTTGATTATCATGAACGTCTTGAAATAGCGGATTGGATGGAGGATTTTAGTGGTTCTAAAGCTGATCCGAGATTAAATCGTAGTGGCGATTATGATACGAGCATTGATGAGATTGATAAAAAATATCAAGAAGAAAGGGGAACGCTGGGTTCTGCATGTGAACAAGGAGCAAATGAACGTGATTGGTTAGAACTATTAATGATGAATCGATGGATGTTTACTATTGGTGATGCAGATTGCTATCCTTCAGTACCACACGGGCATTATAAGAGTAAAACAAAAAAGTGGCCCAAACTTAACCCGTATACTGGTCGCGTTTTTTTAGATGTTCATAGGGAGGACTCTAGTGTGCGATTAAACAAGCGAGACATGGTCAACCTTTGGAATGATTCTAAGTTTATTGAACATTGTCGAGCACAAGTAATTTGGTATAACAACTTTGCCCCTGAGTATGGTTTCCCTAATGCTCGGAGAGGAATGCTGACTTTCCCAAAATGGCAAAAATAACTCACAATTATTCTATTCGTGTATTTCGTACTAGTTATGTAGAAGCTTAATTCTGAGTAGCAAGCTTCACTTTCAGATTTTCCTCCAAAGCATTTCAGATCTACATCATGAAATGGCAGGCCAGAATGATGGACTGCTCAATTTATCTAGATATCAACAGGAGGCAGCTATGCCAATTGCGTTCATCGCTGGTTTTATTACCGGTGTAGGTCTTTATGAGTTTTTTTCCAAAGGGGATAGTTTATGAACCGAATACTAACCGAATCACCACTTCTTAAATTGTTTTTGACTGGGATCATTGCTGGGTATAACTGGGCAAAGTGGGGGGGTAAACAGCCTTAATTAGAGGGGCCATTGGCCCCTTTTGCCGTATTCGTATTTTTTTGTGACCTACATCACATAAAGGCATAAACAGGAATCCAGGAGACTAATATGCCTATCAAACGTTTACTTTCCGAAACATATTCAGAGAACGACATACTGGCGTCAGCTGCCAACATTTTGGAAGAGAAGTTTACCCAGACCCCAACGTTCAGTTCAGCTGCAGAGACTAAATCTTTCTTACAGTTTAAACTGACAGCTTTAGAGCATGAGACATTCTGCATCATGCATTTGAACTCCCAGCACCATCTTATTGAGTTTGAGGAATTGTTTCGTGGAACTATCAATGCTGCGGCCGTTTATCCTCGAGAGGTGGTTAAAACTGTACTTGCCCACAATGCCGCTGCTGTGATTCTCGTTCATAATCATCCTTCGGGTATACCTGAGCCCTCTGCATCTGATAAAAGTCTCACAAGGAGCCTGAAGAAAGCCCTAGCGCTCATTGATGTCCCAGTGCTAGACCATATAGTTGTAGGCAAAGAATGCGTGTCTTTCGCCGAGTGTGGCATCTTATAGCTTGAAGTGACAAAGTTCCCAAATAGTTCTTTTGGGAACTTTACAAGTCAATAAAATCAAGGGGAACAGATACTACAAAGCCTCAAACTTCCCAAAATAATCAATATTCGAATAAACAGGAACTTAGCTATGGCAGAAGTACAAGCGGTCAAAAGCAAAGACACTATTTCACTTATATCTCATTTACTAGAAATACGCTTTGGTATGCAAATTTCGCTAGTGTGGCAGTTAGGCATTAATCTTGGTTTAAGGATCTCTGACTTACTTTCCATAAGATTTTCAGACATTAAAGATAATAGGTTGATACTGGTTGAGTCGAAAACGAATAAACGAGCCAGCATATTTCTGAATGATAAGGCGTTATCCCTCATAACACAATTAAGGGAGCAGCATTCTGAACATGAATACATATTTCAATCATATCGTAGCCGTACGGTAAAAAATAAGCCTCCAAGGCCCCTCTCAAGGCGTGCTGTAGGAGATGCCTTTCAACAAGTGGGGCAGGAGGTAAAGATCGCTTTAGGGACCCACTCAATGCGTAAAACAAGAGGGTATCACTTGTATAAAGAAACGAAAGATATTGGTCGAGTCATGAAGATGCTACGGCATTCATCTGTTGAGCAGACCCTTCGGTACATTGGAATTACCCAAGAAGAAATCGATACTGATTTCAAACGGTTAGTATTGTAGGAGCGGTTCGCTCCTTTTCTTTTTGGGGTAAGCGGATTAAATGGTTGATCTTACCTTTGCATGAGAGTGAGACAGACCGGCATCTCATCGGATTATCTGGTTGATGCTTCACCTACTGCTGGTGCATGTTTCCTTCGCTAATTCCAGCAAG